>Ga0105237_10000067_pt1 | contig 139093 bp, 151 predicted proteins | sample KBSC24metaG_FD_81520 | JGI IMG/M metagenome (GOLD analysis project Ga0105237, IMG submission 81520) | Corn rhizosphere microbial communities from Kellogg Biological Station, Michigan, USA - KBS C2-4 metaG | ecosystem: Host-associated > Plants > Roots > Rhizosphere > Soil | place: Michigan...
GACGCTATCGGTGCTTGATTCGGAAGGGCGCTCGGCCTCGGTCAAGGTGATGGTGAACTGAGGCTGGAAAAGCCTTGGTGGTGCCGCTTAGGTGACTCGAACACCTGACCCCATCATTACGAATGATGTGCTCTACCAACTGAGCTAAAGCGGCGCCGGCGGGGTGATCTCCCGCAAAGGCTGCCGGTCTTTAGCCGATTGCCCCCCGATGAGGCAAGCGGTTTGCGGCCCGCGGTGTGGCGGGCCGACATAGCTCATTCCGCAATCGGCAGAGTCTGGCTCGCGATCGTTGCCGGGGGCGAGGCGGCAGCTGAGTTCGGGGCGCCATTGCGTGGCGCGGCGGCGCTGACGGGGACTTTCCACTCGAACGCGTCGAGCCTGCCGGTGATGGGAGACACCGGTTCCCATTCGAGGGAGGTTACGCCGTCGGCCGTCCAGGTTGGATCGCGCGGGGCCCGTACGGCGCGGCTCAGCCATTCGCGGGCCTTGCCCTGATCGCCGCTCTGGCCCTCTTCGATTTCGGCCATCAGCATGGCAACGCCCTGCGTCGGCTCGCTGGAGGCGAAATTGGCGAGGGCGTTGCGGGCAGCGACCCATTCATAGGCATCGACGGCCGCACGGGCGAGCACGATGCCGGCGGACCGGTCGGTGGGCGGCGTATCGATCAGCTCGCGGACCCGCTTGAGCCGCTCGACGGCGGATGCACCGGGCTGGCTGTTGGCATATAGGGTTGCGACGTCGGGGTGACCGGTGGCGCGAAACGAGCGGCGCAGCAGGCCCATTGCCTTGCGGACCTCGCCGCGGTTCGTCTCGATCCGGCCGGCGATCAATGCCGCCGGGACGAAATCGGCCTGCAGCTTTAACGCCGCCTGCGCGTGTTGAAGGGCGGCGGTGGGGTCGGTCGGTTCAAGCTCGCGAGCCAGCGCCGTTTCAAGCACGGCCTGCCGGTGGCGCTTTTGCGCCTTCTCGTCCCGGCTGGCGGCTGGCGCATCGGCCACCATTTTCAGCGCTTCGGCCCAGGCGCCCTTGCGGATAAAATCGTCGAAGACGGCGGTCGACGCCCAGGCCGTGTTGGGCTGGAGCGCTGCAGCTTTGCGCGCGAAGGTCAGCGCGGCGGCATGCCTCCCCTGGGTTCGCGCCTGTTCGTGGAGGCCCGAAAGCGCCGCCATCGCGGTCCGCGGATTGCCGATGAGGGCGCGATAGTGCTCGCGGGCGGCGGCCATATCGCCGAGCGCCAGATGGGCGCGCGCTTCGAGCAACTGCGCCGCGGCGTTGGTCGAAAGATGCTGGCGTGCCTCGCGGGCAAGATCGCGGGCGAGGCCGGGCTCGCCCGCGTGGAGCGCGATTACCGCGTCGGAGAGGGCAATGATGCCGCGCTCGCGGCGTTTTTCGCGGCCGCGGCGCGCCATCACGTGCGGCGCCGACAGGATGCGGCGGATGATCGCCCAGACGAAAATGACGATGACGATCATCGCAAGAAGCAAGGCAATGGCGACGCCGAGGCGCGGCTGAGCGACAAAACCGCCGGCCTCGATGGTCATCGTGCCGGGCAGGCTGATGAGCCATGCGATCAAGGCGGCGACCGCAAGGCTGAAGACAATCCAGGAGGCGAGCCGGATCATTTCTGTGCTCCGGCGGCCGGTGCCAGGGCGGCTTTGCGCAGTCCTGCGACGAAATTATCGGCGTCCGCCAGGCCACGAATTTTGGCCGTGGTGTCGCCGGCGGCCTGCTGCATCGGCGGCGGCAGCTGGCCGAGCAGGGTGGTCGCTGCCGCAAAATCGTGACGGTTCACCGCCGCTTCAAGTCGCGAGAGGACTGCGTCGGGTCCGTCGCCGCCAACTTCGCCTTCCGGCCGCAGCGCGAGGACGTTCTTCACCCAGTCCGACATCTGGCCCTGCCAGCTCGAATCGGTGCCGGCCGGCCGAGCCCCCAGCATGGCCGGCATTGCAGCTTCGAACTGCTGCGCCAGTTGCTCGGGAGCTGGCAGGCCGGCCGCTGCCGCGTCGCTGAGTGATGCCGGCACGTGAGCCTCCGGCACCGCGGCGGTCAGGGTGTTCAGATCGGCGGCATAAGGACGGCCAGCGGCAAAATCGGCTTCGAGCGCCGAGATCAACAGCGGCAGTTGCATGGCCGAGGCGATGGTTTTGGGCGATGGTGCGCTCGCGGCTTGCTCAATGGCAGATTTTGCGGTGTCGAACTCACCCTTGAGGCTGGTGATCGCGGTATCGGTAGCACCGGCGCGCGTGTCGAGCGCTGCGAGCTTGGCCGACAGATCGGCGATGGTTTGCTGCACCGTCGAGAGGTTTGCCGCGAGAGCGCCGGCGTCGGCAGACGAGGCGCCGGCCGCAACGGCGTCGAGCCGGGCCGAGAGCGTCTTCACCTGCGCTTCGAGCGGCGACAGGTCGACCGAGGCCGGCTTGTTCTGCTGCAGTTTGTCAAGACTCTGCTGCATTGCCGCCAACGTGCCTGATGCCGCGCTGAGCTTGGCGGCGAAATCGGTTTCGAGGGCGCCGAGGCGGGTGCTCAGCGCGCCGAGCGAGGCGGCGCCGGTTGTTTCGGACTTCTCGGCGTCGGCCAGGCGGGCCTGCAACTGGTCGATCCGGGTGCCGGTGTCGCCGCCAGAGGGCCAGAGGGCGGAGTAGGCAAGGCCATAGCAGACGACGACTGCAATTACTGCGCCGGCAACGGCGCCGCCGGCGGCCGGAACCCATGCAGAGCCGGACGGGCGGCGCGGTGGAGAGGAAGCTGGGCCAGAATCGGACGACTTAGGCGATTCTACCTTACGCGCCGGCTCCGGCTCAGCCGGCAGTTCGGTCTCCTGGGCGGGCTCAACCGGCTCGCCGATCGGCTCAGTCACAGCCTCCGGCATCGCCGGTTCGGCAGGACGGGCGGTCAAATCGATGATCGGCGGCTTTACCGGCCCGGATTTGCGTTCTGCCATCAATCGATTCCTTGCCCGCCGATTCCGCCGCGAAGGGCGCATCATGCCGTGTTTTGGTCGCGGGCAAAAGACAGCGCTAATGCCATCATCGCCTCTTCGCTCGGCTGATCGGCGAGCCCGATGCGCACAAAGTGCGCGGCGATTAGCGGCTCGGCGACGTGTTCGGAAAGGCAAAGCATCTGCAGTTGGGTCCGAAGGGATGGGCCGAGGGGCTCGACCAGCGAAGCGAAGATTTCGGCCGAGCGCCGGGAATAATGCAATGCGGCGGCGAACCGTTGCGTTGCAAGCCCTTCGGCAATCTCGGCGGGCAGGGACGTCGCCGCGCGCATCTCATAGACGCGAGCCGTGACGGCCATGATGCCGAACGGCGCCAGTTCGCGCGCCAGATCACCGGCCTGGTGTCGCGCGGCGGGGTAAAATACTGGGCCCTGCAGGTCAGCCTCCGCAATCTCTTTCACGAGGTGCGACAGCGTCCCGCCGCTCGATACGACATCCGCAAAGCCGTGCAGACGCGCCGCCGCAGCCGTGCGGTCTCCCACCGCGAAGACTTTCAGGCCGAGAAAGGGTTTTAGCGCCTGGCGCTCGGCGAGCATGCGCAAGGCGTTAGCGCTGGTCAGTGCGAGTGCGGCGAACCCTTTTGCGTCAGGCAGGCTGGTGTGAAGCGGCACGCAATCGAGCAGCGGGGCGGCGACACCCTCGATTCCCAAGGCATCCAGCCGGGCGATGGTGTCGCGGGCGTCGACTGCAGCCCGTGTCACCAGCATTTTCAGCATTTCAGGCGGCGAACAGTTTCAGGAAATCGGCGCCGGCGTCGGCAATCAACTTCGCGCCGAGTTCCGTGCCGAGGCGGTCGGCATTGGCCACGGGACCGCTGATCTGGCCGGAAAAGCAGAGCTTTCCATCCGGCGAGAGAATTTCGCCGTGCAGCGTCAACAGCCCATTTGCCTGTTCGGTAAATGCGCCGATCGGGGTGCGGCAGGAGCCGTCGAGCTCGCGCAAAAGCGCCCGCTCGGCCGCGACGCCGGCCGTGGTCACCGCATGGTCGAGCGGCGCGATCAGATCGCGTGCGCGGCGGTCGCCTTCGCGGATTTCGATGCCGATGGCGCCCTGCGCCGGGGCGGGCGGGAATTTCTTGGGGTCGAGAAAGGCGGTGACGCGGTCTAGCCGGCACAGGCGGCTTAGGCCGGCGGCGGCGAGCAGCGTCGCATCGGCCACGCCGCGCGCCAGCTTTTCGAGCCTGGTATCCACATTGCCGCGGAACGGCACGATTTCGAGGTCGGGGCGGAACCGCTTCATCTGCGCGGCACGGCGCAGCGAGGATGTACCCATCCGGGCGCCCTGCGGCAGCGTTTCGAGTGAATTAGCCGCGAGCGAGACGAAAGCGTCGCGGATATCGGCCCGTTCGAGGAAAGCCGCCAGCACAAGGCCGCCGGGAAGGCTCGCGGCGACGTCCTTGGAGGAATGCACGCCGAGATCGATGGCGCCCGACAGCAGCGCTTCTTCGATCTCCTTGGTAAACATACCCTTACCGCCGAGTTCGGTCAGCGACCGGTCCTGCACGCGATCGCCACCGGTCGAAATAACGACGATTTCGATTTCATCCGTGGGGATGTCATGTGCAACCGCTAGTCTGGCGCGCACCTCCTCGGCCTGCTTCAGCGCCAGCGGCGAGCCGCGGGTGCCGATGCGCAGCAGTGGGCTTGCGGGGGCGCCTGTTCGTTGCAATCTCTACGGTTCCTCTATAGTCCGGCACGGCTTAGACCAGTCAGGAAACCCCGGCAAGCGCGCATGAGAGTTTTGGGAATCGAGACAAGCTGCGACGAGACCGCGGCCGCGATCGTTTCACGGGACGCCAGCGGTCGTGGCGAAATTTTGAGCAATATCGTCCGGAGCCAGCTCGAGGAGCACGCGCCTTATGGCGGCGTGGTGCCGGAACTGGCGGCGCGGGCGCATGTCAGCTACCTCGACGGCATCATCCGGCGCGCCAGCAAGGAGGCCGGCGTGCAATTGGCCGATGTTGACGCCATTGCGGCGACCGCTGGGCCAGGGCTGATCGGTGGCGTGCTGGTCGGGCTCACCACGGCCAAGGCGCTAGCGGCGGCGCTCGACAAGCCGCTGATCGCCGTCAATCACCTCGAAGCGCACGCGCTGACCGCTAGACTCACCGATGGCGTGGCATTTCCGTACCTCATGCTGCTGGTTTCCGGCGGGCACAGCCAGTTCGTACTGGTTAGGGGCGTCGGCGACTACGAGCGCTGGGGATCGACGATCGACGATGCGCTGGGCGAGGCTTTCGACAAGGTCGCAAAACTGCTTGCGCTGGGCGTGCCGGGCGGACCGGCAGTGGAACGCCTCGCTGCGGCAGGTGATCCGTTGCGGTTCAAGTTTCCGCGGCCGCTGCTGAGGGAAGAGCGGCTCGATTTTTCGTTTTCCGGCCTCAAGACCGCTGTGCGGCTTGCCGCCGAGCAGATTGCCCCGCTATCGGATCGCGATGTCGCCGATATCTGCGCTAGTTTTCAGGCGGCGGTGACGGAGATTGTGGCGGTGCGGTCGGAACAGGCGCTGGCGCGGTTCAGGATCGTGCTGCCTGACATGGCACCGCAACTGGTGGTCGCGGGTGGTGTTGCGGCCAATCGCAGCATTGGGGCGGCGCTCCGGCAGGTCGCCGAAGACTCTGGCGCAAAGCTGGTCATCCCGCCGCCGGCACTTTGTACCGACAACGGGGCGATGGTAGCCTGGGCCGGCGCTGAACGGTTGGCTTTGGGCGCAACGGATGGGCTCGACTTCGCAGCGCGGCCGCGTTGGCCGCTCGATACGCCCGGCATGAAGCGCGATGCGGCTTGAGCGTGTCGCCATAGTCGGAGCCGGCGCCTGGGGCACGGCGCAGGCGCAGGCGGCGGCCCTCGCCGGGCGCGACGTGCTGATGGTGGGGCGTGATGCAGCAGTCGTGAGTGAGATCAACACACGCCATACGAACACCAACTATCTCGGCCGCCTGACGCTCTCGCCGCGCATTGAGGCGTCTACGACCTTCAACGCTCCGGCGGATTTTGTCATTTTAGCCGCGCCGGCGCAGGCGACCCGGGTCGCATTGGCGGCTGTGGGGGGTACGGCGCTTGCCGATAAGCCGGTTATCCTATCAGCCAAGGGTCTTGAGCGCGGCACGCTCAAGCGGCAGAGCGAGATACTTGCCGAGCTGGCGCCTGACGCCATTCCTTTCGTGCTCTCCGGTCCGAGCTTTGCCGAGGATGTCGCGGCTGGCCGGCCGACGGCGGTCACGCTTGCCGGCGACGATGCGGAATTGACCGACGCGCTGGCGGCGGCGCTGGCTGGGCCGAGCTTTCGGCCTTACGCGGCCGGCGATGTCATCGGCGTCGAGCTGGCCGGCGGGTTGAAGAATGTTTACGCGCTCGCCTGCGGCGCGGTGGAAGGTGCCGGCCTTGGCGCTTCCGCCCGTGCCGGTCTTTTGGCGCGGGCTTTCGCCGAGCTGACACGAATCGTGGTCGCGATGGGCGGGCAGGCATCAACCCTTACCGGCCTTGCCGGGCTCGGTGACCTCACGCTCTCCTGCACCTCGACCCAATCGCGAAACTATCGCGCCGGCGTCGCCCTCGGCAGCGGCGTCATCAACGCTGCACCGGAGGTCGAGAGCGCGGTGCTAGTCGAGGGGGTTTTCACTGCCCCGGCCGCACAGCAACTAGCACATAGGCTGGGCATCGACGTGCCGCTGATCGATGCGGTAAACCTGCTGCTCGCCGGCCGCGTGCATATCGATCAGATTGTCGCGGGACTGATGTCGCGGCCGCTCAAACGGGAGGAATGATTGCCGCTTTATGCGCTCATGGCGAAGGATCACAGGAACGGCGTCGAGCACCGCCTGTCGATCCGTCCCGAACATCTAAAACATCTTGAAAGTGCCGGCGACAAGCTGGTCTTTGCCGGTGCCCTGCAGACGGAGGCGGCGCAACCGACCGGTACGCTGACGGTGATTGAAGCGCCGAGCCTGGCAGAGGCGACGGCGTTCTTTGAAAAAGACCCATTTGTGATCCGCGGCGTGTTCCAGAGCTACGAGATTTCGCGCTGGAACTGGGCGGTCAACAATCCTGAAAAGCGGGGGCAGTGATGGCGCATTGGCTGATGAAGACGGAACCGGATGTCCTCTCTTACGATGACATTGCCAAGAAGAAATTCGAGGAATGGCACGGCGTGCGCAACTACACGGCGCGCAACAACATGAAGGCGATGAAGCTTGGCGAGGAGGTTTTTATCTACCACTCGGTACAGGGCAAGGAGATCGTCGGCATCGCCAAAGTGGTGAAGCTCGCTCATCCGGATTCGACCGCCGAGCCCAACGAGAACGGCAAGATCGTCTGGGAGTGCGTCGACGTCGTGGCGGTCAAAAAACTGCCGAAGCCGGTGACGCTTGAGACGGTCAAGGCCACGCCGGCGCTGGCCAATATGGCGCTGGTCAAACTGTCGCGGCTCTCGGTTGGGCCGGTTTCAGACGACGAGTGGGCACTCATCTCAAAGATGGGCGGGCTCTAGGCCCGCCCATTCGGCGTCATTCCGGTAGGCGCACGAAGTGCCTCGGTTCTACGTCGGCGCGATCGCCGAAGGTGCCGGGCAGGTTGGTGGCCATCCACTCGTAGGGGTAGCCGAGTTTCAGCGGCATCGCATCGGTGAGTTCCTGGCGGATGTCGGCCGGCAAGTCAAAATCGCCGGATACGAGGTTTTCGGCCACCTGATCCTCGCGCCGCGCGCCGATGATGGCCGCAGTCACGCGGGAGTCGCCCAGCAGCCAGCTTAGTGCCACCTGGCTCGGCGTTTTGCCGATACGGCCGGCGATCTCGACGACGAGATCGATAAGTTTCAGCGAGTCCTCGAACCAGTAGCGCGGCAGGGCGATCGCGGCCTGGATGCCAATGCGCGAGGCGGCGTCGGGCTTTTCCTCGCCTCGGTATTTGCCTGAGAGCATGCCCGCGGCGAGGGGGCTCCAGCAGATCATCGCCAGTCCCTGGTCGTCGCAGGCCGGCAAAATCTCGCGCTCGATGTCGCGGCGGACGAGGTTGTAGAGATGCTGGGCCGAAACGAGCGGCTCAAAGCCCTTCAGAGCTGCGATGCCGTTGGTCTTTGCGATCTGCCAGGCATAAAAGTTCGAGCAGCCGAGATAGCGGATTTTGCCGGCCCGGATCAGGTCGTCAGCAGCTCGCAGCGATTCCTCGATGGGTGTGTACGGATCGGGGCCGTGGAACTGGTAGAGATCGATGTAGTCGAGATCGAGCCGTTTCAGGCTGTTCTCGCAAGATTCGACGATGTGTTTTCTTGAGAGGCCGCGATTCGTCGGCGCCTTGCCGCTCGGGAACCAGCATTTGCTGGCGATCACCAGATCGTCGCGTGCGTGGTCCTTGAGAGCGACGCCGAGCATCTTCTCGGACTCGCCGGCACTGTAGCTATCGGCGGTGTCGATGAAATTGCCGCCACCCTCAATGAAGCGGCGCACGATGGCGCTTGAGGTTGGCTGATCGCAGCCCCATTGCGCGTTGCCGAAGGTCATCGTGCCCAGGCACAGGCGCGAGACCAGAAGGCCCGAACGGCCGAGATGGCGGTATTTCACTGAAACTCACTCCCTATCCGAAGAGCGGCTCGATCCTTGCGGGCCGCTGGCGAATGGATAGCGCAATCGGTCGCGGGGTAAAGCGAAAGCGTCCGGTGAAAGTCATATTCGCGGCCGAACGCTCAAAAATCCGCCGTGAGCCCTTTGATTTCCCAATCGCCGTAGCGGATGGGATCGAGACCGCCGCGGCCCCCTTTTTCGGCTGGCAGGGCGGCGGCCTCGGCGTCGATCGCAGCGCGGCGCGCCTCGGCTTCGGCCAACGCGCGCTGCGCGGCCGGAGGCAGCGGTTTGGCGGCCACAACTGAGGCCTTTTGCGCCTGATCTGGATCGTTCACGGCCATATTACGGTTTCGCAAGTCCTATTGCGGGGCGGGTAAGCAAACCCCATCCTTATTGGCGATGCAACCTTTGTACCGAGTGGCAAATGTTTAACACGCTGCGTACCGGCCTGCTGCTGGCTGCGCTCACCGCGATCTTCATGGCCGTCGGCTATGTCGTTGGCGGAACGGGCGGCATGGTGATTGCCTTCGGCATCGCGGTGGTTACCAATTTCATCGGCTACTGGAATGCCGACAAGCTCGTGCTGTCGATGCAGAATGCCGAGGAGGTTGATCCCCGGCGCGCGCCCGATCTTTATGCCATGGTCGAACGGCTGGCCCGCAATGCCGGCCTCCCAACGCCACGTGTCTACCTGATCCACTCGGCGCAGCCGAACGCCTTTGCCACCGGCCGCGATCCGCAAAACGCCGCCGTCGCCGTGTCCGAGGGCTTGTTGCAGCGGCTTGAGCCACGGGAGCTGGCCGGGGTCATCGCGCATGAGCTGGCCCATATCAAGCATCGCGATACGCTGACCATGACGATCACGGCGACCTTTGCGGGCGCCATCGGCATGCTGGCGCAATTCGGCTTTTTCTTCGGCGGGCGCAGCAACAACTCGCCGTTCGGCGGGGCAGGTGCGCTGATCGCCATGATCGTTGCGCCGCTCGCCGCCGTGATGGTGCAGATGGCGGTCAGCCGGACGCGTGAATACGAAGCCGATCGCGGCGGCGCCGAGATTTCGGGCGATCCCCTGGCGCTGGCCTCGGCGTTGCGGAAAATTTCGGCAGCGACACACGCCGTACCGAACATGGCGGCGGAGCAGAATCCGGCGATGGCGCATATGTACATCATCAATCCGCTGTCGGGCGCCCGCATGGACAATCTGTTTTCGACGCATCCCGATACCGAGAACCGCATCGCCGAACTGCAGCGCATTGCCGGCGAAATGGGCAGCAGCGGCCCGCGACAGGACGCAACGCCGTCGCCCTGGAGCAACTCGACAGGGAGCGATTCCGTGCGTAATGGATGGCGCGTGCCGAGTGCCGGGCAGCCGGCGGACTCTCCCTCCAATCGTGGCCCCTGGGGTTAAGCAATAGCAACAGCAGCCAATCCGGCCGGGCTCGCGCTCCGGGTCGCCGCCGCCGAGCGCCTTGGCCAGGTGTTGGGCGGTGCGCATTTTTCGCCCTTTATCGCGAGCGAACTGCCCGATGGGCGCGATCGGGCACTGGCCAACCGGCTGGTGACGACGGCGCTGCAGCGGCAGGGGCATATCAACCTCATGCTGCCCTATCTGCTGGAGCGCGGTCTGCCGAAAAAGAGCGGCAGTTTTGAAGCCGTGCTGCGCCTGGCGTTGACGCAACTGATTTACCTGCCGGAGATTGGCGCCCACAGCGCGATCTTCCTCGCCGTCGAGGCATTGAAGCGCGACCAGCGAGCGGCCCATCTCGCAAAGCTTGCGAATGCGGTGCTGCGCCGGGCGCAAGCGGAGGCCGAAAACCTCAGACAGGCGCCGGCCGAACTGCTGTTTCCCGAGCTTTTGCGGCAGAGTTGGGCGGAAGGCTATGGGGCGGAAAATCTCGGCCGCTTTGCCGAAGCACTGATCGCGCCCGTGCCGTTGGATATCGTGCTCAAGGAAACCGAACCGGGCCTGGCGGAGGCGCTGGGGGGCGTCGCCCTTGGTGCCGATGTGGTGCGCGTCGAGACACGCGATCGTTCGGTCGAAGCGCTGCCGGGCTATGCCGAGGGTAAATGGTGGGTACAGGATTTCGCTGCCACTCTGCCGGCCCGGCTCGTCGATTTGCCGCCGGGTGCACGCGTCCTCGACCTTTGTGCTGCCCCGGGCGGCAAGACCGCGCAACTTATCAAGGCGGGCTATCGGGTCACCTCGGTCGATGACGACGCCGAGCGGGTAAAGCGGCTCAGAGCCAATCTCGATCGTCTCGGCTACGGCGCCGAAATTGTCGAAGCCGATGCGGCCGCCTTCATGAGTGACGAAAAGTTCGACGCGGTCCTGCTTGACGCGCCATGTTCGGCCACCGGCACATTTCGCCGGCATCCGGAAGTTACCTGGCAGCGGGGTGCAGATATTTCGGGCCGGGTGGCGCTGCAGCGGCGGCTGATCGCCAACGCCGCCGAGTGCCTCAGGTCGGGCGGTGTGCTGGTCTATTGCGTGTGCTCGCTTGAACCCGAGGAAGGCGAGGCGCAGGCGCAGTGGGTGTTCGACGCTCTGCCAGCACTGGAGCCGATGCCGATCAATCCGGCCGATTTTCCGATCTTTCCGGAGGCGATCAACGCGGCTGGCCAGCTTCGCACGCACCCGGGGATGGCCGCGCCTCACGCTGCCGGCGGCATGCTCGACGGCTTTTTTGCCGCGCGGTTCCGGCTGCGCTGACGCAACAGTCAGTGGATGACGGTTTTGATGCACGTTTCGCCTTCTCAAAAAATGCTATTGCGTGCCTCGCACTTACATCGCTAGTGCGCTCGGTGGGGCAGGGCGGTAGCGGATGTTTGTCTGGTTCTGGCAAAGGCGAGGGTGGTTGTTGGTGGGGCAGTCGGGGGCGCGAGCGTGTTAGAGGCGTTGCGTTTCCTCGCCCGGCGGGCCGCGCTTGGGACAGCCGACTGGCTGGTGACCCAGCGTTTCCTGCGCTGGACGTGGTCGGCATCGTCGGGTGAGGAGATCGTCGGCGCGCTCGGCGAATTCCGGCCGACCGACCGCGAAACCGTGATCGAGATGACGGCCGGCCGGTATCTTCTCGCCTCGCGGCTGGTCGATACGCACGGCTTCTCGCCGTTTTCGATGGATGAGGTCGATCGCGAATGGAGCGACGAACTTCGCGGCTTCTCCTGGCTCAGGCATTTTGCCGACGGCGGCGAGGCGACCGAGCGCGCCTTCGCCCGCAATCTCGTGCTCGACTGGATTGCCCGGGAGGGCCGGTTCGATCCCGATAGCTGGGCGCCGGCGGTCTGCGCGCGGCGTGTGCTCAACTGGCTGCGCTGCGTCAACCTGCTGATAGGTGGCGCCGATGAAGATCAAGCGCGGACCATCACCCGCTCGCTCGGCATGCAGGTCCAGTCGCTTAAGGTGCGCGGCGTCCTTACCGCCGATCCGGTCGACAAGCTCTACGTGGCAATAGCGCTCGCCGGGGTTGCGATCTGCGACGAGCGGCGGAACTCGCAACTGCCGCTGCGCATGCGCCGCCTGATGCGCCAGCTCGAGAAGGCGATCGACGCGGACGGGCTGCATCGCAGCCGAAGCGCCAAACAGCAGTTGCCGCTGCTGGTCGAGCTCGAAACGCTGCTCCAGGCACTGAACGGCGACCACGAAGAGCACGCACGCGATCTCGCGGTGGTGGTCGAGGATATGCATCGCGCCCTCGATGCCGTGTCGCTGTCGACAGGCGAGCCCGCCTATTTCAACGGCACCGGCCAATTGCAGCACGACCTGATCGTTGCGGTGCAGGTGCAGAGTACGGCGCGCTTCCGCAGCACGGGGACGAGTGGCGGTTACGGAAGGCTGCTCGGCGGCAAGAGCACCGTTATTGCCGATAGCGGCCTCGTGCCGCCGCTCCCTTATGCGGGGGAGGCACACGCCAGTGCGCTGGCTTTCGAGTTCAGCTATGGGCCGGAGCTCGTGGTCGGCAATTGCGGCCCGGCGCCGAGCGACCTTGAGGAAAACGGCCTGATCTTCCGGCAGGGCATTACCCATTCGGCGATCACCATCAACGGCGTATCGGCGGCGCGCCTCAAGGATGGCGGGCTCCTGAGCGGGCGCCTCAGGCGTCGCGGTCCGGTGCCCGAGCTTTTTGCCAGCGCGGACCAGGACACCGTCGTCGTCAGAACCGACGCCTACCTCAAGCGCTATGGCGTCAGCATCGAACGGCGGTTGATGCTGATGGCGGAGGGCAAATCGCTGGTCGGCCAGGACCGGCTGATCGGCGGGCGCGAAGGAAATCGCAAACATCCCAATGCGGCGATCGCTCGGTTTCACCTGGCGCTCGGGACGACGGTCGAGCCGGGTGCCGACGATGTGCTGCGCCTCAGACTCGCTTCCGGCGCCATCTGGACTTTTCTTTGGGAGGGCGCCGATATGCGCATCGAGGACAGCGTCAGGCAGTCTTCGTATTTCGGGTTTCACCGGATCAAACAGATCGTGCTCGAAACGCCGCTGGGCGGCGACCAGGAAATCGCCTGGATCTTTACTCTCGACGAAACGCGGCGCGGCACGCCCGCCCGGCTGCGCGGACGGCAGCGGTGAAATGCGCGAATAGCAAGTAGTGCGTAGCGAATAGGGCAAGCGTCTGCCCGGCTCCCATTCGCTATTGGCTATTTCGCTATTGGCTTTTCCTGTGCTAGCCACCGGCCGCAACAGCTGGAGTCGACGATGCCGGGACAGGTTCAGGTCAAACGGGCGCTTATCTCGGTTTTCGACAAGGCTGGCCTTGCCGACTTCGCCAAGGCGCTGGCGGATTTGGGTGTTGAGCTGGTCTCGACCGGCGGCACCAGGGCGCTGATCGCCTCGACCGGGGCACCCGTCAAGGACATCTCCGAGATCACCGGCTTTCCGGAAATGATGGACGGAAGGGTCAAGACGCTCCATCCCATGGTCCATGGCGGCCTGCTCGCCGTGCGTGACAAGGCGGAGCACCGCGCGGCGCTCGATACACACGCAATCGGCGAAATCGACCTTCTCGTCTGCAACCTCTATCCCTTCGAGAAGACGGTCGCCTCGGGCGCGGGGTACGACGAGGTCATCGAAAACATCGACATCGGTGGTCCGGCGATGATCCGCTCCTCCGCCAAGAACCACGCCTTTGTCACGGTCGTCGTCGATCCGGCCGACTACGCGCTCGTGCTCGAAGCGATCAAGGCCGGCGGCGTACCCTATGAGCTGCGGCAGAAGCTGGCGGCGAAGGCCTATGCCCGCACCGCCGCTTACGATGCCGCGATCTCGAGCTGGTTCGCCAAGACGCTGAGCTACGACGAGATGCCGTGGCGCAGCTTTGTCGGCAGCCTCAGCGAGGTCATGCGCTATGGCGAGAATCCGCATCAATGGGCGGCGTTCTACAAGACCGGCGACAGCCGTCCCGGCGTCGCGACCGCGACCCAGCTGCAGGGCAAAAGTCTCTCCTACAACAACCTCAACGACACCGACGCGGCATTCGAGCTGGTATCGGAGTTCGGGCCCGAAAAGGCAGCGGTTGCCATCATCAAGCACGCGAACCCTTGCGGCTTTGCCGTCGCCGACGATCTGCTGACAGCCTACAAACTTGCCGCCCGCACCGATCCGGTCAGCGCGTTCGGTGGCATCGTGGCGCTCAACCGCGAGATCGACGCGGCAACGGCAACCGAGATCGTCAAAATTTTTACCGAGGTGATCGTCGCGCCGGCAGCGACGGCCGAGGCGCAGGCGATCATCGCGAGCAAGAAGAATTTGCGGCTGCTCGTCACCGGCGCGCTGGCCGATCCGAAGGCCGGCGGCTTGACGGTTCGGTCGCTCGCCGGGGGCCTGCTTGTGCAGTCGCGCGACAACAAGACGGCGCGGGATGGCGAGCTCAAGGTGGTGACCAAGCGGCAGCCGACGGCACAACAGATGGCCGACCTGCTGATTGCCGAGACGGTGGCCAAGCACGTGAAATCGAACGCCGTGATCTATGTGAAGGACGGCGCGACGGTGGGCATCGGTGCCGGCCAGATGAGCCGTGTGGATTCGAGCCGCATCGCGCATCGCAAGGCGCAGGATGCGACGGAAGCGGCCGGGTTGCCGGAGCTGCTGAGCGAGGATTCCGTGGTCGCTTCGGATGCATTCTTCCCATTCCCCGATGGCCTGCTCGCCGCGGTCGAGGCGGGCGCCACCGCCGTCATTCAGCCGGGCGGCTCGATGAACGATCCGGCGGTGATTGCCGCCGCCGACGAGGCCGGCATCGCTATGGTGTTCACCGGGCTGAGGCATTTTAGGCACTAGAAGGCCCAGTTTTCTGGGCCTTCACGCCGGTGCCTCGGCGCCGCCGTTACGTCCCCCGCGCCAAGTCGGCGAGCAGCCCCGCGGCCACGGAAAGCCGCGAGACGGTGATGTCGCCTTCGGTCAGTTCGGCGACGGCGCGAACGGCGCGGTCGATCGCGGCTTGACGGGAGGCCCGCCATGTGGCGAGGCGCGCCGCGGCGGTGACGCCGTCGGCGGCGAGAACGTCGGCAGTGAGGTCACGTTCGGCGCGGCCGATATTGGCCAGCGCCCGGTCGAGCGCCATGCGGTCGAAGCGGTCGCCGAGTCTAAGGCGGCTGGCACCTTCGGCGATGCGGCCGAGGTGGAAGGTCTCGACGACGGCGAAGAAGGCGCGCGCTGCGTCGATGACGCTGGTGCCGGTGCGGGTCGATACGGACACGATGTCGCCGGCCAGCGACATTGCCGGCAGTTCGGCGAAGCGCTGGGCGAGATCCTGCGGGACGCCGGCGTTGGTCAGTTCCGAAAGCCGCGCGGTCATTGCGGTAGCCAGCGAGGCAGGTAGCAGCTTGCTCAACCCGTTCCGCAGGTCGCCGATGCCGAGGGCATAGCGGGCAACGAGCTCGGAAAGGCCGCCCTCAAAGGTTTCGTTGCGGAGGAACCAGAGGGTCTGCCGCTTCAGCAGCGCTTCGGCGTCGGCATAGAGCGCGAGCTGCGCGGCGCCCGTGATCTTGCCGTCGAGTGCGTCGATCTGCCGGTTGAGATCGGTGAGGCCGAACGCGTCGCGTGCGACGGCATAGGCGCCCGCAATGGTCGCCACGTCGGCGCTGGTCGCCCCCATCAGCGACACGACGAAGCCGGGCCCGCCGCGGTTGATCATGGCGTTGGCGAGGACGGTAGCGATGACCTCGGGTCGGAGGCGATGGGTTTCGATGGTGTCGCGATGTTCCTCGGCAAGTTTGGCGGGGAAATAGGCGAACAGTTCGCGACCCAGATAGGAATCGTCAGCAACACCCGAGGCGACGAGGTCGGCATTGAGCGAGTTCTTGGCATAAGCCATCAGCACGGCAAGCTCGGGCCGGGTAAAGCTGTGACCGGCGGCGGCACGCTCATCGAGCGTCGCATCGTCGGGCAAAAATTCGACGGCGCGGCTGAGTTCGCCGCGCGCCTCGAGATTTTCGAGCAGCGTGCGGTGTTCGGCAAAGCCGGCTGCGCCCTGCCGCTCGGCGAGTGAGAGGGCGAGCGTCTGGAGGTAATTGTTACGGAGGCAGAGGGCTGCGACCTCATCGGTCATGCTGGCCAGAAATTCGTTGCGCTGTTCGTAGGTCATTCGCCGGGCCGCAACGAGCGAACCGAGCGCGATCTTGATATTGACCTCGAGGTCGGACGAATTGACGCCGGCCGAATTGTCGATGGCGTCGGTGTTGAGGCGGCCGCCCTTCATCGCATAGTCGACGCGGCCGCGCTGGGTCATGGCGAGGTTGGCGCCTTCGCCCACCACTTTCGCGCGGATGTCGCGGCCGGTGATGCGGATCGCGTCATTGGTCTTGTCGCCCGCCTCGGCATCGGTTTCGGACGCGCCGCGAACATAGGTGCCGATGCCGCCGAACCAGAGCAGGTCGACCTCGGCCTTGAGGATGGCGGCGATGACTTCGTTCGGGGTCAGCGGCCCATTGATGAGGCCGAGCGCGGTGCGTGCCTCGGGCGACAGATCGACGTTCTTGAGGCTGCGCGAAAATACCCCGCCGCCCTTCGACATCACGGCGTGGTTGTAGTCCTGCCAGCTCGAGCGCGGCATTTCGAACAGGCGCTTCCGCTCGGCGAGGCTAAACGTCGGATCGGGGTCGGGGTCGACGAAAATATCGCGATGATCGAAGGCGGCAACGAGCTTCGTCTTGGACGAGAGCAGCATGCCATTGCCAAAAACGTCGCCCGACATGTCGCCGACGCCGGCGACGGTGAACGGCTCTTTCTGGATGTCGCGGCCGATCTCGCGGAAATGCCGCTTTACGCCTTCCCAGGCTCCGCGCGCGGTGATGCCCATCTTCTTGTGGTCGTAGCCGACCGAGCCGCCCGAGGCGAAGGCATCGCCGAGCCAGTAGCCGCGCTCGATGGCGAGCTGGTTGGCGATGTCGGAAAAGCTGGCCGTGCCCTTGTCCGCGGCAACCACGAGATAGGGATCGTCGCCGTCGCGGCGGACGAGGCTCGGCGGCGGCACGATTTCGGTGCCTGAGATGTTGTCGGTGAGATCGAGCAGGGTCGAGACGAATATCCGATAGCAGGCAACGCCTTCGCGCTGGGTTGCCTCGCGGTCGGCGCCGACGGGTGTCTGCTTGGGTACGAAGGCACCCTTGGCGCCGACCGGCACGATGATGGCGTTCTTCACCTGCTGGGCCTTGACGAGGCCGAGCACTTCGGTGCGGAAATCCTCGGGCCGGTCGGACCAGCGCAGGCCGCCGCGCGCCACTGGCCCGAAGCGGAGATGCAGGCCCTCCACGCGGGGCGCATAGACGAAAATCTCGCGGAAGGGCTTTGGCGCCGGCATCTCGGTGATGGCGCCGCAATCGAATTTCAGGCCTAGGGCCGGGCGTCGGCCGCCTAATGCGTCACGCTGATAGAAATTGGTACGGACGCAGGCTTCGACCAGATTGAGCACCCGGCGCAGGATGCGATCTTCATCGAGCGACTGGGTGTTGTCGAGGGCCTTGGCGATGGTGGCCTTCGCGGCGGCGATCGCGGCATCGCGGTCGGCCGAAAACTCCGGGGCGTTGAGGGCGTGGAACAGGTCGACCAACGCTGCCGCGGCTTCGGCATGGGTGTTGAGCGTCGCGGCGAGGTAGCGTTGCGAAAAGGCGAAGCCGAGCTGGCGCAGGTAACGGCCGAACGCGCGGAGGATCGCGACATCGTCCCAGGGCAGCGCGCCCCTGAGCGTGAGCTGGTTAAAACCGTCGCTTTCGGCCTCGCCGTGCCAGACCGCGAGCAGCGCTTCCTCGACGCGGGCAATGGCCATCGGATCGGTCAGGGCAGGGCCATTGGGCAACGCCAGCACCATGTCGTGGATGTAGGCCTGCGGCTCGCGCGCCGGCGAGATCGTGTGTGTTTCCTCGTCGATGACGCGAAAACCGAAATTTTCGAGCAGCGGCACGCGGTCGCTGAGCGGCAGCGGCGTCTCGCGGTGATAGACTTTTAGCGACAGCGTACCGCCTGCCGTTTTCGGTGGTGACAGGCGAACCGCGACGCCATCGCCGACCTCGCGGAAGACGGCAATATCGGCCAAAGCATCGGCGGGCGTTGCATTGGTCTGATAGGCCGGTGGGAAAGCGGCGCGGTAAGGCTCGATCGCCGTCGGGTCGGGTGCCGCGTCGAGCAGGCGGTCACCGAAATCACGGGTGAGGCCGGTGATATCGCGTTCGAGATCCTCGCGCTCCGGCCGCGGGGTCGGGCCGCCGTCGCGGCCGATGATGAAATGCACGCGGACGAGGTCGCCCTCGGGGAAGTGTGGATAGTAGGCGGAGACGCGGCCGTCATATTTGCCCGCCAGATACTCGCCGATGCGGGCGCGGATATCCGAATTGTAGCGTTCGCGTGGCATGAACAGCAGGATCGAAACGAAATTGTCGAACCGGTCGATGCGCGGTAGCACCCGCACACGCGGACGGTCAGGCAGCGAGGCGATGACGGTCGAAAATTCCAGCAGTTCGTCGGTGTCGATCTGGAACAGTTCGTCGCGCGGATAGGTAGCGAGGGCCTGCAGCAGGGCCTTGCCGGCGTGGCTGTCAGGCGTCGTGCCGGAGCGTTGCAAAACCGCTTCGAGCTTGCGGCGGATCAGCGGCACTTCCGCGTTGGGAATCGCTGCCGAGGCGGAGGTGAAGAGGCCAAGAATCCGGACCTCGCCCGAAACCGCGCCGCCGGGCGCGAACAGTTTTATGCCGATGTAGTCCATGTGGCTGCGGCGGTGGACGCGCGAGCGCACATTGGCCTTGGAAACGATGATCTGGTCCGGGCCGGCGATGAAGGCCAGTTGCTCAGGCGTGGTTTCGACGAAGATCTTGCCGGTCCTGAGGAAATGGAAATCGGGGTTTTCGAGCAGGCCGACGCCCGAGCCCGCGACCGGCTCCAGAGTTGGCGCTGCCGGTGTGCCGGCGACGGCATATTCGCGCATGCCGAGGAACGTAAAATTGTGGCCGGCCAGCCAGCCAAGGAACTGGATGCCTTCGTTGACGATTGCGGGGTCGACCGGCGGCGGGTTTTCGCGCACGTCCTGAACGAGCTGCCGGAGCCGCTCGAGCATCGGCCGCCAGCCCCGTACCACGAGCATGACCTCGTGCAGCACCTCGCGGACTTCGGTAATCAGCGCGTCGCGTGTCGCCTCGTCGGGCAGCGGGTCGAGGTGAAGGTGGAGAAAACTCTCCTGGCGCGATTGCGGCGTCGGCTCGTTGAGGACCCGATAGGTAGTCGGGTCGAGCGGCAGCACCGGATGCGCCACCAGGCGGACAGTACCGCCCTTGGCGCGGATCGCGGCGAGCACCGAGTCGACGATGAACGGCATATCGGGGGTAAAAATGTCGATGATCTCGGGACCATCGATCACCAACACGTCCGGCTGCGAGACGTTGATGAAGTGGCTCGACTGGCCGCGCTTTTCGAGCAGCGCATAGGCCCGGCGGAACTCGGAATCGAGCACCGCGGCGCTATAGGGGCCGAGGTCGTCCGGGTCGACAGCCTGCGCGGCGTAGAGCAGGAAGCGGGCGTAGTTGGGTTCGGTCGCAATCAGCGCCCGGCCGCGTGCCAGCAACGCGGCATGCGTTCGTGCGCCACGGGCTTCGCCGTCGGCTTCCATCATTCTCCGCCCCCGCCGCGGGCGCGCCCTGATTTGGACGGCACGGCGCCGTGACAATAATGCCAAATTTTTGGACGCGCGACGGGCGAAGGAGGGACATCGTACAATTTTTTACGGGGTAACGGCTGGCCTCCGCAAAGATCGGTACTCTGAGCAGGAGCGCCCAAGTCACCAATCGTGGCACCGATTTATACCAGGATAAAATCGGCTCTGGTACGGGTGTCAGGATCGCGCGATTTATAGGCGGAGCGGAGCTGTTGTGAAGCTCTGCCAGGCTGCGCCTGCCTTTTCGACCCGCCGCGCGTTTGTTGACGGGTAAGGCATGGGCGGCTTAATACCACCCACCGCCAATTCACCGTTTCCAACGAGCACAAAATGAGCCAGGGCCGCACACTCTACGACAAGATCTGGGACGATCATCTCGTCGCCAACAATGAAGATGGCACCTCGCTCCTCTACATCGACCGGCACCTCGTCCACGAAGTGACGAGCCCGCAGGCCTTTGAGGGCTTGCGGATGAGCCACCGCAAGGTGCGCGCCCCGGAGCGGACGCTGGCGGTGGTCGACCATAACGTGCCCACCTCCGACCGCACGCACGGTATCGACGATCCCGAAAGCCGGTTGCAGGTCGAGACCATGGCGGAAAACGCCAAGGAGTTCGGCGTCGAATATTTCAACGAGCTCGACCGGCGGCAGGGCATCGTCCACATCGTCGGTCCCGAGCAGGGTTTTACGCTGCCCGGCATGACCATCGTCTGTGGTGACAGCCACACCTCTACGCATGGCGCGTTCGGTGCGCTGGCGCATGGCATTGGCACGTCGGAGGTCGAGCATGTGCTGGCGACCCAGACGCTGATCCAGCAAAAAGCCAAGAACATGCGCGTGACGGTCGACGGCAAGCTGCCGGCAGGCGTCACCGCCAAGGACATCACGCTGGCCATCATCGGCGAGACTGGCACGGCCGGCGGCACCGGCCACGTGCTCGAATATGCCGGCGAGGCGATCCGCTCGCTTTCGATGGAAGGCCGCATGACCGTCTGCAACATGGCGATCGAGGGCGGGGCGCGCGCCGGCATGGTGGCGCCAGACGAAAAGACTTTTGAATATGTGAAGGGCCGCCCGCGCGCGCCGAAGGGCGCCGCCTACGATCAGGCCGTGGCCTATTGGCGGGCGCTGTTCACCGACGACGACGCACACTTCGACAAGGAAGTGCGGCTGGACGCGGCGAAACTCCCGCCGATTGTCTCCTGGGGATCGTCGCCCGAAGATGTGATTTCAGTGCTCGGCATCGTGCCCAACCCGGACGACATCGCCGATGCCAACAAGCGCGCCAGCAAGTGGCGGGCGCTCGAATATATGGGCCTCCAGCCGGGCACAAAAATCACCGACATTAAGCTCGACCGCATCTTCCTCGGCTCCTGCACCAATGGCCGTATAGAGGATCTGCGCGCCGCGGCTGCCGTGCTCAAAGGCCACAAGGTCAAGGAAGGCGTCAACGCCATGGTCGTGCCCGGCTCAGGCCTCGTCAAAGAGCAGGCGGAAGCCGAAGGGCTCGACCAGATCTTCAAAGCCGCCGGCTTTGACTGGCGTGAGCCGGGCTGCTCGATGTGCCTTGCGATGAACGCCGACAAGCTCGCTCCGCAGGAGCGCTGCGCCTCGACCTCGAACCGCAATTTCGAAGGGCGCCAGGGCTTTAAGGGCCGCACCCATCTGGTCTCGCCGGCCATGGCCGCCGCCGCCGCCGTCGCCGGCCATTTCGTCGACATCCGCGAGTGGCCGCGGGCGTAAGGCGCAACCGCAATCGTCGCCAATCAAACGCCCAGGTCATCCCCGCGAAAGCGGGGATCGCCGTTTCTGACGGGCGCAGCGCCTGCTATGAAACAGAGATTCCCGCTTTCGCGGGAATGACCCGGTGTTTTGTAGCGAGCGTCTGAACCGTGACCGACCCCACCACCGACTGGTCCGATCGCATGGCGCCATCGCTCGACGAATTCGAGGCGCTGGCGACTTACGCCCTTGAGACACTGCCCGAGCCATTTCGCGGTCTCGTCGCCGATGTCATCTGCGTTGTCGCCGAGTTTCCGGAGGAGGAAGTGCTCGACGATCTCGGCATCGAAGACCCGTTCGAGCTGATGGGCCTCTTCACCGGCGTCGGCATGGCGCAGGATGGGGCCGTGCCGCATTCGGGGCAATTGCCCAACCGCGTCTACCTTTATCGCCGCCCGATCCTCGACTACTGGGCCGAGCACGAGGAAACGCTCGGCGCTATCGTCACCCACGTCCTGGTACACGAAATGGGCCACCATTTCGGCTATTCCGATGAGGACATGGAGGGGATAGAGGCGGCCGCTGAGCGGGGCGAGTGAAGGCAGTCGGCAAAGTAAACGCTCGGATTGCCGGGCGTTTTTTGTTTTGGATAGGCGGAGCTTATTGCAGGTCGCAACTCACAGATTGTGCCAGTTTGATCTGCGGCTCGGTGGGCAAGCTGCGCCGCGGCATGATCGAGTTATCGAGTGAAGCCACGTTGTAGCTGGAGAAGGCCGGTTCGGCGAGACTGGCGCAGTCTCCGCAAGTCGCCGCGTACGTGTCGCCGCTCCTTGCACCCCCGCTTGACGGCATGATCGACTCGTCGAGTGAGGCAAGCTTATAGCTGTCGAGTTCACCGGTGAGCCTTGGTGTGCACGGCGGAGCGCCGCTGCCACCACCCGGGACCGGCGTAACGAGGGTGGTGTTTGATCCAGGTTGGCCGGGCGAGCAATCGGTCGCGTGCACGGGATCGCCGGCTACCATGGCGCCCCAGCAGTCGACGATGTGCTGCCATGGGTTCACGCTGCCGGGAGTAATGGACATCGCCTGACTGGCAGCAACGTTCGACAGGGTCATGGCGACGGCAAAAATCGCACTCGCTCCCGCGCGGGACACGAGCCTCGAATGTGACATTCTGAGCATAATGGTCTCCTCTGGCCGGACAAAAACCCAACCGCGGCGCCCCCGCTATGAGTAGTTGACCACTAACCAGTGCTGGCCGCAAGTATTTCTGGCGAGCTTTCAGCATCAGTTCTGCGCAGAAGGCCAGTATATTTCGAACTTACCGTTTGACGAATTCATAGGCGTGGTCGAGGGCGCCGGGGACTTCGTCGTTGACCTTGAGGCCATACTTCTGTCGGTCGAATTCGGCGAACCAGTCGTCCCAGTCCGCGAGTTCAAAGCCGCCGAGCGGGTCGGGGCCCTCGTTGTTGTCGGCATCAAGGGCATGCTGGCCGAAGGTCAGCTCCAGCAGCACTTGTTCGCGGGTGCCGTCGGGCAAATCTTCGAGCATCGGCGAGCCGCCGCGGGCGATTACCCAGTCGCGGATGTCCTGATGTTTTTGGAGGATTCGGGCCATGATTTGCTCCCTGCCGATTTTGCTTGATAAGCGGTCTTCTCAACTATTGGTTGCATGGCCCCCGGAATCAAGCAGGAGGATAATTTGGTCAGGATGCGGCACGCGCTCGCGGTGATCATGACGGGGTTTATGCCTGCGGCGGCCATGGCCGACGACGTAAAGCCCTGCACGATTTCGCCCGAGCTTCACCTCAGCGTTCGCGATACGCAGCGGCTCAATGGTCTGGATGAGAGCCGGGCAAAAGGACTGGCAGCGGTTGAAAAGGAAGCCGATCCTGATGTCGGCAATGCGGTGGCCGGCATGTTCGATCGCGGCGTCATCACGCTCGCTGCTGTGACACCGGGGATGTACCGGTGCCGTACGATAAAGCTGGGCGGCCAGGATCCGGCGCTGAGTTCGGTCGTCTACGGTTACTTTGCCTGCAAGATCGGCAAGGCGACTGGCGGCTGGTCGCTGGCCAAGACGACGGGGTCGCAGAATTTCAGCGGCATGCTGACGCCGGCGGGTGACGGGCTGGCTTACAAGGGCGCCAGCTTCTACGGCTACGAGGGCCCGCGTGCCTACGGCGATGACCCCGACCACGATCAGGTCGGCTGCATGTACGGGGTGGCCGACAATCCCCGCCACTACATGCTGGAACTACCCTCGCCGCTGCTCGAATCTCTGCATGACATCATCGAGTTCGTGCCGGCGAGATAGCACAGACAGAAATGGCCCGGTGGTGAACCGGGCCAAGAGCGAAAGCTCCTCTGCCGCAGAGGGATTTATCAGTTGAGCGTTTCGCCTAAGTTCCGATGAGCGCCGTCGTCAATTCCCTGGCGCTCGACGAATTCGAAATCAGGGTCGTTCTGGCTCGATACTTTCAGCGCCAGATGCTGGCGGTCGAGTTCGGCAAGCCAGGCGCTCCACGAAACCGGGGCCATGCCGTCATCCGTGCTGGGCGTGGCGACTGGCCGGCGCTGCTTGCCGCGAAAACTCAAGGCCAGCCGCGCATGCACTGCGCCGGCACTATCAGGAACGCGCGCGATCGCGGGCATGCCGTGACGCGCAGTCACCCAATTCTGGATGTCCCGATGCTGGACCAAAGTCTGTGTATTGGTCATTTCAGGCTCCTCTCCTGCTACTCTGGGCCAACGTCTTACGCGTCGATCTGTTCCAGAGACGCTTAATTAGTTGGTGAGATTTGTGACCAGTTTGAGGTCAGTCATCTCGGCTGTGGAAAAGTAGTGGAGAAGATGAGGCGGCGTCTCGAGCGCATCAAGCCAAAGTGAAGGGTCGACACCCATGCCGGAAAGATAGCGGCTGATCTCTGCAGTCGTGCGCTGTGCATCCGACATCGCCTCCGCCGGCGTTTCTTTTTCTGACGCGTTTGCAGGTACTTCGGCATAGATCTGATGGACACCGATCGCCGACTTGGCAGAAGCGAGACGCTTCTTGCCGCCAGCGAAAATCAGCGGGCAGGAGGAGGCGCAGAATGCACCGGGCGCGATGCTGGTGGCAAATTCCTTGTCGCGGATCAATTTTCCGATAGCGAGCGCATCTTCCACTGAACCGCCGGGCGAATCGAGCGCCACCGTCTTCACATATTCGCCGCGCGCCGCGATCTCGGCGGCGAAACGGCCGTCGGCGCCTACGTCCACGGTGCCGGTGAGGCGCAGCACGCCGCCCGGTTCGAGGTCAATGGCCAAAGGCTGTTCGAGCAGTTTCGGATCGGTGGTAACGGCAGGGCCGGGTTTGCCCGCCGGCGTGTTCGGATCGAAGGCCGGGAGGACCGGGATGCCGGTCGTCGTGCTCGGCGGTGTGGCAAGGCTGGCATCGCGGGCGCTGAGCTCGAGGTAATCTATGACGACGACACAGGCCGTTGCCGTCAGCATGCCGAAAAACGCAGCGCGGAGGATTTCGCCATCGTCGAGGCTGGCGAACCAGGCAACAAGGCGCCGGCCGATCGATGGCCTCGCGGTCTGTGCGGGCCGCAGGACGCTCACGGACGCAGTGGCCCGTCGCCGCGCTTGCGCTGCGTTATGTCGATCGGCGTGACAGTGGCGTCGGTCTCGGTAGCCGGGGCCGGCGCACCGGAGGAGGCAGCAGGTGGCGCTTCGGGCGCCGCTCCGGCCACCGGCTCGGACGCCGCTTCCGGCAGCTTTTCAGGTGTGATCGCCGCGCCGTTGGGCGCCGCAGCTTGCATCTGCCGGTAGAGCGCCATGGCACGCAAAACTTCGCCGGCGGAAATGCTGTCGGCATCGCTGAGTTCGCCCTGGTCGCGACGGAGCGCATCGTTGACCACCATCAGGACGAGCACCAGCACGACCGGCAGCAGATCGATGGAGATGGCGCCTGCCCAGCTCGGGATGAAATCGCTCCAGTAGCGCAGCACCGCTTCGGCGGCGGAGAGCGGCTGGAAGCGGCGCGGTGGGACCTGCGGCTCGGCCAAAATCTTGTCGGCGGCTTCGGACAGCGCCTGCGACTGTGAGGCGACCGACGCCTTGACCGAATCCATCGCCTGGTCTTGCCGGCTTTGCAGGTCGACGGTCGTGCCGTTGGCGACCGGCGCGATGAAGCCGAGCGACAGGTCGGCGGCGGCGCGCTTCACCGAGGGGGCGACGCTGGTCTCCTGCAGCGCGGCGATAACCCCTGCGAGTTGCACCACTTCGGCGGAGAACTGATCGGAGCGCGGGCCGATCTCGCCGCCTGCCGAGAGCAGGTCGCGCATGGTCTTCAAGTGTGCCGAGCCTTCATCGAAAAGCTGCTGCACCTTGTCCTGGCTGCCGGTGATGGTTTTCGCCAGTTCATCCATCTGGGTCGACATCTGCGTCAGCAATTGCACGACGCTGCCCGAACCGGTGGTGCCCGAGAGCGCGCCCGTGTCGCGCTCGTCGCCGGCAAGTTTTGCGAAGCGGTCGCTGGCGCGCTGCACATCAGGCAGCAGGCTCTGGCTCGCAAGTGCGTTGGCGTGCGCGTCGTCGAGGTCGCCGGCGTAACCGGAGAGCGTTTCGGCGAGGTGCTGTTCGAGCGCGGCCGAACCGGCGAGCGCCGCGGCGTTGAGCCACGACGACATCGCCATGATCATGAAGCAGCCGGCCGCCATGACGAAAAACATCAGGACGCGATGGAAGCCGTTGGTCACGAGCGGCATGAAGCGGAGGAAAAACGTCCAGAACGCGTAGATCGCGACCGAGACGGCGGCGGCGTAGATTATGGCGCCGAAGAACACGAAGGTCGGCGAGCCATCGAGCAGGCCGCGCACGCCAAGATAAGTATAGACGCCGCTGGCGAGGGCCAGTACCGCCAGCGCGAAGCGTGTCATCGTCTCGACGCCGCGCAATGTTTCGGTCAGCCGGACAGCATTGGACTTCATCAGCATTTGGCGCGCCCTCTACAGTTAACCGAAGATTAACACAGCGAAGCAGGCAAGATCACGGCGGGTTTTGGGGAAGGTTAAGGGCGGGCAGAAGTCGCGCCGCGAGCTTCTCCCCCGCAAGGGGAGAGAGGAAGAACACGAGGCTTACCCCTTCGCCAGTTTCTGCAGCACTTTTACGAGGCGGGTGCGTTTGGCGGGTTGGGGCACGTCGGGCAGGCGGGCGGAGATGAGGTCGGCGAGTTTCGCTCGATCCGCGCCGATTACAGTGGAGGCAGACTCGGCGTAGCTCGGGAGCTGGTTGACGGCGGCCGCGCGGAGCATGTCGAACAGCGGCGGCAGGGCTTTGGCGCGCTCATCGACGGCGACTAGCTCGCAGAGGATCGAGACGGCCTTGTCCTTGGCGATGACGGAGCCTTTCTCCGCGGCGGCGAGGATTTCGGGGAGACGTGCGGCGAGGGCAGGGGCGGCGATCGCTGCGATCGTGTCGAGTGCCGTCATGCCGCCCCAGACCAGTCGGTTGTTCTTCGACTTCAGCGCGGCGAAGAATGCCTCGGCGTGGGCGGTGATGAGTTCGGGTTTGCGTTCGCCGATCTCGTAGAGGGTCTTGATGGCGTCGTTGGCGACAGCCGATTTGCCGCCGAGTGCAACAATCAGTTCGGCGATGGCCGTCTTGTCGCCGCTTGCCGCGAGCTTTTCGGCCAGCTCGACGTTGGGTCGCTCATCGTTGCGGCCCAGCGCTGAGGCGAGCTGGTCGAGCACGCTCATGCCGGGCTCTCGGGCCAAATTCTCATGCGTCCACCGCGACATCCAGCGACAGGGTGATCATCTCCTCGAGCGAGGACTGCCGATCGGCGGCCGAAAGCTGTTCGCCGGTGACGAGGCTGTCGGTCATGGTGCAGATGGCGAGGCCGCGCGCGTTGAACCGGGCGCAGAGGGTATAAAGCGCCGCCGCCTCCATCTCGACGCCGAGCACGCCGTGGGCGATCAGCGTCTCGTAGGCCTTGATGCCATCGGCATGATAGAAAATGTCGCTCGACAGCAGGTTGCCGACATGGGCGTTGAGGTTTGCCTCGCGCACCCGGCGCACCGCATCCGCCAGCAGGTCGAAATCGGCGATCGGGGCGAAATTGTAGGCGCCAAAAGCATCGCGCACGATGGTTGAATCGGTCGTCGCGGCCTGGGCGATGATCAGGTCACGGACTTTCACTTTTTCGCTTAGCCCGCCGCAGGTGCCGACGCGGATGGTGGTTTTGACGCCGTAAAAATTCAGCAGCTCGTGGACATAGATCGACAGCGACGGCTGGCCCATGCCGGTCGCCTGGACGCTCACCGGCTTGCCCTTCCAGGTGCCGGTAAAGCCGAGGCAGTTGCGCACTGCGTTGACCTCGCGGGCGTTGTCGAAAAACGTCTCGGCAATCCACTTGGCGCGCAGCGGATCGCCGGGCAGCAGAACGGCCTCGGCGTAGTCGCCGGGTTTGGCGGAGTTATGGGGAGTCATTTCGGCAGGTCCCTCGTTGCTCGTGCTCTTGGCTAGCGCCTCCCCAACCCTCCCCACAAGGGGGAGCGTGTCTGTCTGAGTTAGTGGCGAGCATGCTGCATCACCTAAATTGCCGACGAGCACCTTCCCCTTTGTGGGGGGGGGTAGGGAGGGGGAGCCACAAGCACTGCCTTGGCGAATTGGGGACTGACCGTAACGCGCCCCAACCGTGGCACCGGTTTATACCAGGATAAAATCGGCTATTGTACGGGTGTGCCATTTGCGCCATTAGGAAAGCCGCCGAAAGAGGGTCTGCGAAATGGATAAATTCAATCAGCTCACGGGTGTGGCGGCGCCGCTGCCGTTCATCAATATCGACACCGATATGATCATCCCCAAGCAGTACCTCAAAACCATCAAGCGCACCGGTCTCGGCTCGGCGCTTTTCTCCGAGATGCGTTACAAAGACGATGGCAGCGAGAACCCGGATTTTGTGCTGAACAAGCCGGCTTACCGGCAGGCGAAAATCATTGTCGCCGGCGACAATTTCGGTTGCGGTTCCTCGCGCGAACATGCGCCGTGGGCGCTGCTCGATTTCGGCGTGCGCTGCGTGATTTCGACCAGCTTCGCCGACATCTTTTACAACAACTGTTTCAAGAACGGCATTTTGCCGATCGTGGTGACGCCTGAGCAGCTTGCGCTGCTGATGGACGATGCCGAGCGCGGCTCGAATGCTACGCTTTCGGTTGACCTCGAAGCGCAGACGATCAAAGGGCCGGATGGCGGCACGCTGCATTTCGACATCGACCCGTCGCGCAAGCAGACTCTGCTCGAAGGCCTCGACGAGATCGCGGTGACGCTCAAAGCCGCGCCCGTCATCTCCGGCTTCGAGCAGAAGATGCACGGCAGCCGCCCCTGGCTCTGACTCCTTAGTCTTTCGCGTTTTCAAACCGCAAAACCGGTACCCATTTTTGCTGGCAACGCTCACTGCGAGAAAACACTGATGGTCAAGCGTATCTCCACCGGGTCGCCGTTCGAGGCGACGTTCGGTTACTCCCGCGCCGTGGTCGATGGCGATCGGGTGCACGTCTCCGGCACGACCGGCTACGACTATGCGACGATGAAAATGCCCGAAGGCGTTGGCGAGCAGGCGAAGAACGCGCTCGCGACGATCGAGAAGGCGCTGAACCAGGCCGGCGCCAAAATGGCCGACGTGGTGCGGGTCACTTACTATGTCGGCGACCGCTCATTTGTGGATGAAGTGGTGAAGGCCGTGGGGCCGGTGTTTTCGGACATCCGTCCGGCGGCGACCATGCTGCTCGTCGGCATGATCGAAGAGGCCATGAAGATCGAGATCGAAGTCGAGGCGCGGATCGGGGCTTCGGCCTCCTGATCATGAGGATCGTTGTCGATCCCAAGCTGAAGGCGCGGGATTTTAGGATCATCCGGGATCGGCTCTACGCCTACAACGACTCGCGCATCGATAGTGCGGACGGCCGTTTTGGCGTCCTCATCAAGGATGATTCCGGCGCGACCGTCGGCGGGCTCGCGGCGCACTGGTACTACGACTGGATGTTCATAGAGCTGCTGTTTGTTCCTGAGTCATTGCGTGGACAGGATTTCGGCACCTCGCTGATGCGGGAAGCCGAGCATTATGCCAGGGACAAGCAATTCACCGGCATCTGGCTCGACACTTTTGGTTTCCAGGCGCGTGGCTTTTACGAAAAGCTCGGCTACACGGTGTTCGGTGAATTGCCGGACTATCCGGCCGGTCATTCGCGCTATTTCCTGAGCAAGCGCCTCGATGGCGCTGCAGCCGCGTGAAAAGTCCAATGGAAATTGTCCTTCAGCTCGATCCGGCGCCGGGTGACGAAAAAGCCGTGCTCGACGGACTCAGGGCTTACAACGAGGCGGCGGGCGGGCCCAGCGGCCACCAGCCAGTGGCGGTGCTGCTCAAGGACGATACCGGGCAGACCGTCGGTGGCCTCACGGGCCGGGCGATTTACGATTGGCTCTTCATCTCGCTGCTGCATATCCCCGAGGCCTTTCGCGGCCAGGGCGTTGGCACGAAACTGATGGCGCAGGCCGAAGAGTTTGCACGCGAGCGCAGGCTCGCCGGCATCTGGCTCGATACTTATGATTTCCAGGCGCGGGGCTTTTACGAGAAGCTCGGCTACACTGTATTCGGCACAATCGACGGCCATCCGCGCGGCGGCGCGCGCTATTTCCTAGAGAAGCGTTTCTAACTCCCTCAAACCGACGGCGACCCCAATGGCAAAGCACCTCTTTCTCCTCCCCGGCGACGGCATCGGCCCTGAAGTGATGGGCGAGGTCGAAAAACTCGTCCGCCATCTCAACAAGCAGGGGCTTACCGATTTTACCACCGATCGCGGGCTCGTCGGTGGCTGCGCCTATGACGCGCATGGCGAGGCGATCTCGGAAGCCGACATGCAGAAGGCGCTTGCCGCCGATGCCGTCATCTTCGGCGCCGTCGGTGGGCCCAAGTGGGACAAGGTGCCGTACGAAAAGCGGCCGGAAGCCGGGCTGCTGCGACTGCGCAAGGATCTGGGCCTCTTCGCCAATCTACGGCCGGCGATCGTCTATCCGGCGCTGGCGGATGCCTCCTCGCTGAAGCGCGAAGTGGTCGAGGGCCTCGATATCCTGATTGTCCGCGAGCTGACGGGCGGCGTCTATTTCGGCGAGCCCAAGACCATCACCGATCTCGGCAATGGGCAGAAACGCGCCATCGATACGCAGGTCTACGAGACCTATGAGATCGACCGCATCTGCCGAGTTGCCTTCGACCTCGCTCGCACGCGGAAAAATCTCGTGCACTCGGCCGACAAGAAGAATGTCATGAAGTCGGGCGTCCTCTGGGATGAGGTGGCGCACCAGGTCGCGACTGACTTCAAGGATGTGAAGTTCGAGCACATCCTCGCCGACAACTGCGCCATGCAGCTCGTGCGCAATCCCAAGCAGTTCGACGTGATCGTCACTGACAATCTCTTCGGCGACATCTTGTCGGATGCCGCGGCGATGCTGACCGGCTCGCTCGGCATGCTGCCCTCGGCCTCGCTCGGCGCGCCCGATGCCTCGGGCAAGCGCAAGGCACTCTACGAGCCGGTGCACGGTTCGGCGCCCGATATCGCCGGCAAAGGCATCGCCAACCCGATCGCCATGATCGCGAGCTTTGCCATGGCGCTGCGCTATTCGTTCGGGCTTGTTGCGGTGGCCGATGCGGTCGAAGCGGCGATCGCCGGCGTACTGGCGGATGGCCTCCGCACGGGCGATATCGCCGAGCCCAACCACAAAACCATCGGCACCACCGAAATGGGCGACGCAATTATCGCGAGGGTTTGAGGCCAAGGGCGGCTTCCGCCGTCAGGCTTCGTTCATGCCGTCCATCCTATCCCCCGATCAGGGGACTGACGTCGCTCTAAGGAGTGCGCTAAGTCACGTCCCGGATCGGGAGGACTTTTGATGAGCGACGATGTCCGTGGCCTGCTGACGCAGGCACTGGAGCAGGCGGTGGCCTATCGCGAGGATGTCGCGACCAACTCCGCCGCGCCGCGCAAGGAATATGCGACGCTACGCGACAGTCTGCTTGAGCCGGCGCCGCAGCGGGGGACGCCACCTCAGGCGGTGATCGATGAACTCGGCACAATCGCCGACGGCGGGCTGATGCCGATGGCCGGGCCGCGATTCTTCGGCTGGGTGATCGGCGCGTCGCATCCGGCGGGAGTCGCGGCCGACTGGCTGGTCACGGCGTGGGGGCAGAACACCGGCTATCACACGCCGACGCCGGCGATGGCGGCAATCGAGGAACTGGCCGAGCGCTGGCTGGTCGAAATTCTGGCCCTGCCGCTCGGCAGTTCGGTCGGCTTCACGACGGGCGCAACGGTTGCCAACGGCATCTGCCTTGCGGCGGCGCGGACCGGGACGCTGCTGAAGCACGGCTGGGACCCCGACGCGGATGGGCTGTTCGGTGCGCCGCCGGTCGAGGTGCTGATCGGGGCCGATGCGCACTCCTCGCTATTCTCGTCGCTGCAGCTCATCGGCTTTGGCTACAACCGGCTGACCAAAATCGCGACCGACGATCAGGGCCGCATGCTGCCCGACAGTCTCGCCGCCGAGATCGGCAAGACGGTAGGGCCCAAAATCGTCATCGCGCAGGCGGGGCAGATCAATACCGGCGCCTACGATCCGTTCGCCGAGATCGTCGGGATTAGCCACCAGCATGGGGCGTGGGTGCATGTCGACGGCGCGTTCGGGCTCTGGGCTCGCGCGACGCCGACGCACAAGCATGTGACGGAGGGGATCGAGGGGGCGGACTCCTGGGTGACCGATGGGCACAAATGGCTGCAGGTGCCTTATGACTCCGGCTTCGCGATCGTCCGTGACCGCGAGATTCATCAGCGCGCCATGACGCAGTGGTCGAGCTACCTGCCGCATATCGGGCAGGGCGACCGTGTGCCGTCGGCGTTCGTGACGGAGCTATCGCGGCGGGCGCGGGGCGTGCCGGTTTGGGCGATGCTCAAAACGCTCGGCAAGGACGGAATTGCGGCGATGGTTTCGCGGCATTGTGCGCTCGCTAAGCGCTTTGCCGAACGGCTCGAGGCCGAGCCGGGTATCCGCGTGTTGAACAAGGTGACGATCAATCAGGTGATCATCAATTTCGGCAGCGGTGATGCAGCGGCGCGGCGCGCAGCGACCGAGGCCGTGATGGCCAAAGTGCAGGCCGGCGGGGTGTGCTTCGCCGGCGGCGCCGAATGGCGCGGCGACTGGGTGATGCGGCTCTCGGTGACGTCGTTCTATACGACCGAGGCCGACATCGACCTCTCGGCCGATGCGATCATTGCGGCGTGGCGCGAGGTGAGGGGCTGATTGCTGCGCTCCGCCTTCTCCCCTTGTGGGAGAAGGAAGGCAGAGGAAGCTTTGCGGGACTGTGGCTAGGCGGCCTTAAGTCCAAACGCCTCGGCCAGCAGCCGATAGGACCGGAGCCGGTCCTCGTGGCCGAACATGGTGGTGGTGACCATGATCTCGTCGGCGCCGCCGGATTCTTCTAGTTTCGCCGCGATCGCCTGCTTCACCGTCTCGGGGCTGCCAACGATCCAGAGCTTTTTCTGGGTCTCGATGAAAGCTAGCTCCTCGTCGGTATATTGCCAGGCGGCGGCTTCTTCGGGGGTCGTCAGGCGGCGGGCGCGGTTCGAATGGAACAGCACCCAGCTCAGGGTTTGCGGACCAGCGAGATAGTTCGCTTCCTCGTCGGTGGGCGCGCAGACCACTGAGAGGCAGATCATGGCGTGCGGTTTTGCGAACCAGTCCGATGGCCGGAACGCCTTGCGGTAGGCGTCGAAGGCGGGTTTTGCCGGCGTCGCGCTGAAATGGGCGGCGAAGCTATAGCCCATGCCGAGGTCGCCGGCGAAGGCGGCACTCGCCCCGCTCGATCCCAGGAGCCAGATCGGTGGCAACTCGACGGCAGCGGGCACCACCTGCACTTCGCTGAAGGGGTGGCCTTCCGGAAAACTCTGCCGCTCGAAGGCCAGAAGCTCCGATAGCTGTTCGGCAAAATCGTCGCCGCCGAAGGAGCGCAGGGCCCGCAGCGTTTTGCTGTCGCTGCCGCCAGCGCGGCCGATGCCGAGATCGATACGGCCGGGATAGAGCCCGGCGAGGGTCCGGAAACTCTCGGCGACGCGCAGGGGCACGTGGTTGGGCAGCATCACGCCGCCGGAGCCGACCCGGATGCGCTTCGTGTGGGCGGCGGCGCTGGCGATCAGAATATCTGGCGAGGATGAGGCGATTGCGGCCATGCCGTGGTGCTCGGCGTACCAGAGCCGCGTATAGCCCAGTTCGTCGCCGAGCTTTGCCAGGTCGACGGTGCGGGCCAGCGCCTCGCTCGAGGAAACGCCGACGGGCACCGGCGCGAGATCAAGGATGGAAAGCGGCAGATCGGACATGGACGGGATCACAATAAGGAATGTTGCCGCTTATATCGGCATCTGCCGATGGATAACAACCAGCCGTGGTGGACTGTCCTGCGCGGGGACGGCCTGCGTCAGTCCGTCGCAGTAACGTGGACAGTATTTTCAGAGTCTTCGGCGACTCGGCGAAACTATTCGCCACGCGCTTCCGTATCTCTCCCCGACTGGTGCTTACGCCGTCGCATGAAAGGGAAGAAAATGCAGAACAGGCTCGTCAAATCCATTCTCCTCGCCGCCGCTCTCGGCCTCGTCGCCACCACGGCGATCATTCCGGCGGAAGCCGCGATGATGGCCGCGGCCAAGACCAAGATGGTCGGCGGTGCGCCGATGTATCCGACCAAGAATATCATCGAGAACGCCATCAATTCGAAGGATCACACGACGCTGGTCGCCGCGGTCAAGGCTGCCGGCCTCGTCGAGACGCTCGAGGGCAAGGGCCCGTTCACGGTGTTCGCGCCGACCAATGAGGCGTTCGCCGCGCTGCCCAAGGGCACCGTCGACACGCTGCTCAAGCCCGAGAACAAGGCGAAGCTCGCCACCATCCTGACCGACCATGTGGTTGCTGGTCACTGGGACGTTGCCGACATCGAAGCCAAGGCGAAGGCCGCTGGCGGCAGCGTCGCGGTCAAAACCGTTGGCGGCGCCATGCTGACGTTCAGCGTCAAGGCCGGCCACGTCTATGTGACAGATGAATCGGGCGGCACGGCCCGCATCACCATCGCCGACGTCGAGCAGTCGAACGGCGTGATCCAGGTGGTCAACAAGGTGCTGCTGCCGAAGATGTAATTTCGGAATCCTCCGCCACTGGCCAGGGCCCCGTTCTCCATAGCGGGGTTTCGGCGGCGACGGCCGGAGAAGAAGGGCCACCCTCCGCCGGGGTGGCCCTTTGATTTTGGGTGCTTCGCTACGCCGCCTGCCCAGCGGACCAGCCTGAGGCCCAGGCCCACTGGAAATTGTAGCCGCCGAGCCAGCCGGTGATGTCGACCGCCTCGCCGACGAAATAGAGACCGGGCACCGCCTTCGCCATCAAGGTTTTGGCGTCGAGCCCTGCGGTGTCGATGCCGCCCAGAGTCACCTCGGCGGTGCGGTAGCCTTCGGACGAGACGGGCTTGATGGTCCAGTCGCTGAGCGCCCGCTCGATCTCCACCAGCTTTTTGTCCGAGAAATCGCCGATCATGCCCGGAAGGCCGATATCCTCGGCCAGCATCTGCGCGAGGCGTTTGGGGAGATGGGCGGCGAGCACCGTTTGCAGCGCCAGTTTTGGGGTCTCGGTGCGGGCCTGTTTCAGCATTGCGACGACATCGAGTTTGGGCAGCAGGTCGATCGAAATCGCATCGCCTTCGCGCCAGTAGCTCGAGATCTGGAGAATTGCCGGACCGGACAGGCCGCGGTGGGTGAAGAGCAGCGCTTCCGCGAAGCGCCGCTTGCCGCAGGCGACCGTCACATCGGTGGCGATGCCCGCCAGCGGTGCCAGTTTTTCCAGCATCGACGGCTCGAACGTCAGCGGTACGAGGCCCGGCCTGGTCTCGGTGACGGCGAGACCGAATTGTTCGGCGAGGCGATAGGCAAAATTCGTCGCGCCCATTTTGGGGATGGATTTGCCGCCGGTCGCGACGATCAGTGATCGGCAGCGCGCCGTGCCCGAAGACAGCGCCACGGAGTACCCGTCATCGGTCTTGCTGACACCATCGACGGTCGTCGCCAGTTGCAGCGTGGCGCTCGCCTTCTGCAGCTCGGCAGTCAGCAGGTTGACGATCTGGGTCGAGGGGCCGTCGCAGAACAATTGGCCGAGCGTCTTTTCGTGAAAGGCGATGCCGTAGGCTTTGACCAGCGCGATAAAATTTTCGGGCGTGTAGCGGCTCAGGGCCGAGATCGCAAAGCGCGGGTTCGCGCCGACGAAGCGGTCGCGGGCAGTTGCCGCCGTCGCGTTGATGTTGGTGAAGTTGCAGCGCCCGCCGCCCGAGATGCGGATTTTTTCGCCGGCCTGCTGGGCGTGATCGACGACGAGCACGGCGCGGCCGCGCTTGCCGGCCTCGATAGCCGCCATCATCCCGGCGGCACCCGCGCCGAGCACGATCACATCAAATTCGGATGGCATTCGTCAGGAGCGGGTGAAGCCCGCGCCTCAGTTGGTGTGCCAGAGGAAGCCGACCGTCAGCTTGGTGGCGCTGAGGCCCGCGCCGGTCGAGGCATCGCCAAGGCCGCCCAGCTCCAGCGCTTCGGCCCGGATCGTGTTCTTGCCCCAGAGCGCGTATTCGACGCCGCCGCCCACGGCATACACGCCCTTGCTCTCCAGCATGCCGACGCCGCCGGCCACATAGGGCATCAGGCCCGGGAAGGCCACATAACCGGCCCGCGCCAGCGCCACGCCGTCGACGCCGACATCGCCCGAGCTGTCAAAGCTGGTTCCGGCCTGGATTTCGCCGCCGACGCGGAGGTTATCCGTGAGGCCGTAGTTCCAGCCCGCTACCGCGCCGAAGCCGACGCGGCTCAGATGGCCGCCATGACCGTAGTCGACGAAAAAGTTGTAGGACGGATTGTCCCAGGCGCCGGCAATGAGGCCGGCATAGGGGCCGGTGAAATCGGTGGGCGCCGCGGCGGGCGTGTCGGGGAAATTGCCGTCGGGCGCATCGAAGTGCCACATCACGCCGCTGGTGAGCCGTACGGCGGAGACGCCCGGCACATTCTGGCCGTTGGGGACATTGCCGAGCTGCCCGATGCCGAGGCCTTCGAGGCGCAGCGAGAGCTTGTTGCTCGCCATCCATTCGGCGCCCATGCCCGCTTCCCAGGCCGGGGCGTCGGCAAAGTAGCCGGCGCCGCCGATGAGGTAGACCATGAAGCGATCGTCGGCGAGGAAGCCGAGGCGGCCATAGCCCATCACGTCGAAGTCGCTGGCGTCGAGGAAATCCGTGTCGACGGCAGCCTGCACTTCAACGCCCGCGAGGATGCTGGGCGTCAGCATGTAGTTCCAGCCGGCGACGGCGGCGGCCTGGCTGCGCAATGGCTGTCCGGCGGTGAAGAAGTTGTTGTGACGGGCCGATGAAATGCCCGTCATCACGCCGGCATAGAGGCCATCGAAATAGCTCGGCGGCGTGAGGTTGGGGGCAACATCCGGATTATCGAAAGCGGGCGCGTCGGCGGCGTAAGCGCCCGAACAGCTCAATGCCAGCAGCGCGGCAATACCGAGATAGCGTGGGAACTTCATCGACAGGCCAACCCCCAATTTTCGGGCGGAACTTAATCGAAAAAATGGCTCAATAACAGCCTTTTCCCCGACGGCGCGCGGATGTTTGCGGCCTTGTGGTGAACAGGCATCAGCACGCGCTGGGCGCTGCAAATTCATTGACTCTTGGGCATTTGCGCGTAGAACGCCTTCCGATCGTATCGCGCGCAGCGGGTTGCCACCATGAACGGCAAGAGCTTCATCGACCTTGAGACCACGGCTTTCGCCGGCGGCTTGGTCGTATGCGCGACCGAAAAAGCCAAAAAAACCAAAACCGTTTGAGCTTTTCCCCGGGTCCGCTCCCGCCGGGGAGAGGCCGAAAACCGTTGACCGCGGCTGGTTAGGCCGCGCGGGGGCGAAAACGGGCAAGAGGACTTTCCCATGAGTTATCGCGTCGCCGTCGTCGGAGCCACGGGCAGTGTGGGCCGCGAAATGCTGAATGTGCTCGACGAGCGCAAGTTTCCGACCAGCGAGGTCGTGGCGCTGGCCTCGTCGCGCTCGGTCGGTAACGAAATCTCGTATGGCGACAAGCGGCTCAAGGTCAAAGACCTCGAGCATTTCGATTTTTCCGGCATCGATTTCGCGCTGATGAGCGCGGGGTCCGGGCCGTCGCGCGAATGGGCCGAAAAGATCGGGCGCACCGGCGCCATCGTCATCGATAATTCGAGTTTTTGGCGCTACCACGCCGATGTGCCGCTGGTGGTGCCCGAGGTCAACGGCCATGTGCTCGACGCCTATATGGCTCGCGCCGACCGCAAGAACATCATCGCCAACCCGAACTGCTCGACCGCCCAGATGGTGGTCACGTTGAAGCCGCTGCACGATTTTGCGACGATCAAGCGCGTGGTGGTCTCGACCTACCAGTCGGTATCGGGTGCCGGCAAGGAAGGCATCGACGAGCTCTACAACCAGACCAAGGGCATTTTCGTCAACGACAAGCCGACGCCCAGGAAGTTCCAGAAGCAGATCGCCTTCAACGTCATCCCCCACATCGATGTGTTCATGGAGGATGGCTACACGAAGGAAGAGTGGAAGATGATGGCCGAGACCAAAAAGATCCTCGACCCCCGGATCAAGGTCACGGCGACCTGCGCGCGCGTGCCGGTATTCGTCGGCCATTCGGAAGCGGTGACGATCGAGTTCGACAAGCCGATTTCCGCCGACGAGGCGCGCGAGATTCTGCGCGATGCGCCGGGCCTCTCGGTGCTCGACAAGCGCGAGGCCGGCGGCTACGCGACGCCGATCGAAACGGTGGGCGACGACCTGACCTATGTCTCGCGCATCCGCGAGGATTCGACGGTCGAGAACGGCCTCGTGATGTGGATTGTCTCCGACAACCTCCGCAAGGGCGCCGCCACCAACGCCGTGCAGATCGCCGAAACGATCGTCGAGCGCGGGCTGCTGGCGAAGAAGGCGGCGTAGGGGCCACCGCTCCAATCTCACGGTGTTACCCTGGCCCGAGGCTAGGTCTATTGCAGTGTGATTCCATCGTCTCCCTCCCCCTTGAGGGGAGGGACGGCGCGAAGCGCCAAGGGTGGGTGTCGTGCCGGTTGCACAGTGCAACTTGAACGACCCCCACCCGACTGCCGCCACCCTCCCCTCAAGGGGGAGGGATGTTGGCGGCCAACGTCCATGCCCATTTTTTGACGGAATCCCCATGTCCCCACGCGACATTCTTCTCGCTCTGCTTGTGGTCGTTCTCTGGGGGCTGAGCTTTATTGCCATCAAATGGGGCGTGGAGCTGGTGCCGCCGCTGCTGCTGACGGCGCTGCGCTATACGTTTGCGGCGCTGCCCGCGGTGTTTTTCATCAAGCCGCCGAAGGTGAAGCGTTCGATCCTTCTCGCCTACGGCATCTCTATTGGTGTCCTGCAGTTCGGCACGGTGTTCGTTGCGATAAAACTCGGCATGCCGGCGGGGCTGAGCTCGCTGGTGATCCAGATGCAGGCGTTTTTCACCATTGGGCTCGCGGCAGTGGTCCTCGGCGAGCGGTTGAGCCGGTTCCAGACGATCGGTGCGGCGATCGCTTTGCTCGGCATTCTTGTTATTGCGGTCGAAAGATTCTCGGGCGCGGCGCTGCTGCCATTGATCCTGACCCTCGTTGGGGCCGGTTTTTGGGGCGTCGGCAATATCGTCACCAAGTGGGCCGGACAGATCGACATGCTGGCCTTCGTCGCCTGGTCGAGTCTCGTGGCGCCGCTGCCGCTGCTCGCGGCCTCGCTGCTGACCGAGGGACCGGCCGCGGACTTGGCAGCGCTCAGTCACCTGAGCTGGCGTCTTGTCGGCGTAGTCGCCTTCATGAGCTATGGGGCAACGTTGGTCGGTTTCGGCCTCTGGAGCATGCTGCTCAAGCGCTATCCAGCCTCGACGGTGGCGCCGTTCTCGCTGCTGGTGCCGGTTGTCGGCATCGGCGCAAGTATCCTTCTCCTCGGAGAGTCGCTTTCCGTGCTCGAGGGCGTGGGGAGTGTCGCAATCTTCATCGGGTTGCTGGTCAATGTTTTTGGGGCCCGGCTTTTCCCCGTCAAGCAAGCATCCACCATATGAACTAAGGCAAGGAACCCACCTCCGCGCTGAACCGTTTATGAATATCGGGTTCAGTCGCGGTTCCTCCTGGTCCGCGTAAAACCTTGCTCAGAACGGCGCAAGTCATGCGTTGCGCCAAACGAACGGGTGGACCAAATGAGGATCAGTTACATTCTTGCCGGCGCTTTTCTGACCATGCTGGTGGTGCCAGGCACCGCGAGCCAGCTTGCCGCGCGCAGCGCCATGTCGGCGCCGCTGCTGGCAGCGCCGGTTGCTGCGACAACCGGGACGTTCAACGATCCCAATGCCGAGCCAAAGCTCTCGATCACGCTGCCGGCAAAGTTCGTTGCCCTCGATATCGGCACGCATCCGCTGCAGACTTTTAGCAGCTAAATCCGGCCTCCGCCTTCAGGGGTGGAGCGCCAGCCATTGCAGCAAGAGGATGGTTTTGCCGTCGGTGATGCTGCCGGTGTCGATCATCTTCAGCGCTTCGGCGAGGTCGAGTTCCACCACCTCGATGTCCTCGCCTTCGTCGTGCAGCCCACCACCTTCCGAAACCCGAGAATCGGCGCGGTACGTGCCAACGAAGCAGGTTATGGTCTCGACCACCGAGCCGGGGCTCATTTCGGCATCGAATGCCTTACGCACCGACTTCAGCCGATAGCCTGCCTCTTCCTCAGCCTCGCGCCGTGCGCAGGTTTCGGGATCGTCGCCATCTAGCAATCCGGCGCAAACTTCCAGCAGCCAGCCATCCTTGCCCTGCGTGTAGAGCGGAAAGCGGAACTGCTTCACCAAAATGACTTTGCCGGTCTCCGGGCAATGCAGCAGCACGGCGGCGGCGGGCCCGCGGTCGTAGGTTTCGCGCACCTGGCGCTGCCATGAGCCGTCGCGGCGCAGGAAATCGAACGTCGTCTTCTTGAGGATGCCCCAGTTGCGCGACAGCACCTCTTCGCTGACGATCTTGATGCGGTCGGGCATGGAATTTCTCCGTCAGTAATGTTCGCGGCGATAGAGGCCGGGGGCTGCCTAGCACGTCGTCGCCTGTTCGGGGGAGGACATTGAAAGAAACCGCCCGCCGGCGGCGATTTGCTGCTTTGACGAAGCGGCCGGGCCGGTCTAGAAGTCTCGCGAGCCCGGCCGGACGATGGCGCGGGGTTTTCTGCCCATGCCCAGCGAGGCTTGTCTTGCCGACCCATTCCCGGCCGCTTTCGCCCCACCTCTCTGCCTACCGCTTCACCCTCACCATGATCATGTCGGTAGTTCACCGCGCGACCGGCATGGCGCTCTATGCGGCCACGGCGCTGCTGGCGATCTGGCTTCTTGCCGCGGCGTTCGGCGATAGGGCGCTCGGCGTGGTGCATCTCGTCTATGGCAGCTGGATCGGCCAGATCATTCTCTTTCTCGCCACCTGGTCGTTGTTCCATCATCTGCTCGGCGGCATCCGGCATTTCATCTGGGATACCGGCAACGGCTTTTCGCACGCGGCGCGGTTCGGGCTGGCGCGCGCCAACCTGATCGGCGGCATCGTGCTCACGCTCATCGTCTGGGCCGTCTTCGTGTGGTTCAGATGACCGATATTTCGCAAAAAACCATCGCGACGCCGACCACCCATTACGGGGCCAAGAAAGCTTCGACCTGGAGTTTTGTCGTCCAGCGGCTGACGGGGGCGCTGAATATCGTCTTCACGGTGTTCTTCATTTATCTCGTGGTGCGTCTGGCGCGGGCCGGCACCGATGAGATGGCTGATATTCTCGGCAATCCGCTGGTGCTGATCGTCACGGCGTTGATGATCATTTCTGTCGCGCTCCATATGCGGATCGGCATGCGCGAGGTCATCGAGGACTATGTGCATACGGAAAAGCTCAACCGGCTCTGCCTGTTGCTCAATACGCTCTTCACGGTGCTGATTGCGCTCGTGACGCTGGCGGCGCTCGCCAAACTGGCATTCTGGGGTTAGGCCGATGGCGGCATATGAACTGATCGACCACGAATTCGACGTGGTGGTTGTCGGCGCCGGCGGCGCGGGCCTCCGCGCCACGCTCGGCATGGCTGAGCAGGGCCTCAAGACGGCCTGCATCACCAAGGTTTTCCCCACCCGCTCACACACCGTGGCGGCGCAGGGCGGCATTGCCGCGAGCCTCAAGAATATGGGCCCGGATAACTGGCAGTGGCACATGTACGACACCGTCAAAGGGTCGGACTGGCTTGGCGATATGGACGCTATGGAATATCTGGCGCGGCAGGCGCCGGCGGCGGTCTATGAGCTCGAACATTACGGCGTGCCGTTCTCGCGCACCGATGAGGGCAAGATTTACCAGCGGCCGTTTGGCGGCCATATGACCGAGTTCGGCGACGGCCCGCCGGTGCAGCGGACCTGTGCCGCCGCCGACCGCACCGGCCACGCCATTTTGCACACGCTTTATGGCCAATCAGTCCGGCATAATGCCGAGTTCTATATCGAGTATTTTGCGCTCGACCTGATCATGGGCGACGATGGCTCCTGCCAGGGCGTGATCGCCTGGAAACTCGACGACGGCACGCTGCATCGCTTCCGCGCCAAGCTGACGGTGCTGGCGACGGGTGGCTATGGCCGGGCCTATTTCTCGGCGACCTCGGCGCATACCTGCACCGGCGACGGCAACGGCATGGTCGCGCGCGCCGGCCTGCCGCTCGAGGACATGGAATTCGTGCAGTTCCATCCGACCGGCGTCTATGGCGCGGGCGTCCTGATCACCGAAGGGGCGCGCGGCGAGGGCGGCTACCTCACCAATTCCGAGGGTGAGCGGTTCATGGAGCGCTATGCGCCCAACGCCAAGGACCTTGCCTCACGCGATGTGGTTTCGCGCTGCATGACGCTCGAAATCCGCGAGGGTCGCGGCGTCGGGCCGAAGAAGGACCACATCTTCCTTCACCTCGATCATCTCGATCCGAAAGTCCTGCACGAGCGGCTGCCGGGCATCATCGAGAGCGCGCGGATTTTCGCCGGCGTCGACCTCACACGCGAGCCAATCCCGGTGCTGCCGACCGTGCACTACAACATGGGCGGCATCCCGACGAATTATCACGGCGAGGCGTTGCGGCCGACCGCCGACAATCCGGACGCGGTCATCCCCGGCCTCATGGCGGTGGGCGAAGCGGCCTGCGCCTCGGTGCACGGCGCCAACCGGCTCGGCTCCAATTCGCTGACCGACCTCGTGGTGTTCGGTCGCGCGGCGGCGCTCAGGGCCGGTGAAACGCTCGACCGCAAGGCGGCGCTGCCGGGGATCAACAAAGCGCAGGACGACAAAATCCTCGCCCGGTTCGATCGGCTGCGGAATGCCAATGGCGGCTCGCCAACGGCGGTGGTGCGCGAGCGCATGCAGCGCATCATGCAGGAAGATGCGGCGGTGTTCCGCACGGCGGAATCGCTGCAGAGCGGCGTCAAGCGGATGACCGACCTGTGGGGCGCGCTCGGCGACCTCAAAGTCTCCGACCGGTCGATGATCTGGAATTCGGATCTCGTCGAAACGCTCGAGCTCGAAAACCTGATGGCCAATGCGATGACAACGGTGGTCGGCGCCGAGGCCCGGCACGAGAGCCGCGGTGCGCATGCGCGCGAGGATTTTCCGAACCGCGACGATGTCGATTGGCGGAAGCACACGTTGAGCTGGATCGACGACAAGGGCGCCGTCACGCTCGGCTACCGCCCGGTGCATACGGAGCCCCTGACGCCGGAAGCCGACGGCGGCATTTCGCTGAAGAAAATCGCGCCCAAAGCGCGCGTTTATTGATCGAGGGAAATTCGATGCGGACGATTTTGGCAGCTGGGTTGATGGTGGCGGTGGCAACGGCGAGTCTGCCGGCCATCGCTGCGGGTGCCACCGATGGCCGCACCGGGTTCATAAAATCCTGCGTGGCGCAGATGGACATGTCGCAGGCGGCCTGCGGCTGCGTTGCCGATAACGCCGAGAAAATGCTCGATAGCCAGTCGGTCGCCTATCTTGAAATCCAGGCGAACAACGGTCCGGTCGCGGCGGCAGCAGCGAAGAAGCTCACCGGCAGCGAAATCGCCAAGATCGACAAATTCATGCGCACGGTCCCGGACCAGTGCCAGGCGGCGAAGTAGCCCAAATGGCCGAGGATGCCCCCACCGCAGATGCTGTCGTCTCGACGGCAGCGCTGTGGGATTGGCGGCGGCGGGTAGCCGATCTTTGGCACGAGATCCGTGCCTCGGATGATCCGCAGGCCGCATGGCGGCTTTGGAAGGACACGCGGGCGGATCTCTTCGCCAATCATCCGCAGACGCCGCTCGATCCGGGCAGCGAGATGCCGGAGTATTTCGACTACGACCCAAAACTGCGTTTCGCCGTTACGCTGGTGGCGCCGGCGAGCGACCAGCCGATGTTCATGCCGGCGGGCGGTGATGGCGAGGTCAAACTTTTGCCGTTCGCCGATACGGCCGGGCTCAAGGATGCGCTCGGCGGCGAACTGACGATGTACTGGGTCACGGGCTATGGCGGCGGCGTATTCATGCCGTTCCTCGACGCGACGTCGGCGAAGGAAACCTATGGCGGTGGCCGCTATCTGCTCGACACGATCAAGAGTGCCGACCACGGCACGACGCCCGACGGCAGAACGATCCTCGACTTCAATTTCGCCTACAACCCCTCCTGCTACTACTCGCCGCGCTGGGTATGCCCGCTCGCGCCGCGCGACAAGCGGCTGCCGCTGCCGGTGCGCGGCGGTGAGAAGGGACATCTGCCGTGAGCCCCGCCGCGACGAGCTTAGCGGGCTATTCAGGCACGCCGCTGGCGCAAAAGCTTGGGCTCAAGGATGGGCAGCGGGTGCTGTTTCTCGATTTACCGGAAAGCCTCGCCGAACTGGCATCGTCGCGTGATTTTGCGTCGGTTGAGCAATCCGGCTGGCGCGCGCTGGCTAAGGCCCGCGATCTCGATTTCGTGCACGGCTTCACTGCCTCGCGGGCGGTGATGGAGGACAATGCCAAGGCGCTGATGGCGGCGATCAGGCGTGATGGCATGGTCTGGATTTCGTGGCCGAAGAAGGCCAGCAAGGTCACAACCGACATCACCGAGGATGTCATTCGCGAAGTGTTGCTGCCGACCGGGCTTGTCGATGTGAAGGTCGCGGCGGTAGACGAGATATGGTCGGGCTTAAAACTCATGATCCGCAAGGAACTCAGGTGAAAGAGGCGAACGGAATGCGTCAGGTTTTCGTGGCTGCTGCGGCAGTGCTTATGGTGGCGGGGGGATTTGGCGTGGCGCCGGCGCTGGCCGCGACGAAGGCCGCATCGTTTGCACCGGGTACGCCACAGGAGCAGGCGGCTTACTACAATGCCTGCGTCAAAGTTTCGCCGGCGCTCAAGGATGGCTGCGCCTGCCGCGCCCAGGCGGCGATGAAATACAGCCCGCAGCTTCGCGCCGATATCATCCTGTCGATGTCGAACGCGGGCAAATTCCGGGCGCGGTCGATGCAGATTTCGCACGACGAGCATGACGAGTGGGCGGTGTTTTCCGCCGACACCGCCAAGCAGTGCCACATCGATAACTGAACAATCGTATATTGAGCGCCGCCGGCGCTTCGAGGACGTAAATGGCCGAGTTCAGACTGCCGAAGAATTCCCGCCTCACCGAGGGCAAGACCTGGCCGAAGCCGGACAGCTCGACCCTCCGTGAGTTCCGGATCTATCGCTATGATCCGGATACCGGGGCAAATCCGCGCATCGATACCTATTTTGTCGATACCAGCGCGTGCGGGCCGATGGTGCTCGATGCGCTGCTTTGGATCAAGAACGTCGTCGATCCGACGCTGACACTGAGGCGTTCCTGCCGCGAGGGTATTTGCGGCTCGTGCGCGATGAATATCGGGGGCGGCAACGCTCTCGCCTGCACCACGGGCATGGATGCCTATAAGGGGACGATCGCCGTCTATCCCCTGCCGCATATGCCGGTGGTCAAGGATCTCGTCCCCGACCTCACGACGTTTTACGCGCAGCACCGCTCGATCGAACCCTGGCTCAAGACCACGACGCCGCCGCCCGAGACCGAATGGCTGCAATCGAAGGACGACCGCGAAAAGCTCGATGGGCTTTACGAGTGCATCCTTTGCGCCTGCTGCTCGACCTCATGCCCGAGCTATTGGTGGAACGGCGAAAAATATCTTGGCCCGGCGGCGTTGCTGCAGGCCTATCGCTGGCTGATCGACTCCCGTGACCAGGCGCGCGAGGAGCGGCTCGACAATCTCGAGGATCCGTTCAAGCTCTATCGCTGCCACACCATCATGAACTGCGCCAATGTCTGCCCCAAGGGGCTTAACCCGGCCAAAGCCATCGCCGCGATCAAGAAGCTCGAGGTCGAACGGCGGGTGGCTTAGCCGGCTAGCGTTGCAATGATCGAGGCAAATGAGCATCTTCGGTTTTCATGATCGGAGATTTGCCTTGGCTGAAATCGTCTACGAAACCATCGCCGAGATTGCCGATCCGTCGATTGCCCGGGTGCTGATCGCGGCGCTGAAGGGCTATGGTTTCCATCCCATGCCGCGCGAGGATTTTTCTGGCGTTCCCGGGATCGCGATCCTCGACAGCAAGGGCTTGCCGATCGAGGTGCCGGAAGCTGAGGCCGCCGACGCACGCATTCTTGCTGCGTCGCTGCTCAAGGACATGACGAAGTAGAAATCGCCCGTTCCCTGCCTTGTCCGCCGACGCCTGCGCTACTGACCGGGTCGTAAAACTGCCACATAACTACGCATATTTGCCGTGGATGAGCGGGGCGCGGGCGTTGAACGGCCTCTCGGGTTGAGTCTAGATGTCCCTGTTTTCGATCCTCCGGGCCCGGGCGGCATGGGGGTTTTGGGTTGCCACGGAGCGACGATGATGGATTTTAGGCGCAGCGGCATGATGGCCGCGGCCATGTTGCTTGCGGCAAGCCTGTTGGCAGGCTGCAGTACGCTCGGTGACGATTCAGGCAGCGGCATTTCGGCGAACGACCAGCCTTCGGCGGTCGCGCCGGTGCAGGATTCGGCGGTTTCGAGCGATTCCCTGCCGCCGATCGGCTCAAACGCCAATACCCAGGTGGCCAATGCGCCCCCGGACCAGGCAAAACTCCCGGCCAACGATCCGGGGGGCAATAATGGCGATCCCGGGCTAACAGCCAGCACTGCGCCGGCCGGTAGCACGCCAGGCCAGGGTTCGTTCGTGTCGCTCAACGATGTGGGGCAGGTGCCCAATTCGCCGGGCCGCGATCTTTCCGGTGGGCTCACCGTCGAAAAACTGCTCGGCGGCTGGACGGTGGTGTCGGGTGCGACGCAATGCCGCCTCAACCTGACCTATACCGCCAAGACTGGCACCAGCCGATACCGCGCCTCATCGCCGGGTTGCCAGTTGCCGGCGCTCGCCTCGGTGTCGTCGTGGCAGCTTTCGGGTACGCAGGTGCAGCTCTTCAATGACGGTAATGCCATCGTCGGCACCCTGCTGCTTTCCGGCACCCGCTTCATCGGTACGCTTTCGGGCGGACAAGCCATCTCCATGGTCGGCTGACAATTGGCCCGGCGGGCCAGCGTGCCGGCAGGTGCCGGGCCGGTCAGCGCGGCCTTGCGGCGGCATGTCGAGAGCGGAGCTCTGACGCCCGATCCTTTGCAGGCCGAGGCGGCGCGGCTGCTCGACGGCGTTGCCGAGGGGTTGGTCGAGCGCGATCGGGGCAACGGCTTTATTGCGGCGCTGCTGAAGCGCGGCGAGCCGCTCAAGGGCGCCTATCTTCACGGGCATGTCGGGCGTGGCAAGACGCTGCTGATGGATATGTTCTTCGACGCCGTGCCGATCGCCGAAAAACGGCGCGTGCATTTCCATGAATTCATGGACGAAATGCATACGGCGATCGCCAAATTCCGCGCGTCGCCCAGAGGCAAAAGCGACAACGCCGATCCGGTGGCCGCGGCCATCAAGCCGGTCATCGGCGGCACAAAACTGCTCTGCCTCGACGAATTCCGGGTCGACGACATCACCAACGCGATGTTGCTCGGGCGGCTGTTCGAAAAGCTGTTCGCGGGCGGGCTGGTGCTGGTCGCGACCTCCAACGTCGCGCCGGACGACCTTTACGAAAACGGCCTCAACCGCCAGCTTTTCCTGCCGTTTATCGATCTGCTCAAGGCCAATACGACGGTGTTCGCGCTCGATGGGCCGACGGACTACCGGAGCCTGAAGTTCGAAGGCCAGCAGGTCTATGCCTTCGGTACGGGCACATCACCTCATGCGGCGATGGATCGTCTCTGGGCGCGGCTTACCGGTGGTGTCGCGGGCCGGCCGGAAGAACTGCACGTGCTCGGCCGGACGATCAGTGTGCCGCAGGCGGCGATGGGGGTGGCGCGTTTTGCAGCAGCCGATCTCATCGAAAAACCGCTTGGGGCCCGCGATTACTTACGGCTCGCGCACGCTTACGATGCGCTGATCCTCGATGACGTGCCGCAGTTCGACCGGACGAAATCGAGCGCCGCCAAGCGGTTTATCCTGCTCGTCGACACGCTCTACGATGCCGGGGTGAAGCTTGGCGCGAGCTTTGCCGTGCCGATCGACCAGCTGGGCGCCGACGACAAGACGGCAACCGAGTTCGAGCGTGCCGCCTCGCGTCTCGTAGAAATGCAGTCCGACGACTATCTCGGTGCGCCGCGGAAGGCGGTGGTTCCAGCCTGAACGCGGCGCGATCTCTTGTAGGGGAGAGAAGGGGCGAGGGCGCAGCCTTCGGAGCCACACTGCACCCTCGCCGAGCCTGCGCTGCCGACTCCGCCCCGGCAAGGGCGGACGGGGGGATGCGGCAGGCGGCATAGCGGCCAGAACCGGGGGCCTGTGCGAGTTGCCTGACCGGAGCAGCCACATCCAAGACTCAGGTGCCGCCGGATTTATTCCCATTTTTCGTTCGCGCCATTACGACAAATGGTTCACTTGCGCCCCCCACGCGACAGGGTTAATAGGCTTCACCAAATCACAGCATTGGCAGGACTGAAGGCATGGCGCGCAAGAAGATCGCTCTTATCGGAGCGGGGCAGATTGGCGGGACCCTGGCGCATCTGGTTGCGCTCAAGGACCTCGGAGATGTCGTGCTGTTTGACATCGTCGACGGCGTGCCGCAGGGCAAATCGCTCGATTTGAGCCAATCGGGAGCGGTCGAAGGCTTTTCGTCCTCGCTGAAGGGCACGTCCGAATACAAGGATCTGCACGGTTCGGACGTGGTGATCGTCACCGCCGGCGTGCCGCGCAAGCCCGGCATGAGCCGCGACGACCTGCTCGAAATCAATCTCAAGGTGATGGAGCAGGTGGGCGCCGGCATCGCAAAATATTGCCCGGATGCCTTCGTCATCTGCATCACCAACCCACTCGACGCGATGGTCTGGGCGCTGCAGAAGTTTTCGGGCCTGCCGGCGACCAAGGTGGTCGGCATGGCGGGTGTGCTCGATTCCTCGCGCTTCGAATACTTTATCGCCGACGAGCTAAAAGTTTCGGTCGAGGATGTGAGCTGCTTCGTGCTCGGCGGGCACGGCGATTCCATGGTGCCGCTGCCGCGCTATTCGACGGTTGGCGGCATTCCCTTGCCCGATATCGTCAAGATGGGCTGGCTCTCCAAGGAGCGCCTCGACACCATTATCCAGCGCACCCGCGACGGCGGCGCCGAGATCGTCGGCCTGCTCAAGACCGGTTCGGCGTTCTATGCGCCGGCCGCTTCGGCGATTGCCATGGCGGAGAGCTATCTCAAGGACAAGAAACGCGTGATGCCGGCCGCTGCCTTCCTCAAGGGCGAATACGGCGTCAAGGGCACCTATGTGGGTGTGCCGATCGTTATTGGCGCGGGCGGTGCCGAGCGGATCGTCGAGATTTCGCTCAACGGCGCTGAGCAAAAGGCATTCGACAAATCGGTCGCCGCGGTCGAAGGGCTGATCGAGGCCTGCAAGAAGATCGCGCCGAAGCTGGCGTAAGGTATAGTTGGGACTGACCTATCCGTCTTCCACCGTGTCATTCCCGCGAAAGCGGGAATCTCCGTTTAGGATCGGTCATACCCCCAGCAAACAGAGATTTCCGCTTCCGCGGAAATGACGCCGTGGTGAGTTGGCGACGTAATCGGTGAGGCGCTGAAGCGATGAATATCCACGAACATCAGGCCAAGGCGCTGCTTTCGACTTACGGGGTGCCGGTTGCCAAGGGCGTCGCGATCTTTTCCGCGGCTGAGGCAGAAGCGGCCGCGAAGTCGCTGCCGGGCCCGATCTACGTGGTGAAATCTCAGATTCATGCCGGCGGGCGTGGCAAGGGCAAGTTCAAGGAACTTTCGCCTGAGGCCAAGGGCGGCGTGCGCGTGGTGAAGTCGGTCGCCGACGTCGTCGCCAATGCCAAGGAAATGCTCGGCCATACCCTCGTCACCAAGCAGACCGGCGCCGCCGGCAAGCAGGTCAACCGGCTCTATATCGAGGACGGCGCCGATATCGCGCGCGAGCTTTACCTCTCGCTGCTGGTCGATCGCGAGGTCGGGCAGGTGGCGTTCGTGGTCTCGACCGAAGGCGGCATGGACATCGAAACCGTCGCCCACGATACGCCAGAAAAAATCCGAACGGTGGCGATCGATCCCGATACCGGTGTCACCGGCGAGAATGTCAAAACTATCGTCAACGCGCTAAGGCTCGACGGCGCGGCGCGGGACGATGCGGCAACGCTGTTCCCGACGCTCTACACGGCGTTTGTCGACAAGGACATGAGCCTGCTCGAGGTCAATCCGCTGATCGTGATGACCGATGGGCACCTACGTGTGCTCGATGCGAAGGTGTCGTTCGACAACAACGCGCTGTTCCGCCATCCCGACATCGTCGAGCTCCGCGACGAGACCGAGGAAGACCCCAAGGAGATCGAGGCGCACAAGTACGACCTCGCCTATGTCGCCCTCGACGGCAATATCGGCTGCATGGTCAATGGCGCCGGTCTCGCCATGGCCACCATGGACATCATCAAGCTTTACGGCGAACAGCCGGCGAACTTCCTTGATGTCGGCGGCGGGGCGAGCAAAGAAAAGGTCACGGCGGCGTTCAAGATCATCACCGCTGATCCCAGCGTCAAAGGTATCCTGGTCAACATCTTTGGCGGCATCATGCGCTGCGATATCATCGCCGAGGGCGTGATCGAGGCCGTGAAGGAAGTTGGGCTCGAAGTGCCGCTGGTGGTCCGGCTCGAAGGCACGCGCGTGACCGAGGGCAAGGCCATCCTCAACGCCAGCGGGCTCAACGTGATTTCCGCCGACGACCTCGATGACGCCGCACAGAAGATCGTCAATGCCATCAGGAGGAAGAATTGAAGCCGACCGCCTCGCTCTTCGCCTCTCTGCTTGTCGCCGCGCTGGCTTTTGGCGCGGCCCCCGCCCTGGCCCAATCTACGGCGGCCCCGGCCGCGCCCGGCGCCTCCACGGACAATAACGCTGCCGAGCCTGCTGATGACGATGCCGGCCCGCCCGCCGAGGCCCCGGTACCGGATCCGTTCCTCGCCGAAGTGCTGAAAACCTGCCAGGACGGCGCTTCGGGCGACAAGGGCACTTTTCAGCGGCTGCAGGATGCCGGCTGGAATCTGGCGGTCGACGGCGATACGCAGACGCCGTTCTACCAGGCCTATAACGGCGAGAAGGAATATGATGGTGTCGGCACCGTTGACATCACTTATTCGCTCGAAGTTTACCCCTCGATGAGCGAAGGCTATTGCTCGCTCTCGATCGACAGCGCGGAGCGCAAGATCGGCATCGCCGACCTCAGCAAGAACACGACGCTCAAAGGCGAAATCCGCAAGACCGACGACGGGATCGCCAGCAACTGGGAAGACAACACCGCCGATCCGACGACCTTCATCCAGGCCGACCAGCACGCCAAAGATCTCTATTTCCTTCTCGACGTCACCAAGCTGATGAAGAAGCCGGCGGCCGACATCCCCTATGTGAAACCCGATCCTGCGTCGGGCGACAACAGCGACCCCAACGCCGGCGGCGATTCCGGCACGAACGCTTCCAACTAGCTTTCATCGGACCAGCTCATGGCGCCCCGAAAGATCAATCTTCTGGCCGCGGCTGATGCGCGCATTCACGAGGTTTTTCACCCGTTCATCGCTGGCGACGTCAACCAGTCGCAGGTGAAGATCGCCAAGTTCGGCGAAATGTTCGACTGGCATGCGCACGACAACGAAGACGAAGCGTTTCTGGTGCTGCGCGGGCGGATTGCCATCGATTTTCGCGACGGACCGGTAGAGCTGGGCGAGGGCGAGTTCCTCGTCGTGCCGCATGGCATCGAACACCGTCCGCGCTCACTCACCGCTGAGCCCGTTGTTCTGATGTTCGAGCCGTCGACGACGCTCAACACCGGCAACGCGGAAAGCCAACTCACCGTCACCGAACTCGAACGGCTCTAGAGGTTTTATGTCCATCCTCGTCGACAAAGATACTCGGGTACTGGTCCAGGGACTGACCGGCAAGACCGGCAGCTTCCATACCGAGCAGGCGCTGGCCTATTTCGGAACCAAAATGGTGGGCGGCACGCACCCCAAGAAGGGCGGCGAGTTCTGGACGTCGGGCGTCGAAGGGTCGGCGCGGCTGCCGATCTTCACCACGGTCGCCGAGGGCAAGGCGAAGACCAACGCCAATGCCTCGGTCATCTACGTGCCGCCGGCCGGTGCCGCCGACGCCATCCTCGAAGCGATCGACGCGGAAATTCCGCTGATCGTCTGCATCACCGAGGGCGTGCCGGTTCTCGACATGGTCAAGGTCAAGGCGCGGCTCAAAAAGTCGAATTCGCGGCTGATCGGGCCGAACTGCCCGGGCGTGCTGACGCCCGAAGAGTGCAAGATCGGCATCATGCCGGGCTCGATCTTCAAAAAGGGTTCGGTCGGGATTGTTTCCCGCTCCGGGACGTTGACCTATGAGGCGGTGTTCCAGACCACCAATGCCGGACTTGGCCAGACGACGGCCGTCGGCATCGGCGGCGATCCGGTCAAAGGCACCGAATTCATCGACGTGCTCGAGATGTTTCTGGCCGACGACGCCACGAAATCAATGATCATGATCGGCGAAATCGGTGGTTCGGCCGAGGAAGACGCGGCGCAGTTTTTGATCGACGAGGCCAAAAAGGGCCGCAAGAAGCCGATGGCGGGGTTTATCGCCGGTTTGACCGCTCCCAAGGGCCGGACGATGGGCCACGCAGGCGCGGTGATCTCGGGCGGCCGGGGCGGCGCGGAATCCAAGATCGAGGCGATGGAGCGGGCGGGCATCAAGGTGTCAAAATCGCCTGCGAGGATCGGGGTGACTTTGAAGGAAGTTCTGGCAGGCTAGGCCGGGTCTTGGCGCCGTAAAACAACCTTAGTTGAATGGCTTCAAAACCGGGTCTTTGTTAACAACATACTAAGCACAGGCGGCGATACTCGCGCCGCGCCAAATCCGGGCCTGATCTGCTCGGGCCGATGAAGGGATGCCGGGGCGAGAAGGCTCCGCAAAAATCATGACACGACAAGATAAGAACGAAGAGTTCTTGCTGACCTCATTCCTCTACGGAGGAAATGCCGCCTATATCGACGACCTCTACGCACAGTTCAAAACCGACCCCAAAAGCGTCGATCCCACCTGGGCCAGTTTTTTCGGCAAGCTCGAAGATACGAGCGCGGAAGCTTCCGCCAATGCCGAGGGACCCAGCTGGCAGCGACGGGATTGGCCACAGACCGCCAATGGCGAGCTGGTTTCTGCCCTCGACGGTAACTGGACGCCGCTCGCCTCGACGATTTCGGTCAAGGCCGAAAAAGCCCTCAACAAGCAGGCCGAAGCCGCCGGCACCGGGCCGGTCAGCGCCGAGGACGTGCATCAGGCGACGCGGGACTCGATCCATGCCATCATGATGATCCGCGCTTTCCGCATGCGCGGCCACCTTCACGCCGATCTCGATCCGCTGAAGCTGACGCCGCCGGAGCCCGCGCCCGAGCTCGACCCTCGGACCTATGGGTTCGTCGAGGCGGATTTCGACCGCAAAATCTTCATCGACAACTATCTCGGGCTCGAATTCGCTTCGATCAACGAGATGGTGACGATCCTCAAGCGCACCTACTGCTCGACCATCGGCGTCGAGTTCATGCACATTTCGGACCCCGTGGCGAAATCCTGGATTCAGGAGCGCGTCGAAGGGCCGGACAAGGAAATCCACTTCACCGCCGAAGGCAAGAAGGCGATCCTCAACAAGCTGATCGAGGCCGAAGGGTTCGAGAAGTTTCTGGACGTGAAGTATACCGGCACCAAGCGTTTCGGCCTCGACGGCTCGGAATCGCTGATCCCGGCGCTCGAACAGATCATCAAGCGCGGCGGTGCCCTGGGCGTGAAGGATATCGCGCTCGGCATGGCGCATCGCGGCCGGCTCAATGTGCTCACGCAGGTCATGCACAAGCCGCATCGCGCGCTGTTCCACGAGTTCAAGGGCGGCGCGTTCTATCCCGAGGATGTCGAAGGCTCAGGCGACGTGAAGTACCACCTCGGCGCCTCGTCGGACCGCGAGTTCGACGGCAACAAGGTGCACCTGTCGCTGACTGCGAACCCCAGCCATCTCGAAATCGTCGATCCGGTGGTTTTGGGCAAGTCGCGCGCCAAGCAGGACCAGCTGAGTTCGGTGGATGGGCATTTCGTCAATCCACGCCAGGTCGACCGCTCCAAGGTCATGCCGCTGCTGCTGCATGGGGATGCGGCGTTTGCCGGGCAGGGCGTCATTGCCGAATGCCTGGGGCTTTCGGGCCTCAAGGGGCACCGGACGGGCGGGTCGATTCATTTCGTCATCAACAACCAGATCGGCTTCACCACGGCGCCGATGAATTCGCGCTCCTCGCCGTATCCGACCGACGTCGCCAAGATGATCGAGGCGCCGGTGTTCCACGTGAACGGCGACGATCCGGAAGCGGTGGTACATGTCTGCAAGGTCGCGACCGAATATCGGCAGCGCTTCGGGCGGCCGGTGGTCATCGACATGTTCTGCTATCGCCGCTTCGGCCACAACGAAGGCGACGAGCCCTCGTTCACCCAGCCGCTGATGTATGCGGCGATCCACGCGCACAAGACGACGCTCGAGCTCTATTCCGAAAAGCTTATCGGCGAAGGCCTGCTGACCGGCGACGACATCGATAAGATGAAGGCCGATTGGCGCGCCTATCTCGAAACCGAGTTCACCGGCGGGCAGGATTACCGGCCCAACAAGGCGGATTGGCTCGACGGGCACTGGAAGGACATCAAGAAGGCTGAGGTCGACGGGCCGCGGCGCGGTGAATCCGGTGTCGCGGTCGGCAAGCTGGTCGAGATCGGCACCAAGCTCACGGCGGTGCCCGAGGGTTTCAATGTCCACAAGACGGTGAAGCGCTTCCTCGACAATCGCCTCGCGGCGATCGAGTCCGGTCAGGGTGTCGACTGGGCGACGGCGGAAGCGCTGGCGTTCGGCACGCTGCTCGATGAGGGCAATCCGGTCCGGCTCTCGGGGCAGGACGTCGAACGCGGCACGTTCAGCCAGCGTCATTCGGTGATCTACGATCAGGTCAACGAGGAGCCGTACACGCCGCTCAACCACGTCAGCCCGAACCAGGAGCGCTATGAGGTCGTCAACTCGATGCTCTCTGAAGAAGCGGTGCTCGGCTTCGAGTACGGCTATTCGCTGGCCGAGCCCAAGGCGCTGACCCTCTGGGAAGGCCAGTTCGGCGATTTCGCCAATGGCGCGCAGGTGGTCATCGACCAGTTCATCTCGTCGGGCGAGCGCAAGTGGTTCCGCATGTCGGGCCTCGTGATGCTGTTGCCGCATGGCTATGAGGGCCAGGGGCCGGAGCATTCGTCGGCCCGGTTGGAGCGCTATCTCCAGCTCTGCGCCGAGGACAATCTCCAGGTCGCCAACTGCACGACGCCGGCAAACTACTTCCACATTCTGCGCCGGCAGATCACGCGCGACTTCCGCAAGCCTTTGATCCTGATGACGCCGAAATCGCTGCTCCGCCACAAGAAGGTGGTGTCGGCGCTGGCGGAACTTGGGGCCGATGCGACGTTCCACCGTCTGCTCTGGGACGACGCGGAAGCGCCGGGCCTGCCCAAGACGACGATCAAGCTCGCGCCCGACGAACAGATCCGCCGCGTCATCCTCTGTTCAGGCAAGGTCTACTACGATCTCCTCGACGATCGCGAGAAGCGCGGCATCAACGACGTTTATCTGCTCCGGCTGGAGCAGCTTTATCCGTTCCCAGCGAAAGCTCTGCTCGACGAGCTCAGCAGGTTCAAGAACGCCGAGATCGTCTGGTGCCAGGAAGAGCCCAAGAACATGGGGGCCTGGGCGTTCGTCCAGCCCTATGTCGACTGGGTGCTGGAGCAGATGGGCCGGAGCGGCGCCCGGCCACGTTATGTCGGCCGGCCGGCATCGGCGTCGACCGCGACAGGCCTGATGCGCACGCATCTGGCTCAGATTCAGGCGTTCCTCGAAGAGGCATTCGCCAAATAGCCGCGTGACGGGGAGAAGCGGATTTCCGCTTCTCCGTCTCGAAGCGTGCGACAAAAGAACGGCAGGAAAGAAATGTCGGTAGAAATCAAGGTCCCAACCCTCGGCGAAAGCGTCACCGAAGCCACGGTTGGCCAGTGGTTCAAGAAGGTGGGCGATACCGTCGCGGCCGATGAGCCGCTGGTTGAGCTCGAAACCGACAAGGTGACGATCGAGGTGCCGGCGCCCTCCGCCGGCGTGCTCGAAGCGATTGCTGCCAAGGAAGGCGATACCGTCAATGTCGGCGGTTTGCTCGGTGCGCTGGCCAACGGCGCTGCGGCTGCCGCGCCGGCGCCCAAGGCTGCTGCACCGGTCGAGGCCCCGGCCGCACCCGCGGCCGCCGCGAATGGTAATGGCGCGGTTCCGCCGAGCCCGTCGGCGCAAAAGCTGATGGCCGAGAACGGCGTTGCCAATGGCTCGATCGACGGTTCGGGCAAGCATGGCCAGGTGCTCAAGGAAGACGTGCTGGCGGCGATCGCCCGTCCGGCCGCCTCCGGTGCTTCGGTGCTGGCGGCTGCTGCCCGTCCAGCAGCCGCTGCCGTTGCGCCGACGATTTCGAGCGCGCCGGTTGGTGGCTCGCTGACCATGGCCGCAGCCCCGGTTGCAATGCCGCAGACGAAGAGCGCCGAAGCTGCGGCACCGGCCGCTGCCCCGCAGCCTTCGGCCGCGCCGGTTGCACCGCGGCCAGTGCCCCAGGCTGCTCCCCGTCCGCAGGCCGTTCCGACCCAGACACCTCAGCCGGTCGCGCCGCAGCCGTCGACGCGCGGTCCAATCCTCGCCGACGATGCCTCTCGCGAAGAACGCGTGCGGATGACCCGGTTGCGCCAGACCATCGCACGCCGCCTCAAGGATGCGCAGAACACGGCCGCCATGCTCACCACCTTCAACGAGGTGGACATGAAGCCGGTGATGGACCTGCGCGCCCAGTACAAGGATCTGTTCGAGAAGAAGCATGGCGTAAAGCTTGGTTTTATGGGCTTCTTCACGCTGGCCGTGGTGCATGCCCTCAAGGAGATCCCCAACGTCAACGCCGAGATCGACGGCGACGACCTGATCTACAAGAACTACGCCCATATCGGCGTAGCGGTCGGCACCGATCGCGGGCTTGTTGTGCCGGTGGTCCGCAACGCCGACCAGATGTCGATCGCCGGCGTCGAAAAGGAAATCGCCCGCCTCGGCAAGCTCGCCCGCGACGGCGCGCTGTCGATGGCCGATATGCAGGGCGGCACCTTCACCATCTCGAACGGCGGCGTCTATGGCTCGCTGATGTCGACGCCGATCCTCAACGCGCCGCAGTCGGGCATTCTCGGGATGCATAAGATCCAGGACCGGCCGGTGGTTGTCGGCGGCCAGATCGTCGTCCGCCCGATGATGTATCTGGCGCTGAGCTACGATCACCGCGTGGTCGACGGCAAGGAAGCCGTGACCTTCCTCGTCCGCGTCAAGGAAAGCCTTGAGGCGCCAGAGCGTCTAGTGCTCGACCTCTGAGGCGGGACGCATGAACCGCCGCCAGCTGACATTGGGGGCCGTCCTTTGCGGGGCGGCCCTTTTGTTTGGCATCGCACCGGCGGCGGCTGCGCCGATCGCGCCGGTTTCGCTGCTGCCCGCGCTCGACGTGTATATCGATGCGCTGGTCGCCGGGCACAACGGGGCGCTCGCCTGCTCTAGGGTGTGGCCCGCAATGAAAGCCAACGAGGCCGGGTGGCAGCAGGCGAAGCCGATCCTCATCGCCACCCTCTGGGCCAACGATTTTCCGATCGATTTCGTCCGAACCGCGACGCAGCGGCTCGACGCGCCGCCGCCCTCCACCAAGCCCGATTGCACGCATATCGATCCGGCGCTCGCCGGCCAGCTCGGCTGGCCGAGTTCGGCCGGCTGGGTCGAGGTGATCGAGGAAAGCCTCAAGGGCATGGACCTGACGGTGATCACCGACCCCCTTCCGCCCGCCACCTGGACTGCGATCAAGGGCCTCGTTGCCAAGGCGCTGCCGGGCGAAAAACGCCTGCTCGACTGCGTTGCGGTGATGTATCCCGAGACGCTGCCGCAGAACGTCCACGACTGGGATGAGATGATCATCAAGATTGGCGGCGACCTCGTGGGGACCGGCCTGCCGCGCGATGAAATCAGCGCCACGCTGAGCGGTGCCGAGGCCAACCAGATCTGGCATCGGGTGGCACTGGCCGGCGAAGCAGAACTGCGCGATTCCTGCCGCAACGATAAAATCGTGCAGCAGAGCTTGGCCAATTTCGGTTTCACCGGCCTTGCCTCGGAAATCGAGAAGCTGCTGCCGGCGGCTTCCTCTGACAGCGGGAGCAATTGATGGCCGGCGTCGTGGTCGTCACTGGAGCGAGCCGCGGCATCGGCGCCGCAACGGCGCGGGCATTGGCGGCGCAGGGTAACGCGATCGTCGTGAACTATGCTGGCAATGTCGAGGCAGCGACCGCCGTCGTTCGGGACATCGAGCATGCGGGCGGCGTCGCCATCGCGGTGCGGGGCGACGTGGCTTTGGAAGAAGACGTCGCGCACATTTTTGGCGCCGCCGACCGGCTCGGGACGCTGACCGGCCTCGTCAATAACGCCGGCATCATCAACACGGCGATGCGGGTCGACGACATGGGCGCCGATGCCATCAATCGGCTGCTTGCCGTTAATGTCACCGGCTCGATTCTCTGCGCCAAAGCCGCGATTTTGCGGATGTCGACAAAGCATGGTGGCAAAGGCGGCGCGATCGTCAACCTCGCGTCAGGCGCGGCGAAACTCGGCGGTGCGGGCTCCTATGTCGACTATGCCGCCAGCAAGGGGGCCATCGACACGTTTACGATCGGGCTGGCGCTCGAAGTCGCCGCCGAAGGCATCCGCGTCAACGCCGTGCGTCCCGGCATCATCGACACCGATTTTCACGCCGCAGGCGGCGATCCCGACCGTGCGAGCCGTATGGCAGCCAGCCTCCCAATGGGCCGCGCGGGTACCTCCGAAGAATGCGCCAAAGCCATCCTCTGGCTGCTTTCCGACGAGGCGGCCTACACCACTGGGGCGACCATCGAAGTTTCCGGCGGCCGGGCGATTACGCCGTGAGGTCTTGCCTGTGCCACCTAGCGAATTCCCATTCTTCCAGCGCCTCCGCCACTAGGGGGATTTTGCGCGGGCGGCGGATAGGTTAACGGTGGGGCCGATCTTATATTAACGGCGAGCCGGTTTCCCCCTGCCGGCGATCTCGAGCGGGCGCGCTCCAAAGGAACACATCATGGCGGACATTTTCGATCTCACCATCATCGGCTCGGGGCCGGGCGGCTATGTCTGCGCGATCCGCGCGGCGCAGCTCGGCATGAAGGTGGCCGTGGTCGAGAAATGGGCGACGTTCGGCGGCACCTGCCTCAATATCGGCTGCATCCCATCGAAAGCACTGCTCTACGCGTCCGAACTGTTCGAGGAAGCCGGGCACAATTTCGAGCATTTTGGCATCGATATCCCGGCGCCGAAGGTCAATCTCACGCGCATGATGGCGCACAAGGACGAGACGGTGAACGCCAACGTCACCGGCGTCGAATACCTGTTCCGCAAGAACAAGATCACCTCGTTCCGGGGCATGGGCTCGATCGCCGCGCCCGGCAAGGTCGTGGTGACGCCGGAAAAGGGCGCGCCGCAGACCATCGAGACCAAGAATATCGTCATCGCCACGGGATCGGTTTCGACGAACCTGCCGGGTATCGAGATCGATGAGGAAAAGATCGTCAGCTCGACCGGCGCGCTGTCGTTGCCGGAAGTGCCCAAGAACCTCCTGGTCATCGGCGCTGGCGTCATCGGGCTTGAGCTCGGCTCGGTGTGGCAGCGGCTTGGGGCCAAGGTCACAGTGGTCGAATTTCTGGACCGCATCCTCCCCGGCATGGATAGCGAGGTGGCGCGGCAGTTCCAGCGCATGCTGCAAAAACAGGGCTTTGAGTTCAAACTCTCGACCAAGGTTGCCGGCATCGAGAAGCAGGCCGGCGGCACGCTGCGCGCGCGGCTTGAGCCCGCGGCGGGTGGCGATCCGACCTTCCTCGATGCCGATGTGGCGCTCGTCGCCATCGGGCGGAAGCCCTACACGCAGGGGCTCGGCCTCGATGCCGTCGGTGTGGCGCTCGACGAGCGCGGCCGGGTTCGGACCGACGCCGAGTTCAGGACTTCGGTCACCGGCATCTATGCTATCGGCGACGTGATCGCCGGGCCGATGCTGGCGCACAAGGGGGAGGACGAGGGTATCGCCGTCGCCGAAATCATTGCCGGGCAGAAGGGGCACGTGAACTACGGGACCATTCCCGCGGTGGTCTACACCAACCCCGAGATCGCTTCGGTCGGCAAAACCGAGGACGAGCTCAAGGCCGAAGGCATCGACTACAAGATCGGAAAGTTCCCGTTCACCGCCAACGGCCGCGCCAAGGCGATGCTGGCGACGCAGGGTTTCGTCAAAATCCTCGCCGACGTCGAGACGGACCGCGTGCTCGGCGGCCATATCGTCGGCAAGAACGCCGGCGAAATGATCCACGAGATCGTCGTGCTGATGGAATTTTCGGGCTCAGCGGAAGATCTGGCCCGCACCACGCATGCCCACCCGACTCTGTCGGAAGCTGTGCGCGAGGCAGCGCTCATGTGCGGCGACGGCGCTATCCATATTTGAAGTTGCGAATTTTGCGATGACCGACGCGGAAATTGTCGCCGACCGCCTTTCTATGCGACTACCGAACATCAAGAGCGGGACGTTGCGCATCTGGGGCGAATGGTTTGGCAGGCCTTATGACAACATCCACACGATAACTGCCGCTATTGCGGAGGGCGACAGGCTGGTCATTTCTTTCGACCAAGGCGAGACGCTCATAATCGAAAGTCCGAACAACGCTGCCTTCGATCAAGGCAAGTTTCAGATCACCACCGCGTCGCGCGTGCGCTGGGAATGGTTCTCCTACGGCCGTGACCGGTTGCCCGAGAACCTGCAATTTCTTGACTACGTACTCGGGCCTGATGGGTGGACGCTGAACACGAACTCGGGTTCTCACCGGCCACCAAATCAGCCGCCGGTGGGCGCAGCAGTCGAGCTTTTGTGACATCGCCGATAGTTGGCATGATGGAATCAAGGTTTTTGTCGGCCAGCGTGATCACCTATCCGCACGGATGCCGAGTTCAAGCCTTCGCCGCTTATTTGGCGGGTCGCTAATTTCCCTCGATGAGGTTAATCGCGAGGTCCGGGCTGAACGTCCCCGCTGGTGTCGTCGGCGCACTGCCGCATGCGCCGTCCGAGTCGCCCGGCGGCTTGATCCATGCGAGCAGCACGCCATCGGTGGTGAACGCCGTTGGGACGCCGATTTTGCGGCCGGCGGGGTTGCACCATTCGCCATTCGAGCCGTTGCCGTTGCGGCCGGTGTCGATGATCACTGATTTCCGATAGCCGTATTGCTTCTCCAGCGCGGCATTCACGGCATGGGCGTAAGCGAGCGATTGTTCGGTGGTGTAGAAGTTGGACACATTCAGCGAAAAGCCCTTCACCTCGGCAATGTCGGCTGAGGCTAAGCGTTCTGCCATGACGCCGGCAGCGACCCAGTTGGCGTTTCCGGCGTCGAGATAGATGTCGGCGGCGGGCGCGTTGTGGCGGAGGCTCGATACCGCATAGCGGAGGAGATCAAGCCGGGTGGTACGGCCCGCGTGGGTCTTGAAGCAATCGAGCTGGGCAAGTGCGTCGGGCTCGACAACGACGACGGCCTTGCCTCCGCCAATGCCCTGAGAGAAGGCATCGATCCACTTGCGGTAGGACGATGCCTCTGCGGCGCCCCCGGCCGACTGGCCTCCGCAGTCCTGATCGGGGATGTTGTAGGAGACGAGGATAGGCGTCTGGTGCGCCGTGGCCGCTGCGTCGACGAACGCCTGCAGCGCGCTGCGAATGTCGCCGCTCCAGTTCCCGAACCATCGGGCGGTGGGTACGGCGGCGATACTTTCCGCGATGCGCGCGGCGCGCGGATCGCTTCCGTGAGCATGTACCCAATCGGCGGCGGTCGAATCGGGATCGACGTAAAATCCGTCGGCAGCGACAGCTTGCTGGACACTGAAAAGTGCCAGCACGATGAGAAGACTAAATCGAGGCAACTTCTTCTCCTCAGGCTATCTTCGGTGCGATGGCCGTGGCGGCAATGACGTCTTCCCGTGCACTGCCATTTTGTTCGGGATGCTCGGGCAAGCGGCTCTTGAATCAGCGCACGACGCACCTATTTAAAAGCTTCCCCGAACGATCCGGTTGGGTTCAATCCCCGCGCGACTTCCCTCCCGCGCACCGGTTGCTCGTGAACGCCGCTCCCCGAATGGGTTGAGCGGCGTTCTGCTATCTGGGCTCGGTTTTGGTCAAAATCACCAACTTCACTTCCTGATGCCGCGCCAAGAGGAACGTCGTCTGCTCGAAGCGGAGGAAGCCATCCTTTGGGTGGTTGAAGGTGCGCTCGCCGCCTTCCCGGTCGGTGACGGCGTGGGCCTGCCAGGCGTGGTCGAAGAACGGGCTTTTGGCCCGCAATTCCTCGACCAGTTCGCGTGTGTCGGGCGCCGCAAGATGGCGGCTGTAGTCGGCGCGAAATTCGGCGGCGAGGCGCTGCGCTCGCGCCTCCCAGTTGGCGATCAGTTTTTGCGCCGCCGGTGCCAGAAACACGTAGGCGAGCAGGTTGTGGTTGCCGCTGCCATCGAGCCAGCCGACGAACAGACGCGCCGCGGCGTTGTTCCACGCGAGTGCGTTCCAGGCGCGGTCGAGCACATAGGCGGGCGTGGTGATGGCATCGACGATGGCGGTCAGGTTCAACTCGCCAAGCGGCGAATCCGGCGGGGCGTCCGGATCGCGCCGGCCGGCGAGGTCGAAGAGGTAGGCCCGCTCGGCTGCTGTGAGGCGCATGACGCGGGCGAGGCGAGTCAGCGCCGACGACGATACCGAGACATCGCGGCCCTGCTCGATCCACGTGTACCAGGTGGCGCTGACGCCGGCGAGCTGGGCCAGTTCCTCACGCCTGAGGCCCGGTGTACGCCGGCGCGTGCCGACTTCCATGCCGAACATATCGGGGGTCAGCCGGGCGCGATGCGAACGCACGAATTCGCCGAGTTCTTTACGGCGCGTCTGGTCGGAAACGTCGATCATGGGCAAATTTATACCAGGATAAAATTGGTTCTGGTACGGGTTTAACTGAAATGAAATATCGCTGCCAACGGCCCGCAGTTCGCGGGCCCCAGGGAGATTATGATGTCTGAATCCAGTCCAGCGGCGCGCAGCCGCGAAGGCCTGAACGCCTATCAATTTGGCACCACCGCTGCTCAGTATGTGGCCAGCGCCGTGCATGCCGGAGGCGACGATCTGGTGCAGATCGCCGAGATCGCGGCCCGCACACGGCCCGCCCGCGCAATCGATCTCGGCTGCGGCGGCGGCCATGTCAGTTACGCAGTAGCCCCTCACGCCGGTTCCGTGGTGGCCTATGACCTCTCGGCGGCGATGGTCTCGGCGGTCGGTGCGGAGGCGGAAAAGCGCGGTCTCAACAATGTCGAAACGGCGCAAGGGCCGGCGGAGGCGTTGCCGTTCCCCGATGCGAGTTTTGACGCTGTATTCTGCCGCTATACGGCACATCACTGGCCCGACGTCCGCAAGGGGTTGCGCGAGGCGCGCCGCGTGCTGAAACCTGGCGGGATTGCGATCTTCGACGATATCGTCGCGCCCGAGCAGCCGGTACTCGACACGTTTCTCCAGACCTTCGAAATGCTGCGCGATCCGTCCCATGTACGGGACTATTCGATGAGCGAGTGGGTGGATATCGTGACGCAGGCGGGCTTTGCCGTGCGCGGCGTGACCCGCCGCAGGCTGCCGCTCGATTTTGCCCAATGGGTCGCGCGGCAGCGGACGCCGGAGGTGCAGGTTGCGGCAATCAAGGCCCTGTTCGACGTGATGTCGGACGAAGTGCGCCGCCACTTCGATATCAAGCCGAACTACGATTTCACCATCGATCCGGTGGTGATCGAACTGGGCGAGCTTGCCTGAAGGAGGAGTGCTGTCCCGCAAGCCTGCATGCGGCAGCGCTTTCCACCTCGATCCTTTGGTAGACGAGAGCGGCGGACTTCGCCCGCCGCTCCAAAATTCATTCCCTGAAATAATAGGCGCGCAGGGCGCCATCATAGCGGCCGCCTTTGAGGCAGCAGTTTTTGAAACAACCTCCTGGAGCCGCAGGGGCAGAGGTCGTTGCGGCCGAGTTTTTCGATCAGCTCGACGTCGCGATGGACGGTGCGGTCACCGCGTTTGACATGCGTCTCCGATGGGAAGGAGTAGCGGCGCTTCGAGGTTGCTTCAAAAGCTCGCCCAATTTTCGTGATCGCCAGATTTGCGCATGATTTCCTCCTCTTGTGATCGGGGGCGGCGTCGTATGCGGTTGGCGGGCGCTCGTCAAGCAAAGCTCGGCTTGACCAAGTCATATGACGACGTATGATGTGAGCGGGGCAGCAGCGGCGGAGACGTGCGCATGCCTGATGCGGAGCTTATTTCGGCGCTCATCGGCCAGATCTACGATGCGGCGCTCGAGCCGTCGTTGTGGCCGGCGGTGCTTGGGCAACTGGCGTCCTATGTCGGGGGATCGGCGGCGTCGCTTTACGCCAAGGATATGACCGCCAAAAGCGTCGACATCTACTATGACGATGGCGGGCTCGATCCGGCCTGGATCGAGCGCTACCGCAACGAATACATCAGATACGATCCATCGACGGTCCGGCAATTTTTTGCCGAGGCCGGCCAATGCGTCGCCACCGCAGACATCATGCCGTACCCCGAGTTTTTGGGGACGAAATTCTCGGCCGAGTGGGCGCAGCCGCAATATCTGGTCGATGGCCTGACGGCGGTGCTCGAAAAATCAGCCCCCAGGCTGACCATGTTCACCGTCTTTCGGGAGCGCGGCGATGGCGTGACGGATAGTATCGCGCGCGGGCGCATGAACTCCCTCATCCCCCATGTCCGCCGGGCGGCACTGGTAACGGAGACGCTGGCGAACTCCGCCCATCAGGCAGCTTCGCTGGCGGAGACACTTGATGCCCTCGGAACGAGCGTTTTTCTGCTCGATGCCGAAGGACGGATTGTCCACGCGAACACTGCGGGCCGGGCGGTGCTCGAGACCGGTGTTGTGTTCCACCGTTCGGTGAGCCGGCTTTCGGCGATCGATCCTGAGGCGGAGCGGGCGCTGACCTCGCTTCTTTCCAGCTTGAACGACGGCGTGCCGGCGGCAAGCGTGACTATTCCAATCGCCGCGTCAGATGGGAAGGTCCATGTGGCGTGCGCCATGCCGCTGGGCTCAAGGGCAGTGGACACCGGCCTGCCCAGATCGGCGGTGCTGGCGATCTTTTTGCGGCCCGCCGCACTTGGTGCCATCGCGGCCCCGGAAGCGCTTGCAAGGGCCTACAAGCTGACACCGAGCGAACTGCGCGTGCTGCTGGCGATCGTCGAAATCGGTGGCGCGCCGGAAGTGGCCGATGCGCTGGGCGTCGCAGAAAGCACGGTCAAGTTCCACCTGCGCCGGCTCTTCGCCAAAACCGATGCGCGGCGCCAGGCCGATCTCGTGAAGCTGGTCGCCGGATTTTCGTCTCCAACCACCGGGTGATCCGCAATCGTCGGCGACTCCCCAAACGGGGGGCGCGGCAGCGTCGCGAAAATGGCTAGTCTTTGAGAAGCGCGGGGGCGCACGCGGAGAACAACCATGCGCCTGATTTTGTCTGTCGCTTTTGCGCTGCTGACCCTGGTCCCGGCTTATGCCCTGCCGACTGGCGTCACCGTCTCGATCAGCAAGGCACAATACAGTGCCATCTGCAAAGGTCCGGAGACCCTCGAGGGAAGTACCATTTCCTGCTACGTCGGCTGTGGCAACAACATCTGCAAAGTGTCCTGCACCGTAAATGCAGGTTGCGAGATAACCGGCCTTATCGCCCACCGGCCGGCGAATACGGTGGTCAGCACAACCGGTGCATTTGCACCTTCCTCCGGCTCGCCCCCATCCAGCCTCTCGACGCCGGTCACCGGCGGCGCGACGGGAATGCCCGTCAAGAAGATCGTCCCCTGAGAAGCGGCAAATTGGAAGGGCTGTCGGCAGGGCGCTGAGAAGTTTTGCCCCCCGAACGGGGGGCGAAAGGCCAATCGCTGGCGATGATAGTCAGGCGAGGGGAGCGGTATGGAGAAGTCCAATGCCCAACATCTTGAAACTCACTATTCGTTGCCTTGCCATCTTGCTGCTTGCTGCCGCCTCGATTGTGGTTGCCGAGGGGCCCGCAATGGCCTTTCCGCTCAAACAGTATGTCACGCAATCGCAACTCGCGGCGCACTGCAACGCCGCGGGCGGGACCTCCGGCGCCAGTGCGAATGGCGAGGTTTACTGGTGTACGGCTCCGAATGGAAACGAGGTGAGCTGCACCAACTCAAAGACATCGCATCTGTGCTCCGGCTCGACCGCCCTCACCTCCAACGATGGGGGAAGCAACGGGGCGGGCACCACGATCCCCTGTGACCCGTTCCTGTGCAAGATTTTCTGCCGCGGGAGGCCTAACTGCACATTTGGAGGCGAGCTCGTGAAGGCGATCCCTGCCAAGGTGCAGGACTTTTCGGCTCCGCCCAGTCTCGTGACACCAGTGCCTGGCGGCGGCACAGGCACTCCGGCGCCCGTCGGCGTGCCGTCTCCCTGATCTCCCCACCGTTTGGGGGGCGAAAAGCGGGCGCGTGAATGTCAAATTCCGTTCTGGCCGGGGGGCATCGAATGGAGATGATTCATGCGCCCGACTACTATCATGGCGGCTGTTTTGCCGCTGCTCACTCTCGCCCTGCCAATGGCGTCCTATGCCAAGCCGGCCACCGTGACCACAATCAGCTGGAACGACATGGTGGATGCCTGCGGGTCCAACAACAAATCAGGCGGCGGGCATGTCGGCTGCACCGTCCTCTGCGGGAAGTCGATTTGCGACTACGATTGCCAGGGCACGAAATGCACGAAGACCGTCATGATCGTGGTGAAAAGTCCGAGTGGCGAAGGGCTCGTTACCGCGAGCTCGTCCGGCATGCTGCAGCAGACGAACTCGCCGCCGCCGAGCCTTTCGACGCCGGTGATCGGCGGCATAACGGGGATACCCGTCAAGAAAATCGTCCCCTGAGGGCCGCTTACCCTCTTGGGTGGGCGGCGCGGTAGCTCTGCATCAGGCGTTCGGTGTCGACGCCGGTATAGATCTGCGTCGTCGACAGCGAGGCGTGGCCGAGCAGTTCCTGGATGGCGCGAAGATCGCCGCCGCGACCGAGCAAGTGCGTCGCGAAGCTGTGGCGCAAGGCGTGCGGGGTGGCGGAGGGTGGCAGGCCGAGCGCGCCGCGCAATTGGGCGACGCGAAGCTGGATCAGGCGGGGCGACAGCACCCCGCCTTTTTCACCGCGGAAGATCGGCTGGCTGGGCGTCAGCGTGAACGGGCAAAGTTTTAGGTATTCATCGATCGCGGCGCGGACGGCGGCGATCAGTGGCACCAGCCGCGTCTTGCCGCCCTTGCCGATGACCCGCATCGCCGAACCCTCGAGATCGGCGCGCGACAGCGACAGCGCCTCCGAGATACGCAGGCCCGCTCCGTAGCAAAGCGACAGCACGGCGATGTCGCGGGCCGCCACCCAGGGCGTTTCTTCCATCTCGGCGGTGGTCGAGATCGCCGTCTTGGCCTCTGCCACCGTCAACGCTCGGGGCAGCGACTTAGGCAGCTTTGGCGTGCGCACGACGTTGAAGGCTTCGGTCGCGAGAACGCCTTCGCGCTCGAGATAACGGAAGAACGACTTTTGCGCTGACAGCGATCGGGCGAGCGACCGGGAGGTCAGGTTTTCGCCTCTTCGGCTGGCGAGAAAAGCACGGATATCGGCCGGTCGCAGGTCCTTGAGTGCCGCTACCGTCACGGGGCCGCCGGTGTGCGACGACAGAAAATTCAAAAACTGCGCGAGATCGCGGGTATAGGCCTCGAGCGTGTTGGGCGCGAGGCGGCGCACGGCGCCGAGGTCGCGCTGCCAGCCTGCGATCTGGCGCTTGATGGCATCGTCGGCGGCATAAGCGAGATCAACCATCAGTCATTGATAGACTCTTGCGGTTAGCGCGTGGTTGATATCGCCCGGACTTAGGCGAGAAGACATGACCATCAAACAAGTTGCACTGCCTTCGGGCGAAACCGTGCCGGCGCTGGGGCAAGGCACGTGGTACATGGGCGACAGCGGCCGCAAGCGCGCCGACGAGGTACGGGCACTGCAACTCGGCCTCGATCTTGGCATGACGCTGATCGACACCGCCGAAATGTATGCCGATGGCGGGGCGGAGGAAGTCACCGGCGAGGCCATCAAGGGGCGGCGCGACGGGGTGTTTCTCGTCAGCAAGGTGCTGCCGAGCCATGGCAGCCGCACGGCGACGATCGCGGCGTGCGAACAAAGTCTAAAACGACTCGGGAGCGACCGCATCGACCTCTACCTGCTGCACTGGCGGGGCAACTACGCGCTCGAAGACACGCTGACGGGTTTTGAGGCTCTGCAGAAGGCCGGAAAAATCCGCCATTGGGGCGTCTCCAATTTCGACGTCGACGATATGGAGGATTTGCTCAAATGGGGCGGCAAGGCCGTCGCCGCCAACCAGGTGCTCTACAATCTCTCGCGCCGCGGCATCGAACACGACCTGCTGCCGTGGTCACTGGATCACAACGTGCCGATCATGGCGTATTCGCCGATTGAGCAGGGCCGCATTCTCGGCGACAAGACACTGCGCGGAATCGCCGAAACGCATGGTGCGACGCCAGCGCAGATCGCGCTGGCCTTCGTTCTGGCGCGGCCGGGCATGATCGCGATCCCGAAGAGCAGCAATGCGACGCATGTGCGCGAAAACGCCGGCGCGGCCGAGCTCACGCTGTCGGAAGCGGATTTGCGCGCGCTCGATACGGCATTCCCGCCGCCGAAGCGGAAACAATCGCTGGAGATGCTGTAGCCATGGTGGCGGCATGAGATGACTGCCAACCAGTCAACGGTAGTTCGTTCGTTCCCGATCATGGTGACGTTTGGCCAGCTCGTCGTCTTCGACCATTCTCTAGATCGGCCATTTAATTTGTGGAGCGATCGTCATGTCGCCCAAGGTTTCAGCTGGCGGCCGGGCAGCGTCTCCTTTCGGACATCTGACGGCATGCACTCAGTCACCGTCGATGCTGCTCGTACCGGCGAAATTGCTGTGCCACGCCATGTGCGCGTCATTGATGTTGCATTCGAAGTGCCTGCCAGCGGCCTGATCGAGATTGGCAGTATCTCCGACACCACTACGCTCGACCTTCTACCCGGTAACTATCAGCTTCGATTTCGTATCAGCGAGGGTGCGGGCGGTAGCCAGCCAAAAGCCCACGTTACGTTCCTTCCCGCGAGCAACCCGGTGTTTCGGGTGACACACGAGAACGGGGAGATGTCTGAGGGTGAAGATCTCTTACTCCTCGCCTCTCCTGGCTAGTTTCCTCAAATAAACGGATCGTAGGCCCATTGCAGCAGCGCCTGGCGCTGGCGGGGGCGGCAGGACATGTCGTGGGGCTCGCAGTTGGCTTTGATCTGCCCGGCGTGGCGGGCAAAACTTTTCCAGCGCGCGATCTGCTTCTTGTCGACGTCGGGCAGCCGGCGGCCGAGGTAGTAGCGGCAGTACCACTGGAACCAGCCGCGCGGATCCGGCTCGATGATCCAGCCATTGTCGCGCCAGACTGAGAGGGGCTGGCGGCTCTTGATGCCAAAGCAGTTGATTGCGGGATCGGGCGTGTCGCTGAGTTTTGCCTTGGCGAACCAGCTCGCTGGGAACTCGTCGCGGCAGTCGTTCATGTACTTGCCCTCGAAGACCCCGTGCTCAAGCATCTCCCTGGGTGACAGGGCGGGGGCAAACCCTTCGGCGAAGCGTTTGCCGGTGGGCGCGCTCAACTCATAGCTATAGCCGCGCTGCATCTTGTCCTTGACGTGAATGACGTCGCCGATGGCCACCGATCGCTCCCTTGCCTTCCATGCCGCTTGCCCGTAACGCACAACTCTGGCCCGCAGTCGCAGAATCAACTTGCACACCTTACATTCCCCGTGAACAAAGCGGGCACGAATGGATGAGCTTCCCGACATTGTTGCGGTGATGGTGCCGGTCTCGGTCGACGGAGCCTATTCCTATCGCGTGCCGCGCGGCATGAAGGTCACGCGTGGCTCGATCGTTGCGGTGACGCTGGTCGGGCGGCTGACGCTCGGCGTCGTCTGGGGCGTGCCCAAGGACAATTTCGCGCACAACCGGCTCAAGGATATCGAGCGGGTCTATGACGTGCCGCCGCTGTCGGACGAGCTCCTCAAACTCTGCGACTGGGTGGCGCGCTATACCCTCGCCGCGCCCGGCATGGTGCTGCGCTCGGTGCTGCGGTCGAGCGAGGCGCTGGAGCCGGAACGGCCGGTGACCGCCTTTCGCCTGACCGGCCATGAGCCCGAGCGGCTGACCGATGCGCGGCTGCGCGTGCTCGATTGCCTTGCCGACGGTCAGACCTGGGCGAAGTCCGCGCTGGTCGGGGCCAGCGGTGTATCGCCGTCGGTGATCGAAGGGCTGGAGCGTGCGGGGGCATTGGAGCGGCTCGAAATTCCGCCATCGCCGATCGTTATGCCGCCCGATCCCGAAGCCGGAAAATTCTCGCTGACTTCCGACCAGCAGGCGGCGCTCGACCAGATTCGGCTCGGCAGTCCGCACGAGTATTCGGTCAGCCTGCTCGACGGCGTTACCGGCTCCGGCAAGACCGAGGTGTTCTTCGAGGCGATGGCCGATACGCTCAGGGCAGGGCGGCAGGGGCTGATCCTGCTGCCGGAAATTGCGCTGACCCATACGTTCCTCGAACGTTTTACGCGCCGCTTTGGGACACGGCCGGCCGAGTGGCATTCGGACATGACGCCGGCGCAGCGCACCCGCGTCTGGCGTGGTGTGCTCAACGGGCAGGTGCGGGCGGTAGTCGGCGCGCGATCCGCGCTGTTCCTGCCGTTCCGCGAACTTGGCCTCATCGTGCTCGATGAGGAACACGACGGCGCGTTCAAGCAGTCGGACGGCATTAATTATCACGCACGCGATATGGCGGTGGTGCGCGCAAACCTCGCCAACGCGCGCGCCATCCTGTCCTCGGCGACGCCGTCGGTTGAATCGCGCAACAATGCCAATACCGGCCGCTACCGGCACGTGCGGCTGACCAGCCGCTTCGCCGAAGCGGCGATGCCCGACATCACCGCGCTCGATATGCGCGAGGAGCAGACCGAGAAGGGGAGCTGGATCGCGCCTCGTCTCGCCCGCGAGATTTTTGCAACGCTCGACCGCGGCGAGCAGGCGCTGTTGTTCCTCAACCGCCGCGGCTACGCGCCGTTGACGCTCTGCCGCGCCTGCGGGCATCAGTATCAGTGCCCGGATTGCTCGGCCTGGCTGGTTGAGCATCGCTTCCGTGGCGTCCTGATGTGCCACCATTGCGGGCACGAACAGCGCATGCCGAAAAGTTGCGGGTCATGCGGGGCGGTCGACTCGCTTGTGGCCATCGGGCCGGGCATCGAGCGGGTGGCGGAGGAGGCAGCGCTGCGCTTTCCCGAGGCGCGGACGGTGATCCTTTCCTCCGACATGGGCAGCCACTCGCAGATCAAGGACCGGTTCTCCGAGATCGAGAAGGGCGAGTACGACCTCATTATCGGCACGCAACTCGTCGCCAAGGGTCATCATTTCGAAAAGCTGACGCTGGTGGGCGTGCTCGATGCCGATCTCGGGCTTGCCCATGGCGATCCCCGTGCCGCCGAAAAGACGTTTCAGATTTTGACGCAGGTGACGGGACGGGCCGGGCGGGCGGCGAAGGCCGGGCGGGCGTTCCTCCAGACCTACCATCCGACCCATCCGGTGATCGAAGCGATGGTCAAGGGCGACACCGAGGCGTTTTACGCGCACGAGCTCAAAGTGCGGGAGGAAGGCGGCCTGCCGCCGTTCGGCCGGCTCGCGGCGCTGATCGTCTCGGCGAACGAGCATGACGACGCCATGGGGTTCGCCAAAAAACTGTTGTCCGAAGCGCCGATGGCTGAAGGTCTAAAACTGTTCGGGCCAGCGGATGCGCCGGTCGCCATGGTGCGCGGCCGGCATCGTGTACGGCTCCTCGCGCAAAGCCCCAAGGACTTCGATCTCTCCGGCTATGTTCGCTACTGGCTCAGCAATGGCACCCGCGCCACGGGCAATCTCCGCGTCCAGGTCGACATCGACCCGATGAGCTTCTTCTAAGGCGGTCTCCGCTTGAAATTGGTGGTAAGCTTGCCTACCATTGGCAAGTAAGGAGAACAGCCATGGCCAATGTCGAGAAGGTGAGCGTTGCCCTCACGCCCGAAATGGCGGCGATGATGCGCGAAGTGGTCGGGACTGGCGAATATGCCTCCGCCAGCGAAGTGATGCGCGAAGCGCTGCGCGATTGGAGGACGCGTCGGGCGGAGCGCGAGCGTGCCATCGAAACGCTCGGCCGGCTCTGGGACGATGGCATTGCCAGCGGCCCTGCCGTCGACGGTGAAGGAGCGTTCGGCCGGATCAGGAAAAAGCTCGACGCCAAGCTGGCCGAGCGCCGGCCCGGATGACGCTACGCCTTCGACCCGAAGCCGAGGCGGATATCGAGGCCATAGCGCTCTACATCGCCGAGGACAGTCCTGCGGCAGCGCAGCGCTGGTTTGATGAGATGCATGAGATGTGCCGGCGGATCGCTGAAATGCCGGGCATCGGCGTAGCGCGGCCGGATATTCGCGCTGAGCTGCGGACATTCCCCGTGGGAAACTACCTCATTCTCTACCGGCAGATCGAACGTGGGGCCGAGATCGTCCGCGTCGTCCACGGCGCTCGGCGGTGGCAGGAACTGCCTTAACGACTTCCACGAGCACTGATCGATCGATCTCCGACGAAAAAGCTCATTCGTCTTTAATTTCCTTGGCTGTAGTTGTTCCCAATCCGAGGGAGTTCTCATGCCAATATTTGGACGTCGGACGGCCCCGCCTTCACCAATCAATTCAGCATCAGTGTCGGGCGCGCCGCCGATGGCCCAGAGCATCATTGTCACTCAAGAGATGATGCAACCCCGGATGTTGCTCGCCTCGGTCAGCGCATTCGCCCGCTTTGCCTCAGAAAAGGCCCTCTACAGGCCTGACGAGATATCGCCGAACGCACTGCGTGCTGCGCGCATCGCGTACTATGTGGAGCAGGTGCGCAAGGCGGTCACCGGCAATACGGCCACAACGGCGGCTTGGATTCAAACGCTTTGCGCATCTGTCAGGAAGGCCTCGACATCATCGGCCACCCTGTCTCGCAGTTTCACAAGCGGTTCGTGGCGCTGACGACAAGCGAGCCGCAACTGGTCGAGATGAAATTCGAGGGGCGGTCGCTCTCGCCCGGCGATCCGCGGCTCGAGGCACTCGACAGCGAGTTCTTTGCCGCAGCGCGCGACGATTCGTTCGAGCATGCGGCGGAGAAGTGGCTCAAGCCGCTGCCCGAGTTGCGCGTAATGCCGAGCAGCGAAATCGGCGCCGCGCTCGCCGCCTATGCCGGCGCAAATCCAAAACTATGGGAGCGCAAGGCCGAACGCGACGTTGCGCGCGCTCAGGCGTTCGAGGCCGATCCGCTGCGCCAAGCGCTTGTTTACCTCTGCGAGCAGGCGAGGCCGCCGAGACGCTTTATGGGTGTTGGGGCAGGGCAGTTCGTCGAGAGTCCAGATGGCTGGATGCTGACCTGGTTTCGGGTCCAAACCGATCAGGGGCCGGTTTGGGCATCTTTTCATCCCAATGTATCCGTTCTCGTTTCGGGGCCGCTGAACGACGGGACAGTGGTGTCGAGAGTTTCAACGACCGAGCTCTTCCTGCATGTGCAGCGTAAGACGGGCCAGGATCTGTCGAAAGAAGCGCTGTTTCAGAAGACCGGAGCCCCGGCCTCTCGTTCCCACTGACCAACACCTATTGTTGAGGTTGTGTCTAGGGCGCGACGGCACCCAACCGAGGGTGCGGTGATACGCGGAATTTTGTCCCATCAAGAAGGTTATAGGCGGGGCCAAGAATCCCCTCTCCCGAGCCTTGCGCGGCGTTATGTCGCCATGTTAGAGGGGGCGCAAATTACGGGGGGTCGTGCGTGGCCCTTCTCAAGAAAATCGGCGACAAGCGGCGCGCGCCCGGCCTTCAGCGGTTCGGGGCGTAAACGACGGAGAAGTGCGACATTGGCGGCGCAAAATTCAGTGGTAGCCCATATCGCCCATCCCTATGCCACGGCGTTGTTCGACCTCGCCAAGGAGCAGGGCCAGCTCGACGCCGTTGAGTCCGATCTCGTTGCCGTCAATGGCCTCGTCACTGAAAGCTCCGATTTCTCGCGCTTCCTGCGTTCGCCAGTGATCGCCGGCGACGACAAGGCGACCGCGATGGACGCGATCCTCGCCAAGGCAAAGGCCGGCGCGACCGCCACCAATTTCATCAAGGTGCTGGCCCGTAACGGCCGGCTCTTCGCGCTGCCGGCGGTGATCGCCAGCTTCCGGGCGCTCGCCGCCAAGGCGCGCGGCGAAGTTTCGGCAGAAGTGACCTCCGCCACGCCGCTGAGCCCCGCGCAGGTCGCCAATCTGTCCGATACGCTCAAGGCGAAGATCGGCAAGACCGTAACTCTTCAGGAACACGTCGACCCGTCGCTGATCGGCGGCCTCATCGTCAAGGTGGGCAGCCAGATGATCGACTCGTCGCTCAAGACCAAGCTGACGGCGATGAAAATCGCCATGAAAGAGGTTGGATAAATGGATATCAAAGCCGCGGAAATCTCTGCGATCCTCAAGGACCAGATCAAGAATTTCGGCCAGGAAGCTGAAGTTTCCGAAGTCGGCCAGGTGCTGAGCGTGGGCGACGGTATCGCCCGCGTCTACGGCCTCGACAACGTGCAGGCCGGTGAGCTCGTCGAGTTCCCGGGCGGCATCCGCGGCATGGCGCTCAACCTCGAAGCCGACAATGTCGGCGTGGTTATTTTCGGTAACGACCGTGGCGTGGCCGAAGGCGACACCGTCAAGCGGACGGGCTCGATCGTCGATACCCCGGTCGGCAAGGGCCTGCTCGGCCGTGTGGTCGATGGCCTAGGCAACCCGATCGATGGCAAGGGCCCGATCCAGTTCACTGAACGCCGCCGCGTCGACGTCAAGGCGCCGGGCATTCTGCCGCGCAAATCGGTGCACGAGCCGATGTCGACGGGCCTTAAGGCGATCGACGCGCTGATCCCGATCGGCCGCGGCCAGCGCGAGCTGATCATCGGCGATCGCCAGACCGGTAAGACCGCTGTCATTCTCGACACCTTCCTCAACCAGAAGGCCGCGCACGCTGCCAACGCGTCCGAGACCGACAAGCTCTATTGCATCTACGTCGCCGTGGGTCAGAAGCGCTCGACCGTCGCGCAGTTCGTCAAAATCCTCGAGGACAATGGCGCGATGGAATATTCCATCGTCGTCGCTGCGACCGCGTCGGACGCCGCGGCCATGCAGTTCCTCGCGCCGTTCACCGGCTGCGCCATTGGCGAGTATTTCCGCGATAACGGCATGCACGCCGTTATCGCCTATGACGACTTGACCAAGCAGGCCGTTGCCTACCGCCAGATGTCGCTGCTGCTGCGCCGTCCGCCGGGTCGTGAAGCTTATCCGGGCGACGTGTTCTATCTGCACTCGCGCCTGCTCGAACGCGCCGCCAAGCTCAACGAAGACCACGGTCTTGGTTCGCTCACCGCGCTTCCGGTTATCGAGACGCAGGCGAACGACGTGTCGGCCTATATTCCGACCAACGTGATTTCGATCACCGACGGCCAGATCTTCCTCGAGACCAACCTCTTCTTCCAGGGCATCCGCCCGGCGGTGAACGTCGGTATCTCGGTGTCGCGCGTGGGTGGTAACGCCCAGATCAAGGCGATGAAGCAGGTGGCCGGCCCGATCAAGGGCGAGCTGTCGCAGTACCGCGAAATGGCGGCGTTTGCGCAGTTCGGCTCCGACCTCGATGCCGCGACGCAGCGCCTGCTCAATCGCGGCGCGCGCCTCACGGAACTTTTGAAGCAGCCGCAGTTTGCACCGCTCAAGCCCGAAGAAGAAGTCGCGGTGATCTTTGCCGGCGTGAACGGCTATCTCGACAAGCTGCCGGTTTCCAAGGTTGGCGATTTCGAGCGCGGCTTGCTCTCGACGCTGCGAGCCAAGAACGCCGACGTGCTCACCGCGATCGCCAAGGAAAAGGCGCTGAGCGACGACCTTCGTGCCAAACTCAAGGCGGCGGTCGAAGCATTCGCGGCGACCTTCGCCTAAATACGCCGACCGGACCCTAAGGAGCCTCCCGGCGCATGCCCTCGCTAAAAGACCTCAAGAACCGGATCACCTCGGTCAAATCGACCCAGAAGATCACCAAGGCGGTGCAGCTCGTGGCTGCGGCGAAGCTTCGCCGTGCGCAGGACGCGGCGATCGCGGCGCGTCCCTATGCCGAGCGGATGAGCCAGGTGCTGTCCGCTCTCGGCGCAGCTTACAAGGGCCGTGCCGATGCGCCGGCTTTGTTGGGCGGCACGGGCCGCGATCAGGTGCATCTGTTGGTCGTTGCGACCGGCGAGCGCGGTCTGGCTGGCGGCTTCAACTCGGGTATTGCACGTCTCGCGCGCGACGAGGCTAACCGGCTTCTTGCGGCTGGCAAGACGGTCAAGATCCTGTCGATCGGCCGCAAGGGCAACGACATCCTGAAGCGGACGCTCGGGCAGAACATCGTCGACGTCATCAGCTTCCGCGATGTCCGGCAGCTCGGCTACGTCAACGCCAAGACGGCGGGTGACAAAATCCTCGCGATGTATGCAGCCGGCGAGTTCGATGTCGCGACGCTGTTTTTCGCGCAGTTCCGTTCGGTAATTTCGCAGGTGCCGACGGCGCTGCAGCTTATCCCGGCGCAGATCGATACGAGCGCGGCCCCGGCCGCCGATGCTGCGTCCGTGACCTACGACTACGAGCCGGACGAAGAGGCGATCCTCAACGACTTGTTGCCGCGCAATATCTCGGTGCAGATTTTCCGCGCACTGCTAGAAAACAACGCGTCGTTCTTCGGCGCGCAGATGACCGCCATGGACAATGCCACGCGCAATGCCGGCGAGATGATCAAGAAGCTGACGCTCAGCTACAACCGCCAGCGTCAGGCGCAGATCACCAAGGAACTGATCGAAATTATTTCGGGCGCCGAGGCGCTCTAAGGACGAGGTAAGAAGATGGCTGACAAGAAAGCTGGTCGCGTATCGCAGGTCATCGGCGCCGTGGTCGACGTGACGTTCGATGATCACCTGCCGGCGATCCTCAACGCGCTTGAGACGACCAATAACGGTAACCGGCTGGTGCTCGAAGTGGCCCAGCACCTCGGTGAAAACACTGTGCGCACCATCGCCATGGATACCACCGAAGGCCTCGTGCGCGGCGGCGAAGTCGTCGACACCGGCGAATCGATCTCGGTGCCGGTCGGCGACGAAACGCTTGGCCGCATCATGAACGTCATCGGCGAGCCGGTGGATGAAGCCGGCCCGATCAAGACGGCGGGCAAGCGCGGCATCCACCAGGAAGCGCCGAGCTTTACCGACCAGGCGTCGGAAGCGCAGATCCTCGTCACCGGCATCAAGGTCGTGGACCTCATCGCCCCCTACGCGCGCGGCGGTAAGATCGGCCTCTTCGGCGGCGCCGGCGTTGGCAAGACCGTGCTGATCCAGGAGCTGATCAACAACGTCGCCAAGGCGCACGGTGGTTATTCGGTGTTCGCCGGCGTGGGCGAGCGCACCCGCGAGGGCAACGACCTCTACCACGAAATGATCGAATCGGGCGTGAACAAGGACCCGCACGAGAACAACGGCTCGACCGCCGGCTCGAAGTGCGCCCTGGTGTTCGGCCAGATGAATGAACCGCCGGGCGCCCGCGCCCGCGTTGCGCTCTCGGGCCTGACCGTCGCCGAGCACTTCCGCGATCAGGGCCAGGACGTGCTGTTCTTCATCGACAACATCTTCCGCTTTACCCAGGCGGGTGCTGAAATGTCGGCTCTGCTCGGGCGTATCCCGTCGGCCGTGGGTTATCAGCCGACGCTGGCGACCGACATGGGCGCGCTGCAGGAGCGCATCACCACGACGAACAAGGGTTCGATCACTTCGGTGCAGGCCATTTACGTGCCCGCCGACGACTTGACCGACCCGGCGCCGGCCACCTCGTTCGCTCACCTCGACTCGACGACGACGCTCAACCGCGCCATCTCGGAAAAGGGCATCTACCCGGCCGTGGACCCGCTCGACTCGACGTCGCGCATGCTCTCGGCCAACATCGTCGGCGAGGAACACTACAACACCGCCCGCGCCGTGCAGGAAATCCTCCAGCGCTACAAGGCGCTGCAGGACATCATCGCCATTCTTGGCATGGACGAACTGTCGGAAGAGGACAAGCTGACGGTGGCGCGCGCCCGCAAGATCGAGCGCTTCATGAGCCAGCCGTTCTTCGTGGCCGAGGCGTTCACCGGCGCGCCGGGCGTGTTCGTGGCGCTCGAAGATACGATCAAGGGCTTTGCGGGTCTGGTCAAAGGCGACTACGACCACCTGCCGGAGCCGGCGTTCTACATGGTCGGCACCATCGAAGACGCCGTGAAGAAGGCGCAGAAGCTGGCGCAGGCCGCCTAAGAGAAGACTTGCGAGGGACACAAGTCCCTCGCGCTCCCTATTCCGAGGACGCCGCGATGGCTGACGTCAAAGTTGAGATCGTTTCGCCCGAGCGGCTGCTCGTCTCGGAGACCGCGCAGTCGGTCACCGTGCCGGGCGCCGAAGGCTACTTCACTGTGCTCGGCGAGCATTCGCCGCTGATGACGACGTTGAAGCCCGGGTTCATCACCGCGGTCGTCGGTGGCGTGTCGCAGGTCTATTTCGTGCGCGGCGGATTTGCGGACGTTGCCCCCGAGGGGCTGACGATCCTTGCCGAACAAGCGCTGCCGATTGCCGAGTTCGATCCCAACTCGATCGACGCCGATATTTCGGCCGCCGAGAACGATCTCGCGGCTGCCTCGACCATTGAGGAAAAGTCGGCGGCGACCGAAAAGCTCGATGCCTGGAAGAACCTCAAGGCGGAAGCCCAGCAGGTCGCAGGCGCCGCAGCGCATTAAGAGCTACGGGCGCTTGGCTGCCTTAAAGCGCTAGCTTGAGCACCATGAATTGATGTTGGCCCGTTGCCGTCGATGACCTATTGTGTCGGAAATGTGGCGGCGATAAGTTGTTGCCATGCAACGCGTGCCGATCTATTACATCAACCTAGCTTCTCGGCCTGACCGCAGGGCTTCTATTGAAGGCGAAATCAATCGTCTTGAGCTTGAGGCCATCCGAGTCGAAGCAAAAGTGCCGGCAGACCTCAGCGCCGAACAGTTGTCTCGCTATTGCGACCCAAGGGCCGCACGCTCAATGACACCGCGTCAATATGCCTGCAATCTTAGCCACGCAGCCGCATGGAGCGCGTTCTTAAGTTCATCTGCGGACAAAGCGATGTTTCTGGAGGATGATGCAATCCTCTCCGCGACACTACCTCGTTTTCTTGCGGCGCTCGGGGAAGCCGACGACGTTGTCCGTCTCGAGACTTGGCCTTTTATCACCTACCCGTTCGATGGGGAAATCGAGCCAATATTTCCAGACGAACTGATATTGCGCGCCTGCTTGAGGAGGGACGCGGGCGCTGCCGGATACATCCTCTCGCGGCGCGCAGCTTTAGCTCTTCTTGCCTCAAAGGATTTCCACACGACACTTGTCGATGGTCTAATATTCGATCCCCACGGAATCGGACGGCTATTACGTGTTCGGTATGTTGATCCGGGCCTGTGCATTCAGGCCTGCCACTTAACCCCGGCCTCTTCGGTCGCCGTGTCCAACATCAACGTCGACGAGCAGGTGTTCGATGCCGGGAGGCGCCAACGCTCACTTGCTGCCAGAATCCAAAAGCAAACGGCTGGCTGGTTTGGCTACGATATACCACGCCTCAAGGCGTATATCGTCCGTAAGCTCCGGCGGCGCACGGTGGTCTGGCGCGCGATCCCGTTTCGACCTGATTGAGGTAATTTACAACTAAGGTACTGCGCCTTTCTTTGCCCTCGCGCCCCCGCCGCGCCTAGTTCGACTACGTAACCGAACGTTAGCGCTGTCGCTTTACCATCACCCGGTCCAGTTCGTCCGAAGCGACGCCTGGAGCTTGGGGGGATGTCATGTGGTTCTTTCCGTCGTTCCGGATTTCACAGAAGCTGCCGCTGGCGCTGGTCGGCTCGGCTATCGTCGTTGGGGCAGGCGTCGGCATCGCTTCGTATTTCCTCGCGGCCAACGCGCTCGAAACGCAGGCGCGACAGAATCTGGCAACCATCGCCTCCGAGCGCGCCAGCCAGCTCAGGGTCTATATGAACAGCGTCGAAGCGGACCTGACGCGCACCGCCAAGGCGGAATATGTGCAGCAGGCCGTCGCCAATTTCGCCGCGGCTTATGCCGGCATGACCAATGTGCAGCTCAAGATGGATGCCGGGGTGACGCTGCGCAAAGCCTTCCTCGTTGGCGACCCGTCGCAGCGCGTCATGCTCGACCAGGTGCCCGGCGGCGTGCAGAGCGGCGTGCCGGCGGCCTATGGCTTCAACCACGCGCACTATAACCCGGTGTTCCGGGCGCAGATCCAGGACGCCAATTACAGCGACCTTTACCTGTTCGACCTGTTGGGCAACGTCGTCTATTCGACCGGCAAGCAGGACGACTTCGGCACCAGCTTCGCCAAGGAGAACGGCGGCAAATATGCCGATTCCCGCCTTGGCGACGCATATCGTTCGGCGCTTCAGGCAAGCTCGCCCGACGCGATCACCTTCACCGATTTTGCGCGCTATGCCGCCGATGGCAATGCACCGCGCCTGTTCATGGCGGCGCCGGTGTTCGATGCCACGAACAACAAGGTTGGCGTGATCGCCGTTTCGCTGAACAGCGCGGCGCTGACCAGGGTCGTCAATTCGCGGCAGGGCCTGGGGGATAGCGGCGATACCATAATCGTTGGCGCCGACGGTCTCGCGCGCGGCGACTCGGCGGGGACGGGCGATAGCGCCGTGCTTCAGCCCACGGTCTTCAATGCCGCCATCAATCAGGCGATCGGTTCGCACGGCACGGCGATCACTGAGGCAAGTTTCGGCGGCGCCGACGTCATCGCCGCGACGGCGCCGGTCATCGTGCCGGGCGGCAAGGCGTGGGGGCTGGTTGCCCTGATGAGTAAGTCCGAAATTTTCGCACCGGTTGCCACGCTGACCTCGACGATGGCGGCCATCGGCGGTGGCCTCTTGGCGGTCGTGGCTATCCTCGGCTGGCTGTTTGCTCTGAGCGTCAGCCGGCCGATCAATCGGCTGACCACGGTGATGAACAAACTGGCCGCCGGCGATCTCGAGGTCGACATTCCCGGCGTTGCCAAGCATGACGAGCTCGGCGAGATGGCCCGCGCCGTCGAAATATTCCGCGAGAATGCCGGTCAGGTCCGGTCGATGACTGCTAATGAACGCGCGGCCTCGGAACAGCGCCGAGTCGACCGCGCCGCCATGATGGACACGCTGAGTCGGTCGTTCGGCGAAGTTGTCGATGCGGCCGTCGTCGGCGATTTCAGCAAGCGCGTCGATGCCAATTTCGCCGACGGCGAGCTGAATGCGCTGGCGGGATCGATCAACAATCTCGTCTCGACGGTCGAGCGCGGGCTCAACGAAACGGGCGACGTGCTGTCGGCGCTGGCCGATACCGACCTGACCCGCCGGGTCGAGGGTGACTATCACGGGGCTTTCGGCAAGCTCAAGGACGACACCAACGCGGTGGCTGACAAGCTTACCGGGATAGTCGGGCAACTGCGTGAGACGTCGCGGGCTCTAAAGCTCGCGACCGGCGAGATTTTGTCGGGCGCGAACGACCTCTCCGAGCGCACCACCAAGCAGGCCGCGGCCATCGAGGAAACGTCGGCGGCAATGGAGCAATTCGCGGCGATGGTCGCCGACAGCGCCAAGGCCGCGAATGAGGCCAGCCGGAAAACCCTCGCCGTGTCTGAAACGGCCGAGCAGGGCGGCAAAATCGTCCGCGCTGCCAACGAGGCGATGGAGCGGATCACGACCTCGTCGAGTAAGATCTCCAACATCATCGGGCTGATTGACGACATTGCCTTCCAGACCAACCTGCTGGCGCTCAATGCCTCGGTCGAGGCGGCGCGGGCCGGCGATGCGGGCAAGGGCTTTGCCGTCGTCGCAGTGGAAGTACGCCGTCTCGCCCAGAGCGCGGCCGGCGCCTCGAGCGAGGTCAAGGCGCTGATCGAAGTCAGCGCTGCCGATGTCGGCCAGGGCAGCAAGCTCGTGGCCGACGCTGCCGGCAAGCTCGACGACATGCTCAGCGTCGTGCGCGAGAATGCTGGCCTCATCAATGGCATCGCGCAGCGCAGTCGCGAGCAGGCCTCGGCTATCGAGGAGGTCAACGAATCCATGCGGCGCATGGACGAAATGACACAGCACAACGCCGCCCTGGTCGAGGAAACCAACGCTTCCATTGAACAGACCGAGGCACAGGCGGTGGAACTCGACCGGATCGTCGACGTCTTCACGCTGGACGATGGCGGGCGGCAGGCGGAACTGGCGGCTCAGCCAGGCGCTGCGGCAAAGGGTATCCGCGGCCTGCAGCAGCGCGTGGCCGCGGCGGCGCAGGCGTATCTGGGGCCGGGCGCGGGTAAGGTTGCCGTCAGGCGGTGATCGTCCCGCCTCTACTGCATCGAGCTGGCCTTGTTCCGCATCTGCGTCAGCGGATGGATGTGTGCCGCAATATTGGCGACCAAGGTCCAACTATTATGCGTTGCAAAACCGTGCAATCAACAGCCCGACCATGCTGACGCCACAGTTTCGACTGGCATCTACCCCCTTTGCGCGGCGTTCAGCATGGTCACGGGGACAAAATGGGACTGCGCTTCCGCAAATCGTACGCCCTTGGCGATGGCATCAGATTCGCAATCGCGCCGCGGAGGCCGCGCTTCCGCCTCGGCGGCAGTCATAAGACCGTCGGTCTTGAGGCAGCCACGGCCTCGATGCCCGATGCCGGTGTAAGCCGGCGCAGCGGCCTTGGATGGATTGGCCGGCTGTTCCGCAGGCGTGCGTGGGCGTCGACGTCGCGTCGGCGTGGAATGCGAGAGACAGGCGATTAATAGGGTCTATCAACCCAGTGCTGCGGCAACTAGTGCCTTCGCGTGCAAATCAGTCGTATCGAACACCGGCAGGGGGCTGGAATCGTCGTCGATCAGCATGCCGATTTCGGTGCAGCCGAGGATGACGGCTTGGGCGCCGCGGGCGGCGAGGCGTTCGATGGCTTCGACGAAGACGGCGCGCGAGGGATCGCGGACGATGCCGAGGCACAGTTCTTGGTAGATGATGCCGTTGAGGTTGGTGATGCCGACGTCGGGCACCAGCACGTTCAGACCGCGCGCGGTGAGCCGGTCCTTGTAGAACGGCATCTCCATGGTGAAGCGCGTGCCGAGAAGCCCGACCGTCGAATAGCCGTCGGCAAGCAGCGCGTCGGTGGTCGGGTCGGCGATGTGGATGAAGGGCGTCGAGACCCCGGCCATCATCTGGTCGGCGACGATATGCATCGTATTGGTGGTAAGCCCGATGACGCCGACGCCCTGCGCATCGAGACCCTTGGCGGCGACCGCGAGAGTCTTGCCGATGCCGTCCCAGTCACCGGTGCGCTGCTGTTCCTCGACCGGCGCGAAATCGATCGAGCGCATGAGAATTTCGGCTGAGTGCAGTCCGCCGAGGCGGCGCGCCGTCTCCTGGTTGACGATGCGGTAGTAGAGCGCCGTCGATTCCCAGCTCATGCCGCCAATGAGGCCGATCGTCTTCATCACAAGGTCTTCCTGAACATCACGGCCCGCTCGGTCTCGTCAAAACCCCATAGGGCGTGCGAGAGGCGTGAAGTCAAGTTATCGAGTGCCGCGTCCGAGCCGAGCTCCGTGAGGCCGCGCGACCGGCCCCAATCCTCGACCGCAGCGAGCAGCAATTTGCCAATGCCGCGCCGCCGATGGCTCTGGACAACGAAAATGCCTTCGAGCCAGGCGACGGGCGCGGTGTCGCAGCCGTCGCCATAAGCGCGCTGCGACACTTCGGCGAAGCCGACCGGCGTGGTGCCGTCGAACGCGCCGAAGCCAGCGAAATCGCCCTTGAGCATGTCGGCGATTTCCTCGCGCAGTTCTTCGATGGTGTGGTGCGGCCAGAGCGCGAGGCGCAGCGCCGCCCACTCGGCCTGATCGTCGAGCCCGAACCGCCGGACGACGATCTCAGCCACGGCGGATTTTGGCCGGGATGTTGGCGAAGGCGGCGACAATCTCGCGATATGCACCGCGCTTGAAATCGACGATGAGGTCAGGCGTTTCGGTCAGGTCGGCCCAGCGCCAGTCGGCGAATTCGGCGTGGAATTTGCCGTTGCCGGGTTCGATGACGTCGATCTCACTGTCCTTGCCGGTGAAGAGGAAAGCGAACCAGCGCTGGCGCTGCCCGCGATACTTGCCCTTCCACGATTTGCCGAGCAGGTCGTCCGGAAGATCGTAGATGATCCAGTCAGGCGCCTCGTCGAGCAGCTTTATCGAGGTGACGCTGGTTTCCTCCAGCAACTCGCGCCGCGCCGCGTCGAGCGGTTCCTCGCCCTTATCGATGCCGCCCTGCGGCATCTGCCACGGGGCGCCGTGGAGCGCGCTGTTTTCGGCGTCGTCCTTGAGACGGCGCCGGCCGACGAATACCTTGCCCTCGCGGTTGAAGAGCGCGATGCCGGCGCAATCGCGATAGGGCAGAAGCTCACGGACGAAGGCGATGGATTCGGGCGCCATAACTCCCTCCTATTTCATCAGCGCGCTGGCGGGCACGAGCTGGACGTTGCGGTTGTCGATCGTCTGCGCCCATTCGGCGACGGTCGAAATTGAAACCGGCAGCGCCGAGATGACGCCGACGGCGTGACCGTTGGCGACGGCCTTGGCGGCGAGGTCGTCGAGAGCAGCAAGAATCGGGGCGCGCGCCGGATTGGCATCGAGCGTGACATCCGCGCGGCCGAACGGCACCTTGTCGGTCTGGGCAAGATCGGCGGCTACCGACCGGTTCGACGTGCCGTCATCGAGATAACCGAGACCGCGGGTCCCGAGTTCCTCCATGATTGGCCCAAAATCGCCGGACGAAGCCGTGAAGCGCGCGCCGGTGTTGTTGATGAGGCCGACATAGCCGCCAAAGCGGGCCATCAGCCAATAGAGCTTGTCGAGATTGGCGCGGGCCGGCTGGCCGGTCAGCAGCGTCTGCGGGCCGGGGTCGGTATCAGGGTAGTCGAAGGGCTCCATCGGCACCTGCAGCAGCAGTTCATGGCCGGCGGCGCGCGCCGCGGCAACCGTCTGCGGCAGGGTCTTGCCGTAGGGCGCGAAGGCCATATCGACGTCGGGCGGCAGTTTGCCGACGGCGTCGAGCGTACCCTGTTCGTTGAGGCCGAGGCCGGTGACGACGATGGCGACCATCGGCTTGGTGCTCGCCGCGGCAGCGGCCGATAACGGCCGCGAATAGGCGGCGAACGGGGTTTGGCCGCTGGCGCTGACACGCGGGATGGGGCCACTCTTGGTCTGATCGACGAGGTCGGGGATGACGCCGTCCTTGTTGACGGCGACGTTTCCGAGAGGCGGCGCGTCGGCGGGCAGGTCCGGATCGACGATGGTGATCGAGGCGCCGCCGTCGGTCTTGCCGACGGGCATTTCCGGTCCGGCGGTGATCGTTGCCTTCTGCGGCGCCGGCGTTGGCGCGGCAACCGCGCCGGCGATGGTGTTGTTGTCGCGCGTCGAGTTGATGGCGACGGTGGCTGACGGGCGGCCGCCTTCGGGATCGTTGACGAGGAGGATGCGCGCCACCGCGACGGCGAGGACCAGCACCATGACGGCGAGCGCCACGCGCATCAGCGGCAGGCGCGCCAGCACAATCCGCAGCGGACCGGCGAAAGCCCGGCGCTTCCTGCGGCTGAGCGGGGCACTCAGTTGGTCGGCCATTCGCCGTCACCCGAAAAAGAGGCTCGAATCAAAAGGCGCGGCGAATCAGCCGCACCTTTCAGGGCATTTATAGCACGATCGAAGCGGTAGAGCGGCGCTCCGCTAGCCGAAGAGCGCCGCCTGAAGGCGGCGTCTAGTCGTCGCCCTTGGCGGGGTAGGACGGGTCTGTCACCGTGCCGTTGATCAGCTTGATGGCGTATTGGAGCTGGTCGTCCTTGGCCTGATCCTGCGGCACATAGACCGAGGAGCCGGTCGTCGCGGTCGGCGCCGTGCCGCCGCCGATCTGACCGGGCAACGCCGCTTCGCCGACGATCTCGTCCTTGCCTTTGAACTCGTCCGGGATGGTTTCCTTGACGACGATGTCGGGCTGGATGCCGGCGGCCTGGATCGAGCGGTTGTTCGGCGTGTAGTAGCGCGCCGTGGTCAGCCGCATGGCGCCGTCATTGTCGCCGAGATTGATGATCGACTGCACCGTGCCCTTACCGAACGACCGCGTGCCGACGAGGGTCGCGCGCTTGTGGTCCTGCAGCGCGCCGGCGACGATTTCAGCGGCCGAGGCCGAGCCGCCATTGATCAGCACGACCATCGGGATGCCGGCGAGCTTGGCGGTCGTGCCATCGGGCTTGGCGTCGTAGCGGGCGCTTTCCTGATCGAGCCGGCTGCGCGTCAGAACGACAGCGCCCTGCTTGACGAAGGCGCTGGTGACGTCGACCGCCTGATCGACGAGGCCGCCCGGGTTGTTGCGCAAATCAAAGATGATGCCTTTTGGCGCGGTACCATTGCGCTTGGCGAAAATGTCGTTGACCGCCTTGGCGAGGCCCGGGGAGGCCTGCTCGGAAAACTTGTCGAGGCGGATATAGGCGACGTCGCCTTGCATCGACCAATGAACGGCCTGCATGGCGATGGTGTCGCGGGTCAGCGTCAGTTCGATGGGGTTGGCGACGCCCTGCCGCTGGATGGTGAGTTTGATCTTCGAGCCGATGGCGCCGCGCATCTTCTTGACGGCGTCGTCGAGCGTCATGCCCTGCACCTGCACGCCGTCGAGTTCGACGATGAGGTCGTTGGGCAGCACGCCGGCCTTGGCAGCCGGTGAATCGTCGATCGGGGAGACGACTTTGATCACCCCATCCTGCATCTGCACTTCGATGCCGAGGCCGCCGAACTCACCGGACGTATCCTGCTGCATGTCGTTGTAGCCCTGCGGCTCGAGATAGCCGGAGTGCGGGTCGAGCGAGGAGAGCATGCCCTGGAGCGCGGCGTGGATGAGCTTGCGCTCATCGGTCACGTCCACATATTGGGTGCGGATGCGGTCGAAAACTTCCCCGAAGAGATCGAGATCCGAATAGATCTCGGCCGAGGTGCGGGGCTTGCCGGCATCGGGCGACCCGGAGGGCTCACCCTGGGGGATTGAATTGTCGTCCGCCGGAGCGGGGGCAGGGGCCGCCGGCTTGGTGCCGGGCGCAGCCGGCGCCGGAGTGGCTGGCGTAGCGGGTGTGGTGGTTGCCGGCGGCGTCGTGGGGGTGGCAGGCGTTGCCGGCTTCGTCTGGTCGGCCGGCGCAGGCGTGGCCGGAGCAGTGGCCTGGGCAAAAGCGCCCGCCGGAAGCGACGTAGAAAGAGCTAGCGCGAGCAAGGCTGCGCGGACGGGCGACAAACGCATCAGGGCTTTATCCACTTTGGGTCGTGTTGGCTGGGGGCGCCCACCATCCGGTTGGATCGACGGGCTGGTCGTTCTTTCTCAGTTCAATATAAAGCGTCGGCTCAGAGACACCAGCGCTCGTGGTCATGGTGTGACCAATTGTGCGTGATCCCATCGTGCCAAGCGGCTCGCCCTCGAGCACGAACTGCCCAAGGTCCACCGATACCGCGCCAAGCCCGGCCAGAAGGATCGTGTAATCCTGGCCGGGATTAAGGATGACGATTTGGCCATAATTGAGGTAGGGGCCCTTGTAGATCACCCAGCCATCGGCCGGCGCCAAGACCTGCGCATTGGGCCGCGTGGCGTAGGAAACGCCCTTCGAGATGCCGCCAAAGCCGTCATTGGCGCCGTAATCGACAATATCGGTGCCGGCGGTGGGCACCGTGAGGTAGCCGCGGGCACTGCCAAAGGGAATGGCCGGGGAGGTGCGCGAGGTATCGGCAAGGGCGGTCTTGATCGCTTCGGGCGTCGAGGCGGGAAGCTGGTTCGCCGCGGCATTGGCGGCGTTGACCGCGTCAGCCGCAGCGGTGACGGCGGAAACTTTTGCCGTCAGCTCGGCGACCAGTGCCTTTAGCGAGGTGGCCTTGGCGCCCATGTCGGCGGCCTGCTGCTCCTCGGCGGTGAGCTGCGTCGTTGCCGCGTCGATCCCCTGCTTCTTGGCTGTGATGAGGGTGGCGATCCGCAACTGCTCTTCCTCGAGCACGGAATAATTGGCTTTGAGCTGATCCTGCTCGGTCTGCGCCTCGGTCTTGATCTCCTGGAGATGCTTGAGGTCGGCCACGACCTGATCGGCCTTGGCCCGCAATTGCGGGATGATCGCCGAGATCAGGATGGCGCTGCGGGCGGAGCCCAGCGCGTCCGATGGATCGACGATCAGCGGCGGTGGCGGATTGAGCGAAATGCGCTGCAGCGCCGCCAGCATGTTGGAAATCGAGGCGTCGGCGCCATCGAGGCGTCCTTTAGTCTGGGCCTCCGCGTCGGCGAGGGCGCTCAGCCGCTCCTCCATCGAGCCGACCTCGATTTCCGCGAGCTTCAGCCGCTGGCCGGCGGCGATCAGCGCGGCGTTCTGCCGGGCGCGGTCGCCGTTCATATCGTCGATCTCCTTACGGAGCGCGGCCGCTTTGTCCTGGCTTATGCCGATCGAGCTTTCGAGCGCGTCGAGGGCTTTCTGGTTTTCGGCCGCCTGTCTTGCAGCGTCGGCCGTTGCGGCGTCGAGCGGTGGGGTGGCCCGGGGGGGGCTGGCGGTCGGCGCGGCGTCATCGGTGCCAAAGCCGCCGCGCAAATCGGGGGCATCGGTGGTGCCGGGTGTTGCAGGGGCCAGCGGGACCGGCGAGGCGGCGGGGGCGGTTGTCGAAGGTTGAGCGGCAGGTGTGGCTGCCGGCGCGGCCGATTGGGCATTGCTGCCGCCCGCGGCGCCGAGGACGAGAGCGAGGCTGATGCCGGCGGCGCTGGTCCAGCAGCGCAAACGTATCGACGGCCGCGCGGCTGAAACGCAGAAGCGGAAGCCCACTCCTGCCGATCGTACCCCGTCGTCCGTCAAGCCTGCTGCTCCCGAATCACCCGCCGACCATAGCAAAGCGAAACCGGAAGAGCCCTCACGTCTTTGACTTAAGGATGACTGGGGCGCCGGGCCGCCCGAGGTTTAATCGGGCGGCAAGGTTTGGCCATAAGGACGAGGAGGTGCCGCAGATTTCCCTCCCCCTTGAGGGGAGGGTGGCGGCAGCCGGGTGGGGGTCGATCCAGTTGCACTGTGCAGGTGGCACGCCCCCCACCCTTGCCCCCCCTCAAGGGGGAGGGAGACGATGGGGCCGCCCCGGCGAGCGTCGCTTAATTCCGCGGCCCGAACCCCGGATACGGGGCCAACGGCACCAGCGCCACGACATCCATCATGCCGGCTTTGACCAGCGGCAGGGTGTCGACGTGTTTGCGCACCTCGGCGTCGTTTTCTGCCTCGAGCATCATGCCGCTGCCGGGCAGGTCGCCGCGGTTCCAGACCTGCCGGACGATGCCTTGCACATAAAGCCGGCGGCGTTGCTCGGCTTCGTCCGGGAGCAGCGGGGCGAAATCGGCATCGGCGAACTTTTCGGTATTGCGGCGGAAGAGGGCAAAGAACTGCATCGGTATCTCCTTGGGTCGGCAGTTGCGATGACCCGAACATGCCAAGCACTGGTCAGTCCGTCCAAGACTGAATATGACAGAGTTGAGACGTGAAAGGACGCATATGCTCGACCTGCGCCAGCTCCGCTATTTCATCGCCGTCGCCGAAAACGAGCACGTGGCGCGCGCCGCCGAGCAGCTCCACATCTCGCAGTCACCGCTGAGCCGGCAGATCATGCAGCTCGAGGCGGCGCTTGGCCTGACCCTGTTCGAGCGGGCGAAGCAGCGGGTGCGGCTGACCGACGAGGGCCGCGATTTCCTCGGCGAGGCCCGCGAGCTCTTGGCACAGGCCGAGCGGCTCGAAGCCCACGGGCAGCGGCTAGGCAAAGGGACCGCCGGGGCGCTGACGGTCGGCTATGTCGAAGGCGCCGTGCATGCCGGGGTTGTCAGCGGCACGCTTCGCCGCTTCCGGCAGGGGCGGCCCGACCTGCAGCTCCATCTCCTCAGCCAGCGGTCGTTCACGCAGACGGAAGCGCTGCGCAATCGGGCGCTCGATATCGGCTTCGCCTATTCGCAGCCGCCAGCGGATGACGCCGACCTCGCGGGCCAACTCATCCTGCGCGAACCGCTGATGCTGGCGTTGCCGGCCGGCGATCCGCTTGCCGGGCTCGCGGCGATCGCTCCGGCGGATGTCGATGGACGCACGTGGATCACCGTGGTGCGACAGCCAAACGATACCAACCGGCCGTTGTTTCTCGCAGCGTGCGCACGGGCCGGCTTTACCCCGAACATTGCCTACGAGACGGCCGATCCGCTCACATCGTTGGGGCTGGTCAGCGCCGGATTGGGGCTCGCGACGGTGCAGGCGAGTTTGCAGGCAATTGCGCCTGAGAATGTGGTGTTCCGTGATTTGCCCTGGTTCGACCGGTCGGTCGCCGTCCACCTGATTTGGCGGAAAAACGATGCGCGGCCGGTGATGACGGCGTTTCGCGAGGCGGCGGCGGGGTGGAACGAGGCGGGCTAGTCGCCGCGATGATAGGGGTGGCCTGAAAGGATCGTGGTGACGCGGTAAAGCTGTTCGGCCAGCATGATGCGGACGAGCTGGTGCGGCCAGGTGAGGGGCGAAAAGCTCAGCGTCAGGTCGGCAGCGGAAACGAAAGCCGGATCGAGCCCGTCGGCACCACCGATGACGAAGGCCGCCCCGGACTTGCCGTCGTCGCGCCAGCGGGCGACCACCTTTGCGAACGCCTCTGAGGTAATGGATTTGCCGCGCTCGTCGAGCGCCACGACGATTGCCGCGCTGTCGATGCCGGCCCGCAGCGCTTTTGCCTCTTCGGTCTTGCGGGACGCAGCGCTGCCGGCGCGGGACTCGGTCAGTTCGACGATTTCAAAGCCGGTGAGACCGAGCGGCTTGCCGGTGCCGATAGCACGGTCGAGATAGCGCGCGACAAGCTCGCGCTCCGGCCCCTGCTTCATCCGGCCGACGGCATGGATGGTAATGCGCATCTTCTATTCCCTCTCCCCTTGCGGGAGAGGGTGCCCGCAGGGTGGGTGAGGGGTGGGCCACAAGAAAGACCCCTCATCCGGCGCTTCGCGCCACCTTCTCCCGCAAGGGGAGAAGGGAGACAAGGGCTAGTTCGCGTCGGCGGCGAACTCGGCCTGCCACATCTTCTCGATGTGGTAGAATTCGCGGACTTCCGGGCGGAAAATGTGGACGATCACGTCCCCGCCATCGACCAGCACCCAGTCGCAATGCGGCAATCCCTCGACGCGGGGCTTGGCAAAGCCGGCCTCGCGCAGCGCGCGCACCAACTGGTCGGCAACGGCGCCGACATGCCGGTTCGAGCGGCCGGTGGTCACCACCATGTGGTCGGACAATGCCGATTTACCGGTGACGTCAATGGCCACGGTTTGCTCGGCCTTGGCATCGTCGAGGCTCTGCAGCACGACATCGATCATGAGGACTTCGGGCGTTGAGTCGAGTTTCGGGGCAGTCTTGGTGGGCGTGAGCGCCATCAGCAATCGGCCTCCGCCCTTGCTCGCTGAGCATGGGTCATGCGTGTCTGCTTTGTCCTTCGGAGTTCATTCGAATCGGAGCGCACGTCAGTAAAGATGGCGGTCAAATCCCGTTTCGGCACATCTATAATATGCGCTCGCCCCGGCATTCTGCAAGGGTTCGATGTCGAACTGGTGTCGGACAGCCGAACGTTGGTGCCGAATCGAGGTCATTGCCAGGCGGCGGGATCGAGCAGTTTGCCGGCGGCCCAGCCGGCGATCAGCGCTCCGGCGATGGCACCCTGGCGGGGTACGGCAATGTCAGGATGGTTACCGGCAAGTATCGTTTTCACCTCGTCACGGTCGGCCCAGCGGGCAGCGGAAAGCTCGACGGGGTCAATGGTGATTTCCTCGTCGAGGGCCTCGCCGTAGCACCCGAACATCAGCGACATCGGGAACGGCCAGGGCTGGCAGGCGACGTAGCGCACCGTTCCCACCCGGATTCTCGACTCCTCGAACACTTCGCGGCGGACGGCGGCTTCGATGGTTTCGCCCGGTTCGACGAATCCGGCGAGCAGCGAATACATCCGTTCGGGCCAGCTTGTGCCGCGGCCGAGCAGCAGTTTGTCGCCGCGGGTGATGGCCATGATCACCACCGGATCGGTGCGCGGAAAATGCTGCGTGGCGCAGACCGGGCATTTGCGCTGCCAGCCGGAGAGTTCGACGGCGGTCGGGTTGCCGCAATTGCTGCAGAAGCGGTGCGTCGAATGCCAGGTCAGCAAAGCGCGCCCGGTGGCAATGATCTCGCCCTGAAGCGCGGCGAGACCGGCCATGATGCCCCGAACCTCGCCGAACTGCGCATCGGCGAAAGCCGGATGGGTCTGGTGGGTGGCATCGGTGAATTGGCCGATGGTCGCGGCATCCTCGTGGGGCTGCCAGAGCGCCAGATCGGCGGCGAAGCGCGGGCCGTCGTCGGTCAGGCCGATAAACACTAGCGGTTCACGGCAATCTGCCAGCGCCGGGTGATCGAGCGGGGCCAGGATCGGGAGACCATCGGTGGTGGTCAGCAGCTTGCCGCGCCAGAACACGTGCGTTTTGGCCCGGCTGTCCTCGCGCGCGGTGCTAGTCGCGCGGAGTTCAGCGGCTCGGTTCAGCGCGCCGGTGCGGAAGGCAAAAGGATAATCCACGTCACACCCCGCTTGTTGCAGTGCCGGCTCGGTGCCCGTTTCTGAGCGCCGTCGAGGAGAGCGGCGACATCAGGCCATGGAGGTATACCCAGGCGGGCGGCGAGAGATCGGCAAGGATGGTCGCGTCGCTTTCGTCGATCCGGTAGCGGGCGAGGGCGGTCGCAGCCTTCGACACCGGGGCGCGGCGGAGCGAACCGGGCCGCACATAAATCGCCATCGGCATCAGGTTGACGATCTCGCGCCAGCGCTCCCAGCGGTGGAGCTGGCTCAGATTGTCGGCGCCCATAATCCAGACGAAGCGCACGCCGGGCCGGGTGGTCTTCAAATATTTCAGCGTGTCGTAGGTATAGGTAAAGCCATGCGCTGCCTCAAAACCGGTGACGCGGATGCGCGGGTGATGGACCAGTGAGCGGGCCGCCGCGATGCGTTCGGCGAGCGGGGCAAGACCGACATGATCTTTCAGCGGATTGCCGGGCGAGACGATGAACCACACCGCATCGAGATTCAGCCGCTTCAGCGCCTGCAAAGCGACGAGACGATGCCCCTCATGCGGCGGATTAAAGCTGCCGCCGAAGAGGCCGATGCGCATGCCAGCATAGGCCGGCGGCAAGGCGATAATGCCGGAAGGCAGAAGATTTGCGGTCAAGCGGGCTGGACCTCGGGTCTCGCGAGGGCGGTGCCGCAGGCTCCCCTCCCCCTTGAGGGGAGGGTGGCGGCAGCCGGGTGGGGGTGGGCGGTGGACACTGAGCTTGTGGCCCACCCCCGCCCCCAACCCCTCCCCTCAAGGGGGAGGGGAGCGAAGAAGCCGGCGGTCGGTGTACGACCCGTCACGGCCGCACCTGGCCGGTGCCGGTGATGAGGTATTTGAACGTCGTCAGTTGCTCCACCCCAACCGGGCCGCGGGCGTGCATCTTGCCGGTCGAGATGCCGATCTCGCCGCCGAAGCCGAATTCGCCGCCGTCGGCGAACTGCGTCGAGGCGTTGTGGAGCAGGATGGCGGAATCGATTTGGTTGAAGAATTTTTCGACCGAAGCCGGGTCTTCGGTGATGATCGCCTCGGTGTGGTGCGAGGAATAGTGGCTGATGTGGGCGATCGCCGCATCGACATCGTCCACCACCTTTACCGAGATGATCGCGTCCTCGTATTCGGTGTGCCAGTCCTGTTCGATCGCAGGGATCGTGCCGGCAATCCTTGAGACTACCGTCTCGTCGCCGCGGATTTCGCAGCCCTTTGCAATCAGCGCATCGATCACCGGCTGCAGATGGGTTGCGACAACGTCCTTGTGGACCAACAGCGTTTCGGTGGCGCCGCAGACGCCGGTGCGCCGCATTTTGGCGTTGAGTGTCACTTCGACCGCCATATCGAGTTTTGCCGATTTGTCGATGAACATGTGGCAGAGGCCTTCGAGGTGGGCGAACACCGGCACCCGCGCTTCTTCTTCTACCCGTGCCACCAGCGTCTTGCCGCCGCGCGGCACGATGACGTCGATGTTGCCGGCGAGGCCGCGCAGCATTTCGTGGACGGCGGCGCGGTCGGTGGTCGGCACCAGCAGGATCGCGTCCTCGGGCAGGCCGGCCGCCTTGAGGCCAGCAACCAGCGCGGCATGGATTTCGCGGACGGAATTGGTCGAATCCGAACCGCCGCGCAGGATCACGACATTTCCGGATTTGAGCGTCAGCGCCCCGGCGTCGGCGGCGACGTTCGGGCGGCTCTCGAAGATCACGCCGATGACGCCGAGTGGCGTGCGGACGCGCTGGATATGGAGGCCGTTCGGCCGGTCCCATTCGGCCATCACCGTGCCAACGGGGTCGGGCAGGGCGGCAATTTCGCGCAGCCCGGTGACCATTGCGGCGAAACGCTTGTCATTCAGCTCCAGCCGGTCGAGGAAAGCGCCCGACATGCCGCGAGTCTTGGCGGCGGCCAAATCGGCGGCGTTGGCGGCGAGGATTTTGTCCTTTGCCGCAGCCATGGCGTCGGCGGCGGCGAGCAGGGCCCCCGTCTTCTTTTCGGCCGGCGCAAAAGCGAGGACGCCCGCTGCAGCGCGGGCGCGTACGCCGATATCGGCCATGACGGCGTCGATGCCGGCGTAATCGCCGGCCGGCCAGATGCTTGCAGTGCTCATGTCGCCTTGGCCTCCGCGAGTTGGGCCCCGCCCTGCAGCAGCACCAGATTGTCGCGGTGAATGAGCTCGCTGCGGTGCCCAACCCCCAGCAATTCTATCACGCTCTGGCTCTTTTTGCCTTTAACCAGCCTCGCCTCGTCGCTGTCGAGCCCGGAGAGGCCGCGGGCGATCTCGTTGCCGTCGGCGTCGAGCACGGAAACAGCATCGCCCCTGGCGAATTCACCGGTGATCTTAGTTACCCCGATCGGCAAGAGGCTCTTGCCGGTGGTCAGTGCGCGGGCGGCGCCGGCATCGACATGGATGGTCCCGGCGACGCCGAGATGGCCCATGATCCAGCGTTTGCGGGCGGCCGCGGGGCTGGTCTGGCCGGCAAACAGGGTGTGTCGGCCCCCTTCGCGCAGCGCCTGAAGCGGGTGAGCCTCTGTCCCCTTGGCGATTATCATGGCGGTGCCGGCGAGCGTCGCGATTTTGCCCGCCTCGATTTTGGTGGTCATGCCGCCACGGCTCAGATGGCTCGCGGCGCCGCCGGCCATCGCCTCGATCGCCGGCGTAATCGCGGCGACATGGGCCAGGTGGGTCGCGGCCGGGTCTTTGTGCGGCGGGGCTGTATAGAGGCCGTCGATGTCGGACAGCAGCACAAGCAGATCGCCCTCGATCATCGTGGCGACGCGGGCCGACAGGCGGTCGTTGTCGCCGTAGCGGATTTCGGCGGTGGCGACGGAATCGTTCTCGTTGATGATCGGTACGGCGCCAAGCGACAGCAGCGTCGAAATCGTGGTGCGGGCATTGAGATAGTAGCGCCGCTCCTCCGTGATGTTGGGGGTGATCAAAATCTGCCCGGTGATGATGTCGTGGGCGCTCAGCGCTTCGGCCCACGCCTGCGACAGGGCGATCTGCCCGGCGCTCGCCGCGGCCTGGCTCTGTTCGAGCGGCAGGTTCTGCGCATCGAGTTTCAGGATGCGGCGGCCGAGCGATACCGCGCCGGAGGAAACGATCACCACGTCGCGGCCCTCGGCCTTGAGCGCGGCGATGTCCTCGGCGAGGCTTTTCAGCCATGCCTTGCGGGGCTTTCCTGTCGCGGCATCGACCAGCAGGGCCGAGCCGATCTTGATGGTGATGCGCCTGAACGGCGCAAGAGCGTCGTTCATGGCAGATCTCTCACGGCGCCCACGCGGTCGTGGTTTTTGTCCTCGCGCGTTCGAGCCGTTCGGCCTTGGCTTCGTCGAGCACGCGGATGATGGCGTAGAGCACCTCGTCGACGCCTTGATGAGTGACGCCGGAAATCTGCATGACCTCGGCCTTGCTCGCCTTCTTCAGCGCCTTGGCCTTGGCCTTGATGTCGTCTGGTGTCAGCGCGTCGATCTTGTTGAGGACGACGATCTCGGGCTTTTCGGCCAATTTTTCGTCGTAGGCGGCAAGCTCGCCCCGGATGGTTTTGTAGGAGGAGACAACGTCCGCTTCGGTGCCGTCGATTAGGTGGATCAGCACGCCGCAGCGCTCGACGTGGCCCAGGAACCGGTCGCCGATGCCGGCGCCTTCATGGGCACCTTCGATGAGGCCGGGAATATCGGCCAGCACAAAATCGCGCTCATCGATGCGGACGACGCCGAGATTGGGGTGGAGCGTGGTGAAAGGATAGTCGGCGATCTTCGGCTTGGCCGCCGATACCGCCGCCAGGAACGTGGATTTTCCCGCATTGGGCAGGCCGACGAGGCCGGCGTCGGCGATCAGCTTTAGCCGCAGCCAGATCCACTTTTCGACGCCTTCGAGGCCGGGATTGGCCCGGCGCGGCGCCTGATTGGACGAGGTTTTGAAGTGGGCGTTGCCGAATCCGCCATTGCCGCCCGAGAGCAGCACGACCTTTTGGCCGACCTGCGTCAGGTCGGCGATCAGGGTCTCGTTGTCGTCCTCGAACACCTGCGTGCCGACGGGAACGCGCAGCACGATATCCTCGGCGTTGGCGCCGTGGCGATCCTTGCCCATGCCGTGTGTGCCGGTCTTGGCCTTGAAATGCTGCTGGTAGCGATAGTCGATGAGCGTGTTGAGCCCATCGACGCACTCCACCACCACATCGCCGCCGCGTCCGCCATTGCCGCCGTTCGGCCCGCCGAACTCGACGAATTTCTCGCGCAGGAACGATACCGCGCCGGCGCCGCCGTCACCCGAGCGGATATAGACCTTGGCCTGGTCGAGAAACTTCATGGTTGATCCCCGGAGGCTGCGGCGACGAGCCGGATGACCGAAACGTCGCCTGCCTCGGCGCGCCCCGACCGGGTTGCCCAATCGGCGCGGCGCAATTCCGTGTCGATATGGCGCACCTCTTCGCCGCGCGCAAGGCAATGCCGCCGAGACGTGCCGGTTTCGACAAAGCCGAGCTTCTTCTGCACGGCGAGCGAGGCTTTGTTGAAGTGGAACGCGCCGCAATGGATCACCGGGCCGAAATCTGACTCGAAATACCAATCGATCACGGCCTGTGCGGCTTCGCTCATGATGCCGCGGTGCCAGAACGGCTCAGCCAGCCAATAGCCGAGCGTCGGATTCTGGACGTCAGCATGAAACCCCGCATTGCCGATAAAGCCTGCCCCTGGCAGCTCGATGGCGAAATTGGTTTCGTCTGGCGGCAACTCCGGATGCTGCCGGTTGAGCCACCATTCCGCGTCCTTGAGGGCGTAAGGGTAGGGAACGGTGGAGAGGTTGCCCGCGACCGCATAGTTGTTGAGATAGCGCGCGATCGGCTCGGCATCGCCGGGACAATGAGCCCTGAGCATCAGCCGCTTGGTCTTGAGGGTGATGCTCATCTGACACCACCTTCCGCCACAGCATCAAGGGCTGCGCAGGCCTCGGCGAAGTCGTCGCGGTCGAGGACGGTGTCGAACCGGTCGATCTCCGCCTGACGCGCCTGAGCGAAGACGGTACGCCTTCCCGTTGTTGCGAAGCCGAGCTTTTCCTGCACACGCATTGAGGCGGGGTTGTCGATATGGGCGCCGGAGTCGATCAGCGACACGCCGGCGTCTTCGAACTTCCATTCGATGACGGCGCGCGCCGCTTCAGTCATGAGGCCGCGGCCCCAAAACGGTTCGGCGATCCAGAAGCCGAGTTCGGTACCGTAGCTGATGCAGCCGATAAAGCGTTCGCTTCCGAGATCGATGGCAAAGATATCTTCGCGAGGGTTGTCGGCGACCGCCGCCAGCCACGCTGCGGCATCGGCGCGGTGATAGGGATGCGGCACCGGCGTCAGGAATTTGGCCACGGCGTAGTTGCCGATGCCGTCGACCAGACGATCGAGATCGCTCGCCGCGGGGGGCCGCAGCGTGAGCCGTTCAGTGCTGAGGGTCGTGCTCATCTTGGCCGTTCCAGCTTGAACAGGAAGATCGGCTTGCCCTTGGTGGCGCCAATGGCTTCGCGGTCTTTGCCGGTCTTTTTGAAGCCGGCTTTGGTCAGCACGTTGATCGAGGCAGTGTTGCTCTGGAGGGCGCGGGCCCGGATGGTTGGGTAGGCACCAGTCGCAAACGCCGTCTCGAGGAGGGCCTTTACCGCCTCGCTCATGATGCCCTTGCCCCAATGCGGCTCGCCCAGCCAGTAGCCGAGCTCGGGGTATTGCCCCATGGCAAAGCTGAAGCCGACGATGCCGATGAGATCGGTGCCGTTGAGGGTAATGGCATAGGGGCGCTCGTCGGCGCGCTGGGCGTAAATCTCGACGAAGGCGGTGGCGTCGGCCCGGGTATAGGGGCTCGGCAGCCGCGTCAGCTTTTCGGCGATGTTCGGGTTGTTGGCGAGCAAAGTGAGCGCCGGCACGTCTCCCCGGATCGGGGCGCGCAGGATCAGCCGCGAGGTCTCGATCTTGGTCGGCAGCACATCGCGGGCGCGTCGGAACGACAGGCGGGCGGTGGCGTCATGCAGCATTTTCTCGCTTGCTTTGGTACCGGTCGCGAAATCGCGGGTCAGGGCAACGCGGGGATCGATGTGCTTCATTTCAGCCATCCACATGACAAAACAGGGGAGCCGGCGACCGACTCCCCTGTTCGATATGGTGGCTAAACGCGCCTGCCGGGGAGATGGTCTCCGGCAGGGGTTAACGAAATCCTGCCGTTATTCTGCTGCCTCGGCCGGTTGAACCGAGACGTAAGTACGCGAGTTAGCTCGCATTTTGAAGGTTACGGTACCCGGGACGACGGCATAGATCGTGTGGTCAATGCCCATGCCGACGCCGGTGCCGGGATGCCATTTGGTGCCGCGCTGACGGATGATGATGTTGCCCGGAATCACGGCTTCGCCGCCGAACTTCTTGACGCCGAGACGGCGGCCAGCGGTATCGCGACCATTGCGGGACGAGCCGCCTGCTTTCTTGTGTGCCATCTAACGGACTCCTATTCCTTGTCGGCCTTGGGGGCCGCTTTCTTGGCAGCCGGCTTCTTGGCCGGCTTGGCGGCGGCCTTTTCCTCGGACGCCTGCAGTTCCTGGTCGGCCTTGGCGCGCGGCGGCTTGCCGGCGATCAAATCCTTGGCCTGCTCAACCCACTCGTCGCGCTCGGCGCGGCCGTGCAGGGCAAGCTCTTCGTCGTATTTCGCGAGGTCGGCAGCCGACCAGCCCGCGATATCCTTCAAGCTGTTGACGCCGGCGGCGTGCAGCTTCTTTTCGAGCGTCGGGCCGACGCCACCGATGAGCTTGATGTCATCGATGAACTCAGCCGTGGCAGCAGCAGCCTTGGCCTTCGGGGCCTTGGCGGGCTTTGCCTCAACCGGAGCGGCTTCGGCGGCAGCCGGAGCAGCCTTGGTCTCGGGCGCGGCCTTCTTGGCGGCCGGCTTCTTGGCGACCGGCGCCGGGGCGGCTTCCGCCACCAGAGCCGCGGCGCGAGAGGCCTCGGCAGCGGCGAGCCGCGCCTTGATCCGCTCGTCGGGCTGCGTCGTGACCTTTGCGCCGCCCGTCAGAATCTCGGTGATCCGGACCGTCGACAGCAGCTGCCGGTGGCCGTTGCGGCGGCGATAGTTGTGCCGGCGCTCCTTCTTGAAGACGATGATCGTCTTCTCTTTGCGGGTCTCGATGAGCTGCCCGGCAACGATGGCGCCCTCGACGAGGGGCGCACCGATCGTCACGTCGGCGCCGTTGCCAACCATCAGCACCTGATCGAAGGTGACGACGTCGCCAGCGACGGATTCGAGCTTTTCGATCTTGACCAGATCGTTGGCGGCAACTTTGTACTGTTTGCCGCCGGTCTTGATAACTGCGAACATTCTTCACTACCGGCAGCACAACGGCCACCGACCTTTCATGCGCGCCCTGTGGCGCCGCGACCATCCCGAAGGGCGTCGCGGACTTCAAACGGCCCGTTATTCCGGGCCAAAGCCTCAAGCAGCGGTTTCTCAAACAAAGAAGGCGCACCGGCCGAGCCAGTACGCATTCGGGCGGTCTTATGATGGCAAAGGGGCTTTGAGTCAAGCGAAAGCCGGGGTTTCGGCCCGCCACCGCGCGGCACCAGAAGGCGTTGGAACGCCGGCCATTCCTGCCTTATCCTCCTACGTGACTGCGGGAAGACCAGGCCAGCAGAACCGAAAATCGGCGCTGTGCATGAGAATCCTTTCGCGGGTCGGGAGGATTTCATGCTCGGACTGATGCAGGACTGGCCGCTGCTCTGCCACAAGCTCATCGATCACGCCGCGCTTAGTCATGGCGGCCGGGAGGTGGTGTCACGCTCGGTCGAAGGGCCGATCCACACCACGACCTACGCGGCTATCCGCCAGCGCTCGCTGCAACTGGCCAAGCGGCTCGTGGCGGAGGGCATTTTGCCCGGCGATCGCGTCGCGACGCTGGCCTGGAACACCTGGCGCCATATGGAAGCCTGGTACGGCATCATGGGCGCCGGCGGGGTCTATCACACGATCAACCCGCGCCTCTTCCCCGACCAGATCGTCTGGATCGTCAACGATGCCGGCGACCGGCTGATGATGGCGGACCTTACTTTTGTGCCGCTGCTCGAAAAGCTGGCGGACCGGCTGCCGACAATCGAACGCTACGTCATCCTGACCGACGCGGCGCATATGCCGGAGACGACGCTGCGCAACGCGGTGCCCTATGAAAGCTGGCTCGCCGAGGCGGACGACGATTTTGTCTGGACGCCGATGGAGGAGGGCGATGCCGCCGGCATGTGCTATACCTCGGGCACCACCGGCCACCCCAAGGGCGTGCTCTATTCGCACCGTTCGAACGTGCTGCACTCCTTCATGGTCAACTTCGCCGATATGTTCGGCCTCAGGACGCGTGACAATGTCATGCCGGTGGTGCCGATGTTCCACGCCAATGGCTGGTCGCTGCCGCTCAGCGCGCCGATGGTGGGGGCAGGGCTCGTGATGCCCGGCGCCAAGCTCGACGGTGCGTCGATCTATGAACTGCTCACAACTTATAAGGTCACCTGCACCGCCGCCGTCCCGACAGTGTGGCTCGGCTTGCTGCAGCACCTCGAAGCCAATGGGTTAGCGCTGCCACATCTCGACCGCGTGGTGATCGGCGGCGCGGCCTGTCCGCGAAAGCTCATCGAGGCCTTCGAGGTGAACTACGGCGTCGCGGTCGCGCATGCCTGGGGCATGACCGAAATGTCGCCGCTCGGCACCATCTGCACGTTCAAGCAGGATCCCGAGGGGCGTAGCGCCGATGCCCGCTTTACGCAGCAGCAGAAGCAGGGCCATGCCCCGTTCGGCGTCGAAATGAAGATCACCGACGACGATGGCATTTCGCTGCCCTGGGACGGCACGACGTTCGGCCGCCTCAAGGTCATGGGGCCGGCGGTGGCAAAAGCCTATTTCAACGAGGAAGATACCGGCATTTTGGGCCCCGACGGCTTTTTCGACACCGGCGATATCGCGACCATCGATGCCGACGGCTACATGCAGATCACCGACCGCTCGAAGGACATCATCAAATCCGGCGGCGAGTGGATCTCATCGATCGAGCTCGAAAACCTCGCGGTGGGGCACCCCAAGGTCGCCGAAGCAGCCGTCATCGGCGTCAGCCACCCGAAATGGAACGAGCGCCCGCTGCTGATCGTCGTGCCGAAGGCCGGCCAATCCGTCAGCCGTGAGGAACTGCTCGGCTTCATGGAAGGCAAAGTCCCCAAATGGTGGCTCCCCGACGACGTCGCCTTCGTCGACGAAATCCCCCACACCGCGGCGGGGAAGATTTTGAAAATGGCGTTACGGGAGCGGTTCAAGGATCATGTGCTGCCGGGGTGAGGGGGGTGAGCGGGTGGTCAGCCAACGGTGACCAAAAGTCGAAGCCTAAGAAGGATTCGCTTGTCGCTCCGTATAGCGGCTAGAACTGCGTCATGGGGACCACGACAGGCTACGTATTTTTTGGCGCTTGCGCGATTGCGTGGGTCTCTATCGCGCACAATCGCGGGCAGGCCATGAGGGTCAAATCTCGGCGCGCGGCAGAAATGTTTTGGTACGCAGGGGGCGGCATTCCACTGGTAGTTGCCACCCTTTTTCTCGTCCACCAAGGAGGTATCGACGTGTGGCTATCACGATTGATGTTAGGCGTCTTTGGTGCGGTCATCGGGGCCATGCTGTTGGTGGGCGTTGGAGAGATTGCACGCCCTTCGGTCACGATAGCGCAAGAGTCTGGAGACGTGCCGGTGAAGGACAATCAGACACCGCCCGTTATGATAAATGGCGGCGACAATGTCGTATCCATCGGGCAAATCGGCGGAATCACCGCCAAGGTGGTGAACATAAACCCACCACCCCCCGCGCCGGAGCTGCAAGTCCTGTCGCGAATAGATGCCGTTAATCCAGACGGCTCGTATACGACCAACATTTCCACGCAGGTCGCTTCGCCAATTACACCCGGATTGTTGGTCATAAACATTGCCGCCGACGGTCTGCTTGGCGTTTCCATCACGCCGCCCCCCGTCGACGGCGTTTCTGCGATGAGCCTGCGTAACGTGCGACGATCTGACAACGCATATTCTGCCGAGATACCATCGCCGAGAGGGCAGTACGACATAACTGTTCGAACAAGGTCGAAGGCCGATATCACCCTGAACGCGATGTTCTAGCTGCAGGAAGCGCTTACTACCTACTTCCGACCTGTGAACTCAAGCTACGCGCCGCCGCTTGTCCGCGCTTTGGCGTCAGTTCGATCCCCAACGCCTTCATCACCGCGATCATGGTCTTCAACGTCGGATTGCCGTTCTCGCTGATTGAACGGTAGAGCTGCTCACGCGACAGTCCCGTCTCGCTGGCAACCTGAGTCATCCCCTTGGCACGCGCCACGACGCCGAGCGCGTGAGCGATATAGCCGGCGTCCTCGGTCTTGAATGCCTCGGCCATAAAGGTCGTGATCGCTTCGCTGGAGACGAGGTCTTCGGCGGGATCGTAGGTCGTGAGCTTCTCAGCCATCATGCTCATTCGCAACGGTCACAGTGTACCATGTCGTTTATAAACGACGAAGGTAGGAGACGCGAGGCCGGTGCTTGTGGAACGGAGGGCTGGGTGGCCGGGTCAAGCCCGGCCATGACGACCGAGAGGGGTGGATGCTTGCCGAGAGGGTCGGCCCTCGCAGCAGTTGGCTACCGCTCGACGATCACCCACCCTCACCACGTCATGGCCGGGCTTGACCCGGCCACCCAACCAGACGTGCACACGGCACGATGATCGGGTTGTCCACAATACGACCATCATGCCGCACGATGCGGCCTTGAGCCGACGCGGTGCGACGGGCTCCCCTCCCCCTTGAGGGGAGGGTGGCGGCAGCCGGGTGGGGGTGGGCGGCGGACTCGGAGTCTTTGGCCGCGGCGGGCTCGGAGTTTTGTGGCCCACCCCCGCCCCCGACCCCTCCCCTCAAGGGGGAGGGGAGCAGGCAGGTGCCTCCCAAACGATGAGAGCCGCTAACCCAGCAGCAGCCCCTTGATGCTCGCCGCCAGCCACTGCGCATACCCGTCCGCCGACATGCCGCCGACTTTGGTGTTGAGCAGGTAGAGTTCGGGGCTCGCGAGGCGCCAGATTTCCTCCGTTGCGTCCTCGACCGACAATCCATTCCGCAGATCGCCGGCCAGCGTGGCGGCGAAGACGGCGAGGTTGCGGCGGCGGCCGTCGTGGAGCACGCGGTAGAGGGCGGCGGATTCCGGGTCGCCGGCCGCGGCGGTGCGGACGACGTCGACCACCGGTGCGATGCGCCCGAGGATTTTGGTGATGTCGGCGGCAAATCGATCGATTTTTTCCGTGGCGCTCGCGGCCGCCATCGCCGCCCTCGGCCCGCGCTGCTCGAGCAGCGGCGTATCGGGCGCGTCGCCGCGCACCGCGCGCTGCGCCAGCTCGGCGAGGATCGCCGTCTTGGCGCCCCAGACGGCGTAGATCGTCTCCTTCGAGACGTCGGCCTCCTTGGCGATCGCCGCGATCGTCGTCCGCTCCCACCCATCCCGCCCGAACAGTTTTAGGGCCGCGTCGAGCACCGCCGAGCGGGTTCTGGCGGCCTGAAGCTGGCGGGCGGCCGATTCATATTTTCGGCGGGGCTTGACATCGTCGGTCATTTGGCTACATCAGCGCTGTATTTAATGCATCGATGGTGCATTGATTTATCGGGCGGCGCAAGCACGCCGCTCCTTTTGCTCAGGAGTTTCCAAAATGTCTTCAGACTTCATGACTTCCGGTTTGCAGCTTTCCGCGATCCTGCTCATCTCGCTGATACTGGGCACGGTGTTCGGCATCTGGCGCGGTTATGACCCGACCGGCCTCAGCGCGTCCACCTACGTCGAGATGCAGCAAGGCGCCATTCGCGGCCTCAACGTGCTGCTCCCCGTTCTCGGGCTTGCCACACTGATGGCTGTCGCGGCGCTGACGGTACTGAGCCGCGACCGGCCGGCGGTGCTCTGCCTTTATGCCTCCGCACTAGCCGCTATTGCCGTCGCGGGCGCCGTCACCCGGTTCGGCAACCAGCCGATCAACGACCAGATCATGCACTGGACCGCGAGCGCCATGCCCACCGACTGGACCGCTGTTCGCGACGAATGGTGGACGCTGCATCTCATCCGGCTCGCGGCGAGCTTTATCGGCGAGGTGATGCTGATCGCCGCGGTGTTCGCCGACCGGACGGCCTGACGGCTCCCGACAACCTTCCACCTGATTGCGATGACGCACCGACCTCGGGGCAGGCCCGCGTCACCGCTCGCCCAAAATTTGAAAAAGGAAAAACGATGTATTCGACTTTACCTACCGCGCTGAACGCCGGCGACCGCGACGCCGTGATGAACCTCGTCAACGGTTTTGACGCCGCCTGGAACAAGCACGATATGTCGGCCTTCGGCACGCTGTTCGCCGACGACGCCGAGTTCGTCAATGTCGTCGGCATGTGGTGGCGCGGCCGCGACGCGATCCAGGCCGCACATGCCCATACGCACGCCACCTTCCTCAAGGACAGCGTGCTCGACTGGAACGTCGCGTCGCTGAAATTCCTCGCGCCGGATGTGGCGGTCGTCCATGTCGAATGGCGGATGACCGGTCATCGCGAGCCGTCGGGCGACATTGGCCTGCCGCGCAAGGGGATTTTGGTCCTTGTGACGGTCAAATCCGCCATCGGCTGGCGGATCGCCGCCGGGCAGAACACCAATGATGTGCCCGAAGCGATGGCGCTGATGCAGCGGGGGTAGGGCGCGGCGAGGTCGATGGCTGACGAGCGAGTTTGGTGCCCGTCACCCTTCCCCAATCCCGGTGTCATACCGGCGAAGGCCGGTATCCATCCTGATGCTTATCCGCGACCCCTGACGTTGTGGCGCGTCATCAGGATGGACCCCGGCCTCCGCCGGGGTGACATGGTGGTTGGGGCGAGGTCGCCCTAAGCGGGTCCGCCCTCACCCATACGCATACCAGTCCTTCTGGCGGACTTGAATGCCGCCGACGCCTTTAAGCGCCGCGGCAAACTTGGTGGGCTCGGCGCCATCCTTGCCGTAGTGGTAGGGGTAGACAACCAGCGGCTTGAACGCTTCGGCGGCGGAGGCGGCCTGCTCGCCGGTCATCGTGTAGGGCAGGTTCATCGGCAGGAAGGCGATGGCGATGCCGGTGAGGGCGCGCATTTCGGGCGTGTCCTCGGTGTCGCCGGCAACATAGACCTTGGCCTCGCCGAAGCTAAAAATGTAGCCGTTGCCGACGCCCTTCGGGTGGTATTTCAGGCGATCGGCCGTGGTGTTGTAGGCGGGAATCGCCTTGAGCGGCACGCCGTTGATGTCGCCGCTGTCGCCGTTCTTCATCAGCTTCGCTTTGGCCTTCAAATCGGGCGGCAGGCCATCGATCACCACCTGCGGGCCGACGATCACTTTCGCGCTGCCGGCGATCGCTTCGAGCGTGGGCACATCGAAATGGTCGCCATGGGCGTGGGTGATGACGATCGCTGTGGGCTTGTTGAACGGGCTGTAGCGTGGGCCGCCGCCGACCGGATCGACGTAGATGACGTCGGAATCGAAGGTGAGGATGAGGCTCGCATGGTTGACCGGCTGGACAATGACATCGCCGCCGTCGGTGGTGAGCTTGTCGGGTTCGAGCGGGCTCCCCTCAGCGAGAGCGCGGCCGGCGCCGGCCGGCAGGATCGTCGCGGCGGCAAAGCCGGCGAGTACAGAGCGGCGGTTGGGCATTTTCGTCTCCTTGGTGGCCGATGCCCGCCTCGCCGCTAATGCTAGTGCGGCAGGTCGGTCAGGCGGCGGCGCAGCTCGATGAGGTTGTCAGCCTCGACGCCAAGGAAGGCGGCCTTATGGCGAGCCGTCCAATCGGCGAGATGCCACGCCGGCGCATCCGGCGAAATCGGTTGCGCGGGCCAGTAGACATCGGCGGTCGCCTTCTGGCCACTCACAATGATTTCAATCGATGTGCGCGCGTATTCCTCGCCCTCGAACAAATCGAGCAACGCGAGATCGGCGGGGGCGAGGTTTGTCAGCAGCGTGCCGGTGGCGGTCGCCGCGGAATCGCGGATGAGGGCAGGGTAGGTGCGGCGAGGGAAAAATACGGCGCGGTAGCCGGGGGCGGTCGCGGGGGCTATGGCGGTGGGGTCGACCGCGCGGCCGAGGACCAGTTTCAGCACATCGGGATCGCGCAGCGTGCCATAGGCGAAGACGGATGGCATTTTGGATTCACCGGCGCGGGCGGGATGGGAAATGCCGCAATGCTTCCTTTAGACACACATGTACTTCACTTTGTGGCGCATCGTGTGCGCAAATTTCAGCCAACCGGACAAATGTTGCAGGGCCGGGCCGGCTATGCCATAAGCGCCGCGACCGGCCGGGTCCGCCCCGCCAAAGCCTCGCGGAGAGGTGGCAGAGTGGTCGAATGCACCGCACTCGAAATGCGGCGTGGGGGTGACTCCACCGGGGGTTCGAATCCCTCCCTCTCCGCCATTTCCTGCAACATCGGTGCCTCCGAAATGTTGCTAAGTATCGGTAGCAGCGGGCTATTCCCGAGTCATGCCAGTGGCTTGGCGGAAGCCCGCGAACAGTGCCACCGGTAATGTTGCAACAAATGCCCAGTCTCTGCGGCCCTCCCGTTTTCGCGAACCGTAGGTCCCCCCGTAGGTCCATTGTGTGCCAGGTGTCGCTGCCAGGTGGTTCACATCGCGCCATATCGCAGTGGTAGCGTGCGAGTGAGCGCAACTATTGTAGACGCTGCAACTCGTCATGGTGCGGGAACTCCTCGAGCGCCGCCGCGATCAGGGTCTGGCGCGTTATATCGGCGCCGCCACCCCCCTGCGACAATGTGCGGAGCGCCGCGAACCATTGTGCGCCTCCGTTTCCAGCGAGCTTTAGGCGCGACACGTCGCCGCCGGCCCGCAGCCAGATGTCCAGGTCCGTCGGTCCCGCAGGAAACAAGTCAGGGAGGATCTGTTCCAGATCGCGATACCTATTGCCACTTGCAGCGCTTGGACCAGGCGCCTTAGCGCCGCCGAGCGCAAGCGCGACGGGAAAGTTCTCTTCGAGTTCGGACGCCTTGAAGATCGGATGTTGCCTGCCAGGCACGGCCTTCCGCACCGCTTCGGAGACGTAATTAAACAGGTCGAAGACCTTGATAGTGCTGTCAGTCCCGACGAGAGCCGCACCCTTGAGCCCGTCAAGCATTGCGGTGGTGAAAACGCTGTTTCGGGCACCCCTCAGGACGATCGAGGTTTCGGTCGCCCGCGAAGATGCGAGGACGACCCGGCCAGTGCCCGTCGCAAGCTGCTGAAGGGATTTTTCGCTGAAACCGTCGAGGAAGTCTCCGTTGGTCTGCGACTTTAGGGTCGCCGCGCCACCGGCGTGGCATGCATCCACAATGAAAAGTAAGCGAGCGGCCTTGATGGCCGCCAGTGCGCTCGACAGTTCGGCCTCACCAAGGGTGGTTCCCGCCAGGTCAGAGGGCTTGCAGTCGTAAGGTATAAGCGCGCTTGTCACAGCCGGTCCCCTCCCGAGCCGCGCGCCATGCCCTGAGAAGAAGATGGCGATGGTGTCGTCGCCCTTCGCTTTGGTGGCGAGGTCTGAAAGAGCCTTGCGTATGCAATCAAGCGTGGCCTGCTTGTCGGTCAGGACCGTGACGTGTTCGTCTGGGTACCCACAGAAGGCTGACGCCTTAAGCACATCCGCGGTGTCGTGCGCATCGTTCAGGACGGCATTGGGCAGGGGCGATACCGCTTCGTAGTTCGCGACACCGATGATCAGCGCTCGACCTTGCTCGAATTTCATCGTTATCTCCAGCAGGTGGCAGCCGGTGTCACGGCGGTCAGCGGTTAAACAGGGGGTCGTCGGCAAGGAGTGGCAACTTGGAGTTGCCCTCGAAGTCGTTCCGCATCTCGCGGACCAGTTGCGCGATCCGCGGAGGCTTTCCGTGCTGGATCTCTTTCAAGGCGGCACGCCAGCGCGCAATTCCACTTCCGTGGTGGACCAGGTCAGAATCTCGTCCGCCGGCGCGCTCCCAGAGGCTATTGTGGTCGGGACCACCAGGATAAAGTTCGGAAGCAAGTTGGACGAACGACTCCAATTTCTCGGTGTCCGTGACGGGAGAGATACCGAGGGACAGGCGGTCCCAGAACCCCATGAGGTTCAGGCAGTGCCGTAGGGCCGGCCCGACGTCCTGTCGGCCGGACCGGTAAATGGATAGCAGATCATCGACTACATCGCGTCGGCCTCGCGCAGCGACACTTTGACCAACGAGGTCAGCGACCTGCGTCGACAGCGGACGCGTCGACTGAACGGCAGACCTGATCCAATTGCGGATCCGTCCATGCTCGAGCCCAGGTAGTGCTGCTATCAAACGAAGTCCTGCCGCGATACCACCCACCGACAGCTGGTCGAGCAATCGGTCGAGCCGACGATCTCGCAAGAGTCTCCTTTCCACCTCCGGCTCGACGGCAGGATCGTATGACTCTTCGCCTGCGCGCTCGAACCACTTGTCCGACGTCGCATCGAGCAGGCGCTGTTGGACGTCGCCCTGCACATGGCGCCACAGGTCCTTCCGGCGTGCGAACGACGAGAGGTCGGCAAGAGGTGTGGTTGAAAGGTGTTCGAGAAGCTGGGCCGGGGGATGTCGCCCATCGATCTGCTCGCCCAAAATCTGGTCGAAGTCCCGTCGGGGGTCGGTTGGGCCGCGCCAGCTCTCGGGATTCGCCTCTAGTGCAGCGACCCATATTCTGCGGTTGGCCGGCGACGACATGTCCCGGTTGGCCAGCAGCGATGGCTTTTTGGCAACCCTCTCACCGGCGATGCGAAGTACCCGCTCGTCATCGACCTCACCGACGCAGTCGAGGAGTTCCGTCGGCTTCGCCCTGCGGAGCGCGAGGCGCATTGCCGCGACGTCGTAACCAGGTTCGACGGCGCTCTGAGTCCTCGCAGCATCGACTGGACTCATGCTTGCGCTAGCGGCCACTGCGTGCAGCCGGAACAGCTCAAACTCCGCCGACGATGCGAGGATCGGTTTGGCAGCGAGCTGGGGAAGGCTGATTGGCGCGACGTCGACCAGACCTTCAACTGCGCGTGAGTCGCCATGGACGAGCATAATGAGCGGGGCCGAGACGGTGGGATCGGTTGCAGCCCACCGCCAGAAACCTAGCTGGAACGTACCACTTGCTTCGTGAGCCGCCTCCTTTAGCCCGCGCGTTACCGCATCGCGCCATGGCTGCTGTGCGTGGGCGGCGATGAGCGCGTCGTGCAGGATCTCGCAGAGGTCGGCGTCCTCCGACTGCGGATAGCTGCTTCGTACCAGCCGCTCCTCCAACCCACGCCAGATGAGCCCACCTGTGGCGAAGCCTGGGAAGGCCATGTTGCGAAGCGCGAGGACCTCAGACGGTGCCGACTTTGGCAGGACTGATACAAGTCGATCGATGATCACTCGCTTCTCGATCTCGCCGTCGCCAGGGTCGGGCGAAAGGCGTTCGACAAGCCTTACCGCCGCGAGCAGCCGAGGAACGCTCTCTGGCGTCGCGGAGGCCATGAGGTAGGCCTTCTCCAGCAGTGGCAGGTCCTCGAACCCGTCGAGCTTTGCGCCAATCCTATCTGCGAACTGCCGCAGCGGAACACCCGTCTCCGAACCGTCGATCATGGCTGCGGCCAGCGAATTTATGGGGCCGTTCCGGCCGATGATCCGCTGCTGCTGCCATCTGCCGATGAGAGAGGCAGGCGTGCAGACAAGTGTCGGTTCCGGTTGTTCGACAATGTCGCCTGGACCGAAGCTAAGGCGGAATGAAAACCCCTGTCGGAGGCCGGGCCACATGCGGGACCACAGCGCGGCCACGAGGTCTTCGAACCCCTCCGTTCCGATGCGGACGACCGGCCCGGGCGCGCGAGCGACAAGACTGCGGGCAGCATCAGCGAGCTCCGGCAATGGTGGAGAAACTTCCTCCGCGACTGCGATCGTTAAAGTTTCGACCGCGATCGGTGCCTCGGCGGGGTCTGATATCAGTCGCTGGAAGACGGGACGTAGATCGTTGGTGTTGACGATTCGGTCGAGGCTGCAGATTAGCGCGTGGGTGAGCACCATACCGGCTCTGCTGGCCGCCGGGTCACTGAAGGTCTTGGCCAGCACATAGTGATCGCGATGCGCGAAGCCCGACACGTACGGGGACCAATGCGCGCCAGGGGGCGCGGTGTCGGGGAGGTCGAGTCTGCTGGCGAGCTCTGTCGCGAGCTTCTGGTCACCGCTCGCGCACCGGAGACCATGACCATTGCGCACGGCGCCATAGATTGCTTGCTCGATGAGCATGCCCGCGTGCACCGCTTCAGGAGTGATGGACGAGCATAGCGTGGATTGGCACCGTCAGGTCAGTAGACCGAGTGCCATCGGACGCGACGACGTACCCAAAGTGCTCGGGGCCTTGACTGACATACTCCATGTCGCGTTCGGTCGGGCTGAGCGGCCTTTCCAACGCCGAGAGCCCCATAATGAGCGGATCCTTCCAGTTCGTGCGCACGAAGGCCGACACGAGTGGGAGCCTTGCATTCAAGGCGGCTGCGGGTGTGTCGTCGATAACCGCTTCATCCCAGCAGGTGAGGAGTACGCCGAGCCGAGGTTCAGCCACCGTCCGTTTGGCCGCGCCACGAGCGAAGAGCAACATTTGGAGCAGTTCCACCAACCTTGCTTGGTCGGACGGGTGCACTTCGTGGTTTTCTGTCGAAGTGCCGCGGAGATCGCCGAGCGGCTTCGAGAAGATGTCGTCTCCGATACGCATCTGCTGTAGGCGGATCAGCAGCAGCCACGCGGTGGCCGAGTCGATGCGAGCCTGCCAAGCGTCGGGAAGCCTGCGCAACTCTATCACGGTCTTGATCTGCTCGCCACCGTACTCAGGCCAGATGAGGTCGGCCCGATTGCCGTTCTCGTTGGCGACTGGCCACACACTGTCCACGTAGACGCTTCTCGCCGTGTGGTCCGCGGCGCGCCCCTCGTTCAGGCTTTCGAGAGCAGCCTCGAACGGTTCGAGATTCGTGGCGGCGCCGTGCATGCGTAGCGCTCCGTCGCCCTTCATGAGCCGACGGAGAAGCTGTGCGCCGTAGTGGGTCTTGCCAACGCCACTCTCGCCAATCAACAGGATCGAGGTCGCGGGATCGCTCATCACGGCCTTGCTCCGAACATGAAGAGGGGATCGTTGGATGCGGCCTGTGGCGCCGGGAGTGCCACTGTGGGCCGTTGAACGTCTACCGCCCATCGGAGCAGTTTCACCAGACCCGTCCCGCTGTTGAACATGGCATCGGTGTCGGGTTCACCCAGCACGCTAACGGAGTGTTCGGTGACGTCAGGTATCGAATCCAAGATCGCCTTGCGCACGGCAGCTTCCATCTCGGGCGCGATCTCTACGTCCGCCTTCGTCCAGACGAGGGCGACTGGCCGTCCCCGTCGTTCGGCGCCCAGGCGCTTGGCGAGTAATTGGAGCGAGCCCCGCGCCGACCCCATCGACTCGCCCGACAGGGCTTCTCGGTCCGCAACGACGAGGAAGGCATCCGCATTTTCGGATACCCAGCGCGCGCCCTCACCCTCTGCCGAGCTAGAATTGAGCGCCCACTTCTGGAACCATTCGCCTGGAGCGTCCGTGAAGAGATAGTCGATGGGCCGCCCCTGGTCATCGCCTCGAAAGGCAAGATGCAGCATTCCTGGCGCGCGACCGCCGCGGCTGGCGGTATGCGGCGGGAAATTCGGCGATTGCCCCGGTGCCCAGCGCATCGTGCCGGCAACTGCCTCCCAGCCTGACAACGTATAAGAACCGGAAAAGAGGCGGTCGCCGAGATCGGCCAGGCCTCTTCCCACCAAGAGGTACCATGCCGCCAGAAGCGTCGTTTTGCCGGCGTTATGGGGTCCGACGACTCCGATTACGATTGGGCGCGCGCGACCTGAGACGAAACCGAGGTCGGCCAGTCCAAGGGCGCTGCCGGACCACGGAAGCAGCATTTCGCCTGAGAGTTTGCCGTCACTGGAATTATCCTGTTCGGCACCATGCCAGATCGGACATTTCGACAGGTCGGTGTGGCCGAGATCGCAACCGGTGTCAGGGACGAAGCACATCTCCCGCCTGCATTTTTGCATGGCATCAGCCTTTCTTGGGGGAACGGCGCTTCGCAGGCGAGGCGTCCGAGGCAGCCTTCGCCGCCTGGAGTTCGCGGAAGATCCAGCCGGCCCACGCGCGCGCGTCCAGCTCGGCATCCGCCGGCACGCCTGAGAGCATCTGGAAGGAGCTCTCCTCCTTTGCATTTGCGTGGGTGGGATGCCCGATCAGCGCAAGCAGTGGGCCACGGCCCTCGGGCGCGGCGACCAGGTCGGCGGCGACCGAACGCAACGGCGCGAGAGTTTCGAATTCCTGGCATTCCACAACGAGGTCTCGGACAAGCCACTTGACCCCGTTTGTTCCGTCGGAAAGCCCAAGCACCGCCTCACCTAGGAATGCGGAGACGCTGGCCGGCGAGAAGAGCGGCACTGCGTTGAAGAGGTCGAGGGCCATCTGGGCGGCCGCCACCGTAACGGGAAGCTCACGGTAGCTCTTCCGCGCTGTAGGCGAGAACATGGCTTCCTTCCACCACAGCAGGTTGGTGCGTCGCTGCAGACCAGCCGTCGCCAAGCTCACTGCCTTGAGGGTGTCGTCGACGTGGGCGGAGACGGCGCTTGCGAGCTGATTGAAAGGCTCGACGAGGTCCGGCGTAGTAATTTTGATCTTGGCTATCGCCGCATCGATGGCGTCTGAAATGGCGACAGCAGACCGCCGTCCGAACTCACCCGACCAGGCAGCTGGATTATTCTGAGGCCAGTTGGGGTTCCCGCCGGTGGCGACGGTTCCCTGCTGAGGATCGGTGTACTGCGGCCCGGCGGCGGCCAGCATGTCGGTCTGCATCTTGGTCCGCGCCACTTTAGCCGGTGTAACTTCCGGTGCCGCGATCACCGGCGCCTCGTACGACATCGCCGAGACCGAAATCGAATCGGGTGTCGCCCATTCGGCCTCCGCACGCGCATCGACCTGGCTCTCCACCCGTTGCACTGCATCCCGCCAGATCGCGCGTTCATTATCGGCGTGGAGAAGCGGAAGCGCGTTGCGGGCCGAGGCTACGAAGCAGACGCCGATACGATCATCGTCGGAGGCCGCTATCAGCAACGCGTCGAGCAACATCGCTCGTATGACGGCGACCGGCGTCGATGAGAACGTATTCCGGTATGTGGCCCAGCGGCCCTGCAGCGCTTCGAGCGCCTCCTGGACGACGGGATCTCCTGCCGGCGCTTCGGGATCGAAGGCAATTAGCGAGTAGTTCAGTGCCTTGGCGGGCGTCTTCTTAAGAGTGCCGGCCAAGTCTCTCGCTGCCTGTGAGAGCTTCTCCAGTTTGGTATCGTCACCTCCGACATCGATCAGACCATTGTTCAGGAAACGTTGAAGTACGGCCTCGTCCACTTGCAGACCCCTTCCCCAAGGTGCTTCTTGTTCTTTAGCAATGATAGCCTCTAAGCCAGGTAGCAAACAGCCTCCATCTGTGACCAAATCTGGGGGTGCGACACCTACCTTGGAATGGCTTACATTGTCCGGAAGGTGGCTGAGGAATGGACGGCCGGTAACGGCCTTCGCATCGCTAAAGCGGTCAGATAGTCTATGGCCGTCGGTCGGCTAGCAGGGCCATCCCGTGTTGGGCGATTGGTGGCACATCCTTTCTTGACCGTAGCTTCATCTTGGACTGGACTGTTCCGACCGACAGAGCGATGTGTGCCGTCCCGCAACAATCTGCTCCATCCGCCACATGGCTCGCCGCGCACTCTCCGCCACCCAGGTTGCCGCTCTTAAGGACGAGGGTACGCATTGGGTCGACCGCAATCTGGCTCTGCAGATCAAACCGCAGGGTGCCCGCAGCTGGCTCTTCCGCTACGAACACAATAGCAAGACGACGTGGCTTGGCCTCGGTGCAGCTCGCGATGTCTCGCTGAGCAGCGCGCGCGAGGCGGCCGACCGCATGCGGGTCAGGCTCAGGGACGGCATCGACCTCGTCATCGAGCGTGAGACGGCGCGAGAGGCGGCGAAGCCCAAGACGACAGTGCCTAGCTTCGCGGAGGGCGCTGACCGCTACATCAAGGATCACCGTGATGGCTGGAAGAGCGACAAGCATGCCGACCAGTGGCCCAGCACCATCCGCATGTATGTGAACCCGATCATCGGAAAGAAGCCAGTCGATCAGATCACCGTCGAGGATGTGCTCAAGGTCCTAAAGCCCATCTGGGCCACCAAGACCGAAACCGCGACGAGAGTCCGAGGCCGCATCGAGAAGATTTTGGGCTGGGCCTCGGCCATGAGTTATCGGACCGGTAACAATCCGGCACAGCTGCGGGGCGGCGCGCTCGAGCATCTTCTGCCGCCTGTCGGCAAGGTGCAGAAGATCGAACATCGCAAGGCTGTGCCATATGCTGAGGTGCCGGCACTCATCGCCGAACTGCGCCAGAATGATAGCCTGAGTGCGAAGGCGCTGATCTTTACCATCCTGACAGTCTCCCGCACTAATGAGGTTATTGCTGCTCCTCGAACGGAGCTCGACCTTGAGCAAAAGATCTGGACCATTCCACCGGAGCGCATGAAGGCGGGCCGCGAGCATCGCGTCGCGCTATCGGCCTCTGCCGTGGGTCTGCTCAAGAGTCTGCCACAGGAAGGCAACTACGTGTTCCCGGGCCCGACGGGACGCAAAGGCCTGAGCAACATGGCCATGTTGCAGATGCTGCGCGGTCTACGCGACGACGGCGCGACCGTGCACGGCTTCCGCAGCTCGTTCCGCGACTGGGCGGCCGAGCAGACCGACGTGCCACGCGAGGTGGTCGAGGCCTGTCTTGCCCACGCAATCGGCGATGAAGCGGAACTGGCCTACAAGCGCACCGACTTCCTCGAGAAGCGTCGAGCGCTGATGGAGGCATGGGCAACGTTCTGCAGCCACTGAGCGGTGGGAGGGTAGCAGCTCCTGGTTGGTCCGACGTATCAGCGTTACCTACCAATTGGTGAAGCTGCCGTCCTCGCGGTGGAACAGTGGGAGGTTCTCGTGGGTGAAGGGATAGCGGGCGAGCCCGTCCCAATCGACTTCGAGGCCAAGGCCGGGTGCATCGGAGGCGATGAGCCAGCCATCCTCCCATTTATGCTGGCTAACGATGACGTCGGCGAGGCTTTCGCCCGGTCGGCGCGGTAACTCCTGCACCAGCATGTTCGGTGTGGCCAGGTTCAGGTGGAGGCAGGCTGCCGTCGAAACCGGCCCAATCGGGTTGTGCACCGCGATGTCGATGAAGTGGGTTTCGCACCAGCCGGCGATCTTGCGGGATTCGGTAAAGCCGGCGCAGATGCACATGTCGATACGAGCGTAGTCGATCAGTTCCTGCTCGATGAGCGACCGGAACTGCCATTTGGTGCCGAGCTGCTCGCCGGCAGCGATCGGCACCGCGGTCTGGTCACGCAAGCGCCGATAGGATTCGGGGTTCTCGATCCGCAGGGGGTCTTCGATGAACATTGGCCGATAGGGCTCGACCGCGCGGCAGAGCCGCACCGCCTCGGGTACGCTCATGCGGGTGTGCGCATCGAAGCACAGTTCGATCTCGGGCCCGAGTTCGGTGCGCAGCAGGCGATAACCTTCGATGGCCTGATCTACCGCTCGGTTGGGCTCATAGGTGCCATCCTGCCGCCCGCCATTGTCCCAGCGCAGGCAATTCCAGCCCTCCGCCGCACGCGTCTTGGCCGCCTGCAGGAGTATCTCGGGAGAACCGCCAAGGCCCAGGTGGCAGTAGCAATCGACCTTGTCCCGCACCTTGCCACCCAGCAGTTGGTAGATCGGCACGCCTAGCGCCTTCCCCTTGATGTCCCAGAGCGCGATGTCGATCGCGGCGATGGCCGACGACAGGGCCTGGCCCGAGGGATGGAAGCCGCCCCGCCACATCAGCTGCCACAGGTGTTCGGAGCGCATAGCGTCCTCGCCGACGATCAGGGTGGCAAGCGCGCGGATGATGCCGGCGACTCCCTCCTCGCGCGAGGTGAGGCCGGCCTCGCCAACCCCTACAAACCCATCATCGGTTTCGACTTTGACGAACAGCATGGTTCGCCATTCCTTGACCAGGTAAGGCGTCACCGCGGTGATCTTCATGGCTGTTCGCTCCTCCGGTGGTAGGCGATTACGATGCTCCAGCCTCTGGTATTCGCGCCGTGGCGGCAAGCCCATCGTGGCTGCCGATTCCAGTGCCGCCGACGATGTTGTTGTTGTCGACGGTGATGGGCGTTATTGCGGCATTGGACGGGACACGGGCTGCGGAGGCCGGTCTAGCGATTGCAACGGCTTCTGTCTGGCTGCGACGTTAGTGGAGAGAGCGAAGGGCTCGTGGAACCCGCGCTGTGCATGCATCAAAAATAGTGTGGCCCTGAACTATCGGTGGCTGTTGGGCTACAGGTAATCTGCTGGCACCTTTAGGAGGCCTCGGTGATTACGACGGCTGCAAAACGCCCGATGTCCATCGTCGTGGACGGGCTGCCGACTAAGACCGCGAAGATCCTCGCGCTGATCGCCGAGGGTTATGACCGCGCCGAGACACATCGCTTCCTCGGTGTCCGCTATCAATTCGTCCGGAACGTCCTTGAAAACGCCGGCATCCGTGACGGCCTGCAGAACGGCGTGCGATCACCGGCGCCAGCTCAGCCACCGCGGGCGGCGCCAGCCCCCCTGCCCGTGGAGGTTCTCGTTGAGGCCGGCTTCTTTCGCCTCGGCATCTGGCGGGCAGGCAACCTCGGCATCGAACTCGAGACGCGCGCTCCGAAATATACCGGCGTATACGCCTTCGCCATCGCCGGCCGCGTGATGTACGTCGGCGTCACGCACGCCGGCTTTCACAAGCGGATGGGCAACTATGCTGCCGGCAGCGCCGCCCAAGCTACCAGTTCACGCATCAACATCGCCATCGCCGGGCAGCTCGCCGCGGGCGTCGTGGTCGAGATCTACCTAGCGACGCCTGAGCCGACAGAGTGGAATGGACTGCCGGTCAACACAGCCGCGGGATTGGAGGAGGGTTTGATCAGGAAGTACTCGCCACCCTGGAACATGCGAAGCGCAAGGGGCTGAAATGGCCTACGAACAGGCCTCTGGCATCCTCGAACGCATGGCTGCGGCGGCGGATGCCAGAGGCTGTGCCTCGATAATGCCGGTGATCGCAAACACGATCGGTGCAGAGTTGGTGGACGTGGAGCCGTTCGTCACCTGGAAGGATAGGGAGCTTAATGTCGATCCCTGGGGCGGGAGGTTTCCGTTCTGGCAATCAATCGGCCGCTGGGCGGCCGCTCAACTCGACACAGGTCTCAGCCCTCAAGCAATTATCGATCTTGGCCTGGAGATGATGGCCAAGGACCGATTGGAGGTCTTGGCGGTGTTCGCGATCGAGGGAGTGTCGGTCAAGAAGATCGTCCCGTTCTGCGAAGGAGCTTGGTTAGTACCAATGAACGAGGTACCAGCAAGCTGGGCACGAGATCACATGTTCCCGACGGGTCAACTCGGCAACTCGATTGCTTATTACCGGGACGTCCGGCATACGAATGTTCCGCGCTGCGCGCTCGTGGTCGAAGAGATCATCAAGCCGCTCACATCTGCCGAGAAGACAGATGGGCAGCTCTAGACCTTCGTACCAGGAAACGGTGTCGCTGAGGACATCGCCAGGGCGCTGGGCCTGACGACCGATAGTTGGATGGCACTCCCGTCACGCTACTGCATCATCGCTCGGCAGGCCTTCGGCGCCGATTTCACCGGCGTAAGAAGCTACGCATACGAAATTCCACCCAGAGTTTCGGCACCCCCAGACATCAAAATGGCCCGCCGGATCTACCAGGAGATCGAGAGGTTCGCCCACCGCGACAAGCTTCGTCTGGCGATAGATCGGTTGGTACGCTCCAGAACGGAGTTCTCGCATGTAGACAAGGCGATCGACCTCGGCCTGGCCGCAGAAGTTCTGTTGATGCATGACGCGCAACCCTCAAATACCGAGATCAGGCACAAGGTTGGCCTACGCTCCGGTTGGCTTCTCGGCACCTCTCCTGAGGATCGCAAGATCCAGGCAGACGCGATGCGAAAGCTCTACGACGCCAGGTCGAGTGCGGCCCATTCGGCCACCCTGGGAAAGACGAAGTTCGACCCGGCTGCTGCCGACGACCTGGTGGCGAAACTGATCAATCGTGTTCTCGAGGTCGGACATCTGCCGGCATGGGACGATCTCACAATGGGTATGAAGCCGGGGAAAAAGTGGAAGGCAAAGGCGCCGTCCAAGCTAGCCAGAGCGCCCGGATGGCCGGTCTGATGGGGGACTCTATCTTGCTGGAAGCATCGGTGGATTGGGCGACTAGCAACGGGAAATAGCGCTCCCGATGGGCTAAAGTCCCGACATGAACGCACAGATTTTCCCAGAGCAGTATTTTCAACCTGATCAGATCAAACTGATGGGCGTTTTCTTTCCGTCGGCGATGGAGAGGGTTTTCAAGGCTCTCAATGAGGGTCAGCAGTTTGTCCATTATTGCGACGCAGCCGCAGCAGCATCGATGATCCGCAATCGCGAAGTCTGGATGCGCAACGCAACCTGGATGAACGACTCTTCCGAGATCACCTACGGCATCGATCGCTTGTTCGAAGCCGGAAAAGGCCCGCATGGTGTCAGACTTCGAAATATGCTTGAGGCGAAATTCCCGGGCTTCACCAAGCACTTTGACGGGGTTTTCATCTCCTGGCTCGAGATCTTTCGGCAGGAGACCTACATTACGTGCTTCACCGAGTTGCTCGAAGATGAGGAGCTTATAGGCCGTTTGTCGATGTGGCGGGCCTATGGGGCTGGTCGTGGCGTGGCATTTGTTGTCAACGGTGGCCCGATGCTTCGCCCGTCAGATGCCCTGAAAGCCAACTCCAGCCCGGTGGCATATCTCGACGCCGCCAAGTTCAACCTCGAATTCAAGCGCATAGTCGATAACATCGAGCGTGAACTCGACTACCTGGTGCCACTGGGCAAGGACCTGATTTTTAACAATCTGTTCTCGGCATTCCGCTGGGCCATCATGTGCACCAAGCATCCGGGCTTCAAGGAAGAGCGGGAGTGGAGGGCTGTCTACCAGCCCCTGTATATGAAGAGCGATCGGCTGATCGAGGACACGCAGACCATCGGCGGATTGCCACAGCGCATCTTCAAGATACCCCTGAAGGATTATCCGGAGGAGGGGTTTTACGGCGCCACGGTACCAGACTTGGTCGCGCGTATCATTATCGGACCGGGGCCAAACTCTGACAGCGTCAGGCGAGAGTTCGTGCGGTTCTTGCATGAGGCGGATGTGCCGGATGCGGACTCAAAGGTTGTGATTTCCGACGTGCCGTTGCGGACGTGAATTGCTAGGCCGCGGCCGGGCAGGAGGAGGTTTGGCGTGGCGTCGCGCCCCAAGATTACAGGACGAGCAACATCCATAGCGGGAGCATTCGTCCACGCAATCATACCCCGGACGGTCGACCTCCGTGCCCAAGAAGAGCTGTTTCGAAGGGCTGGAATCAATCCAAGCGAGTGCGTTTATTGCGGCGCAGCTGCGACAGATCAGGACCATTTGCGGGCACTGGTGAAAGGAGGACGTCCATCGGGCCATTATCACACTACCGACAACCTTGTGCCGTCGTGCGGTCGTTGTAACCAGTCGAAGGGCGGGTCGGAATGGCGGGCCTGGATCCGCGGGACGGCCAAGGGATCGCCCGCTCGTAGAGGAATCAACGACATCGAGGAACGGGTAGCGAGGCTCGAGGTCTTCGAACGTGAAGCAGCGCTTGTGCTCTCCAGCCATGCCATTGATCTTCGCCAAGCCGCGGGCCCAGCTCGATGGGACTCTTATTGGCAACGGCTTGATGACATCAAAGTGCTGATGGTGGATGCCCAAAAAGAGGCAGACCAAATTGTGGTGTTACTGGAGGCGGCAAGGCCAAAGTAGCGACGTTGCGGAAAGGGCGGATATCTCGATCTCAGCGGACGCACGGCGGCGGAGCGCGCCATGCTCCGCCGTTGCTTTGCCACGCGTGCTTGCTGTCCCGCGCTCGCGCCTCGATCTTTTGGCCCGTTAGTTGTTCCTCGGCCGCAGCACTGCGATGTAATACCTCCGCTCACCGCCCTCGGCCTTCTCGGAGACCAGCGGCAATTTCATGCGGCCCTTGATCGTCGCGGTCAGGAATCCCCGGCATGAGTGCGCCTGCCACCCGGTCGCGTCCACGATTTCGCTGATGCTCGCGCCTTGGCCGCGCCGCAGCAGTGCGACCACAGCGTCCTGTTTCGAGCTTTTCGCCTTGTCGGCCCGTGGGGCAGGCCCGCCTCGGGACTTTGCTTTCGCCCGAGGCATGGCGCGCTTCGTCGCCGCTTTGCGCTGTGCGGGCGGCTTATCGCCAACGTTAGGCTCAATACCGATCGCTGCCAGGCCGACCGGTGAGATCGCCAGTGTGATCTTGCCGGCCTGCTCGTCTTGGCGCCACTCCAGCTCGTCTTCGACCGCGGCCCGTTCGGTGAGAAGACCTCGCGCTAGCAGGCCCATCAGCACGATCGCGCGCGTGCCCGAGTTGAAACCTAGTGACTTGGGGATCGGCAAGGCATTGCCGTCGCTGCGTGCGGCTGCAGCGGCGAGGACGACGCGTTGGATGTCGGTAAGTCGTTTGGCCATGTGGCCCTCCGTCAGTTAGCCGAGCGGAGTTGCCCGGTTAACTGATGCGGCCCGGAGTGGTCTCCGAGCCGGCGAGGGCGGCGCAATCACGTTGCGCGGGGTGACATCAAGCTTCGTTTCGAGTTGAAGTCCAGCGGTCTCGGAGTTTGATTGCCCGTGTGATCAGCGAACGTAGTAGCGGCCGCTTTCGAGCACCGCTTTCACCCCGCGGTCCCGTGTAGTGATCGAGATTTGGGCCCGGATGCTGTGCGGCAGGATTCCCAATTCGCCAATCAACTCCTCCATCGACGCGCCATTGGGTCGCTGAAGAAGTTGCATAAGCAGGTCGGGCTTCCGGATCTTCGGTGTCTTTGCCACTGAGGACACTCGCGACATCTCCATGGCCGGCCGTGCCCTCCGACTTCCAGTGAATTCTGCGGTCGGGGGAGGAGCCATCACCAGAGCGTTGTCGGCGTCAGAGCGTTGCTGAGGAGGGGGTGCTACTTGGGCTTCGTAGACCATGAGCGGTCTGTCGTGTTCTGCGACAACCGCTGCCTCCTTTCGGAGCCACTCACGGCGCCTTGCATTGAAAACGGGTAGAGCTTCCTCGATCCGCCGAACTAGTTGCGGGTCCCGGCGACGCGCGGACTCGGGCATCCGAAAAACGTGCGATGGGGAAATCCGCAGGCGCTCGAACAGCCGTAGCTCTTCAAACCTCGTTGCCTGCGCCTTCGCAGAGGCCTCGGGAATGTTGGCATCGACAGCAAGCTCGTGGATGGTGAACCACTCGCCGATCTTTGACTTCGCATACTCGTAAACTCGAGCCTGATGCTCGCTGATTGTCGTGCTCATGGTCGTGAGCCCCCCGCTATCGCGACTTTTGGTAATCGAGTTCTCGGGCAAGGTGGCGCTCCCGTACCGCGCTGATAGCAGGAGCGTTCGCGTTCAAGCTTCGCACCTTCTTCAGGAGGCCCGACGTGGGATTGGGCGCGTACCGATAGGTGGCGCGGCTGATTGGGAGACGCTCGAATAGTTCGAGATCGACGAAATGTCGAAGGACGGATCTAGCCGACCCCTCGCTGATATTCAGGGCCAGAGCAAATTCCTGGGCAGTAAACGGTGTGCCGCTCTGTTTTCGAGCAAAATGGAGGACACGTTCCTCGTGGTCAGTGCCGTTGGACATCGAGCTAGTTCCCTGCTGAAATTGCTCTAAGCATCAGTAAGGGAAGTAATGGGAAGGTTAAGTTGCCGCCATCGGGCCTACTCGAAGTATGGCATCGTTACTGTCATCTGAACGCGATCCATCAACTCACGGGGCAACTTTAGACAAAGTCCTCAACCCGCGGAATTTATCCTCGCCACCATTGCATTGAGGCCGGCGAACCCGGTGGAGAGCAACTGACGTCGAACGTTAGTCGCTCGATGGAGCATTTTGGCGATGTTGGAAAAGCGTAATCTCGATCCTGATCTTGTGGCGGCGCGCCAACACCTGACGGTGATCACCGGCCAGCTGAACCCCGTCGTCGCCTGGCAGGTCTTCTGCGACTTCGACAAGAATCGAACCGAGCTGGCGCAGAGTTTCCACGGCACGCTTGACGAGGTTCTACCGCGCCTACTGCGGGCGCAACAGGACGGTTGCGGCGTGTTCGTTGCGGTGAACCGAACTGATGGCGTGTCTCGCCGGAAAAGCAGCATGACCGAGGCACAGGCGCTGTTTCTTGACCTCGACGGGACGCCGTTACCCGGCTCTTGGCCTGTGCCGCCGGCCTTGATCAATCAATCATCGAATGGCTCAGTGCCGAAGTTCCAGTGCTGGTGGCCAATCGATCCCACCGAGGATTTCCACGGCTGGGTCGCGTTCCAGAAGCTGCTCGCCGCCAAGTATGATGGCGACTTCAAGTGCACCATGATCACCCAGGTCGGCCGCTTGGCTGGCTTCTATCATCAGAAGGATCAGGGCAACCCGTGGCTAGTGAAGACCATTGCGACTGACCCGAGCCAGTTCGACATACCCTACACAATGGCTGAACTCGCCGCGCCCTTCGGTTTCGATCTCGACGAAGGTGTACTCGATCCCGCGAACGACGAAGACACCCGCCGCCTCGAAGCGCCCGAACACGGCTGGAACAACGAGATCGATATCCAGCGGGCGAAGGTGTTCCTGGCGAGAGAGTCGAACTGGCACAACACCAACAACGGCGAAGTCAGCGTCTTCCGCGCTGCCGCCAACCTTCGTGACCTCGGTATCTCCGAGGATTTGGCTGTGGAGCTCATCGCCGACGCCATTCCGATTTACCCGGAGAATTGGCCGACCGACCATATCGAGAAGAAGGTCCGCAACGCCTATCAGTACGCCAGCGGCGAACCTGGCAGTCAGAGTATCGCGGGCGACGTCGTCGATTTTGCTGACGAGGAGATCGATGACGAGACGATGAGCTTCGGGGACGAGGAAGTCGTTGCCGAGCCAGCCGTGGCAGAGCCATCTGATGAGGTCGATGCGTGGATCAACCAACTGGTGGAGATCGGGCAGGTCCCCGAGCAGGATATCCCGCTGATGCGCTGGATTCTGCTGTCCTATCTACTGGTGGGAGACATCACGATCCTGGCCGGGCAGGGCGGCGTCGGAAAGTCCATGCTGGCCTGGATCATCGGCGTTGTGGTCGCGAGCGGCAAAGCATATGGCCCATTCCCGATCCCGGAGGAACGCCGCGTCGTACTGATCCTATCGGGCGAAGACGACGTCGATGAGGTCGAGCGTCGTGTCGCCGCGACCTGCAAGGCGATGAACATCGACCGTGGATCGTTGGCGCCGTATCTACTCGTCGTTCCAACCAGGTCGATCCCGCTGCTAGTGAAGGATCAGAAGACCGGCAAGGTCGGGCATACGCCGCTCTATCGAAATGTCTTCCAGGCCGTTCGGCGCCTAAAGGTCGGGCTGCTTATCGCTGATCCCACCGTCAAGCTTGGGCGAGGTTTTGACGAGTCGAGCAATGACGATCAGGAGGCGCTGTTCTCGGAGTTGCAGAAACTGATCACCGGTGATGGGGTGGTGGCGTCGGCGCTGCTTAATGATCACACGGCCAAGGGTGGTGCGAACGGCAGCCAGAACTCAGTGCGCGGCGCTGGCGCGAAGGTGAACTTCTCCCGTACCACACTTTTGCTCAACACGATGACGCTAGAGGACTTTAAGAGCCTCAAGATCGACAAGACCAAGAGCCCAACTGACTTCGTCGAGATGTGGCGTCCCAAGGCCAACTATGCCAAGCGCGACATGGGCGGTAAGTTCTTCGAGTTCGTGTTGTATGCGCTGGACAACGGCGAGCATCGTCCGACGCTTGTCTACCGGCCGTTGCTGGCGTCGCTGGACGACAGCGAGATCGATCCCGAGGAGTGGGAGCATCACGATCTCGTTCTTGAGATGGTCAGGAACGGCGCGCCGGACGGTTCGCCATGGCGCTCTGCTCGCCAGGCAGCGCCCGAGAACCGCCTCGATGTCGCGTTGGCCCGCGACGCGAAGATTTCCGAGCCACAGGCTAGAGATTGGCTCGATCGCTTCGAGTACGCGAAGATTCTGATGACGCGCAACACCAAGGTGCCTGGCAACAAGCGCAACGTCCAATGCTGGGTCATCAATCCCGACTATGAGATCACCGAGGAAGACGAAGGCGTGCGCCATTGAGCGCGGCAAGGTGACAGTCTCGTTGGCTGTGTCCCAGCGACTGTCACCACTGTCACCCTGAACGGCATTGTCCCGGAAACTGGGGCTTTGCGCGGGTGACAGTCTCATTCGGGCCACTCTCACCCTACCACGCCGAGAGGCCCGGGAACTGGGCATTTTGTCGAGGGGTGACAGTCTCAACCCCTTAGCAATGACACCACTGTCACCCAGCCGCTTGCGCTGGCGGCGCTTAGCGGCGGGGCGACGGGTGTCAGGTGTCCGGTTTGCGCACGGACTATCACCTCGAGAGCGGTGAGATTGACTTCAGCTGATGGTCGCAACACGGTGGCCAAGTCCGATCCCCCCGGGGCGCTTGGGTCCTCCCGGGCCAGACATGAATGCGGCACCCCAGAGGGGCGCATCCGCTCCGCAGCTACGACAATATTTGAACCAATCCGACGTGGTCGTGGCCGGCGATCGGATCATGTCACCGACCGGGCACATTCATTGGTGACCGGCAGCTCGGAGTCCGATGGATGATCCCCAAAGGCGCCGTGGCGGAGAGGCCGGCGACTTGGGCCTCGCGACGTCGGGCCCCGACTAGACGTCGAATTCCAGGGAAATCGCTTCCTGATCGGCAGGCGATCGCGAATTTTCATATAAAGTCGAAATCGATGGCTCTAGCCAAAATACCGTTCGCCGGCCCCAGATAGGAGCGGCAATAGGGAGCTAGACTTGTTCGAACTATTGTCGGCCATCGCTGTCTTTGTGCTGTTGTGCGCCGGCGCCGGGCTGGGCGTGCTGGTGAAGGGTTGGCTCCCCAAGGAGCACCAAACGCCTGAAGCCGTCCAGCGGATGCAGCTGACGGTGGGGTTGTTGGCGACCTTTGCGGCTGTGGTGCTTGGCCTGCTGACAGCGTCGGTCAAGGACTCCTACGATCATGCGGCGCTTGACCGGCAGCAATATGCGTTGCAGCTCAACCAACTCGACGAATGTCTTTATGACTACGGCCCGACCGCCGCCGGAATTCGCACGGACATCCGTAGCTATACCGCTGCCGTCATCGCCAGCACGTGGCCGGATGAGCCGCCGCCGAAGGACGTGTCATATCCCGACACGACGAAGATGCCCCGCGTCGGGGAGTCATCCGTGCTGGGTGCGATCATGGACAGGGTCGGACTAGCCGTGAACGAACTCGTCGCTCCAGATACTCAGCGTACGGCGATCGCAGCGATGTGCCGCGACCGATACGAGCACGTTGCAACGGCGCGGCTGGGCGTGATTGAGGCGGCCCGAAGTGAACTGCTGCAGCCCTTTTACGAAGTGCTGATTCTCTGGCTGATGATCATCTACGCGGGGCATGGTCTTCTCGCCCCCCGCACACCCGTCATGCTGACGCTCATGATCTTGAGCGCCGTCTCCTTGAGCAGCGTGATGTTCGTGATCCTGGACCTCAGCCAGCCGTATGGGGGTGTCTTCAGTATATCGAGCACCAGTATGCGTAGCGCGCTCGCGGCGATGCTAGCACGCGGAAGCTAAGCCGCTAATTAGGCTGAGCGGAGATTTTGGTCGGCGCACAGCCGGGCTGTGTCGGGCAAAGACGGCTCCGGTCGAGCAGGAGCGCCTCAACACGCGAAAGGCCGCCGTTGGGGCACGTAGTGGCTTTGTCGCGATATGGCGAACTTCGACGCCGGATCAAGAATTCTTTGACGTGTTCAGAACAACGAGGTGTCCGGCCGGCAGCGAGCGCTGCATTAGGATCGCCCGCTCGGGTGGCAGTGATAGCCAGGCCTTCACGCCTTCCTCCGTAAGTAGCACGACGGGCATCCGCTCGTGGTAGGGTGCAACTTCTGCGTTCGGCGGTGCGGTGAGAGTGGCGTAGCCATCGGTCGTCACCACGCCTTCGGCCATTGATCGCTGCGCTGTCCACGTCGTCCAGAGGCCGGCGAGATAGAATGTGGTGTCGTCGGGCAGTCCGAAGTCAATCATCCGATACGAGCCGTTGACGGTATCGCGTTCCTGGAAGGACGTTACCGGCACAACGCAGCGGTGCGCTGTTCCCATGAACTGCCACCAGTGAGCATAACGGAGGCTAGCAATGTTGACTTGACCGCGGTCGACGCGCTGACCTGGCTTCAGCCTGGCGGGCGGCGTCGGCATACCCAACCTTGCGAACGCGCTCTCGCGCTGACCGTCTTCGCCGTTGCGGATAATGAGCGCCTTGTTGTCACGGTCGAAGGTACCCGGCGTGTAGCCAGCCGGTAGCTTGGCGTCGAAGGCATGGACGATATCGCGCATCGCCTCGGTGGTCGTGTAGTTCGCGCCTTGCTCGCACATCAGCGCCGACGCCCTTGCCACAGCAAAATCGGCAAGCCGATGACGATGGCGCCGAGGTTCCAGACCACCACGAGCCAGTAGATAGCGTTCGCAATTTCGCCGAGCAGGTCCATTGCCAGCATAGTGGCGCGCTCCAGATGCGGCCACAATCCCTATGGCCTTGTTCTCATTTTGTTCACGGTGCTATGGTGAAGTCAATTTCCGCCGGAGCAATGCCCATGAACATCGCGATCGAACCGCCGCTGGCCAGTCGGATCCGGGCATTTGCCGAAGCGCATCCCGACATGAACGAGCGGCAGATTGCGCGCCGCTTGGGTTTGCTCACCTCGCGAGTGAAAAACGCGCTCAGCAAGGACCCCAGGCCGCGTGTGAAGTCCATGGCGCGGTGATGACATGGGGCACAACAGCAACGAGGTATTCCGTTTGGCCGACGCTGCCCGCACCGGCGTGTTGCTTCGGGTGCGATGCGATGGTTGTCGCCGCACGGTCTACTATCTCGCGAGCGATTTGGTCGAACTGCTCCGGCCTGAGCGACCAGCCCATGAGCCGCCCTTCGCATGTTCGCGGTGCAGAACGGCTGACTACATCTTGGTGAAGATTCACGCGCCTGACTCCGGCGACTACGGTCACCTCGAAGTCCGCCGTCCCGGGCCCGTGGTGAAAACGCAGACCTGGCGAACTGTGAAGTTGGGAGACGCTTAGCATGGAAGGTCAGCTACCAGTTACGAAGCTGTCGTCGCGTTTGATTGTGCTGTGGGCATTTGACCTTGGCGAGGATGGTGAGTTGTTACCCGCCTGGGACGCGCGTGAAATGCCCGATGAGCGTCGCGCTATCAACGCGGCCAAGGACCTGGCCCGCCGCCACGCGGGCGTCATCTGCTGGGCGCGCGACGCCAACCCAGCCGAGGGAAATTATGGCCCGAGCGAGGTCCTCTACCAGCATGGCAAGATTCCAGATCTGGACTAGTAGGCAATGGTAGGGAACGTCCTAGCGTTGAGCTGGCCGCTGCTCGATCTCACAGCTCCAGGTCGCGTTGCGAAGGGATGTTGGAGGATAAATCGACTCTCGCTGACATTCAGCCTGGGTCAGTCCCGTAGCCACAATTTGATGGGTGACTGCGACGGTACCATCGCTGAAATGGGCGAGGACGATGGTGGCGACGAGGGTGAACGTGCTCATTGCTTGACTCCCTTCGGCAATCCCGTGCGGAGCCGGCCGAGAAGGGCCTCAGCGTATCCATCCCGCACGCACTGGGCTTGCTGTTCGGTCAGGTGGTTATCATCGCACCACGCGGTGACTTTCTCCTCCGTGGCGCGACCGGTGTTCCACATGCGCGCGCCCGCCTCGCGGAGATGGTCTTCGGTAAGGGCGCTCATGACGCCACCATCTGGTGCCACTCGATGCCGGTGTTGGTCCAGACGAAGTAGGCGAGGGCGTTGTTCTTGGTTTCGTCCCGGGTGATCACTTTCCACATTGCGGGTCTCCTTGTTGCGGTGACCCGACCAATGCTCCCTTGTCGACCACAGTCGAGCGGTGAAGTGGATTGACGGATAAATGGTTAGCTCAGCGCGTCCGCTCGGCGCACGGGCGGCGAGAACATTCTGACGCGGCTCTGCGAGCTGATGTTCGTCGAGGCGGTGTGCCGGCATCTGCAATCGCTGACGTCCGATGATACCGGCTGGCTTGCGGCTCTGCGCTACCGGCAGATCGGCAGCGTGCTGTCGCTGATGCACGCGCGGCCGGCGTTCGCCTGGACTCTCGGCGAGCTGGCGCGGCAGGCGGGCTTGTCGCGCACTATACTTGCCGAGCGCTTCGCACACTATGTTGGCATGCCGCCGATGCAGTATCTGGCGCGCTGGCGCATGCAGATGGCGGCGCGCCTGCTGGCCGACAGCGACATCGGCGTCGCGGCCTTGGCCGCCGAGGTCGGCTACGAGTCCGAAGCCTCGTTCAGCCGGGCATTCAAGAAGCTGGTCGGGGTGCCGCCGGCAACCTGCGGCGCCGGCACAACGCCGAGCCTGCGGATGCTATCGGCCCAACCACAGCAAGCGTCGCAAGGTCGCCTAACCTTTAGTTTTCCTTGTAAACATCGGCCTTTTATCGGTCCTCTTGTACCCCGTGGGGCGCGGCCCCAAGATTGGCGATGACCTCCTAAGTCATCGCCCGACCCACGAATAACGCCCCACTTCGGGTCGGGCGTCTCTCTCACTAGGTAAAGTCGCTACCCCAGGCGTCATCGATACCCTATGACGAGGGGAGGATGACCTGATGCTCGGCAACGCGATGGCCGGGTATCCCACCAGCATTAAAGGAGCCCAAGGGCGCGCCCCGCAATCGAAGCTCTCGGTTGAGAGTACACGGCGGACTGCGAAGCGGCCCCGCCAAAGCGAGGCCATCGAGGTTATCGCGCGTTGAGGAGCTTAGAATCGGCAGCGGTGCTCGTAGCCGTCGTCACCAATGAAGGTGTCCGACTGCGGGTCGTAGTCGTCGCCATAGGCCCGGAAGCACGCACGGACGTGACGACGCCAGCCATAACTGCCATCGTCATAACTGTAATCGTGGCCGTAATAGTGCGGGGCCGATCCAGCGACCGCCGCGCCGGCCATGAAGCCGAGCACGCCGCCTGCGATGCCGGCGCCGACATCGTCGGCCCTCGATGGGGCAGTTGCCGAGAAAAGCAGGGCGAGGGCAAGACCTACGCCGGCGAAGAGCGGAAGCATCTTTGACATTCGGATCACCTGTGGGGTTTCAGATTGCTTCCGACTGTATAGCAGGTTGCTGAACCACGGCTGAACAAGAAGAGCCGACCATACCCGCCTCGGTATTCACGAGGGAGCAATGGGACGGCTTGGTCAGACGGCAACGTTCGTAATCCTGAATGAAAAGAGCCCGGTTGGGGGAGTCGGACTCTTTTCCCCCACTGGAAGCACACATTGTGGGTTAGTCACCAACGAAAATACGCCATGTAGTCCCTTCGGACAACCACAGTGCCGCCCTTCTCCTGCCCCAACGTTGCCCTTAGGTTAACAAAGGCGCCTCTGAGGGAAGCCGGATGCCTAGACTGCCCATTGCCTCGATCTCTCTTGTCGCCTTTGTAGGGGGCGTTGGCGGGCGTGTTTATTGCAGACCAGCTAAATGGGCATTCCTCACTGCATGGAGTCCTGAGGACGAGCGCCAGCAGGTACGGGAAGCGCGCGACCGTCCGTAGTCGGATGCGCGGTCGTGGACATTGGTTCAGTCCAAAAGTAGATGGATCCGCTCGCTTCTGCTGTGGATTGTGACGAGAAACTGTGGGGTTCTGTCGCAAAACATTCGCAGAGGCAGAGAACGTTAATGGCCAAAGCCAGCTCGGAAACAGATATTCAGGCCACGTTGTTGCGGCTGGCACAGCCGGGAATGTCCACTAGCGCCCTTTGGCGCGAAACCAAGAGAGCGCATCCCAAAGCTAAGAAAAAGGAGATCGTAAGGGCGGCGTTCGCAGCGATCATCGACATAGCAGACGGCAACATCGACAAGGCACGTCTGCTGCAGAACTTTGCACTCGACGCCAGAGGGCCGGAACACGACGGCTAGGCAACCCGCCTCGGAAACGCCACTACCTGGTTTCAAGTGCTTCCGCTTGGCTCGCTGGAATCTGCGGAGCGAACCCGGTGACAGAGGCGGCGGTACGGCGGGTCTATGAAGAGCAGGGTATAGCGTTGATTCCCGACGGCGTTAGATTGCTGGCGTAGGGGGAGTAAGCGGACGGTCGCGGCCGATTGGCCCGTTCGGCAGCCGACGCGAACCCGGGATGCGACGCGTTGCCGGGTCGGGGAATGTGAGCGAACATGGGGTCGCGCTTCGAGGGGACGATTATTGAGACAGAAACTGGCAAGTGGCACGCCAGGGGCAATGCTATCGTTCACAGGCATGGTCAGGTGTTTGACACGCTGATTGGCCCTCGGGCGTTCGAGTCTGAGGCGCTGTGCGATAAATGGCTTCGAGAGGCCGCCGAGACGCAGGGCATCGCTGACGTCAGCATCATCTGCCGGAAGCGCTCGAGCCTTTAGCACGAATTTGTTCCTAGTGGTTGACGCACGGACCGTCAGGTCGTCTACTTTCTCGCTTCGGAGAGTTGAGGAGGATTAAGTGGCGGAAGACTGGGCTGTTGATGTGAAAAAGTATGCGCCGAATGCCGACGCGAAGGCCATCGCCGGCGTTGTCAGATATTGCGGCATTGCGCTGCAGCGCCGAGACTCTTCGCTGGTGTCATTTACCGACCAAAAGGAAGTTGATCGCGTTCGCGACAATTTCCTCAAGAGGAAGCTCGGACTGACCGCTGCAGACGTCGATCTTGACAAGGCGATCCGCGCCGTGGGCGACAAAATGAAAGCGGATCGGACGCGGAACCGGGTCACCGTCTACTATCTACTCGCCGAGCATTTTGGAAAGCTGGCGCTGTTCGGGTAGTGCATGTCGCCGGTTGGCTCCCGTCTTGGGGGACACTTTTCAGGAATGGAATCGCGGCAAACGCCGATGGCAGGACATCGCCACGGGCGACCGGGTGATTGTGCTTCGCGGGATGGGCGCCAAGCTGGAGGTGGTCGGCTTCAGAACGCTCGGCGAAGTCGACGGTGCGACTGATGCGGAACTGCTTCGACTCCCAGGCATCGGGACCAAGACGATCGCCCAAATCCGTGAGGTAATCAGGATGTGCAAAGCAGCTGACGCGCATCGGAGACCGCCACCACCAGCCGATAGCCATGACCTGCCGCAGCACAAGTAGGTGGCACGCAGGAAAACTCAGACGAAACGAAACTCGGTCTGCTCCGCAGCGGTAGCCTAGGACGTGCAACGAGGTTGTTCCGACGCATTTGATCCGGATCCATAACGGCCCTAAGATGCCCCCGATACTCGTGGCCAACTCTTTAGGCAGTGGACAGACGCGCTCGGCAGACCCCCATCTCGCCGAGCGCGCTTTCCCCGTCATTCAACCGATCAATCAGTGACGTGGAAATTTGCAAAGGCTGATGCAGCGACGTACCCTGACGGGGGAGTGGCGGTAGGAGGGGCGAGATGTCGAAGGCATCGCCGGGCGCCGAGGCGACTAGAAGGATTGCCGCCGAGATTGTCGCTGCCTATGTTTCCGGGAACGCGATTTCGACGATTGATCTGCCCAAGTTGATTGTCGAGACGTTTACCACGATAGGGACTATTGAGGCGCCGCCGCTTGCAGTCGTTGCCAAAGAAACGCGGCCGGCGGTCCCTATCAATAAGTCGATCACGCCCAAATACCTTGTTTGTCTTGAGGACGGGCTGAGATTCGTCTCTCTCAAACGTCATCTCTCCATGCACGGTATGACGCCGGGCGAATACAAGACGAAGTGGGGGCTCCCCAGCGACTATCCGATGGTTGCCCCCAACCATTCGGCGATGCGGTCGGCGGTGGCGAAACGGATCGGCTTGGGGAGCAAGGCCGCAGCAGGCCGTGCGCGGGCAGCAGGGGCGAGAAGCTAGCTACTGCGCCGACCGAGCCGCATTCTTCCTAGGGATAACGACCTTACTCTTTGCACATCAGCGTCTGTCCCGGAGCTGCCGAGACGGACCGGCGCGTCACGCCCAATCCCACTTCGAATCCAATGAACGAGATAAGCCTTTGCTCATCAGTTGGCACTACGGTCACGCCGATCTTGGGGGTCGATGTGACGTCAAATATACTCGTTGCGATCGTTGATCCCGATCGCCAGCGCCGCCATACACTCGGCGCTGTTTTGTATGTCGAGCTCGGGCTGGAGCCCATTATCGCAAGCAGCCTTGAGGAGCTCATCGCCGAGCTTGCTGGACGCAGCCCCAACCTCATCATCGTCGGCGGTCGTCGGCTATCTCGCAAGAGCACTGGCTGGCTTGGCGAAATCAGCGACCGCTATCCATATGTTCCGCTCATCGTCGTCGGCGGATCGGCGCCCCGGGGCCACGCGCCCCTCCCGGTTCCGGTGGACGCAGTGAAGCTGGTTAATCTTGTCTTGGAGCTTCTAGCGGAGTGATCACCGCCGGGGGCGCCGTCCGCCACCGATTGAGACAACTGATTGCCGAGGGAAATATGCCGCTGCGTCGACGCGTTCTTGGTGTACTCTCCAAATCTTCTCAGAGGGCGCACAGAATGCCTGACGACGAGAACGGCGGGGACAAGCATCGGGCGTTTCTGGCTGGGCTGGATGAGGCCGGGCGCATCGCCCGGATCAAAGCCATGTCGGACGAGCAACTGGCTTATTATTTCACGCTGCTCAGCGATGGCCGCATCATGCGAAACGTATTGTCGTTGTCGTTACTTGAGGCCGAAATGCGGGCGCGGAACCTCCCCGCTGGTCGATGTCATTAGCCGGCAGTCCCGACAATAGGCAGAAAGTGTAGCAACAATCCCAGGGCGATCAACCTTGAGCAGATCACGAGGGCATCTCCTCGGGCAGCAAGCCACCAATGCGAGGGGACTTCGACGGGGCTGCTTGTGATTTGCCTAATGGGCAGTCGTGGCCGATGATTTTCAAGGCTTGTCAGGGACACTCCCGCCGCCGCGGGGTGACGAGCTTGACGCTCGGCTGCATTCTTGTGCCGAGCGTCTCTTTGCAGCATACGGCAAGCAAAGGCGGCATCTGGGAGGCGGCCGACAATGCTTTTGCCCACTAGCGACCTTGGCGTCGGCAATCTGCCATGTTGACGATCTAGTCGGGGCGTTTCATCTCGTACACCAGTCGATGAAGGCTTTCGTGCAACTTAGTCCGGCCGCTCAAGCGCTGCTGCTCCACCTGCGGGAAATCGAGGCGTAGGCGGGCGAGGAGATTCCGCTGACCACGCTCGTGGCGGCGATGTCGCACAAGGGTCTTGGCATCCGGGAGACGATCGCTGCCGTCGGCGATTGTGTGCGAGGCGGATGGCTGTCCCGCTCCCCCATGAGCAAGGCGCTGGCCGACTACGTATGGCTGAATACTGACGGGGCCGGCATGCTGACTTTCATGCCCTGACCATGTGCATCGGCCATCGTCCTCGTTTATTCGCCGGCCCAGGGTTAGCGCACGCGAGCGGTACAAATCACCGAGCAATCAGACCGCCCATCAGATTCGGGATGTGACGACGGCAATGACCCCGCAGGCCAGTACGAATAGCACCGCCGAAAGGACCGAGACGCCCATCGTCACATAGAGGGTCGCGCCGGCGCCGACGGTGAGCACGGCCGAAAGCAAGCTCTTTACCGCGATTCTTTTGAGCATGCGCGGGTCTGGTCGCAGCATTGGCTACCACCCTCCGGGGCATTCGCAGGCATGCAGCAATGATGCTTGAACCATCACTATGCATACGCTAGTGTGCAACTGTTGAGGGCTGACGCACAAGGCATATTTTATGATGACCGCCGGACAATTGCGCGCCGCAAGGGCCCTGCTCGGCATCGATCAAAAGGCCCTCGCGGAGATGTCCGGGGTTTCGCTGCCGACCATTCAGCGAATGGAAGCGAGCGACGGCAACGTGCGGGGCATCGTCGATACCCTCACTAAGGTCATCGAGGCGCTCAACGCGGCCGGTGTCGACCTGATCGGCGACAACGCCCGTAGCGAAGGCGGTGGTCGCGGTGTGCGGCTACGCGAGCCGGGTCCAAGTGTCGTCATCAAGTAGCAGTCCAACCACGAACCCAACGGCCCGCCGACCCTATTCGCCGACGACGCCATCTTATCGAAAGGCGAAAGGCATTTATGGATCTCTCCGCCCCCAAGCTCACTGCGGCACATAAACCGACCTTCTGGGAACTCTTCACCCCCAAGACCATCACCGTACTACGCGAGGGTTACAGTCTCGGCGATTTTCGGGCCGATGTAATTGCGGGACTGACCGTCGCTATTGTCGCACTGCCGCTTTCGATGGCGATCGCCATTGCCTCTGGTACGTCCCCGGAGCGCGGCCTCTTCACGGCGGTGGTGGGCGGCTTCCTGATCTGCCTCCTGAGTGGGAGCCGCTTTCAGATCGGCGGTCCGGCCGCCGCTTTTACTGTGGTTGTGGCCACCACCGTCAACCATCACGGTCTCGACGGGCTGTTTCTCGCCACGATCATGGCCGGTGTGTTCCTCATGCTGATGGGATTTCTCCGCCTCGGGAGCTACATCAAGTTCATTCCCTATCCGGTGACGGTTGGCTTCATCTCGGGCATCGCCGCCATTCTGTTCGCCGGGCAAATCCACGATCTTCTGGGGCTGACGCTCGCCGGAAAGGAGCCGCCTGATTTCGTGCCCAAGCTGCAGGCGCTCGGGGCAGCGATTACAACGATCAATCCCGCCGCCGTCGCGGTAGCCGCCGGCACCGTCGTTGTCATTGTCGGCCTAAAACGGTTCCTGCCGAATTGGCCCGGTATTCTGATCGCCGTGGTGCTGGGCGGGGTGGCCGTCTGGCTCTTGAAGCTGCCGGTCGAGACAATCGGGACACGCTTCGGTGGCATCCCGAACTCGCTGCCACAGCCATCGCTCCCGCCGATCTCGCTGGCCAAAATCCAGGAGGTTCTTCCCGATGCGGTCTCGTTCGCGCTGCTCGGCGCGATTGAATCGCTGCTGTCGGCCATGGTCGCAGACGGCATGACGGGACGTCGGCACCGTTCGAATATGGAACTCGTGGGGCAAGGCGTTGGCAATATTGGCGCAGCCTTATTCGGCGGCATCCCAGCGACCGGCACGGTTGCCCGCACCGCAACAAACGTAAGGTCGGGGGCCAAGAGCCCGATTTCGGGCATGTTGCACGCCGTATTCGTGCTGCTCTGCATGGTCGTCGCGGCCCCCCTCGCCAGCTTCATTCCGCTTGCGGGTCTGGCCGGCGTGCTGGCGGTCGTATCCTGGAATATGGCTGAAAAACGCGACTTCGCAGCCCTCATTCGTTCCTCGTGGGGCGACGCTGTCGTACTGCTGGCGACGTTCGGGCTCACGGTCTTTGTCGGTCTGACCATGGGTATCCTCGTCGGCTTCTCGCTCGGCGCACTGCTGTTCATTCATCGCATGTCGCAGACGACAGCCATCGAGGAGCACGTGCCGGTCATTCCCGAAGACGTGGCTGACACCGACGCTCGCGCACCTTACGACCCGGCGCTGGCAACGAACCCAGACTTCGCGGTCTACCGCATTACGGGAGCATTCTTCTTCGCTGCAGCCTCCACGGTAGGGATCGTGCTCGACGGCATCGACAACCGGCACAGGGCCTTCATCATCGACTTCGTTGCGGTACCGCTTATCGATTCTACCGCTGCCAACGCGATCGGGGCCGTCGTCCGCAAGGCGCGGCAACGCGGCGTCGCCGTTCTCATCTCGGCGGCGTCACCCGCCGTGCAAAAGATGTTGCTCAGCCACGGTGTGCAGCCGCCCGCCGCGCAATTTCTGCGCTCACTCGACGAAGCGACTGAGTTGGCCCACAGGCTTACCCGGACGCAGCACCCGCAACTCGCTGATCACCCTCAAGACGTGACTTGGGCGGACGCCGATGACTAGGCACCGCGCCAGCTACGACGGCGCCACTGCCCGGTGCTCTTCTCGGGCTGCTTCCCAGACCTCCCGGGCAGCGTCCAAGTTCATTATAGCAATGCCAATGCCAACGATTACGTCCGGCCATATGGAGTTGGTGCCAGCGGTCACCAGGCCTGCGACGATGATGGCCACGTTGGCGATCGCGTCGTTTCGCGAAGACAGAAACGCCGCCTGGGTGATACTCCCGGCGTGATGCAGGACCCTGGCGAGCATCAGGGCGCAGGAGAGATTGACCACCAGTGCACCGAGGCCAGTTGTCGAGAGATAGAGGGGCTCCGGGACGGACGGTGACGTGAATTTGCCCCACAAGGCCCAGACCGTTGCCAAGGCGGGGATCATCAGGATGACGGCCAGCCCCATGCCGAGTCGGGAGCGATTTTTCGTCGACCAGTTGAGCGCTAGGAAGATCAGGAGGTTGACTGAGGCGTCCTCCAGGAAGTCGATGCTGTCGGCGAATAGCGATACGGACTTGATGGCGAGGGCGACGGAAAACTCTATGCCAAAGTAGGCCAGGTTGAGGATAGCTACCAGCGCCACCACTCGGCGCACGGCCGCGCTCGTTGCGTCGTCCAGCATCTCGGCTCCTCTGTCAGACTTAGATAACTATCGAAGCATTGGGCGCGGCGATATGGCAATGTCGTTCGACGCAGTTTGCCCGTGCCTTCCCCTGTCATGCGGGAGACTAGAGATCATTGCTCCGTGCGATCGCCTCTGCCTGCACGACGAAAAGCTTCAGCTCGCGATCCGACATTTCACGGGCGGCGTTCGCAAGGCGGTCGGTGAGGCCGGCCCGAACGGTTGCCTTGCTTCCTGCCACGTCGAGCCCGAGCAGCCAGTTCGGCGTCGTGCCCAGCACCCCCGCGATCTTTACCAGCGTTGAGAGATCGGGTTCACGGCGGCCGGCCACATAGTGAGCGTAGCGACGCTCCTCCAGCTCGCAACGTCTGGCGGCTTCCGCATTTGAAATGCCAAGCTGTGCAGCTCGCTCTCTCAGCCGTTGCGCGAAGATCTCCATAAGAACATATTGTTCTTGATCGACGTCAATTCGGCCACGTACGTTATGGATATATAGAAGAACATATCGTACAGACGTGCATCACCTGAACCCCAATGAGGATGAGTGTGATGCAGCAACGAACCTTCGGACAGCGAAACAAACCCAAGACGATCCGAGGCACAGCGAGTCAGCCGTCAAAGCGCGATCGCGAAAATGACCTCGATCATCCGGCTCTCAGTGTGCCCGGGACCAGTAGTTTGTGGCGGTCGGCGCTGGTGGGGACGATGGTCCTTGCCGGTGGCCTCGCAGCGGGGGCGGTAGTGATCCTCGGCTTCCGCACCCTCTTGGCAGAGCCCGCACTGACCATCCTGACCTCGCCGCCGCCGACAGCCACTGCGTCACCGCAGGCTCCAGCATCAAGCGGGTGCAGTGCCTCGCTCGATCAGTTCAAGGCGTTGCAGGTGGGGATCACCCTGCAAGAAGCCAACGTTCGAATGGGGTGTCTCGGGATAAAGAGCATGGAGACCAGCCTGCTTGGCAATACGACTACTACCTACGACTGGAGCATCGCCGGGGAGCTCAAGGGCACCATGTCAGCCACTTTCGAAGGTGGCCGGCTGACCGACAA
>Ga0105237_10000069_pt1 | contig 138459 bp, 104 predicted proteins | sample KBSC24metaG_FD_81520 | JGI IMG/M metagenome (GOLD analysis project Ga0105237, IMG submission 81520) | Corn rhizosphere microbial communities from Kellogg Biological Station, Michigan, USA - KBS C2-4 metaG | ecosystem: Host-associated > Plants > Roots > Rhizosphere > Soil | place: Michigan...
ACCCAATCCGAGCAGGCCGATGTGGTGCGCGCGCTGGTGATGGGCGGTCAATCATTGTCGGCCGCGGACGCCGAGCCGGCCCAGGAGCAGGCGAACGCCCTCGCTGCCGAGAACGGCGCCGTCGAAGCGCCGGGGAACGTGGTGCCGCTGCGACCCGCCCGCGCGCGGCGCCGCACGCGCACCCGCTCGCGACGTCGCCGCGCCAGCCGTTCGCGCACCGTCTGATCCGTCGCGCCGGCGGCTGGCCTAGATTTCCGCTAACAACCGCGGCCCTGCCGACAGTACAAGGAATGTCACCCTCTTCGTTCTGGCGACGCGCAGCGGTGGCGTCATCGGTCTTCGGCGCGGTGCTTGGGGGGGGGTGGCGCGACGGCCGTTGCCACCACCACCTTGACGGTCGACCTGTCGTCGACGCTTCGTCCCGTCACGCACGTGGCCAGCGGTTCGCTGTACGGCGTGCTGGAGAAGCAGCCAGCGGACGTCATGGGCCTGATCGCTCCCCTGCACCCCAATGTCTTCAACAATCCGGCGTCCGACGTGCAGCAACCCATCGGGGACGCCATCGTGGTGGCCGGCCGCCTGGCCGCCGTGGGCGGGCGGGTCACCATCCGCCTGGCTGACTGGTTCCCCAGCTGGCCGTACGCGTTCACCAGCGAGAGCGACTACCTGAGCAAGATCGGCCAGACCGTCTCGCGCCGGAAGAGCGCCAACCTGACGAACATCTACGCCTACGAGATCTGGAACGAGCCCGACGGTACCTGGAAGAACGGCAGCCTGTCCTTCGACGACATGTGGAAACAGACGTACGCGCAGCTGCGCCAGCTGGACCCCACCATCAAGATCACCGGCCCCTCCACGTCGTACTACAACCAGTCCTTCATCCAGAGCTTCCTGTCGTACTGCAAGACCAACGATTGCCTGCCCGACATCGTGGGCTGGCACGAGCTGAGCGGCGGCAACGTCACCGCCAACGTCCAGAATTACCGCAACCTGGAGAAGACCCTGGGCATCGGTCCCCTGCCCATCACCATCAATGAATACAGCGGCAAGGCCGATCTGTCGGTCGAGGGGCAGCCGGGCGCCTCCGCGTCGCTGATCGCAAAGTTCGAGCGCCTGGGCGTGGAGAGCGCCTGCATCTCGTTCTGGGACGTCGGCCACCCGGGCCGTCTGGGCAGCCTGCTGGCCACGAACACCGACCCGAACGGGGGCTGGTGGTTCTACAAGTGGTACGGCGACATGGCCGGCAACATGGTGACCACCACGCCGCAGAACGCGGCCGACAGCGCGGCCCTGGATGGCTTCGCGAATGTGGACGCCGCCGGCAAGAGCGCCAGCGTGCTGTTCGGCGGCGTCAACGACGGAACCGTGCAGGTGGTGATCAAGGGCTTCGCTGGGTCGCAGGTCTTCGGCACGAAGGTGCACGTCGTGGTCGAGCACACGCCCTTCGTCAACCGCACGACGGTCGTGAAGGCGACCGACATGGTCTCGGCCACCGACGCCACGATCAGCGGTGACCAGCTGATGGTGTCGGTGCCGAAGACGAACAACAGCGACGGCTATCGCGTGGTGCTGACGCCCCTCGATGCCGCCAGCGGCTCGCCGGGCACGGGGGCGATGACGGGCGCTGGCGGCCTGGGCGCGGGGGGCATGCCGATGACCGGTGCTGGTGGCGAACGGGCGGCCAGCGGGGGTTCGTCAGGGTCGGGCGCGCGCAGCGGCACGGCGGGAGCCGGCGCCGGCGGCCCGGTCGGGTCGGGCGGCCTGGCCGCGACCGGCGGGTCAGGCTCGGGGGGCGCCGCCAGTGGCGGCGGGACGGCCATCGCCAGCGGCGGCCGGCAAGGCACCGGTGGCGCGGCGCAGGGTTCGGGCGGCGCTGTCGGCAACGGCGGCGTGCCGTCGACCGATGGCGGTGTCGCCAGCGGAGGCACCGGCGGTCCGCCCTCGGCGGCCGGCGGCGATGCCGGCGGCTGTTCGTGCGACCTGACCGAGGCCGGGTCGCCCGCCGGCCTGGCCAGCGCCTGCGGCGGGCTCGGCCTGTGGCTCTGCCTGGGCCGGCGCCGAAAGCGGCGCGCCGGTGTGGTCCGCGGGTCGGGTGAGCTCCGCTGACCGGGTCCGCGCGGGTGGCGTCACTGCGGTGACATGACACCGCCCTTCCCGCCTGCGCTCGCCTCGCCGTTTCGCCCTCCGGGACCGTGGCCCGCCGCCTGGGCTGCGCTGGCGCTGCTGATGGGCGCGTGCAGCCAGCCCTCGGCGGGCGGAGCAAGCGACGCGTCGGCGAGCGGCGGCGCGCCGGCCACGGACGCGGGAACAGCCTCGGGGGGCGTCCAGGGGAGCGGCGGCGCGACGGGTGCGGGCGGCAGCGGTGGCGCCACACCGGGCAGCGGTGGCGCCCCGGGCAGCGGAGGATCACCCGGCCTGGGCGGCGCGCACGCCACCGGCGGCGCGCCGCTGCCCCCCGGTCCCGGGGGCGCGGGCGGTTCGGGCGGCGGCCCCGGCGCGGGCGGCGGCCCGGTCTCCGGCGGCGGGTCTGGCCCTGCGGCCACGGGCGGCGGTCGCGGCTCGGGGGCCTCCGGCACCGCCGGCGCGACCGGTTCGGGCTGCGCGCCCCCTGCGCCGCTGGCGTTCCCCGAGGCGCAGGGATTCGGCAAGATGGTCAGCGGCGGCCGCGACGGCGTCGTGTACCACGTGACCAACCTGAACGATGCGGGTGCCGGCTCGTTCCGCGACGCCGTCAGCCATTCCAACCGCTTCGTCGTCTTCGACGTGGGCGGCTACGTCCAGCTGGCCACCGCCGTCTCGATCAGCAGCAACCTGACCATCGCCGGGCAGACGGCGCCGGGCGGTGGCATCGGCTTTCGCGGCGGCGAGCTGTCGGTCGCCAGCTCGTCCAACGTCGTGCTGCGCTTCTTACGCGTCCGCCCAGGCAGCGACACCGCCAGCACCGACGACGATGCCCTGAGCCTGTACCGCGCCCGCGACGTGATCATCGATCACTGCAGCTTCGAGCTGGCGCCCTGGAACGACATCGACGGCGTCAGCGACGACTGGCAGAACCATCCGGTCACCAACATCACCATCCAGGACAGCCTGATCGCGGATCCCACCGGACAGCAGTTCGGCGCGCACACCGAGTCGGTCTCCAGCCACTGGTCGTGGTACCGGAACATCTTCGCCAACTCGCACAACCGGAACCCGCTGGCAAAGGTCGACAACGTCTTCGTCAACAACGTGCTGTACAACGTGTCGGCCGGCTACACGACCCACACCAGCACCAGCTTCCAGCACGACATCGTCAACAACTACTTCATCTTCGGACCCGCCTCGACGGGTGCCGACGACACCTGGTTCCAGATCGACCAGAACCAGGCCATCTACGCCGCCGGCAACCTGAAGGACACCGATCTGGACGGGACCCTGAGCGGTGCCCCCACCACCCCCAGCTGGTACCAGGGGACCGGAATGGTGCTGACCAGCCCCTGGTCGCCCGAGACGAACGCCGTGCCGCCGCTGCCGGCCGCCTCGGCGGCTCGCGTCGCCATGTCCCAGTCGGGCGCCCTGCCCCGCGATCCCCTGGACGCGCTGATCCTGGCCCAGGTGATGACGCTGGGCAAAGGGAGCGTCGGTACGGGCGCGGGCACCGCCGGGCCTGGCGCCGACCTTTACACCAGTCAGACGCAGACGGGCCTACCCAGCAACGGGTACGGCGCGATCGCGGGCGGCACCGCGGCCGCCGACGGCGACGCCGACGGCATGCCCGACTTCTGGGAGGCGGCGACCGGCTCGGATCCGGCGACGGCCGACGCCACCGCGAAGGCGGCCGATGGCTACACCCTGCTCGAGCATTACGTCGACTGGCTGGCCACGCCTCACGCCACGACCAAGGCGGGGGCCGCGCTGATGGTCGACCTCGCTGCCTTCACGGGCGGCTTCGCGAACGTCTCGCCGGCGTACTCGGTCACCGCGGCGACGACCGGCACGGTCGCGCTGGCCAGCGACGGCCACACGGCGCAGTTCACACCAGCCGCCGGCGTTCACGGGCTGGCATCGTTCTCGTACAGCGTGAAGGGGTCGGACGGAACCGCCGCCACCGGACACATCGCCGTGCTGATCGCGCCCTGACCCCGCCCCGGCGGGCTAGAGCCCCAGCTGCGCGCGCCTGGAGGTCGCGATTCCGGTCATGGTGCCGGCGGCCGCTTGGGCACCGACGACCGGCGGCGTCGCGGGTCGATCCAGCGCCGGTGATGGGCGGTTCCCTTCCCCGGCCGCAGCGGCCGCCGCCGGCAACGCGGGCGGCGGCCGCGCGCCGTACCCTCGTCGGTGGCGGCGACCTCCGTGGCCGCCAGCGCCCGGGCGAAGATTCGCTGGCGGATCTTTTCGGGGACCCGCTGGATCCGGCGGCCCGAGGCCAGGAGGGATTCGATGAGACGTCGGCGGCTCATGTCAGTGGTCGCGATATCCGCGTCGACTGCGCAGTGGTCGTGACGGTCGTGGGTTGGTCCAACAAACTGCGCGCCGGCGCCTCAGTGCCCGTAGCCGGCCGCCACCACGTTGGCGTGGACCAGGTCGTCGGTGGCGTCGGACGGGTTGCCCAGGGTCATGGCCCCCTCGAAGAACGTGCCCGTCCCGCCGTTGCTGCCGTCGCCGCCCGTCCCCAGGATGATCGCCCCCATCAGCTTCTTGGGGGCGTAGCCGGGCGAGGGCCGCGCGCCGTCCCACATGGTGGTGAGCACGCCCGACTGCGCGTCGCCCCCCTTCAACGTGAAGTGATTTCCCGACGGCCCCTTCAACATGGCCATCGCGAAGGCGGCGGTGATCGACTTGGCGCTGGGAACCGACAGCGACTGCGACTGCCAGCCGCCCTTGTCGCACTTGAACACGCCGTTCTCTAGATCGGCGGCCACCCAGGGACCTTTGCCCTGGCCCTGCCCGCCCCAGGTGATGTCATTCCCGAAGTAGACGGCCTCCATGGTGCCGTTGCCGTCGTCGTTGCCGCTGGTCTCGGCGTTCCCGTAGTCGAAGCAGCACTGGTCGCTGTACCGCTTGCCGTCCACAACCATGTACATCGATTCGGCCTGATCCCCCTTCGCCACGCCCTTGGTGGCGTTGTTTCGGTAGGCGACGTTGCCCGAGTAGCCGGTCACGTAGATGCCATGGACCACGTGGCCCCCAACCATGATCTGACCGGCGCTGGCGTCAGCCTCGGTCCCACCGTTGGTCAGCCAGTGCGCCACCGGCGACTTCAGCAGGTTGTTGTGGTTCGAGGTCTGGTCGTAAAGGATCGAGATGGTGCACTTCGACCCCGAGCAGAACGAGTTCTGGACGGAGACGTCGGCGATGCCGCCCGGGGTCAGGGGAAGCACGTCCTTGGTCGTGTTGTCCGAGCGCCTGACCTGGTAAAGGGGACCGCCGTACGCGGCGTAGAGCGCGCGCACCGTGCTGTGGGCTGCCACGCAAGGCGTCCCGGCGGTCTCGTAGATGTCGCAAGGGCCCGTCGTGCCCGACGCGCCCCCCGCGGGCGAGGCGCCGCCCGAACCGGGCAGGCCGCCCCCTCCCTTGGCGCCGCCGGCCGCGCTGCTGCCACCCCGGCCGCCCGTGGCGCCGCCGCCGCTGCCGCTGGTCCGACCGCCGGCCGCGCTGCCTCCGGTGGCGGTCCCACCTGAGCCCACCCGTCCGCCGGACGCGCTGGCGCCGCCGGAGCCCAGTGCGTCACGGCCGCCCGTCGCTGCGCTGGCGCCGCCGCTGCCTGACCCCACGCTGCCGCCCGACGAGGCGACCCCGCCGCTGCCTGGTCCGGTCTTGCCGCCGCTGCCCACCGCGCCGCCCGATTCACTGCGGCCGCCCGAGCCACCGTCGTCGCCGCTCTCGGAAGACGCACCCGCACAACCAGCAAACAAGATCGCCACCGCGCCGACCAACGGAGAGAGGCGACGGGCCGTCGAATCAACAGGGAGGGGCCGACGCGCCTGTTTGCTGCTCATGTGTGAATCTGTCGGCGCATCCCTCGCTGTTGAACGAAAATTGCAACGGGCGACCGAGGCGCGCACCAAGGCCTCGCCGCCCCGCAACAAAGCGTTCATCGCACGGTGGCAAGCGGCACCGGGCGCGCGCGAACCTGGTCCGCCTGGACGCCGGCGGTGCGACCGCTACGGTTTCCCGACGAACGTCGTGACCGACTGGCCGGCCAGCGACGCCGACCAGCGCCCGCCTGTCACCGCGATGGCCGTGCCGGCGGCCAACTTCGAACTGGTGGTCGTCACGTAGGGCGTGACCGACGCGGGCCAGGCCGTGCCCGCCACGAAGAACGACGCCTGCTGGGCGCTGCCGCCGTTCACCACCACCACCACCACGGTGCCGTCGGACTTGTTCGTGAACGCGACCACCAGGGGGACCGTGCCGGACGCCTTGGGTGCCCCGCTGACGTCGGCTCGGTAGTACCCGGGACGGACGAACTTGCTGAAATTGCCCAGCGCATAAACCTGCGCCGGCGGGCTGTTCACGCTGGGCACCAACGCTTGTGTCCACCAGTAGTGCCAGGCGTTGACGCCGCCGGTGGTGAACGCGGCGTAGATCATCGTGGCGATCGTGATGGGCCCGGTGTCGTTGGGGGTGCACTCGGTCTCCCACACATGGTGGGTGTTGTTGGCGGGGGGCGCCGGGCGGCCGTAGGTGCCGGCGCTGGTGCTGCCGTAGTCGTGGGTCGCAATGGGCCCGACGTACATGTTGGCCATGGAATCGGCGATGATGGCCGGACCGTAGCTGTCGCCGCCCCACAGATTGCCCCAGTTGTCGGGCTCGGCGGCCAGCACCTTCACCGGCGGGCTCAGCGCGGCCAGCTTGGGACCGAGGGAATGAATGAAATTCACCATCTGGTTCTTGTCGTACAGGCAGGCTTCGTAGGTGGGATTGAAGTCCGGCTCGTTCTGCGCCGAGATCGCGTACAGATCGACGCCGCTCTGCTGCTTGTAGTAGGCGGGGAAGGCCGCCAGCAGCGTGGCCCAGGCGTCGTAATCCGACGTGATCAACGTGTTGTTGCTGGCGCCGCCGTTCACGTTGTTGTTGTTCTTCATGGCAGCGGGCGGCGACCAGGGGGCCGCCCAGACCTTGCAGTCGTCACCCGCGAACATCTTGCAGGCCTTGCCGTCGGCGACGCCGGCGCTGCCCATCAGCACGCTCTTTCCCGACACGCTCTCGATGCCGATGCGAAGCAGCGTCAGCCCGATGCCGTTCACCGGATCGAACAGCAGCGTCTGCATCGCCGTCGACGAGGAGTTCTGCCAGACGTCCGCCTCGCCGAATCCGTCGACCACCTGATACGTCTTGCCCGGATCGACGGTGATGTCCCCCGACTGGGCCGTGCCCGGCGTCTTCGATCCGGTGAAGGTGCCACCAGCGCCGCCCGTGCCGGGTGCCACGCTGCCACCGTTGCCGCTGCCGCCCGAGCCGGGGCGTCCTGCCATGCCCATCGCACCGCCGGTCGACGGCGCGCCGCCGCTCGACGCCATTCGTCCGCCCGTCGCGGGCGCGCCCGCCACGCCGTGTCCCCCGCCGGCCATCAGGCCGCCGCTGCCGGACCCGCCGCTGCCGGCGGTGGTGCCGCCCGTGCTGCCGACGGTGCCGCCGCTCGCCGCCTTGCCGCCGGTCCCCACCACGCCGCCGCTGGCCACCCGGCCTCCCGTCCCGATCATCCCGCCCGTCCCCTTCACGCCGCCCGAAGCGCTACCGCCGGTCGAGCCAGAGGGCGCGCCGCCGGAGCCGTCACCCTGGCCCGCGTCGCTCGCCCCGCAGGCGAGTTGCCCCACCATGACGACTGCCAAGAAAGCGCGGCGTACTGCTCCGTGGTCCATCCGGGCTCCTTGCCTCGCCCGTCGGCCGTGTCAGCCGGAACGAAGGCGCGTGAGGTGGCTTATCAACGGTTAGTCGCTCTCATGCGCTGCCATTGTGCATTTATTTTGAACCATCGCGGTCCGCTCGAATCACCGCTGCGTCACGATTGTGGCGGAGCCCGTCAGCGCGCTGCCGCCGCTGCCGGAAGTCGCGCTCACCGTCACGGTGCCGGGCGTGGTCGTCGCCTGCACGATGGCCATCAACTTGCCATTGAAGGCAGCATGAGACGTTCCCTTGTACGCGTCGTGGTTCGTGGCATCACCGGCGTCCAGCCCGACCAGGGCTCCCGGGCCGCTGATCGTGACCGCGATCGAGTGGCTGGCCTTGGGTACCACCACCCCCTGCGCGTCGACGACGTCGATCTCGAGGTACGACAGATCGACGCCGTCGGCGGCGATGGCCGCCCGATCGGGCAACAGGGCCAGCTTCGTGGCGGCGCCCGCCGTCTTCACCGTGTCCGTGGCGACGACGGAGCCGCCCTTGGTCGCCTTCGCCTCCAGCGTGCCCGTCGCGAACGGCACCGACCATTGCAGGTGGGCGGCCGAGGCCGTCACGTTCTTCGAGCCCAGCGACGTGCCGTTCAGGAACAACTCGACGCTGTCGGCGTTGGAATACACCAGCACCGTGACCGACTGGCCGGCCGTCCAGCTGGTCCAGTCCATAGGCACGATGTGGACCATCGCCGGCCCGGCCGCGTTCCACTTGCTTTGATAGAAGTAGAAGATGTCCTTGGGGAAGCCGGCCGTGTCGATGGCCCCGAAGTAGGAGCTCTTCGACGGCCAGGTATAGGGGGTCGGTTCTCCTATGTAGTCGAAGCCGGTCCAGATGAACTCGCCCGCGAGGAAGGCCCGCGCGTTCACGCTGGACCACGAGCCCTCGGCGCTGGTTCCCCAGGAGACGACGCTGTTGTCATAGGACGAGCACTGGTTGTCGCTCGACGAGAGGATGTTCGTGGTCACGGGCGTCTTGTAGACGCCGCGGCTGCGCACCGCGGAGGACGACTCGCTGGCGAAGAACTTCCAGGTGGGGTTGCTCGAGTGCAGGTTGTCGTAGGTGTAGGGGGCGTAGTTGAGGCCGACCACATCCTCCATGGGCGCCACCGCGGCGCCCGGGCTGGCCTGGGCGAAGGCCTGCCCGATGGCGCGCGTGGTGTCCTTGGCCTTCACCGCCGCGATCAGTCCCTGCGCCACCGACGAGTTGTTGCTGTCCTGGATCTCGTTCCCGATGCTCCAGATGATGATGCCTGGATGGTTGCGATCGCGCGCCACCATGTCGCCGATGTCGATGGCGCTCCATTGCTTGAAGAAGCGCGCGTAGTCGTACTGGTTCTTCGCCTGGTCCCAGCAATCGAACGCCTCGTCCATCACCAGGAAGCCCAGGCGGTCGGCGATGTCCAGGAACTCGGGCGCGGGCGGGTTGTGCGACGTGCGCAACGCGTTCACGCCCATGGCTTTCAGCTGTTGCAGGCGCTTCTCGATGGCGCGCGTGTTGACGGCCGCCCCCAGCGCGCCGAGATCGTGGTGATTGCAGGTGCCGTTCAGCTTCACGGGCGCACCGTTCAGCGTGAACCCGCTGGTGGCGCTGAACGCGAAGGTGCGAATGCCGAACGGCGTCGTGTAGGTGTCCACGCCCGCCCCCCCGGCCGACACCGTGGTCACGGCCGAGTACATCGCCGGCGAGGAGACCGACCACAGCTTGGGGTTGGAGACGGCCACCATCTGGGTCACCGTGGCGGTCTTCCCGGCGGCGATCGTCGTGGCGGGGGACGCCGCCGCCCCCACGGCCGTCCCGCTGGGGTCTCCGATCGAGGTGGCCACGGCGACGGACTGGTCCGTCGCGGTGTCGTTCTGGATCGTCACCGCCACGTTCACCGTCGCGCTGCTGGTGCTGACCGGCGACGTCGTCACGGCAGTGCCCGTGTACGCCACCCGCACCGGGTTCACCGTCTTCAGCCAGGTGTGGCGGTAGATGCCGCTGCCCGAATACCAGCGGCTGCTGGGCTGCTGGTTGTTGACCTTCACCGCCAGCACGTTCGCACCGGCCTTGGCGCCCGCCGTCACGTCGCACTCGAAGGACGAGAAGCCATAAGGCCGGGCGCACACCTGGGTGCCGTTCAGGTAGACGGTGCTGTCCATGTAGACGCCGTCGAACTGGACGAACAACCGCTGCCCCGACGCGAGCGCCGGCAACGTGAAGCTCTTCCGGTACCATCCCACACCGCCGTTCAGATACCCACCACCGGCACCGGCGGGAGAGTTCTGCGTGAACGGCAGCGCGATGCTCCAATCGTGGGGCACGTCGAGGCGGGTCCAGGCGGAATCGTCGAACGTGGTGGCCTGCGCCCCCGTCACGTCGCCCAGGTGGAACTTCCAGGCGGCGTCGAAGCTGACGGTGCTGGGCCGCGCCCCGTCGTAGGTGTTCATCAGCCCGGCGGCTCCGCCACCCTGGCCACCACCGTTTCCCCCGGTCCCCGGTTGCCCCGCCGTGCCCCCGGCTACCCCGGCGGCGCCGCCACTTCCCGTCGCGCCACCCGACGAGCTGTCTCGCCCGCCGCTGCCCGACGAGCCCCCGGAGGCACCGACCGTGCCGCCCGAGGCGCGGCCGCCGCTGCCGGGCGCACCCCCGCCGGTTCCCGGGCGTCCGCCGGAGCCAGCGCCCGCGCCGCCGGAGGCGGTGCTGCCCCCGCTGCTGCTGCCACCGCTGCCGCGTGTCCCTCCCCCCGACGACATCTGGCCCGCACCACCCCCGCCACACGCGACGAGGAGCGTCATGGAAAAAAAGATCGCGACGCTTTGCCGATTCTTCTCCGCCGCCGCCACGGCTCGGGCTACCTTCAACGGACGCCGCGAATCCTCGTGGTTTTGCCCCACCTCTGGGCCTGCCGGTCTGGCAGCCCCTGTTCACGGAAAAGATCCTTCCTGCAAGCCTGCCCACTTTCGGCGTCCGCCGAGCTGCGGGGTGGCTGACCAAGTTTTTCTGACAAAGAGGTGTCCGTCACGACAGTTAAAAACCGCTGGCGGTGTGTCTGGTGGGTGCGGGTCGGGCCGGTCCACACACCATCACGGATGCAGATGCGACTTCACATCACCGGCGAGAACGCAGCGATCGGGAGGCTGGGTCTGGGTCCGCTCAGCGGACGCGCGCACCCCGGCGCATGCAGGCGCAGCTGTACGGGCTGGACGCGTTCAAGGGGCGCGACAGGTCGATCATCGGCTGGACCGATCACGTCGCAGACGGCCCAGGCGACAGAACGAGCCGCGTCCCGCACCGCATCTGGTAACGGCGGCCACTTGAAGACAAAACAACAATCGTCGCAGGCAAGGTGACGAAAACCAAGTCGTTCAACACACTCACCACGGCCGCCATCCGGCACAAGCGCACCACCGCCGTGAACTTCGACATGGGCACCGGAACCGGCATGATCAGCGGAATGCTCGCGTGAGGACCAACCACATGAAGACAAAAAAGCTCGCTCTCCTTGCTCTGCTGGTCACGCCAGCGTTCGCCTGCTCCTCCGGCGCCACCGGGACGCCAGATGGATCGGGGGGCACCGTGGTAACAGGCAGCGGCGGCAGCAGCTCGTCCAGCGGCGGCAGCACCGGCAGCGGCGGCGTGACGTCGACCGGCGGCGTGACAGCCACCGGGGGCTCCTCGTCGAGCGGCGGCTCGTCAGCGATGGGCGGAAAGACCGCCTCGGGCGGGACGTCGGCCACCGGCGGCACCACCGGCACCAGCACGGGCGGCGCTGGAGAGGCAGCTGGCGGCTCGCACGCGGGCGGCAGCAGCGGCGGCGGTGGCCGCGCCGTGGGAGGCAGCGGTCCGGGCACGGGTGGCTCGGGCTCGGGCGGTTCAGGAACTGGCGCGGGCGGCAGCGGTCCCTCGACGACCCCCAAGCCCAGCGCGGGCTGTTCGAAGATGACGCCGCGGCCCAGCGGCGGCCAGGTGTCCGTCACCAACGAGAAGCTGTCCATCTTCCCCTCCAGCTACGACGGCACGAAGCCGTTCCCGCTGGTGATCGCGCTTCACGCCTGCGGAAATCCGAACACGGAGTTCGTCAGTCAGTTCAAGGGCACGGGATTCGACACGGAGTACGTGCAGGCCTACCCGAACACCCCGGACAGCGGGCAATGCTGGAGCAGCTACAGCGGTGACGTCTCCAGGATCCTCGCGCAATACGACGAGGTGATGGCCAACTATTGCATCGATCAGAACCGCGTCTTCGCGGTGGCCCACAGCTCGGGCGCCCAGATGCTGGTCAACATCTTGTCGCACAAGAGCGACGCGCAGCACCTGAACCTGAAGGCCGTGTCGCCCGTGGCCGCGGATCCGTACAACGTCGCGCTGCCCACGCCGGTCCTTTACATCGACGGGAAGAACGACAACCAGCGCAGCGCGAACTCCGCGACCGATGCGGTGGCCAAGTTCCGCACCGCCAACATGTGCCAGAGCACCTCGAAGCCCTACTCGAGCATCATGACGTGCAAGAGCGTCCAGAACGGCGCCACCGTCGATCCAGGCTGCATCATCTACGACGGCTGCTCGGTGCCCACCATCTGGTGCTCACACAACGATCCGAACTACAGCAACACCGAGCACGGCATCCCCTGCTTCGCCATGAAGGGGATGTACGACTTCTTCAAGAGCCTGCCGTAACGTCGCGACTGTGTTGAAAGCCGGCGGCGGTTGCACCCCGCCCCGGCTGGCCCGTGCATCGGACGCCCTGTCGTCGAGCCTCTGGCTCGCCACGTCCAAGAACTGATCGCCGCCGCCGCATCCCCCAGTGCGTGGCGGTACGATGAACGCCGCACCCGCTGGGTCGCTGCGCCCGGCTCGTCCGGTGTGGCGAAGTGCCCGCGGCGAGCGGCAGCACCGGCAGGTTCCAGGCCGCACGGCGGGATGACCTGCCACAGCAGGGCTGCGGACATCCCCTGGTCGCTCCGGGATGGATCATCACCAACGACCGCTGCTCGGTCGTCGCCGTCTGGCGGCTGACACGACCATTCCAGCGCCCGCGGAACCGCAGCACGGACCCCGGGCTTCGCCATGCAGGCCATGACCGCCGGCTTCGGCGGCCTGCCCTGCCCCGCCTTTCGTCCGGCTTGGGAAGGCTTCGCTGGGCGGGCGCAACATCCCCGCCGCGCCCGGGAGAGGATGTTGGCGTCGCCCCGGCGCACGCGCCCAGGCGGCGCCGGCGGCCAGCTTCGTCGAGCTGGCGCCGTGAGCCCTGTGAGTGACCCTGCCCCGGGACCGGGCCTCCGGGCGCTGCTAGCGATCCAGACCAGATCGGGCAGACGCCTTGCGGCGTCGCCCCAGCGCGTGGAGCGCCACCAGCATGAGCACGAGGAGCCCGGTGCGTCCCATGGGACCGCTGCCGGCTGCCTGGCAACCGCCGCCGCCGCCGCCACCAGAGGCAGAACCTCCGGTGGTGCCGCCCGAGGAGCTGCCGCCGCTGGTCGAGCCGCCGCTCCCCGAGGAGCTACCTCCCGTCGAGGACGATCCGCCGCCGCTGCCGGTCACGCCGCCGCTGGCGGACAGGCCGCCCCCGCTGCCGGTGACACCGCCGCTGCTGCCGGACGTGCCGCCGGAGGCCGATTTTCCACCCGTGGCCGTGGCACCACCGCTGGCCGAGGCGCCGCCGCTGGCCGAGGCGCCGCCGCTGGCCGAGGTGCCGCCGCTGCCCGCCGATGTTCCGCCTGTGGCCGTGGCCCCGCCGCTCCCGGAGGTTCCCCCGCTGGCCGAGGCGCCTCCGCTCCCCGAGCTTCCCCCGCTGGCGGAGGAGCCTCCGCTGCCGGTGCCGCTGGCGCCGCCCGAGCCCGTCGTCCCCCCCGCATCTGGATCCGCCGGAGGCGTCCCCTTGAAGCCGGTGGCGTCGTCGGCCGTCATCGACAGCACGGCCACGCCATTCGAGAAGGTGACGTTTGCCATGTTGTGCGTGGACAGGTTGAAGGGCGAGGCCCAGTCACCGGCGGCGAACTTGTCAGGCAGGGCCGAGCCGTCGAACTCCTCGCGCCACTGCATCTGGAAGGAGCCGTTCGAGTACGACGAGTACTGGACCCAGCTGATGAACTGCTGCACGGGCAAGGTCGACGGATCCAGCGTGCCGCCGAAGCTGGTGTTTCCCGCCCACACGTTGAAGTGGATGGCCATCCCCTGGGAGGCGTTCTGCGTGTACTCGGTCACGCTGGCCCCGGTCACCTTCCGGATCTCCTTCCCGTCGATCAGCCACGAGATGTAGTCCGGCGTCCACTCGAAGGCGTACGTGTGATAGTCGCTGCAGACGTTGAACGAGGGCGTGTTGGTCTGCGAGCTTTGCGTCCCTTTGCCGGTCCAGATGTTCGTCGTCAGCTTGCAGGAGGCGTTGACCTTCTCGTAGTCCAGCTCGTTCCAGGACGTCGTGCTCGACGAGCCGTCCTTCCACAGAAAGAACGAGCTGACCACCCCCTCACCGGGCGCGAAGCGGAGGCGCGCCTCGAAGCGGCCGTAAAAGTACGCCTCGGTGCGGTACAGCTCGGCGCTCTGGGTCGCGGAGGCCGCCCGCGGAGCGAGGACGCCCACCAACAGCAGGGCCCCGCACAACCAGCCGCGCGTTCGGCCCACCAGGCCGGTTCGACATTCTTTCGTCATGTCGATCCAGAGTCATGGAACCTGACACCGGATCGCACTATTTCGAAAAATCGTACCGGCGGGGCGCTCAGCGTCCCAGGAACTGCATCAGCCAGGTCATGGCGGGGCGCTCCGTGCCGCTGGTGCTCATGAGTCCGGAGTTCGTTTCCCATGTCTGTCCCTCCAGGTATCCCCAGTATGTGACGCCCTTCACGTTGGTGTCGTTCCAGAACATGGTGACCAAATTCTGCATCTGGGTCTTCTGCTGATTGTCGTCGGCGATGTTCAGGTCGAACTCGCTGATGAGGACGGGCAGCCCGGTCGATGTCGCCAGCTTGTCGAGGTACATCTGCGTCGTGCTGACGGAAGCACTGTTCAGGGCGTGCGACTGCGAGCCGATCCCGTCGATGGGCGCGCCCGCCTTCAGGGCGGCGCTCACCAGCTTGATGATGTTGTTGTTGTCGTTCGCGTATTCGATGATGTTGTAATCGTTGACCAGCAGCATCGAGCTGGGGCAGTACTGGCGCGCCCACTTGAAGATGGTGACCACCCAGTCGTAGCCGCTGGCGCCGGCGCCGCCCAGCGCCGCCAGGTACGGGGGCGTGGTGTGGGGAGGCGGCTCGTTCAGCACGTCAATCATCTGCGTGTCCGGGTAGCGGGTGCAGAACTGCTTGATCCAGTCCTCGACCGCCGCCTTCTGGTCGGCCTGCGACAGCCCGGAGATCCAGCCCGGCTGCTGGCTGCCCCACACGAAGTTGTGCTGCTTGAACGGGATGTTGTTCTGCTTGGCGAAGTCGTGGATCTTGTCCAGGGCGGTCCAGTTGTACTTTCCCTGGGTTCCCTCTACCGAGCCCCACTTCCCCTCGTTTTCGGGGACGATCTGGTCCCAGTACTTCGTGAAGTTCGCAGGAATCTGCCCGCGCTGGGTGATGTTCCCGAAGAACTTCTTCGGCCACTGTCTGGTTCCCGGCGTGCCGCCGGTGCCAGGGGGAGTCGCCCCCCCGCTGCCGCCCGGCGGGGCGCCGCCGTTGCCCACAGCGCCACCGTTCCGGCTGCCGCCGCTCCCTGGTCGCGCGCCTCCTGCGCCCCCACTGCCGAGGGCAGGACCGCCTGCCGTCCCGCCCCCACGGCCGCCACTGCCGACGATCCCGCCCGAGGCCGTGCCACCGCTGCCGACGATCCCGCCCGAGGAGACGACGCGACCGCCGGTGCCGGTGGTGCCGCCGGTCATGACCACGCCGCCCGTACCGACGACGCCGCCGGTCGCTCGAACGCCGCCCGTGCCGGTGACGCCTCCGCTCGATGTCGAGCCCCCGCTAGCGGAGCCTCCGGTCCCGGTCGCTGGCCCTTCGTCGGAAGCGGCGCACGACATCGCCAGGCAGGACAGTGAGAGCACGGAGAACCCCAAACCGATCGCGCGGGAACGGGAGAGACGCATGCGAATCCCTTTCGTTGACGGGGGCGGGGGGCCGGCGGCAACAACGCACCTCGTCACACGAGGCGGTCCGGTCTTATGAAAGGGACTGTCGCTCTGCGTTTCCGGTTGTTAACAAAAATCGGGTATGCCGGAAATTCCAGGTCCAGATCAGCTCAGCGCCCCAAGACCGTCGCCCAGCCGGCCGCCGGCATGGCGAACCGCCACATCTTCCCGGCCAGCGCCACTGTCAAGATCCTGGCGGCGCCGCCGTTGTGGACGACGGCCGCCACCGTGCCGTCCGGGTTCTTGAAGGCGACCGCATCACCGCCGCTGGCCTTCAGGACCTTGGCTCCCGGCGCGACGAAGCGGGACACGTGGCGGAAGACCTGGAAGGCCGGGGTGACGATCAAGGCCTTGTTCGTCGTGTCGACGACCAGCAGCGCATCCTGCGGCCAGATCCGGGTGGAATCGATTCCTACCCCGGTGGTGTCCAGCACCATGTTCCAGGCGCTGTAAGCCGTGGCGCCCGCGTTGATCCAGTCGCGAATCAGGCCCCAACTCTCCACCGCGTACGCGTCGTCGTTGGGGGCCGCGGACGCGTTGAACGGCGTCACCCACGGGTAGTTGCCGCACATGTGCTCGGTCTGCCAGATGGGCAGGTCGTAGGCCTTCGACGACCCGACCCGGCTCTTCATGCCCCACTGGAAACCCAGAGCGCCCACGTAGCCGCGCGCGACGTCGTCCCCCATCACGCTGCTCAGGATGCCGGGATCGCTGCCGCTGCCGTTCAGGGTGCCCAGCATCAGCTTCGTCGTCAGCCCCGAGGCGGCCAGCGCGGGGCCCAGATGCTGGCCGATGAAGGCCGTGTAGGTCTGCGGGGACCAACTGCACGTGGGGTACGTCCCGGTGTAGTTCGGCTCGTTCTGCGCCGAGACGGCCTCGATGGTCAGCCCCTGCTGCGCGTAGGCGCTCACGAACGCGATCAGGTACCGGGCATAGGCGTCCAGGGTGGCGGCGTCCCCCTTCATGGCGCCCCCGTCGAAGGGCGTCGACAGGTTGCCGCTGGAGAACGGCCCCTCTTTCATCCACGTGGGCGGGGTCCACGGGCTGGCCCACAACCGGATGGTGGGCTTCACCGCCTGGGCCGCCTTCACGTAAGGGATCAGGGCCTGCAGATCGCGGGAGATGGAGAACGCGGTCAGGTCGTAGTCGGTGCTGCCGCTGGGGACCTCGTCGTCGGTGTAGCGATCCACGGCGTAATCGCTGGCTCCGATGGGGATCCGTCCGAAGGTGAAGCGGGCCCCGTCCGCCCCGAACAGCAGCTGGAGCGCCCGCGCGCGGTCCTCCTCGCCGAGCAGCGAGAGGTAGCTCCAGCCCAGCTCGTTGAAGGCGCCCCCGAACCCCTCCCAGGTCTGCGCCGTCGCGCTGTCATCGACGGTGACGTCCGCCTTGCCGTCGGTCACGGCGGTCAACTGACCGTCGGTGTTCCAGTAGGCCCCCGGTGCGGACGTGACCAGCGTGGGCTGGGCTTCGGCCGGACAGGCGGCGGGCGCCGAGGCGGCGGTGACGCAGCTGCCGTTGCACGCGAACGTTCCCGCGGCGCAGGTGCACACGCCGGCGACGCAGGTCTGGTCCGCGCCGCACGGCAGCCCGCAAGCGCCGCAGCTCTTGGGATCGCTGGCGACGTCGACGCACTGCTGGCCGCACGCCAGCTGTCCGACCGGGCAGCTCACCCGCGGAATCGTCGTCTGGGCGTTCGAACAGGCCCCGGCGCACAGGACCAGCCAGCCAAGCGAGGCGGCTTGCAGGGCCGCCTCGATCCCGCCGGACCGGCGAACGGAGGCGCTCACGCCTGCCGACGGCGCTGCCGCCGCAGACCCAGCAGGCCGACCGCCACTCCGAACAGCGGCAAGGCATCGAGCGGCTGGCCGCCGCCCGTCACGCTGCAACCGCTCTTCGAGCCATTGCCGCCAGGAGACGAGGTGCCGGAACCACCACTGCCCGAGCCGGACATCGACGCGCCCCCGGAGCCATTCGAGCCGTTGGAGCCGCCGCTGCTGGAGCCGGTCGTACCGCCGCTGCCGACCATGCCGTTGTTGCCGCCGCTGCCCGACACCACCGCGCCGCCGCTGCCGCTGGTGCCGCCCGACGACGAGCTGCGCCCGCCGCTGCCCGGCGTCGTGCCGCCGCCGCCGACCGTGCCGCCGCTGCTTCCGCTGGCGCCGCCGGTGCCGGCCACGGTGCCTCCGCCGCTGCCGGTCGAGCCCGAGCCGCCGCCGCTGCCGCCACCGGTGGTGCCGCCGCTGCCCGTGCCACCGCCCCCGCCCTGCTGGAACGTCAGCCAGTTCAGCCGGACCGCCCCGGCGAAGGCCAGGTACAGCGTGTGCACGCCCGAGGTCGCCGTCAGCGCGCAGTTCTGCGTCTCCCAGCCGCTGGTCGCCGTGATGGCGCACTTGCCCAGCGTCGGGCCGGTCGCCGAGTCCGCGTGCAGCTCGATCGTGGTGGCGCTCTGGGCGTTCACGCGCAGCTGCACGCCGTTCACGCCGGCATCGCTGAAGTCGACCACGTCGTAGAAGATCGAACCACCGCTGCTGGCCGCGATCGACTGACCCAGATCGCTGTCGCCGCTGTCCTCCTTGGTGACGTCCGACATGCCGTCGTAGTCCTCGCCCTCCATCGGCACCAGGGCGTTGCGCCCGGTGACCGGGCGCTTGAGCCCGATCAGCAAGAGAGTCCCCGACTGCCGGTTGATGGTGAAGCTGGTGCTGAACGAGGTGTCCACCATCATCGTGCTGACCGGCTGCATCAGCGCCAGGTGCTGCGCAGCCTTCAGCTCTTGCAGCTGCGACTCGCTGGGGTTGGTGGGGCTCCCCTGCCCGGTCCACACGCTGTACGGGTTGCTGTGCGTCTCGTCCACCACGAACTGCGTGACGAAGACCTGCTTGCCCGACAGCGCCGACGGCAGGTTGCTGACCTTGATGCTGACCATGTCGCTGCCGGTGGTGTTCAGCTTGGCGTAGTAGTCGTAGACCAGGATCTGTAGCTCGTCGCCCGACATGGACGAGGTCGCCATCGCGTCCACGCCATCGCTTCCCGTGCCGCCGCCCGACTGCAGCCGCGTCGGTCCCAGGTAGTTCAGCATCTTGAAGGCGTTGAAGGAAGCCTTGCGGATGCCCTGGAACGTCATCAAACCGAACACCTGACCGAAGGGCAGCGTGCCCTTCGAGGTCTTGCTGAGGATGTAAGAGCCGGAAGGGCCGCTCGATTCGTCGAACACGTCGGAGAGCACCCAGTACGAGAACATCCCCAGGGGAGGCGTGTTGCCGGAGTTCTTGTCGGAGAGCAGCTTCACGCCCTTCAGGATGAAGCCCACGTTCCAGTGGTTGTCCATGCTGGTCGTGTTGTCACCCAGATTGCCACCCTGACCGGAGTAGGAGGAATTCCACTCGGTGTTGAAGGAGAGGACGCTGGAGGTGTTGTAGCCGCCGCTGGTGATCTGGCTGATGCGGCTGTTGTTGTCGTTCACCAAACCGGCGGCGTCCGCCGAGGCACCACCCGAGGCGCCTCCCGGGTAGACGTGGGAGGACGCGAACGTGACGCGCGTACCGGCGCTCTTGCAATGTTGCAGGAAGGCGCCGACGGGGCTGGACTGGGTCGTGGCCGGGCCACCGACCAGCGCGTTGGGGATCACCGCCGTGATCGCGCTGACGGCGTTGTCGTAGAGCATGTAGTACTCGGACATCTTGGCGCTGGTGGCCTCGCTCGAGTTGCTGCCGTTCCAGAAACCGGGGTAGTCCGGCTCGTTCCAGATCTCCCAGTACCACTGGGACACGTCCGCCATGCCGTACTTGTCGACGCAGTGCTGGACGATGGCCTGGATGAAGTTCTTGTAGTCGGTCGCGGTCTTGTAGATGTCGCGGCTGTTGCCGTTCAGCGCCAGCGCGGTGGGCATGAAGTCCATCTCCATCACCGGCCGCATCCCCGCCGACACGATGGCGGTCAGGTACTTGTCGAAGTTCGTCCAGCTGTACTGACCAGGCGACTTGTAGATACCGATGTCGTCGTTCAGGACGCCGTGGCCCCGGACACGCTGGAACCCTGCCTCGCGGTTTCCGATCTTGTAGTGGCTCTCCAGATCGGACCGCAGCGTCAGGCTGGCGGTGCCGGTGCCGACCGCCGCAGCCCAGAACTTGGGATTGCCGGCCGTCTGCTTGGACGCGTCGACCGTGATGCTGTAACTGGTGGCGCGCGCGGTGCCCTGGCCCAGCGCTGCCACCAACCCCGTCGCCAAGAGCATGGCCAGGGGCGCCTTGCGGATAATCGTCGTCATTGTCTTTGTATTGTCGCGACCACGATCGTCCTGTTACGCAATTTGGCGGGACGCGCCACCAGACCGCGACGTCCGGGCGGCCTACTGCTTCGTGTCGGTCATGACCGTCTGCAACTCCGTGTCGAAGGAGCCATCGGTCCGGCTGATGTCCGTTCCCGTATCCCAGAGCACGGGTACGATGCCGTGCGCGAAGCTGGCCTTGGTCACGGCCTCCATCCACATGATTCGTGACGACGACTGGCGGGGATAGTTCATCCCCTTCGTGACGCCGAACTCCCCCAGGATCACGGGGATCTTCTTCTGCGTGCTGCAGGTGGCCAGCTTCGTGAAGTCGCTCTGCAGCGCCGTCTGGTCGGCCGACGTGCCCCAGGTGGTCTGGGGAGAGCCCCAGGATTCGACGGTGTCCAGCCCGCAGAACGTGTAGGGCGTGTAGTAGTGGATGGAGAGAAACAGCTTCTTCGCACCGGCCGGATCCGTCGGCACGGTGAACCCATCGACGCAGGTCAACGTGAGGTCGGTGGTGAACCCCGCGATCAGCAGCGCGCGTCCCGCGTTGTATCCACCCTGCGCCCGCACGGTGGTGACGAACAGCTGGTTCAGCGTGTTCAGCGCGGCATAGTCGGGCGTGCCGCTGGTGTCGCCGTTGACGTAGAACTTCCCCTCTTCGTTCAGCCCCTCGAAGATCAGGTTGTTCCCGACGGACGCGAAGGCCGTGGCGATCTGCGTCCAGTAAGAAGCGAACTTCGTCTTCGTGTCGCTGGTCAGCGTGTACTGGGCCGACGTGCCCTCGCTGTCGATCCAGCCGCCGTCCCAGTGGATGTTGACGATGGCGTACATGCCGGCGTCCAGGATCCAGCCGACCACCTCCTTGACCCGGCTCATCTTGTCGGCGGCGATGACCCCGTTCGCGGCGTAGGTGTTCCAGGCCACAGGCACGCGCACGTTCTTCACGCCGTGACTGGCCAGCCCGTTGATGAAGGCCTGCGTGACCAGGGGCTGACCCCAGCCCGTCTCCCACGTGGTGGTGTTGTCGAAGGTGTTGCCGATGTTCACGCCGAAACCCATGGCGGTCGCCATGGCCGTGGTGTCGACGGTCCCGCCGGCGCCCCCGGACGAGCCGCCGCTACCCGCGCCAGCGCCGCCGCCCGTGCCATTGGCCCCGCCTGTCGCGTTCCCACCGGAGCCCTGGCCCCCGGTCGCTGCGGCGCCGCCGGTAGCGGCGCGCTGGCCTCCGCTGCCGGCAGCGCCGCCCGTCCCGGCCGTCCCGCCCGTACCCGACGTGCCCCCGCTGCCGACAGCGCCGCCCGTGCCGCTGACGCCCCCGGAGCTGGTCTTGCCCCCGCTGCCGCCCGTCACGCCCCCGCTGCCCGTCGCGCCGCCCGAACCAGCGGCGGTGCCGCCGGAGCCGGTCTGGCCGCCCGAGCTGCTCTGGCCACCGGTGCCGGTCTGGCCGCCGCTGCCGGTGGCCCCGCCCGAACCGGCCTTCTGCCCGCCCGAGCCGCCGCCGCTCGAGCTTCCCGAGCCGCCACAGCCCCCCATCACGAAGAGGGGAACGAACAGGGCCCCCAGGCAGGCGAGACGGAGACCACGGCGTGAAGGTTGGATCATCGAGCTGTTCCTCATTTCTTGTCTGGGGCGGCGCGGGCGGCCGGTCGACCGAGGGGAGTCCGCCCGCATTCGCGCTATTGTCGCGACGAGTCTTCTTCTGTCACGATGGCGGGCGGTTTTCCCTCCCGATCAGCGCGCGGGAAAACCGTCTCCGATCGCCAAACCCACCGATTTCAATCTCTTTGACAAGAATCGCGGGGAGCGAGCAATGGGGGAATACGTGCCGGATGTCTCTCTTCTTCGCCGCCCTTTCAGGGGCGTTTGGATAGCCTCGTGACCGAAAATTCGTGCGTCGTCGGAATCGATTTCGGCACCGATTCGGTGCGGGCCGTGGTGGTGGAAGCGACCGCGGGCCAGGTGCTCGCCACTGCCGTGAAGCACTATCCCAGGTGGGCGGCCGGCCAGTACTGCGATCCCCCCGGGAACAGGTTCCGGCAGCACCCCCTCGATTACCTGGAGAGCATGGAGGCCTGCCTGGTCGAGGCCCTGCGGCAAGCGGGTCCGACCGTTCCCGGCCGCGTCCGGGGCATCGCCGTCGACACCACGGGCTCGACGCCGGCGCTGGCCGACGAATCGGGGACGCCGCTGGCGCTGAGCGCCCGGTTCGCGGAGAACCCGAACGCCATGTTCGTGCTGTGGAAGGATCACACCGCGGTCCCCGAGGCCGAACGGTTGAACCAGGTCGCGCGGACCTGGGGCGGACCCGACTTCACGAAGTATGTCGGGGGCATCTACTCGTCCGAATGGTTCTGGGCGAAGGCCATGCACGTCCTGGAGGTCGACCCGGCCGTGGCGGCGGCGGCCGTCACCATCGTCGAGCACTGCGACTGGATCCCCGCCGTCCTCACGGGGACCACCGACCTGGCGCGCCTGAAGCGCAGCCGCTGCGCCGCCGGGCACAAGGCGCTGTGGCACACGGAGTTCGGCGGTTATCCCGCGGACGAGTTCCTGGCCCAGCTGAACCCCCGGCTGCCGGCGCTGAAGAAGTCCCTGGGCAAGGAGACGTTCACCTCGGACGTGCCGTTCGGGACCCTGTCCTCGCGCTGGGCCGCCAAGCTGGGCATGCGGCCCGACACGATCGTCAGCGTGGGCGCCTTCGACGCCCACATGGGGGCGGTGGGCGGCGGCATCGAGCGCAACCGCCTGCTGAAGGTGATGGGGACCAGCACGTGCGACATCGTCGTCGGCCCGCCGTCCAGCGAGCCGGAGCGCCTGGTGGCCGGGATCTGCGGCCAGGTGGACGGCTCCGTCATACCGGGAATGATCGGGTACGAGGCGGGGCAGTCGGCGTTCGGAGACGTGTACGCCTGGTTCAAGAACCTCCTGTCGTGGCCGCTGGACACGTTGGTGCAGTCCGCGAAGGTCCCCGGGCTTTCGGACGAGTTGAAGCGCGCGCTGACGGAGCAGGTGAGCGAGGGGATCATCCCCGCCCTGGAGCGGGGCGCCGCGGCCCTGAGCCCGGAGGACAGTGCCCTCCTCGCGCTCGACTGGATGAACGGACGGCGCACGCCCGACGCGAACCAGCGGCTGACCGGGGCCATCGCCGGCATCAGCCTGGGCACCGACGCACCCCGGATCTATCGCAGCCTGGTCGAGGCCACCGCGTTCGGATCGCGCGCCATCGTGGAGCGGTTCCGGGCCCAGGGGATCCGGATCGACAGCGCCATCGCCATCGGCGGCGTGGCCAAGAAGAGCCCGTTCGTCATGCAGACCATCGCGGACGTCATGAACCTGGAGGTGACCGTCAGCGCCGGCGATCAGCCGGTGGCGCTGGGCGCCGCGATGTTCGCCGCCACGGCGGCGGGGCTATTTCCCCGCATCGAGGAAGCGCAGCGCGCGATGTCCTCGGGCCAGGAGCGGGTCTATCGTCCGGACGCCGGGCGGGCGAACCTGTATAACCGCCTTTACCAGCGCTACCAGGCGCTGGGCTCGTTCGTGGAGAGAGAGCTGGAGACATGAGCACCAAGAAGACTGAAGAACTCTGGTTCCTGACCGGGAGCCAGGAGCTGTATGGCCCGAAGACGCTGAAGCAGGTCGCCGATCACTCGCGCGAGATCGCGGCCCACCTGGACGCCACCCTGCCTGTGCGGGTGGTGTGGAAGCCGACGCTGAAGAGCCCCGAGGCGATCACCGAGATGTGCCTGGAGGCGAACTCGTCCCCGGCGTGCGTCGGCGTCATCACCTGGATGCACACCTTCTCGCCGGCGAAGATGTGGGTGAACGGCCTGAATCAGCTGGGAAAGCCGCTGGCGCACCTGCACACCCAGTTCAATCGCGAGCTCCCCTGGTCCGAGATCGACATGGGGTTCATGAACCTGAACCAGTCGGCCCACGGTGATCGGGAGTACGGCTTCTTGCTGGCCCGCCTGCGCCTGGATCGCAAGATCGTGGTCGGGCACTGGCAGGATCCCGAGGTCATCTCGGATCTCAGCTCGTGGTCGCGCGTCGCCTGCGCCGTCACCGAGTCTCGCAAGCTGAAGATCGTCCGCTTCGGCGGCATGAACATGCGTGAGGTCGCGGTCACGGGCGGTGATCGCCTGGAGGCGCAGATCCAGCTGGGCTGGGCCACGAACGGCTTCGGCGTCGGCGATCTGGTGGCGCGGCTGGCGGAGGTGCGCGATGCCGAGATCGACCAGGTGGTCGAGGAGTACGAGGCGAAGTACACCATCGCCCCCGAGCTGCGCGCGAACGGCGCGCGGCGCGAGAGCCTGCGCTACGCCGCCCGGCAGGAGATCGGGTTGCGCTCCTTCCTCACCGAGGGGAACTACGGCGCCTTCACCACCACGTTCGAGGATCTGCACGGCCTGCAGCAGCTGCCCGGACTGGCCTGCCAGCGCCTGATGGCTGACGGCTACGGCTTCGGCGCCGAGGGCGACTGGAAGGCCGCCGGGCTCGTTCGCCTGATGAAGATCATCGCGGCGGGAAGCGCCAAGGGCGGCGTGTCCTTCATGGAGGACTACACCTATCACCTGGTGAAGGGCCAGGAGACCATCCTGGGCGCGCACATGCTGGAGATCTGCCCCTCGATCACCGAGGAGAAGCCGTCGCTGGAGATCCACGCCCTGACCATCGGCGGCAAGGACGATCCCTGCCGGCTGGTCTTCAACGCGGCGCCGGGCCCCGCGGTCACCGCCTCGATCATCGACATCGGCGGGCGGATGCGCATGGTCGTGCAAGAGATGGACGCCGTGGCGGCAGAGCACAGCATGCCCAAGCTCCCGGTGGCGCGCGCCCTGTACCGGCCGCGCCCGGACTTCCGCCGCGCCTGCCAGGCGTGGCTGATGGCCGGCGGCGCGCACCACACCTCGTTCAGCCAGGCCGTCACCGGCGAGCAGATGTCGGATCTGGCCAGCATGCTGGGGATCGAATGCATCCGCATCGGTGACCGCACCGATCTGGCGGCGCTCAGCAACGAGCTACGCTGGAACGACGCCGCCTACAAGCTTGGCCGCGCGGGCGCGCGCGGCTCGAGATGACCGCGGGCTCGAGCTGACCATGTCCTACGACGAGCTGAAGCAGCGCGCCTGGCAGGCCAACATGGAGATTCCGCGCCGCGGGCTGGCGATCTACACGTTCGGCAACGTGTCGGCCTTCGACGCCGGCCGAGGGGTGTTCGCCATCAAGCCCAGCGGCGTCCCCTACGAGGAGCTGACCGCCGCGCAGATGGTGGTCATCGATCTCGAAGGCAAGACGGTGGAAGGCGCGTTGCGCCCCTCGTCGGACACGAAGACGCACGCCGCCCTGTACCGGGCCTTCCAGGGTGTGGGCGGCATCGTGCACACCCACTCGACCTACGCCACCGGCTGGGCCCAGGCCCGCCTGTCGATTCCCATCTTCGGGACCACGCACGCCGACCACCTGGCCGAGGACGTGCCTTGCACCGAGGTGATGTCCGCCCAGGCCGTGCAGGGGGACTACGAGGCCGAGACCGGCACGCAGATCATCGATTGCTTCCGCGGCCGAGACCCCCATCAGACGCCCATGGTGCTGGTGGCGGGCCACGGTCCGTTCGCGTGGGGAAAGACGCCGGAGAAGGCGGTCTATCACGCGGTCGTCCTGGAGGAGCTGGCCAAGATCGCGTCTATCACGCGCAGCCTGGCTCCCAACGCGGGGCGACTGCCGGATTATCTGGTGCGAAAGCACTTCGAACGCAAGCACGGCAAGGGCGCCTACTACGGGCAATAGACAGCCGCGCCTCGCGCGGAGGGGATGAACGGAGCATCATGCGCAGAGCACTTCAGGGAACAGGACTATCCGCGCTGCTTCTGACAAGCGTGCTGTCAGCGAACGCGATCGCCCAGGAGCCGGGCGAATCGACCGCGCAGCAGGGTCAAGAGGCGGACACCACGAACAACACCGAGGAGCCCAAGCAGGCCGCGCAGCCGCCGGCGGTCCTCGAGCCCGGGGCCAGCAAGATCAGCGTCGCCTCGGGCACCGAGCCGCGAACGGGTCCGCCCAAGGCCGGCGACCTGTCCGTCAGCGGATACTTTCGCGGCGGCTTCGGCGGCATCATCCCGCAGACCAGCAGCGACAACAAGGTCGGCGGCCGGATGAGCTGCTTCTCGATCGCGAACCCGGCGGGACTGGTCGCCAAGTACCGCCTGGGCAACGAGTGCGAGGTGTGGTCCGAGACCCACTTCACGTTCGTCACTTACGCCGGTGAGGACGGGGTGGTGGCCCGGCTGCACTTCATGCCGACCGTCTACATCCCCACCACGACGGTCGGCTACTCGCCGAACGGAACGGTGAACTCGCCAGCCATCTTCACCACCGCCACGGGCTCGACGGTATCGTTCCCCAACCTGTACGTGGACATTGCGGGAATCCCCTGGCTGGGGGGCGGCACGGCCTGGGCCGGGACCCGCTACTACAAGCGTGAGTCGGTCTACATCAACGACTTCTTCTACTGGAACCCGTCGGGCGTGGGCGCCGGCGTCGAGGACATCCACGTCGGCAACGACGTGCGCGTCAGCGCGGCCCTGTTTGCGGTCGATGGCGAGCCCCAGACCTCGTCGAGCTCCACGGACCCCGTGCTGCCGTCTCAGCTGGACCTCGGCTTCCGCGCCGATCTTCAGGTGCGTGGCATCAAGCCGTGGCCGGGCGGCGAGATCCAGGCCGGATTCCAGTACATCCCGGACTTCAGCAACCATGGCGACGTCACGCACAGCGGTTGGGGTGCCACCCTTCAGGTGGTGCAACAGCTGCTGGGCGGCGATAACAAGCTGGCGCTCCAGTACGGCAAGGGGGGCGGCACCGGCTTCGGTACGCTGGCGCGGTTCTACTACCCCGACTTCTCGCTCTATTTCTTGCCGAGTGAGTACCGGATCCGTGGCGTCGACGTATTTACCATCCAGCCTGTTGAATGGTTTGGGGCGCAGGCCGACCTCATTTACCAGCACGACAACAACTTTCTGGCCGTCGAGGGCCAAACCGCCAACTGGTACTCGGTGGGAGCGCGGGTGGGGGTGTCCCCTATCGCGCACTTCAAGCTGCTGGGCGAGGTGGGCTACGATCGCATCGTGCGGAACAACGGCTCGGACCCGCAGCAACTGACGAAGCTGACCATCGCGCCTGCCCTGACGGCGGGCCGGGGGCTGATGAACCGCCCGGAACTGCGCGCCTTCTTCACCTACGCGTTCTGGAACGAGACGGCGCGTGGGGCCGGCATCGATGCCCCCGCGAACGTCTATCGATCCACGAACTTCCTGCGCGGCATGACGGCCGGTCTGCAGGCGGAGACCTGGTTTTGATCGCCCGCGGCACGATATCCCTGGCGCTGGGACTGGCGCTGGCACTGTCTGCCGCCAGCGCGGCGGCGGCCCCTGCCAAGCAAGCCGCACCTTCGCTGACCGAGGCGCCCTTCGGGACGCTGGCGGACGGGGGCAAGGTGACCGTGTACACGCTCACCAACGCGGCCGGCGCCGAGGTGAAGATCATCAACTACGGCGCGATCGTCGTATCGCTGAAGGTGCCGGATCGCACCGGCACCTTGCGCGACGTCGTGCTGGGGTACGACGACCTGGCCGGCTACGTCGCGGACAAGTCCTTCATCGGGACGGTCGTGGGCCGCTACGGCAACCGCATCGCCGCGGGTAAGTTCACGATCGACGGGAAAACCTATCAGCTGGATCTGAACGACGGACCGAATCACCTGCACGGCGGCGCCCAGGGCATCTACAAGAAGCTGTGGCAGGCCACCGCGGTGAAGGGCAAGGACGGTCCGTCTGTGAAGCTGACCTACGTCAGCCCTGACGGCGAGGGCGGGTATCCCGGCAAGGTGACGCTGACGCTGACGTACACCCTGCTGAAGGACAATGCCCTGCGCCTCGAGTACCGGGGGACGACGGACAAGCCGACCATTCTCAACCCCACCGATCACTCGTACTTCAACCTCAGCGGCGATCCGAAGCAGACCATCCTGGACGAGGAGCTGACGATCGACGCGGACAAGACCACCCCGGTCGGTCCCGGCCTGATCCCCACCGGCACGCTGGCCGACGTGGCCGGCACCCCCTTCGACTTTCGCAAGCCGACCAAGATCGGCGCGCGCATCGACGCCAAGGATGACCAGCTGGTGCTCGGCAAGGGTTACGACCACAACTGGGTGCTGCGGGGGCCGGCCCATCGCGTCCGCCAGGTGGCCGAGCTGTTCGACCCGCGCAGCGGCATCGCCATGCAGATCCTGACCGACCAGCCCGGCCTGCAGTTCTATTCCGGCAATTTCCTGGACGGCAAGATCCACGGCAAGGGCGGCATCGCCTACCAGCACCGCACGGCCCTGTGCCTGGAGACGCAGGTCTTCCCCGACTCGCCGAACCACCCGAACTTCCCCAGCGCCGTGCTGCGGCCCGGACAGCAATACCGTCAGACGACCGTCTACCGGTTCTCCAGCCGGTAGCAGGCCGGACGCGCTGTGCTGTCCGGCCTGCCCGTGTAAAGGCGGCGCAGCGCCGCCCGCACAGGGCATCGGCGTGATCACAGACAGAGCCGCGGGCTGGAACGCTCCCGCGCGGCGCCCGGTGCAGGCGACGGGTTGGTGGTCAGGCCCCACCGGCGCCGCCCTTCGCGACGCCATCGCCGCGAAGGGCTACCAAACCGCGCCCGCGCGGCCCAGGGCCGGCGGCTTCGCCCGGCAGGCCGGTCAAGGCCGCCTGGCAATCGCCCGGCCGAGACAGGCGGTGAGCGAGCTGGGCACGGAATCAATCATCGCCCGCCGAGAGATCTGGGTGACCGGCCTCTTCCCAGGTCGACGCCCGGGAACCAATCAGCGGGCCCGCCTGCCATGCGCAGGCAGGCGGCGATAAGCGGCAGGCCCCGACTTTCTGGGTGAGCGGCCTCTTCCCAGGTTGAGCCACGGGGCCCACCCAGCGGGCCCGGCTGCCATGAGCAGGCAGGCTCCGGTGAGCGGCGGGCCCCGACTTCAGCGGGGAGAGTCGGGCGACCCGCGTGTTGCTGGTGCGCGGCCCGCGCCGCCCGGCGTTACTGCGCCGTCGTTGCCCCGGCGTACACCGAGACGATGTTGGCCTGAACGGCGTCATCCGCGCCGTCGGAGGCGTACTTGGCCGTCATGATGCCTTCGAACCAGTTGCCGCGGGCACCGTTGCTGTTGTCGCCGCCCGTGCCGAGCCCGATGGCTCCCTGCTTGCGCATCGGGTTGTAATGGCTACTGGGACGATGGTTGTTGAACGGCACGATCAGCTCGCCAGAGGTGGCGTTACCTGTCTTGATCGTCCAGTGATTCGAGCCAGCGACGTCTCCCTTCACCATGCCCGTCACGAACGGCCAGCCGCTGATGGACTTGTTGTCGTGATACGGGCTGGTGTCTCCTGCCCATAGCCCGTTCTCGAGATCCCCCATGATCCAGGGGCCGTCGCCGTCGCCGCGGTTCCAGATGGTGCAGTTCCCGAAATACACGGCTTCCATCGTGCCCTCGCCGTCGTCGCGGCTGGTGGTCTCCATGTTGCCGTAGTCCATGCAGCAGCTGGAGTTGTAGAAGTCGCCGGCCACGACCATGTATTCGGTCTCCGGGTCGTCGCCCTTCGCCGTCCCCTGGGCGCCGTTGTTCCGGTACCCAACACCCGAGACGATGTGGACGCCGTACACCTTGTTTCCGCCCAGCATGATGGGGATGGACTTGGCATTCGCTTCGTTGCCCGGGGTGCTCTTCGCCATGCCGCCCGGCGCCTTGGTCAGGTGGTTCCCCGTGCCCGACTGGTCATAAATGATGGAGATGGTGCAAGCGTCGATGCCACAGAAGCTGTCCTGGTCCGCAGACTTCGCCAGGCCGCCCGGCGACATGGGGTCGATGTCCATGGTGCTACCGTCGGACTTCTTCACCTGGTACAGGTGACCGCTGTAGTCCTTGTAGAGGGCGCGCACGGTGCTGTGGGCGGCCACGCAAGGGCCGCCGTCTTGCTGATAAATGTCGCAGGGATTTCCCGAGTAACTGCCGACGCCGGGGTTGCGCGCGTAACCGCTGGAACCACCGCTGGCGCTGCCGCTGCTTCCGCCGGAGCCGTTCGACCCACCGCTGGCGCTGCCGCTCGAGCCGCCGCTCCCCGATTCGCTGGACGTGGCCTGGCACGCTCCCCAGCCTCCGGCGGCCAGGACCAGCAGCACCATGAGGCGTGCGTTGCGGGTGCGGGGGCGCGGCAGACCAGGTACCACAAGACAAGAATGCTTCATGGAAAGCTTTTGTCGGCGCGTCGCGGACTTTGTCACGGAAGCTTGCGCCAAATCGCCACAACCACCCACCTGACCCCACAAATAGCCGGGATCGGACCGTTGATTCTCCGCGGCGGATGGGCCGCCCCGGCGCGGCCGCAGGCTGTGCCGCTGAGCCGGAGGAAGAGATTCAGAGCTGCGGCAGCGCGAAGCAAACGTCATGGACGGCATGGGTGGTCCCAGCTTACCAGGGCGGCCGCGGACGCGGGGGTCGTCCTTCCCCGGACGCGGCGGCGGTGAGCCGCGTGGACCGAGCTGGCCCCACGCGCGGAGCAGCGGCGAATCGGCGGCGTCAGCGAGACATGTGGCGCCGTTCGCGCCAACATGGCCACGAACATGTTGACCAAGATGCTTGTCTCCACCATCAGGCGCCGCGGGACCGTCGACACGGTGGCGAAGTGGGCGCTGGCTCTTTTCACGACCGCCCTGCCCTGCGCCGCGCGCGCCCAGACGACCGCGCCGGTGACCGTCACGGTCGACGCGACGGGGGCCCGTTCGCCGCTCGAACGGGTCTGGGCCTTTCACGGTTACGACGAGATCAACTACACGACGTCGCCGGAGGGCGAGGACTTGCTGGCCACCCTCGCCGCCGCGCACACGGCGCCGGTGCACGTGCGCAGCCACTTTCTCTTCAACACCGGCGACGGAACCCCCGCTCTGAAGTGGGGCTCGACCAACGTCTACACCGAGGACGACCAGGGGAACCCGGTCTACAGCTGGCCGCTGACGGACGGGATCATGCACGCGTTCGCCTCGGCGGGTGTTCTTCCGCTGGTCGAGCTGGGCTTCATGCCCGAGGCGCTGTCGACGCATGCCGCGCCTTATCGCAATTCCAGCACCACGTCGCTGGACGGCGGCTGCTTCTATCCGCCCACCGACTACGCCAAGTGGGGCGCGTTGATCGGCGCCTGGGCCACGCACGCCAGCGCCAGCTATCCCGACGTGGGCAGCTGGCTGTGGGAGCTCTGGAACGAGCCGGACATCGGCTACTGGAACGGCACCGTCGCCGATTACGGCAAGCTCTACGATTACACCGAGGCCGCGCTGCACGCGGTCTTACCGGACGCGCCGCTGGGCGGACCCGCCACGGCCAGCCCGGGCGGCACCTTCCTGAACCAGTTCCTGAAGCATTGCGCGACGGGGACCAACGCCGTCACGGGACAGGTCGGGACACGCCTGGATCTGATCAGCTTCCACGCCAAGGGCGGCGCGGCGGTCACCGGCGACGGCCACGTCCAGATGGATCTGGGCAACCAGCTGAGGATTCACCGCCTGGGGTTCACCGCCGTGGCGTCGTTCCCGCAGTTCCAGCGCACGCCCATCTACATCACCGAGGCCGACCCCGACGGCTGTGCGGCTTGCCCGGCCACCGACGTGCCGGCCGACGCCTACCGCAACTCGACCGCTTACGGCGCGTACGAGCTGGCCATGATGAAGCAGACGCTGGACCTCGAGGCCCAGGTGGGGGTGGCGCTGGGCGGCGTGCTGACCTGGGCGTTCACCTTTCCCGGCACGCCCTACTTCGCCGGATACCGCGCCCTGAGCACGAACGGAATTCACCTGCCGGTGCTGGGGGCCTTCCAGCTGCTGGGGCGATTGGAGGGGGACCGAGTACCGCTCGACAGCAGCGCGGCCAGGCCCTCCGACGACATCATCGCCACCGGCGTCCGGGACCAGCCGCTGATCGACGGCATGGCCACCTGGAACGACGGCGCCGTGCAGGTGCTGCTGTGGAACTACCACGACGACCTGGTCGATACGGCCCCCGCGGCCGTGCACCTGACGGTCCGGCTACCGCCAAGCTTCGCTCCGGCCGCCCGCGTATCCCACCTGCGCGTCGATGAGTCGCACGGCGACGCTTACGCGGTCTGGGTGTCGCAGGGCATGCCCTCGACTCCGTCCGCGGCTCAACTGACGGCGTTGCGCCAGGCGATGGATCCCGCTGCGCTCGGCCCCGAGCAGACGCAAGCGGTGGGGACGGACGGCGCGCTGGCGGTCGACTTCGCGCTGCCCAGGTTCGGCATCTCGCTGCTGACCGTCCAGCCCGGCAGTCTCTCCGACGGCGGCACGTCCTCGACCGACGGCGGCGCTGGCGGTGGTGGTGGTGGTGGATGCAGCTGTCGCCTCGATCCGCGGGGGAATCCCGCGGATGAGGCGACGCTGGTGCAGATGATCGTGGCAGCGGTGGCGCTATCCGTCGCGCGGCGCCGAGGCGTCGCGCGACGAGGGGCGCGGCGCCGCCTTACTTCTTGTAGCCGACGGCCTGGACGTTCTTGAAGACGGCCAGGTCGGTGTCGTCCGTGGGCAGGCCGGCGACGATGGCGCCCTCGTAGAACGTTCCGAACGAGTTGTTGCTGTTGTCGCCGCCGACGCCCAGCAAGATGCCGCCCTGGTTGTCGAACCCGCCGCTCGGCGGCGCCTTGCCGCTGAACGCCGTCGTCAGGTCGGTCGCCGTCGCGGCATCGGCCATCCGCAGCGCGTAGGTGTTCGACGAGGTCTTCAGGATGCCGAAGGCGAAGTTCACCTTCAGGGACGGGTTCTTGGTGTTGGCGTTGGCGCCGCTCGATCCACCCGGATCGCTCGCCGCCGTGCCGCCGGCCCAGACGCCACCCTCGAAGTCACCCTCGAACCACGGTCCGCTGCCTGCGCCCTTGCCCCAGAAGCCCGTCCCGAAGAACAGCGTGTTCATCGTGTGGTACTGGGTCGGGTTGGTGGTCACGTTTCCGAAGTCCCAGCAGCACTGGGATCCCGCGTGCGTTCCGTCCGCCAGCTCGTAGATCCCTTCGCTGGCCTGCTTGGTCGGGACGTTCGTGCCCGCCTTGTTCAGGGGGGTGCGATATCCCTCGTACTGCTGCATGTACAGCGCGTACACCTTGTGGCCACCCGCCGTGATGGACAGCTTGGTCGCCGTCGACTCGTAGTCCGGGTCGCCGGAGCGCGCGCCGTTGCCCGACAGACCGGCAGGAGCCGACTTGAGATCGTTCTTGTTACCCGACTGGTCGTACAGGATCGAGACGGTGCAGGTCGAGGTGCCGCAGAAAGCGTCCTGCGCCGCGGAGTCGCCATAGCCGTCCGCCGTCATTCCGATGTCCATCGTCGAGCCGCCCGTGCCGGTGTTCGTGGCCGAACTGTCCTTGCGAACCTGGTACAGGGGACCCGTGTACTTGCTCGAGAGGGCGCGAACCATGCTGTACGCGGCGACGCAAGGCGTGTTGCCCGTGGCGTAGACGTCGCACGGACCCATGCCGCGCGTCCCGGTGCCGCCGCCCGAGCCCGTGGCGCCGCCCGAGCTGCTGGCGCCGCCGCCACCGTTCGTTCCACCCGAGCCGGAGGCGCCGGCGTGGCCCGCCCCGCCCGTTCCAGCGGTCATGCCGCCCGAGCCGCTCTTGCCGCCGGCCGCGCCAGCACCCGAGCCGCCGGTGCCGCTGCTCCCGCTGCTCTGCAGGACGATGCTGCCCATGGTCGCCGGGCCCGTGCCGTTGGGGACGATGGTGAGCATGTTCCCCGCGACGCAGTACCCGTACGCGGTCATGTCCTGGGTGACCGTGAGGTTGTTTCCCGAGGTGGTGAAGTTCCCGTCCGTCTGCCCTTCCACGGTGGCGTGTCCGATCGATCCCATCTGATCGACGGTGGCGTCGCACGAACACCCTCCCGAGGCGCTGGTGCAGGTCACGTCGCTGTAATAACCGCTCGCCGCCATGACGGACGCCAGGCGATCACACATGACGGGAGCACCGGAGAGCGTGAGGCAAGCCGGGGGCAACGTGACGTGCTCCATGCCCGTCGTGTGCGTGGCGTCGGTGAACGTGCCGTTCGCGTTCAACGTCAGCGTGCCGGTCACCTGCAGGCTCCCTGTGACCGTGCCGGAGGGGCAGGTCAGGCCGAACAGCGTCTGCAGGTCCAGCTCGCCGGACACCGACAGGCAGGATGACTTCACCGTCCAGGTCCCGGCGGCCGTGCCACCGCAGGGCGAGAAGCTGGAGCAGGTAGCGCCGCTGCCGCCCGAGCCGGTGGCGCCTCCGCTGGCGCCTCCGCTCTTGCCGCCGCTTCCGGTCGAGCCGACGCTGCCGCCCGTGTGGGCGGCGCCGCCGCTGCCGGTGCTGCCGCCGCTGGACGAGGAGCCGCCCGAGCTGCTGCTGGAACCGCCGCTTCCGGGAGGTGGGTTGCTCGAGGTGGCGCTGCAGGCCCCGAGGATCATCCCGATACTCGCGGCAAAACCTACTGTCAGGGGCAGAGCAGCGGACTTTAGCCTCATCTCATCTCTCCTTCGGGGGATTGGGGGCGGCAGTGACCTGAATCGCGGTAACGCAGAAGGGGTTTGTCGCGAGGAGGGGTTCGTTGTCACACCTGCGGTCGAATTCGTACGCCGGGGCGCGGCGCGCGGGCCCATAGCGCCGGTTTACCTACACGCAGGTCGCACGGGGCCTGCTTCCCTGACCAGCGCGGCGCGCTTTTCGCTTAACCTGGCAACATCTGCCGACAGAAGGGGTATGGTCAAAAATCGGTTCGCTCCCCTGGCGCTGGCGTTGGTGGCGGGCTACGGACTCACTTTTTGGGCGTGCAACCCCACCTCGGGTGACACCCCCTCGGGCACGGGAAGCGGTGGCGGACCGGGAGTGGGCTCGGGCGGCGTCGCGGCTGCCACGGGCGGAAAGACGGGGAGCGGTGGCGGGCGGGGCACGGGCGGAGCTTCCGCCAGCGGCGGCGCGGGCGCCGCCTGCGCGAACGTCGACGCCTGCGGCGGTGACCTCACGGGGAGCTGGGCCGTCGCCTCGTCGTGCCTGACGGTGTCGGGCAAGCTGGATCTGTCGGTGGCGGGCGCGGGCTGTCCGCCCGTGCCGATCACGGGCAGCCTGACGGTGACCGGGACCTGGACCATCAACGCCGACGGGACCTACATGGACCAGACGGTAACCACCGGGACCGAGCACTTCACGATGGGAGCCGCCTGCCTGGTGATCTCCTCGACGCCGACCACCTGCAGCGGTGCCGCCGGCCTGCTGGAGGGTCTTGGCTACTCGTCTCTGACCTGCACCAGCACCTCGGACGGCGGATGTGACTGCAACGGGACCATCAACCAACCGGGCAGCCTGGGCTTCGTCTCGCCCGCGCCGTCGACGAACGGCAACGTCACGTCCTCGAACAACGTCGTGTCCGTTTCGACCGACTCCGGCAACGATGAGTACGCGTACTGCTCGTCGGGAGACACCTTGACGGTGACGCCCCAGAGCACGAATCCGACCATGACCGGGACCATCGTGCTGCACAAGAACAGCGGCGGCTCGGGCGGGGTCACGGGCAGCGGCGGGCGTCCCGCCGGAACCGGTGGCAGCGCGAGCGGGAGCGGCGGACGGCCCGCGGCCGGCGGTACCACGGGCACGGGCGCCACCATGTCGGGCGGCCGTACCGGTGGCGGCGGCGCGACGGCCAGCGGGGGACACGCGGGTGCGGCTTCGGGCGGAGCCACCGGCGCGGGCGGTGGGATGGGGCCGTGCGACATCTACGGCAGCGCCGGAAATGCCTGCGTGGCCGCGCACAGCACGGTCCGCGCGCTGTTCGGGGCGTATGGCGGCAAGCTGTACCAGGTTCGCAATTCCGCGGGCGCCACCCTGGACATCTCCGCGCTGGCGCCCGGGGGCGCCGCGGACGGAGCGGCCCAGGACGCCTTCTGCATGGGCACCACCTGCGTCATCACCGTCGTCTACGATCAATCCGGCAAGGGCAACGATCTGTGGTACCAGGGCTCGACGATGGTGCCCGGCTCGACCTCCAGCAGTCCGTCGAAGGCGACCACCGAATCCCTGATGCTGGGCGGGCACAAGGTCTACTCGCTGTACATCAACCCCGGGAACAGCTACTGGGTCGACGCCTCGAAATCGGGCATCCCGCTCGGCAGCCAGCCCGAGGGCATGTACATGGTGACCAGCGGAAAGCACTCCAACGGCGGCTGCTGCTTCGACTACGGAAACAGCGAGACCGATCGCAAGGCGGACGGCTCGGGCGCCATGGACGCCATCAACTTCAGCTCGATCACGGCGTGGGGAACCGGTGCGGGCTCCGGGCCCTGGGTCATGGCCGACCTCGAGTATGGCGTGTTCGCCCAGAACAACACGGGGAAGAACCAGAACGATCCCACCCAGACCAGCGCGTACGTCACCGCCATATTGAAGAACAATGGAACGACGGAGTTCGCGCTGCGCGGCGGGAACGCGGCCTCGGGGGCGCTGGGCACTTACTGGAAGGGCGCCCTGCCGGGCGGCTGGAGTCCCATGAAGAAACAGGGCGCCATCGTCCTGGGCAGCGGCGGCGACTGCTGCAAGCCAGGCGGTGGGGCGAACCTGAGCGACGGCACCTTCTACGAGGGATGCATCGTCACCGGCTACCCTTCCGATGCCACGGAAGACGCCGTGCAGGCGAACATCGTGGCCGCCGGCTACGGCAAGTGAGCGAGGCCGGTTCCGACGGCGGCGCCGCGAAGCGCGTTTGCCGCAGTGATGCCCGTGGGCCGGGTTTGTTGTCATAGCGGATCGGTTCGCACAGGATGAAAGCGTGAAGGTCGCGTCGGGGCGGCGGTTCGGGTGCGCGGCGCTGCTGGCCGCGCTCACGCTGATGGCCGCCCGGACTGGCCACGCCCGTACCGTGGCGGCGACGGCCCAGCTGGACTATGCGGCGGCGGCCGGCTGCCCGACCGCGGACGAGTTCGAGTCGGTGGTCGACGGACGGCTGGGGTACGAGGCGTTTCGCGCCGACGCGCCCGATCGAGTGGTCGTGCGCATCGAATGGTCGGGGCGGGCCCTGGAGGGGCGGCTCGACTGGCAACACGCCAGCGGCGGGGCCATCGGCGAGCGCACCTTTCCCTCGCGCAGCGGCGACTGTACCGAGTTGACGCGCGCCATGGCGTTCGCGCTGGCGGTGCAGCTTCAGCTGATGGCGGCGACGGCCATGGACGATCGGCCGCCGCCCCCGGCCCCCCCGGTCGTCGCGCCACCCGTCAGCCCTTTGCCTCCGCCGGTGATCAGGGAAGTGGCCCCACCGCCGCCCCCTGCCCCCTCCTCGGGTGGCCGCGGTCGGTGGGTGGCGGTGGGCGCGGGAGCGGCGGCGGGGCTGGGCCTGGCCGACGCTCCGGTGGGGCTGGGACGCCTGTTCGTGACGATGGGCTGGACCCACGTGGCGCTCGAGCTGGCGGGCGAGTCCACCCTGCCGTCCACGACCCGGCGGGCGGACGGCGCGGGGTTCTCCCAGTTTCAGCTGCTGGCCGGTCTGGCGGCGTGCGGCGTGCACCGCTGGTTCAGCGCGTGCGCGGTGGGCAAGGCGGGGCAGCTTCGGGTGCAGGGGCAGAACGTCGACGTCCCGGGGTCCGCCACCGGGCTGGTGGTGCTGGCGGGCGTCCGGCTGGCCGGGGCCCACGCCCTCGGCCACCGAATGTACATAGTGGGCCGGGCGGAGGGCCTGGCCCGGCTGACGCGAGGCACCGTCACCCTCGATTCGATGCCGGTGTGGCACACGCCGCCGCTGGCGGCCCTGCTGGGAATCGACCTCGCGGTACGATTCGATTGAACAAACGGCAGGTTGCCGTCAGCTACACTTAGAGATGGGTTATCTGCGGCAAGTTCGCTCCCCGACCCTCGAGCCCGAGCTCGAGGTCACCTGTCTTGGCGTCTACGAGCGCGAGCTCGATTACCTCTTCTCGACGCTGCAAAGGTTGGGGGCGAGCCCCCGGGAGATCGAGGACCTGGCCCAGGAGGTCTTCATGATCCTCCACCGGAACTGGCCCACCCTCGACGTGACCAGACCGTTCCGCCCTTACCTGTTCGCCGTGGCGTTCCGGGTCGTGTGCGCGCACCGCCGGCGACGCAGCCGCGAGATCCCGCAGCCGTATCTGGAGGCGGAGGACCCCGCCACGGGACCCGAGGAGTCGCTGCAGTCGAAGCAGTCGGCAGACCTTTTGATGATGGCACTCGACACGCTCCCCTTACCTCGGCGCGCCGTCGTGGTCATGCATGACCTGGATGGATTCTCGATCATCGAAGTCGCCGCCCGCCTGTCGCTCACGCGATTCGGCGCGTACGCGCGGCTTCGCAAGGCGCGCAAGGAGCTGGCGTCGGCACTTAGACGTTTGTTGCGGGAGAGGGCGAGGAGATGAACCTAGCAAATCATAAAAATATCGAAGATCGAATGACCGAAGAAGAGCTGGCCATGGTGATGGCCGAGGGCCGACAGATTTCGCGCGCCCCGGACGTGGTGCGGGCCCGCCTGCTGGCCCGAGCCCGTGAGGCCATCGCCGCGTCCAACCGGGCAGCGCCCGTGATCTTGCCCGCCGCCGTTTCTACCTGGCGCACCTGGCGGGTTGCCACGGCGGCCGGGGCGGTGCTGGCGCTCAGCGCGGCGGGCGCCGGGGCGGCCCTCTACACCCGGGCGCCGCGTGTCGCCCCCATCGAGCCGGTCCCCGCCGAGCGCGCCACGCCGCGCCCGCGAATCGTCAGACGTCCGGTGGCGCAGGCGGCCATCGAGCTGACCGCTCCCGAGGCGGCCGCGCCGCTTCCCAGAGCGCGGCGCCCGCGGCAGCTGCTGACCCCGCAGGAGTCCTACGCGGCCGAGCTGCGCCTGTTGCAGGGCGCTCAATCGGATTACACCAGCCAAGACTTCCCGGACGCGCTGGTGCTGCTGGCCGAGCACGCTCGTCGCTTTCCCGACGGACGGCTGGCCGAGGAGCGGGAGGCGCTGCGCATCCGCTCGCTCGAGGGGGCGGGCCGTGGTGATGAGGCCCGTCACGCGCTGGCGGCGTTCGGCCGGCGCTTTCCCCGCAGTGCGCTGCTGCCCCGGTTGCAGCAGCAGCTCCGCGGCGCCGCGGACTGAGTTCGCGAGACCAGGCCGGGCGCGTCGCTGGCGAGCCCGCGGCGGGCGCCGCCCGGCCGATCAGACGCTGACGGCCGGTACGGTCATCGTCTTGATGTCGGCGTAGGCCGCTTCGATGCCGGCCGCCGCGATCACGGTCCGGGACATCGAGGCGGGCCGGCGCCCCGCAGGCTCGTGGTGGGGGGCCTGACCGGGTGGGTCGAACCGGCGGTCCCCACCCGGGGGCCGCCAGCCGCCTCTCGGCTTGCCGTTCGGGTGCTATTGCCTGCTGCTGTCGCCGGCAGGCCCCGCGTGCACTGAAAAGCGGGGGCCGGCGGGCTGTTCCCGCGGTACATTGTGTATCCGGTCTTTCCACAATCGAGACCTGGTTCGTCGCTCCCATGGACCTCGAAGGGAACTCCAGCCGCCAGTGCGGTCCCCTGCAGGCGCGTCGCGCGCCGGTGGCCTCGTACATGCCGCTCTTTGTGGCGATCCTCTCCCTCGCCTGCGGCTGTTCCGAGACGCTGGACGCGGGTCATGACCGGGCCAAGGGGATCCTCCCCGTGGATCAACGGAATCCCTTGATCCTTCTGAACGATGGCGCCTTCGACAACTGGTCGGGGGAATATGCCGTGTTGCTGGCGAACAGCGGCGGCTCTCCCCTGGCCGCGATCATCGTCAACACCAGCCCTGATTGGCCCGATATCCAGACGAACGTGGGCGGTTACCGCGATCTGGTGGAGGCCGCTCGCAACAGCGGCCTCACCAACCTGCCCGATCCCATCGCCAGCATCGAGCAGCCCCTCCTCATGCCGTCGACTGGCGTCATCGCCGACACGCATCCAAATCGGTCCGAGGGGGCCCAGGCCATCATCGCTCTCTCCCGCAGTCTGGGACTGCCCTATCGCCCGCTGGTGGTCGCGACCGGCGGGGCGCTGACCGACGTCGCCGACGCCTATCTGATGGATCCCACGGTGGCCGAGCGGGTGGTGGTGGTCTCGTCCCTGGGCAGTGCGAACAGCGACGGGGGCGGGATGGGCAGTCCAAACGGCGATCGGGACCCGTGGGCAGACTTCATCGTCGCCTCGCAGTTCCAGTACATCCAGGTCAGCGTCTGGTACGACCAGCTGACAGACGTGCCAGCGGACAGGCTCTCCGAGGTTCCCAAGAGCGAGCTCGGGGACTGGATAACCCGCAAGCAACCCAACTTGTTCACCTGGACGCCGGCGGCGGACCAGGTGTCCGTCCTGGCCGCCGGCCTCCCCTCCTTCGTGACCTCGGCCCGGCACCTGTCCGCTGCCTCTTCCCTCGGTGCCGGCACGACGGTCGGGCCGAACCTCTCCATGGAGAAGGGCGGGCCGAACTGGCTGGTCACCGGGTGCGATGGAACGGCGGCCACGCTTCAGTTCTGGACCGCCCTGCGAACCACCACCAACTGAGCCGCGGTCCCAGCGGTCAAGCCGCGGCCGTCGTCCTCGGAACGAGCCGCCGGTCGAGGGCGAGACCTCGCGCCATCAGCGTCCACGGCGGCGGATGACACCGGCCGGCCATGTTGCCGACCGCCGCGCCGGAAATCGCGCAAAAAAAATCCTGGCCCACTTTTCCGCGCACTCTGCGACTGCGGGCCAGGTGTGGTTCCGGCGCTGAACGCAGCCGGAGCCCACGCGGCGCACACGCGTCGGGCCCCGTTTGTTTCAGAACGCCCCAGGGAGGAAAAAATGATCTTCAGACAGAAATGTCGGTTCGGCATCGTCGTCGCAGTGGGGCTGGCCGGCCTCGGCATTGGCGGCTGCTCTTCGTCCGGCGGTTCGGGCGGCTCTGGCTCCGGTGGTAGCGGCACGGGGGGGCAGCAGCAGGGTACGGGCGGCGTCACCAGCACGGGTGGCAAGAGCGGCTCCGGCGGCACGGTCGGCTCGGGCGGCAGCACGGCCAGCGGGGGGACCGTGGGCTCGGGCGGCGCGACGGCAACCGGGGGAACGGTCGGCACGGGGGGCGCGACCGCGTCGGGGGGCAGCCAGGGGACGGGCGGGACCTCCTCGAACGGCGGCGCCGCTGCGGGCGGTACCACGGTGAGCGGCTCCGGCGGTACCGAGATCGGCGGCGGCGGCGGACGGGCGATGGGCAGCGGCGGCTCGGCCGCCGGAGGGCGAGGCAACGGTGGCAGAAACGGTTCAGGCGGCATGGCCATGGGCAGCGGCGGTGCTGGTGGCACGCCCCCGTCCGGCTCCTGCGAGAAGGGGATGACCAAGGGCTCCGACGTCGCCATCCTCGGCGAGTCTTTCTACGCAATCTCGCCTCAGTACATCCAGAACCGGATCCAGGATGACGCCCGCAAGGCTGGTTCCCTGGGCGCGAGCGACACGTACCACAACGTGGCCGTCAGCGGACAGAACATGAATTACATCGCCACCACGGAGTGGACCGCGGCCACCCAGGGCGGCGCTGCCCCCAAGTTCGTCATCATGGACGGCGGCGGTATCGACTGTCTGAACGGGTCGTCCTGCCCCACCTGCGCCAGCACGTTCACGATGCTGCTTGGAAAGATGGGCACCGCCGGCGTGAAGAAGGTCATCTACACGCGATACCCGGAGCCGGGAAATCCGCCTGGTTCGAACACGGCGCTGAAGGCTTGCCTCGACATGACCATGCCCGGCATGCAGACGGCGTGCGCCGCCTCCACCTCACCGCAGTGCGACTTCCTCGATCTGCGACCGGTCTGGGTGAATGGAGACACGTCGGACGGTTTGCATCCGACCCAGTCTGGCGGAGAGCACGTCGGCGACCTGATCTGGTCCGAGATGATGAAGGACTGCATCGCGCAGTAAGCGTTCGCCAGTCGGTTTCGAGCGGGAGGAGCGGGGTGGCGCCTGACGGCGCCACCCTCTCCCCTTTTCTGGCGCCGGACGTCCCGGCGAGCGTCTAGAATGGCCACAGCTAGGTGACACACGCATGAGGATTCGTTGTCTGCTCGCGATGATCACGACGGTGACGGCGGCCCTGATGGGCTGCGGAGGAAACAGCACGACGCCTCCATCTAAACCGTTCGCGCTCGACGGAAAGTGGATCTACCTGGGACCGTCCGATGTGCCACACGACCTGGCGGTGGACGACGTGTCGATGCAGTACACCGACGTCGAGGGCAAATGGTCGTCGAAGTGGACCATCAAGACCTACGATGACGACAAGCACCACTTTCAGGTCAGCTTCGACTCGGGATCGGGGACGTACCTGCCCACGGGTCACGACATGAGCGGCACCTACGAATTCAGCGATTCGTTCCTGACCATTCAGCTCGCGAACGGCCTGTCCTCCTATCCCGATCTGAAGAACGCCGGCACCTGCACCGATGCCTCGGACGGGACGGCCACGCCCGACTGCCGGCTGTACGTCAAGCAGAACTGAGCGCGACCCCCGTTCGGGCGGACCGGGGCGGCCCAGCATCGAAACGGTCGCGGGAGGATCAGGGGCACGCCGCACGAATCAGAGCGGGTGCTGCTCGAGCACCGGCCAGGCGACGCCGGCGTTTCCCTCCTCGGTTCCACCGCCCTGCTTCGTGCACAGGGTCACCTGGACGCCGCCATCGCAGCCGGAGTAGGTCGCGCAGCCGTTCGCGTCGGGGGCGGAGGGATCGCCGGTGCATCGATCGAGCTGGGCCCACTTCTGGAACGTCGCTTGCGCGCCCAGGAAGGTCATGGGCATTCCGCGCACCACCGAGGACGCGCCGCCGCCGTAGGGAACGAGGGTGTCGGCCGTTCCGCGGAAGGAGATCACGGTGAGCGGACGTGACGGCAGACAATCGCCGACGTTCTCCTGCGCCAGATCGAACGCCGACGGCGCGATGCCGGCGAAGATGTCGGCGGCATGGCAGGCGACCTGGTACGCCATTCCACCGCCCATCGAGAAGCCGACCGCGTACACACGCGTGGAGTCGATGCAGGCGATCGATTGCACCTGCGTGACGACCGCGAGCGCGAACGCGACGTCGTCCACGCCCGAGACGCAGCACGGGCCGACGTTCCAGGCGGCGCCGGCGGGGCCCGCGGCGCCGTTCGGAAAGGCCATGATCACGCCAGAGGAGTCCGTCTCGGCCGGATAAGGCGACAGCATCCGCTCGGTGGCCCCGTTCACCGTCAGGCCATGAAAGTCCAGGACCAGCGGCACGCGCGTGCTGCCGGTATAGGACGACGGCACGTGAAGCAAGTAGCTGCGGGCCATCGAACCGACCTGGACCGTCTCCGTCGTGTCGCCCGCGCTCAGGCCGGCGGCCGGGCAGCTGGTGCCACCACCGCCTGCCGCGCCGCCCGCGCCAGGCGGCCCCGTTATGGCGTCCAGGCCGGTGGACGAGCAGCCGCCCAGGGCCATGACGAGCCCCAGCGTCGCTGCCATCGCAGCCGAACCCTTCACAGCCACGCCTCCACGGTCAAACCGAGCAGGAGGTTCGGCGCCGCCGCGGTGGCGACGGTCTGACCGACGAATCGCACCGCGGGATAGGGCACGGCCGCCTGCACGTGGGCGGCCGCGATCAGGTCCCACCTGTCGTTGAGGTGGAGAATGGCCCCCGCCCCCCCATCGACCAGAAACGACCAGAGGCCGAGGTCGTGACCGAGGGCGGGCGGCAGCGCCTGGCCCTGAACGGACGTGTGCAGTGCGCCGACCGAGACGCTGAAGCTGGGACGCACCCGGCGCCCGGGCAGGGGACGGTACCCGATTCCCAGCAACGCCTGGTCCTGGCTGACGCGGGCGGTGCCCGTGGCCCCGTCGACCGAGCCGCTGGCACCGACGCCGGCCAGGTCTGCCTGGACCAGCCAGGCCGCCGTGAGCCGCCAGTCCAGACGAAGGCAGGGCAGCACGGCCGGCCCCACCCCGTCCGTCGTGAACACGACGACCGCGCCCGCCGCGACGCCGATTCGTCCAGACGCAACCCCTTCGCGGGCGCTCGCCTCGGCTGGCCTCGAGGCAACAACCGGTGGCAGCGGCGGGGGCACCCCATCTGGCTTCGCCCCGGCCGGCGGCGCGCCAGCCAGCAGATCGATCTCCAGCAGGCAGGATCGCAGCAACTCGAAGGCGCGGATGGCCACCGTCTGGGGCGCCCGGCTGACGTCTGGATCGATCGACACGCGCCGCGCCACCGATCGGCCCTTCCCATCGGCCGCCCAGACCTCGACCGCGACGGGGGCGGGCACGCCGGGCAGCGCGATCACCGCATCGACACCGCGATCTTCGGCGAGAGGCCGCAGGGAGGAGGGCGAACCGCCGTCGCTCCCCGGCGCCGCGGGCTCAGGAACGTCGAGCATCCGCGGTTCGACCCCCAGGGACCTCAATTCGCCCGTCAGGCGGATCAGCACCTCGGTGGTCACGGCCGGCGGATGCGGGACCTTCACCAGACCCACCGTGGTCGCCCTCACCGGCGTCGTCCAGGCGCACAGGCCGGCGACGATGACCATGATCGACGCCCGCCGCATTCAGGACACCACCGTCGCGTGAGCGGCACGTTCAGCGTCGACATGCTTCCGACGGCGGTGCACTAGTGCACCGCTCTCGAAATATCGTCACGTTCGACCGACGATCCGGGCCGGCCGCTTCGTTGCTCCTCCTCACAATACCTACGGGTATTCCTCGTCGTCGCGCCTCGCGTCCGGCCCGGCTTGTCGGTCTCGGCGGCGACGCTATTTCGAGAGCGGTGCACTAGTGCAGCAGCGCCCGGGCCGAGCCAGCGTAGGTTCCTTCGGGAAAGCGGCGCAGATATTCCTCGGCGATCGGCCTCGCGGCCCCTGCCCCTTCCCTCTGTTTGATCAGCGTCATTCGACGTCCCAGCGCCTCTGAAGCGTAGGTGCCCGAGGGCGCCCGCGCGAGATATTCATCGTACCAGCGCAACGCCCGCGCGGGATCGCCTCCACCCGCTTCGGCAACCCGCCCCAGAAGAAAGGCGGCATCGGAGGCGCGGGCGGACGCCGAGAAGCGGCGCCGCTGCGCCAGCAGCGCCTCACGCGCCAGCGCCAGCCGGCGCCGGTAGCGCGCCGCATCCGCCAGCGCGAACAGATCCTCGCTGGAGGCGCCCTCGAGGACCTCTCTCACGCCCGCTCGATCGGCGTCAGCCAGGATCGCGTCCCAGTCGCCGCTCGCCAGCGCTTCGCTCCAGCGAAGCGGGCGCTCCGCCCGGGCCGCCCTGCCGGCAGGCGCCGCCGCCCTCGGCCGAGCGGCCGGCTCCACGGCCGGTGTCGAGCGGGGGAGCTCGAGCTCGGCGCGCGTCACGGCCGGAGCGGCAACCTGCGGAGCCTCGTTACGCCCCAGGGGGCCCTGCTTGCCGAAGCCTTGGCCCTGCCCTGGCTCCTGGCCGCCATCTTCACTGATCAGGGTCTGCGCGCCGGGCAGATCCACCGTCAACCGCTGGCCGTCGCGCAGCACGATGTCCCCGCCAGAGACGGGGCCGCTGACGACGACGCGCCCGCGCCGCAGCCGCAGCTCGAAGCGCTCGCGCAGCGGATCCCAGGACACGGTGAACACGGTCCCCTTCACGGTGACCAGGAACGGGCCCACATCCACCAGCCAGGTGCGCCCGCTGTTCGGGGTCACCTGGAAATAGGCGGTGCCCTGCTCGATGGCGATGCGCGCCCCGGCGGCGCCCACCGAGCGCAGCCGCCCATGTGTGCCCGGCATCAACACGAACTCCGTGCCCTCGCTGAAGGACAGCTTCACCCCGTCGCCGCCCGACTCCCGGAGGTATCCCCCCGCGATCAGGCTGCCCCCGTGAACCTGATAGGTGAGGGCCGACAACGACGGCGCGGGCGTCGTCTGCAGCCGGGGCCGGGCGACCATCAGCACCACCGCCGCCGCCAACACGGCCGTGCCCAGTCCGGCCAGCGACCAGCGCCACCAAGCAGCGCGCCGCCGGACGTCGCGGGCCGCCAGCCGCGAGAACAGCCCCTGCAAGCCATATTGCAGCTCGGCCGTCGTCGGCGGCACCACCTGCCTCTGGATCAGGCCGGCCACCGCCTCCAGCGCCTGCGACCGCTTGTCCCCCTGTTCCGGCGCGCGCTTCATGACCGCCCCCATCCCTTCCCGTCCAGCAACGGCGCCAGGTCCGGTTCACGCTCCAGAAATCGATCGAAGCGCTTCATCCCGTGGGCCAGACGGCGCTTCACCGTCGACACCGACAGTCCCATCGTCTCGGCCACCTCCTCGACGGTCATCGATTCCAGGTGGCGCAGCGCGAACACCAGGCGATCTTCCGTCGAGAGCCGGTCCAGAAGACCATAGAAACGGCGCAACAGATCGCGGGCCTCCATGTCCAGAGTCCCGGCGCCCAGCTCGACCAGCGTCTCGGGCCGATGAAAGGACAGCCAGGCGCGGGCCTTCCGGCGGCGCAGCTCGGACTTGAGGACGCGCACCGCGAACGAGAACACGAAGCTTCGCAGGGCGGCCGGCTCCCGCAGGGTATTCACCTTGCTGTAGAGCCGACAGAACACCTCCTGCGCCACGTCCTGGGCCTCGGACTTCGAGCCCAGGCTGCGCTCGGCCACCGCCAGCACCATGGGTGCGAAGCGGTGCCAAGCCTCCGCCACCGCCCACGCCTCCCCGGCCGTCAGACCGCGAGCGACGTCCTGATCGGAGATTCCCCGGCGGTCCGAGGGGACCAACCGTGAGACGGGGGTGTCAGGATTCTGGACTGCCATGATCGCGGAACGGGCCGCCCAAGGGACCGTTCACGGACAGGCAGTCGCAACAAAGCACGGAAATGGTTCAACCTTCTGTGCACGTAGGGCACAGTGGGCGTACGGTGCGGTGGTCCCACCAGTCCCCCGACCGGAGGGACCACCGCCCGTGCCCATGCCGCCTTCACCGATCTTCGACTCACAGCCGATTGACGCCACGTTCGAGACCGAGGCTTCTCCCCCGAGTAGCTTTCGATCCCGACGAATTGGCGACGCGGTCGACAGGAGACCGCTCGAGCCTGTGGGCGCGACGAACGGAACCGGCGACATGCGGGGGATTGTCGCCACCCCCCCACGTTTGTCAGAGAATCGCGATTGCACAACTGAACGCGTCCTGTGTGACAAGAAAACGGGTGTCCCGACAACATCAATCGACATCAGCAGCGCGCCCGAGCCCCGTCGGTCGGAACGCGGTGCTTTGTCCATCTTCAACTTAACTTGGGACCGAGAAGGACGTTGTATCTATCCATTGAAATACCGCAGGTCACGGCGCACGAGCTCGACCGAGAGGGGGCGGGTGCATGATGCGTGATCCTTTCGAGCCGCCAAAACCGTGGCGGACGTTGCTGGATCTCGAACGTCCCATTCCGTCGCTGCCCGCGTTCACGCGCGCGCGGGCGGTGGCGCGCGCCCGCGAGGCCATCAGCAGTCCGCCTTCCGTTCCGCTGGTGGTGAGGGTGACCGGGATGCCGCGCTGGACGTTGCCGCTGGCGATCGCCGGCGCATCGCTGGGCACGTTTGCCGTCGCTCATCACATCGACAGCGCCGCACAACCACCGGTTCGGCTGGTCGTGGCGGACGCGCCGCCGGCCCTGACGACCGGCCCCAAGCGGCCGGTATGGGGCGCCCTCGAGCTGGAAGCCAGCGCCGCGCCTGCCGAGAATGACGGCGCGCATGACGGCCAGCCCCGACGGCCCCCGCGAACGACGGCGCCGTCGCCCGACGAGCTGTTGCTGTTGCAGGGCGCACGGGCGGCCGTGGCCGCTTCCGACTTCGCGACGGCCCGAAACGCCCTACAGGAACATGCCCGCCGATTTCCGGCGGGGCAGCTGACCGAGGAGCGCGAGGCCTTGCGCGTGAAGACGTTGATCGGCCTGGGCCGGCCACAGGAGGCGCGGCAGGCGGCGCGCGCTTTCGAGGCACGATTCCCGGGCAGCGTGCTCGGCCCGGCGGTCAGCAGCCTGACCGGCGCCCCATAGCAAGGTTCTGAACCAGGTCGGACGACGCCGGTGCGGCCGCTGCCGGCCAGCCTCGACGTGCAGGCAAGGCCCATCGCGGGAGCTCGTTCAGCGAGCCCGACGGTGATGGGCCCCCGCTGGCTGAACGCGGGCGCGAACCTTTCGAGTTGCCTGGCCAGCCGAACACCGGGACGTGGTCCCTGGCCGCGGCCAGCGGCGCCGGATCCTCCGGGTGGCCGCCGCATGGCCTGAAAGGGCCGCCGCTCCCCGGCGCGACAGGGCCACGCGATGCCTGTGCGTCAGCCGTCGCGGCCTCGTCACGCCGTCAGGGCCGCCGCTCGAGGCGGCGGCGGAGGCGCGCCAGCAGCACCAGACCGAGGACCAGCGACGCGGCGAGCTGGCCTGCCGCGCCCTCGCCCGCGCTGACGCCGCAGGAGCAGCCGCTGCTGCCGCCGCCGTTCGCGCCGTCGGCGGGCGCACCTCCGCTGCCCGGGGCGCCCCCGCTACCCTGATTGCCCGTCGTGCCACCGGAGCCCTGGCTCGTGACGCCGCCACTGCCGGTCACGCCGCCCGACGATGCCAGCGCGCCGCCGCTCCCCCGCCCTCCACTGCCGGATGACGCCGCGCCGCCCGAGCCGGTCAGGCCGCCGCTGCCCACGCTGGCGCCGCCGGACCCGCCCGTCCGGCCAGCGGCGCCGCCCGTGGCCGCCGCGCCGCCCGAGCCCATGGCTCCTGCCTGACCGCCGCGGCCCGCGGCCCCGTCCGAAGCATCCTGCGCGCCGCCCCCATCAGCGGCATCGGCGCCGCCATCGGGCATGCCCGTGCGGCCGCCTGCCCCCGTCGCTCCGCCAGCGCCGCCGCCACACGCGGCGATCTCGGGATCGACGTTGCCCGCCTTGTCCAGACCCAGGAACGGAATGACGTACGTTGCGTTCAGGTTGGCGTCGGTGCCATGGGGGCCGTTTGGCTCGGACCAAACGTCGAGGACGGTATAGGCGCAGGTGCCGGTCCAGCTCTGGCGCATCCACTGGTGGGAACCGATCGTCACCGTGGTCGAGGTCGTCGCGGTGCTGCCCAATCCCAGCACGTTGGTCCATTCCTTGATGGCCTCGGTCTGGTTGTTGAAGTTGATCGTCGAGTCGCTCTCGCCGTGCCACAGCTGCACGCGCGGCCGGTGTCCGGTGTAGCCCTTGTCCATGGCGCGCGCCTGATCTCCCCATTCCTGCGCGGTGTGCGTGACCATGCCGCCCGCACAAGGACCGCTCCACTGGTTGCTGGAGCTGTAGCTCACCGACCAGCAGCCTGCCGGAACGCCGGAGAATTCGGCGCCGCCTTTGAAGACGTCCGGATAGACCGCCATCAGGGCCTCGGTCATCATCGCGCCCGACGAGGTCCCGGTGGCGTACACGCGGTCGGCGTTGCCGCTGTACTTCGTCAGCGCGTACTTCACCATCTGAGCGATGGCCTGTGTATCCCCGCCGCCGTCGTGAGTCAGCGATTTCGTGGAGCCGACGTCCCAGCAGTTGTTCGACGTCTGCGGGAAGACCATGATGAAGCCGTACTTGTCCGCGGCCGAGACGATGCCCCCGGTTTGCGCCTCGCCGAACACGCCCGAAGCGTTGCCGCCGCAATAGTGATTCACCACCAGGATCGGGGGATCGGGGGCCGGCTTGTCGGGCACGTAGATGTACATGCTGATGTAGGAAGGAACGCCGCTCGCGCCCCAGCTGGACACCGCCTGCAGCGAGGCCGCGTTCGCGCGCGAGGCCCCGACGACGCCGAGGAGGCAGAGCACCACCGCGCCGCGGGCGAGGCGACCACCGGGCCGACATCTGGCTCCCCCTGCGCCGCCGGGACCACCCGGCCGAACGTTGCGCGGAAACGGTTCGTCCCTCGAGGCACTCGCCGTGTTGCTCACAGCCGGTTTGTTCACCGAAAGGATCCCGGCTTGTCAAAGTCTCTTTTGGAAAGCGCCTTAACTACGGGGTCCCGGGGACGCCCCGCCCGAACGCGCCTGGCGCCGGAAAAGGTGATCCCCATCCCCTGGCGCCGTGCCAGTATCCGCAACGTGTCGACGGCCCCCACCATCCGCGCCGACCACGGGGGCGCCGCCCGGGCGCCCTGTTCGCGGCGCACGGTGCATGGTTTCGCGGCCGCCCTCGTCACCGCGCTGTTTCTGGCGCCGGCGGCGAGGGGGGCGGGCCCGGCCCGGCCGCCATCGCAGATCTCCGTCTCCCTCGAGTACCAGCTGTCGGCGAATACGTCCGGATGTGGCGACGTGAACGCCTTCCGGGAGGCCGTGCAGCGCCAGCTGGGCTACGACCCATTCCGCGCGCCGGCCGATCGCCGGGTGACCGTCCGGGTCAGCCGCAGTGACACCGGTTACGAGGGTCGGATCCAATGGGCGGACGCGCGAGGGCGGAACGTGGGCGAGCGCCGGCTGTCGACGCGCCGTCAGGGATGCACGGAGATCCTCAACAACGTCGCCTTCGCGGTGGCGGTGCAGATCCAGCTGCTCGCCGCCGTGGCGCCACCGGTGACGCCCCCCCCGCGCGAGGCGGCGCCGACGGAGCCGCCGGGCGCGCCGGCCGGTGGCGCGGTCGCTTCGCCTTCGCCGACTGGCAATGCCGAGACGGCCGCCCCGTCCGAAGCCACGCCGCCCCCGATCGTGACGGCGCCCGAACCGCCCCTCCCGCCCGCGCCCCCGGCCGCGCCGCCCGCGCCCCCCGCCCCGGTTGCCCCCGCCCCGCGCGCGGAGGCCGCCCGCACCCTGCGGCTCTCGCTGGGCCTGGGGCCGTCGCTGGCCCTGGCGCTCGCCCCTCGCCCGACCGCGTCGGGCCGCCTCTTCGTCGATGGTCGGAGCTCGTGGCTGTCGGTCGAGCTGTCGCTGGACGGTATCCTGCCGATGGAACGGCAGGAGGCGAGCGGTACCGGCTTCTCGTTCCGTCGATTCGACGCCGAAGGGGCGGTGTGCGGTCACGCACGCATGCTTGCCGCATGCGTCACGGCGGGGCTTGGCTATCTCCAGGCGACCGGCAGCGGCGTCGACGCTCCTCGCTCGCCGAGCGGCTTCGGCGCGCAGGCGGGCGGGCGGGTCGCCGTGTCTCAGGAGTTCGGGACCCGTTACTTCGCCACGGCGCGCGCAGAGGGCCTGATCGTGCTCTCTCGCTGGTCGGTCAGCCTGAACGAAGTGTCCGTCTGGTCTACACCTCGCCTTGGCGCCCTCATCGGCGTAGATGTAGGCGCACGTCTTTTCTGATGAGTGCAGCCCGAGCGATCGATTAGACTTTCCAGTCTGCGCATGGCTGAACTTCGCCTCATTCCCTCGCCGCCGCCGCAGCCCACGAGGGAGGAGGAATGCCTGGACGCCTTCCAGCGCGAGCTCGATTACATCTATCGAAGCTTGCGCCGGCTGGGTACGCCGATGTCGGAGCTGGACGACCTGGCGCAGGAGGTGTTCCTGGCGTTGCAGCAGAACTGGGGCGAGTACGACCGAACGCGGCCGCTGCGCCCCTACCTGTTCGGCATCGCGTTCCGGATCTCCGCGGCCAGCCAGCGCAAGCGTCGCCGCGAGGTCGCCTTCGGGATCGTCGAGCCGGACGATCTGGGGCCTAACCCCGACGAGGCCCTGCAGACGAAGCAGATGCGCGGGCAAGTGCTGGCGGCCCTGGAGCAGATCCCGCTGAAGCGGCGGGCCATCCTGGTGATGCACGATCTCGACGACGTCGCCGTGCGCGACATCGCCACCGCGCTGACGCTGCCGCTGTTCACCGTGTACTCGCGCCTGAGGAAGGCGCGCAAGGAGCTGGAAGCCGCCCTGCGCCGCCAGAAGCGGGAGGGAGGCTCGCTGTGATCGAGAAGCTTCCCCCGGTATCGCCGGAGGTGAAGTCCCTCCTTCAGCGTGAGCGAGTCATCCCGTCGTTGCCGCCCGCGGTGCGGGCCCGCGCGCTGGCCGCCGCTCGTAGCGCCCTGGCCTCGCGGCCCCTGCCTGCGTCGCCGGTTCACGTGCCGGCGCCGTGGATTCGATGGGCGGCCGCAGCCGCGCTGACCATCGTCGCCGGCGGCGCGGCGGCCGCGGTCGCCTACCACCGTCACGTCGAGCACCTGCGCGCCATCACCGCCCCGGCCCCCTCGTCGGCGCCCGCGCCCAGCGGCGCCATCCCGGCGGTGGCCCTGCCCCCTCCGGCCGCGGAGTCTACGCCCGTCGCGGCCCCGGAAGAGGCGAGGCGAACGAAGCTGGTCGTCCCGCAGGAGGAGCTTCGTTTGCTGCGCCTGGCCCGCGCCGCCGTCGCCCGCGACGACTTCAACGCCGCGCTACGCCCCATCGCCGAGCACGCGCGCCGGTTTCGTGACGGGCGACTGGCCGAGGAGCGCGAGGCGCTGCGCGTGAAAGCGCTGGCAGGCCTGGGACGAACCGAAGAGGCGCGCCGCGCCGCCAGCGCGTTCGAGAGTCGGTTTCCGCGCAGCGTCCTCTTGCCAGCGGTGCGCCGGATATCTCCTCACGGCGAGTGATGCCTCGCTGCGCGACCGCCCTCGTCGGATGTTTGGTCCTGACGGCAGGATGCGGGGGAACGCTGGACGTGGGCCGCGACATGCCGCACGGGTTGCTCCCGGTGGACGAGCGGAACCCCGTCATCCTGTATCAGGACGACTGGTCCGGTGACTGGCTGGGCGAGTACGCGGTGCTGCTGGCGAACCACGGCGGTCCTCCGCTGGCCGGCATCGTCATCAACACCAGCCCGTTCTGGATGGACCTGGAGGCGAACGCCGCGGGCTGGACCAATCTGCTGAACGCGGCTCGCGCCGCCGGATTGAAGAATCTACCCGAGGTCACACCGAGCGCCGGTGGCCCGCTGATGCACCCCGCGGACGGGCAGATCGAGTCGACGGCGTGGAATGATTCGGCGGGAGCCGAGCAGATGGTCAAGCTCTCCCAGAAGCTGAGCACCCGCACGCGCCCGCTGGTCATCGTCGCCACGACGTCGTTGACGGATCTGGCCAACGCCTACTTCCTGGATCGCACCATCGTCGATCGGGTCGTCGTGGTGTTCGCCGCCGGGTCCTATCAGGCGCCGAACGGCATCATGAACCGGCCCAACGGCGACATGGATCCCTGGGCCGACTGGATCGTGACCCAGCGGTACCAGTTCGTGCACGTTGGCACCTGGTACGACCAGACCGCCGACATCCCGGACGCCAGGCTGCCCGATCTGCCCAAGGACCCGTTCGGCGCGTGGATCATGAACAAGCAGCCGCAGATCATCGACATCACGACGGCCGCCGATCAGGTGGCGCTGCTGTCATTCGGGCTTCCCCACTTCACGAAGAGCGTGGTGCGGGCCGCGCCGGACCTCTCGGCCCCGTACAGCTCGACCCAGGGACCGAACATCGTGCCCACCCCGAACGGCAACGGATACCTGGTCACGGAGATCGCGGCCCCGCTCGCCAGCTCCTGGCTGTGGGGGGTGTTCTCGGGCACGGATTCGCAGTGACGGCGAGCGTCCCGCCGGGCTGAGCCCCGCGGTTCAGCCCCCCTTGGCCTGGATCAGCCGAACGTCTTCAGAACTGGCTCAGGAAGGGCCACACCTCGGCCGGCATCCACGAGGTCGACTTGCCGGCGTCCGTGGGAGAGGCGGTGTGGGGGCCGTCGAACGAGCACCAGACGACAGGCGTGGCGGCCATGCAGCCGGTGTAGGACGTGCAAATGTGACCGCCCGTGGGAGCGGTGGGCAGCGAGGCGATGGTGCATCCGTCCCAGCGCGCGAAGGCGTCGGTCTGCGTCGCCTGCGAATTCCCCGCGATGTCGCTGAGGCCCAGCGAGCCCAGATAGGGAATCGGCTGGCAGGTCGACGGAGCGGTCAGGCCGCCGCGCGAGTGTCCGACGGCAGCGCGAAACACGCCCGGCCGGCCGCACGCCAGCGTCGCCACCATGGCGCCACCCTGACTGAAGCCTTCCAGCTCGACCCGAGACGTGTCGATGCACAGATCCGCCTCGACGGCCTTCAGGATGGCGTCGACGAACGCCGTATCGGCGGTGGCATCCCAGGTCCCGCCGGAGGCGGAGGGCGCGACGAAGATGGTGGTGTTGCCGGAGAGATCGAACAGGCCGAAGTACGACGGCGCGAGGTCCGTGTCCTTGCCGCCGGCCCCGTGAAAATCGAGGATCAGCCGGTACGGGTGACTGTTGTCGTAATTGGACGGCCACCGGATCAGGAACTGGCGCGCGCTGCCCGAGACGGTCAGCGTGTTCTGGTTCGCGGCCGAGGGGCTGTTCTTCAGGGTCGGTGTCTTGCCGCAGCCCCCGGACATGACGGCGCCGCTCTGGCCGCCGCCGGCGCCGCGCCCGGCCGCACCGTCGCCGCCGGTGGCGACGGTGCCCCCGCGGCCGCCCGTGGCGGCGCCGCCCGCTCCCGACGTGCCGCCGCTTTGATGGCCCCCGGTCGCGCCGGTGCCGCCGGTGTGCCCCTCACCGATCCCGCCGGTGGCCGCGATGCCGCCGCTGCCCGTGACACCACCGCTTCCGATCAGGCCGCCACTGCCCGGGGCGCCGCCGCTGCCCGTGACCCCGCCGCTGGCGGGGGCGTCGCCGCTGCCCGCTGCGGTCCCCCCGGTGGCGCCGCCGGCCTTGCCGCCGCTGCCCGTTGTCCCGCCCGACGGGGAGGCGCCGCCGGTCGCCACGCCCCCCGTTCCCGAGGTCGAACCCCCGCTCCCCTCCGCCGATCCCGAGGAGCCACAACCGGCCACGATCAGCGAGAGGACCGCCGCGCAGGCGACGGCAGCCTGGCCCAACCTTGGCTTGGTCATCGGCCCTGGTGCCGCCTGATGCTGTTCGAGAGGGTCGCGGCGGTCGATCAGAACTGGTTGATGAACGTCCAGACGTTCGCCGCGTTCCAGCTGCTCGACTCCTGCCCGTTGTCCGGATACGGCGTGTGGTCACCGTTGAACGAGCAGAACTCGACCGGATAGCCAGCCATGCAACCCATCTCGTTCGTGCAGACGTGCGCGCCGCTGGTGACCGAGGTGGGCGTCGCCCAGGTGCAGCCGTTCGCCTTCGCGAAGTTCTGCGCCAGGCCCACGCCGTTGCTGTAGTTCAGCACCGAGTCATGGGTGCCGTGGGACGCGTAGTAGGCGACCGGCTTCGAGGGCGTGCAGTTGCCGCTCAGCTGCGAGCCCGAGTACACCGCCACGCCGCGGATGTATCCATTCGCGGCGCCCAGCGGCCGCTCGCAGGCGGTCTTGTACGACATGCTGCCGCCGTAGCTCCAGCCGTCGGCGAAGATGCGGCTGGTGTCGACGCAGAAGTTCTCCTCGATGAACTTCACCAGGGCGTCGACGTAGGTCAGGTCCGCGTTGCCCATGTTGGGCCAGCCACAGCCCGAGTCGCCGCTGCTGTTGCCGGAGCACGGCGTGCCGCTCGACTGCGAGCCGTTCGGCGCGATGAAGATGGCCGTGTTGTTCGACTGCGGCAGCAGGTTGTAGAACTTCTGGTTGTACATCTCGTTGTCGTTACCGTTCAGCTCGTGATACGTGATGATGAGCTTGTACGGGTGAGTCTTGTCATAGTTCGTCGGCACGTTGAGGATGTAACGGCGCTGCTGGGTGCCCGACATGAACGTGATGTGGCTGCCGTTGTTGTACATGCTGCTGGCGATGGTGGGCGTGGTGCCGCAGCCGGCCGACATCCCCGGCGTCGTGCCCGAGCCGCCCCCGCCGCCGGGGGTGCCGCCCGCTCCCGTCCCGCTGCCGCCGGTCGAGCTGGAACCGGCGGTGCCGCCGGACGCTGCCCGACCGCCCACTCCCGGGCCCCCGCCCTGGCCGATCCGTCCCCCGGCCGCGCCGCCCGAGGCGGTGGTGGTCCCGCCCGTCGCATGATCTCCGCCGGTGCCGTTGACGTGGCCGCCACCGCCGGTCGTGCCGCCGCTCGACTGGGCGCCGCCGCTTCCCTTCACCATGCCGCCGCTCCCCGTCACACCACCGGAGCTGGTGATGCCGCCGCTGCCGGTCGTGCCGCCGCTGCCGGTGGTGCCTCCCGAGCCCGTCTTCCCCCCGGACGCGCTGGCGCCCCCCGACGACGTTTGTCCTCCGGTGCCGGGCTCCTCGGTGCTGGAGGATCCGCATCCGGACAGGAGCAGCGCGACCACGCTGGGCCACAGGACGAGACGAGAGAGAGACTGGGGGCGAATCATGAGAAACCTCCGGGGTCGCGGTCGTTGAGGCCTGCTTGACGCGGTGGGCGGGTGGGATCACACCGCCCGACCGGTACTGTCCGGGAATACCTCCTTTTGTCATTTCGTCTTACGAATTGTCAGGCAGCCGAATACCCCTGGTTTTCCCTTGTGGATGGCGCTCTGCGATACGTCTCGAACGATCGTCCTGACGTACGACAATCTCCTACCTTGACCTCGCGACCGAGCGTGCCGGCCTCGCCGGTCGACGGATGGCCCCACCGAAGGGCCGCCGCGTCGTGACCCTGAAATTCAGCGACTCGGCACTGGTCACGCGAGGCCATGACACGTTCCCGCTCGGCGTTCCTGCTCCTGTCCATGCTGCCGCTCTCCATCGGGCTGCTCCCCGGCTGCGCGTCCGTGAAGAGATCGTCCGGCGACGGCTCCGGCGGCGCGGCGCCTGGCGGTGATCGGGGCGGCGACGCGGGCGCCCTGGATCCGGGCACCGGCGGCCGCACGACCATCTTTCCCCCTGACGCCGGCAGCCTCGACCAGAAGTTCGCCGGTGAAGGCGGCGAGGACGCCACCTGCGGTTTCGATTCGTTCGACCTGCAGAGGATGCCGGTCGATCTCTTCGTGGTCCTCGACCGCTCGGCCTCGATGAAGGATGACTCGAAGGGGGACGACGCCGACCCCGACGCCGGGCGGCCCTCCAAATGGAGCCAGGTCATCCCCGCGCTCACCGAGGTCATCAGCACCTCCGATCCCTCGATCTCGTGGGGCCTGAAGACCTTTCCCGAGGACATCCCGGGCTCGAGCGACGAGTGCCAGGACGCCAGCGTGACGAGCGCGATCGACGTCCCCATCGCCCCGTCGAACGCCGCCCAGACGGCGGCGGCGGTGCAGAGCGTCTCGCCCGAAGGCAACGGCACCCCCACCGGCGCGGCCCTGGGCGTGGCGCTGACCTACTTGCAGGGCCTGGGGACCAGCGACCGGAAGTACATCCTGCTGGCCACCGACGGCGAGCCCTCGTGCAGCGGCACGGCCGGCAACCTGGACAAGGACTCGTCGAAGGCGAAGACCGACGCGGTGGCGGCGGTGAAAGCGGCCGCGAGCGGCGGCGTGCACACCTTCGTGATCGGCGTGGCCACGAAGTCGAGCGCCACGTCGACCCTGAACCAGCTGGCGGCGGCCGGCCTGGAGGCCCGGGCCAGCGCCAGCGACTCCGATCCGAAGTTCTACCTGGCCAGCACCGAGAGCGAGCTGGTGACCGCGCTGCAGGCGATCGTCTCCCCCATCGCCAGCACCTGCGTCTTCGAGCTGGCCCACGCGCCGCCCGACCCGAGCAACATCGCGGTCAAGGTCGGCGACGCCAAGGCGCCCCGGGATTCGATGCACGCGGACGGCTGGGACTACACCGACGACAGCCAGACGCGCATCCAGGTCTACGGGACCTGGTGCAGTCGCGTGACCAGCGGGACGAACATGGTCCAGGTGGTGTACGGCTGCCCGGGGTTCGTCATCCCTTGACCCGGTGGCGCCAGGGGCGCCCCGCGCGGCCGCGGAGCGCCGGCCTCGACGGACTGATCGTTCCTCGCCCGGTCATGTGGTCGACCTCGAACGACGACCAGTTCCGGTTGGTCGCCTGGTTACTGTCCGCCGCCGTCGGCAGGGCCGGCGCCCAGCAGCGCGCCTCGCGCCAGCCGGGCGATCTGCTCCCCATCCAGGGCCCGGCGGTACAGCATGATGTCGGCCAGCTGGCCAGGAATCAGCTCGGTGACCTGCGTATCATTGCCGTTGCCCCCCAGCACCACGGGGTTGTTCTCGAGGTGAAAGGGACCGCTCTGCAGCGCGCCGCTGTTCACCTCCATGCCCCCCACGTACAGCCGCGCGGTGGTGCCATCCCAGGTGCCGGCCAGGTGCAACCACGTCCGCTGCGGCACCTTCTCCGCGCTGGTGAGGACGATGTATCCGTCGGGGGCGTCCATGATGAGGCGGGCCTTGCCGCTGGCCTCCACCGACAGGTGATACTGCTGGTTCACGCTTCCGCCGATCTGGCGGGAGATCGCCGTGGCGTAGTCGGTGATGGTCCCGTCGAGGTACATCGAAGCGACGACCGTCAAGGCGTTGCCGACCGAGGTGATGGAATCCGAAGGCCTGACGCTGACGTAGCCGCTCGCCTGTGGCGCCAGCGCGATTCCCTCGGGACCGCCCGCCACCCAGCAGGTGGCAGGGTCCAGATTGACCAGCGCCCCGTCGTTGCCCCACCCGGACCAGTCCCGGGAGGCGGCGCTTCCGGCGCCGTCATTCAGTCGCCAGAAGCCGACCAGGTCGTCGAGCAGCCCCGGACGACAGCCGTTCGGGGAGGCATCGGCACAGGCGTAGGGATCGACCGCCACCACCGTGCGGCCCGAACAGCCGGCGCCCGACAGGGTCAGGGCCGAGAGCACCACCAGGGCCGAACGCTCAAAATCTCGCAAGAAAACCTCCGCTGGCGAACAGGGCCGCGCCGTCCAGGTGAGCCGCGTCGAGCGATGAGCCGATGCTCACCCGCATCGAAGGACGAAACAACAGCAGGTCGGCTTCGACGACGAAGAACAGGCGCGAGCCCAGCATCAGGGCCATCCCACCGCCGGCCACCAGCACGCCGGAAAATACCCGAGCATCGTGGGCCGCTGCCAGCGCGGGCATCCCGCTGATCCCACGCACGTGCAGATCCTGGACCCCCACCCCCAGCGCCACCATCGGCTGTAGCCTGCGCTCCGCGCGAAAGAAGTGTGTCGCTTCGATCGTGGCGACCAGCCGGCCAATCTCTGCCGCGCCATCCGCGCGCTTCACCTCCCCGTTGGGTCCGAAACCGCCGGCGGTGAACCGCAGCCCGATTGAAGAGGGGCGCCCCAGCGTGACGGCCAGTCGGGGCACGGTGAACAGCGGCCCATCACCGGCGTCGTGAATCACGCCCAGGCTCGCGGTGACGGCCACCCGGGATGGTGCCGGCGGGCTCGGTGGTGGCGGTGGCGGCGGCGGCTCGGCCGCGATCAAGCGATAGGTCGCCGCAGGCTCGTCCAGGACCTCCACCGGCTGCCCGGGCGCCGGCGCCTCGCCCTCCGAGATGGACGCCAGCAGCTCGATCTGGATGGCCGTGGCCAGTGCCATGGCGCGGCTCAGCTTGGCGCACGTCTCGCTGGCGGACGAGAAGGTGCGCTCCCCCTCCCACTGGTCGTTGGCGTCGCGCCACTGCACCTGCCCTTCCAGACGCCCCGCATCGGCGTGGATTCGTATGACGATGCGGCGCCGGGAAGGTTCTCGAAACGGATCCCAGCGCAGGTACCCGCGGATGGCCTTCTGGAAATCGGCGGCCGTGGGACAGGCCGCGCCGTGATCGGCTTCGTAGTCGAGCGAGACCAGGATCTGCTCGCCCGCCAGGACTGGCTGTCCGCCGAGAAGCATCAGGGCAAGCGCCAGCCCCGGTCCCCACGCAGCGCTCGCGGCCGACCTCACGCTACCGTAGGATACGCGAAGGGGCGGCGGGCCCAGCCATGCCGTCTGTCGTCACGGCCGGCGCGGCGCGCCTCCTCCTTGCCTCGGGCCGCGACCAGCTGCTGTCCCCGGGCGAGCGTGTTCTTCACGGTTCGTTCTCCACCGAGCGGCGCAGCGCCGGCAGCAGCACGCTGTGAGGAAATCGACGAGCGAACGCAGCCAGGCCGCGCTCGGCCTCGCCGCCGCGTCCGCAGCGCGCCAGGGAGCGCACTCGCAACGCCTCGGCCTCTTCGGCGAGACGTCCGTTGGTGAATCGCCGGGCGTGCTGATCGATGATGGCGACGACGGCCGCGTAGTCGCCGTTGGCGTAGGCCCCCTGGGCCCGCCGCAGCACGGCCAGCTCGCCGGCGCGCTCTCCGCCCGGCCGGACCGTCACGCCGCGGCCGGGAGCCGGCGCCAGCGCCGGGCTCGGTTGTGGAGGCACGGCGAGCGACGGCGCCGCCTGCGTCGGCGCCCGCGGCAGCTCTCGCGGCGTGGGCAGGGCCATGCTGGGAGCTGGTCTATCCGCGAGGGGTGCCCGCCGCAGCAGCGCGGCCGCTGCGCCCGCGGCCGTCAGCACCAGCACGGCCGCCAGGGCGACGGACCGCCGCCCCCGGGAGGACCGCGCCGTCGCCCTGCGTGGCCGGGGGGGAGTGGCTCCTTTCGCCAGCCGGGCTCGGGCGCGCGCCAGCGAGCGCGCCCGCGCCAGCCCGGAGACGGGCTCCACGAATCGGGCCGCCTCGAACAGCGGCTCCAGTCGATCGTCATCCGAAGGCCTCGTCTGTCGCGTCACTTCCCCCCGTCCCCTCTCGTCAACCGCTGCACGGCCGTGCGAAGCTCCTTGCGCGCCTTACGCAGCCTTGCATAGACACTGAACGGAGAGATCGCCAGGTGACGCGCGATCTCCGCGACCGGAATCTCGTCCAGCTCGTGCATGACCATCACGGCGCGGCGGCGCAGCGGCATGCGCCCGAGCGCGGCCAGCAGCAGCGCGCTCGCTTCCTTGCGCCCCAGCGACCCCTCCGGATTGGGGCCCAGGTCCTCCACCTCCACCGAGGCGTACGGAATCTCCCGCTTCTGGCGCCGGCGGTGCGCGCTGAAGACCCGGAAGGCGACCCCGAACAGATACGGCCGCATGGGCGACTTGGTGTCGATCTGCGACCAGTTCTGGTGAAGCACCACGAATACCTCTTGTGCCAGGTCCTCGGTCTCGGTGCGGGTGGCCCCCAGCCTGCGCAGGGTGGCGAAGATGTAGTCCAGCTCGGCGTCGAACAGCTCAACGCAGCTGGGCGCCGCGGTCTCCGGGGTCGGAGCGGAAGACCGGGCGGTGCGAAGGTAACCCACGTCCCGTATTTGTCGCGCGGCCTTACGCTTTTTCACATAATCGTACGGCGGTTCGCGGCACGGCAGGCCGCCCCCGAGACGCCGCATGCGGGGTACCGGTCGCCGCGCGACAGGAGATCCTTGGAGGACGGCGGGAACATGGCAGTCGTCGGGAGGTCAACCCGGGTAACGGGCTTCTGTCCGGAACCCCGGATTTTTGTGAAGAAAAGTCCGGCGCGGCGGGCGCGGGGTGCATTTGGGCGTTGCCGCGAAACCGGCACACCGGCTAGGGTCACAAAGGCGGGCCCCGGACTGCCCTTCCGGATTTCGAGACAAATCGCCTCACACCGGGACAGTAGGTATTCACCCACGGCCGGCAGAGCGATCATCGCGTCCTGCCAACAGCGCCAACCTGGGCACCAACCCGTATGACCGGAGATGTCTCAATGAGGGTGATCCGTTCGCTCGTCTCGATCTCATTCGCGCTCTCGGTGGGCGCGGCAGTTTCCTGTTCCTCGTTCTCATCGGGCGCTGGCTCGACGGGCAGCGGGGGCAGCACCAGCGGGGTGGGCGACGGTTCCGGCGGGATCGCGGCCGGCAGCGGCGGGGTGACGGGAACGGGCGGCACGGCGGTGGGCAATCCCGGCACCGGCGGCGTCGTGTCGACCGGCAGCGGGGGGACGGTGGGTTCGGGAGGAGACACGGCCAGCGGTGGGACTACCCCCAACGGCGGCGCCGTGGGAACCGGTGGTCGCGTGGTCACCACCGGCACGGGTGGCGCGGCGAGCGGCGGAATGACCGCGGCTGGCGGCGCGCCCCCCGGGTCGGGTGGTTCGGCGCGGGGCGGCGCACCGGGCACCGGCGGTATGGTGTCTGGCACCGGCGGCACGATGGCAGGCACCGGCGGGGCCGCACCGGCCACGGACACCCCCTGCTCGATCCTGGCGGCCGCCAACAGCACCTGCGTGGCAGCGCACAGCACCGTGCGCGTCCTTTATCCCGGCTACACCGGCCCGCTGTACCAGGTGTGCAAGGGGTCGTACACCACCGGCCCCAGCTCTTGCACCAGCGGCATGACCATGGACATCGGCAGCGTCGGAGGCTACGCCAACGCGGCGGCGCAGGACACGTTCTGCTCGGGCGGCAGCTGCACGATCTCGATCATCTACGACCAGACGCCCATGAAGAATGATCTGAAGCCCGCGCCGGCCGGCGGCGCCGTGCGCACGCCGGACAACCCGGCGGTGGCCACCGCCCTGATGACCAAGGTGGGCGGTCATACCGTCTACGGCGTGCTGATCAAGCCCGGCATGGGCTACCGCGCCGGCTGCAGCGGCTGCGGCGTCGCCACGCCGAAGGGCACCGCCACCGGCGACGAGGCCGAGACGCAGTACATGGTGACCAGCCAGAACAACCTGGTCGACGGCTGCTGCTTCGACTACGGCAACGCCGAGACGGACTCGCACGACGACGGCAACGGCACGATGGAGGCCGTGTACTTCGGCGGCGGCGTCGTGTGGGGCACCGGCTCTCCCGGCGGCCACAACAACGGGCCCTGGGTGATGGCTGACCTCGAGAACGGACTCTATGCCGGGTGGGAGAACAACTCGGACCAGAACATCTCCACGAACACGCCGTCGAAGCTGAACTTCGTGAACGCCGTGGTGGTGGGCGACGTGGCGTCGCAGAACGGCGGCAAGGGGCGCTTCGCGCTGTACGCGGGCGACGCGACGACGGGAATGCTGGCCACCAAGTACGACGGCATCCGCCCGGCCAAGACCGGATACGTCCCCATGCACAAGCAGGGCTCGATCATCCTGGGCATCGGCGGCGACAACAGCAACAGCGCCGGCGGGGAGTTCTTCGAGGGCGTGATGGCCAGCGGCGCCGCCTCCTTGGCGACGCTGAACGCCGTGCACGCGAACATCGTGGCCGCCGGTTACGGCAAGTAATACCCTCCAGCACGGATCCGAGTGATGACGACACGAGCGCAAGCGTTGGTGGTGGCAGTGGTCTGCTTCGTTCCTTTCTGCGCGCTGGCCGCAGAAGCAGGCGGCGGTGACCAACCGCCGGCGGAGGAGACGCCGGCGACCGGAGGGGAACAGCCGGCGGCCACGCCCGAGGTCAATCCCCCTCCCCGGGCGCAGCCACAACCGGAGTATGGAAACCCGCCGGCGAAGGCGGTGCCCGAGCCCACGGAGTGGCACACCGAGATCAGGGGCTACTTCCGGGCCCCCATCTCGCTGGGGGTGAGCTCGCGCCCCAGCCCCGACGACCCGAACGGTCCCTCGAAGACCCAGATCGCCTACGGGCCGAACCGCGTGTTCGACTGGAACTACTACAGCTTCGCCTACACCCGCCTGCAGGAGCAGGACTGGGCCGAGATGTTCGTGCACGAGAAGAAGAAGCACGTCGACGCGGCGGTGGGCTGGATGGGCTACTGGTTCCAGGGGGCCGGCTTCCGCAACCCCGACGCCGCCTGGATTCCAGGCATGGCGTACCTGACGCTCGACACCGACTTCAACGTCAGCTCGTTCACGCCCAACGTCGCTTTCACCGTGGGCGCCTGGTGGCCCAAGTTCGGTTACTTCGAGAAGTACGACACGTACACGCTGGGCCGCTTCCGCCAGATCGGCGAGCAGCTACAGCTGACGGTCCCCTTGAATCAGGACCTGTCCCTGGCCGTGATCGAGGGCTTCGGGACTGCGCGCGACGGCTCCTACAGCTTCAGCTTGAACAACATCAGCCCCCTTTATGCCGGGCAGACGAACCTGGACCTGCTGGCCTGGTTCAACCTGCAGCTGCTCTATCAGAAGTATCTGGACGTGGGGCTGCACGTGAACACCGAGTGGATGGCCGATCCCAGCTTGAACCCGGACACCACGATGAACGCCAAGAGCTACAGCGCCGCCTCCGCGTCGCACCTCTCGGTGGTGGGCGCCGAGATCAACGCGACCTTTCCGCGCTTCGGACATCTGTGGCTGTCTCCCTCGTACATCTCGGTCAAGAACGGCTGGGCGCTTGGCACCGGCACCGAGGTCATGCACGGTCTGGGCGGTCTGGGCGTGGCGCAGAACTACCTGGCCTGGACCGGCAGCCCGACGGACTCCACCGGCACCGGCTCGATGCTGAACGTCGGCTTCACGTACGAGAACTCGCTGTCGAACATCTCCGGCAAGGCGCGCGGCAGCATGCTGCCCGATCTGACCTTCAGCGCCTTCGCCCTCTACTCCGCTTCCAAGCTGTCGCTGCCCACGGGCAGCATGGTGTCGCAGAACGAGATCCGGCAGCTGAAGTACGGCGCCGACGCCACGGCGCAGCTGTCCGAATGGATCGGCTTCATGCTCCGCGGGGACATCGTGGTGTACGACCTGGACAACCCTGGCTACATCTTCGCCGCGGTCACCGGGCGCGTGCAGTTCTCGTCGCACTTCCTGTCCAGCGAGCGAATCTACCTGCAGTACTCGCGCTACAAGTACGGCGACAAGATGGTGCTGAACGGGGTGTGGCCCTGGGGACAGTCGCTGGTCCAGGGCAGCAGCGTCATCCAGCAGGCCCCCGCCTACTCCCGCAAGACGCCGGACGAGAACGTCATCAAGCTGCAGTCCGAGATCGCGTTCTGAACCGGACCGCCGCCCGCCACCCCGGCGCGGCGGCTGAACATGGCCAGGGCGTGACGTCGCGAGCGCGACGTCACGCGCCCCTCAGCCGGCGTGCTGCTCGGTGATGGTGCGCGACAGACCGAAGGTGCCCACGATCGCGCCGCCTGGATCCAGCAGCGGAAGCTTGGTGGTGCGGACCAGGCGGGACTTGCCGCCGGGCAGCGTCTCCTGCTCCTCGATGCTGACCAGGGGCTCACCGGTCTCGATGATCTGCTGCTCGTCGCGCAGCGCCTGGTGCGCGTGCTCGTCGGTGAAGAAGTCGAAGTCGGTCCGACCGACCGCCAGCGCCGGGTTCATGATGCCGTAGTGGGCGGCGGCGTAGCGATTGATGTGCGTGAAACGGCTCTGCCGATCCTTGAAGTAGATGGTCTCCGGAAGATCGTCCATCACCATCTCCAGCAGCAGCACGTCGTCGCGCAGCTGCAGCAGCTCGGCCGACAGCTGCGCGTCGGGGACTTCGCCCGCCATCCCCAGCGTGGCCAGCAAGGCATCGGCCCGGCCAAAGCGGCCCGCTTGCCACTCCGCCGCCAGCTCGCGGATGGCGGTGTCCATCTCGCGGCGGGCCTTGCGCAGGCGAAGGGCGACGCCGATCCGGGTCATGGAGAGGCTGCCCGCGATCTCCGCGGCCGGCACTTGATCCAGCTCGTGCAGCACCAGCACCGCCCGACGCTTCAGCGGCACCCGATCCAGCGCCGCCAGGATCAGCGGCGAAGGCGAGGACGACCCGCTGGCCGCCGCGCTATTTCGGCGGTGGCGGACGATCACGCGGACGGCCAGGCCGAACAGGCGCGAGCGCATCGTGCGATGCCCACGCAGACGAGACCTGGTCCGCAGCAGCTCCAGGAACACCTGGTGCGCCAGGTCCTCTACCTCGTCGGGACGGGCGCCCAGCCGGCGCAGGGAGGCGAACAGGTAGTCGACCTCCTCTTCATAGGCGGCGATGAAACGCTCCGCGCCCTTGCGGTTCACGGCTGCGGCATGTTGGGGGGGGCCATCGTGCTGCATGTGCGATCTCCAGCCGCAGGGGCGGCCCGGGCAAACGGCGGGATCAACCCACTCGACCGCCGACCCAGCTTCAAAACTGTAGCATCGGGTCCCGTTTCCGCGACCACAAAGTTCGGGGCGGGCATGCACGTCGACGACGCGGGGCGGCAGTCGAATCTTTGTCCGTCCCGTCGGACCACCACGCCCGCCCGAGCGCTTGCCGTCCCGGTGATCACATCGCCTCCACGACGTCGGATTTTGCTGATCCCACCAGCCAATTGCTGTACAATAATTTGTATAGATGCTTACGGCGTTAGCTTGCGGTTTTTTCGGCGCCAGCCTCGCACGGAGTTCTAGGTGGCGACGCCGGTAAAGGGCGCGCCCCTGCGGCGCATCGACGGGCTGCCCGACCGCGCGGACCCGCATTCGTCGTCACGCGATGACGATGGCCAGACAGGCGGAGCCGTCGCCGATGAGGAGGACGAGGTGTTCTTGCTCGAGACGTTGATGGACCACGTCCCCGACACCATCTACTTCAAGGATCGGGACAGCCGCTTCACGCGCATCAACCGCCTGGCCGCCACGCGCTATGGGCTGGCCAGCCCGGCGCTGGCGGTGGGGCTGAGTGACTTCGACCTGTTCACCGAGGAGCATGCCGCCCAGGCGCTGCGCGACGAGCAGGAGATCATGCGCACCGGCCAGCCGCTGGTGAACGTCGAGGAGAAGGAGACGCTGCCGGACGGAAAGATCCGCTGGGTCTCGACCACGAAGATGCCTCTGCGCGATCGCCAGGGCAACATCGTCGGCACGTTCGGGATCTCGCGCGACATCACCGCGCGCAAAGACGTCGAGGAACAACTGCAGCGGCGCGCCCTGTACGATCCGCTGACCGAGCTGCCGAACCGCGCCCTGTTCCTCGATCGCTTGCAGCACCTGCTGCAGCGGGGCCGGCGCGCGCTGGGGACGCCCATGTTCGCCCTGCTGTACCTGGATCTCGATCGCTTCAAGGCCGTCAACGACAGCCTGGGACACCAGATGGGCGACGAGCTGTTGATCGGCACGGCGCGCCGCCTGGAGCGCTGCCTGCGCCCGGGCGACACGCTGGCCCGCCTGGGCGGTGACGAGTTCACCATCCTGCTGGACACCATCTCCTGTCTGGCGGACGCCACCGGCGTCGCCGAGCGGATCCGGGAAGAGCTGACCGCGCCTTTCCTGCTGCGCGGGCACGAGATCTTCACCAGCGTCAGCGTGGGGATCGCGCTGTCGAGCGAGGGCTACGAGTCGCCCAACGAGATGCTGCGCGACGCGGACACGGCCATGTACCGGGCCAAGGCCGCCGGTCACGCGCGGCACCAGGTGTTCGACGCGGACATGCACCAGCACGCGGTCTCGGCGCTGCGGCTGGAGACCGACCTGCGGCGCGCCCTGGAACGCCGCGAGATCGTCCCCTTCTATCAGCCCATCGTCGATCTCGACGATGGCGCGGTGGTCGGCTTCGAGGCGCTGGCCCGCTGGCGCCACCCCGAGCGCGGCGTCCTGCTGCCCGAGCATTTCCTCTCCGTGGCCGAGGACACCGGCCTGATCGGCGCCATCGACGAGGCCATGCTGCTCTCCGCCTGCCGCCAGGCCCTGGCCTGGCAGCGCGCCTATCCCGACCGGGGCGCGCTGGGGATAAGCGTGAACGTATCGGGACGGCACATCGTCGACGGCTCGGCGCCGGCGATGGTGGACCGCGTCCTGCGCGCCACCGGTCTCGAGCCGGCCGCCCTGACCATCGAGATCAGCGAGGGCGCGCTCATGCACGACGTCGAGGCCGGGACGCGCGTCCTTCAGCAGCTGCGCGCGATGTCAGTGGGCCTGCGCATGGACGACTTCGGGGCCGGCTACTCGTCGCTGGCGTACCTGCACGGACTGCCGGTGCGGGCGCTGAAGATCGCCCGGTCGTTCGTGGCGCGGCTGGACGGGACGCCCCAGCAGCTGGCCATCGTCAAGGCGATCGTGTCCCTGGCCCAGGGGCTGGGGATGGAGGAGGCGGCGGTCGGCATCGAGACCGACGCCCAGGTCCAGGCCCTGCGCGCGCTGGGATGCCGGCGCGGCCAGGGCTGGCTGTTCTCGAAGGCCCTGCCGGCCGACGCGGCCGAGCGCCTGCTGGCGGGCGACGCCGCCGCGCGAAGCTGAGGGGCGGGCGGCGGCAGCGCCGCCTCCCCCCTGCCCGCGCGGCTCAGGCGATCATTTCGGTCATCAGACCCTTGGGCAAGGAGGAGTCGCCGAAGTTGTCGTAGGGCGCCCCGCCCGTCTTCGTCACGCCTGCCGCGGTCAGCAGCGTGTTCAGCACCTTGTTCACGCCCGAGACCGAGGGATCGCCGGCCTTACCATCCTGGCTGCCCCCCGGCTGCTGGCCGGTGCCCACCACCACGTACTGACCCTTCTTGAAGTAGCCGTTCGCCGTGCCCGCCTGGATCCAGGGGATGTTGCTGAACGAGTGGGCGCCCGTCGCCACCTGATTGCAGTAGATGGTCACGCCCTGATCGAACAGCGGGCCCGTTGGCGTGCTGTAGGCCGAGACCGCGTCCAGCAGGTACTTGTAGTAGTTCATCATCATGCGATCGATGTAGTTGTGGAACGGGATCGCGTTGGCCACCTGCCGGTGCGAGACGTCGTGGAACTTCGCGGACTGGCCGTTGTACGTGTAGACGTGGTCGTCGATGCGATCGCCGATCTTCAGGACGGCGACGCGGCTGTAGTCCGCGGCCGCCGAGAACGCCATCAGCTCCATGAACAGCTTCACCGACGTGTCGCGCGTGGACTGGTCGTAGGGCTTCGGATCGATCGTCTTCATCATGCTGACGTCCGCGTCGGGGATGGTCAGCGTGGTGCCGGTCATCTGCACCTCGATGTCCCGGATGGCCGTCAGGTGCTGGTCCAAGCGGTCGCGGTCGCTCTGGCTCAGGTCGGTGCGGGACAGCAACGCCTGGATCTGCGGGCGCAGGATGTCGTTGATGCTCTTGCTGCGCGCGGCCCGCTGCATCTGCGCCGTCGCTTGCGCCGAGGTCGAGCTGGAGCCGTTGCCGATGGCGCCGATGATCGTCTGGTACGCCTTGTAAGGCGAATCGATGTACACGCGCGGCTGCTGCGGGGTCACGTACGAGACGTAGCCGGGGATGTCGAAGCCGGTCCCGCCCGGCGAGAACATGCCGGCGTGCATGACCAGCGGGTCACGGCCGGGCGGGTTCTTCGCCATGGCAATGGCGGTGTCCACCGAGATCCCCATCGCCTTGCAGTTGGTGCTGCCCGCCGTGATCTTCGCGGAGGTCAGGATCTGGGCGTCGGCCGCCGAATGTGAGCACCCGTTCGAGCTGTAGGGCAGGTTGATGCCGCGGACGATGAGCAGCTTCTCGGCATAGTCGGCCAGCTCACCGGTGGAGCGGCTGGCCTTGTCCGCCGTCATGCTCGCCTTCGTCAAGGCTCCCGTGGCGGTGGGCCAGAACATCTCGGGCTCGCTGCTGACGCTCAAAGAGACGCCCGCCTGGACCACGCCATTGTCGCCCACCACAAGCAGGACGAAGGGCGAACGGGTGGCATCCTGGGCGGACGCCTTCCGCGGCATGAACGTCTCCAGCATGGGCAGCCCCAACATGAAGCCCCCGGCGCCCCGCAACACCATTCTTCGATTCATCTTGAACGCGTCTTGGTTTTTCATGGGTGAAATCCGTTCAGGCCGATCAAGGGAGCCGATTCAGGAAGGCGTCGCTCGTCACGATGGCGAGCTCGAGGTCGTGCAAGGAGATCATCCCGGCACGGGACAGCCGGGCGTAATAGTCGACGGTCGCTTGCTCGTCATCGGTGAGGGGCCGCCCGTGCAGATAGCTCATCATGTTCTGCGTGTAGCAGGCATGCATCTCCTTGGTGTTGGCCAGCAGCTGCGACAGCTCGACGCCGTTCTTGAACGACTGCAGCTGTCCGTCCAGCGTGTAGCTGTCGGATGCGTCCACTGTCTGCCCCTGATCCATCGTCCGGTACTCGCCGATGGCGTCGTAGTTCTCGAAGGCGTACCCCAGCGGGTTGAACAGCGTCCCGTGACAGGCCTGGCCGCAGGTGCCCTTGCCCGTCGTCATCTCGACGCGCTCGCGGTTGGTCAGCCCCGGCGTGATCGGAATCATCGTCCCGGCCGCCTTGGGATCCGGCGGGGGCAGCGTCTTGCACAGGATGCGCTCGGCGATGAAGACACCCCGGTGGATGATGTCGGGCTCGTTGCCGACGCCCAGATAGGCAGAGAGAAATCCGGCCGAGGTCAGCAGCCCGGAGCGTCGCATGGGATCGAGATCGACCTTCGTCAGCATCATGGGATCGCTGGAGTAGTTGCCGCTGACCCCGTAGATGGGCGCCAGCAGCGAGTCCACGAAACCAACCGGAGTCGTGTAGAAGTCCTTCACGCCCTTTCCCTGCGCGAAGATCCAGTCCAGCATCTGCAGGACCTCCTGCTTCATGGCGGCAGGGCTATTGGTCTTGAAGTCGGGGAACACGGTGGTGTCGCGCGTGATGCCGTCGTAGGCCCCCAGCCGGTAAACCTGCAGGTTCAGGTCCTCCAGGCCGTGGGTCCCGGTCGCGCCGTCGAGGAGGCGCTTGGCCTGGGTGGTGATGCTGGCCTTGTCATGCAGCTGACTGGCCGCCGCCGCTGACAGCAGCGTGTCGTCGGGGATGGTGTTGGTGATCGCCAGCGCCAGCTTGGACGCCACCTCCCAGTCGGTGAGAGGAATGCTGGTGCTCCCGCTCTTGGCGGTGCCCAGCTCGGTCCGATAAAGGAAGTACGGCGATTGGAGCATCGCCTGGATGACCAGGCTGGCCCCGCCCTTGAAGGCGTCGACGCCCGGGTACAGCGTGGAGGCCTGGTTGAACAGCCCCAGGTGCGTGGTCACCTCGGCGTCGGTGAGGGGGCGGCGGAAGGCGCGCTGGCCGAACGCCGTGATGAAGGCCTTGGCCTTGCCGGCGGTGTCGGTGGGCGCGTTCGCAGGCACCAGCTTGGCCAGCGCGGTCGCGTCACCGGTCACCTTGCCGGCGAGCGCCTCGGAGGCGTCGAAGAGCTGCGAGCGCAGTTGCTCGGTGACGTACAGGGCGTCGACCTCGTCATCGAACCCGATCAGCGCGTCGCCCGCCACCATGCTGTCGACGTCCGAGATGTCGGTCAGCTTCAGCAGATCGCGGACCGCGTTCGACCATTGCACGCGGCTGAGGCGCGCCACGCGGGAGGTGGGGACCAGGACGGAGGCCGGCGGCGAGGCGGGAATCGCGTAGGGATCATCCCCCGAGCCACCGCTCCCCTGACCGCCCGACCCCGACCCCGACCCCGAGCTGCCGCCCGACTGGGTGGAGCTGCCCGAGCCCCCCGAACCGCCCGAGCCGGCCGGCTTGGAGCCGCCGCTGCCGCTCGAACGGGCCCCTCCGCTGCCGGAGGTGGAGGAGCCGCCGCTGCCGCTCCCCGTGCTGCCGGTTCCGTTACCGCCGGTGCCCGACGAATAGACGGAGCTGATCTCGCCCGAACACCCCAGGCCGAGGCCGAACACCGCCGTGAGGGACGCCGTGACGGCGAAGGGCCGGGTACGCCTGGCGATCCCTGCGATGACACCCGGAAGATGACCTTGACGGGAACGATCGTTGGACATGGGCCACCTCTTCAACGGCTTCTCCTCGGATGATGTAGGGCTTTTCCCTTCCCCAACCCCTGGCTCCGCCCCGTTACATTGCTACTGTCGGAACGCTCGCCGTTGTTTAACGACTTCCGTAACAAAAGTAACAAATGCGCCGCGCGGCAGCCGGTCGGGATCGAATAGGCGAAGGATTCAGCGGACCAAACAATCCCTGCGGCCGCCGATTTTTCTGCCAAAACGTGATGGTCGCGACAATCACGGTAGATGACGCACCATAGCTCCTACGGGCCGTTTCTTCGGCTCGGATCCTCCCTGCCCCTCCTGGCGACCACCGCCTGCTTGGCGGTCCTGGCTTCGGCGTGCGGCGGCTCGGGTAGCACCGGCGGCGCGGGCGGCGTGACCGGGCCGGGCAGCTCCGGCGGCAGTGGTTCCGGCGGGAACGACCCCACCGGTTCGGGCGGGCAGAGCGCCGGTTCGGGGGGCGTCACCGGCAGCGGGGGGCGCACCGGATCGGGCGGCCTCACGGGAACGGGTGGCGCGGCCAGCGGCTCGGGGGGCGCCGCGGTGACCGGTTCGGGGGGCGGGGTGCCGATCGGCTCGGGCGGAAACGCGCCGGCGAGCGGTGGCGCCGTGGGCAGTGGGGGACAGTCGACCGCCGGCTCGGGCGGAACGACGGCCTCGGGGGGCGCCACCGCCAGCGGGGGCAGCCCGGGCTCGGGCGGCACGGTCGGCTCCGGAGGAGCGGCCGGCCCCACGAACGTGCTGATCACCTCGGCTTCGGGCGCCTTCTGGAAGACCGGCACGTTGACCGACTCCACCTCGAACGCCACCGTGACCGTGAACGACGCCAACGCCTACCAGACGTGGGAAGGCTTCGGGGGCGCGTTCAACGAGAAGGGGTGGAGCTACCTGACGACGGACGACATGAAGACGCAGGCGCTCCAGCTGCTGTTCGGCACGGACGGCTGCAACTTCGCCTGGGGGCGCATCCCCATCGGCGCCAGCGATTACGCCATGGACCGGTACTCGTTGAACGAGAACGCCGGCGACACGTCGATGAGCAAGTTCTCGATCGACCGGGACATGATGAAGTTGATCCCGTACATCAAGGCGGCGCAGGCCGTGAAGAAGGACATCCGGTTCTGGGCCAGCCCCTGGTCGCCCCCCACCTGGATGAAGACGGGTCCGTACAATCCCAATACCGGCGCCTCGCACTCGAACTTCGACGGCGGGGTCATGAAGAGCGACGACGCCACCCTGCAGGCGTTCGCGCTGTATCTGGTGAAGTTCGTACAGGCCTACGCCGACCAGGGCATCAAGGTCGAGGCGGTCTCGCCCCAGAACGAGCCGAACTACCAGCAGAACTACCCGTCCTGCCACTGGGATACCTCGACGTTCGTCACCTTCGTGGGCAAGTACCTGGGCCCGGCGCTGGCCAGCGCGAACCTGGACACGAAGGTGCTGGACGGGACGCTGTCGAACCCCAGCGGCGACGCCGACATCGGCCAGATGGTTCTCAAGGACGCCACCGCCAAGAGCTTCATCCGGGCGATCGGCGTGCAATGGGGCATGGCCGACTCGGGGCCGGTGGGCACCTTGAAGGGCCTGGCCGGCACCATCCCGCTGTGGTTGTCCGAGACGAAGTGCGGCGGCACCATCGGCTCGACGGCACCGGCACCGAACGACTTCAGCTATGGCAAGGACACCTGGGGCTACATCAGCACGGCCATCAAGAACGGACTGACCGCCTACAACGCCTGGAACATGGTGCTCGACAAGGGCGGTCTCGGTATCGACGACACCCGCAAGTGGCCCCAGAACGCCCTCTTGGTGGCGGACTCCGGCGCGATCACCGCGACCCCGGCGTACTACGTGTTCCGCCACTTCTCGCAGTTCGTGGTGCCGGGCGCGAAGCGCGTGGACGCGACCGGCGGTGACGCCGTCGCCTTCAAGAACCCCGACGGCAGCCTGGTGGCGGTGATGTTCAACAGCGGCGCCGCCAACAACGCCTACGTCGTCTCCATCGGCGGCAAGAAGCTGCAGTTCGCGATGCCGGCGGCGGGCTGGGCGACCATCAAGTACGCGCCGTAGCGGCGCGCTGGGTATAGCGAATCGCCTGCGCCGGCCGGGGCCGGGAAGCGAACCACGCGCCGGCCGGCGACCATCACGTCCAATCCCGGTCACGGCTTGGGCCCGGCGGCGATCAGCGGCGCCCTTCGTGCCCGGTTCGTCCCCGCGCGTGACGGCGCGGTCCGCCCGGTGCGCGCGAGGCGTCCTTCCGTGCTCGTTCGGTTCACACGCCGAGGGAGCGCTGTCGACGAGTACAGGCGCCGGGCAGCGGCAACCAGAAAGACGACCTCGGCACATCTGACACATCGAAAAAACCGAATCTTTGCGGCGCAACTTCCGTATTGTCGATGAACCCGGATGTTCTTAGATCGAAGGGGAAGCAGACGCGCTCCCGACCGACCAGCGGACGTCGTCCGCATCGGCCGTTCTCGCGACCGTCTGTGAGGAGTTGCCATGACACCGTTCAATGTCTTCCGCTCGATCCTTCCCGGCCTCTCGAATGGGAAAGGTGCTCTCAACCCGCAAGAGGTGGCCGGCCTGCCCAGCGACGAAGCCATCGCCGCCCGCGCCTACGAGATGTTTCTCGCCCGTGGCGGCGCCCACGGCTTCGATCGCGACGACTGGGCCGACGCCCGGCGGGAGTTGATGACAGAAGCGCTGGCGATCAGCCGGCCACACGACGGCCCGCCCGACGCCTGATCGCCATTCGCCCGAACCCAGGAAGGAACCACACATGCCCATCCGCTCATCGATCCTCGTCTTCGTACTGGTCGCCGGTTGCGCGACCGCCAAGTCCACGCCGACCGGCGTCCACGCCGAGTCATCCTCGGCGTCGATCCGCGCCGCCGAGGAGGTGGGAGCCACCCACTCGCCCGAGGCCGCGCTGCACCTGCAGCTGGCAAAGGAGCAGTTCGAGGCCGCCCGCAAGATGGACAACCCCGACGACCGAGATCACGCCGACCGCTTGCTGATGCGCTCGCAGGCCGACGCCGAGCTGGCCCTGGCGCTGGCCCGCACGGAGACCGAGAAGACCGAAGCCCAGGGGGCCGTCACGCGCGTGAAGACCCTGAAGGACTCGGCGACACCCCAATGACTGAAAATACCAAGGAGCTCGTGATGACAACCGGAAAGACTCTTCGCTTACTCACTTCGTTCGGTGCGCCGCTGCTGGCGATCTTCATCGCCGGCTGCGCCACCGTGACCCCCGTCGAGCTGACCAACGCGCGGGCCGCTTACACGCGGGCCAGCGCCGGACCGGCCAGCCAGTACACGCCGGTCGACCTGCACAAGGCCCGGGTGGCGCTGGACAAGGCCGAGCAGAGCTTCGCCGAGGAGAAGAACTCGCAGAAGACCATCGACCTCGCCTACATCGCCGAGCGCACCGCCCAGACGGCAGAGGCGCTGGCCGCGGGAGCCATCGCCACCAAGAAGACCGCGGACGCGAAGGAGGCCTACGGCGCCGAGCAAGGGGCGATCGTGAAGAACACCCAGGGCGCCCTGGCCAAGTCTAAGGAACAGCTGGCCGAGAACGAGCAAGCCCGCGTGCAGCAGGAGCAGCAACTGACGACCGAACGTTCGGCCCGCCAGGACGCCGACAAGAAGGCCGATGCCTCCGAGCAGCGCGCCCAGGCCGCGGACCAGAAGACGAAGGAAGCGAACGACGCCCTGGCCAAGCTGGCGGCCAAGGAAGAGGAGCGCGGGATGGTCATCACGCTGTCCGGCAGCGTCCTGTTCCGCACGAACGACAGCACCCTGTTGCCCGCGGCCCTCACCCGTCTGGATCAGGTCGCCGAGGCGGTGGTGGCCAAGGGGCATCCCGTGGTCGTGGAGGGGTACACCGACTCGCGCGGCTCGCAGGCCACCAACCTGGCCCTGTCGCAGCGGCGCGCCGAATCGGTGCGCAGCTACCTCGTCTCGCGGGGCGTGCCCCAGGGGACGATCTCGGCGCACGGCATGGGCGCCGACCGCCCGGTCGCCGAGAACACCAACGCCGAGGGCCGGGCGAACAACCGCCGGGTCGAGATCGTCATCGCCAAGAACGAAGCCGCCAAGTAACGGATGGGCGAGGCGGGTTCATCGAAGGAGGACCGCAGCGAGGTCCTCTTTCCTATCGTGGGCGTCGGAGCGTCGGCAGGTGGGCTGGAAGCCTTCACCCAGCTGCTGCGCGCGCTGCCCTCCGATACCGGCATGGCCTTCGTGCTGATCCAGCATCTGGATCCCCAGCACGAGAGCCTGCTGGCCGCCACCTTGAGCAAGGCCACGACGATGCCGGTCACTCAGGCGGTGCACGGCGACCGGGTGGCGCCTGACCACGTTTACGCCATCCCCCCCGACGCCGACCTGTCGATCTCGGGGGGCGTGCTGGCGCTGTCCGCTCGATCTTCCGACTCTCCCAAACCGCACCTGCCGATCGACTGCTTCTTCACCGCCCTGGCAACAGAGCGCCGGGGCAGCGCCATCGGCGTCGTGCTGTCGGGGAACGCGTCCGACGGGACCGAGGGTCTGCAGGCCATCAAGGCCGAAGGTGGAATCAGCTTCGCGCAGGACCCCTCGACGGCGAAGTTTCCGGGCATGCCCCAGAACGCCATCGACGCCGGCGTGGTGGACTACATCCTGCCTGTGGCCGGCTTGGCCAACGAACTGTCGCTCCTCAGTCGCCATCCCCACCTGCGGCAATCCGCCAGCGCGCCTGTCAGGCACGGTGAGAGTCCGGCCGACGGGGCCCCGGATGCGGCCGTGCGCAGCGAGATCATGGCCGTCCTCCGGACAGTCGCTGGCGTCGATTTCAGGGACTACAAGGCGCCCAGCTTCGATCGACGCCTGTCCCGGCGCATGGCGCTCCGTCACGTGGAGGGCCACGCTCAATATCTCGACCTGTTGACGCGGGACGCGGACGAGGCGCGCGCCTTGGCGGAAGACGCCCTCATCCACGTCTCGTCCTTCTTTCGGGACCCCGGCGTCTTCGAGACCGTCAGCACGGGCGTCTTGCCGGAGATACTGAGGAGCAAGGCCGAGGAGGGCCCCATCCGCGTCTGGGTGGCCGGATGCGCCGCCGGCGAAGAGGTCTACTCGATGGCCATCTGCCTGCTCGAATTCTTGCGGGAGTCCACCCGGGAGCACTCGCTGCAAATCTTCGGCTCGGACCTCAGCGAACCGTCGATCGCCAAGGCGCGCGCGGGCCGGTACACGGAGAGCGCCATGCGCGGTGTCAGTGACGAGCGGCGCCGGCGCTTCTTCACCAAGACCGACTCGGGCTTCCGCATCAACAAGAACGTGCGCGACCTGTGCGTGTTCGTCCGCCACGATCTGGCCCGGGACCCTCCCTTCTCGCGGGTCGATCTGGTCAGCTGCCGCAACGTCCTCATCTATTTCGAGGCCGCGCTGCAAAAGCGGGTGCTGCAGACCTTTCACTACAGCCTGACCCAGCCCGGGTTCCTGCTGCTCGGCCGCACCGAGAACGTGTCCGGGTTCAGTCAGCTGTTCAAGCCATTCGACAAGGCCGCCAGGGTCTACGCGCGCTCGGCTGGGCCGAGTGGATTGCACTTCGCGGCGCGTTCCACCCAGCACGCCCCCCAGGGCCAGCTCGACCCCGGAGCTTTCTTTCCCAGTCCCCGGCGAGCGAGCGACGTGGGCCGGCACCTCGATCGCCTCCTTCTGGCGCGATACGCCCCGCCCGGCGTGCTCGTCAACGACAAGCTGGACATCTTGCAGTACCGCGGACAGACCGGCTCTTATCTGCAAGCGGCGCCAGGTGAGCCCCAGACCAACGTCGTCAAGATGGCGCGGCCCGGGCTGGCCCCGGCCCTGCGCGCCATCCTGACCCGCGCCAAGACCGAGCGGGCGCCGCTGCGGTCCGAGGAGGTCGAGATCGAGCAGGGGGGCTTCACGGTCACCTGCCACATCGTGGTGATCCCGTTCGCCGGTCTTCCCGACGTCACCGAGCGGCTCTTCGTGGTGCTCTTCGAACAGGTGTCCACCACCGCGTCCGTTCCGAGGGGCCAGTCCGGCGCCTCCGCGCTGGCCGACGGTGAGTCGGCTCCGGAGCTGGACCGCATCCCGAAGCTCGAGCTCGAGCTGTTCTCGACCACCGAGTACCTGAACTCCCTCATCGAGGAGCACGGCCAGATCAACGGCGAGCTCGGCTCGGCGAACGAGGAGTTGATCTCCGGCAACGAGGAGCTGCAGAGCCTGAACGAGGAGCTGGAGACGGCCAAGGAGGAGCTTCAGTCGACGAACGAAGAGCTGACCACCGTGAACGACGAGCTGCTGCACCGCAGCCAGGAGATGGCCCGGATCAACAGCGATCTGGTCAACCTGCTCAACACGGTGGATCTGCCCGTGGTCATCCTCGATCAGGGGAGGCACATCCGCCGTTTCACGCCGCAGGCGCAGAAGCTGCTGAACCTTCTGCCGTCCGACGTGGGGCGGCTGTTCGACGACATCAAGACCAACCTCGCCGTGCCCGACCTCGATCGGCAGATCGCCGACGTCATCACCACCTTCGTGGCCCAGGATTCGGAGGTCCAGGATCGAGCGGGGCGCTGGCACCGCCTGCAGATCCGTCCCTACAAGGCGGCCGACGACCGCATCGATGGCGCGATCGTGTCACTGGTCGACATCGACGCTTTGAAGGTCCACGTCCACGACGCCCAGGAAGGCCAGGCGACCGCCGAGCGCGCAGACCGGGCCAAGGACGAGTTTCTGGCCGTGCTCTCTCACGAACTGCGGACACCGCTGTCGGTGTTGATGATGCAGTCGCGGCTGTTGCGACAAGGGGGAGCCGATCCCGTGAAGCGCGAGCGGGCTTGCGACCGCATCGAGCGGAGCACCAGGCTGCAGATGCACCTCATCGAGGATCTGCTCGACGTCTCTCGCATCGTGACGGGCAAGATGAGAGTCGACCTGACCCCCATGGATCTGGCGGCGGTGGTGCGAGCCAGCGTGGACGCCGTGGGGGCGCAGGCCGCCGCCAGATCGATCGAGCTGCGGTCATCGATCGATCCGTCGCTGGGCCAGGTGGCGGGAGACCGCCTTCGTCTGGAGCAGGTGGTCTCGAACCTCCTGGGGAACGCGCTGAAGTTCACCCCGGATCAGGGACGGATCGACGTCCTGCTGGAGCGGCAGGGGGCGGTGGCGCACCTGCAGATCCGCGATACCGGCATCGGCATCGACCCGGACTTTCTCCCCCGCATCTTCAATCGACTGACCCAGCAGGATAGCTCCACCACCCGGCTACACACCGGTCTGGGCCTGGGCCTGGCCATCGTGCGCTACCTGGTGGAAGCGCAGGGCGGCACGGTACGCGCGGAGAGCCCCGGTGCCCACCAAGGCTCGACGTTCCACGTCACCATCCCGTTCCTGAAGGCCGAGCCCCTCGCGCCAGCAGGAACGCCCCCCGGGGAGCCGGGCGGCGCCGGGGAGGAGCGAGCGCATGCGCTCCTGTCGTCGCGCATCCTGGTGGTAGAAGACGATGGCGGCCTGCGCGAGGTGCTGGCCGAGAGCCTGACCATGATGGGCGCCTCGGTGAGGACCGCCGAATCCGCAGCGGCGGGCCTGGCCGCTCTAAAAGACTTCCGTCCCGACATCCTGGTCTGCGACATCGCCATGCCCCACGAGGACGGCTTTGCCTTCATCTCGCGCGTGCGCGCGCTGGGCGGCAAGCACGCCGGCCCCCCCGCGGTCGCGCTGACGGCCCTGGTCGGGGACGCCGACCGCGAGCGTGCGCTGGCCTGCGGATTTCAGGCCTACCTGACCAAGCCAGTGGACCTCGACCTCCTGGCCCGAACCGTGTCCACCTTGACCCGCCGTCGACCGCCGCAGGCACCGAGGTGAGGGTGGCCCATCCGCTGCGGGCGGATGCTCACGAGAAGATGTCCTGGCGGGCCTTCTTCACCACCGCCGCGACCGCGGGGTGGTGGAGGCGCTGATCGACCGAGATGGCATAGAACTGCTGGCGGACCTGCTTCAGCCGTCCGGCGACCTGGACGTTGTAGCGTTTCCGGAATTCATTTTCGAACACGGTCGGCGCGGGGAAGAAGCCCTGCCCCGCTTCGCCGAACGCGTACATCAGGGCGCTGTCGTCGAACTCGGCCACCAGCGTCGGCCGCAACCGGTTGCTCTCGAACCACTGGTCGAGCATCCGCCGGATGGTCGCGTGGGCGCTGGGCAGCAGGCAGGGCGCCCCGTCGAGTGATCGAGGGAACCCAGGGCGCAGCTGCTTCGCCAGCTTGGCGCCGGCCAGGAACGTGGTCCCGCATTCGCCCAGCAGGTTGTTGTAGGCATGCGCGCGCGTCCCGGGCCCGATCGGTCGGTCGGCGAGGACGAGATCCAGCTCCTGTCCGGCCAGCTCGCTCATGAAGTCTTCGACCACGCGATCTTCCCGGCAGACCAGATAGATGGGTCTGCCGATCTGGAAGGCCGGCTCGAGCAGCTTGTGCACCAGGGCCTTGGGAAGAGCGTCGGCGACCCCCACCGTGAAGCGCAGGGGCCTGGTGGAACCGCGCCCCTTGAGGGTGCCCATGAGGTCCTGCCCGATGGCGAAGATCTCGTCGGCATAGCGGAACACCGTCCGACCGACGCTGGTCAGGACCAGGCCCCGGCCCACCCTCTCGAACAGCTTCTCCCCGATGACCTCCTCCAGCCGGCGTACCTGGCCGCTGATGGTGGGCTGGGCCAGTCGCAGCTCCCGGCTGGCGCGCACCACGCTGCCGTAGCGGGCCACCGTCCAGAAGTAGAGGAGGTGGTGATAGTTCAGCCATTCCATCGCGGTCAGGCGACGGTATCAGGCGTCCTTTTCCGCCAGCAATAGCCGCACAGGGTGGCGGCGGGCATGATCATGCCGCCGCACGAGCGGCACGGGACCCGGGAGGGGCCCTCGTCGGCCGCTCTCACCAGGTGACCGATGAGGGCGAGCTCGTCCAGCGTGCCCTGCACGCGCGCCAGCACCTCGTCCCGCGCCACGCTGGCCTCGGCCGTCGCCGTCTGGCGCAAGCGGCCCAGCACCGTCCGCGCGGCCTCGAGGTGCCGGCCGATCTCTACGCCACTGGTGCCGTTCGATTCATTCATGATGGCAAAGGATACGTGCCGATGGGTCGACCTGATACCGCGTTCTTTTCGAATGGTTCAGGTTGATAATCCTCATGGCCCCGCCGCCCGCCCTGTTCCACGGTGTGTGGGTCATGGGCACACCAATCGACGACAAGACCGAGCCGACCACGAAGCTGACGAAGCAAGGGGTGCGGGATCTCAACCGCCTGACCCCCAGCAAGGTTCCGGTCACCAGCGAGACAATCTCGCCCGTCGACGATGCGCCGGCCGCCAATGAGCCCGTCAGCGTTCCTATCGAATCCTGACGCACGGGCGGCGCTGTCCAACAACATGTCGGAGACTCCGAGCCTGGCCGCTCGGTCAACGCCTGAAGGGAAAGCGCAAGGAACCATGTGGCTCGACGAACTGGCAGTGTTCGCGATGATGGGCTGTGCATTGACCTGGGCGCTGCTGAACCGCGAAGAGCGTCGCGTGGTCACGCCCGCGAGGTCACGGCGGTCCGCAGCCGCCGAGAAACACCAGAGCGGGCTGCTCGAGAACTCGAAACACCGGCGCTGAGGGTTTTCCCCACGTGATCGCTGGCCCCTGGCCGCCTGACCTGGCAGAACTAAGCTGATGCCAATCGGTCCGTTCGATGGGGTGAAGGTGTTTTCGGCCACCAAGGCAAACGATCGCGCGGTGCTGGGCGATGTGGTCACCGCCTGGATCCAGGATCATCCGGAGAACGAGATCATCGACACTGTCGTCAGGCAGTCGTCCGATCACGCGTTCCACTGCCTGACGTTCACGCTGTTCTGGCGGAACAAATCCCCGGCGCCGGGCTAGCCGCCGCGGCTGGCGTCGGCAGTCCCTGCAACGGCGCGATCGACGTCGCCCGCTGCCAGCAGCGCGGGCGGGGTCGACGCAACCGCAGCCGGCGCGCCGTGCGCGCCAGATAGAGCGGCTTGATGCCCAGCTGATCCCCCGCCATGACCAGTTGCCCGCTGTCGCGCTCGGCGATCACGAACGCGAACATGCCCAGGAAGCGCTCGACGCGGGCGGCGCCCCAGCGGTGATGGGCCTTCAGGACCACCCCGGGATCGGACGGCGAGAAGAAATGGTAGCCGTGACCCTCCAGCTCGCGCAGCAGCTCGCGGTAGTTGTAGATTCCTCTCTCGTTCCGGTTGTCGTCGTCCGCGCCGCCGGGGCGGTCATTGCATACAGGTCACGACGTTCCAGGGGCTGCCCGAGGCGGCGCACGTGGCCGACACGGCCTGGCGTCCCGGGCGGCCCCCCCTCCCTGACCTCCCCGGCGCACCGAGGGTTACCAAGCGGCGATTGCTTTGTGGCGTCCTCGTATCCAAAGTGGGGGTCCGATGCTGGGTGTGACGTTAGAAGACCTTCTGTCCGATTCGAAGACCGGCGACAGGTTCGTTCCCGTCGCCAGCGGTAGAGCCAGCGGTCGAGCCAGCGGTCGATAGTGAGCGCCGCCAGAAGCTGGCCCCTGCGCTGGAGGAGAGCGCGCCCCGCCGCTGGTGCCGCCGCCAACGAGCCGCCGCTGGGCGCGGAGCTGTTCAGTGTGGGCCGGCTGGAAGAACACGCGCGCACGCTGGCCGAGCGGCACACCGTGGGCGGGGGAAGCACCCAACCGGCCCGGCTGCTGCTGCGCCTGGAGGAGAACGCGGCCCTGCTGCGGGACGCGAACACGCTGCTGGCCGACGCCGTGAAGCGAGGCACCCGGGTCACCCCCGCGGCCGAGTGGTTCATCGACAACTACCACGTGATCGAGGAGCAGATCCGCACGGCCAAGCGGCACCTGCCCCGCGGCTACCATCGCGAGCTCCCGCGGCTCACCAACGCGGAGGTGGCGGGCACGCCGCGCATCTACCAGATCGCGCTCGAGCTCATCTCCCACTCGGAGGGGCGGGTCGACCTGGAGGGGCTGCGGGCGTTCGTGGCCGCCTATCAGGCGGTGGCGCCGCTGCGACTGGGCGAGCTGTGGGCCATTCCCATCATGCTGCGCCTGGCCTTGATCGAGGGGATGCGGCGGGTGGTCTCGGCCGTCACGGCCGGCAGAAACGAACGCGAGGCGGCCAGCCACTGGGTCGATCGCATGCTGGACACCGCGGCGCACACGCCGGCGAACGTCGTGCTGGTCCTCGCCGAGATGATCAGGGCGGCGCCCGCCCTCACCTCCTCGTTCGTGGCCGAGTTCTCCAGCCGGCTGCAGGGCAAGGGCCCCGCCCTGATGTTCCCCATCTCGTGGCTGGAGCAGCGGCTGTCCGAGCAGGGACAGAGCATCGAGCAGATCTTCCAGGTGGTCAGCCAGAGCCAGGCCGAGCATCAGGTGGCGATCAGCAACAGCATCGGCAGTCTTCGCCTGCTGGGGGCCACCGACTGGCGCACGTTCGTGGAGGGGCTGAGCGCCGTCGAGACGGCGTTGCGCGCCGATCCCGCCGCGGTCTATGCGTCGATGGACTTCGCCACGCGCGACCAGTACCGCCGCGCCGTGGAGCAGGTGGCGCGGCGAAGCGACAGCAGTGAAGCCGAGGTCGCGCAGGTCGCGGTCCGGCTGGCAAGCGCCACCCCCGGCGAGCGCGAGGCGCACGTCGGATATTTCCTGGTCGACGATGGCCGCAAGCGCCTGGAGCGGGAGCTCCGGTCGAGGCGCCCTCTGTCCGTGCGCCTGGACCAGCTCGGGTCCCCGGGGCGCCTGGCGTTGTACACGACCAGCATCGCCGGGTTGAGCCTGCTGTTCACCGGGCTGCTGGCGCGCGGACTGGTCGAGGACGCCATGCCAGCCGCCACGCTGGCGCTGTTCCTGACGACGTTGCTGGTGTGCGCCAGCCAGCTGTCCGTGGCCGCGGTGCACTGGGCGGCGACGCTGCTGGTCCGGCCCCACGTGCTGCCGCGGCTCGACTTCGCGAACGGTATCCCCGCCACCCACCGGACGGTCGTGGCCGTCCCCACGCTGCTGACCGACGACGAGGAGATCGACGGCCTGCTGGAGTCGCTGGAGGTCCGGTACCTGGCGAACCGGGACCAGCACCTGGCGTTCGCGCTGCTCAGCGACTTCCGGGACGCCCCCGCGGAGGTGATGGAGAGCGACGCGCGCTTGCTGGCCCGCGCGGTGGCCGGCATCGAGGCCCTGAACGCCAAGTATGGCAGCGCTGGTGACGCGCCGGCGGAGGGCGCGACCTCGTTCCAGGCCGCGCCCTTCTACCTGTTTCACCGCCCGCGCCTCCTGAACGAGCGCGAAGGCGTGTGGATGGGATGGGAGCGCAAGCGCGGGAAGCTGGAGAACTTCAACGCCGCCCTGCGCGGTGACAGCAGCGCCTTCCAGACCACGGTGGGCGATCTCTCCCGGCTGGTGGGCGTGCCCTACGTGATCGTCCTCGACAGCGACACGCAGCTGCCGCGCGACGCCGCGGAGCAGCTGGTGGGGACGCTGGCCCACTGGCTGAACCGGCCCAGCTACGACGCCCGCAAGCGCCGGGTCACGCGCGGCTACACCATCCTGCAGCCGCGCGTCGCCATCACCATGGACAGCTGCAGCCGCTCCCGCTTCGCGCGGCTGTTCGCGGGCGAACCGGGGATCGATCCCTACACGCAGGCCGTCTCCGACGTGTATCAGGACCTGTTCGGCGAGGGCTCGTTCGTCGGCAAGGGCATCTATGACGTCGACGCCTTCCAGCAGGCCCTGGCGGGACGGCTGCCCGAGAACCGCATCCTCAGCCACGATCTGCTGGAGGGGGCCCACGCAAGGGCGGCGCTGGTCACCGACATCACCCTGTTCGAGGATTATCCGTCGACGTACGCGGCCGAGGTGAGCCGGCGTTATCGCTGGATGCGCGGGGACTGGCAGATCACCCCCTGGCTGGGGCCGCGGGTGCCGGGCGCGGGCGGCCACAAGCTGCGCAATCCCCTGTCCATCCTCTCGCGCTGGAAGATCCTGGACAACCTGCGGCGGGCCCTGGTCCCCATCGCGCTGCTGGCGCTGCTGGTCGCCGCGTGGGTCATCCCGCCGCTGGCGCTGTTCGGGACCGTGGTGGTGACGGCGCTGCTGGTGCTACCCGGCCTGCTGACGGCCGGGGGCGAGCTGGCGCGGCGGCCGGACGACTATCCGTACGGGCAGCATGTCGGCGCCGTGGCCAGCACGCTGGGCCGGCAGCTGCTGCACGCGCTGTTCGCGCTGGCCACCCTGCCCTACGAGGCGCAGGTCGCGGCCGCCGCCATCCTTCGCACGGCCGTGCGCGTGGTCATCACCAGGCGGCGCCTGCTGGAGTGGCGAACGGCCCGTGACGTCCAGCGCAGCGCCCGCGCCAGCCTGGCCGGCTCGTATGTCGAGATGTGGCCCTCGCCGGTGGCGGCCCTGGCGCTGACCGGCTGGCTGTCGCAACGTCGGCCCGAGGCGCTGGTGGTGGCGGCCCCGGTGCTGGTGCTGTGGTTGCTGTCGCCGGCCCTGGCCTGGTGGCTGAGCCAGGCCGTTCCGGCGCCGCGACCGCAGGTGGCCAGCGAGGAGCGGACGTTCCTGCGCCTGCTGACGCGGAAGACCTGGCGCTTCTTCGAGGCGTTCATCGCCCCCGGAGACAACTACCTGCCGCCCGACAATTTTCAGGAGGATCCCCCGCGCGGAATCGCGCACCGCACCTCCCCCACCAACATCGGCCTGGCGCTGACCGCCAACCTGGCCGCGTTCGACTTCGGCTACCTGACCGTGGCCGAGGTGCTGGCCCGCACCGAGGTGACCTTCGCGACCCTGGACAAGCTGCAGCGATTTCGCGGCCACTTCTACAACTGGTACGACACGCAATCCCTCGAGCCGTTGCGGCCCGCTTACGTGTCGACCGTGGACAGCGGAAACCTGGCCGGGCACCTGCTGACCCTGGCCAGTGGCCTGGAACAGCTGGCGCACGAGCCGGTGATGCGGCGGCAGCTGTTCGACGGCCTGGGCGACACGTTGACCGCGCTGGAGGACGCGCTGGCGAAGAGCTCGCGCGGGGCGGCCGCCCCGCGCGAGGCCCTGGCGGCGCTGCACGCCGCGGTGGCCAGCCCGCCCCGCGCGTTGGGCGATGCGCGCGCCGCGCTGGAAGCCCTGCACCGAGACGGACAGGCCCTGGCTGACCTGTTGCGCGAACAGCGCGCCGCCGACCCCGACGTCGCGTACTGGAGCAGCGCCTTCATCGCCCGATGCGCGACCGCCCTCGACGACCTGCGGGCGCTGGCCCCCTGGACCGACCTGGCGTCCCCGGAGAAGGGCCTGGACGAGGCCAGCCGCGCCTTGCTCTCGCGCCTGGATCGCATCCCCACGCTGTCAGAGCTGGCGCGGCTGGAGCAAGAGCTGGCTGCGCACCTGGCCGCGGCCGGCGAGGCGGCTTTACAGGCGTCCGTCGCCTCGGCCTGCCAGCAGGCGGCGGCGCGCCTGACGGCGCTGACGGCGCTGGCGGCGCGCGCCACCGAGCTGGCCGACATCGACTACGAGTTCCTGTACGACCGCGACCGGCACCTGCTGGCCATCGGCTACAACGTCACCGATCACCGGCTGGACGCCAGCTTCTACGATCTGCTCGCCTCCGAGGCGCGTCTGGCCAGCTTCGTCGCCATCGCCCAGGGCAAGCTGCCCCAGGAGCACTGGTTCAGCCTGGGGCGCTTGCTCACCTCCGCCGGCGGCCACCCGTCGCTGCTGTCGTGGAGCGGCTCGATGTTCGAGTACTTGATGCCGCTGCTGGTGATGCCCACCTTCGCCGGCACCATCCTGGACGAGACCTACCGGGGCGTCGTGCAACGGCAGATCCAGTACGGCGCCGAACGGCACGTCCCCTGGGGCGTCTCCGAGTCCGGATACAACAAGACCGACGCCCATCTGAACTATCAGTACCAGGCCTTCGGCGTACCGGGCCTGGGATTCAAGCGCGGCCTGGTCAACGAGCTGGTGATCGCGCCCTACGCGTGCGTGATGGCGCTGATGGTTGACGCCCCGGCGGCCTGCACCAACCTGCGGCGCCTGGCGAGCGAGGGGTTCAAGGGACGGTTCGGCTTCTACGAGGCCATCGACTACACCCCCGCCCGCCTTCCCCCGGGAAAGACCAGCGTCACCGTCCGCTCGTACATGGCCCATCACCAGGGCATGGCCTTCCTGTCGCTCGACTACCTGTTGCAGGACCGTCCCATGCAGCGACGCTTCGAGCTGACGCCCGCCTTCCAGGCCAACCTGCTGCTGCTGCAAGAGCGCGTTCCCCGCACGTCGACCGTCCACCCCCATCAGGCGGAGACGGCGGCGGCCAGCACCTCGCAGCCGGACGCCGAGAGCAAGCTGCGCATCTTCACCACCGCCAGCACCGCCTCGCCCGAGGTGCACCTGCTGTCGAACGGGCGCTACCACGTCGCCATCACCAACGCCGGTGGCGGCTACAGCCGCTGGCGCGATCTCTCGGTCACCCGCTGGCACGAGGACGCCACCCGCGACAACTGGGGCAGCTTCTGTTACATCCGCGACGTCCCCAGCCAGACGTTCTGGTCGATGACCCATCAGCCGACGCTGAAGCCCACCGCCGGGTACGAGGCGATCTTCTCGCAGGGACGCGCCGAGTTCCGCCGTCGCGACGGCGACGTGCACACCTACGCCGAGATCAGCATCTCGCCCGAGGACGACGTCGAGGTGCGCCGCCTCAGCGTCACCAACCGGGGCCGCACCCGCCGCACGCTCGAATTGACCAGCTTCGCCGAGGTGGTGCTGGCCCCCGCCGCCGCCGACCGCGCCCACCCCGCCTTCAGCAATCTGTTCGTGCAGACCGAGCTGCTGCCATCGCAGCAGGCGATCTTGTGCACGCGCCGGCCCCGATCGGCGAACGAGCACCCGCCCTGGGCCCTGCACCTGATGACCGTCCAGGGCACCGTCAGCGGCGACGCCTCGTTCGAGACGGCGCGCGCCGCCTTCGTGGGGCGGGGGCGGACGCTGGACGACCCGGCCGCCATGCACCGCAGCCGTCTGGGGGACAGCGCCGGGTCTGTTCTGGACCCCGTCATGGCCATCCGCAACGTCATCGTGCTGGAGCCTGACGAGACGGCGCGCATTCATCTGGTCACCGGCGTGGCCGAGACCCGTGCGCAGGCGCTGGCGCTGGTCGACAAGTACGGCGATCGCCATTCGGGCGACCGCGTGTTCGAGCTGTCGTGGACGCACAGCCAGGTGGTGCTGCACCAGGTGGGGATCAGCGAGGCGGACTCCCAGCTGTACGAGCGCATGGCCGGGCACATCCTGTACGCGAATGCGAACCTGCGGGCGGCGCGCAGCGTGATCGCCCGCAACCGCAGCGGCCAGTCGGGACTGTGGGCCTACGGCATCTCGGGCGATCTGCCCATCGTGCTGCTGCGCGTGGGCGACGCCGCGAACGTCAGCCTGGTGCGCCAGGTGGTGAAGGCCCACTCCTACTGGCGCCTGAAGGGGCTGGCCTCGGACCTGGTGATCTGGAACGAGGACAGCTCGGGCTACCGGCAAGTGATGCACGAGGAGATCATGGGCGTGATCGGCACGTCCACCGAGGGCGGGCTGATCGATCGTCCGGGCGGCATCTTCGTGCGGCGCGCCGATCAGCTGTCCGAGGAGGACCGGGTGCTGATGCAGACGGTGGCGCGGCTGATCATCGCCGACAGCGACGGGCCGCTGCTGGAGCAGATGAACCGGCGGCAGCACATCGAGCTGCCGGGCCTGCTGGTCGCCTCGGCCAGTCGCGAGCGCCCGGCGGCCGAGCGCGCCGCTTCCGGCGCCGGTCAGCCGGCCGAGCAGGCGGGGAAGGACCTGGAGGCCTGGAACGGCCTGGGCGGCTTCACCCGGGACGGGCGCGAGTACGTCATCATCACGTCCCGCGGGCGGCGCACCCCCGCCCCCTGGGTGAACGTGCTGGCCAACCCCTGGTTCGGCACCGTGGTCAGCGAGAGCGGGGGCGCCTACACCTGGTGCGAGAACGCCCACAGCTACCGGCTGACGCCGTGGAACAACGACGCGGTCCAGGACACCAGCGGCGAAGCGTTCTACCTGCGCGACGACGAGGACGGCCGCTGGTGGTCCCCCACCCCGCTGCCCGCCGGCGGTCCCCTGCCCTACACGACCCGGCACGGCTTCGGCTACACGACCTTCAGCTACGCCGAGGACGGCCTGGCGATCGAACTGCGCACGTTCGTCGCCATCGACGCGCCGCTGAAGTTCTCCGTCATGAAGCTGACCAACCGCTCGGGGCGGGGGCGACGGCTGTCGCTGACCGCCTTCCACGAAATGGTGCTGGGCGCCGAGCGGCCGGCCCAGGCCCCCTACGTCGTCACCGAGGTGGAGCCCGCCAGCGGCGCCTTGCTGGCGCGCAACGCCTACAACGCCGAGTTCGCGCAGCGGGTGGCGTTTCTGGACTGCAGCGAGCCGATGCGCTCGGTGACGGGCGATCGTCTGGAATTCCTGGGCCGCAACGGGACCATGGCCGCGCCCGCCTGCCTGAAGCGGGTGCGGCTGTCGGGCCGGACCGGGGCCAGCCTGGACCCCTGTCTGGCCATGCAGGTGCCGCTGGAGCTGGCGGACGGCCAGACGCGCGAGATCGTCTTCACGTTCGGCTCGGGGCGCGACGCGAACGACACGCGCACGCTGCTGCGGCGCTTTCGCGGCACGGACGCGGCACGGGCGGCCCTGGACGAGGTCAGGACCTACTGGTCGCGCACCCTGGGCGCCGCCACGGTCGAGACGCCCGACGCCTCGCTGAACTTTCTGGCCAACGGCTGGCTGCTGTACCAGGTGCTGGCGTCACGCATCTGGGGGCGCAGCGGCTTCTACCAGTCGGGCGGCGCCTTCGGGTTTCGCGATCAGCTGCAGGACGCGATGGCGCTGGTGCACGCGCAACCGGCGTTGCTGCGCGAGCAGGTGCTGCGTTCCGCCTCACGACAGTTCCCGGAGGGCGACGTGCAGCACTGGTGGCATCCGCCCGGCGGCCGGGGCGTGCGGACGCACATCTCGGACGACTACCTGTGGTTGCCGTACGCCGTCTGCCGCTACGTCGACGCCCTGGGGGACACCGGCGTGCTGGGCGAGAACGTGCAGTTCATCGAGGGCCGTCCGGTGAAGCCCGAAGAGGAGAGCTACTACGACCTGCCGTTGCGCTCGGATCAGACGGCGACGCTGTACGAGCACTGCGTGCGGGCCATCAAGCACGGCCTGCGCTTCGGCGAGCACGGCCTGCCCCTGATGGGCAGCGGCGACTGGAACGACGGCATGAACCTGGTGGGCGAGGCCGGCAAGGGGGAGAGTGTCTGGCTGGCGTTCTTCCTGCACGACGTCCTGACCCAGTTCGCGCCGCTGGCGCGCCTGCGCGGCGACGAGGACTTCGCCAATCACTGCCAGCATCAGGCGCAGCAACTGCGCGCCAACATCGAGAAGCACGCCTGGGACGGCGCCTGGTACCGCCGCGCCTACTTCGACGACGGGACGCCCCTGGGGTCGACCAGCAGCCCGGAGTGTCAGATCGATTCGCTGCCCCAGAGCTGGGCCATGCTGACCGGCGCCACCGACCCGGACCGCGCCGGCCAGGCCATGCAGGCCCTGGACAGCCGGCTGGTGCGGCGGGACCTGGCGCTGATCCAGCTGTTCGATCCGCCCTTCGACACGTCGGAGCTGAAGCCCGGCTACGTGAAGGGCTACCTGCCCGGCGTGCGCGAGAACGGCGGCCAGTACACCCACGCAGCGGTGTGGGCGGTGATGGCCTTCGCCGCGGCCGGCGACGCGCAGCGCGCCTGGGAGCTGTTCGGCATGATCAACCCCATCAGGCACGGCGACGGACCTGACGCCATCGCGCGCTACCAGGTCGAGCCATACGTGCTGGCGGCGGACGTCTACACCAACCCCCAGCATCCGGGACGGGGCGGCTGGACCTGGTACACCGGTTCCGCAGGCTGGATGTATCGCCTGATCCTGGAGTCATTGCTGGGCCTGCGCCGGCAGGCCGACCGGCTGTACGTCCAACCGCTGCTCCCGGCGGCCTGGGACGGCTTCGTCGTCCACTACACCTACTATCAGAGCGTCTACCACCTGCGGATCCGTCGCCAGCCGGGGACCGGTCGGGCCGGCAAGATGGCCCTGATCGGGATGGTCAGGGACGGGAACCGGCTGCCGCCGGGTCCCATCGTTCTCGACAACGACGGGAAGGAGCACCAGATTGAGCTCGAGGTGGGCGAGGTAGCGACTTCATGACGACGATCAATCCACACCAGGGCGGAGACGGGTCAGCGGCACGCCGCATCCTGCTGGTCGACGACAACGCCGACCTCGCGCAGTCGTTGAAAGATCTGCTCGAGCAGGAGGGCCATCAGGTGGCGATGGTGACGGATCCCCTGGCGGCCTTCGACCTGGCGGGGAGGACGTCGCCGGAGGTCTGCATCCTGGACATCGAGCTGCCCAACATGGACGGATACGAGCTGGCCAGGCGCCTGCGCGAGCTGCCGGCGACCAGGAACGCCCTCTTCATCGCGCTGACGGGGTACGGCCTGGACCACGACCCGCGCCGCAGCCACGAGGCTGGCTTCGCGCATCATCTGTTGAAGCCGGTCGATACGGCCCAGCTGACCCGCATCATCGCGGGACTGCCGTCGCCGTCACGCTCAGGCTCCTAGCTCCGACGACCGCGACACCGTTCGCTGGCCCTCGGGGACCTGCAGAAGGTCAGGGCTGCTCCTCCTGCTCGAGGTGCTTCCGCGCGAAGCGAACGAAGTCCGCCTCCGTCAGGATGCCGACCAGCTTGCCCTCGTCGACCACCGGCAGACATCCGAACTGGCTCGATTCGATCAGCGCCGCCGCCAGGGCGGCCGACGTGTCGGGTGACACGGTCAGGACGTTGCGTTCCATCAGCATCTCGACGGGGATGTCCGCGGCGACGGCGTCGCTGTCTTCGCTTCTGGGATCGCCGTGGCTGACCCAGGCCGACAGCAACTTGCGATGCGTGACGAGGCCGATCAGGTGCTCGGCCCCGTCCACCACGGGAAGATGTCTGATGTGGCCCGCCTTCATCAGGTGTCGAGCCAGATCCAGCGAATCGCCGACCTGCAGCGTTTCGACGACGGACGTCATCAGGTCCTTGACCAGGGTCATCGGTCGGACTCCGCCTGGCGAAACCAGGAGAGCACGTGGGGCGCCTGGCGTGGAACGGGGCCCGGCGCCGACCGCGGCGTGCCCACGATGACGGGGGCGATGGCAGCGACGTCCGTGGGGATATCCAGCTCGGCCTTCACCTCGGGGTCATTCAGGGCGGTGATCGCGAACCCGATGCAGCAGGTCCCCAGGCCCAGCGCCCGGGCGGCCAGTTGCAGGTTCTGCGCGGCCAGCCAGCAGTCCGCCTGCGTGTAGGCCTCGTTCGCCGCCCCGCAGATCACGATCAGCGTGCCCGCATCGTAGAAGATGTTGAAGGCCGGGCTGGACAGGCGGTCGGCGTAATGCCGATTCTTCTCATCATCGCCCAGGCGGTGCAGCAACAAGGCCTTGGCCCGCTCCGAATAGCGGTGCAGCCGGACGGGGTCCTGAATGACCACGAAGCGCCACGGCTGCGCGTTCATGGCGCTGGGCGCCTGGACCGCGACCTCCAGCAGCCGTCGCACCGTCTCGTCCGAGACAGGCTCGGGCAGAAACGACCGCGTGGCCCGGCGCGTATAAATCGCTTCCAGCAGCTCCATGGGGCCGATGCTGTGCAATGCATAGACCATCGGCGCGGCGGCCAGGGGCTGCGACCGCCCCCATCTTGCTCGCCCGCCCCTCGTCGCTCATCACCGCATTTCGTGCCGGATTGGTCCGGGTGCGCGCAGCCTCTGCGCGAAAAGCCCGCTCGGCGCGAGATCGGCGGTGGCACCTGCTCTGCAGCTGTCCTGAATGTTCCAGAAGGCCGAAAACAGGAGGCTGACGATGACAACGAACGAGCCCAGCAAAGAAGACCTGAACAAGCAGGTGAGCGACCTCGCGAGGTTGCGAGACCAGATTCGCGTCGACCTTCACCTGGCCGGCATGGACCTGCGCGACGAGTGGAACAAGCTCGAGAAGAAGCTCCCCGATCTCGATCAGGCGCTGCGCCCGCTGGAGACCGCGGCCCGCGATGGGCTGGATACGCTGGTCACGGAATTGCGGAGGTTCGGCGAGCGGCTCCGCGAAGGGACCAAGCCGTCAGCCGGCTGAGCATCGCCACCACTTGCGCTCGCGGACCATGCCCCGCCGGCGATCCCGAGCTCGACGATCAGGGGACCGCGACGTCGGCGGTATCGCCGGTGGCCGCGGTCCCACGTCCTGGGCCTAAGCCTGGCGTCGCACGGGCTCCTCATGGAAGTAGTGGCGCAGGTGGGCGACGAGCTGACCGTCCGTCGGATGATCCGCCGACTCGATGCCGACGATCCGCGCCGCCAGGGAGTGATCGTGCTGCTGCGCGAACTTGAAGAAGTGCAGCTTCGTCATCGCCGGCCCGACCAGCAGCACCTGGGGATCGGTCCGCAAGGCTCTCGCCACCTCCCCGAAGAACCGCACCTCGTCGTCGGGATGGTTTCTGACGCGCAGGTCGTGTTCGTTGGCGTGGCGGTGAATGTGGGGGCCGGGCGCTTTAACGATCGCCTTGCCGCTCTTGTCGACATCGACCTCGAAGATGCGGGCTTCGTTCTGATCGATCCATACGATTGCCTGTTTCACGATTGTCTCCCTTGTGGCGGTGCACTTTGTCCGCGCGCGCCCCGAAGGCTGCAAGGGTGAGACCGCGCGCCGCCCGCGGGCCGGATGGTGGTGGGCGCAGCAGGGCCGCATTTCGATCACGCAGGCGCCTGAGCGGCGCAGCCCTTGCGCCAGTTGCCAACCTTGACTTCCCGGCCTCACGGGCTTCGAGGCGCAGGGGGGCGGCTTCGAATCACCGTCCTCTCGGTGCCGCCATGACCGGTACGAAGATTGCGTCACCCGAGAGCGATGGGCCGCACCGCGCCTGTTGAGTCCGTCGGAAGGGAAGAACGATGCTGTATCAAACGCTGACCGTGCTCGCCATCTCCGCGATCGGCTCCTTCTTGATCCTGTCGCTGTTGGCCGCGGGCGTGTCGGCCCTGCGCCGCAGCCGCCGCAGAAAAGAGCAAGGGCCGGACGCGGGTCACTGATCAGGCGACCGCATCGACGGCCATGGCCTTGCTCTTGCTGCCTGTCAGCGAAGTGGCCCGAGGCACACGGCCGCCGGGCCAACTTCCTCATCGCGTCGATCCTCGCAGGGTCGCGTCACCAAGCCAGGAGTGCTCGATGGATATGAGAGACCAGATCCGGCAGTTCATCCTCACGAACTTCTACGTCCCCGATCCCAGCGCCATCAGCGATGAAGCCTCCCTGTTGAAGAGCGGGATCGTCGACTCGACCGGTGTCCTCGAGGTCATCTCGTTCCTCGAAGAGACATTTCGGGTGACCGTCGAGGACGAGGAGATGACGCCCGACAACCTCGACTCCATCGTTCGTATCACCGCCTTCCTGGACCGGAAGCGCAGCGAGGCGCCGCTGCGGGCGCTGGCCTGAGGCGTGGGAGGTCAACGTGTTCTCCAAGGACAGTCTGAAATTGAATCCGGGCGAGGAGGTTGGCAGGATCACCTCCTGGTTGCGCGAACTGCTGGGGCGGATGCGCCGGCGCGGGCTGGTGGTCGGCCTCTCCGGTGGCATAGACAGCTCCGTCTCCTGCGCCCTGGCCGTCCAGGCGCTGGGAAGTGAGCGTGTCTTCGGCGTCTTCATGCCCGAGAAGGACACCTCTGGTGACGCGCTGACGCTGGGCACGCGGCTGGCGATGACGTTCGGCATCCAGACCTGTATCGAAGACATCGGTCCGGCGCTGACCGCCATCGGTTGTTACGAGCGACAGGCCGAGGCGGTGCGGACGGTCGAACCGTCCTTCGGTCAGGGCTGGAAGTTCAAGCTGGCCCTGCCCTCGATCCTGAAGTCCGACCGATTGAACGTCACCCGTCTGGTGGTCGAGTCGCCCCGGGGCGTGACGACCAGCCATCGCCTGACCGCTGGCGCCTATTCGCAACTGGTGGCTGCCACGAACTACAAGCAGCGGCTGCGAAAGGTCACCGAGTACTATCACGCCGATCGGCTCGGCTACGCCGTGGTGGGGACGCCCAACCGTCTGGAGTACGACCAAGGCTTCTTCGTGAAGCTGGGCGACGGCGCCGCCGACGTGAAGCCCATCGCGCACCTGTACAAGACGCAGGTCTTTCAGCTGGCCGAGTACCTGGGGGTGCCGGCCGAGATCCGGGCACGCCAGCCCACCACGGACACGTTCTCGCTGGCCCAGAGCCAGGAGGAGTTCTACTTCTCCCTGCCCTACGACAAGATGGATCTGTGCCTGTACGGTCTGAACCACGATATCCCCCTGGACCAGGTGGCCTCGGCCACCGGGTTGCACGAGGACACCGTCCGTCGCGTCTATGACGACATCCAGGCCAAGAGGCGCGCCACGGCCTACCTGCACTTCGGACCCGCGCTGGTCGAGACCGTGTTCCCAGGCTGAGCATGTGTGGCATCGCCGGCGTCCTCGCCCTGGCTCCCGGAGCACCCGGCCCTGACCGGGCGCTCCTGGCTCGCATGTGCGGCGCGCTCCGTCACCGCGGCCCGGATGAGTTCGGTGTGTACCGGGACCAGCGCGCGGGGCTGGCGCACGCCCGTCTGTCCATCATCGATCTCGCGGGCGGGCAACAACCTTTGTGTAATGAAGACGAGTCGCTCTGGCTGGTCTTCAACGGCGAAATCTTCAATTACCTGGAGCTGCGTCAGGAGTTGCTGGCGGCGGGCCATCGTTTTCGCACCAGGAGCGACACGGAGGTCATCGTCCACGCCTACGAGGAGTGGGGCGAGGCGGCGTTCGATCGTTTCAACGGGCAATGGGCGGTCGCCCTCTACGATCGCCGCACCGCCAAGCTGGTTCTCAGCCGCGATCGTCACGGCGTGCGTCCGCTGTACTACGTCGAGGCGGGGGGCCGGCTCTACTTCGCCAGTGAGGTCAAGGCGCTGTTCGCGGCGCCGCAGGTCCCGCGGGCGCTCGACCCTGCAGGGCTGGGCCAGGTCTTCACGTTCTGGGGGCCGGTGGCGCCACGAACAGTCTTCCAGGACGTTCGCGAGCTGGAGCCCGGCCACGTGCGCATCTATGGGGCAGACGGCGCCATCGAGGACCGGGCTTACTGGGTTCCGACCTATGAGCCCACGGGCCGCTTCGCCGACGTCGAAGAGGCAGCCCAGGCGGTGCGCGACACGCTGGTGCGGGCCGTCTCCCTGCGCATGCTTCGCGCCGACGTCCCCGTGGGCAGCTACCTGTCGGGCGGGCTCGACAGCTCGCTGGTGGCGGCGCTGTCCATGGCCGCGCTGGGTCGGCGCTTTCACACGTTCTCGCTCCGCTTCCAGGATGCGGAGTTCGACGAGACGGTCTATCAACGCCAGGTGGTCTCGGCGCTGGGGACGGAGCACCACGAGATCGTGGTGTCGCGTCACGACATCGCGTCCGTCTTCCCCGACGTGATCCGGCACGCCGAGCGCCCCATCCTCAGGACGGCGCCCGCCCCCATGTTCCTGCTGTCCAAGCTCGTTCGCGACACCGGGATCAAGGTCGTCCTGACGGGCGAAGGCGCGGACGAGCTGTTCGCCGGGTACGACATCTTCCGTGAGGCGAAGGTGCGCCGCTTCTGGGCGGCGCGTCCGCACAGCACCCTGCGGCCACGCCTGCTGGAGCGGCTGTATCCCTACCTGGCGCGCTCGCCCGTGCGCCAGCGGGCCATGGCGCGCCAGTTCTTCGGCCAGGGACTGGCCCAGGCCGGCCAGCCCGGCTTCTCGCACGGCCTCCGCTGGTCCAGCACGTCGGCGCTCCTGCGCCTGTTCGACGGCGACGCGCGCGCGAAGGCGGACAGCGGCCCCCAGGTGGCGCAGTTACTCGCGTCCTTGCCGGCGTCGCTGGGCGCGTGGACCGGGCTGGCCCAGGATCAGTACCTCGAGTGCCTGACGCTGCTGTCCGGCTACCTGCTCTCGGCGCAAGGCGACCGCATGCTGATGGCCCACTCGGTCGAAGGGCGCTTTCCTTTCCTGGACCGGGACGTGGTAGCGCTCGCCAACTCGTTGCCGGATGACTACAAGCTGCACGTGCTCGACGAGAAGCACGTCCTGAAGCGCATCGCCCGCGGGTTGCTTCCGGCGGAGGTGGTGAACAGGCCCAAACAGCCCTACCGGGCCCCTGATGCCGCGAGCTTCTTCACCGCGGACGCCCCGTCGTGGATTCGCGACCTCACCACTCCGCAGGCCTTGAAGGCGGCCGGCGTCTTCGATGCCCGCGCGGTGGGTGCCCTGTTCCAGAAGGCACGGGCGCAATCGCCGGGCTCGTCCTTCTCGAACACCGACAACATGGGCGTGGTCGGGGTGCTGTCGACGCAGCTGCTCCACGATTCGTTCATCGCCACCAGCCCGGCCGTCCAGCCGGCTGCGGAGCTCAAGACGGTCATCGAACGCCAGTGCGGTCCACTGGCGTCGGACCTAGAGGGGCGTGCCGTGGCCGCTCGCGTACCAGGCCTGTAGCTCCCGGCGCAGCAGCTTCCCGCTCGGTGCCCGCGGCAGGCTCGTCACGACGAACAGGTGCGCCGGCATCTTGAACCTGGGCAGGCATGCAAAGCACGCGTCGAGGACGGCGCGCCGGGTGACGGGCGTCTCCCCGCCCGCCACGATGAAGGCGGCGATCGTCTCGCCCAGCACGTCGTCGGGAACACCGCTGACGGCCACGTCCACCACTCCGGCGGCCCGGGCCACTGCCGCCTCCACCTCGAACGGGCTGATCCGGTGACCGCCGCTCTTGATCAGCTCCGACCGGCGCCCGCTGAGGAACAGGTAGCCGTCCTCGTCCATGAAGCCGACGTCGCCGGTCCTCAGCCCCTCGGGCCGCAGCACGCGCGCCGTCGCCTCGGTGTCTCGACGGTAGCCGCGCATGATGTTGTCTCCCAGCGCCACCACCTCCCCCACCTGGCCCCGCGGCAGCTCATCACCAGCATCGTCGCAGATCTTCAAGGTGACGCCGGGAATGGCTTTCCCCGCCGAGCCGGGCTTGTCGGCGAGACGCTCCGGCGGCACATAGGCGAGCCGCGCCGCTGCTTCGGTCTGGCCGTACATGACGAACAGCCGGACCGCGGGAAACGTCGCCCGCACCCCCTCGATCAGCGCGGGAGACATCGCCGCGCCGGCCTGGGTCAGGTAGCGGAGAGAGGACAGATCGTACTTTGCCAGGGAACGAAACGAGAGCAGCCGAGAGAACGTGGCCGGCACCCCGGACAGGCCCGTGCAGCGATGGCGTGCCAGGCCCTCGACGACGTCGGCCAGGAACGTCATCGGCCCCAGGTGTGCGATGGTCGCGCCGGCGGCGATGTGCGTGTGAAGGACGGAGTTGCCGTAGGCGTAATAGAAGGGCAGCACCATGCCGGCTACGTCCTCGGACGACAGCGCCAGGTACTCGACGATGGAGCGGACGTTCGCCACCAGGTTCCGGTGCGACAGCATGACGCCCTTGGGCTGCCCGGTGGTGCCGGAGGTGTAGACGATGGACGCGAGATCATCGGCGGTGACCTGCCGGTCCCGCCACCGGGTGGGGTTGGCAACGGCCTGGCGATAGGGCACTTGCGCCCAGGGGCCTGGGTGGGGCGTGCCAGCCCCGTCGCGCGCCACCACGGCGCGCAACTCGGGCAGGGCATCCCCCTGGCCGTCGAGCAGCCGTACGCTTGGGCCGTCCAGGACCACCACGCGTGCGTCGGCCTGCCGCAGGGCCTGCACCAGCGGCTCCCGCCGGGTGTCCGCGCAGAGGGGAACGGCGACGCCTCCAGCCATCAGCGCGCCGTAGTAGGCGATCAGGTAGTCGACGTCGCCGTCGAGCGCGATGGCCACCGAGTCTCCCCGCTTGACCCCCAGCTCCCGCAGCGTGGCCGCGAAGGAGGAGGCGCAGCCGTCCAGCTCGGCGTACGAGGTCGTCGCGTCCCGACTGACGAAGACGGCCTTGGCTCCGTCCCGCCTGACCGAACTGTCCAGCAGGTCGTGCAGCGTGGCGGCGTCTTTCGGCGGCTGGCCTGGGCCTGCCGTCATGGTGACGTCCCCGCCCGTCCCGGCAGGGCTCCTGCCACGAAGCGCAGCAACCCAGCGGCCAGCCGGTCCCGGCCAAGCGCGTTCAGATGTCCCCCGTCGTCCGTGTAGGAAGCTAACAGGCAGGCATGGGTGCGGCCTTGCAGCCGAAACGTCTGCTGCCTGCCGTCCAGTCCGGTGGACTCGCCGGCCGCCAGATCGAAGATTGGTTGTCCCGCAAAGCGCTCCCGCAGCTGCCGGTTGAACTCGCAGCGGCGGGCGTTCGCCGCGTCCTCCCACACCTCGAGCCCCAGCGTCCGTCGCACGCGCGACTTGAGGTCGCGCGGCCTCGCGGTCAACGGCACCGTCACGTGTCCGAACGTCACGTCTGGACGCTCGCGCTCCAGCGCCACCATGGCGTCCCGGTAGCAAAGGAAGAGGCTGTCCGCGTCGGTGCGCGGATGGAAGTCGACGTAGCACAGCTTGAGGAACGCGAGCTGAACATTGAGCGCCGAGGACCGCGTCAGCATCGCGCCGAAGTCGGCGATCTTGCTGCGCGGATCCTTGTTCGTGCCGGCGGGACCCTCCAGCCAGACTGGTCCCGGAGCGGCTGCCTCGCTGACAGGCGCGATCTTCACGGGCAGGCCAGCCTGCGCTCCCAGCGACTGGACGCCGTCCAGAAGGTTCTTGCCCACGGAGTGGTGGGCAAAGAACAGCCGGGCGCGTCGCGCGGTCTCCAGATCCGAGCGCAGCGAACCAGCGATCTGCATACGCTAGCCGACCCGCCTTACCGCGCTGAGAACTCCCTCCGCGGACGGGCCTGTGAAGGGCCGCGATTCCGGCGCCGCGACAGGCGCGCCCACGGGCCGCGCGGGGACGCCGAACAGGACGGAATGGGGCGGGAAGCTCCGCACCACCACGGAGTTGGCACCGATCACCGAGTCATGTCCGATGGTGACGTCCCCCAGGATGCAGACGCCGGTTCCCACGTCCACGCGATCGCCGATGATGGGCTTCTTGGTGGTCTCGCCGCGTGACACCAGCCCAAACGTGGTGTTGTGGCGAATGTGGACGTCATCCCCGATGGCGCGCGCGCCCAGGCGAATGTCGCCGTGGTACCAGATGCGCACGCGGCGGCCCAGCTTGACCGTGTACGGCAGGTCGATGCCGAACATCAAATCCAGAAGACGAGCCCCTGTCCGGTACAGCGCCGTGGCGGGGGCCCGGAACGGCTGGGGAAAGTCCATGCGCAGATTTCCGAAGCGGTGAAGCGCCACCGCCCAGAACCCGGGCGCCAGTGGATCGTGATCGTAGGTGCGGAAGTCCTCGCGCAGCAGGTTCGCCAGGGAGATGCCGGAAGGGTTCAGGTTCTTGTCGCCGCGCGGAAGGGGCCCGGCGTGGGGATCGTCGCCCATGTCCGCATGACCGGTCACCCGCGCTGGCGAGCGGATGACGCTCGCGCCAGAGACATCCGAGCCCTCGCTGGCCGGCCGCCGGGCGGAGGTCGCAGATGACACGGCGGGGCGCGCTGCCTGCCAGGCACGATCCAGCCGTCGCGTCATCGCGGCGATCACCGGGCTGATCCGCCGCCAGGGGCCCGCGCCCTGTCCCGCGGTGTCCCCAGCGTCCCTCAAGGGCCCGGGCCTGCCGGCCGCCGTCGCACCGGCCCCTGCGTCCCGGCGCCGAACGACCCGCGCCGACGGGACGTGGAGAACCTTCAGCCCCGTCCGCAGAACCGCCTGACGGAGCTCTGCGTCCCCGGCCGGATCCTCGTCACCATCGTCGAGGAGCCGAGCCGTGTCGAGTAAGCCGTGCCGGATCAGCCGGCAGTCTCGGCTCACCCAGGTCACCTCCCGGGGACCTTCGGCGGCCGGCGCTGCCCGGACTTCATCCGGGTCGACCGGCGCCGCCTGACCACGTTCGTCACCATCCAGGACGCGGGCGCCCAGCAAGCCCGCCTCCGGATGAGTCGTCATCGCCTTGCGCAGCTCGCGGATCGCCCCCGGAGCGACAGTCGTCCTGCCGTCGATCACCACGTACCCCTTCGTGGGCAAAGCGTCGAACTGCCTGGGGCGGTCACCGCGGGCACGTGGCCCGGGCGCGGGCAGGACGCGGGCCCACGCATCGAAGCCCCAATCGGTGATGGCGTTCGCGATTATCGTGAGCGAATCATCGACGGGACCACGCTCGACCACGACCACCTGGCAGTCCTCGTCGACCTCGGCCTCCAGGGATCTGAGGCAAGCGACGGTCAGGTCGGGTGTCTGACGGTCGACAACGATGATCGCAATCTCCGGTTCCATCATCTGGTCGCTCCCCTCTTGAACAATTGCGCGGCCTGGCGCGCGAACCACGGACCGATGAGGGCCCCTCGTGCAGCACCCGTGCCCAAGTGAGCCACGGTCCTGGAGGCAGTTCGTTCGGAGGCCGCTCGCGAAAGGGATCGCAAGTCGTGCGTCGCGCTGCCGGACCGCCGCACGATTTGCGCGCCGGCGCCGCCCAGGACCGCCCGAGCGCCTGCCCCATCCGGCTACGATCACGACACGTTCAATGACACCGAAGTGATGCGCGGACGAGCCGGCCCCACCGGGATGCCCCGACCGACTTCGTTCACGAGCGGTGCGCGGCCACCGGCGTCACGGAACGGGCAGCGAAGGACCGCCGCAGGCTGCCCCAGACAAGGCGGAGTCGATCCGCGGACCAGTCACGCAGCCGGCGGGCCCACGAGAACTCCCGGGCCAGGATCGTCAGACCGAGCGGAATGACGACCACCGTGGTGCCGGGGATGGGGATGACGAGCAGGGCCACGCCGAGCAGCAGCACGCTGAACCCCACCACGGCGGTCGCAAAGCGGCGTAAGCCGGCGGTGCCCGGTGCGCACGCCCGGTGGCCGACCGCCGCCTCGCCTGGTTCGCTACCGAGCATCAGATCAAGGATGACCACTGCTTCTGCCTCGTGATGTCACGATCTGGTCATCTTCCGGCCAGCTTGGCCAATCGGCCGTGACCGCCAGCGGCGGGACCGCTCGGGGGTGCTCAGGGCTGCACCAGGCCCTTGGTGACCGCGTACAGGGCGGCGGCGGAACGGGTGGCGATCCCTGTCTTCTCATACAGATGCGCGATGTGGTTCTTCGCCGTCACGGGCGAGATAGGAAGCGCCTGACCGATCTGCTCGTTGGAAAGCCCCCGGGGCGACCAGGCGCAGGATCTCGACCTCGCGGTCCGACCACCCATCGGGCCAGGCGCGGCCGCGAGGCGCCGGCGGTTGCCCGGCGACCGCCAGCAGGGCCGATACCGCCTCGCCCCCCAGGCGCCCCCGGTCGCGGCCTGGTGGAGGTCGCGCGCGGCGGCCTGGGGCGACAGCGCCGGCCGCCAGGGGCGGCGTTCGGTCAGGGCATGGAACACGTCGCAGGCAGCCAGCAGGCGAGAGCCCCGGTCGAGCTCCGCCGCAGGCAGGCCCCGATGGTAGCCGCTGCCGTCGAGCCGCTCGTGATGATTCGCCACCAGCGGAACCAGTTCGGCCAGCGTTGGGGCCTGGCGCAGCACGCGCTCGGCGTGATGGGCGTGCATCCTCACCTGCTCGCGTTCGGCGGCGTCCAGCGGCCCCGCCTTGTCCCAGATGCCGTTGGAGACAGCGGCGCGGCCGAGATCGTGGAGCAGCGCCGCTCGTCGGAGCGCCGTCACCTCCCCCGCCGGAAAACCTCAGCTGGGCTGCTGCGGCCACGGCCAGGCGGGCCACGCCCGTCGGGGCGCCGCGTCCGTCGAACCGCTCGTAGACCTGTCCCAGAGACGTGATCACCCGCGGCGGCAACTGTAGCCCGCCCGCCAGCGTGACCGCCTGGTCACAGTGCGCGCGCGCCACCCTGGCATAGCCGTGCCGGTCAGCCAGGAAGCGAACGACGGCGCCGGCTCGACTGGGGCGGGGCCGGCCCCGGCCCACCTTGCGAAGGGCCGTGGCCACGACCTCGGTGGGCCTCGCCGTATCGCACAGCTCCAGCGCGGGCAGCAGGGCCCGGTCGTCGCCGGCGGTGACCGCGGCCTCCTCGTGGGCGTATCCCGAACAGCCGAGATAGCGGAGCAAGGCCGTGTAGTACAGGTCGGCGCGGTCGGCTTGTGGCAGGCCGAGCAACTGGCCGAGCCGCGACGCCAGGATGGACATGCGGAGGACGGACTGGGCCGGGAGGCCCACCCCCAGATCGGCTGCCAGCGACAACGCGCCCAGCAAGGCCGCCAGCCGCCCCGAATCGGCGGCCCGGTCATCTGCCGAAAAATGGGCCGATCGGACCATGTCGCGCCGGGATGGTGGAATTCTTTCCGGGGGTACCAGGGCCGCATGAAATTCATCCATCCGCCGGCGGCCCGATCGCCGGCGGGTGGCGCGGCGCCGCCACCTGACCGCGGCATGTGCAATGCACCAGCGCTGGCCATGGGCACCCGCTCTGGCCCCCTGGCCTTGGCTGTCTTCTCGGCGCTCTTCTCCTGGTCGATGCATCCGCTGACGGCGCGGGCCGCCGCCGGCGACCCCACCGCCCTTCGCTGCCAGGGCACCTACGCCGACGATCCCTCCGCGCTCAGCGCCGAGGTGCGGGACTTCGATAGACACCCCGATGCCGTCTTCTCACGCTGCACGCGGAACACCGCCGTGTTCGAGTGCCTGTCTTACGGCGCGGATGGATCTGTCCGCCACCAGCGGATCGACGCCGTGCTGCACGGAACGGCCTTCGCGTACCGGCGCCAGGGGCCCGACACTCTCTTCCTGACCAACGAGCACGTGGCGGTGTGGCCCTCCGTCACCGACGCTCAGCACGTCGTCGACGGGGTGCCCTCCGGTTGCAAGAAGGTGTCAGAATCCATCGCGCTGGTCGACGACGAGCATGACAGTTACGCGCGCGACGACGTCCCGCTGACGCGCGTCGCGGCGGATCCTCGCCTGGACGTCGCCATCCTGCGCGCGCCGGGGTCGCTCCCGATCATGCCCTGGAAGATCGGTCACAGCGGCGCGCTCAGCGAGCGGAACGCCGTCGAGGTGCGAGGATTCCCGCTGGGCGCCTTTCGAGCCACCAACGTGGGCAAGGTGATCTCCCCCCACGATCATGACGACTACGGGGAATGGGACCACGACGACTTCGTGGTCGACGCGCTGCTGTCGGCGGGGAACTCCGGCTCCCCGGTCCTCGCCATATCGTGCGCCACCGGGGAGTACGAACTGGTCGGCGTGTATCACGCCGGCTACACGGCAGGCAGCGCCCTCAACGTCGTCGTGGGCATCGATCAGGTGCGTGACATGATGACCACCCTGAAGGTCAGCCCCCACGGCCCGGTCGATCGGGTCGCCTCGGTGGACAGCGCGGCGCGAGCCAAGGTGACCTCGGCCCTGGGACCGCTGAACGAGATGTTCTTCCCGTTCGGGTCGCAGGTGGCCATGGTGCGCGGGACTGCCCACGGCGGGCTGTACTTCGCCCTGTTCCCGAAGGACTTTCCGGTGGCGCCCCAGCCGCTGCTGGTGCTGGAAGACCTGCCTGCGGTGCTGCCCACCGAGTTCGGCGAGCTGGGCAGGGCCTGGCTGGGGTCGCCCCGCGGGCTCAAGCTGTACCAGCGCGGCGCTCTGGACGCCGACACCCTCACGCAGTTGACCCGCACGCTGGAAGAGCTGCGCGCCGACGCCACCGGCCACGCCACCTACCGGGCCGACGCCGCCACGGTCCCTGAATCACGCCAGGCGGACGACCAGCACAACCGGATGCGGAGGGTGCTGGGGCGTATCGCCGCCTCGCGAGGCGAGCAGGTCCAGACCATCGCCGAGCTTTCGGACCGCCTGGGGCCGCAGGCGGGAGAGCCCACCACGTCGCTCGCGGCGCTGCTGGCGACGGAACCTGCGAACGTGCCGCCGGGCGCCAGCCCTGCGGCGGCACATCCCGGCATGCCCGCGCTGGCGTTGTCCGATGCGGCCTCGGTATCGGCGACGCGCGGCTCAGGGCTGCCGAACGGCCAAGCGGCCGGCGGCACGACGCGCCAGCGCTGACCCCCTACGCCGGGCGACCGGCGGTCCGCTGGGCCCGTCGCTCAGGGCCGCGCCGCCGTCTCCACGGCGACCCGTTCGCGAAACCGCGGCGACCCGGCCCTCACGTAGTCGGTCGCTGCCGGTGAGGCGCCGCCGGGGACGGTGAACACGAAGGTCGAACCGCTGCCCATCGCCGTCTCCACCCATATCCGGCCGCCGTGGCCTTCCACGATGCCCTTCGCGATGTAGAGGCCGAGGCCCACGCCGCGATGTCCACTGGACCGCCCCTTCCAGTAGCGATCGAACAGGTGAGCGAGGTCCTCCAGCGCGATCCCCGGGCCGGTGTCGCGTACCTCGAACCGCGTCGTGTCTTCCCAGCGCCGCGCGCGCAGCTGCACGGTCCCGCGCGGCGGCGTGAACTTGATGGCGTTCCCCACCAGGTTGGCCAGGACCTGCGGCAGGCGGACCGGATCGGCCCAGACGGCCTGGACGTCGTCCACCTGCCAGCGCAGCGCGATGTGCTTGTCCGCCGCCTGCTCGCGAAAGTCCTCCGCCGTCCGCTCCACCATCTCGACCACCGAGCATTCCCGTCGGACGACCGGCGACACGCCGGCTTCCAGGGACGCGGCGTCCAGCAGATCTCCGATGAACCGCTCCATGCGGCGGGAGATGCGATCGATGGCGCGCACGTTCTTCCGGGACCCCGGGTCGTCCACCGCTCCGAGCTGCGTGACGTGCATGGCGATGGCGCCCAGCGGGTTGCGCAGGTCGTGCGCCACCGAGGCGATCAGGTCGCGGGCGGCGTCCGCGGCCCGCAACGCCCGCGCCGCCGCCGCGCGCTCCCGCAGGTACAGCTGGCCCAGGCGGCGCGTGAAGCGCCAGGCGAGGACCAGGGCCAGCGCGGCGCCCAGGACGCCCAGCGCCATGACCGCTCCGAATGCCCGCCACGCGGTCGCGCGCAGGGCCGTGCGCCCGGTCCTCTGCAGGCGCGCCTTCTCGTCGACCAGCCGCCTGGTGCGCGCCTCCAGCTCGGCCCGGGCGGGCAACAGCCGCGTGCGAAACAGATCGGCGACCGCTTGCTGATTCGAGCCGATGGCAGGATCCGAGAACGAGCGTTCGATCAGCGCCACGTAGCGCGCGGCCGCGGTCCTGACCTCGCTCAGCAAGCCACGCTCGGTCGGGGAGGCGGACCGCCGCTCCAGCGTGGCCAGCGCGGCATCGAGCTCGGCCTCTCTCGTTCGCACCCTGTCGAGCAGCGCCGGCTCGCGGGTGAGCAGGTAACCGCGGCCCGCCGCGATCATCTCCTCGGCCGCCACCTCGGAGCGCGCTGCGGTGGTGAGGTCATCGGCGTGGCCGACCAGCGAGCGCATGCTCTTCTCCGCGGACCGGTGCGCGATGACGGCGCTGCCCACCGTCACGGCCACGACCACCGTCGTCACCAGCGCAAAGCCCGTGGCCGCGCGCGACACCGCCTCGTTCATCTTCGACATCTCCTCGATCGGCGAACGGCGAGCCGGTCCCCCTGCCCCGGCCGGCCTTCGTCGCGGACGGCGGTTGCATCGGCCGTACCGGACGGGGCCAGCGCCAAGCGTGCCGCTTCTCGTAGCGGCTGCCGGCGGTGCGGGTGAAATGTTTCCCACCAGCGGCCGGAGCGGCAGAGGTCTTTCCGGGTGGGCCGCTCGACGCCCTGGACGTTCCGCCGGCCTCGGGTGGAACATTACAGCGATGAAATGACCGCGAAAGGTGGGTGAAGGAAGCGGTTCCCATGCTGTCTCCGTCAGCAACTCGAGGAGACAACAGGCCATGCAACCCACTGCCCCACGGAATTCCCTGAACCCTGGCGCGCCCCCCGCGCCCTTCCCCATCTTCACGGCCGCCAGCGCCCCCCTCGCGCCGAGAGGACGGCCCGCCCGCCTGGAGGCGGTCGAGCGCGACATCCAGCAGCACGCCGGCTGGGTCGAGGCCGTGCGCCACGAAATGGCGCAGGTCGTGGTTGGTCAGGCGGCGCTGGTCGATCGGCTGCTGGTGGCGCTGCTGGCCGGCGGGCACGTCCTGCTGGAAGGCGTCCCCGGGCTGGCCAAGACGCTGTCCTTGAAGTCGCTGGCGGGCGCCGTGGGCGGCAGCTTTCGCCGCATCCAGTTCACGCCGGACATGCTGCCGGCCGACGTGGTGGGCACGCTGATCTACAACCCGCAGCAGGCGACGTTCGAGACGAAGCGCGGTCCGGTGTTCGCCAACCTGATCCTGGCCGACGAGATCAACCGCGCCCCCGCCAAGGTGCAGAGCGCGCTGCTGGAGGCGATGCAGGAGCGCCAGGTCACGCTGGGCAACGACACGCATCCGTTGCCCTCGCCCTTCCTGGTGATGGCGACGCAGAATCCGCTCGAGCAGGAGGGGACGTATCCGCTGCCCGAAGCGCAGGTCGACCGCTTCCTGCTGAAGGTCAACGTCGGCTACCCGTCGCCCGACGAGGAGTTGCAGATCCTGGAGACCATGTCGACGAGCGCGCCGCGCCTCGACGTCCGGCGCGCGGTGACGCTGGACGAGCTGCTGGCGGCGCGGCAGGTGACCGACGCGATCTACGTCGACGACAAGATAAAGCGCTACATCGTCAGCCTGGTGGTCGCCACGCGCGATCCGCACGCCTTTGGCCTGTCCCTGGACGGGCTGATCCGCTACGGGGCGTCGCCCCGCGCCACCATCGGCTTGACCCTGGCCGCCAAGGCCTGGGCGTTCCTGCGCGGGCGGGGCTACGTCACCCCCCAGGACGTGAAGGCCGTCGCCGCGGACGTGCTGCGCCACCGGGTGGCGGTCACCTACGAGGCCGAGGCGGAGCGCATCACGCCCGAGAGCGTGGTGGGCACCATCCTGGATCACGTGGCCATCCCTTGAGGCCGGCGCTGGAGGCAACGTCATGAGCATTCGACCTGAGTCCGATCCGCACGACGACAGCGAGCGCCTGCGCGCGATCATGGAGAAGGTCCGGCGCATCGAACTGCGCACGCGCCGGTTGGTCGACGGGCGGCTGGCCGGCCACTACCAGTCGGTGTTCCGGGGCCGGGGCCTCGACTTCGACAGCGTGCGGGAGTACGTACCGGGAGACGAGGTGCGCACCATCGACTGGAACGTGACGGCGCGCGCCGGCCGTCCCTTCGTCAAGCAGTTCCGGGAGGAGCGAGAGCTGGTGGTGTGGCTGCTGGTCGACGTGTCCGCCTCGGGGGACTTCGGCTCGGGCGCCACGACGAAGCGCGAGCTGGCGGCGGAGCTGGCCTGCGTGCTGGCGCTATCGGCGGTGCGCAACAACGACAAGGTGGGGCTGCTGATGTTCACCGATCGCATCGAGGTGCATGTGCCGCCGGCGAAGGGGCGGCGCCACGCGATGCGGGTGGTGCGCGAGATCCTGGCCTGCCGGCCGCGGGGCCGGGGCACCGACCTGGCGGGTGCCCTGGAACGCGTGGGGCGGGACGCCCTGCGCCGCTCGGTGGTGTTCCTGCTGTCCGACTTCGAGCTGCCCGACGACGGCGGCGTCACGCTGGCCAAGCTGGAGCGGGCGGCCCGGCCGGTGGGCGCCCGGCACGACGTGGTCGCCTTCGAGGTGCGCGACCCACACGAGCGCGCGCTGCCGGCGCTGGGCCTGGTCACCGTCGAGGACGCCGAGAGCGGGGACGTGGTCACCATCGACACGGGCCGGCGCCGGGTGCGCGAGCGCTTCGCGGCGCTGGCCGCGCAGCGCGACGCCGACATGGGGCGGGCGCTGCGCCGGCTGCGCATCGAGACGTTGCCCCTGGACACGAGCCGCGCCTACCTGCCGGCGCTGCTGGGTTTCTTCGAGTCACGCGAGAGGAGGATGTCATGACGATCAGGAACGCTCTGCGCGCCACGCTTGCGGCGGCAGTGCTGATCGGTTGCCTGGGAGGTGGCGGCGCGGCGCGCGCGGACGGCCCGCCTGCGCCAGGCGCGACCGGCGCCCCATCGGCGGCGCCGGTCCCAGGGCACGCCCTGGTTGGGGACGACGGGCAGGACATCCGCGACATTCATGGACCGGTCGGCCTGCCCGCCCGCCCGCCGGTTGGCTGGCTGGCGGCCGGGGCGCTGGCCCTGACGGCGCTCGGCGCCGGCCTGATCTACCGGCACCGCCGCCGCCCCCCGCTGCGACCGCACGAGCGCGCCCTGCGGGCGCTGGAGGCGTTGCGCCCGTCGCTGGGCGGCGACCCCCGCGCCTTCTCGTTCGCCGTGTCGGAGATCGTCCGCACCTACGTCGAGGCGTCGTTCTCGTTACCCGCGGCCCATCGCACCACCGAGGAGCTGCTGGCCGACCTGATGCGCGACCAGAGCCCCGTGGCCGCGCACCGGGATGCCCTGGGCACCTTCCTGCTCCACTGTGACCTGGCGAAGTTCGCGGGCTGGTCCCTGACGTCGTCGGACATGACGGCGCTGCTGGACAGCGCGGTGTCGTTCGTGCGGGCCACGTCGGCCGCCCCCGCCGCCGCGCCGGCCAGCCGCCCGGCGGGCCACACGACGAACGACACGAAGGGAGCGGTCCTCGCATGATCACCCTTGCCCATCCCCACTTGCTCTGGTTGCTCGCCCTCTTGCCGCTGCTGGCGCTCCTGCGCTCGCGCAAGGGGCCGCGGGCCGCCGTCCGCTACGCCAGCGTGGCCACGGCGCGCGCCGTGGCGCGCACCATCCGATCCCGACTGGGCGGGCTGCTGCCCTATCTCAGGCTACCGGCAGCGGCCCTGCTGATCGTCGCGCTGGCCCGACCGCAGGTCAGCCACGCCAGCACCAAGGTCGAGGCCAGCGGCGTCGACATGATGCTGACGCTCGACGTGTCGGGCTCGATGGAGGCGCTGGACCTGAAGCTGGACGGCCGGCGCAGCGATCGCCTGACCGTGGTCAAGTCCGTCGTGTCGAAGTTCATCGCCGCGCGACCCAACGATCGCATGGGCATCGTTGCCTTCGCCGCGCGTCCCTACCTGGTCAGCCCGTTGACCCTGGACCACGCCTGGCTGGAGAAAAGCCTGGAGCGCGTCACCACCGGCGTGGGCGACGACGGGACCGCCATCGGGTCGGCGCTGGCTGCGTCCGTCAACCGCCTGCGGCACAGCGACGCCCGGTCGAAGGTGATCGTCTTGCTCACCGATGGCGTCAACAACGCGGGCAGCGTACAGCCCCTGCTGGCGGCAAAGGCCGCGGCCGCGCTGGGAATCAAGGTTTACACCATCGCGGTGGGCGGCACCGGCCGCGCCCCCATCCCCGTGGTCGACGACGCCGGCCGCAAGCGCATCGTCATGGGCGAGGTCGACGTTGACGAGGCGACCTTGCGCGCCATCGCCAGCGCCACGGGCGGCGCCTTCTTCCGGGCCACCGACACCGACTCGCTGGTCGCCATCTACCAGCGCATCGACGGGCTGGAGAAGACGGTGCGCACCCTCAGCAAGATCGACCACCGCGAGGAGCGGTTCGCCTGGGCGGCCCTGCCGGGGCTGGCCTTGCTGCTGGCCGAGGTGGGCCTGGGGGCGACCGCGCTGCGAAGGGTCCCGTGACAGACGCGACAGGAAGGGAAAGGCCATGACTCACGTTCAATTCTCACAACCACAATGGCTCTGGACGGGCGCGCTCTGTTGCGTCGTGGTCGGGGGGCTGCTGGTCCGCGCCGCCCGGCTGCGGCGGCGCGCGCTGGTGGGGCTGGCCGGCACTCGTTTCGTGACCAGCGCCAGCGGCGGACGGCGGCTGTTTCGGCAAGGATTGCTGCTGGTGGGAATCGCGGCGGCGTTCACGGCGCTGGCCCGTCCCCGGTGGGGATTTCGCTGGGAGGAGGAGCGGCGCCAGGGCATCGATCTGATGTTCGCCGTCGACACCTCGAGGAGCATGGGCGCCACCGACCTGCGCCCGGACCGGCTGACCCGGGCCAAGCTGGCGGTCAGCGACCTGCTGCGCGCGTTTCCCGGTGAGCGGGCGGGCTTGATCGCGTTCGCGGGCGAGGCCTTCGTTCAGGCCCCCATGACCATCGACCAGGCGGTCTTCGCGGAGGCTCTGGAAGCGCTGGACTCCGGGGTCATCCCGCGTGGCGGCACCAACATCGCGGCGGCGGTGCGCACGGCCATCCAGGCGATGAGCAGTGAGCCCGACCGGCGCAAGATCCTGGTCATCCTCAGCGATGGCGAGGACCTGCAGGGTGAGGTGGCGGCGGCCGGACGCGAGGCGGCGCGCGCCGGGCTGGTCATCTACACGGTGGGCGTGGGGACGCCCGCGGGCGAGGTCATTCCGGTGACCAGCGCGGGACACAGCGACCTGGTGCGCGATGCCGCGGGGCAACCCGTTCGCTCGAAGCTGGACGCCGCCACGCTGGGCCAGCTGGCGCGGGCGACGGGTGGCGCGTACGCGGCTCTCGGCGCGGACGGCGGCGGCCTGGACCGTCTTTACCGCCAGCATCTTTCGCGGCTGCCCAAGCACGCCGTGGAGGAACGGATGCGCAAGGTGTTCACGGAGCGCTTCCAGCTTCCCCTGGCCGTGGCCATCGGTTGCCTGCTGCTGGAGCTGGCGATGGGGGAGCGGGCACGCCGCGGGATGCGGCGAGGTCCCGCGCGGGCAGGCGCGGCGCGAACGGCGACGGCCGCGGGCGGACCGGTGGTGGCGGTGCTGTCGGCTGTGCTGCTGACCTTGGGCTGGCCCGGGCGCGCCGCGCTGGCCGCCCCGGCGCCGGCCCCCACCCCCCAGGGCAGCGTCAGCACCTACAACGCGGGCACCGACGCCTACCGCAAGAAGGACTTTGCGGCGGCGCGCGATCGCTTTCAGGGCGCCACGCACACGACCGACACGGCCGTGCAATCCGACGCCTACTACGATCTGGGAAACGCCCGCTACCGGCTGGGACAGGCGTCGCTGGCGAAGGACAGACAGGCGACCATCGACGCCTGGAAAGGGGCCATCGCGGCGTACGACGGCGCGATGGCGCTTCACAAGGACGACGCGGACGCCCGCTTCAACCGGGAGCTGGTCGCGCGCCGCCTGAAGGCGCTGGAGGACCAGCAGCGGCGGGAGCAGGAGCAGCGCAACCAGAACCAGTCGCAATCCGGCAAGAGCTCCGGCGGCTCGGCCTCTTCACCGTCGGGCGAGAGCTCGGCCCAAGGCCAGGGGAAGCAGCAGGCCCAGAACGGCGGCCAGGGGCAGCAACAAGGTCAGGGCAAGCAGCCAGGAAGCGGTCAGCCCCAGGGCGGTGGCCACGATCAAGGTCAGGGCCCCCAGGCGCAGGAGGCGGGGCAAGGCGGCAAGCCCGACGGACAGAAGGAGGACCAGGGGTCGGCACAGGGACGCCAGCAGGCGCAGGCACAGCCGCAGCAAGGACAGCCAGGCACGAACGGTCAAGGCGAGGCGCCGCAGGCGCACGCGCAGGGGGGACAGCCCCCAGGCGAGGGACAGCAGCCGGAACGGCAGGCCCAGCAGCGGCAGGGGGACGGGCAGCAGGGCGAGAGGCAGCAGTCGGGTGAGGAGCGCGAGCCGACGCAGGCCAGCGCCCTGGCCCCCCGCCCCGACGCGACCGCGGGCCAGGCGACGTCACGGCCGCAAAATCCCACCGCGGGCAGGGCGTCCCCGCCGCCTTCCGCACCCGGACAGGCCGCCCCCGAGGGTCCCGGCGTGGTCTCGGCGGCGAACCCGGCGACCTCCGGCACGGGCCAGCGCGCGGTCGCAGCGGAGCGCCGCAGCCCGGGCGGCCTGACGCGCGGGGAAGCGACGCAACTTCTGGACTCCGTCGCCGGGGAGCTGCGCCGCCTGCCGGTGGCGGCGGGCGACGGCCGGCGACGCTCCGACGATGAACAGCCGTCAACGAAGGACTGGTGAACCATGAAGAATGCCAGGGCGATCTCGATCTCTCTCACGGCCGCGCTGGTGCTGGGCGCCGGCGCCCCGCGCGCCTGGGCCCGTCCGGCGCAGAGTCGCGCGGCCAGCGCCGACGGCGGCGCCGCGCGCGAACCGGCGCGCGCGATGCTGAAGATGGACGTGAAGATGGACCTGAAGCTGGCGCCCGCGCAGCGCGCCCTCTACGCCGGGCAGACGGTCCCCGTCACCATCAGGGCCTACTTCCTGGGCGGCACGGGCGTCACCGTCAATGGTCACCCGCGGCTGACCTCGGACGCCTGGGTGCTGTCGGACGTTCCGGCGGAGCCACGACAAGCCAGCGTGCAGGTTCACGGCCTGCCCTACACGGCCCTGATCTGGGAGGGCAAGCTGACAGCGGTCAAGGCAGGGCCCGCCAGCACCACGCTGGAGCTGCCCGTGGCGCTGACCTACCGGGAGGCGCCGCGCCCGCGGTCCGTACCGCTCGGCGGCGATGGTGATGACGGCGCCGCTGACGCCGACGATCCCTTCGCGTCGCTGCTGCGGCAGACGCCGTTCGCGAACGATCCGTTGTTCGCGCAGATGTTCAACGGGCGCGATCCGCTGCGCGGCATGTTCGATGATCTGGCGGGCACCGTTCGCCAGCGCGAGGTCACGCTGAGGGATCCGGGCCTTTCGCTGAACGTGGTCGATCCCCCCGCGCCCCGACCCGCCGGCTTCACCGGCGCGGTCGGCACCTTCCAACTGGCCGCGGCGCTGTCCGACGAGACGTTCCGTGCCGGCGAACCGACACAGCTGAAGCTCACCGTGCGCGGCAAGGGCAGCTTCGCCCGGCTGGCCGTGGACGGGCTGCCCGCCACCAGCGAGCTCAACACCTACGGCGTGACCTCCACGTTCACGCCAGGTCCCACGCCGCTGGCCGGCGAGAAGGTGTTCACGCAGACGCTCACGCCCCGCCGCGCCGGCGAGCTGACCATCCCGGCGGTGTCCCTGACTTACTTCGATCCGAAGGCCCGTCAGTACGTCACCCGGCACAGCACGCCCCTCCGCATCACGGTGGCGCCCGCCGCCGTCGGAGCGGACGTGGCCGCCACGCCCGCGGCCAGCGCGCCCGAGGCGGGCGCGGACCGGCCGGCCCCCCTTGGCGCCGCTGGCATCCCGGACGTCCGCCGCGCCACACTGGCCGCGCCCTACCAGACGACGTCGTTCTGGGCGCTGGCCGGCGCCGTGGGGCTGGCGACGGTCGCGCTCTCGTTGCTGGGGTGGTCACGGCGCCGCGGCCTGCTGGGCCGGCTCTGGGGCCGGCTCGCGTTGCGCCGCGAGCTCACCCGCCAGCGCCGCCACCTGGGTGACGCCGCAGCCCGGGGCGACGCCCCGTCGCTGTTCAGCGCGGGCCGCAGGGCGCTGCAGGCCAGGCTATCGGCGGCCTGGGGCATCCCCGCCGACGCCATCGCCACCGCCGACGTGACGTCGCGGCTGGGCACCCAGGGTGAACGGATCCGCGACGTGTTCGAACGCGCGGACAGGGCCGCGTACGGAGGCGCGTCGCCCGCAGCGTTCGGGGGCGACGCGCCGTCGGACCTGGAGGGATGGCGCGATCTGATCCTGCGCGAGCTGAAGACGCTGGAATCGAGGGCATGAACATGGACACGCAAACGAAGAAGCCAGAGAAGACGCACGCTCGGCAGGCGCACCGCCCCGCTGGGCGACGCCTGGCGCTACCGCTGGGCGCGCTGCTGGTGTTGCTGCTCACCACCATCGCCCACGCCCAAACCGCGGCGGCGCCGGCGACGCCCCCCCGCGCGGTCGAATACTCGGCGCGCGCGCTGGCGGCGGCCGCCGACGCGGCGCTGGCCGCCGGTCACCCCGGCGCCGCCATCGTCGAGCTGGAGAGGGCCCGCTTGCTGGCGCCCCGGTCGCCAGAGCCGGCCACCCGCCTGGCGCACGCGCGAGAGCTGGCGAACGTGCCGCCGGTCCAGGAAGGCCGGCTGGGGCGCCTCGCCCGACTGCTGAGCGGCCGCTCGTGGTGCGACGTGGCGCTGGCCGGCCTGGTGCTGGGAGGGGTGGGGGTCACCCTGCTCTCCTGGGGCGTGCGCCGGCGCAGGGGAACGCTGGCGCTGGCGCTGGCGGGCGTGGCGGTGGCTCCGCTGGCCCTGCTGGGGGCTTGGTCGGTGACCCCGTCGCGGGCGGACGCCGTGGTGGTGGCCGCCGCCGAACCGGCGCGCATCGCCCCGTTCGCCGCCGCGGAGCCCGCCTTCACCGTGGCCGAGGGCGCCGCCGTCACGGTGACGGGTCGCCATGGCGACTATGCGCTCATCTCCGCGCCGGACGGCCAAGGCTGGCTGCCCCGTTCCAGCGTCGAAAGGATCTTGCCGTGATCGGGCCGGGGACGACGGTCGGCCTTGAACGGGCGTGCGTCGCCTGCTGTGATTGATCGATGCGGTTGCTGCTCGTCGAGGACGATCAAAAGATCGGGGTCTTCGTCGAGAAGGGCCTGCGCCAGGAGGGGCACGCCATCGACTGGGTGCGCAGCGGGGATGACGGCGTCGCCGCGCTGACCGCCGGCACCCCGTACGACGTCGCCATCGTGGACGTCATGTTGCCTGGCCTGGACGGGCTGCAGTTGATCCGCGCCGTCCGTGGCAAGCGCATCGCCACGCCCATCATCATCCTATCGGCGCGCGACGCGGTGGCCGACCGGGTGGCCGGGCTCGAGGCCGGCGCCGACGACTACCTGACGAAGCCGTTCTCGTTCGCCGAGCTCGTGGCGCGCGTCAACGCCCTGGCGAGGCGGGCCACGGGGGGCGGCGCCGAGACGCGGCTGTCGTATGGCGGTGTCACCTTGGATCTGCTCACCCGGCAGGTGACCCGCGACGGGCAGCCCATCGCGCTGCAGGCGAAGGAGCTGGCGTTACTCGAGTACCTGTTGCGCAACCCCGAGCGCGTGCTGAGCAAGACCATGATCCTGCAGCAGCTGTGGGACTACTCCTTCGACCCGCAGACCAACGTCGTCGACGTCCTGGTGTGCCGGCTGCGGAACAAGCTGGATCGCGGCTTTTCCACGAAGCTGATCCAGACTCTGCGCGGAGTCGGCTATGTCCTCAGGCGCAAATGACGCACCTTCGGCCGCCGCCGGGCGGCCGAACCGAGCCGGACGGGCATCGCTCACGGTCCGCCTCAGCGCGTGGTACGCCGTGTGGCTGCTGGTGGCCGTGGCCGCGCTGGGCGGCTTCACGCTGTACGTGCTGCGTCACCTGGCGACCCGCGACGCGGAGCTCGTCGTCCATCAACGCCTGGAGCGCCACCGCGCGGTGCTCGGCCGCATCGGTCTGACCGAGTTCGAGCGGGCGGTGAACGGCGCGACGGAGCTGGAGGGCGAGCACGGGCCGGTGCGGGTGCAGGACGGCGCCGGCCGCATCCTGTTCAAGCACGGCGACATCGACGGGGCTGCCAGCGTCGTGGCCACCTCGCTGACCAGCGATCTGCGCCTGCAGGTGGCCTCGACGGACGACCCCTGGCTCCGCGTGCGGCCCACGCTGGAGGCAGCGCTGGTGTGCCTGCTGGTGGGCTGCCTGCTGATCGGCGTGCTGGGGGGCGCCCTGCTGATCCGGCAGGCGCTGCGGCCCGTGGCCGCCCTGGCCACCACCGCCCGCGCCGTCATCCAGTCCGGCGATCTGTCGCGCCGTGTGGACGTCCGCGACGGCCGGCGGGGCGAGCTGGACGATCTGGCGGTGCTGTTCAACCGCATGCTGGAGCGCAATCAAATCCTGGTGCGCGGCATGAGCGAGGCGCTGGACAACGTGGCCCACGATCTGCGCACGCCGCTGACCCGCCTGCGCGGCATCGCGGAGGTGGCGCTGCGCGGGAACGACCCGGGCCAGGCCGCCGAGGCGCTGGCCGACTGCATAGAGGAGTCCGATCGCGCCCTGGTCATGCTGCGCACGCTGATGGACATCTCCGAGGCCGAGGCGGGCATCATGAAGCTGCAGCCGGCGACGATCGAGCTACGGGCGCTCGGCCGCGAGACGCTGGACCTCTACGAGCAGGTCGCCGACGAGGCGGGCGTCACGCTGGCCCTGGACGACGGGCCACCCGTCACGCTGCAGGCCGACCCGACGCGCTTGCGCCAGGCGCTGGCCAACCTGGTCGACAACGCCATCAAGTACACGTCGCGCGGCGGTCAGGTGCGCCTGACGATGGCAAGCGATCCGGCGACAGGCGAGGCGACGGTGCGGGTGACGGACACGGGCATCGGGATCCCGACCGCCGCCCTCCCCCGCATCTGGGACCGCCTGTACCGGGTCGATCCCAGCCGCGCCCAGCGAGGGCTGGGCCTGGGCCTAAGCCTGGTCAAGGCCATCGCCCTGGCCCACGGCGGTCGCGTCGGCGTCGACAGCGCTCCGGGACGGGGCTCGTCCTTCCTGCTGGCGTTGCCATCACACGCGTGATGGCCCGGAGAGCCAGCGACAGCCGGATTCCGGCTTCCGGGCGCCCCGCGCCGCGGTCTGACGCGCCTCCGTCATCTCCGGATTGTCAGCGCCCGGCGCCACCGTGTGCGTCCCGGTGGTCTTGCGTTCGAGCGCCTGGGCGAGGGACTCGAGGTGCGCCCGCATCACGTCGGATTCTCCGATGAAGCCGAGCACCCGCCGCTCAGTCGACGCGGAAGGGAATCTGGATCGTCGTGAGCTGACCGCCGGAATCGTCTCCCCGCTCCAGCTCTGCCTCGAACTTGGCGCGTCCTTCGTGCGGCACCGGGCTCTCGAAGTAGAGAAATCCCGTCACGGAACCGCCCGCCTCCAGCATCCCTTCCGGCATGCCTTCGCGCAGGACGTGGCGATCCGGTCGCACACTCCCCCACCGCGCGTAGGCCTGGTCGTAAAGCGCTTCGTCACGCGGCAGCGGCTTCGACCAGGCCGGCAACTCCGGGTACACGTCGTGCAGCAGCGGGGCGACGAAGAACTTGTCGGCGGCGTACAGGGGATCGATGGTGGCGGTGGGGTCGTGCTCGCGTGGGATCAGGGGCAGCGGGTGGTACCTGCGCCCGCTGGTCCCCAGCAGCGCGAAGTCCTGGTAGCGCACGCGCACCGGCCTGTCACCGTCGTTGCGGATGCGGACCTTGATGGGCGCCACCGAGGAGGGGAGCTCGCCGGGCCTTCCTTCCCAGGCGGTGCTCTCGGCGGTGCAGCGAACGCCATCGGCGACGGTGTAAGCAGCCGCATCCGTCCCTGGTACCAGCTTCGCGGTTTCGGCCGGGACCAGGCGGCCATGACCGCATCCCGCCGCGCACACGATGCCGACGATGCTCAGGAAAGGAAGTGATCGACCCATGGGGAGCGCGGCTGCATGCGACGTGCCCCGTGTCACCGCGGGGGTGGGCCAGCACGCCGCGGGTCCACGGCGACTGGCGGCCATGGGCGAACGGAAGCATTTCTTCCTGCCAGGCGCCCGGCCGGACGAAATTCGTCCGTGAGCGGCGGGCGCGCTGGCCTCATCCCCGGTACGGAGTGTGGTGGCCGCTGTCCCGGCCGATCAGCGCCGCCAGATCTGAAAACGGCCCGCCCACGCCGGCAATCAGTTGAGGAGGAGGTGAGCGCCGACGCTGGCGGCATATCCGAGCGCCACCGCCCACGTCCAGCGCAGGTGGGCGCGGAAGGTGTAGACGCCGCGCGCCTGTCCCATCAGCGCCACCCCGGCGGCGCTGCCGACGGACAGCAGGGATCCTCCCACCCCGGCCGTCAGCGTCACCAGCAACCATTGACCTTCAGGCATCGCCGGGTTCATGTTCAGCACCGCGAACATGATGGGGATGTTGTCGACGAGCGCCGACACCACGCCCACCAGCACGTTCGCCCAGGTCGGGCCCAGGCCTCCGTAGACCGCGCCCGACGCCAGGGCCAAATAGCCCAGGGTCCCCAGTCCGCCGACCGTCATGATGATCCCGTAGAAGAACATCAAGGTGTCCCACTCCGCGCGCTCCAGCTCCCGAAACACGTCGAAGCCGGAATCGCCGAGACCCTCGGGGGTGGCGAGCCGCCGCGACCGCCGGCCCAGCACGTGACCGTAGGCCGTCAGCGCGCCCAGTCCGGTCATCATGCCGAACACCGGCGGCAGGTGAAGGACGCTGTGCATGGCGACCGTGAAACCGATGGTCGCGAGGAGGAGCGCCGCAACGGCGAAGCCACCCCGCCTGACCACCACGGCCTCGGTCACGGCGGGGGGCCGCTCGTTTCCTATCGACACCGACATGATGGCCGCGGGAACCACCCAGTTCACCAGCGCGGGAACGAACAAGGAGAAGAAGCGACCAAAGGGAAGGACCCCGCGCTGCCAGGCCATCAGCGTGGTGATGTCGCCGAACGGGCTGAAGGCACCGCCCGCGTTGGCCGCCACCACCACGTTGATGCAGGCCACCACCACGAACTTGGGCCGGTCTCGCCCCACCGCCAGCGACACCGCGCCCATGATCAGCGCGGTCGTCAGGTTGTCGGCGACGGGAGAGATCAAGAAGGCCAGGCCCCCGGTCATCCAGAAGATCCCGCGCAAGCTGAAGCCACGCCCCGCCAGCGCGGCCCGCAGCGCGGCGAACACCTGACGCTCCTCCAGCGTGTTCACGAATGTCATGGCCGAGAGCAAGAACAGCAGCAACTCCGCGTAGTCGAGCAGGTTGTGCCGGAACGCCTCCTCGGCCACGTGCGCGTCACCCCGTCGCGTGAACACCGCGGCCACCAGGAGCCAGACGGCGCCCGCGGCCGCCAGGGCCGGGATGGACTTCCGCAGACGCAGCGGCTCCTCGAGGACGATGAACAGGTACGACACGAGGAAGATGGCCAGGCAGGCGTAGCCCCACGCGCTCCCCGTCAGGCTCACGGCGTGAGCCTCTGCTCTCTCTTCGATCTCATGACCGGCGGGGACATCGTGGCACGTTACACCGCCGGCCGGCGAGACATGGCCCGGGAGCGCTTCCTTTCCCCATGCGCGGCCCCGGGGGTCGACCGGCGTCGCCGGAATGGACGTGGTCGATTTTCCACCGCTGGGCGGACCAGCGGTAAGTTCTTGGCGCCGGGCGCAGGCCGGCGCTGGAGGGCAGGCGGAGCTCGCCTGGCCTGGCGTGTGCACGACGGGACACCGTGGAACGGCAGAAACACGCGCGTGCACCACGGACAGACGCCGACGACGGTGACACTGCCTGCGCCTTCGCGCCCTCTCGTCCGCGCTGCCACCGCTCGGCCCTGGGCCTGTTCCTGTCGCTGGCGGTCCTGCCCGCCTGCGCTCACGCCCCGTCCCTGTCGGCCGCCGGCCCCGGGGGACCGCAGGCCATCGCCGCCACGCCTTCGCCGAACGTCGCCGTGATGAACGCGGGCGGGGTGCGCCTGTACGCGCGCGCCGACGCCTGGGACGGGGAGCCCGCCAACCTGGGCGCCACGGTGACGCCGCTGGCGGTGCGCATCGAGAACCACAGCGGGGGTCCTATCGAGCTCCTCTACGACCGCTTCGCGCTGGTCGCGGCGGACGGGCGCGAGTTTCACCCCCTGCCCCTCTTGCCCCTCACCGGTCGTTCCGGCGCGGCGGCGCCGGTGCAGCCCGCCTATCAGCCAGCTGGATTCTTCATCGCACCGAAGTTCGCTCCCGCCTACGGGGGCTTGCCAGCGTGGCGCAGCCAGCTGGCGCGCGACGAGAGCCTCTATCGGTTCGACTATCGCAAATGGGGCGACGGTCTGCCCTCGCCGGACGTGCTCGTCAAAGGCTTGCCGGAGGGCGTCCTGGAGGACGGCGGCGCCATCTCGGGCTTTCTCTACTTCGAGCGCGAGGCCGCTGGCCATCACGACCTGACCTTCCAGGCCGACCTGACCGCCGGCGATTGGCAGCGCCGGGTCGCCCTGATCGAGATCCCGTTTCGGATCCAGTGACGTCATCGCCATGCCCGCCATGCTCGACGTCGTCGTCCCCGGCTCGCTGTGGGTGCGGTCCTACCCCGTTCGGCTGGGCGGCGCGAGGTTCACCGCGCGCATGACCGTGATCCGGCTCGGCGACGGCAAGGTCGTCATCCACTCGCCCGGCCCATTCGATCAGGCGCTGGCCGCAGCGGTCGCCCGGCTGGGGCCAGTGGCCGCGATCATCGCGCCCGGCAACCTGCACTGGCTGCACGTGCGCTCCTGCCAGCGCGCGTTCCCCGACGCCCTGACCTTCGTCTGTCCGGGCGTCGAAAGGCGGGCGAAGGGCCTGGCCGCGGACGGCGTGCTGGGCGACGAAGCCCCACCGCTGTGGGCCGGCGAGCTGTCACAGGTCGCGCTGCAGGGAACGCGCCTCATGCGTGAGGTGGCGTTCTTCCACGGCAGCAGCCGGACCCTCATCCTGGTCGATCTGATCGAGAACTTCACGCCCGCCACGCCTGGTACCAACCTGTTCCTGCGCATCCTGCTTCGCGCGCTTGGAATGTGGGACCGCCCCAGCCCCGCGCCCGAGTACCGGTTGGCGTGGGGCGACAGGACGCGCGTGCGAGAGGGACTGCAACGCATCCTGGCCTGGGACTTCGAACGGGTGGTCCTGGCGCACGGCGACCTCATCACGCGCGATGCTCGAACGACCGTGGAGCGGGCCTGGCGAAATGTTCTTCGCTGAGGCCGCCGCTCGCGGAGAGCGGCGGGCCGTTCGCCTCGAGATCACAGCGCCTGTCACGGTCGCCACCGGCGGACCGCTGCCCTCCGCGAACCCTGCCGCGGCAGGGTGAGGCCGGTCAGACGACCTTGACGCCGCTGGCCTGCGGGCCCTTCTTGCCCTGGACCACGTCGAACTCGACCTTCAGGCCTTCGACCAGGGTGATCCCGCCGGTGTCGTTGGCGTGCACGAAGATGTCCTTGCCACCGTCGTCCGGCACGATGAAACCGAAGCCCTTGGTCGCGTTGAAGAATTTGACGGTGCCTGTTTGCATGATCTTTTCCTTTGCTCTTCCCGCCGCTGAAGGTCCCACGAGGCGTGACGACGACGCCCTCATGGCCTCGCGCCGCTCCCCACTCCCTCACTCCGTCCCCACTCGCATGGGGAAAAAAAACGCGGAGTCCGGCATCGCCGAACCCCGCGTTTCGTCGGTCGCGGGGGCTGTTTACCCCGCCAATCGCACGACCTTACTCCCGATTCCGCTGGCTGCATAGCCGCCGCCGTCGGTCAGCGCCCCTGGCCCGGCCGCGCCGGCTTCGACCTTCAGCGGTTCGCGTCGCCGCCCACCGCGACTCCGGGCTTTCCCGCGACGGGCAAACGGATGCGAAACACGGTGCCTGCGCCCGGCTCGCTTTGAAACGACAGCGTTCCCCCGTGCTTGCCGACGACCGCGGCCCGCGAGATCGCCAGCCCCTGTCCGCTGCCGCGCCCGATCGGCTTCGTCGTGAAGAAGGGCTCGAAGACCTTGTCCTGGATCGCCGCCGGAATGCCGCCGCCGGTGTCGCCGATCTCGATCACGACGTCCTCACCAACCGGGCGGGACGACACCGTAATCACCCCCCGCCGGCCCGTCCGTCGGACCACGTCCTCGATGGCGTGGGCAGCGTTGACGATCAGGTTCAAGAAAACCTGGTTCAGCTCGCCGATGTAGCAGCGGACCGGGGGCAGCTCCTCCAGCTTCACGACGATGTCTGCCCAGTCCTTGTACTCGCTGCGGCTGACCTCCAGCGTGTTCAGGATGGCGCGGTTCACGTCGGCGAAGGACTGCGCCCGGGCGTCGGCGCGCGCGAACTCCTTCATCGCCGAAACGATCCCGGCCATCCGTCGCACGCCCTCCTCGCTTCGCTCACAGGCCTTGGGCGCCTCCACGGCCAGGAAGGCGAGATCCTCTGCCTCCTCGATCGCTGTCAGCTCATCCTGCAGGCCCGCGCTCGCTTGATCGTCTCGCGGTCTCGACAGCAAGGCCCGCGCCGCCTCGATGGCGCGCTGATACGCCGCGACGGCCTCTTTCAAGAAGGCGACGCTGTCGCCCACGAACTGGATCGGCGTGTTCAGCTCATGGGCGATGCCCGCCGCCAGGGTGCCGATCGCTTCCAGCTTCTGGCCCTGCACGCGGCTCTCGGTCTCCCGCACCACCTGCTCCAGCAACCTGACCGTGTTCACGGCGGCGCTGACCTGCTCGCGCAGCGACTCGTAGATGATGCCCCGCCGCGGCCCCACCTCCAGCAGCAGGAATCCGAACTGCTGGGTGGCCAGAAGCAACGGCTGAATGACGATCGACCGGCGGAGCTCCCCCCCCTCGGTCGTCCCCGGCAACTGCTCCCACAGGGCGAAAGTGTCGCCCTGTTTCGCGGCCTCGCCAGTCCCCTGTGGAAGAGCCAGGATGGTCTTGGCGCGCCTGGGCGGTGCTTCATCGCCCTCGAACAGGCACAGCTGGGCGCGCGGAATGCCGAACTGAGGCAGGCGCTCGGCCAGCACCCTGGCCAGCGATGGCAAGTCGACCGCGCTCGACAGCGCCTCGCTGGTCTCCGTCAGCAGGCACGCCGTGCGATCGATGGCCTGTCGCTCCCGGGCCTGCACCCGTTCAGCGGCCGCCGCGATCTGCTCGCGCGCCTCGTGCCACAGCAGCTCCGCCGTTTGCCGGCGGGGCTCGTCGCCCATCAGCACCGGCAGCATAGCCTCGCGCATCGTGGTGATCACGTTCTGCCAGAAGCTGGTCTCCAGGCCGGCGACCAGGGTCGGGCCGATGCACCGTCGCAGGAAGGGAATGAAGCGCGCGCATCGCCCGGACAGCACATCGCTGCTCCAGCCTGCGAGCAGGTCGTCAGCCCAGCCCTGCGGCAACGCCGTATCGTTTTCACCGAGGTGTCCACGCAGCACGCGGGCCAGCTCGACCGTCCGGGTCCGGACCTCCTCTTCACGGTCGCTGTCCCGGACCGCCAGGCCTGGAGGCGCCAGCGACGCCGCGGCGGCCAGTTCGGACATGGGCCTGCCGGCGCAGCCGCAGGACTCACGCACGATCAGGTCCGTCTTCATCTTGAAGGTGGTCCCGTCGCCTGCGCGCCGCGCGCCCACCATGATCTCCACCGCGCACACCCCCTGCCGGTAAAGCGGCTGGCGAACCGTGGTCAAGGGCGGGACGGCGAACCGCGCCTCGTCGATGTCGTCGAACCCCACCACCGCGACCTGCTCGGGAACCTTGATCCCGCGCCGGTCGAGCTCACGCAGCGCCCCCAGCGCCATGTGGTCGTTGGCGGCGACCAGCGCGTCGAAGGGGGTGTTCCGTTCGTCCAGGATCAGCCGAACGGCGCTGCTGCCCGATTCCGCTTGAAAGTCGCCCGGGGCGACCAGCCGATCGTCGAAGGCGATTCCCGCCTCCTGCAACACCTCGCGGTAGGCGCTGAAGCGGCGCTCGGCCTCCTCGTTCACCTCTGGTCCGCGGATGAAGGCGATGCGCTTGCAGCCGTGGCCCTGCGTGAGGTGGCGCATGGCCCCGCGCATCCCTTCGGCGTCGTCGACGACCACCGTGGGAATCCCCGGCAAGGGCACAGCCAGGCTGATGATGGGGCGGGGAGCGAAGCGTGCACAGAAACGTCCCAGCTCGACCGGTCCCACGTGATTCCCCAGGGTCCCCGACATCAGGAGGATGCCGTGGACGCCCTGGGCAGCGGCGAAGTTGTAGATCAGGTTTCGCTGCGAGCCGAACCGCAGCGGTGATCGCAAGACGCCGCCGGGCAGGCACACCAGGTTGACGTCCAGCTCGCGCGCGGCATCGGCCATTCCCGCGAAGATCAGGCTCTGGTAGCCGTCCTTCAGCCAGTCCACCAGCACGGCGATCGTCTGCCGTCCCTGGTCAGTGCCGGGGGAGAGGCCCCACCCGGTCCCCCCTCCTGTCGCCGTCGACACCATGCCGATGTGACAACGATAACAGAATGAGTGACTATGCGCGCCGACCCCGGCTCACCCTGCCGGTATGGCGTGGGCCCGGGTGCTGCTGCCGGCGCTCGCCTTCGCGCCCGATCCCAGCCCTTTCCCGGATCGATGTTTGATTCGTCTGTCATCACGAGCACGCGCAGTCGCGACGCGTCGTTCCACGAGGGTCTCTTTACACCGAACGTGCCACCCCGGGCGGCGCGTTACTGACCCGAGCCCGGCGAGCCACGACACCCGCGACCGTGGGAAAGCTAGATCCTGGCCGAACCTCGCGGCGACCGGGCGCCGGAACGGTGATGTGACGAAGACGCCGGCGCAGCGCTCCAACTGCCGTGACAATTTCGGCGCCCCTTCGACAAATGCTCCTCATGAACCTGCGCGCCGGCTTTCGTGCCTTGCTCGTCGCGGCCTCCCTGTCCGTTTTCGCGTCGCCCGTTCATGCGGCTATGCTGAAACAAGTCAGCAACTGGACCGGCGGGGTGGCCAACCTCCCATCCGACGTCCAGATGTACATCTACGTGCCCGACAACGTCGTCAGCAACCCGCCCGTTCTCACCATCATCCACTCCTGTGCCAACGACGCCGCCGGGGTCCTTGGGCAAGCAGCAGGTCTGAAGAGCGCGGCCGACCAGTACGGCTTCATCATCGTTGTCCCGCAGAGCAATCCCACGAGCAAGCGATGCTGGACGACCGATTCCACGCAGGTGTGGACGCGCGACAAGGGCGGCGACAGCAACGCCATCAAGCAGATGGTCGTGTACGCCCTGTCGGCGTACAAGGCCAACGCCGATCGCGTCTACGTGACGGGTTGTTCGTCGGGCGCGATGATGACGGAGCTCTTGCTGGGCCTCTACCCGGACATCTTCAAGGCCGGTTCGTCATTCGCCGGCATGCCGGCCGGGTGTCACGGGCCGAACGACAACACCAGCAACGCCACCGGGTACAACGGTACGTGTGCAGGCGGCACGGTCAACTATACCCCGCAGCAATGGGGCGACCTGGTGCGCGCCATGGATCCCGGGTACGCGGGACATCGCCCTCGGCTTCAGCTCTTTCACGGCTCCGCTGATAACACCATCAGTTTCGCAAACATGGCGGAGTCCGTGAGCCAGTACATCAACCTTCAGGGTCTCAGCACCACCCCGACGAAGACGAACACCGGACTGACCTTGGGGACTCACCAGGCCACTGAGCAGCAGTGGAACAACGCCTGCGGCTATCTGGTGCTCGACGCGTTCGACTCGATCAACGGCGACCACGGCCCGTCCGACACCTTGTTCGTGGCGAAGTATGTCGTTCCGTTCCTGGGTCTGGACAAGACGGGACCCGTCGACCCCGAGATCCAGCAGTGCGGAAGCAACGGCGCGGGGGGAACCAGCGGCACCGGCGGTCAGGGCGGCCACGCCATGGGCGGCAGCGCCGGTTCGGGTGCGGCCGGTCGCGCGGGCGGGGGTGGCGCGACGGGCAGTGGCGGCACCACGGGAAGCGGCGGTACCACCGGAAGTGGCGGCATCGCCGGAAGCGGCGGCACCACCGCAAGTGGCGGCACCACGGGAAGCGGTGGCACCACCGTTTCGACAGGAACCGGGGGTAGCTCGAAGGGAACGGGCGGCAGCGCGCCCGGCTCGGGCGGGAGCCCCAGCGCAACAGGCGGAGCGACCGGTAGCGGCGGCAGTGCCACTGCTTCGGGCGGCAGCCAAGGCGCGACCGGCGGAGCGACCGGCAGCGGCGGCAGTGCCACCGGATCGGGCGAGGGCTCCGGTGGAGGCTGCGCGGTGGCCGGAGGCGATGTCTCGACTGGCGGGGTCACGCTCTCCTTGATGGTACTGGGCCTGGCGGGGGTGTTCGCCGCGCGGACGCGCAGACGACGGTGACACCGGCGGGCTGACGGGCCAACCAGACAGCGAGACCGCTCGCGCCTCGTCGGCGTCGGCGCGTCTAACTAGGACGTCTTGTACCCGGTTGCTCGCGTCACGGATTCGCCGGGCGGGGAGCGGAGGAGCCGCCCGCAGGCGAGGGCCCAGCGGGCACCGGAGAGCAGCAGCAGGAGGTCAGCGACTGGTGGCGTGCCCGGCACGGGGCGGTATCCCCGCCTGAGCCCTCAGAGGTTTCTGACGCGCATCCGCCGCGGGCGCCGCCCGTCTCCGATGCCGACCGCGGCTTCCCGGGCGGACCGGACGGGCAAGAAAAAGGCCCGTAAGTGCGTGGCACTTACGGGCCTTGACAGTAGCGGGGGCAAGATTTGAACTTGCGGCCTTCGGGTTATGAGCCCGACGAGCTACCAGGCTGCTCCACCCCGCATCAGTTTTGGGAGCCGGGAAGATGCAACATCGAGGGGCGCACGTCAAGGGCGCTCCTCGATATTCGCGGCTTCTCTGGCTCCCGTCCCTCTCAGACGGCGGCGACGGGCGGTGCGCCCGAGGTGTACTTCGCGATGAGCCGGCCCAGGCGCGGCACCGCGGTCTCGACGTGCTTCTTGCCCGACGGACGCAGCTTCTCGTAGGCCTTCTTCACCGTCTGGTTCTTGGCGCGGGCGGCCCGCTCGTCGCTGATGGCCAGCAGCGCGTCGGCCACGGCCGGGGCGCGCGTGTTCAGGAACGGGCCGATGGGCTCGTTCTTCTGCTGCGCCTCGGTGTGAAACGGCTCCAGCCGGCGCACGAAGTCGTCCAGCATGTGGTCGACCGCCTCGTTGATGAAGCCCGGCTTCACCGCCTTCACCACCATGAAGGCGCCCTTGATGGCGATGCCCGACAGGCCGCCCTTGGCGTCCACCTCTTCTTCGATCAGCCGCACGCAGTCGGCAATCACCTTCGGACGGGTCCCCGGTACCAGCAAGATTTCGGTCAACGTGCTCATGGCGCGGACTCTAGCATTCGGAAGCGATTCCCGGATCCAGGAACGCCGTGGTACGGATGACGGATGGCGAAGCCCCCGGCGGCACGGACAGCGCTGGCCGTCCTGACGGGCGTGAACCTGCTGAACTACATCGACCGCTACATCCCCGCGGGCGCCCTGCCCCTCATCCTGGCGACGTTCGGCGCCTCGGACGCGCAGGGGGGGCTGCTGCAGTCGCTGTTCATGTTCCCCTACGCCGTCGTGTCGCCGCTGGCGGGCGCCCTTGGTGATCGCACCCGCCGCTTCGGCGTGGCGGGCGTGGGCGTGCTGATCTGGAGCGTGGCCACCTTCGCCTCGGGCCTGGCGCCCACGTTCACGGTCCTGATGATCGCGCGGGTGGTGATCGGCATCGGCGAGGCCAGCTACTCCGTGGTCACGCCGCCGCTGCTGGGCGACTACTACCCGCCCGAGAAGCGCACCAGCGTCCTGACCACGTTCTATGCGGCGCTGCCCATGGGTTCGGCGCTGGGCTTCGTGGTGGGCGGGGTGATCGGCTCGCACTTCGGGTGGCGCTGGGCGTTCCTGCTGGCCGGCATCCCCGGCCTGGTGCTGGCCCTGGCGCTGCTGGTCTTTCGCGATCCTCCCCGCAGCGGCCGGACGGTGGAGCAAGGGAGGCCGGTCGACGGTCCCAGGCAGGCCGGCACGCTGGGATGGCGGGCGCTGCTCGGCTACCCCAGCTACGTCCTGAACGTGCTGTCGCAGACGATCTACACGTTCGCCATCGGCGGGCTGGCCGCCTGGATGCCCACCTACTTCTATCGCGAGCGGGGGTTGCCGCTGTCGCAGGCGACGTTGATCTTCGGCGGCATCGTGTGCGTGGCGGGCTTCGTGGGGACCATCGCCGGCGGCAAGCTGTGCGACGCGGTGGCCCGGCGCAGCCCGGTGGCGGCCTTCACCGTGCCCGGGGTGTCGCTGATCTTGTCGGCGCCGCTGACCTGGCTTGCCATTCTGTCCCCGACGCCTATTGTCTTCTGGCCCGCGATGTTCCTGACGTTGATGTTGTTGTTCGTGAACACCGGCCCCTTGAACGCGGCCATGACCAACGTTCTGCCCGGGGCGGTGCGCGGACGAGCTTTTGGGGCCTGCACGATGGCGATCCACCTGCTGGGCGACGCGCTGTCGCCCGTGCTGATCGGCCTCGCCTCCAGCCGCATGGGGCTGCGGTTGCCGGTGGCGGCCACGGGCCTGCTGCCCGTCGCAGCCGGGCTGGTGCTGCTGGGCAGCCGGGGCGCCTTCGCGCGCGATCTGCGGCGCGCCGGCCTGGTCCCGCTGACGGCCGAGGGGCGCGCCGCGTGAGCGACTACGCCTACGAGCTGGCCCAGGCGCACGAGATCGCGCGCGACGCCGCCGCGGTGGTCATGTCGTTCGGGCGCGTCTTCCGCGTCGACTCCAAGGCCGGCGACGAGCCGGTGACCGAGGCCGATCACGCGGCGAACGCGCTGATCGTGTCGCGCCTGCGGGCCGCCTTTCCCAACGACGCCATCCTCTCCGAGGAGCTGCCCGACGACGGTTCGCGCCAGGGCGCCCACCGGGTCTGGATGGTCGATCCCATCGACGGCACGCGCGACTTCATCCTGGGCGCGGACGGCTTCGCGGTGATGATCGGCCTGTGCATCGACGGGCGCCCCACCGTGGGCGTCATGAACCAGCCCGTCACCGGAAAGGTCTACGCCGGCGTGGTGGGGCGCGGGGCCTGGCTGGAGACGCCGCAGGGCCGAAGCAACATCGTCACCTCGTCGCTGGCCACCTCGCCCGGGATCCGCCTGGTCGCCTCGAAGTCGCACCGCACGCCGCGGGTCGACGCCATCAAGCGGGCGCTGCAGATCACCGACGAGTTCAACATGGGCAGCGTGGGCCTGAAGATCGGCCTGGTGGCGGAGAACGCGCGCGATCTGTACGTCTACACCGGCAGCCGCACCAAGCTGTGGGACACCTGCGGCCCCGAGGCCATCCTGGTGGCGGCCGGCGGCCGCATCACCGACCTGGACGGCCAGCTGCTCGGCTACACGCAGCCCGATCTCTACAACCGTCGCGGCATCGTCGCCTCGAACGGGGCGCTGCACGACCACGTCATCGCCACCATCGCCCCGCACCTGGGGCCGCGCGCCGATCCCTGACGCGCGGCCGGCGGTTCAGGATCCGGCTATGGTCATCTGCGCGACCCGGAAGGTCGGCACCTGGATCGACGAGCGGCGGTCCGGATCGTCGCCCACGGCGTCGACGTTCTTCCACAGCTCGTCGAAGTTCGCCGAGATGGTGATCTCGCTGACCGGGAAGGCGCGCTCGCCGTTCTCGATCCAGAAGCCCCCCGCGCCCTGCGAGTAGTCGCCGGTCACGGGGTTGAAGCCGAACCCCATCAACTCGGTCACGTACAGGCCCCGGGGCAACCGCTCCAGCTCGGCCGCCGGTGTCTTGCCGGGGCGCAGGATCAGGTTCGAGGTGCTGACGTGCGGACCGCCGCCCACGGCTCGCCCTGCCGACCCCGTCGAGCGCCGGCCCAGCTTGCGGGCGGCGAACACGTCACACAGGAAGGTGCGGAGCACCCCGCCCGACACCAGCACGTTCGTGCGCGAGGCCAGCCCCTCCCCGTCGAATGGGCGCGAGCCGGGCGCGTGCGGCAGCAGCGGATCATCGACGATGTCGCACAGGGGCGACGCCACCTGGCTCCCCTCGCGCTCCGCCAGGTACGTGCTGCGCCGCCAGACGGCGCCACCGGACATGACGCCCGCGAACTGCCCCAGCAGGCCGCGACCAGCGTCGGGCGAGAACACCACCGGCACCTGGCAGGTCGCGATCTTCCGTGAGCCCAGCTTGGCGACGGTGCGGCGCGCCGCCTCGACGCCCACCCGCTCGGGATCCTCCAGGCCGGACGCGAAGCGGGAGGCGGTCCAGTACACGCCGTTGCGCTTCTTGCCACCGGCGTCGTCGCACAGCGGCTCGACGGCGAACGAGGCGTTGGTGCCCCGGTAGCTGCCCGAGAAGCCGGCGGACGTCGCGAAGGCCGAGGCCCCCATCACGCGCCCGAACACGGCACCGTCCGAGTTCGTCACCCGCTTGTCGAACTTCAGCGCCGCGGCCTCGCCCAGCTGGGCGCGCCGGATCCCCTCGGCCACGTCCAGGCTCAGCAAGGCGTCGTCCCACAGCCCCAGGTCCGGGACGTCCCGGGCCATCTCTTCGGACGGCGGAAGATCGCCGAGCGGCTCCGGCTCGGCCAGCTGGGCCAGCTCCACCGTGTCGCGGGCCAGCTTGGCCAGCCCGGCATCGGAGAAATCCGACGTGTAGGTGATGGCGGCGCGGTGATCCTTGATGACGCGCAGGCCGAGACCGCGACTGCCCGCCTCCTTGACCAGCTCGGGCTCGCCCAGGCGCACCTTCACGGTCAGCTCGCGCCCGTCCCGCACCAGCACCTCGGCGCCGTCCGCGCCGGCGCGCATGACCAGGGACAGCATCTTCTCGGCCTGCTGCTGGCAGGCCCGCGGATCAGGCAGCGGGCGTCGCTGCGGGGAGACCGTCGCGCCCACCTTGCCACTCACGTCGCCGCTCATCCGGCGCGCGTCCCGCCCACGGTGATCTCCGAGATCTTCAAGGTGGGTGTCCCGATCCCCACCGGCACGGACTGACCGTCCTTGCCGCACGTCCAGGTCCCATCCGACAGACGGAAGTCGTTGCCCAGCATCGTCACCTTTCGCAACACGTCGGGACCGTTCCCGATCAGGTTCACGCCCTTCAGCGGCGCCGTCAGCTTGCCGTCCTCGATCAAGTAGCTCTCGGTCAGCGCGAACACGAAGTCGCCGTTCGAGATGTTCACCTGCCCCCCGGAGAAGTGCTTGGCGTACACCCCGCGCTTCACCGAGCGAATGATGTCCTCGGGCGCGTCCTGCCCCGGCGACAGGAAGGTGTTGGTCATGCGCGGCAGCGGCTCGTGGCGGAAGCTTTGCCGGCGGCCGTTCCCCGACGGGGTCAGGCCGAAGTGCTTGGCCGACAGGCGGTCCTGCATGTAGCCGACCAGCACGCCGTTTTCGATCAAGACGTTGCGGCGCCCCGGGTTGCCCTCGTCGTCGACGTTGATCGAGCCACGGGCATGGTCCACGGTGCCGTCGTCCACCACCGTGCACAGCGGCGAGGCCACCTGCTGCCCCAGCTGCTCGCTGTAGTTCGAGGTCTTCTTGCGGTTGAAGTCCGCCTCCAGCCCGTGTCCCACCGCCTCGTGCAGCAGGATGCCGGACTCGCCCGGTCCCAGCACCACCTCCATGGGGCCGGCGGGCGCGTCGACCGCGTAAAGCATGCCGACGGCCAGGCGGGCCGCCTCCCGCCCATGCTCCTCGGGGCTTTGCCCGGGGCGCAGGAAGTACTCCATGCCGAAGCGGCCGGCGCCTCCCGAGCGGCCCCCCTGGCGCTGCTTGCCTTTGCCGTCGGCGCCCTCACCCTCGGCGACGGCGCTGACACCAAAGCGAATCATCGGCTGCTGATCGCGCGCCAGGTGTCCGTCCGAGGTCACCACCAGCACCTCGCGCCACTCCTCGGCCAGCGAGGCCTCCACCCGCACGATGCGAGGATCGGCGGCCCGCGCCGCGGCGTCAGCGCGCCGCAACAGCGCGATCTTCTCCATGCCCGCCAGATCCAGCGAGGAACGTTCGATGGGATAGAAGCTGGGCAGCTGCAGGCGTCGCACGGCCACCGGCCCCGGCGCGCCCCCGCTGGAGGCGATCTGCGCCGCCGTCCGCGCCGCGTCCAGCATGCGTTCGTCGGAGAGCTCCTCGGTGTAAGCATATCCGGTGGCGTCGCCGCGCAGCACGCGCACGCCCAGCCCCACCGTCACCCCCCGACCCACCGTCCGCACGCGGCCCTCTTCCAGCAAGAAGTCCGCGCCCGAACGGAACTCGAAGTACAGATCCGCGTAGTCGCCTCCCGACCCGAGAGCCACGCCGAGCAAACGCTCGGCGATCGCCGCATCGATCTGGTCGAGGGGACTGGCCGCAGCCGTCGTCAGGGGAACACTGGTCATTCAAACAGCATGGCCGACAACGTGGCGGTCGCGCCAGTTATACCGGCGGCCTCCGCGGGCCGCGGCCTACCGGTCGGGCGGCAGCCCCAGCTCGTCGCCGGTGGCCGTCTTGATCTTGTGCAGGCCTCGCACCTCGACCTGGCGGATGCGCTCGCGGGTCAGGTTCAGGATGGCCCCCACCTCTTCCAGGGTGATGCCGCCCCGATCGGCCACGTCGAGTGAGCACGTCTCCGCCATCTGCCACACCTCCAGGTGCGGGAAGTTCAGCTTGATGGCGCCGCTCTCCGGGTTGACGTCCAGGTAAAGGTGGTGCGAGCAGCTCACGAAGGGGCAAGGCCGGGTGGCCGTGCGGCACTCCTCGCGGGTGCGGGGGCGGATGACGTCGTCGGGATAGGTCAGCTCCGCGGCCTGCTTCTTCTCTTCGCGGGTCAGCTTCTTGGGCGCGATGGTCTTCGAACGCACGCGGCCGGTGCCCCCTGCCGAGCTCAGCTTCAGGCGGATGCGCGCCACCTCGGGTTGCGGCTTGTCGTCGTCCGCGCCCTCGATGACAGGCAACCTCACCCGCGGGGCCTTCTCACCTTCCATATTGTCGTCCATGTCATTCTCCTGCGTCACGTGCGGCCCCAGGCGGTCGAGCGCCGGGGTCAGTAGAGATCGTTCAAGCCCCCGACGGCGGTAACCTGTGGCGTCGCCGGCTCCTCGCGTTCGGAGAGGCGACGTTCGAGAGTGGCAATGCGGCGAACCAGCTCGCTCGCCGCGCGCTTGGCCTCCACGATCTCGCGTTCCAGATCGCGGCGACGTTCAGGGCTCTGTGAATCGGGCCCTTTCGCCTCGCGTTCGAGGCCAGACAGCAGATCACGGAGATCCTTCTCCACCCCGTCGATATCGTCCTTGAAGCGGGCGAACGAGCGCTGGATCTCTTCGATGGTGCGGTTCTCCGCCATCATTCCCTTGACGGCGTTGACCCGCCGGACGACGTGCGCCGGATAGACGCCGCACGATCCGCGGTGCTTGCCCTTGCGCCCCACGCGCACGGAGCGGGGCAGCAGCCCGAGCTGCACGTACTTGCGAAGCGTCGCCTCCGAGAAGCGCACCCCGTGCGTCTCGAAGACATCGACGATCTGGCGGGAGGTCAGGCCATTCGGCCAGGCCCGCTCGATCTCCTGGATCTCGCGCTCATCGAGCAGCGTGCCTGACGCGGGCGCGGACGGCGCGGCCGCATCCCAGCGTGTCTCCCCGCCTTGCCGATTCCGCCCGCTGTCAGTACCACGCTTCAATTGAGTATCCAGAATGTATTCTATTCAATATATTCACTTCAATAGGAATCTAGCTGTGACTCTGTTCAGTGCATCTTTTAGAAGCGAACACGGCGGGCACCGGCCGGCCGTTTCTGCGGCGGCGCACGCCTTTCAACGAGTGTTGCTCCACCCTTGGCGCGCGCGCTTTTCGGGCGGGTGGCCGCGCCTATACTGCGCGCCATGAGCCCCTCTCCTCCTCGACGTCCGGTCCGCGCGCTGCCGAACACGCGCCGGGCCGCCGCGGCCGCCGGTGCGCTCCTCGCAGCAGCATCGCTGGCCGGCGCGCTGCTGCTGCCCTCCTCCGCGCGCGCGCTCGGCCCGCGCGATCGACACCTCAGCGACGTGCGCCACGGCATCTCGGTGGAGGCGCCTGCCGGCTGGTCGTTGTCGCAACGCTCGGGCTATGGCGACACGGTCACCGTGCTGCTTCACCCGGACGGCGGCCGCATCTCCGTCACCGCCGCGCCAACCACGGCCGCCGATGGCCGCGCGCTGTTCGCTGAGAACCAGAAGGGCCTTCTCGCGCAGAAGATGCAGCCCGCACCGCCGCAGGCGGGACCGCGTGGCTTCACCAGCGTGGACATCATGGTGCCGGGTCGCTCCGATCGTCTCCGCCAGCTGTATCTCGTGCGGCCCACCCCGCAGGGCAAGCAGGCCGTCATCCTCACGCTGGTGTGCCGCGACAGCCTGTTCGCCGAGCTGACGTCGGCGCTGACGTTCGTGGCCGAGCGGCTCGAGCTCGACGACCCGGAGCCCCCCGCCGCTTCGGTGGGCCCGCGCGCCTACAACGGAGGCGCCGGCGGCTCGGGTCCGCCCGTCCCCGGACGCGCCAGGTACGCGGCGGCCCTGGCCGCGCCGCCCTCCGACAAGCCCATGGACACCGCCGCGCTGGGGCTGGGCGGCAGGCCTGGCATCACGCCGCCCGACCTGCGGGCGACGGGCGGCTCAGGTGGTCAGCTTCGCTCCGGTCACGGGGATCGGAAGACGGGTCCTTAGGATCTGCAGCAGCGCCGCCGCGCCGCGATCGTCGCCCCGGCCGAACGGCGGGCGCATGTACTTCCAGGTCTTCTTCCACCAGCGGGCGGGCCCCTTGTCCACGCAACCTTGCCCGCGGTCATCGGGATCGCAGTAGATGCGGATGTGCATGTGATCGTCGTGGGGCTCCGAGTCCGACGGCTGCCGCACGATCGCCGCTGCGCGCGCCAGCAGCTCCGGGTCCTCGCCTTCGGCGCGCCCCTGCTGCAGCAGGCGGGCCGCCAGATCCTTCTGGACGAAGATCCACTGCACCTCGACGCCCGGATCCATCAGCAGCGCGCGCACGAACCTCCAGTTCCGGCGCGCGTCGAAGCGAACGTCCGGCACCGCCGTCGCGGGCGCCGCGGTCCCCTGGGGGGGAGACCAGGCGGCGCTGCGCCCGGCTCGGTCGTAGTGGATCATCGTGTTGCCCGGCAACAGGGGCGCGCCGTTCGGCTTCACGGCGTAATAGAACAGATCGACGTCACGCCCGCTCTGGTGCGAGCGGTGCTCGACGGACCCGCCGCCGCTGGCGCGTGACAGATCACCGACCGCCGCCACCGACCCCGGGTACGACCGCGCCACGGCCCGCGCCGCTCGCACCACGGCTGCCACCAGCTCGTCCGAGCCGTGGTTGCTCTCACGCAGCCGCCACGGCTCGCCGATCACGTAGCCGTCGCCCTTGATGGGCAGGCGAGCCGGGCCGCGAAGGGTCCCGTTCGCGGGCGACCCGATCGAGGCGCTGGTGCCGTCGAACGCCAGCGGGCCCACGCACCCACCTGCGGCCGTGACCGCGGTCGCGGCCAAGACGGCGGCCAAGACCGCGGCGACGTTCGCCCGAGCGAACGCGCCGGCGCTCAGCCGTACGCCTTCTCCAGCCGCTCCTGATCTTCCTTGCAACGGATGCACAGCGTCGTCTCCAGGCGAGCCTCGAGCCTCTTCAGCGCGATGGCGTCGCCGCAGTCCTCACACACCCCGAATCCACCGTTCTCCAGCTTCGCCAGCGCGTGATCGATCTTCTCGAGGAAGACCTTCTCGCGCCCGCGCAGCCGGAACGTGAAAGATTGCAGGTACTCCGACGACGCGAGATCCATCTCGTCCGGCATGTCGTTCGCGTCCAGAGCCATGTCCTCGTTCAGCGTACGCTGCGCGTTCCGCAGAATCTCCTTTTTCTTGGCCAGCAGGACGTCCCGGAAGCGCTTCAGATCTTTTCTCTTCAGTGCGGTCTCTTCCATCGACACAACCCTTTTCGAAACCCGACTGCCGCGTGAGAGGACGCCCCCCGACTGCCTTCGCACAGGCGGAGAACGACTGGCCTTTTAATGTAATGGGGCCTCCCGGCCAGCGTCAACGCAAGGTCGATTCGGCGTGGCCGGACACCTTCTTGACCGACCGAAAACACGGAAGTAAGGTCGCCCCCATGAACCGCGCCCTGGGACTTGCCCTCTGCATCGGAACCTTCGCGCTCAGCCTCGCCTGCCCCCAAGGTGGAGGCTCGCTGAAGGTGGACAAGGTCGAACCGCCACAGGGGACGACGGCCGGCGGCGAAGAGGTGACGATCACGGGTGACGGCTTCGTCCCCGGCAAGACCCAGGCGGAGGTCATCTTCGGACACAAGAAGTCCGAGACGGTCGCCATCGCCTCCACCTCCAAGATCCGGGCGGTCACGCCTGCCGGAGAGAAGGGCCCCATCGACATCACCGTCAACTTCGACGATGGGAAGACGTTCAAGATCCAGAACGGGTTCCGCTACGTCGAGCCGGCCGAGAACAGCAACGCCCGCAACGCCTTCTTCGGCGGCAACAAGCCGGGCGCCGCCAAGATCGAGCTCGAGAAGAAGTAGCTCGGGCCGCTCGCGAAAAACGGAGCGCGCCAGGGCCCGAGGGCCCGGCGCGCTCTTTTCATTTGTACTCGGCGCGGAAGAGCTGCTGGCCCATCAGGATGAACGAGCCGGTGGGGAGCGCGCGCTCGCCGCGGACGCGCAGGAACGTGCCGTTCGACGAGCCGACGTCCGCCAGGTAAACGCGGCCGTCGCGCAGCGAGATGCGGGCATGGGTGCCGGACACGTAGCCGTCCTCGGGGAACAGGATGTCGCCCCGCTCGCGGCCCATGACGATCGCGTCACCGAACAGCGGGAAGGCGGACCCGTCCACGTCTCGTCCCACCACGACCGACAGCCGCCCCCAGAATCCGGGGTTGGGCGTCCCGGCCACCTCGGTCCCGTCCTCGAGGGGCGTGGGCGGCGCGATGATCTCGAAGCGCAGCAACTCCTGCCCGATGCGGATCACGTCGCCGGACTCGAGCGGCTCCTCGCCGGCGATCTTCACGAACACGCCGTTCAGGCTGCGCAGATCCTTCACCGCCAGGCCCTGCGGGCCCAGCTGAAACTCCGCGTGCCGCGGCGACAGATAAAGGTCGCCCTCGAACAGCGAGCCCTGGCTGCGTCCCACCAGGTTCTCGCCATCGTGCAGCGGGTGGGCCCCGCCTTCCGAGCCGTCCGGGCGGATGAGCACGATGCGACCGCGCGGCACGGGCGCCGCGGTGGGCCCCGACATGTACATGGTGCGGGGGGATGGCGCGGCAGCGGCCGCGCCCATGCGCGTCCCGCAGGCGCCGCAGAACGCGAAGCCTGGCGGCACCATGCGGCCACAGTTCGGGCAGGGCGTCCCCTCGACGGAAGCCGGCGCCGACGCCACCACCGCCGGAGAGGGCGTGGGCACCGGCGCGGCCTGTCCGGGCGGGGTCCCGGCGACTGGCCGCGCCGCCGCCCAGTTGCCGGCGTCCGTCGAACCGGGCGTCAGCGGCGGCGGGGTGACCGCGCCCAGCATGCCTGAAGCGACGCCACCGCCGTTGCTGGGCGTGATCGGCATCTTGGGCGAATCGTTCCAGGGAATGCCGCCCTTGCCTTTCCCGGCAGCGGGCGGGCTCAGCGTCGGCAGGGGCGTCGGCTCGTTACCCAGGCTACCGCCAGCCGGCTTCGCCTCCGGCGGCACGACGGTGCGCGCCGTCTCCAGCGGGGCAGGCTCACGGGTAGGCGGCTTCGGAGCGGGTTTGATTTCGTTGCCGCAGCCGAGACAGAACTTGTAGTGGTCCTGATTTTCCTTGCCGCACCGACTACACGTGATCACGAGATCCCCCTTGAGGGTTGGAAGCAAGTAGCATGGCCCTCGGGGAGGGTCAACGCGACCGCCTCGCCCCGCCCCCACCGGATGCCAGAATGAAGTCCTTGGCTGGACGCTAGCGGGCTCAGGCGATCTCCACACGCAAGAGCTGCTGTCCCAGGAACACGTAATCGCCGTGGGTGAGCTGCGTCTCATCTCCCAGGCGGATGAAAGTCCCGTTCTTCGAGCCCAGATCGGTCAAGGTCATCTGACCATCGGCCGAGATGGCGAGCTGGGCGTGGCGTCCCGAGATGAACGGATCGTCCAGGAAGTTCACGTCGTTGCCCTCCCGACCGATGGTGATGGTGTCGCCACGGGCGCGGTAGATCATGCCCACCTCGCCGCCACGCAGGCGCTGCACCAGCTTCATCTTCGAAGGGCGCTTGGGGCTGGCATAGAAGTAGGTGCTCTCGGCGTCGGGCTGGGGCCCGAGATCGGGCGGGGACGGCTCGACCTGCAACAGCTGCTCGCCGATCAAGAAGAGCCCCCCCGAGGGGATCGAGGTGGGCACCTTGATGCGCATGAAGATCCCGTTCACGGAACCTTCGTCACGGACGAACAGCTTGTTGTCCCGGTAGATGAAGTTCGCGTGCCGGG
>Ga0105237_10000070_pt1 | contig 136694 bp, 133 predicted proteins | sample KBSC24metaG_FD_81520 | JGI IMG/M metagenome (GOLD analysis project Ga0105237, IMG submission 81520) | Corn rhizosphere microbial communities from Kellogg Biological Station, Michigan, USA - KBS C2-4 metaG | ecosystem: Host-associated > Plants > Roots > Rhizosphere > Soil | place: Michigan...
CGACAAGGTCGTGCGCCAGTTCCTGCTGGCCGCGGCGGTCTGGGGCATCATCGGCATGTCGGTAGGCTTGTACATCGCCGCCGAGCTGATGTGGCCGGCGCTGAATTTCGACCTGCCCTGGATCACCTTCAGCCGGCTGCGCCCGGACCACACGTTCGGCGTGATCTTCGCGTTCGGCGGCTCCGCGCTGATGGGCACCTGCTACTACGTGGTGCAGCGCACCGGCCACGCCCGGCTGGCGCTCGACCGGCTGGCCGGCTTCACGTTCTGGGGCTGGCAGATCGTCTGCGTGCTGGCGATGGTGTCGATGCCGCTGGGCCTCACCACCAGCAAGGAATACGCCGAGCCGGAATGGTGGATCGCGTTGTTCACCGCGGTGGTGTGGGTGAGCTTCGGCGTGGTGTTCTTCGCCAGCCTGGCGCGCCGGCGCATCAAGCACATCTACGTGGCGAACTGGTACTACGGCGCCTTCATCATCGCGGTGGGCCTGCTGCACGTGGTCAACCACTTGTCGCTGCCGGTGTCCTGGACCAAGTCCTACCCGATCTACTCGGGCACGGTCGACGCGATGGTGCAGTGGTGGTACGGCCACAACGCGGTCGCGTTCTTCCTCACCGCCGGCTTCCTCGGGATGATGTACTACTTCGTGCCGCGCCAGGCGCAGCAGCCGCTGTGGAGCTACCGTTTCTCGATCGTCAATTTCTGGGCGCTGATCTCGGTCTACATGTGGGCCGGCTCGCACCACCTGATGTACACCGCCCTGCCCGACTGGGTGCAGTCGGTGGGCATGGCGTTCTCGCTGGTGCTGCTGATGCCGAGCTGGGGCTCGGCGGCGAACGGCCTGCTCACCTTCAACGGCTCGTGGAGCAAGGTGAAGACCGACCCGGCGGTGAAGTTCATGGTGATGGCGCTGGTGTTCTACGCCGCCGCCACCTTCGAAGGCTCGATGATGGCGATCAAGACGGTGAACTCGCTGTCGCACTACACCGACTGGACGATCGCCCACGTGCACTCCGGCTCGCTGGGCTGGGTGGCGATGATCACGATCGGTTCGCTGTACGCGATGGCGCCGCGCGCGCTGGGCCGCCCCGCGATGCATTCGGTGCGCGGCATGAACGTGCACTTCTGGCTGCACATGGCCGGCACCCTGCTGTACGTCGGCGCGATGTGGACCGCCGGCGTCACCGAGGGCGAGATGTGGCGCGCCACCCTGCCGGACGGCTCGCTGAAGTACGGCTTCCTGGACAGCCTGATCGCGATCAAGCCGATGTACCTGATCCGCTGGTTCGGCGGCGTGCTGATCCTCTCGGGCATGTGGGTGATGGCGTGGAACCTGTGGTACACCGCCGCCGACGCCCGCGCCCGCATCATCAAGCCGATCCCGGTGCCGATTCCGGAGCCGGAACCCCACCAGATCCCGGCCCCCCTGCCGGCGGTAGGTTGATCATGGCCTACAGGCATTTCGAAGCGATCGAGAAGCACGCCGGCCTGCTCGGCATCGGCATCGCGATCATGGTCTCGCTGGGCGGACTCGCCGAGATCACCCCGCTGTTCGTCGAGGCGCATTCGCTCAAGGCGCCGGCGAACGTGCATCCGTACGATCCGCTGCGGCTGGCCGGCAAGGACGTCTACGTGCGCGAGGGCTGCTACCTCTGCCACTCGCAGATGATCCGCGCGCTGCGTTTCGAGACTCAGCGCTACGGCCACTACTCCACCGCCGAGGAATCGGTCTACGACCGGCCGTTCCAGTGGGGCTCCAAGCGCACCGGGCCCGACCTCGCCCGCGTGGGCGGCAAGTATTCCGACGACTGGCAGCGCATGCACCTGATGGACCCGCGCAGCGTGGTGCCGGAGTCCAACATGCCCGGCTACCCGTGGCTGGCGAAGGCCGGCATCGACGGCGCCGACATCCAGGCGCGCATGCGCGTGCTGCGCAAGCTGGGCGACCCGTACAGCGACGCCGACATCGCCGCCGCGCCGGAGGCCGTCAAGGGCAAGACCGAGATGGACGCGCTGATCGCCTACCTGCAGGGCCTGGGCATCAAGAACGAACCGACCGCCGCGGCGCCGGCCAGCGATGGAGGTGCGCCATGAGTCCGTTCTGGGGTCACCTGGCCGGCGTGATGATCGTGCTGATGATGGTGAGCTTCATCGGCATCTGGATCTGGGCCTGGCGCAAGTACCACAAACCCGTGTTCGACCGGATGGCGCAACTGCCGATGCAGGACGACGATCCCACTGTCGACCCGACACAGGAGAAGGCGCGATGAGCACCGGCTGGTCGTTGTGGGTGATGTTCCTGGTGGTGTTGAACCTCGGCATCACCTTCTTCCTGTTCCTGTGGGGACCGCGCGCGAAGATCCCCACCCAACCCGACGGCACGAGCGGCCACGTGTGGGCGCACGGCGTGCTGCGCGAGGGCGTGCGGCGACTGCCGACGTGGTGGATCCTGTTCTCCGGCGCGATGTTCGTGGCCGCCTTCATCTACCTCGTGCTGTACCCCGGCTTCGGCAACCACAAGGGCGCGCTGGGCTGGACCTCGCACGGCCAGTTGGCCGGCGAGCAGGCCACCAACGAGGCGAAGCTGGAACCGCTGATGCAGCGCTTCGCGCTGTACACGCCCGAGCAGCTGGCCGGCGACCCTGCCGCGCGGCAGCTCGGCCAGGTGCTGTTCGAGGACAACTGCGCGGCCTGCCACCAGCGCAGCGGCAAGGGCAACCAGCAGCTCGGCGCCCCCGACCTCACCGACCAGGACTGGCTGTACGGCGGCAGCGGCAAGGACATCACCACCTCGATCCACGACGGCCGCGCCGGCGTGATGCCGCCCTGGGCCAGCCTCGGCGAGCAGACCGTGGACAATCTCGCGCAATACGTGCTGAGCCTGTCCGGCGCACCGCACGACGCGAAGATGGCGGCCGCCGCCGAACCGATCTTCAAGGCCACCTGCACCGCCTGCCACGGCCCCGACGGCAAGGGCAACCCGGCGCTGGGCGCGCCCAATCTCACCGACCACATCTGGCTGCACGGCGGCACGCTGGCGGACATCACCAAGTCCATCCACGACGGTCGCCAGGGCCACATGCCGAACTGGGACAAGCGCCTCAGCGACGCGCAGATCCACGTGCTGGCGGCCTACGTCTACCACCTGTCGCATCCCGATGTCGGCGCCGCGGACTGAATCGCCGCAGGCCGGGGCTGGCGGCCAGTGGTACCGGCAGCCGATCCTGTGGCTGGGCATCGCGGTGTTCATCGCCTCGCTGGCGGGTTGCATCTGGATCATCGCGGTGAGCGTGCGCCACGCCGACGTTCCACTCGAGACCTCGCACACCGTGTTCGGCGTGCCCGCCAGCGCGCGCAGCAGCCACCGCGCGGACGCGCCATGAATGCGCACGCCGTCTGGGTCCATCCGCTGCTGCTCGCCCAGGTGCTGCGGCCGCGGCGCGACGGCCGCAGCGAAGTGGCGCTGCGCGTGGACGCGCTGGCCGAACCGCGCCGCGCACTGGCGCTGGAACAGGCGATCCGCGCCTTGCCCGGCATCGAGCGCGTGGCGATCCTCCCCGCCGCCCGGCGCCTGCGCGTGGTGTGGGACGCACGCCGGCTCTCGCTGGATGCCCTGATCGAACGCTGCGCCGCGCTGCACTGCCCGGCCCAGCCGCTGCCCCACGATGACGCCGACGACGTGCGCGCCGCTGAGTTGCACGATGCGCTGAAGCGCCTGCTGGTCGCCGGCATGTGCATGATGCAGGTGATGACCTACGCCTTCGTCATCTACATCGGCGCGGTCGACTTCGTGGATTTCACCACCCGCGGCCTGTTCCGCTGGCTGGGCTTCCTCACCACCATCCCGCTGGTGGCCTATTCCGCCCGGCCCTTCTTCGATGGCGCCGTGCAGGAGCTGCGCGAACGCCGGCTCGGCATCCACCTGCCGGTCGCATTGGCGGTGGCGCTGGTGTTCCTCGCCAGCGCGTTCAACACGCTGCGCGGCGCGGGCGAGATCTACTTCGACTCGGTGAGCATGTTCGTGTTCCTGCTGCTGGTGGCGCGCTACGTGGAGCTGCGTGCGCGCCACCACGGCAACGCGCAGGGCGACGCCGCGATCGATGCCGCGCCGCTGCTGGCGCAACGCATCGCCGCCGACGGCATGCTGGAAACCGTGCCCGCACTGGCGCTACGCGCCGGCGACCGCGTGCACATCGCCGAAGGCGCCACCGTGCCCGCCGATGGCGTGCTGGAAGCGGATTCGGCGCGGTTGGACGAGGCCCTGCTCACCGGCGAATCGCGCCCCGTCCTGCGTCGCCGCGGCGAACGCCTGGTGGCCGGCAGCGTGCTGCTGGATGGCCCCGTGCCGCTGCGCGTGGAACACAGCGGTGCGGCGACCGTGGTGGCGCGCATCGGCGCGCTGGCCGCCCGCGCCCGCGCAGCGCGCAGCTTCGCCACGGCCAGCGACCGCGACATCGCCCGCTTCGTGGCGCGCGTGCTGCTGCTCACCGCGCTCACCGCGCTGGGCTGGCTGCTGGTCGATCCCGCCCGCGCGTTCGACGCCGCGCTCGCCGTGCTGGTGGTGGCCTGCCCCTGCGCGTTCGCGCTCACTGCGCCGGCCGCGTTCACCCGCGCGCTGACCGCGCTGGCGCGCCGTGGCGTGCTGGTGACCGATGCCACCGCGCTCACCCGCCTCGCGCACGTGGACATCGCGCTATTCGACAAGACCGGCACGCTGGGCGTGCCGCGGCTGGAGCTCGCCGGCATCGAACCGCTGCGCGGCGATGCCCGCGAAGAAGTGCTGGCGCTGGCCACCACGCTGGCCCGCGAAAGCTCGCATCCGCTGGCCCGCGCGCTCGCCGATGCCGCCAGCCGGCTGGGGCCTGCGCGGCAGGCCGAGCGGGTCGAGGCCGTGGCCGGCGCCGGGCTGCGCGGCACGGTGGCCGGACGCGCGCTGCGCCTGGGCCGCGCCGACTTCGCGCTGGGTCACGCGCTGGCCATTGAGCGCCAGCGCGACGCCCTGCTGCTGGCCGACGCCGACGGCGCCATCGCCGCCTTCCGCCTCGCCGAACGCCCGCGCCACGACGCGCAGGCCACGCTGGATGCGCTGCGCATCGACGGCATCGCACCCTGCATCGCCAGCGGCGACACGCCGGAACGCGTGGCCGCGCTGGCCCAGGTGCTCGGCATCGCCGACTGGCGCGCACGCCAGAGTCCCGACGACAAGCTGGCCCGGCTGCGCGAACTGCGTGCGGCAGGCCACGTGGTGCTCGCGGTGGGCGACGGCAGCAACGACGCGCCGATCCTCGCCGGCGCCGACGTCTCCGCCGCGCTGGCCGGCGGCACTGGCCTCGCCCAGGCGCAGGCCGACCTGCTGCTGATGGACGACCGTCTAGACGGCCTCGTCCGCGCCCGCGGCATCGCGGGCGAGGTGCAACGCATCGTGGCGCAGGGCCGGCGCTGGTCGCTGGCCTACAATCTGTGCGCGGTGCCGTTCGCCGCGTTCGGTTTCGTGCCGCCGTGGCTGGCCGGCATCGGCATGTCGCTCAGCTCGCTGGCGGTGGTGCTGAACGCGCTGCGCGCCGGCCGCGACGGCAACGAACCGCGACAGGAGCTGCGCGCATGAACATCCTGCTGGTGCTGATCCCGGTGACCGCCCTGGTGGTGATCGTGGGCGTGGCGCTGTTCTTCTGGGCGGTGAACCACCAGCAGTTCGACGACCTCGACACGCCCGGCATCCTGCCGCTGCTGGACGAACCCGCCGCGGACGCAACGACGGCCCCGGCCGAAAACCCGACAGGCCCGACAAGCAAGCCATGAACACGCTGGACGAAACCCGCATCGCCGCCCTGGTCGACCGCTTCTACGACAAGGTGCGCGCCGATCCCGCGATCGGTCCGATCTTCAACGCCGCCGTGCACGACTGGCCCGAACACAAGCGCCTGCTCACCGCGTTCTGGTGCTCGGTGGCGCTGCGCGCGGCCAGCTACCGCGGCAATCCGATGGCCGTGCACCGTGGCCAGCCGGCGATCCGCACCGAGCACTTCGTGCGCTGGCTGGAGCTGTGGCGCGAGACCACGCTGGAAGTGCTGGATGCGGAGGACGCCGTGCAGATGCTCGACTACGCCGAACGCATCGGCCGCAGCCTGCGCATGGGCATGGGGCTGCCCGACCGGCTGGACGCGCGGCCGCTCGGCATTTCCATCGTGGGCATCGACTGACAACCTGTGAAAAACCGGCGTAGCTTCCGGCTTTACTTGTGTAGCGTGGCGGGCAACTTGAGCGCACGGCAGCGCCGTGCGCAGCGACCTCAATGATCGACCTGATTTGTGTCGAACCTCAGCCTGGAAATTTCCCGTTCGCCCTGAGCGTAGGCGCGTAGCGCCGAAGTCGAAGGGCACCGCGATACGGTGCTTCGACTCCGCCCGCTATCGCAGGCTACGCTCAGCACGAACGAAGTGGAGATCTGAGGTTCGACGCTAATCAGGATGATCGAACGATCACGTATTGCCAGGCGAACCTGTTCATGGCGCCAGCTTCACATCGCAACGATGGTCACGGCAACGGCATTTCGCGGCGCATGAATTCGTCGAACAGCGGCACGGTGAATGCGATCTGGCCGTGCTCGGGTGCGTAGATCATGCCTTTCTTGATCAGGTTGTCGCGTGTCGGACCAAGGCTGCTCCCACGTCGATTCATGGCCTTGGCAACGTCGGACGAACGCTGTGGGCCTTCGCCCAATTCCGCGAGATAGCGCATGTACTCGCGCTCCAGCGGAGTCAGGCGATCGAAACGGACGCGGAAGAAGGATTCGTCCAGTTTGCGAATGGACTGATTCGTTGCCAGCACCGCATCGGCGCTGTTGATGACACGGCCAGCAGCCACGTTCCAGGCGTTGTAGCCCCACTCTTGCAAGAAGTACGGATAGCCGCGCGTTTGCGTATAAATCTCCGCCAGTGCCTCGTCCTCGATCGTGGCACCTTCCTCCTCCACCGGCTCGCGGATCGCCCGACGGGCGTCCGCCTCAACGAGTCGGTCCAGCCGCGGAAAATCGAACAGGCGCTCGGCGTAACTCTTGGCATCGCCGGCTTGTCCCGCCAACTGCGGCAGGCCCGCGCCGAACAGCAACAGCGGCAGCCCGGCCTGGTTGACGGCATGGATCGCGCGGATCAGCGCCGCGAGTTCCGGACGCGATACGTATTGCAACTCGTCGATCAGCAGCGCCACCGGGCGATTCGTCGCGTGCGCCGCCTGCGCCGTGGCTACCAGCACATCCTTGACGTCCGCCTCCAGCTCGCCGCTGTCGGCCTGCCCGACTTCCGGGTCGACGCCCAGCGTCACATCCACGCCGCCGGCGCTGAGCGTGATCTTGCCGATGAAGCTGCGCAGCACGCGCAACCCCTTCTTCACCGACTCGATGGCCTGGCCGCCTCGATCAAGCTGCAGCAACACCCGGCGCAGCGCGTGAATCAGCAACTGGCGCACATCCTCGCTATCGCGCGCCTCGATCTGCTCGATCAGGTAGCCGCGGGCGACCGCCTCCTTGCCGATCTCGTTCAGCAGCACGGTTTTGCCCACGCCGCGCAATCCCAGCACCATCAACGACTTGGCGTGCCGGCCGCGCTTGGTGCGTTCCAGCGCCGTGACGGCCTGCTCCAGCACCTCGGAACGGCCAGCAAGCTCCGGTGGACTGACGCCCGCGCCGGGGTTGAAGGGATTGCTGTAGGTATCCATGCTCGGCCCGCGAATGGCTAGCTATTCCTACGTGATTATATGGACATGCCGGTATAAGTCACTATAAATCCCTAGCATTGATCGCTTGCGGTCACCGCTCGCACGCCGACAGTTCACGGAACAGTGGAACAGGCACCGGCGAACAGGCGTTCGAGGGTGGCGGGGAGCAAGGCGGCGTTGGCGGCACGGATGGCAGTGTGGTGAGCCTCGAGTGCGTGTATGCGGGTCTGCAGGGCAACGAAGGCTTGCTGGATGGCGAGCGATGGGAGAGGTGCTTCGATGGCTTCCAGCGAGCCGGACATGAGGAAGCTCCACCGATTTACGGCGTTTGTATGCGGGCAACAAGGAAAAAGCCCGCCGGTTACCCGACGGGCTTTCCGTATCAAGCGTCTGGATCAGCCCAGAGCCTTCAGCGCCGCGTCGTAGTTCGGCTCATGCGTGATCTCGTCCACCAGCTCCGCATGGATCACCTTGTCGTGCGCGTCCAGCACCAGCACCGCGCGGGCAGCCACGCCTGCCAGCGGGCCGTCGGCGATCGCCACGCCGTAGTCGCGGAGGAACTCGCGCCCGCGCATCAGCGACAGCATCTGCACGCTCTGGATGCCCTCGGCGCCGCAGAAGCGGCCCTGCGCGAACGGCAGGTCGGCGGAGATGCACAGCACCACGGTGTTGGTCAGCTTCGCCGCCAGCTCGTTGAAGCGGCGCACCGAGGTGGCGCACACGCCGGTGTCCACGCTGGGGAAGATGTTCAGCACCTTGCGCTTGCCGGCATGGTTGGCCAGCGTGACCTCGGACAGGTCGCCGCCGACCAGGTGGAACGCCGGCGCCTGGCTGCCGACCGCCGGGAAGCTGCCGTCGACGCGTACCGGCTGACCCTTGAAATGGACTGTGGACATGACGCACCTCGTGATGGGTGGGGAAATCGGCCTACAAGTAGAACATGGTCTTGGCCAGAAAGACGATGGCCGCCATCAGCGCCAGCACGATGCGATGCGTATGGCGGAAGCGGCAGGCGTTCATCTTCCCGCGCGCGCCCGCCCACACCGCGTTGACGAACACGCCCAGCACGCCGAACGCCAGCACCACCTTCAGCAGCAGGAACCAGCCGAAGCGCGTCGTGCCGATGCAGCGGATGCCGTTGCAGCGCAGATCGAACAACAGGCCGCCGCTAACGAACAGCAGCACCACCACGTACGGCATGTAGCGACGCACCCGCGCCATCACCGCAGCCTCGACCTGCTGCATGGTGGCAATGTCGAATCGCTTGTGCAGCGCCTCCAGCACGAACACCTCGAACGCCGCCGCGCCCACGAACACGATCGCGCAGGCCAGGTGCACCAGCACGATCCACGGGTAATACGGCGCGATCAGTTCCTGCACGGCATTCTCCTCAGAGCCTGTTCAATGTCTTCGCGTGACTCGCGCCGGGATCTGTTTGCGCGCAGGCCAAGGAAGAACGAAGGAGTGGACGTCCGTCCACGACTGAGTGATGACGCCGGCATGCGCGCAAACAGACCCGGCCCTTCGGGTTGCCTTGCCGTGGCCGCCATGCGGCAGCGCGCGGCTTGACCCACCAGCCAAGCGGGCGCTGCGCGGCGTACTTCCATCCAATAGCCACGGCAAGGCAACGCGTGCTATGCGGAGACATTGAGCAGGCCCTCAGCCTGGCTTGCCGTCCGCGCGCGGCGTGAGGTAGATCCACGCCGACCGCAGCACCCACGGCAGGAACGCCAGCAGCCAGCCCGCACCGGCGATCACCAGCCACAGATAGCGGTCGCCGCCCAGCTCGGCGCGGATGCGCACGAACGCCACCCCCTGCAGCAGCACGAAGCACAGCCACGGCACCGGGTGCATCTGCAGCGGCCGGCCGGAATGGCCGTGGGTGACGCGGGTCACCATCGCCACCAGCATCGAGCCGAAGAAGCCGATCGCCAGTGCGTGCAGCGGCGCCAGGCCGAGCACCCGTTCACCGCGAATCGCCAGCGCCAGATCCTGCACGCAGAACAGCACGAAGGCGACCGGCAACCAGGTGAAAGCGATATGCAGCACGCCGAGCAGGCCCGGATGCAGGCAACGCCACGGCTTCCACATCAGCCAGTGCGCGGCGAACACCGCGGCCAGCGGCAGATCGCAAAGCCACAGCCACTGCGGCAGGCCGGCCCAGTCCAGCAAGACGTGCGCCAGCAGCAGCGCCCACGCTACCGGCAGGCTCCACGCCGGCCGCCACATCGCGTAGCCGGCCACCATGTTCTTGCTGAAGAACGGCAGCATGCGATGGCACACCGTGAAGTACACCGGCAGCAGGAAACCGAACGTGCCCAGCTTCACCGCCAGCCAGGCCACGTCCGGCGACACGCCGGGAATCAGCAGCCAGGCGAGGAACAGCACCAGCCCCAGCGTGCCCACGCCGAACGCCGCGAGGCACGACCAGCCGTGCCGGTTGCGGTCCGCCGCCTTCGCCAGCACGCCGGCCAGCGTGCCCACGCCCACAACATAGCCAGCCAGCATCAGCAGCAGGCCCAGCTTCAGCAGCCACGGCAGGCCGAGCAGGCCGAGCGTGCCCAGCACGTAACCGCCCAGCACGCCGCCGGCCACCGGCAGGTAGCGCCGCGGCGGTACTTGCGGCCCGTCCATCCAGCGCGGGAACGTGGTCATCAGGAAGCCGAACATGAAGAGGGGAAACAGGCCGTACTGGATCAGCATGGCGTGCCCCCATACCGGCGGGATCGTGGGCTGCGGCCAACGCACCCAGCCGAAGCGCAGCGCGGCCAGTTCCAACGTCCACCAAGTCATCGTCAGCAGCACCGCCACGGTGCCGGCGAGGAACAGGGGCCGGTGCGGCGCGGCCGCGAGCAGGGTGGCGGGGTCGTTCGCGGCGGCGGAGGTCGAAGCGTCCATGGGAGCCTGGCAGTGACAATCGTTCCCATGCTGACAGGATGCGCACCACACGGCCCTGACCTGGATCAGCCGCCTGCGGGCGCCGCTCGTAGGTCACAAGGCCATCCGCGCCGGGGTGAATCCCGACCTAGTCCGGCAGCAGGCTGGCGCCGAGTTCGCGCAGGGTGTCCTCGCGCAGCAGCACCAGTTCACGGCCTTCCAGCGCGATCAGCCCCTGGCTGCGGAACCGTCCCAGCACCCGGCTCACCGTCTCGGCGGCCAGCCGCAGGTAGTTCGCGATGTCGCCGCGCGACATGCTGAGGTGGAAGCGTGTGGCGGGCAGGCCACGCGCCGCGTAGCGCGACGAGAGGTCGATCAGGAACGCGGCCATGCGCTCGTCCGCGCTGTGGTCGCCGGCCAGCAGCGACACCGCGCCCAACTCCTTGCTGATCAGCCGGAACAGGTGCTGCTGCACCGCCGGCTGGCGCGACGCCAGCGCACTCATCGCGGGGAAGGAGAAGCGGCAGAACTGGGTGTCTTCCAGCGCCACCGCGTCGCAGGGGAAATGCTCGGGGTAGATCGCGTTGAGCCCCACCACCTCGCCGGGCAGGTAGAAGCCCAGCACCTGCTCGTTGCCGTCGCGGTCGAACATCCGCGTCTTCACCGAACCGAAGCGCACCGCATAGATCGCGCGGAACGGGTCGCCGGTGCGGAATACGTGCTCGCCCGCGCGGAACGGGCCCACGTGTTCGACCAGGCAGTGCAGTTCGAGCAACTCCGGTTTGCCGTAGCCCACCGCGACGCAGGCCTCGGCGAACGCGCAGCTGGAACAGAATCGCGTGGCATCGCCGTCGTCGGTGATCGCTTGAGGCACCAGGCGCAGTCGTCCGGTCGGGGGGCTTGGTGGCATGGCGGCTCGCACCGTGTGGGTCGGCATGTGGTGGACCCATGCATGATACGCATGCCACCGCGGTGCCGCGAGTTTCTGCGGCGACACGCCACTGCCCGCGGGACGTGTTCGCCGGCTATTTCTCCACGAACGCCCGCTCGACCACGTAGTCGCCCGGCTCGCGGGTGCGCGGCGAGGCCTGGAAACCACGGCCGTCGAGCAGGGCGCAGAGGTCGTCCAGCATCGCCGGGCTGCCGCACAGCATCACGCGATCGGTTTCCGGGTTCAGCGGCGGCAGGCCAGTGACGGCGCCCATCATGCCGTCGGCGATCGCGTCGGTGATGCGACCGCGGTTGCGGAACGGTTCGCGCGTCACCGTGGGGTAGTAGACCAGTTTCTCGCGCGCCAGCTCGCCGAGGTATTCGTGCCGCGGCAGCTCGTGTTCGAGGTAATGCGCGTAGGCGAGATCGTCGACGCGGCGCACGCCGTGCGCCAGCACGATCTTCTCGTAGCGCTCGTAGGTGTCGGGGTCGCGGATGATGCTCATGAACGGCGCCAGCCCGGTGCCGGTACCGAGCAGGTAGAGGTGCTTGCCGGGCTTCAGGTCGGTGAGCACCAGGGTGCCGGTGGGCTTGCGCGTCACCATCAGCGGATCGCCGGGCTTCAGGTGCTGCAGGCGCGAAGTGAGCGGGCCGTTCGGCACCTTGATCGAGAAGAACTCCAGGTGCTCCTCCCAACTGGCGCTGGCGATCGAGTAGGCGCGCATCAGCGGACGGCCGTCCAGCTCCATGCCGATCATCACGAACTGCCCGCTGTCGAAGCGGAAGGACGGATCGCGCGTGGTGCGGAAGGAGAACAGGTTGTCGTTCCAGTGCTGCACGTCGATCACGTGCTCGGTTGCCATCGCTACCATGGGGTCGTCTCGGAATGCAGGTCGGGGATCACCGCGCCGCCGCGCATGGCGGCAGCGTGACTCGCGTGGGAGGGCGTGGGCCGATGAACCTGGCGAGTGGCCGCGCGGGGTCGCGGCAGTGCGCCATTTTACGCGATCCGTGCCATCGCCGCCCGCTGCGTTCTCCGGCATCATGCGGCAGTCCGAATCAGGGAAGCGAACATGGAACCGAACGCTGCGCTACCCGTGCGCGAACACCACGTCCACCAGCGCCATTTCGACCGCCTGGTGATGCTCGCCGACGGTGTGTTCGCGATCGCGCTGACCCTGTCCGCGGTGGAACTGCGGCCGGAGGCGAAGCCGGGCCAGACCCTGCTGCAGGTCTGGGGTGCGCCGCTGCTGGTGTATTTCCTCAGCTTCTACCTGATCGCCGGCGTGTGGTACCAGCATCGCCGCGCCATGGCGCAGCTGCGCCGCATCGACGCGCCGCTCACCGTGCTCACCATGCTGCTGCTCAGCCTGGTGGCGCTGGTGCCGGTGCTGATCCGCAACATGATCACCGGCGGCATCCTCTTCGAAGTGCCGCTGGGGCCGGGGATCCACGCGATGGTCACCGGCGGCAGCCTGCCGAGCAGCTTGCCGACAGGCGGCACAAGCCTCGCGCACGTCCCGGTGTACGCGTTTTCATTGAACGGCTTCGTGCCGTACGTGCTCGTCATGCTGATGATCCAGTTCTGCCTCACCGTGGCCTGGGGCTATGCGGCCTTCATCGCCAGGCTGGCGCCCGACCTGTCGCCCGCACGCGCCAGGGCCTGGCTGCTGCACGACCTGTTCCTCACCACGATCTGGGCCATGCTCACCGCCTGGGGCCTGTCCATGCCTTGGCTGGCGGTGGTACTGCTGGTGGTGGTCGTGGCCCTGCGCATGGCCGAGAGGCGCATGCGGCATGCGGCAACGGCTGCCGAAGGCTGATTTCCACCGCATCATGCCGATACGGGACAATGGCGGCCTGATGACCGCCCTGCCCCCCTATCCCGATCCCGCCGACTGGCGCCTCTCCGTCGCCCCGATGATGGACTGGACCGACCGGCACTGCCGCTACTTCCACCGCCTGCTCTCCCCGCACGCACGGCTGTACACCGAGATGGTGACCAGCGCGGCGCTGGTGCGCGGCAAGCAGCTGCGCCTGCTGGAACACAGCCACGAGGAACATCCCGTGGCGCTGCAGCTGGGCGGCAGCGAGCCGGGCGAGCTGGCCGAGGCGGCGCGCCTTGGCGCGGCGGCGGGTTACGACGAGATCAACCTCAACGTGGGCTGCCCTTCCGACCGCGTGCAGTCGGGCCGCTTCGGCGCCTGCCTGATGTACGAGCCGGCGCTGGTGGCCGACTGCGTGAAGGCGATGCGCGATGCGGTGGCCGTGACGGTGACGGTGAAGTGCCGCATCGGCGTGGACGAGCAGGACGACTACGCCGACCTGCAGCACTTCACCGAGACCATGCTGGAAGCCGGCGTCGGGGTGCTGGTGGTGCACGCGCGCAAGGCCTGGCTGAAGGGCCTGTCGCCGAAGGAGAACCGCGAGATCCCGCCGCTGGACTATCCGCGCGTGCACCGGCTCAAGCGCGAATTCCCCGAGCTGGTGGTGGCGATCAACGGCGGCATCACCACGGTGGAACAGGTCGAGGCGCAGCTGGCCGAGCTGGACGGCGTGATGCTGGGCCGCGCCGCCTACCACGATCCGTACCTGCTCGCCCGGCTCGAACACGCGCTGTACGGCACCCCGCTGCCCGGCCGGGACGACGTGCTGCGGCGCCTGCGCCCCTACGTCGAGGCCGAGCTCAAGCGCGGCACCGCGCTCAAGCACATCACCCGGCACCTGCTCGGCCTGTACCAGGGCGAAGCGGGCGCGCGCGGCTTCCGCCGCGTGCTCAGCGAGGGCGCGCACCTGCCCGGCGCGGGCTGGGGGCTGATCGAGCAAGCCATGGTCTCGTTGGGGGCGGTGGCGTGACAGCGGTCGTCCGTCCGGTCACTATTCAGCCCTGCTCGCCCAAACTGAACGGCCAGAAACAGATCGTGGTCGAAGCATGCCGATGAAGGCCCATCGAATCCTCCCGCTGCTCGCGCCGCTGGCGCTGACGCTGACGCTGGGCGCGAGCCCGGCGGCATGGGCGCAGGCCAAGCCCAAGGACCTCAGCCTCGGCGAGGCCGTGAGCCGGGCACAGCAGGAAACCAACGGCCAGGTGCTGTCGGCCGACTCGGTGCGCCGGGACCGCCGCACCGAGTACCGCGTCAAGGTGCTCACGCCACAGGGCCACGTGCGGGTGATGACGATACCCGCCAGCGGCGGCGACAGTATCCGGCCAACCTCCCCGTCAACCCGCAACCCGCCCGCCCGGCGTCCCGGCGGCAAGGAGAAACACTGATGCGCATCCTCTTGGTGGAAGACGAGGCCCCGCTGCGCGAGACGCTGGCGGCACGACTGAAGCGCGACGGCTTCGCCGTCGACGCGGCGCAGGACGGCGAAGAGGCGCTCTACCTCGGCCGCGAAGTGCCGTTCGACCTCGCCATCATCGACCTCGGCCTGCCGAAGATGTCCGGCATGGAGCTGATCAAGGCGCTGCGCGAGCACGGCCAGCGCTATCCGGTGCTGATCCTCACCGCGCGCGGCGGCTGGCAGGACAAGGTGGAAGGCCTCAAGCAGGGCGCCGACGACTACCTGGTCAAGCCGTTCCACGTCGAGGAACTGCTGGCGCGCATCAACGCGCTGGTGCGCCGCGCCAGCGGCTGGTCCAAGCCGGTGCTGGCCTGCGGCCCGATCAAGCTCGACACCACCGCGCAGACGGTGACGGTGGAAGGCAAGATCGTCGACCTCACCAGCTACGAGTACAAGGTGCTGGAATACCTGATGCTGCACGCCGGCGAACTGGTCTCCAAGGCCGACCTCACCGAGCACATCTACCAGCAGGACTTCGACCGCGACTCCAACGTGCTGGAAGTCTTCATCGGCCGCCTGCGCCGCAAGCTGGACCCGGAAGGCGCCCTCAAGCCCATCGAGACCGTGCGTGGACGCGGATACCGCTTTGCCATCCCCCGCACCGACGGCGACGACGAGTGAACCCGCGGCGCGCCGCCCGCTCTCGCTGGCGGCGCGCTCGGCCATCACCACCGGCTTCGTGCTGGCCGCCTTCCTTGGCCTGGTCGGCGTGGTCATGTCCGTCACCAAGCAGCAGAGTGCGCTGAACAACCTGCAGGGCCAGCTGCGCGACGCCGCGATCACCGACATCATCACCCACACCGACGCCAACCGCGACGGCCGCCTGCTGCCGCCCGATTCGCCGCCGCAGAAATTTTCCCAGCCTGGCTCCGGCCTGTACGCGGTGATCCTCGGGCCGGACGGCTACCACTGGGAATCCACCTCGGCGATCGGCCACGACTTCCGCTTCCTCAAGCCGCTGCCGACGGGCGAGCAGGTATTCACCGGCCCCGTCGAGACCCGCATGGGCCGGCTCTACTACTACGCGATCGGCGTGGCGTTCGACTTCCCGGGCCGCAAGTCCACCCCCGCCACCATCATGGTGGCGCAGACCGAGCAGCAGCTCGAAGGCGAGAACGCGGTGTACCGGCGCACGCTGGCGCTGTGGCTGTCGGTGCTGGGCGTGATGCTGATCGTGCTGCAGCTGCTGTTGCTGCGCTGGAGCCTCACCCCGCTGCGCAAGGTGGCCAGCGAGATGAGCCAGGTCGAGCGCGGCGACAGCGGCCATCTGGACAGCCAGTACCCGCTGGAACTGACCGGCCTCACCGAGCGCATCAACGCCTTCATCGACAGCGAGCGCGAACAGCGCACGCGCTACCGCCACACCCTCGCCGACCTCGCGCACAGCCTGAAGACGCCGCTGGCGGTGATCCGCTCGCAGCTGGAATCGGCCAGCGACGAATCCACCCGGCGCGGCGTGCTCGACCAGGTGCGCCGCATGGACGAGCTGGTCGCCTACCAGTTGGCGCGCGCCGCCACCTCGGGCCGGCAGACCTTCGCCATCGCGGTGCCGATCGCCAGCCACGCCGAGGACCTGGTGCAGAGTCTGGAGAAGGTCTACGCCGCGAAGAACGTGCTGTGCGAATTCGACATCGCCGACGGCGCCTCCTTCCACGGCGAGTTGAACGACCTGCTGGAGCTGATGGGCAACCTGCTGGAAAACGCATTCAAGTGGACGCGCCACCACGTGCTGCTGGTGGTGCAGAAGCAGCCGCAACCCGGCCGCGGCCGCCCCGGCCTGCTGATCAGCGTGGAGGACGACGGCCCCGGCATCGCCGCGGACAAGATCGAGAAGGTGCTGCAACGCGGCGTGCGCGGCGACGAGCGCGTGCAGGGCCACGGCATCGGCCTGTCCATCGTGCAGGACATCGTGCGCGCCTACCGCGGCGAGTTGACGGTGGATCGTTCGCCCGACCTGGGCGGGGCGCGCTTCAGCGTGAAATTGCCGCCAGAGTAGGAGCGGCTTCAGCCGCGACTGGCTTCAAACCGCGACTGGGCGGCGGGACGGTGGCAGCAGGAATCGCGGCTGAAGCCGCTCCTACGCCGCTCCTGCGCCGCTCCTACTGGATCGAACCGGGCAACAGCGACTGCCAGCCCAGGGTGGCCGGCCGTGCGCTGGTGGGGGCGGAGATGCGGCCGCCGTGTTCGCTGCCGCCGGCCGCGCCGCCGCTGCCGCGGATGTCGGTGTCGCTGGCATCACTGGTGTCGCTGCCGTGCCGGGACGAGGAAGGGCAATCGCGGTTGAGGCCCAGCGCGTCACCGCCGCTGGTGCTGCCGGCGTCGCGGGCGTTGCTGTCGGCGGCGCCGTGGCTGCCGGCGGTGATGTCACGGGCATCCATGTCGGTCGCCATGGCGCTGCCCATGCCGGCCAGGCCGATCAGGCAACCGATCATCCAGTGTCTGGCACTCATGGCATGCAACCCCTTGATCCACAAGCGAGGCCGTCGATGGTCTCAGAAATGCGCCAGCGCTGCCAGTGCCACTGCCGCCGGCTGTGGCGCCCGGCTAGAATCCGCCGGATGCGTGTGACTTCCCCCCTTGCCTGCCGCCGCCACGCCATCGCCGCCCCGACCAGCTTGCGGGCGGCCCGCTGATGCAGCCTGCCGAACTGCTGGCCGAGCTGGCCACGGGCAATCCGCTGTCCGGCGTCGAACTGGCCGCCAACGCCGGCGTGACCCGCGCCGCGATATGGAAACAGATCGAGGCGCTGCGTGCGCGCGGCGTGCCGATCGAGGCCGGCGGCGCGGGCGGCTACCGCCTGCCCTGGCCGATCCAGCTGCTGGACGCCGCGCGCATCCGCGCCGCCCTGCCCGCCACCGTCGCCAAGCGGCTGGGCGCGCTGGAAGTGCACTGGGAGCTGGACTCCACTTCCAGCGAGCTGCAGCGCCGCGGCGCCGCGGCGCCGGATCTCGCCATGGTGCTGGCCGAAACGCAGAGCGCCGGCCGCGGCCGCCGTGGTCGCACCTGGCTGTCGCCGCCGGGCCTGAACCTCTACCTGTCCTGCCTGAAACGCTTCGACACCGGCTTCGCCGCGCTGTCCGGGCTGTCGCTGGCGCTCGGCGTCATCGTGCTGCGCACGCTGGAAGCGCTGGGCATCGCCGGCGCGGGCCTGAAATGGCCGAACGACGTGCTGGCCGCCGCGCCCGGCCACGCGCCCGGCAAGCTGGCCGGCATCCTGGTCGAGCTCAGCGGCGAATACCAGGGCCCGTGCGCCGCCATCATCGGCATCGGCCTCAATCTGCGCCTCACCGACGCGTTGCGTGCACAGGCCGGCCAGCCGGCCTGCGATCTCGCCACCCTGGCCGGCGGCACGCCACCGGACCGCAACCGCACGGCGGCCGCGCTGATCGCCGCGCTGGCCGCGGGCCTCGCGCAATTCGAGCGCGACGGCTTTGCCGCCTTCGCCGACGAGTACGCCCGCCACGACTTGCTGCGCGACCGGCCGCTGCGGCTCAGCGGCACCGGCGGCACACGCGACGGCATCGGCGCCGGCGTGGACGGCCGCGGCGCCCTGCTGCTGCGCCTGCCCGACGGCGAACTGCAGCGCATCGACAGCGCCGACATCACGGTGCGCCGCGCATGACCCGGCTTCTGCTCGACCTCGGCAACACCCGGCTGAAGTGGGCGCTGCGCGACGGCGACGGCTGGCGTGCGAACGGCGCGGTGGCGTGGAACGAGAACGTGGCGGATGCACTCGCCGAGGCGTGGTCGTCCTTGCCGCAGCCGGCGGCGGCGTTCGGCGCCTCGGTCGTCGACGCGCCGCGCGAGGCGCAGGTCGCCGCCAGCGTCGCCGCCGCGTTCGGGCGCGAGCCGCGCTGGCTGCGCACGCCCGCCGAAGCCTGTGGCGTGCGCAACGCCTACGCCGAACCGCAAAAGCTGGGCGTGGACCGCTTCCTCGCGATGGTCGCCGCCCGCGCCGACGGCCTCGCGCCCTGCGTGCTGGCAGGCGTGGGCACCGCGCTCACGCTGGATGCGCTGGCCGCCGACGGCCGCCATCTCGGCGGCCTGATCGCGCCGGGACCGCGGCTGATGCAGCAATCCCTGCTCGGCGCCACCGCGCAAGTACGGCCCGCGCAGGCGGGCACGATCGTCGAGGCGGCGGACAATACCGCCGACGCGGTGGCTTCCGGCTGCTGGCTGGCGGCGGCGGCGCTGATCGAGCGCTTCGCGGCGCGCATGGCGCCGGCGCTGGGTGGCGCGCCCGCGTTGCGCCTGGGCGGCGGTGACGCGGAGGCGCTGCTGCCCCTGCTCGCCGCGTCGGCGCAACTCGCGCACGACAGCGTGCTGCACGGTTTGGCGGTGTGGGCCGCGGCACAATGAGCGACGCTCCGCCTCGTCGTCATTCCCGCGCAAGCGGGAATCCAAATGGCCGGTCAATGGATGCCCGCTTGCGCGGGCATGACGTCAATATGGCTTGTCCGAGTCTTTCCTGTCGGGGGATCGATGTTCCTGCGATTGCTGTTCGTGCTGCTGATCATGCTCAACATCGTGGCCGCCGCCTGGCTGCTGCTCGGCCAGCCGTATGCGCACGTGCCGCCGGCCACCGATCCGGGCGTGCCGGAACTGCACCTGCTCTCCGAACTGCCCGCGCAGGCAGCCACCGCAGCCGTCGCCGACAGCGTCGCCGCGCCTGTGTCTGCGCCCATCGCGGCCAATGCGAATGCACCCACCGAGCTGCGCTGCCTCACGCTGGGGCCGTTCGCCACGCCGCACGACCTGCAGCAGGCCCGCAGCGCACTGACCCCGCTCACCCGGCGCATGCGCTCGCGCCAGGAACAGGTCGCCCAGTCGCACAGCTGGTGGGTCTACCTGCCCGCACCGGGCAGCCGCGCACAGGCGCTGGCGCTGACCCGCCAGCTCGCCGCGCGCGGCCTCAAGGATTACTTCGTGGTGGGCGGCGGCGACCAGCCCAACACGATCTCGCTGGGCCTGTTCAGGGACCAGGACAACGCGCGCAAGCGCCGCAACGACGTGACCGCCGCCGGCTTCCCCGCCCGCATCACCGAGCGCACCGAAAGCGTGCCGCAATACTGGCTCGACCTGGTGGCCGACCGCAGCGACTTCGACTGGCGCAGCCGCATCCGCACCGACGGCGTGGGCTCGCACAGCATGAGCTGTTTTTGAACCCCTGGCGGCGCGATCCATAGACGGCTCGCACGCGAAGACCAGGAAAGCACTTTCCCGCCACCCTGCTAGAATCCCGCCCCACGCCGGCATAGCTCAGTTGGTAGAGCAACTGATTTGTAATCAGTAGGTCGCGGGTTCGATTCCTGCTGCCGGCATTCCCCCGAAGCGGCCACGTCGCAGCCGACCCGTTACACTCGGGGGCTGCAAGTCATCGACGTGGACACAGCAACATGAGCAAGCAGACGATCGCCCTGGTGGGCGTGCCCACCGACATCGGCGCCGGGCATCGCGGCGCCTCGATGGGACCGGAGGCGCTGCGCGTGGCGCAGATCGCCGAGAAGCTGCGCGCGCGCGGGCTGGACGTGTCCGACCGCGGCAACCTGCACGGGCCGGTGAACCCGTGGCTGCCGCCGGTGGACGGTTACCGCCACCTGGCCGAGGTGACGGCGTGGAACAAGGCCGTGCATGCGGCCATCTACGACGAGCTGGCGCAGGACCGGCTGCCGATCATGCTCGGCGGCGACCACTGCCTCGCGATCGGCTCGGTCAGCGCGGTGGCGCGCCATTGCCGCGAGAACGGCAAAAAACTGCGCGTGCTGTGGCTGGACGCGCACAGCGACTTCAACACCGCGCAGGCCACACCCTCCGGCAACATCCACGGCATGCCGGTGGCCTGCCTGTGCGGCAACGGCCCGGACGCGCTCACCGGCATCGGCGGCCACACGCCGGCGGTGACGCCCGACGTGTTCCGCCAGATCGGCATCCGCTCGGTGGACGAGGGCGAGAAGCGGCTGGTGCGCGAGGCGGCGGTGGACATCTACGACATGCGCCACATCGACGAGGTGGGCATGAAGCGCGCGATGGAGGAGGCGCTGGCCGGCATGGACGCGCGCACCCACCTGCACGTGAGCTTCGACGTGGACTTCCTCGATCCGGTGATCGCGCCGGGCGTGGGCACCACCGTGCGCGGCGGCCCGAACTACCGCGAGGCGCAGCTGTGCATGGAGATGATCGCCGACTCGGGCCGGCTCGGCTCGCTCGACATCGTCGAGCTGAACCCGGCATTCGACAAGCGCAACGCCACCGCGAAACTGGCGGTGGACCTGGTCGAATCGCTGTTCGGCAAATCCACCCTGATCCGTTGACGCGTATCCCGAATCCCGTACCTGATTGGCGACCAAGTTCAACGCATGCCCCACCGTTCGCCCTGAGCGTAGGCCTGCAAGGCTGAAGTCGAAGGGTCATCGCCGCTGGCCGCTTCGACTTCGCCTGCTTACGCAAGCTACGCTCAGCGCGAACGGAATCCTTGGCTGATCGTTGTCGTTAATCGGTATCCCGTACCCCGTATCCCGAATCCCGAGCCATGCAGACCCGAGTCCTCACCGGCATCACCACCACCGGCACCCCGCACCTGGGCAACTACGCGGGCGCGATCCGCCCGGCGATCGCCGCCAGCCGGCGCGCGGATGTCGACGCGTTCTTCTTCCTCGCCGACTACCACGCGCTGATCAAGAGCGACGATGCCGCGCGCATCGAGCGCTCGCGACTGGAGATCGCGGCGAGCTGGCTGGCCGCCGGGCTGGATCCCGCGCGCGTCACGTTCTACCGCCAGTCGGACATCCCCGAGATTCCCGAGCTGACCTGGTTCCTCACCTGCGTCACCGCCAAGGGCCTGCTCAACCGCGCGCACGCGTACAAGGCGGCGGTGGACCGCAATACCGAAACGGGCGAGGACGCGGACGCCGGCATCACCGCGGGCCTGTACATGTACCCGGTGCTGATGGCCGCCGACATCCTCGCGTTCGACGCGCACAAGGTGCCGGTGGGCCGCGACCAGATCCAGCACCTGGAGATGGCGCGCGACATCGGGCAGCGCTTCAACCACATCTACGGCCGCGACTTCTTCGTGCTGCCCGAGGTGCAGATCGAGGAAGAGGTGGCCACCTTGCCGGGCCTGGACGGCCGCAAGATGTCGAAGAGCTACGACAACACCATCCCGCTGTTCGCCGGCGGCGCCAAGGCACTGCGCGAGGCGATCCTGCGCATCGTCACCGACTCGCGCGCGCCGGGCGAGCCGAAAGACCCGGACAGCTCCGCGCTGTACACGATCTTCCGCGCGTTCGCCGACGAGGCCGAAAGCGCGGCGTTCCGCGCCGCACTGGTCGATGGCCTGGGCTGGGGCGAGGCCAAGCAGCGGCTGTTCGAACGCATCGAGACCGACGTGGCGCCGATGCGCGAACGCTACGACGCGCTGATCGCCAAGCCTGACGAGATCGAGGCGATCCTGCGCGAAGGCGCGGCCAAGGCGCGCGCGATCGCCACGCCCAAGCTCGCCGCGATCCGCGACGCGATCGGCCTGCGCGCGATGGGTGCCGCGCCCGCCGCCAAGGCCGGCAAGCCGGCCGCCCCGAAGGCCGGCAAGGCGGCACCGCGCTTCGCCAGCTTCCGCGACGGCGATGCCGGCTTCCGCTTCCGCCTGTTCGCCGCCGACGGCGAGGAACTGCTGCTCTCGACGCCGTTCGCCGACCCCAAGGCCGCCGGCGCGCTGCAGCAGCGCATCCGCCGGCTGGGCCACGCCGCCGTGCTGCGCGAGGACGGCGATGCGCTGGTACTGGAGCTGGAAGGCGAGGCCGTCGCCCGCACCCCGCAGGCCGGCGAGGCATTGCTCGCACGCCTGCGTGAAGCGCTGGCGCAACTGGCCGCGCAGGACTGACGAGCCCCCGATGCGCTACCTCGCCCTGCTGCTGCTCGCGCCATGGCTGCTGATCCTCGGCTGGGCCTACGCGAGCTACCCGAAGTCGCTGCCGCGCACGCCGGCGCGCCGGCTGTTCGACGTGCTGGCGCTGGTGCTGGCCTTCGCCGCCGCGATCTATGCCGGCCTGCTCGGCTTCGATGCGGTGCAACCGCCCGTGCCCGACGCGGCCGGGCTCCGCGCCAGCGGCGCGATCTGGCAGCAGGTGTTCCCCGCACTGTGCGGCTACGGCGCCTTCGCCGCCGTGCTGGCGCTGGCGTTGCCGCTGCGCGCACGGCTGTGGCGCCGGCGCGGCTGAGCCGCCGCGACCGGCACGGCTTCAATCCCAGCGATTGAGGTGCGGGCCGAACGCCGCGCGCTGCCGGCGCACGATGCAGAAGCGCTGCCCGCTGGGCGCCTCCATCACCCACCAGCGCTGGCGCACGAAAGCGACGCGCCGCGCGCCCAGGCGCTCCAGTCGCGCCGCCTCGGCTTCCAGGTCGTCGGTCTCGATGTCCAGGTGCACACGGCTTTCGTGCTCGACTTTCTGCAGCAGGATCAGCGGCTCGCCGTCCGCCGTGCGCAGCTCGGCGTAACGACCGTCGCCGTCCTGGTCGAGCGTGGCGATGGGCTTGCCCAGCGTCGCGCTCCAGAACCGGGCGGCATCGCCCAAGTCATCGACCCTGCAATCCAGGACCAGGGTGCACAGGCGGCTGTGATGCATGGGGCACCTCGCGACGGAACGGAGGTGCCGAGTGTGCGCCGGCACGCAGGCCGGCGCATCCGTCGTGTCGCGATCAGCGTGCCAGCGGCGCGATGCGCTGCTCGATCGCACCGAAGATCGAAGCGCCGGCCTGGTCGGTGATCTCGATGCGCAGCGTGTCGCCGTACTTCAGGAACGGCGTGCTGGGCTTGCCGTCGCGCAGCGTCTCCACCGTGCGCTGCTCGGCGAGGCAGGAGGCGCCCAGGCTGGTGTCCTCGTTGGCGATGGTGCCCGAGCCCACGATGGTGCCGGCGGTGAGCGGGCGGGTCTTGGCCACGTGCGCCACCAGTTCGGCGAAGCTGAACTGCATGTCCACACCGCATTCGGCCGCACCGAACCACGCGCCGTTGAGCCAGGTGCGCATCGGCAGGTGCAGCTTGTCGCCCTGCCAGGCCTCGCCCAGCTCGTCCGGCGTCACCAGCACCGGCGACAGCGCCGAGCGCGGCTTGGACTGCAGGAAGCCGAAACCCTTGGCCAGCTCGCCGGGGATCAGCCCGCGCAGCGAGACGTCGTTGATGAGGCCCACGAGCTGGATGTGCGCGCTCGCCTGTTCGGGCGTCACCGCCATCGGCACGTCGTCGGTGACCACGATCACCTCGGCTTCGAGGTCGATGCCGTAATCCTCGCTGGGCACCACCACGTCGTCATGCGGACCGAGGAAGCCGGCGCTGGTGGCCTGGTACATCAGCGGATCGGTGTAGAAGGACTTCGGCACCTCGGCGCCACGCGCGCGGCGCACGCGCTCCACGTGCGGCAGGTAGGCCGAGCCGTCCACGAATTCGTAGGCGCGCGGCAGCGGCGCGGCCAGCTTGTCCACGTCCAGCGCGAACGCGCCCACGGCGCTGCCGGCGTTCAGCGCATCGGACAGCGCGTTGAGCCGCGGCGCGGCGTTCGACCAGTCGTCCAGCGCGGCCTGCAGGGTGGGCGCGATGCCCGCGGCCCTCACCGCGCGCTGCAGGTCGCGGCTGACCACGACCAGCGTGCCGTCACGGCCGCCTTCTTTGAGAGATGCGAGTTTCATCGTGCTGCCTTGTCAGTAATGAGTGCGGTCGGCGCCGGGGATGCCCTGATTTTGCCCGTCATCCCGGAATCGCGCAGCGATATCCGGGGTCCAGTGTCTTTGCGTTTCGCCCCATGCATGAGAGGCGCTGGATGACCAGACGTTCGTCTGTTGAAAAGCGACTCGCTGGAATGACGGGGTGGCGATTCATCCGGACTTGTCTAAGGCGCGAAGTGCTTGCGGATGCCCTGCCAGCACTCGTGATAGTTCTTCTGCAGCTGCGGCGACTCCAGCGCCTGCCGCGTGGGGCGGATCACCTTGCGCGTCTCGAACATGAAGGCCATGGTGCCGCCGATCACGTCGGGCTTCGAGAGATCCGCGTTCGAGGCCTTCTCGAACGTGGCCGCGTCCGGGCCGTGGCCGCTCATGCAATTGTGCAGGCTGGCGCCGCCCGGCACGAAGCCCTCGGCCTTGGCGTCGTAGACGCCGGCGATCAGGCCCATGAACTCGCTGGCCACGTTGCGGTGGAACCACGGCGGGCGGAAGGTGTGCTGCGCCACCAGCCAGCGCGGTGGGAAGATCGCGAAATCCATGTTGGCCGTGCCGGGCGTGTCGCTGGCCGAAGTGAGCACGGTGAAGATCGACGGATCGGGATGGTCGACGCTGATCGAGCCGATGGTGTTGAAGCGGCGCAGGTCGTACTTGTACGGCGCGTAGTTGCCGTGCCAGGCCACCACGTCCAGCGGCGAGTGGCCGATCGCGGCCTGCCACAGGCCGCCCTGGAACTTGGCGACCAGGCGGAAATCGCCCTCCGCGTCCTCCCAGGCCGCCACCGGCGTGAGGAAGTCGCGCGCGTTGGCGAGGCAGTTGGAACCGATCGGGCCCAACTCCGGCAGGCGCAGCTGCGCGCCGAAGTTCTCGCAGACGTAGCCACGCGCCGCACCATCGGGCAGCTCGACACGGAAGCGCACGCCGCGCGGGATCACCGCGATCTCCTGCGGCTCGATCTCCAGCACACCCAGTTCCGTGGCGAGGCGCAGGCGGCCCTGCTGCGGCACGATCAAGAGCTCGCCGTCGGCGTTGTAGAAGAACCGCCCTTCCATCGAGCGGTTCGCCGCGTAGACATGTATGCCCACGCCCGCCTGTTCCGCCGCGCCGCCGTTGCCGGCGACGGTGACCAGGCCGTCGACGAAATCGGTGGGCGCCGCCGGCATCGGCAGCGGATCCCAGCGCAACTGGTTCGGCGTGGCCGGCGCCTCGTCGAAACGGTTGTGGAACGTGGCGTGCGCCAGCGGCTCGAACGGCTGGTGCATCGCCGCCGGGCGGATGCGGTACAGCCAGCTGCGCCGGTTCGCGTGGCGCGGCGCGGTGAACGCGGTGCCGGACAGCTGCTCCGCGTACAGGCCATGCGCCACGCGTTGCGGCGAGTTCTGGCCCACAGGCAGCGTGCCGGCGATGGCCTCGCTGGCGAATTCGTTGGCGAAGCCGGATTGGTAATCGATGCCGACAGACATGGGCAAGCCTTCCGCTTTCAAAGCCCCTCTCCCGCCGGGAGAGGGGTTGGGGTGAGGGTTCGATTTTCCGCGGCGCTGAGGATCGCTTCGAGCACCGCATCCGTCTGTTGCAGGACGTCGTTGTCCCAGTAACGCAAAACCTTCATGCCCTGCGCTTCGAGAAATCGGGTGCGCGCGTGGTCGACCACTTCATCATGCTGCGAGCCGTCCAATTCCACGACCAGTTTCTTCGCTGCGCAATAGAAATCCACAACGTAAGGCGGTATGGGGTGCTGGCGGCGGAATTTCAGGCCATTCAAGCGGCCGGCGCGAAGGTGATACCAGAGCCCAAGTTCCGCTTCCGTGGCCGACCTGCGCAGTTCGAGCGACTGCTCATGCGTTCGTGTCGGCAAAGGCGGATTGTTGCGTCCTGGCATCACCGAACCCTCTCCCCAACCCCTCCCCCGAAGGGGGAGGGGCTTCAAAGATTCAAAGCCTCAAAGCACGCCGCGCTTCATCTGGTCGCGCTCGATGCTCTCGAACAGCGCCTGGAAGTTGCCTTCGCCGAAGCCTTCGTTGCCCTTGCGCTGGATGATCTCGAAGAAGATCGGGCCGATCGCGTTCTGGGTGAAGATCTGCAGCAGCAGGCGCTGCTTGGTCTCCGCGTCGGCATCGATAAGAATCTTGTTCTTCGCCAGGCGCGGCACGTCCTCGCCGTGGTTGGGGATGCGCAGGTCGATCACGTCGAAGTAGGTATCCGGCGTGTCGAGGAACTCCACGCCCTGCGCGCGCATCGCTTCCACCGTGTCGTAGATGTTGTCGGTGAAGCAGGCGATGTGCTGGATGCCCTCGCCCTTGTAGGCGTCGAGGTATTCGTTGATCTGGCTCTTCGGGTCGGTGGACTCGTTGAGCGGGATGCGCACGACGCCGTCCGGCGCGGTCATCGCCTTCGAGACCAGGCCGGTCTTGGCGCCCTTGATGTCGAAGTAGCGGATCTCGCGGAAGTTGAACAGCTTCTCGTAGTAGGCCGACCACTTGGCCATGTTGCCGTAGTACAGGTTGTGCGTGAGGTGGTCGATGAAGGTGAGGCCGTAACCCTTCGGGTTGGCCGCGGCGCCCTCGACCGGCGCGTAGTCGTCACCGTAGATGCTGCCCTTGTCGCCGTAACGGTCCACCAAGTACAGCATGCAGTCGCCGATGCCCTTGATCACCGGGGCATCCACCGCCTTGCTGGCGGCCTGGTGCTCCACCGCCTCGCCGCCGTTCGCCAGCACCGCGTCCAGCACCGTGCCGGCGGGCCTGGTGAAGCGGATCGCGAAACCGCAGGCACTGGGGCCGTGCTTCGCGGCGAAGTCGGCGGCGAAGGAATCCGGATCCTCGTTGACCAGGAAGTTCACGTCGTTCTGGCGGTACACCGTGATCGGGCGGCGCTTGTGCTTCAGCACCGCGCTGAAACCCATCCGGCGGAACAGCGCGTGCAGCTCGTTCGCGCGGCCGGCCGGGGCGGCGAATTCGACGAACTCGAAACCGTTGATCCCCATCGGGTTCTCGAACGTGGTGACCTGCATGCCGAGGTTGGGCTGGGCGTTCATGGGATCTCTCCGACGGGCTACGATGGGGGACAAACCGCGCTGCCATGCATGCTTTCGCACAACGCGCGCTAAATTGATGCCTGATCTTGGTGAAAAGTGCGGCCATGGATGGCTCTGCACACCCCGCGCTGCCCGCGCATCACATCCAGCGCGTGCTTTTCGTGAGGAGTGCGGCCAAGGATGGCCGCTCACTTGATCTTCGCGATCATGGACGATCGCACTAGTTATAGTTTCAACTGTAACCATTTGCAAGGAACACCGCAGCATGCCCGCCGGACACCACCCCGACCACGCCCCGCTGGAACTGGAGCGCTTCGTGCCCTACCAGTTGTCGATCGTATCGAACACGGTCAGCCAGGCTATCGCCGACGACTACCAGGCGCGCCACGACCTGGGCGTCACCGAATGGCGGGTGATGGCGGTGCTGGCGCGCTTCGACGGCCTCTCCGCCCGCGAGGTGGCCGAGCGCACCGCGATGGACAAGGTGGCGGTGAGCCGCGCGCTGGCACGGCTGGTCGCCGCCGGCCGCGTGCGGCGGCACATCCACGCCGACGACAAGCGCCGTTCGGTGCTGGGCCTCACCGCCGCCGGCTGGAAGATCCACGACGAGGTGGCGCCGATGGCGCGGCAGCGGGAGCGGGAGTTGCTGGCCCGATTGGCACCGGAGGAGCAGGCTTGGCTCACGCGCATCTTGGACAAGCTGATGCCGCAGGACGACCGCGGGAGCTGAGCGGGCCATTGTCGATATCCCGGGATCTCGCCGCCCGCGACGCCAGCATCCCGCGAAAGCCAAAGCCTTTATCGATGTCCCGGGACAGGGCTCCTGCCCTGCCCGGGACTCGCCTTGCCCGGGCGCAGCCCGGGCAAGGCTCCGTCATGCGCGCATCCGCGCGCATGACGACGGGCCATCCATGGCCCGGGTTCGGCTCCGCTCACTTCACGCCGTGCATGAGCTTGTTCACCAGCGGCGCAATCAGCAGCAGCAATACGCCCGCCCCCAGCAACAGCCAGAAGCTGAAGGTGAACCCGTCCAGCGCGGCGCTAGCGGTGAGCCCATGCGCGCCGGCGACGCGGCTGGCGAACAGGCCGGAGAGGTTGCCGCCCACCGCCAGCGACAGGAACCAGCCGCCCATCGCGAAGCCCACCAGCTTCGGCGGCGCCAGCTTGGTCACCATCGACAGGCCGATCGGCGACAGGCACAGCTCGCCCAGCGTCTGCATCACGTAGCACAGCACCAGCGGCCAGAACGGGATCAGCCCGTTCGTGCCGAGCAGCTTCGCCAGCGCGTACACCAGCACCAGGAAGCCCAGCGCGTTGAACAGCAGGCCGAAGCCGAACTTGCGCGGGATAGACGGCTCGCGGCGACGCCGGTCCAGCCAGCCCCAGACCAGGGCCACCAGCGGCGCGAACACGATGATGGCCAGCGGGCTCACCGACTGGAACCAGCCCACCGGGAACATCCAGCCGCCGAACATCCGGCGGTCCACCAGGTTTTCGGCGAGGAAGTTGAACGTGGTGCCGAGCTGGTAATAGAACATCCAGAACAGCACGTTGAACGCGAAGATGATCAGCATCGCGATCACCCGGTGCGTCTGCACGCGACCGTGCCGCGCCGCCTCCACCAGCAGCATCGCGGCCACCACCACGAACAGCAGGCCCAGCACCCACTGCAGGCCGGTCGCGCCGATGCCGGAAAGCAGCCAGTACACCACCGGCACCGCCACGATCACGCCCGCGAACACCCACAGCACGCGCAGCCGGCTCTCCGCGCCCGGCAGCGGCCGACCCACGCCCTTCAACTGGCGCCGGCCGAACCAGAACCACAACAGGCTCAGCAGCATGCCCACGCCGGCGGCGAGGAACACCAGCCGGTAGTTCTGCTCCAGCGGCGTGTCGGTGAAATGCGCGGCCATCCAGCCGGTGAGCAGCGGCGCCACCAGCGCGCCCGCGTTGATGCCCATGTAGAACAGCGTGAAGCCGCGATCGCGGCGCGGATCGTCGCGGCCGTAGAGCTGGCCCACCATCGAGGAGATGTTCGGCTTGAACAGCCCGTCGCCCACGATCACCAGCGCCAGTCCCAGCAGCAGCAACAGGCGCGACGGCACCGCCAGCACGAACAGGCCCGCCGCCATCACCGCGGCACCGAGCAGGATGGTGCGCTGGTAGCCGATCAGCTTGTCCGCCACCCAGCCGCCGAAGATGCCGGTGCCGTAGATCAGCGCGGTGTACGAACCGAAGATCGCGCTGGCCCAGGCCTGGCCCGAGCTGTCGCCGTGATAGAACTGCGCCACGATGTACAGCGCCAGCGCCCAGCTCACGCTGTAGAACGCGAAGCGCTCCCAGAACTCGGTCATGAACAGCATCCACAGCGGCCGCGGATGGCCGAGCAGCTGCGGATAGTCCGGCGCGGCGCCGGCGGTGGCGGATGGATTCATGCGGTTCCCCGGCAACAGTAGGCGCCGCATGGTAGCGCGGACAGGCGCCTCTCCCGTATTCGCGCCTGCCACTACCTCACGGGTAGGAGCGCACCCTGTGCGCGATGAAGCTCTTTGCGAAAGGCGCCAATCGCGCACAGGGTGCGCTCCTACACAGGCGTTGGTGCGCGCAGATCAGGTGCCCAGCACCGTGCGCACTTCCAGCAGCTCGGGGAAGAAGGTGAGGTCCAGCGCCTTCTTCAGGAAACCCACGCCGGAGGAACCGCCGGTGCCGCGGCGATGGCCGATGATGCGCTCCACCGCCTTCATGTGGCGGAAGCGCCAGAGCTGGAAGCTTTCCTCGATGTCCACCAAGGTCTCGCACAGGTGGAACTCGGCCCAGAACGACTCCGGCGCCTCGTAGATGCGGCGGAACACCGGCAGCAGGTCGTCGCGATGCTGCCAAGGCTGGCTGACGTCGCGCGCAAGCAGGTCCGCCGGCACCGCGTGGCCGCGTCGCGCCAGCCAGTGCAGCGCCTCGTCGTACATGCCGGGCGCGTGCAGCGTGTCGCGCAGATCGGCCTGGATCGCCGGGTCGTGCGCGAACACCGCCAGCATGTCGGCGTTCTTGTTGCCGAGCAGGAATTCCACCGTGCGGTACTGCGCCGACTGGAAGCCGGACGACGGCCCCAGCGCGTCGCGGAACGCGAGGTATTCGTGCGGCGTCATCGTCTCCAGCACCGCCCACTGCTCGAACAGCTGGCGCTGGATCTGCTTCACCCGCGCCAGCACCTTGAGGCAGGGATCGATGCGGTCGCCGCGCAGGAACGCCAGCGCCGCGCGCAGCTCGTGGATCACCAGCTTCAGCCACAGCTCGGCCACGTGGTGCTGCACGATGAACAGCATCTCGTCGTGATACGGCGGGTCGGACACCGGTCGCTGCGCGGACAGCAAGGTATCCAGGTGCAGGTAGCCGGCGTAGGTCATGCGCCCCGAGAGGTCGCGCTCGATGCCCGCCTCGAGCTCGCGCTGGTTGTCCGTCATGGTCGATCGCGGCTGCCGAAAGCGTGCATGGTAACCGCTGATGACGCCCGACCCGCAGACGCGGCCGCGGCGCCACTTTTTGCGATGCGCCGTACCCGCCCGCATGCTGCGGCGTACCTTGCGACGCAACATGCCCGCCTGCTATCTATGTACGGCTTTTCCCGGCCGTTTTGGTCGCCACGGCGGTCGTCCGGCCAGGGATCTTCAGCGCGTCAGGCCCCGCTGGATGGGCCGCCGCCCCCACTTCCCCATTCGTCCAAACGGGAGCGAGTCGTGTCCATCGCCGCCAAGTTCGAAATCGAATACCTGCAATACCTCGATGCCGAGGGCAAGCAGGTTCGCAAGGATCTGCCCGCCTTCGCCAAGGATCTCGACCACATGGTCGAGCTCTACAAGCTGATGCTGTCCACCCGCGTATTCGACGCGAAGTCGGTGGCGCTGCAGCGCACCGGCAAGCTGGGCACCTACGCCAGCTGCCTCGGCCACGAGGCCGCGCACGTCGGTATCGGCAGCGCGATGCGGCCGGAAGACGTGTATGCGCCCAGCTACCGCGAATACGGCGCCCAGCTGTACCGCGGCGTGCAGCCGCGCGAGGTCTACATGTACTGGGGCGGCGACGAGCGCGGCAACGACTACCAGAAGGAACCGGCGCGCCACGACTTCGCGTGGTCGGTGCCGATCGCCACGCAGTGCCTGCACGCGGCCGGTTCCGCGCTGGCGTTCAAGATCCGCGGCGAGAAGCGCGTCGCAGTGTGCACGATCGGCGACGGCGGTTCGTCCAAGGGCGACTTCTACGGCGCGATCAACATCGCCGGCGCGCAGAACCTGCCGCTGGTGGCGGTGATCGTCAACAACCAGTGGGCGATCTCGGTGCCGCGCAAGATCCAGTCCGGCGCGCCCACGCTGGCGCAGAAAGGCATCGCCGCCGGCCTGTACTGCATCCAGGTGGACGGCAACGACATCATCGCCGTGCGCAAGGCGATGGAGGACGCGCTGGAGCGCGCCCGCAACGGCGAAGGTGGCAGCGTGATCGAGGCGGTGACCTACCGCCTCGGCGACCACACCACCGCCGACGACGCGCGCCGCTACCGCGGCGAGCAGGAAGTGAAGGACGCCTGGGCGAAGGAGCCGATGAAGCGCCTGCGCAACTGGCTGGTGGACAAGGGCGTCTGGGATGACGCCAAGGAAGAGGCTTGGAAGGCCGAGTGCGACGAGTGGATGGACAACGAGGTGAACGCCTACCTCGAGACCAAGACGCAGCCGGTGACGGCGATGTTCGACTACACCTTCGCCGAAGTCCCCGCCGATCTCGCCAAGCAGCGCGATTACGTCCTCTCGCTTGAAACCCAGCTCGAATCCAAGAAGGGCCACTGAGTCATGGCACAGATCACTCTCATCGAAGCCGTCACCCAGGCGCTCGCCTACGAGATGAAGCACGACGACTCCGTCGTGGTGCTGGGCGAGGACGTGGGCGTCAACGGCGGCGTGTTCCGCGCCACCCAGGGCCTGCAGGAAAAGTTCGGCGAGCTGCGCGTGCTCGACACGCCGCTGGACGAGACCACCATCGCCGGCGTCACCGTGGGCATGGCCGTGCAGGGCATGAAGCCGGTGGCCGAGGCGCAGTTCGAAGGCTTCATCTACCCGATGATGGAGCAGATCGCCTGCCACGCCGCGCGCATGCGCAACCGCACCCGCGGCCGCCTCACCGTGCCGGCGGTGTGGCGCGCGCCATGGGGCGGCGGCATCCGCGCGCCGGAGCATCATTCGGAAGCGAACGAGCATCTGTTCACCAACATCCCCGGCCTGCGCGTGGTGCTGCCGTCCTCGCCCGCGCGCGCCTACGGCCTGCTGCTGGCCGCGATCCGCGATCCCGATCCGGTGATCTTCCTCGAACCCAAGCGCATCTACCGCCAGTACAAGGAAGAGGTGCCCGACGACGGTGAGGCGCTGCCGCTGGACGTGTGCTTCGTGCTGCGCGACGGCACCGACGTCACCCTGGTGACCTGGGGCGCGCAGGTGAAGGAAACGCTGGAAGCCGCCGACGAACTCGCCAAGCAGGGCATCAGCGCCGAAGTGATCGACGTGGCCACGCTCACCCCGCTGGACTTCGACACCATCGCCGAGTCGGTGACCAAGACCGGCCGCTGCGTGATCGTGCACGAAGCTCCGAAGACCGCGGGCTTCGGCGCCGAGATCGCCGCGCGCGTGGCCGAGGAATGCCTGTACGACCTGCTCGCCCCGGTCGAGCGCGTCACCGGACCCGACACGCACATTCCGCTGTTCCGCCTGGAAATGAAGTACCTGCCCAGCGTGGAGCGCGTGGTCGACGCGGCGAAGCGTACGCTGGCGGTGTCGTAATCCCGAAAGTCTCAACCCACACGGTCGTCATTCCCGCGAAAGCGGGAATCCATCCTGACCTTACGCACCAGAGCACAATGGATTCCCGCCTTCGCGGGAATGACGGCCAAAAAATCGAGAGCGACGGGCAGCACCGATCGCACAGACAACGGAATACCACCATGGCTGATATCAAGACATTCCACCTGCCCGACCTCGGCGAAGGCCTGCCCGACGCCACCATCGTCGAGTGGCACGTGAAGGAAGGCGACTACATCAAGCTCGATGCACCACTGTGCTCGATGGAAACCGCCAAGGCGGTGGTCGACGTGCCCTCGCCCTATACCGGCACGGTGAAGAAGCTGCACGGTGCGCCCGGCGACATCATCGAGACCGGCGCCGCGCTGGCCGACTTCGAGCCCGACCCGAACGCCAAGCAGCGCGCCGAGGCGGAGGCCACCGGCCACCACCACGGCCCGAAGAAGGCCGAGGCGCCCGCTCCGGCGCCAGCTCCCGCACCGGCGGCCAAGGCCGCCACCGCCGACCGCGAGGACGAAGGCACCGTGGTCGGCGCGATGGTCAGCGGCAGCCACGTGCACGTCGAGCAGGCCGCCAGCATCGGCGGCGTGAAGGCGGTGCCCGCGGTGCGCGCACTCGCGAAGAAGCTCAAGGTCGACCTCGCCCGCGTGCGCCCCACCGGCGCCGACGGCGTGGTCACCATGAAGGACGTGAAGGACGCCGCCGCCAACGGCAGCGCCCCGCTGGGCGCCGCCCCGGCCCGCGCCGTGCCTGCCTCCGCCGGCCGCCACCTGGCGCCGGAACTGCCCGAGCCCGGCCCGGCACCGAGCCGCACTGCCGTGTCGCTGGCCGGCAAGGCCGTGCGCACCGCGCCGCCGTCGCAGCAGGCCAGCGGCCAGCCCGAGCAACTCAAGGGCGTGCGCCGCAACATGGCGCGCGTGATGGCCGACGCGCATGCGCAAGTCGTGCCGACCACCTTGGTGGACGATGCCGACCTGCACGCCTGGATCGGCAAGCAGGACATCACCGCCCGCCTGATCCGCGCCATCGTCGCCGCCTGCAAGGCCGTGCCGGCGCTGAACGCCTGGTTCGACGGCAAGAACCTCACGCGCACGATGCATCCACAGGTGGACATCGGCATCGCCGTGGACACCGAGGACGGCCTGTTCGTGCCGGCCCTGCGCAACGCCGACGTACTCGACGGCGCCGGCATCCGCGCCGCGATCAAGCGCCTGCGCAGCTCGGTGGAAGATCGCTCCATCCCGGCGTCGGAACTGTCTGGCTACACCATCAGCCTGTCCAACTTCGGCATGTTCGCCGGCCGCTACGCGACGCCAGTGGTGGTACCGCCGACCGTCGCCATCATCGGCGCCGGCAAGCTGTGCCACGACGTGGTGGCGGTGATGGGCGGCATCGAGGTGCATCGCCGCATGCCGATCTCGCTGACGTTCGACCACCGCGCCGCCACCGGTGGCGAGGCCGCGCGCTTCCTCAAGGCACTGCTGGACGACTTGTCGCTGCCGAACTGATCGGTCTGTACTTGTGAGCGAATCGCGGGGCGCCTTCGGGCGCCCCGCTGTTTTTGGGCAGCGGCGCGCCGCATGCCCTTGCCTCTCCCGCCTGCGGGAGAGGCTGCCCGAAGGGCTGGAGAGGGCGCTCTTGCTCCGTGGATGTGCGGGAACAAGGCCCCTCTCCCCCAACCCCTCTCTCGCAAGCGGGAGACGCGAGACATACCGCACGAGGCCATTCGCCACGCGAACGACGCGCAGGCAGCCGATAGAATGCCCCCATGATCAACAACGACATCCTGCGCAGCGTGCGCTACATGCTGGACCTGCCCGACGGCAAGCTCCCGTCCATCGTGGCGCTGGCCGGGCTGGAGGTAGCGGCCGCCGACATCGACGCGTACCTGAAGAAAGACGACGAGCCCGGCTACCGCGACTGCCCCGACAAGGTGATGGCACATTTCCTCGACGGCCTGGTCACGCACCTGCGTGGCCGCGACGAGAACCGACCCGCGCCGCCGGTGGCGAAGCGCGTCAGCAACAACCTGGTGCTGAAGAAGCTGCGCGTGGCCTTCGAGCTGCGCGATGACGACCTGCACGCGATCCTCGACGCCGCGGGTTTCCCGTTGTCGAAATCCGAACTCACCGCGCTGTTCCGCAAGCCCGACCATCCCAACTACCGCCCCTGTGGCGACCAGCTGTTGCGCCACTTCCTGCGCGGCTTGACCCAACGTCTGCGCAATTGAAGAGTGCGGCCATGGATGGCCGCCCATTTGATTTCGCGATCAAGGACGATCGCAAAGTTTGAAGAGTGCGGCTACGGATGGCCGCCCGTTTGACTCTCGCGATCAAGGATGATCGCAAAAACCAAGGCACACGCATGCTGTTCGACCTCGTGTTCTACACCCTGGGTGCGCTGCTGATCGTGGGTGGCCTGGTCGGCGCGATCCTGCCCACCCTGCCCGGCATTCCGATGGTGTTCGGCGGCATCTGGCTGGTCGCCGCGGTGGACGACTACCGCCACCTCGGCCTGTGGTGGCTGCTGCTGATCGGCGCGCTGGGCACCGTGGGCGTGATCGTGGACTTCGTCGCGGGCACGCTGGGCGCCAAGCGCGTGGGCGCCAGCAAGCGCGCGCTGTGGGGCGCATCGCTGGGCACCCTCGTCGGCATGTTCTTCGGCATCCCCGGCATCCTGATCGGCCCGTTCGCCGGCGCGCTGATCGGCGAACTCAGCTCCGGCACCAGCGTGCTGCGCTCGGCCCACGTGGGCATCGGCACGTGGATCGGCCTCTTGCTGGGCGCGCTGGTGAAGCTGGTGATCTCGCTGGTGATGGTGGGGCTGTTCGGCTTCGCGATGCTGGTCGGCTAGGCGGCAACCGGCAGCACGTACAGCAGCACCGCGAAGTAGTGCAGCACGCTGCCCGCGAGCACGAAGGCGTGCCACAGCGTGTGCTGGTACGGCAGCTTGCGCCACAGGTAGAACGGCACGCCCAGGGTGTAGGCCACGCCGCCGCCGATCAGCAGCGCCATGCCGCCCGCCTGCAGGTGCGCAGCCAGCGGCTTGAACGCGAGCATGCCGATCCAGCCCATGCCCACGTAGAGCAGCACGGCGAGCTTGCGCCAGCGGCGGAACCAGCCGAGTTCCAGCACGCTGCCGACCAGCGCGAGCGCCCACACGGCGGCGAACAGGCTCCAGCCCCACACGCCCGGCAAGGCAAGCAGGGTGAATGGCGTGTAGGTGCCGGCGATCAAGAGGTAGATCGCGATGTGGTCCAGCGTGCGCAGCAGCGGCTTGGCTGTGACATTGGGAATCGCGTGATACAGCGTGGAGGCGGTGTACAGCAGGATCAGGGTGACGCCGTACACCGCGCTCGCCGTCACCGCACGCGCATCGCCGCGCAGGGCCGCGAACGTCACCAGCACCGCGAGGCCGCCGATGCTGAGCACGATGCCGAGGCCATGCAGCAGGCTGCTGGCGAACTCGTCGCCGCGGCGGTAGCGCGGCAGGGCGGCGATGGCGGCGGTCATGGCGATTCCAGCGGGGGCATCGATCTCGCACCATAGCGGCAAGCGCCTGCGCTTGCCTACCGCAGCCGGGAGCCTGTCCGTTTGATACGCGCCCCGCCGCGTGAATCCGGCCTTCACCGGACCTGCACGCCGCCTCCATGCCGACACGCTCAGGCTGCGCGGGCGGATGCACCCCCATCCCCCTGTCATCCGCGTTCCGCCCCGCCTCCCCGCGGGGCTTTTTTTGGCGGGCGTTTGGCCGTCCACTTGCACGCCCCTCGGCGCAGGCATACGCTCAAGCCGCGCTTGCGACATTCCCCTCTGCACCGCGTGCAGCGTCGCCGGCGCCACAACCCGAAAGCCGTCAGGAGGTCGCCCATGTCGTCCGCTAGCCTGGCTGTTGCCGTTCGTCCCCACCCCGAGGCCGCGCGCGTCGCCGCGCTCAGTGCGGCCATCGCGCTGAACCTCGCCGCCCTGCTGATCCTCACCCGCCCGCTGGCACCGCAGGCGCTGGCGCTGATGCACAAGCTGGTCGCGGTGCCGCAGGTGGTGTTCCTCGACCCACCACCGAAAGTGCCACCACCCCCGGCGATCGAACTGAAGCCGCTGCCGCATCCGCCGGCCGCACCGGTGCACGTGCAGCCGCGCCCCGACGCCGTGCCGCCGGTGGTGACACCCAGCGTCGAAGGCACGCAACCGATGCCGACGGTGGCGCCGCCCAGCGCAACGCCTGCGGACACCGCCATGCCGGTCGAGGCCACCTTGGCCTACCGTTCGGCGCCGCTGCAGTTCCCCGTGCAGGCGCTGCGCCAGCACCTGCAGGGCACCGTGCTGCTGCGCGTGCTGGTGGACGAGAACGGCGCGCCAGTGCAGGTCGAGGTTGAACACGGCAGCGGCTACGCCGTGCTCGATCGCAGCGCACGCGAACAGGTGCTGGCGCGCTGGCGCTTCCAGCCCGCGATGGTGAACGGCCATGCGGTGCGCGCCTGGGCGCGTGTGCCGGTGAGCTTCGTGCTGCACGATTTGTGACACGACGCAGGCCCGGCGGCACGCGCTGTCGACCGGGCCTTTCGCGGCCATCGCCCGTTGCCCGGCACGCCTGCAACCCGCGCGTCACGAACCGCGCGCGCGGGGATGCCGCAACGCCGCGCGGTCTTACGGCTGTTTAACGACACGCATGCTCCACTTGGCCGCCTTGGCAACGCCGGGTTCCCCATGGGCAAGTACACGCACAGCTTGAAGACCTTGCGCGACATCGCGCTCGAATACGGCCGCGTCGAGCTTCCCGACCTGGCCTCGATGGCGCGCGAACTCGGCAGCGTGGTGCATCGGGACGCGCCCGCGCTGTCCGCGCGACTGGCCTCGTTGCGCCGGCGCCGACGCCAGGGCGGCCGCTGGCTGCTGGCCGAGCGCGGACATCCGGCGCTGCGCGTGCTGGTGATGGCCTGCGCCCCCGGCCAGCGCATGCCGCTGCTCGACCACGCCGACCGCTGGGGGCTGGAGCTGACCCTGCACGGTGCGCTGGAATGGCAGTCGTACCGGCGCGACCCGCACAACGGCGAACTGGATGCCCAGGCGCGCAACTGGCTGGGCCCGGGCGACGCCAGCTGGTTCGAGCGCGACGCCGGCCTCGCGCACCGCTGCCGCAACCTGTCGCGGCACGACACCGCGTACACGTTGCACGTCTACGGCGGCGAACTGCCCGACCACCGCGCCGGCGAGGCATGCGAGGATGTGTCCGCATGGATCGCGCAGGTGCAACGCGGCGCGCTCGCCGGCCAGCTGGCACCCTGACCCTCCCGCTTCGGAGCAACGCATGCATCGACGTGTCGCCATCATCGGCGGCGGCGCCGCGGCCGCCGCGCTGCTCGGCGAGCTGCTGGAACGCCAGCCGCCGCAGACGCTGCACCTGGACTGGTACACCGGCGGCGGCACGCCGGCACGCGGCGTGGCCTATGCCACGCGTTCCGACCGCCACCTGCTGAACGTGCGCGCGGCCTCGATGGGCATGTTCGCCGGCAAGCCGCAGGGCTTCCTCGACTTCGTGCAGCGCGAGGACCCGTCCGTCGCCGGCACCGACTTCCTGCCGCGCCGGCGCTACGGCGACTACCTCGAGGCCGAGGTGGCGCGTGCGCTGGCACTGGGCAAGGTGCACGGCCACGACGTGCAGATCGTGCCGTTCGCCGCCGACGCCGTGGTGCCCGAGGCCGACGGCGTCACCGTGTTCCGCGGCGAGGAAGGCCGCCGCGTGGACGCCGCGGTGCTGGCGATCGGCGCGCTGCCGACGCAGCCGCTGGCCGGCGTCGACGCCGGCGCGCTGGCCAGCGGCCGCTACGTGGTGGACCCCTGGCCGTTGCTGGCCGCGCCGCCTGCCGCGGCACCCGCCCACGTGGCGGTGATCGGCCTGGGCCTCACCGCCGCCGACGTGCTGCTGGAACTGGCCGCACGCTGGCCCGCCACCCGCTTCACCGCGATCTCGCGCCACGGCCTGCTGCCCGAGCCGCACCTGCGCAGCACCGCGCTGCCCAGCGGCGACAGCGCCGAGCTGATCGAAGCCATGCTGGACGCGCCCGAGGTGCGCCGCTGGCTGCACCTGCTGCGCGAGGCAATCGCGCAGGAAGAGGACTGGCGCAGCGTGCTCGACAGCCTGCGCCCGCACACGCCGACGCTGTGGGCCGCACTGTCGCTGGAGCAGCGATCGCGGTTCCAGCGTCATGCGCGCTGGGCCTGGGAACGTGCGCGCCACCGCATGCCGCCGCCGGTGGCCGAAGGTCTCGCCGCGCTGGAGCAGGCGGGCCGCCTGCACCGCCAGCGCGGCCATGTGCATCGTGTCGAGCCGGACGGCGACGGCCTGCGCCTCGAACTGCACCCGCACGGCGGCGGCGCGCACGAGCTGCTGCACGCGGACCTGGTGGTGCAGTCGGTGGGCATGGATTTCGACGTGGCGCGCACGCCGCATCCGCTGATGCGCCAGCTGGTGGTGAACCGGCACGTGCTGCCCGACCCTCTGGGGCTGGGCTGCCAGGCCACGCCGCAGGGCCGGCTGCTGCACGAGGGCGGCGCCTGGCCGCGGCTGTTCGCCATCGGCAGCCTGTTGCGCGGTACGCTGTGGGAGTCCACCGCGATGCCGGAAATCCGCCAGCAGGCGCGCGCCGTGGCCGACCAGTTGCTGGCGGATTAGGAGCGTGGGCGGTGGAAGCATTCGAGGCGAAAAGGCTGCCATGCGAGGGTAGATTTTCGACGCTTCGCCGCCCCATAGTGGTTCCATGGGGCAAGAAGCGGCGGAAATATGCACCGCATGGCGGCCTTTGCAGCCCGGATGATTTCTACCGCCCACGCTCCTGACACGCACCCGGGATCGCATGACCCTCAGCCTGATCGGCGCCGTCGTCCTGCTGCTGCACGCGCTCGGCATCCTCGCCGCCGCGCACGCACTGATGCACACACGCACGCCGCAGGGCACGATCGCCTGGGTGCTCGGCCTGCTGCTGCTCCCCGAACTCACCCTGGTGCCCTACCTGTTCCTGGGCGCGAGCCGTTTCCACGGCTACCTGCACACCCACCACAGCGCCGCGCCGCGCGCGCGGCCCGTGCCGGCGGATGACGGCACGGGCCGCTACGCCGCGATGGTAGCGATGCAGGGCCGCCCGTTCCGCGAAGGCCACCGGCTGCGTCTGCTGATCGACGGCGACGCCACCTTCGACGCCATCCTCGGCGCGGTCGCCGAGGCGCGCCACACCGTGCTGGTGCAGTTCTTCGTGTTCCACGACGACGGCCTGGGCCGGCGCATGCAGCAGGCGCTGCTGGAACGCGCCACCGCCGGCGTGCGCGTGTGCGTGCTGTACGACGGCGTGGGCAGCCACGACCTGCCGCGCCGCTACGTGGAGACGCTGCGCGCGGGCGGCGTGGCGATCCATCCGTTCGCCACCCATCGCTGGCGCAACCGCTTCCAGCTCAATTTCCGCAACCACCGCAAGATCGTGGTGGTGGACGGTGCGCGCGCCTTCATCGGCGGCCTCAACGTGGGCGACGAATACCTGGGCCTGAAACCGCCGCTGGCACCGTGGCGCGACACCCACCTGGAAATCCGCGGCCCCGCGGTGGCCGACCTGCAGCAGCTGTTCGCCGACGACTGGCTGTGGATCACCGGCGCGCCGCCACCGTTGCATCCGGCGCCGCCTGCCGACGGCGACGCCCGCGTGCTGGTGGTGGCGAGCGGCCCGGCCGACCCGCAGGAAACCGGCTCGCTGTTCTTCACCGCCGCGATCAACGCGGCGCGCCGGCGCGTCTGGCTCACCACACCCTACTTCGTGCCCGACAGTGCGGTGCGCGCCGCGCTGCGCCTCGCCGTGCTGCGTGGCGTGGACGTGCGCGTGCTGATCCCGGCACGGCCCGACCACCGCACCGTGTTCCTCGCCTCCACCCTGCATGCCCACCACGCGCTGCGCGGCGGCGTGCGCATGCTCCGCTACCAGCCCGGCTTCGTGCACCAGAAAGTATTGCTGGTCGATGACGACTGCGCCGCGGTGGGCAGCATCAATCTCGACAGTCGCTCGTTCCGGCTCAACTTCGAAGCCAGCGCGCTGGTGCTGGACCACGACTTCGCCGGACAGGTCGAGGCCATGCTCGAAGCCGACTTCGCCAAGGCCCGCACCGTGGAAGCCGGCGAATATCTCGACGCCCCCTACCTGCGACGGGTGGCGATGCACGTGGCGCGACTGTTCGATCCGCTGCTGTAGGAGCGCACCCTGTGCGCGATGGCTTTTCGCTCTGACCGAAGCACCAGAGCCTTCGCGCACAGGGTGCGCTCCTACCAGACGTGCATCTCAGCGCCGCCGCCAGTGCCCGCCGCAGACCACCCACGCCACGAACACGCCCACGGCGGCGCCGATCAGCTCGCACAGCACGCGAGTACCGATGCCGTCGGGGTCGTGCACTTCGGCCAACTTGGCGCTGAGCAGCTGCAGCGACTGCAGCCGCCCGTAGTTGAAGTAGAACAGGTTCCACGCGTCGACGCGGGCGCTGAGCACCAGCGCGGCGAAATACGCCCAGCCGACCCGGCGCGCATCGCTCCAGCCGTTGCGGCGCCCCAGCCAATGGAACACGAGGTACAGCACGAAACCGACCACGGCGCTGATCGCACCGGCCTGCATGCCGCCGATCCAGCCATAGCCCATCCACGATTGGTCGTAGTTCATCGCGCCCTGTTCCGCTCTCATCAACCTGCATTATGCCTGCGCGCTAGACTCCTGCCTTCCCGCCGCGCGCAGGTTCGCCATGTCTCCCGCCATCAACGAACGCACCGCCCTGATCGTGGTCGACGTGCAGCCGGATTTCATGCCCGGTGGCGCGCTGGCCTGCCACGAAGGTGACGCGATCGTGCCCGGCATAGCCCGCCTGCTGCGCGCGCGCCGCTTCCGCCACGTGGTGGCGACGCAGGACTGGCACCCGGCGGCCCATGCCTCCTTCGCCAGTTCGCATCCGGACACGCAGCCGTTCCAGCAGATCGAACTGCACGGCCAGCCGCAGACGCTGTGGCCGGACCACTGCGTGCAGGGCACGCCGGGCGCGGCGCTGCACCCGGATATCGACTGGTCGGCGGCGGACCTGATCCTGCGCAAGGGCAGCGACCCGCAGGTGGACTCCTACAGCGCGTTCCGCGAAAACCACGGCCCGCAGGGCAGTCGCCCCGCCACCGGCCTCGCCGGCTGGTTGCGCGAGCGTGGCGTGGAGGAAGTGCTGGTGTGCGGCCTGGCGCGCGATGTCTGCGTGCTGTGGACGGCGCAGGATGCCGTCGCGCTGGGCTTCCGCGCCTGGCTCGCATGGAACCTCAGCCGACCGGTCACGCCGGACTCCGACGATGCCACCCGCGCCAGCCTGCAGTCGCATGGCGTCGGCGTGGTCGACGCGGCCGACTTCGCGATCGCCTAGGTTCCACCCTCGCCACACCTGCCGGGATGTCGCCGTCGCCATGAACCTCAAACACCTGCTGCCCCTGCGGCGCCGACCGCGGATCATCACCATCGGCGGTCGGCCCTTCGTCAGCCGCGGCCTGTCCCAGCGACTCTGGGACGACATCTACCACCACGCGCTGACCGTGCGCTGGCCGGTATTCTTCCTGACCGCCGGCGCAGCCTTCCTGCTGCTCAACGCGCTCTTCGCGTCGCTCTACCTGCTCGGCGAGCACCCGATCGCGAACCAGTTTCCGCGCGGCTTCGGCGGCGCGTTCTTCTTCAGCGTGGAAACCCTGGCCACGGTCGGCTACGGCGACATGCACCCGCAGACCCTCTATGCGCACTGCGTCGCCACGCTGGAAATCTTCACCGGCATGGCCTGCATCGCGGTGACCACCGGGCTGATCTTCGCGCGCTTCTCGCGGCCGCGCGCCCGGATGACCTTCGCCAGCAATCCGGTCGTGCGCACCGTCGACGGCCGGCAGACGCTGATGATACGCGCGGCCAACATGCGGCAGAACCTGATCAGCGAGGCATACGCCCAACTGCACATGATCCGCCTGGAGACTTCGCCCGAGGGGCTGAAGCTGCGCAAGATCCACGACCTGAAGCTGGTGCGCGACCGCCATCCGATCTTCATCCTCAGCTGGCTGCTGATGCACGTGATCGACGAGAGCAGTCCGCTGTACGGCGTCAGTGCCGAGGCGATGGAGCAGACGCAGACGCTCTTTCTGCTGACCATCGAAGGCATCGACGAAACCACCTCGCAATCCATGCTGGCGCGCCACCAGTGGCGCCACGACGATCTGCGCTGGAACCACCGCTACACCGACCTCGTCACCGACGACGGGCACGGCCTCAACATCATCGACTACGGCGTCTTCCACGACGTGGTGCCGCTGGAAGACGAGGAGCAATCCGGCTAGCGCGGGCCGCGACCCGCGCCGCCGGCGCGATGCACTGCGCTTCCACCACCCGGCCCTTCGGTCCGCCTTGCGGCGATGTCGAACAGGCTCCGCCCCGTCAGATCCCGTCCTCGCGCGCCGCCTGCACCCGCGGCACGCCGTCCGCGTCGAACGCCACCGCCAGCGCGATCGGCCGGCAGCACACCGCGCAGTCCTCGATGTAGCACTGGTCGTCCACCGACTCGTCCAGCAGCAGCTCGATGATCTCGCCGCAATACGGGCAATCGATGCGATAAGGCACGGGCATGGCAGGCTCCGGCAGCCGCGACGCGCACAAACTGGCACAACCGCCGTCTACGCAGCGCGTACACTGTGCGCCCACCGCAAGCTGCTGCCCGGACGATGACGATGGCCGAACGCGAATTCCCGGATTACACCGTGCGCTCCGGCGCCAGTCTCGAAGGCTCGCGCTACACGGCGTGGCTGGCGGTGGTGCCGCACGGCCACGGCTTCCCGGCGTACTACGCGATCTGCGAGAACCGCAGCTTCCGCCAGCAGGACGTGGCCGAACGCGCCGCCGCGGATGCGCTGGCCGCGGTGCTGGCGCTGGAGGAGGACGGCACGCCGGTGTTCCCGGAGGACTACACCGGCTTCGCCGACGCGGCGCCGGCCGAGTAAACCCGCGTCCACGCCTGCGGCGTGAGGATGTCGAAGCCGTGCTCGCGCCGCGTGCGTCGCGCCAGCTTCAGCAGTTCACGGTCACGGCTGAGCAGCCATTGCGCGCCGCTCGCCTGCGCCAGTTCGAGAAACCGCTGGTCGTCGGGATCGGCGCAGCGCGGCAGTTTCGGCATCGCCGGAACGACAGGTCGTCCCGCTGTCGGCAGCAGGCGCACCGATTCGTCGAACGCGGCAACGGCCGCCGCGCGCCGCGCCGCATCCAGCGCCAGTTGCGGATAGCCCAGCACGCATAGCCATTCGTCGCGGCAAGCCGCGTCGGTCACCGCCTGCACCGCGCCCGCGCGCAGCGCATCGCGCAGCGTCGCGCACGACGCGTCGCCGAACACGAACAGGTCGAGGCAGACGTTGGTGTCCAGCACCAGCCGCGGCAGTGTCGCCATCAGGCCGCGGCCAGCGCGTCCAGCTGCGCCAGCGCGGCGGGAATCTCCGCCGCATCCGCCACCGCGCGCATGCGTGGCGCGTCCTGCGCGTCCAGGCCATTCTCCAGCTCGTGCGCCCAGGTCACGTGATAGGGCATGTGCACGCCCCAGCCACCCAGGCGCAGCACCGGCTCGATGTCCGAGCGCAACGAGTTGCCCACCATCGCGAACTCATGCGCCGCGATGCCGAACTCGGCCAGCAGGCGCCGATACGTGCGCGTGTCCTTCTCCGAGACGATCTCGATGCGGCGGAACAGTTCGGCCAGGCCCGACTCGGCCACCTTCTTCTCCTGGTGGAACAGGTCGCCCTTGGTGATCAGCACCACCGCGTGCCGTGCGGCCACCGCGGCCACCGCCTCGCGGATGCCGGGCAGCAGTTCCACCGGGTGCTGCAGCACGCGCTTGCCGATCGCCACGATGCGGTGGATGTCCCGCGCGCCGATGCGCCCCTCGCTGAGCGCGATCGCGGTTTCCACCATCGACAGCGTCATGCCCTTGGCGCCGTAGCCGAACAGCGCGAGATTGCCGCGCTCGGTGGCCAGCATGCGCTCGTGCACCGCGGCGTCGGCGAGGTCGACGTAAGCACCCACGATGGCGGCGAACTCGGCGTTGGCGTCGCGGTAATAATCCTCGCTGCGCCACAGCGTGTCGTCGCCGTCGAAACCGACCATCTTCAGCATGAGCGCCTCGCAGCATTCGTGTCGCGGACAGGAGCGGCATTGTCCGCCAACGGGTGTACTGCCGCGACATCGCCGTAACGCATTGCATGGCATATGCTCGGACGCTGCGCCCCTCACCGAGAGAACACCATGCGCGTCCACCTGTTGCTGCTGTCGCTGGCCTTCGCCACCTACGCCATCGCGCCGGCCGCCAGCAGCACCCAGGCGACGCCGCCGCGCGGGGCGGCGGCTGGCGCGACATCGAAGGCCGCCACGCCGGATGCCGCGCTGCTCGGTGGCTACCACTGGCATCTGACGCAAGCCACCGACCGCAGCGGCCAACGCATGGACGCGCTGTTCGTGCGCCCGGACAAGCCGCTGGAGCTCGATTTCGGCAGCGACCGCATCAGCGTGCGCAACAGCTGCAACGGCATGGGCGGCAGCTATCACATCGAGAACGGGCAACTCGTGGTCGGCCCGATGATGCACACCATGATGGCCTGCACCAATTTCGCGCTGAACCGGCTGGACAGCCTGATCGGCGTACGCCTGAGCGTCAGGCCCACGATCACCGTCACGCGCAGCGGCGACAACCCTCTGCTGCGATTGCACACCACCGCCGGCGACACCCTCGTTTTCACCGGCATCCCCACGCCCGCGACCCGCTACGGCGGCCCCGGCGTCACCGAATTCCTCGAAGTGGCGCCACAAGCCGTGCCGTGCAACCACCCGCGGATGCCGGGCGCGCAGTGCCTGGACGTGCGCGAGCTGCACTACGGCGCGAACGGCCTCAAGACCGGCACGCCGGGCAACTGGCATCTGCTGCTGCAGGGGATCGAGGGCTACACGCACCAGCCCGGCGTGCGCAACGTGCTGCGCGTGCAGCGCTACACGGTGAAGCATCCGCCCGCCGACACCTCGCCGGACGCCTACGTGCTGGACATGGTGGTCGAGTCGGAACTCGTCCGGCACTGACGTCGCGGCGGGAAGCCGGGCGCGGCGGTCAGGCGCCCACGCGCCGGCGCACCGCGTCGAAATCGCGCAGCGGCCGCACCTCGATGCAACCGGTCTGCGCCCATGGCAGTTCGGCGGCCATGCGCACCGCCTCTTCCACGCTGTCCGCCTCGACCAGGTTGAAGCCGGCGAGGTATTCCTTGGTCTCCGCGAACGGGCCATCCAGCACTACGGTCTTGCCCAGCCGGGTACGCACCGACTTCGCGGTGGCCGGCGCCTCCAGCTGCTGCGCGTCGAGCAGCCGTCCTTCGGCGCGCAACTCGTCCGCGTGGGTGATGCAGGCGTGCATGCGCGTGTCGAATTCGCCCGGCGGCAAGGCGTCCAGCAAGGCATCGTCGCTGTAGACCATCAGCAGGAATTTCATGGCGGGTTCGCGTCGCTGCGGTGGGGAACCGGAATGCTCGCACAGATTCGGCGCCGATGGCCGACGCCGGCGGATCAGCCATGCGCCAGCGCATAGTCGATCGCCGCGCGAATCGCCGCGGCCTGCGCGTCGTTGCACTGCGCGGGCGTGGCGCGCGGGCTGTCCGGGTAGACCTCGGTGGTGGTGCGGCAAGGCGCGTCGGTGATGCCGGCGCACAGGCCGAGCTTGCGGCAGTCGTACTCGATCACGCCATGTGCCACCACCGGCGAGCCGATTATGGTGCCGTCGGGATCGGCCGGCGCGATGTGGGTGACCTTCGCCACCGCCGCGATCACCGCCTGCTGGAACGCGGGCTCCGGCCGCGCGCTGTCCGCGCACAGGTAGAAACCGTCGGGGATGGTGCCCGGCTCGCAGGTCTTGCCGTCGCGCGCCGCGAGCGCGGGGCGGAACTCGCTCTCGTCGCTGTCGGTGGTCTCGTGCAGGTCGATGTGCATGCGCGCCACGTCGCGCAGCGGCGCCAGCAACTGCCACAGCGCGGCCGATTCCTGCGCGGGGCTGTGCTCGCGGAAGTTGCGGTTGGGATCGAGCGCATCCGGGTTCCAGCGGTGGATGCGCTCGTAGCCCCAGGGACTCACGCAGGGCACGCACAGCAGATTGATGTGGCCCGCATAGTGCGCGGCGTCGTGTTCGAGGAACTGCAGCGCACCGTGCACGCCGCTGGTTTCGTAGCCGTGCACGCCGCCGGTCACCAGCATCACGGGCAGCGCATCGCTCCAGCCGCGGCTGCGCACCGCGTAGAGCGGGTAACTCTCCGGCGCGTAGTCCAGCCGGCCGTATTCGCTGACGTCGAAATGCGCGCGCAGCGCCTCGATGCGGGCTTGCACTTCATCCGCGTAGCTGCGCTTGCGCGTCTGCCGCGCACGCCATTGGGCGACCTCGGTCGGGCCCCACGGGGTGCCGGGGATGCCGATGGGGTAGAAGGCGCTGCTGGTCATGGATGGGGCTCCACGCGGGGACGGGCTGGTCACTTTAGCACCGGCCCCACGCCCCGTCGGCGCGCCGTCACGCCGCGGCGATCAGGCGCTGCAGCAGCGCCAAGCCCTGCGACCACTCGCCCAAGCCGCTGGCGGCATTGATGTGGCCGGCGTCGCCGATGTCGATCAGTTCGCTGCCCCACGCCGTGGCGCAGGTGCGTGACCAGGCAATGTCGGCATACGGGTCGTTGCGGCTCGCCACCACGATGCTGCGGAACGGCAGCGGCTGCCGCGTGACGGCGAAACCCTCGGCCTCGGCGGGGAAGGCCGACCCCGCGGGATCGGGCACGGCCACCAGCAGCGCCGCCTTGATGCGCCGCTTCGTGCCGGCGGCCCAGTGTGCCGTCAGCAGGCTGCCCAGGCTGTGCGCCACCAGCACGGTGTCGGCGCCGGATTCGGCCACGGCCTGTTCGAGCGTGATCGCCCACTCGGCGCACACCGGGCGATTCCAGTCGCACTGGATCACCCGGCGGAAGGCGGGGTGGTGGCGCGCCTCCCACAGGCTCTGCCAGTGCTGCGGTCCGGAATCGCCGATGCCGGGCAGGACGAGCACCGGCGCGCCCGTCGCAGCCGCGTCGTCCCTCATCGTCGCGACGCGCTTACTTGGCGGTGCCGCTCGGCATCGGTTCGAGATTGAAGTTGAGCGTGGTGATCTTCGCGTCCAGGCCGCGCACCACGTCGTTGCTGAGGTCGTTGGTGGTGTTGCCGCCCAGCACCGCGTCGCGGTTCAGCAGCAAGCCGCAGTGGTGGCTGTTGTACGAGCTCTCGACGATGGGCTGCGCCTGCTGACCGATCTGCTGCATCACCTTGCCGCGGGTCAGCTGGATGCGCTGGTCGAGCTCGTTCACCTGGCCCTGGAAGGTCTGCATGCGCTGCTGCAGCGCCTGGCCTTGCTGCTGGCGCTGCGCCTCGGTGAGCGTGGACGACTTCTGCTGGAAGGCCTGGATCTCGGCATCCAGCGGCTTGCGCTGGTTTTCCAGCAGCGACTGCTGCTGCGTCGCCAGCTGCTTCAGCCGCTCGCTCGCCGCCTGCCCCACCTTCGACTCCGCGAACACCGCCTCGCGCGACAGCATGCACACGCCCGGCACCGGATTGCCGCCCAGCGGATTGCTGGCGGGTGCGGCGGCGGTCTGCGCCGACGACGTCACGGGAGCGAAAGCCAGGCCAGCAGCGGCGGCCAGTGCAGCGACAAGCAGGGGACGATGCATGTTCATGGGGATATCCGGTGGCAGGGTTCGAGGAGTCCGCGGGCCAGGATGGCCCACGGCATCGCGCCATCCTACTCGCGGCAAGCTGTCTGCTGAATGGCTGGCGCGAGCATCGCGACGCACCAGAAACGGCCATCGGCACCGGTTCACATGGCCCCTGCTCCCGATGCTGGCAGTCCACTACATGTTCGCCCGATGCGGTGCCCGCGGGTTCCGAAGTGCCACTACGCCCCAGGCAGGCATTGCGCGCGGACCATCCTGCCTGTCATCTTCAACGCGGTCCTTCGACGGACAAAAGGGGAAAGGCATGCGCATTGCGCAGCGTTGCGTGTTATTGGCCGCATTGGCGCTGGTGGCCGCAGGATGTTCGAAGAAGCAGGAAGTCGGACCACTGCCGGTTGCCGGGGAAACGGCAAAGGTCGGCGCCAAGCTGGCCTACGAACATCACCTGTCAATCGAGTTGCCGGAAAAGCAGATCGCCCCGCGCATAGCTGCCGTGCGCGAGGCCTGCGAATCGGCGCGCTACGGTGCCTGCAATCTGCTGCGCCTCAAGCAGGATGGACACCGCGGATCGCTGACGCTGCGCGTGGTGCCCGCAGGCGTCGAACCCCTCAGCCGCATGGCCAGCCAGGATGGCAAGCTGGCCGGGCGTGAAACGAAGGCAGAGGACCTGACCGACACGGTGAACGACAACGCGCAGAAACTGAAGCAACTGGAAGCCTATTCCACCCAGGTGGAGCAGCTTTCCCAGCGCAAGGATCTCTCCACGAGCGACCTCATCGCGCTGGCCCATGAACGTGCGCATGTGCAGGTGGAGCGCGAAAACCTCCAGGGTGTCGCGGCCGAGCAGCAAAAGCGCATCGACACGAACCTGCTGCAGCTGGACTTCACCGACGCGGCCAACGGCCGCCATCCCGGCCTTTCCCCCGGCGAATGGGCCGACCAGCTGTCCGACGGTCTCAGCGACGCCTTGTCGATGCTGGCCTACGGCATCCCGTTCCTGCTGCTGGCTTTCCCGCTGGCCTTAGGATGGCGATGGTTCTGGCGCCGGGTGACGCGGAAATCCCGCCAGCGCGACGCTGGTTAGCGGGGAGATGTTCCGGGCACTTTTCGAAGTTCCCCTCGCCGCTCTGGTGTGCCTTAATCCCTCCATCCCCTGTTGCCCGAGCGGAGCAGATCATGGCCCTGCGCTGGATCGCCTGCCTGTTGCTGCTGCTGAGTGCCGATGCCTGGGCCGGCGGCCCCGTCGCCAAGGTGCGCGTCGCCTTCGACCGCGACGGCATCACCGCGATCCGCGTGCACGGCTATGCCGACCTGGCCACCGGCCGCAAGGTCACCGCGGACGACCCGGTGCGCATCGCCTCGATCTCCAAGCTGGTCACCACCCTGGGCGTGATGCGGCTGGTGGAGGCCGGCAAGCTCGACCTCGATGCGGACGCGTCCACCCTGCTCGGCTGGCGGCTGCGCAACCCGGCCTTCCCGAATACGCCGATCACCTTGCGCCTGCTGCTGTCGCACCGCTCCAGCCTCACCGACGACGCCGGCTACTGGCAGACGCCGCTGGGCGGCGAGCTGCGCGACATCCTCAAGGACCCGCGCGCCTGGGACACGAAGCACGCGCCGGGCACTTACTTCCACTACACCAACCTCAACTTCCCGCTGGTGGCGCAGATCATGGAGCGCGCCACCGGCGAGCGCTTCGACCGGCTGATGGCGCGCCTGGTGCTGCGCCCACTGGGCATAGACGCCTGCTTCAACTGGGCGCTGTGCAGCGACGCCACCGCCGCCCGCGCGGTGGTGCTGTACGACGTCGACGGCAAGCCGGTGAAGGACGACAACCACGGCCGCAAGCCCGCCTGCCCGGTGACGCCGGCCAGCGACGGCAGCTGCGATCTGTCGCGCTGGCGCGCCGGCGAGAACGGCGCGCTGTTCTCGCCGCAGGGCGGCCTGCGCATTTCCGCCAAGGGGCTGGCGCGCATCGGCGAACTGCTGCTCGGCGACGGCCGCATCGACGGCAAGCGCCTGCTCAAGCCCGACTCCATCCAGGCGATGATCACGCCCGAGTGGCAATACCGCCCCGGCGACGGCCTGACGTACGAGGAAGACGGCGGCAACGTCGACCAAGGCTTCTTCTGCCGCTACGGTCTTGCCGTGCAGACGCTGGCCACGCCGGTCAAAGGCTGCCGCGACGACCCGTTCGGCGACGGCGTGCCGCGCGTGGGGCATTCGGGTTCCGCCTACGAGTTGCAAGCCGGGCTGTGGGTGGATCGCAAGCGCGGCACCGGCGTGGTCTGGTTCGCCACCGGCATGCCGGACGATCGGCTGGGCGGCAAATCGGCATTCAGCGCGGTGGAAGAGAGCTTGGCGCATTAGCTGCCCCGCCTTTCGGGTCGCCTGGCCGTGGCTGCCCCATCCGGATGCACCGGAACACTTCTTCGGACCATCCACGGCCACCCCGGAGCCCGCCGGACCCGGCCATCTGGATGGCTAAACGAAGACTGAAAGCGGGGTCTTGAAAAGTGTTTTTCAGTGCATAAAATGCTGCGCGCCGGACGCTGCGGGTCCGGCTGGCCGCGACCGTTCGCGGCGCGGCGAATAGTCCTTTTCCATGTTGCTCTCATGAGGATATGGCCATGCGCACTGTTCTTGATTTTTCACCTCTCCATCGCTCCAGCATCGGTTTCGAGCGCATTTTCGGCTTGCTCGAAGCGGCCCAGGCACAGCCGTCCGACAACTGGCCGCCCTTCGACACCATGAAGCTCTCCGAGGATCGCTACCGCATCAGCATGGCGGTGGCCGGCTTCAAGCGCGACGAGATCGATATCTCCGTGCAGGAGAACCTGCTCGTCGTCAAGGGCGAACGCAAAAACGACGTCGAAGGCGAATACCTGCATCGCGGCATCGCCTCCCGCCCGTTCGTCCGCCGCTTCGAACTGGCCGAGCACGTCCGGGTCACCGATGCCCATCTCGCCGACGGCCTGCTCAACATCAGCCTCAAGCGCGAATTGCCCGAAGCCATGAAGCCACGCCGGATCCAGATCAATACCGACGATGCGACGCTGGCGAAAGTCCGGCAGATCGAGCAGCAGGCGGTTGCCTGATTCTCCGCACCGTTCCGCATCGCACGACGCGACGTGGCTTCGGGTGCACCTTTCGCCTGCGTGCTCCTGTCACTGCACGCAGGCTTTTTTTGAGCGCCCGCACGACTGCCCGGCAAGGAGGTGCTGGCGGCAGCCTGCATCGACAGCCAAGGCTCATGAAACATCAACAGGCGGCTACCTTTCCCACACGGCAACCGTCTACCGCGGAGGTTTTTGCCATGAACAGCAAATCGATACGCACGCCCGATTGGCCGGGCCACTCACCCGCGCAAGATCCGATCAAGCAACTCTTCGACAGGGTCTTCGAGGGCGGCCTTTTCCAGAACGCCTCGTCCGACGATTCCTCGGTCGTCACTAGCCAATGGGTTCCCCGCGTCGACATCAAGGAAGAGGCCCATCGGTTCGTCCTCTATGCTGATATCCCGGGCGTCGAACCGGATGCGATCGAGGTGCAGATGGACAAGGGGATGCTCACCATCAAGGGGGAACGCAAGGCCGAGGTCGAGCAAAGCACCGAGCAATTCACCCGCGTCGAACGCCGCTACGGGGCTTTCCATCGACGCTTCGCCCTGCCCGACAGCGCGGATCCGGACGGCATCACCGCAACAGGGCGCAACGGCGTGCTGCAGATCACGATACCGAAGCGCCCTGAAACCACGCCGCGCCGCATCCGGGTGGGCAAGGCGGGCGCCGACGCGCCTTGATGCGCCGAATGCCCGCTGGGCCGGTCCTGCGGGACGGGCGCCTGGATGCCGCGCCCGTCCCGGAGGGTCCGGAGTGGCCCAGGCTTTATGCATCCGGCCTTCCTCTTCGGAAGTGAATCCGCTGTGCGTACCTCCCGCGCCCCTGATGCCCGCCACAACGATCGACACGGGGCCGAGGCGCAGGCCCGGCACGCGTGCGTTGCCAAGATCCCCGCGAGTCGGCGAATCGATCTGCGGGCAAGCCGGACCCGGTAACAGCCACGCTAAGCCAGCCCCAGGCGAATCGCTGGTGACGGGAGACGCCACAGGCCCATGCCAGCGCAATGCACCGCTGTCGGCTCCTGCAATAATGCGCACCGCCTCCGGAAAACGGTACCGCCGACTGTGCCGCCGATCGACCCGACACAACGCAAGCTGTTCATAGCCATCGTCGCGGCGACGTTGGTGGCCCTGGTCATCGTGATCGCCGACCTGGCCAGCGGCGGTCGTCCCGATCCGCAGCCGTTGCGCGCCGCCGCCACCTTGCTCGATGGCTCCTGGCACTTCCATGTCGGCGACGACCCGCGCTGGGCGGACGCCGCTACCGACGACAGCGGTTGGGAGACGGTCGACATGACCGCCCCGCCGGGCAGCCACGACGGCGACGTGGGCCTGCCCGATTACGTGGGCGGCTGGATGGCGCACGGCCATCCCGGCTACCACGGCTACGCCTGGTATCGGCGCGCGGTGACGGTGCCGGCCGGACACGCGTCCTGGGACATCCTCGGGCCCACCCTCGTCGAGGATGGCTACGAGCTGTACTGGAACGGCCAGCTGCTGGGCGGCTCGGGCCGGCTCGGCGCGCACCCGCGCGTCGTCGGCACGCGGCCGCTGCGGTTCGCGCTGCCCGCCGATGCGGCAGGCACCCGCGGCGTGCTCGCCGTCCGCACCTACATGGACCCAGGCTCGGCGGGCAGCGCCAACGGCGGCGGCATGCACACCGCGCCCATCCTTGCGCCGCGGCCGACCAGCGACGCGCTGCACCGCGTGCAATGGCGGCGGACCATCGCCGGCTACATCGTCGAGGTGATCGAACCGATCGCCATGCTGGCCGTCATCGCCCTGGCGCTCGGCTACCGGTCACGCAGCAGTCGCAAGGGCTTCCTGGCCTTCGCCGGCATCGCGCTCGCGCTCATGGCCGCCCGGCGCCTCAACAACGCCATCACCGCATGGACCGACCTGATGGACCTGACCACCTATGCGTGGTTGGCGTCGGTGATGTGGATACCGACGGTGGCTGCCTGGACATGGGCATGGAACCGCTGGTGCCCGCGTCAGTGGCGCAGCATCGACGTGGTGGCGCTGGCGCTGGCGGTCGTTGCGTTCGTCGGCGTCGCGATGCATTCGGCGAGCTGGACCAGCGTCAGTCGGTTCGGCTCGATCGCGCTGCTCGTCGTGACCGGCGCGCGCATCGTCCGCAGCGGCCCAATGCGGATCCTGGCGCTGGTCACGCTGGCCTCAGTCATGGCGTCGCTGTTCGGCAGCGAGCTGCTCGATCCGCTAGCCGTGCCGGGCATCGGGTTTCCGTTCGGCATCGGCGTGTCGCGGACGCAATACGTTTACGCGATCGCGATCCCGCTGCTGGCCGTGCTGATCGTGCGGACCTTGTCCTCGCAGAAGGCGCAGCGATGAGCGCGGAAATTGTCCCCGGCGCCTATCCCGCGGGACTCACGGATAGCCGCGGGTATCGTCCACCTTGATGATCTTCCAGCTTCCACCACTGCGCTGGAGGAAGACCAGCACGCCAACCTTGTCCGTCGAACCCAGTGTCACCGGAACGACAGCTACCGTGCCTAACATGATCGCGGGCTGCGTCACGATGTGCGCCAGCCAGTCGCGCGTGTCGTAGTCCTGCACCTTCAGGAAATAATCGACGCCGCCCGGCGGTCCGCTGCGACGGTAGTCCTCGCGCAACCTGTCCACGGTCTCCTTCGCCACGTAGCGGTAGATATCGGGACTGGCCAGCGGATAGCCGGCGTCCGTGTCGTGGCCGATGAACCAGGCGTAGAAGGCGCGCGTCTGCACCGCCGCATCGTCGGCCTTGCCGGCGGCCAGCACGGGCATCGGCAGCAAGGTCGCCGCCAGCATCAGCCATGCGACGAACGCCACGAAAAGACGCTTGTTCACTCCGGACCTCACGGGTGGCGATAGACAATGTACGCCGGCCGGGCACTTCGGTACGCGGGGCCGGGATAAAGGCCGTGCAGCTGCCTGAAGTCGGAGACCCAGTTCGCCCCGTCGAAAATGGCCATGTGCCCGGCAGGATGCCCGGGGGCCGGCTGGATCACGACGACGTCCCCCTTCTGCGGAACGCCATGGATCGGCTGGAACCCCGACGCGGCCAAGACGGGACCGTAGTTCTTCGCATAGTGCGTATGCCCCAGCACGACGCCGCCGGCGTCGATCGCCTCCCGGACATATCGCGCGCAATTGCCCGTGCTGTGGCGCCGCGCATGGCTGTCGGCATGGGTGACGGCTGCATTCTTGTCCCACGGCATCGGGCGTCCTCCACCGGGCAAGGTTTGAAGGAGCTAGCGTCGAAATCAATTCGAAGTGAGTGGTGGGACAGTAGCAGGGCTACGCCTGAATTGTCCCCGACACCATTTTTCCCTGCTAGCTTTTCTGATCGTGCGGACCCTGCTCCTGCAGAGAGCGCAGCCATGAGAGCAAAAATTATCTTTGGTACCTTTCTGCAAGGCCTTTACCATAAATGATTGCCACTTTCTCCGCTGTTAACTCTCGGTGCATATTTAACAACCTCAACATCCTTAAGAGACCCCAAAAGCATGAGCGGCGAATTTCCATCGCCGCCATATTTTGCATCAAAGACACCTATAACAGTCACAGGAAATAAGCCTTTACTTGCTTTTTGAGCCAAAGATTTCGGCACTGAATCGGAATTCATGACCCTAATCCCATCCAAATCAACACCCGATTCATAACTATCCCTGCTTGGGAAGATGATATACTGATCAAACATCTTAATTAAGAAACCGGACAGCTTAATGAGCTTCTTGTCATACCTCTCGGGAGTAGCAATGATTCTATAAAACGACACGTAGCAAATATCGCGCGACGAATCCCCAATCCATTGCATACACCCAGTACCAAATCGACCATCCACCGTTCGCGACTGATGATTACTTACCTCGGACGCAATCAAAGAAAAAGAGCCCGACACAAGAAAAATGAAGATAGTTAATTTGGCTGTTAAATTTTTCATTTCACCTTCCTCGAATAAACACTGTACTTCTGCCAATCATCACGCCACGGAGAGTTAAAATACATACTCGTATTCCATTCCATTATTGTACCATTCGGCATAGCCACGTAAGCGGATATGGCGTCTATCGATTTCATAGAATTGTATGCATTATACGCCGTCGCCAAATCCCCACTTGAAAATCCAACATTCGATGGGTGCGTGTGCACATATCCAGCTAAAACCCCAGAACCAAGGTTCGGTGCATTCTGAAACGACACAAAGCAATAGGAGGGGCTACATATATTTCCGCTACTAAATGCCGGAGCCCAGGTAAATTCAGTACCAAGATTAAATATCTTTGATAAAATCTCTGTATTATACTTCAATGCTACAGGCATAACTGCCGCCGCCCAGGCCTTAACTAGATCATCTTTCTTAGAGAATTTATTTCTAGGAAGCCCCGACAGAGCTTTGTTTGCCTCAGCCGACGCCTTGATTCCAACATTCGGATCAGTGGTTGTTTTTTGTCGTTGCGACTCTATAAAACCACCACCACTCGAACCAGATGACATCATAAAGCAAGGAAAGGCCGAACCCGCACAATCGTCCACATTGCCCGGAAACTCCCCCGTAGGATCAGTATTCACGATAGGGTTGTTATTCGCATAAGCATACCGGTTAAAGCTGTAAACATTGCCGGGCGTTGGCCCCACCGGATCCGGACTCAAGAACCGCCCCATCGGGTGATAGTACCGCGCCTGCATGTACACCAGCCCTGTCTCCGTGTCGTTTACGTGCCCGGTGTAGCCCGGACCATCCGGAGGGTTGCCCAACGACGCCACCGTGTTGCCGTAGGGCGTGTAGTCGTACTGCGCGATGATACTGCCCTGCGCATCGGTTTTCGCCAGCACCGTCCCCTGCGGGTCGGTGTAGTACAGGTGCACCGTGCGCGTTTGCGCCTGGGCTTGCCATCCCAGCCCTGCCCAGAGACCGAACAGGCACAGGATTCGAGTGACTGGCTGACTGATCTTCGTCATGTGAAAGCCTCCTGCCTGATTAGTCCTGCGCAATCCCGGGTGTCACGGGGGCACTCCAGTTGGAACAACCTGCTGCGCTGCACGCTCGAACGTTGACGGTATAGTTCGTTCCTAGCACACGGATTCCACCTACCAACGTTGATGTCGTGGATTGCGTGGCACAGGTCCCACCTTGCTTGCAATACTGTAGGTCGTAGCTACTGGCGCCACTGACGGCGCCCCAACCGGCGTCCAAATCGTAGGTAACTGGAGGGAGCATTGGTTGCATGGCTTTCCCCGCAACTGGTGCGCCGCCCGCAACTGGTGCGCCGTTAGAGTCCCAGGACATCACCGCCCCAGTCGATGAAAAGACTGTGATGGTCGCATACAGTCCTCCAGGCGTTGCTGGAACCAGCGTCACGTTGACCGCAACCACGTTGCTCCACGGTCCACAGCCGCCGGCATCACACGCCGCAACCGTGTAGCTATAGGTGCCACTGCTCCCTACATGCCCGCTCCAGCTGGTGGCCCCATTTGACTGCGCAGTCGTCCATGACTTACCACCGTCGGTGCTTTGCCACAGTAGATAGGAGGTTGCATTGGCGACGGCATTCCAGCTCAGACTGATGTTGCCAGTTAAGCTAGTGCCGCCCCCGGCAAGTGTTGGCGCCGTACTGGGCTGGTAATCCACTGTAAGTGTGCCCGTGTTGCTCCACGATCCACATGCGGTTTCGTAGCATGCTTGTACTCGAGAGGTGTATGTGCCATCCCCTTCGCCACTGGCAGTCCAGCTCGTGGCTCCCGTGGCCTGGATGGTGTTCCAGGTTCCGCCATTCACTTGCTGCTGCAAGTTGTAGGTGGTCGCGGGCGCCACCGCGGTCCAGCTAACTGAGTACGGACTGAAGTTGACGACACCCGTTGGGGCAGTCAGGGTGGGCGCGCCTCTAGGTGCAACCGCCATGGGCCCCGCTGTTGCCCAATCGGTACAGGCGCTTCCACCGCCCGCGGTATTGCAAGCCTTCACGCGGAATGAGTAGCTCCCGCCCGCTAAATTGGATAGGGCCAAGCTCGTGCCAGTCCCGTTATAGATGGAGACCCAACCCGGAACACCGGGGGCCGCGTTTTGCTCGACTGCGTACGAAGTGACCGGCGCGGCTGCCGTCCAGCTTATCGTTGGACTCCCGGTGGTGCTGACGGACGGCACCGACAGGGTCGGGGCTGGGGTGGGGAACACGCCAAATGCTGTATTGACGGTGACCGCATTCGAGACGGCACTCCAGCCAGCCGTACGACTGGCGTAGTCCATAGCTTCGACACGATAGGTGTAACTGCCGGAAACGTTACCGGGGCGGCTAGTTGAAGTATCCAACGTGCCAGTTAGCACCGTGTTCCAGACACCGCCGTTAAGCGACTCTTGCAGCGTATAGCCGCCCACATTGCCACTGGTACCAAATGAGTCGGTCCAGCTGACGGTGTAGGATCCGTTGAAGGTGCCCGTCGGGACCGTGATTACCGGGATAGCCGGCAACACCACCAGTGTGGCCGAAGTTGTCCATGCGCTGCAGTCGCTACCGATGCATGCCTCCACCTGGAACAGGTATTCGCCATAGGCCGGGACCGACGCCGTCATCGTCGTCGCACTGCCGCTGTAAACCGTGCTCCAGGTGCTGCCGCCAATGCTGCGCTGCTGCAGGATGTAGCTGGTCGCCAAAGGAACACTGCCCCAGCTCACCGTAGTGCTGCCAGCCACGGCGGGATTGGCTCCGAAGTTGATGCCACTGGGCTGCAGCAGCTGGACTGCCGTGCTGTCACCCACCAGTTTCGTGCCCAGGTAGATGAAGTCGGTCGCCGTGGCCGTGCTTGGGTCGTACTGGTACATCAGCTGGCCAGCCTGGCTGTAGAAGTAGTACGTGGGCGATCCACTGGTCGGCTGCTTCTCCACCCGCCGTCCCTCGGCGTCGTAGCTGTAGCCCTCCAACCCCTGAACGCTGGTCAATTGATGCTTGGTGTCGAAGGTCAGCGTCGTGCTTGTGGTGTAGTCAGCGTTGATATCGCCTAGCTGGTCGTAACCCAGACTTTCGATCGTGCCGGCGCCTTGCGTGATGCTCGTCAGCTTGTTGGTGGCATCGTAGTTATAGGTGAACGCCTGGCCTTGCGTCAGCCGCGTGCGCAGGTTGTTGATCGGGTCGTAGGTGTAGCTTTCCGGGCCGTTGGGATAGAGGTTCGGAGCACTGGCGCTGGTCAGACGGTTCAGACCGTCGTACCCAAAGCTCTTGCTGCGCCTGCCGTTCACCAGGTCCGTCACGGCGGTGAGGTTGCCGTTCGGGTCGTAGGCAAGGTCTTCGCTCAAAGCCAGCGTGCTGCCTGTGCCATCGCTGAAGTTGCTAACGAGGTGCCGGGCGTTCTCCTCGGCCACGTAGCTGGCGCCACTGGTATAAGTGAAGCTGGCTACATGGCCATCGGGGTAGTAACCGACGCCGGTGGCGTAGCCGCTCGCCTGCGTGGGGCGGCCCCAGGCATCGGGGGCATAGATCACGACTTCGCTCGTACCTGGGCTGCCCGGGTAACTCACTGTGGCCCGGTGGCCATAGGCGTCGTAGCCGTAGCCCAGCGCCCAGGTGAAGCCGCTGCCGGCCACCTGCAGGCTCTCGCCCGTCAGTTCGCCCAGGCTGTTGTAGGAATAGCCTTGGGTCGCGACACCCGAGACGGCGGTGTGGACGTGACCCAAGGCGTCGTAGTGGTAGGTCGTGCTCTGTGTACCCGCCGGCGGCGCAATCGTCTGTACGCGATTCATGGCGTCGTAGCTGCGCACGGTCTGCGCGCCGGCGGCCACCTGATCCTGGCCGCAGCCGGCCTCGGTAATGTCCTGACCTTCCGCACTCCACAGGAGGTTGTTGGCCCCGTCGTAGGCCATCACCGTGCTGCCGGTTTCTGGCTCGGTGGTGCGGCACAGGCGGTGGTAGCTGTCGTACGTCAGCGTCTTGCTCACGCTAATGGTCTGCCCGTTGTAAGTACCGGACTGGGTAATCTGGGTGGGTTCGCCGTAGATGTCGCGTGTGATGCCTTGGGTCACACCCTCCGGCGCGCTGATCGACCATGTCGTGTTGTAGACAGGCTGGTCGAAGGCCTGGAAGTAGGTCGTGGTGACCTTGTTATTCGGATCGGTCACCTGGATGCCGGGGCCACCCACATAGTTGGTGGTGGTAGTCAGCGTGCCCAGTTCCGAGTCCTGCAAGGTCTGATGCAACCGGCCCAGCGCATCGTAGTTGCTGTGGGTACCGGCGGTGATGGCCGACAGATCCGGACTGCCGGCTACCGGATACGCAGCAAAAGTGGTCAGTCCACGCCAGTCGTAACCGGTGGCGGTGCTGATGTCAGCGCTGCCATTGGAGGTGTCGTCCAGAACCGGACGCAGCTCGGCATCGAAATACGTCGTATCGGTGTAGCTGCCCTGGGTGATCGTGCGCCGCCAGTGGCCGGCCGCCATGCCGCGTTCGGCGGGAGTGTTGGAGGGAGGTGTGTACGCGAATAGCTTCGGATACCACTGCGCGCTGTCGATGCTGCTGTCGTAGGGGTAGTCGATCTCGGTCACCCGACCCACCGGGTCATACTTGTAGCTGGTGGTATGCCCCGCCTGATCGGTGATGGCCGTGATCTCGCTGAGGTCGTCCACGGCCAGCGTCTCGCTGGTCCCACTCGGGAAATCGGAGGTTGCCGGGTAGAGAATCGATGTCGGGATGCCGCGGTAGTAGTTGCCAAGATTCGTGGTGTGGCCGTTGCCGTCGGTGAAACTGGCGAGCTGGCCCGCACCGTTCCACGTGTAGCTCATCAACGTTTCACCGAAACGGGCACGCGACTTCAATGTATCGTTGCTGGGGTCGTAGACATTGTTCGACTCCACCTCGCTGGTGCCCACGTTGGTTACGGTCTGCGGCAGGCCCAGCACCCAGAGATTGGTGTCGTTGAGGTAACTGGTGCTCTCCTCGATCGCGGACTGTCCGGCGACGTCGTTGTAGCGCTTCACATCGGTCGGCTGGGCGTAGGTGTTGAAGGCAAGCGCCTGCCAAGTGAAGTTCTGGCTCTGCTGGGTGATCGTGCGCTGCTGCAGCGGCGAAACAGTCACGGTCTGCGCCCCGTTGTCGCGATCCTGCAGATCGAACCCATAGCTCGCCGGCCACGGGCCACCTGTGGGGTTGGCGTAGGTGTTGGCCACCGAGCGCATCAAGGTGCCACTGGTAGAACCGCTGTAGTAATCCGTGCGCTTCAATTGTCCCTCGGTGGCATCGAAGCGATTGCTGAAGGTTGTGCGGGTGTCGTTCCCGCCGGGATCGGTAACGTCGGTATAAACCGTGGTGGCACACGTGCCACTCGTGGCGCAAGGATCGTTGCTCCAGCTCTCGTTGGCCGGCGAATAGCTGTAGGTCCAGGTCTCCGTGGGCACACCGGGACCCGACAGCACCTCGCTGGTCAGCGAGAACTGATAGGCGTATTCCGGATAGGCGGAGAAAGGCGTGTCGCTGCCCAGGCTGGCGGCTCCGTAGCAGCTCTGGGGCACGTAGGAGCGGCCGTGCAGCATCGGCGTCAGAGTGAAGTCGGCTTTCAGGCCCGAGGGATGGGTGATGCTGCCCGTCACGGGGGTCGAGGACAGCACAGGCAATAGCTTCCTGCTGCAATCGCCGCCTTCGGTGGAGATCGTTGCCGTCTGGAAGCCGAACAGGCTGTACGACCATGCGCTTCCATCGGGCAGCTGCACACCGGTCAGGGTAGGCAGATCGGGATTCGTTGTGGTGTCGTAGCTGTAGGTCCATGTGCGCGGCGTCGCATTGCTGGCCAGGACAGTGATCGTGTGAATCAGTGGCGTGCCTGGGACATAGGCAATATCCACCTCGCGGTGGTCGCTGGCCTTGATGCTGGATAGATACCCTGTACTGGGATCGTAGTTGTAGGTCAGCGTGTTGCCGAACCGGTCCTGGATCTGCGTGACGTACATAAATGCGTCACGGCGAAACAGGATGTTGAAGGATGCCAACATGGGGTGAATACCGCCCGATGCCGTCACAGTCGCAGGAGCCGTGCCGAGCGGCGACGTGATATTCGGCGCCGCGTGATAAACCAACTGGGCGAAGGTGTAGCGCGTGCCGTCCGGCGCGATCGCTTGAAAACCCTCACCGCCGTCACTGGCCGTCACCCCACAGCCGATCATCCAGTGCTGCTTGGTGTCGATCGAATAGCTCGTACCGTTGATCGTGGCCGAAGCACCAAGCTGCAGCAGGGTCTGGCTGCCTTCGCCCGGCATCATCAGGTGGTAGCCGTACCACCATTGGTCCGGCGTCCACGGATCGGCGCCGGGCTGCGTGGGACCGTAGTCGGGTGGCACATTGAAGTAGGTGCAGCGCTGTGTCGGACTGTTGGCCGTTTTCCAGAGGGCACCCGCCTCCGACAACGTCGGCGAGGCAACCATGGTCTCGATACGTGGGATGTCCAGATCCCAATCGCCAAACGGGCGCAGCGCATTCAGCGCGTAACCGGGACCTTGCCCCGGCGTCAGCACGCGCCCCAACTGGATCGTCGGGCCATTGCCCGGCACGCTGACGTCGGTGACGTTGAATGAGAGCGTGCCGTCGTACAGGCTGACGTTCTCACCGAACGGATGCTCACCCAGCGGATGGATGGCCTGATCGACTTGGATCAGCTGCTTGTACTCGTCTTCCGGAGTGACCGATTGGGCGTGACACCAGCCCGACATCACCAGCATCGCCACTGCCCACAGGCAGATCCCTTGCCAACGTGCACGCATCGTGTTGTCCCCTGAGAGACCGCGCGTTGCGCGCGGCACCTTTTTTTAGAACTACTTCCGCTCAGAGCATCGTGTCAACAAGCAAGTTTTTACGAGATCGATACCGACAAGTTGGTCACGGATTGCCAGCACCAAGTTCAGAAATTGCTGGAATGGTCCGCGTCATTACCGGGGTGCGCATTGCAAGGCGCGACGGCTGTCGGCTGCCACTCGCTCGGTCATCTGGTTCTTGAGGTACGTGACGTATCCGTAGTGAATGGCTGACAAAGGTCCAGACCCATGTGTCGTCGGGCCTGACGCGACCTGCGTCGAGAAGCGCACAAGCGTGCCCCCCACGCTACCCAGCGTTCTTCTTTGGGCGAGCGATCTACAACGGCGTGTCCAGCACCGCCTGAATCGCTGCCTTGTCGTGGCGCGACAGCGCCTCGGCCTTGGCCTGCGCATCAATGTAAGCCTGACGCAGCCGCGCGATCTCTTCCTCGCTGCCATTACCGCGCTTGGCTGCCCAGTAATGCCGGAAAATCTCGCCAGCAGCGCGGTGCAGGTGCTCCAGCGCTCTCTCAAAATCCACGCCTTGGTTGATGCCGTTGTCATGGATCATGGTCGTTCTCCTTGGCTGTTGAGTGAGCTTGCTTCGATAGCTTGCCGATCGCCTGTCTCACCGTTTGCTACCACGCCGACTTCGGCCTGCGCGCAGCGTGTGCGGCCATGCCGAGTGCATCGTCAACACCTTCCACCTCACCGGATAGGAGGGTGAGGAAGAACGGGACGGAAGCACAAGGGGGCTGTCACTTCCACATAGAAATTCAAGTGACCGACCCAGTTTTCGTGACCCAGGTTCGGATTCCGCGCACCTTCGCCGCAACACCATGCGATGTATTCCGCAAGATCTTGTAACATCCGCTTCTGGAGTCAACCATCCGCAGACATGGAGTTGAGCTATGGATGCGACCCACTCCAAGAGTGCATTCGTGTATGGACAGGTCAGACGCGCCCTGCGGTCAGGACGCTATGCACCCGGGCAGCGGATCGATCCCGCCACGCTCGCCGTAGAGTTCAACACCAGTCCCACTCCGGTCCGCTTCGCGCTGTACCGTCTGGTCGGCGAAGCCCTGATCGCCGATCACGCCCGCGCCGGACTGCACGTACCGTTGCTCACCGAAGTCGCACTGCGCGATCTCTACGACTGGATGGAACGCCTGTTGCTGATGGCATGCGATATCGGCGTGGCGCCAACGGCACAGGAGACCGGAACGCTGGAGATCGCGTCCGCCGACGACGATCTGGTCAAGTCGACATGGCAACTGTTCGACACGATCGCCCGCGCGACTGCCCACCGATCCCTACACCACGCCGTGAAGCAGGCCAACGATCGGCTGGCACCGATACGCCGGGCCAAGCAGGGACTGATCGAGCACGGCTTCGAAGAGCTTTCGGAACTGAACCGGCACTGGCAGGCACGCGACATTCCAGCCCTGAAGTCCGCGCTGCGCGACTATCACGAACGCCGGAAGCAACTTGTCCCGTGCATCGTGGCCCTGCTGAACGACCGCAGCGACTACCTGCATTAGCGCGCCGGCGGCGGATTCCGGCAAGGGCCGACACCGACCCGCGCGCCGGTGCCGACCGGGGCACCCACCTGCGGCATCGGGTCATGCCCGCACGCCGGCATCGTGCCCAATGGGAACCCATCGGCCGGAGCCAGGTGCAAACCTAAGGCAACTGCTCCCCAAACGCGGTCATGGCGCTCACCACTTGCGTAGGGTTCGATAGGAACAGGAAGTGGTGGCCGTAGGGTATTCGCACGATCTTCGCCGAGGGCTGTTGGTGCAGGAGCGTAGCGATCTCCTGCTCCTGCATGCGTGTGTGCAGCGCGTCATCCGCCTGGCGTTTCGCCGCATCCTTGCCGGCAGGCAGATCCGACACGCGTGGGACGGGAACGATGGAGAGTATGGGTACGCCGGGCGCGCGGAAGCGCTCCTCGCCCTCAAGTATGGCGTTGTAGACGAACGCCGGCGCCTTCTGCTCGCCGACGCCACCCGTGGCGGTTGTCGCAAACGTCTGGCGTATCTCGTCCTCGGGTATGACGCCGCCGAGTTGCGCGGAAACGAAGCAGCGAAACGCCGGGAAACTGGCCAGATCCCTGGGCGTCGGGCCGGGCGACGCCGCGCCAGCCGCGCTTGCGTCATCAGCGGCTATCGCTGCCAGTTCGCTGCGAAGGCTACGCTGCAGCACTGAAACATCGCCCAGCAACGCGGTCATCGGCGACTTGTCCACCGGGTTGTCGCGCATGCGTGCGATCTGCGCGGCCAGGTGATCCAGGTCGGGAAGATACCCCCCCCGATCCGGATCGTAGACCGCGTACTCGTGTGCGGCATCGAGGTAGATCAATCCGGCGATCTCGCCGGGGTAGCGCGTCCCTGTCGCACTCAATTCCTCGCCGGCGATCGAGTGGCCGGCGAGGATGGGGCGATGAATGCCGAGCGCCTTGACGACGGCCATGACGTCGTCGGCCAGCCGATCCGCGCCGTAGCCGCTCCTGGGCACCGACGAAGCGCCGAAGCCACGTCCGGTAATGCCGTAGACGTGAAAATGCCGCGCCAGTTCCGGGGCGATCGCATCGAAAACATGCGCCGTGTTGCCCAGCCCCGGCAAGAGCACGAGAGGTCGCCCGGTTCCGCCCCAGTCGAGCACCTCCAGCCGCACTCCCTTCGCCACGGAAACAAACCGCCGGTGGTAGCCGGCGCTTTCCGCCTGGAAAGTTGAGGCGTCAGTCGAGCAAGCCGTGGCCCCTGAAGCCGTATGCATGAAGGCCATGCCCAGGATGGCCACTACCCACGCCCTGCGGATTGTCGGCATCTCGCACTCCTTGACTACACGTGTAGCCACACCACCTCGTGGCTACACGTGTAGTCAATACGCGCCGGGTTATGCAAACGCGCCAGGCCGGACTCGCCTGGAAGCAGCAAACCCGCCGCCTCCAGCCAACACCCGCCAGGTGTGCAGCACCCGCCGGAATCGATGTCCGGCCCGGGCGGGATCCGCAAGCCGGCCGAGCAACCGCGGATCAGGCAGGGCCCGCATGGCGGAAGGTGCGTCACGTCCCCGGAAAAATTACCGGGTGACAGCACAGTAATCATTTGAAAATCAAAATTTCCGCCTCCTACGCTGCCCGCGTCATGGGACTGCCATGACGCAACCACAGGAGACTGTGATGGACACGAACGAGAACATCCGCAACCAGCAGGACGATGTCATCGAGCTCGGCATCGCCAGTGTCGAGACGAAGGGGGTGCGCGGTGCGGGCGAAGCGACTGGAATTGGCCAGCCGGTGAGCCCGGGCATCTCCGCAGAGTAACGGACCCAGGGCGCGCACCTTCGTGCGCGCCCTCTTCGGAGCCGAACGATGTGCTACCAACTCAGAAAGGAATTGGCCTTCTGCGAAGTCGACGGCCATCTGGTCTTTCTCGACATCGCAGAAAATCGCTACTTCAGGCTGACCGGCGGCCTCGAGGATGCCCTGCGACGCTTCCTGGCACACGAAGATGTCGCTTCCACGTTTCTGGAGAACCTCGCGGCCGCGCGGTTACTGGTTGAAGCACCAGACTTGGAAGTGCATTCCACGATAGCGGACATCCGGCGCCCATCCCGCAGTGCAATCGAACAAGCCTCCGCGACAAGCGACCTCCGGCTCGGCATGGCTGCCGTCTCCGAAGTCATGGCGATCGTGTGGTCGACCCGCCGCCAGCTGAAGACATGCACGCTTAAAGCGAATCTCGACAAAGCGAGCGCATACCGCGATAGAAAGGCCGAGCCACCCGAAGCCGCTGCGCTCACCACCCTGGACGGCGACCTGCTTGAGGCGAACCGACAATTCGCTCGCGCGCGCCGCTATGTACCCATCGAGCCCGTCTGCCTCCTGGATTCATTGTCCCTACTCCGGTTCCTTTCGAGGCGGGGACTGTCGGCAAACATCGTTTTCGGCGTGACGTCGGAACCCTTCGCAGCGCATTGCTGGGTACAAGCCGGCGACGTCGTCTTGAATGAAACGCTCTCCGACGCCAACGCGTACACCCCCATCTGGATGGTCTGATGAAGTACCGCTACATCATCCTGCTCGGCGAGAAATTGAACAGGAGCGACGGTCACATGACTCCGCTGCCAGGCAAGCTCCCGCACGCTGCAGAAATGATCTGCGCACTTGAATCGGTCTCGGCCAGAGTGTTCATCTCCGCTGATGCCCCTACCCTCGCAATACCAGGGCACGGTTTGGTCATCGGCCGAGTCTTCACGGGGAGCGGCCAGCAAGTCGAGCACCCGATCCGTTTCGGTGGGACGGGGAGCGAAATCGGCAACTACCTGCTGCAAAACACCTGGGGGGAATATCTCGCCTTCCATGCCAGTGGTGAAGACATGGCAGAAATTACCCTGCTGCGTGATCCTTCAGGCGCTGTACCGTGCGTATATTCGCTCGTCGATGGCGAGGGCTTCATCACCTCGGACATCGACCTTGCAGTCGAGCTGGGGCTCTATCGCCGTGAAGTGAACTGGCAGGCTGTAGCACACAGCCTCAACTTTCCCTATCTCAAGACGGCGCGTACGGCACTGAGGCATGTCAGCGAGTTGCTTGCCGGCTGCACGCTGACCCGCCGGGGAAGCGACGTTTCAATCCGATCCGCGTGGTCGCCGTGGCGCTTCGTGGAGAGAGGCACCCGGCACGAGGATCCTCGTGCGGCCGCCCAAGACGTCCGAGCCGCCGTATCCAGCGCGATCAGAGCGCTATCCACAGTGGACGACAGGTTCGTGGTCGAGTTGTCGGGCGGACTGGATTCCTCCATCGTCGCCACCTGCCTGCACGACGCTTCGCTGCACCCAAACTTCTGCACGCTTGTCATGCCCGTGGCCGGAACCGACGAGCGCCCCTATGCCCGTCTTGTGACGGATGCGTTGGGCCAGGAACTTTTCCCGGTGGAGGTCGGATTCGACCATGTCCACTTCGAATTTCCCGTACCACGCTCGTCCGTCATTCCTGCAGTCGGGATTCTGCAGAACGCCGTCAACGAGGCTTGGGAGGCAACAGGCGCCCGGCATGGCTTGCACAGCTTCTTCTCGGGTGGAGGCGGCGATACCGTCTTCTGTTACCTGAAGACCGCGGCTCCCGCCGCCGACGCCTGCATGGAGCGCGGCGTAAAGGCAGGCATCGCTGCCATCGGCGACCTCGCAGCCCTTCATCAATGCACGGTCTTCAAGGCGGGCAGATTGACTCTCAAGAAGCTCATGCAGCGACCGCGCATAGCCTGGAAAGAAGACCGCACGCTGCTCAACCCATCCTGCGTGACAACTGTGTCGGAACATCATCCCTGGATGAGCGCGCCATCGAACGCCCTGCCCGGAGATCGCGAGAAAATCCACGACCTGATCGGGACTCAGCTATTCAGAGATGCCACACCCCGTGGCGCAGGACGCTCCATGCACTTTCCGCTGCTATCCCAGCCTGTCATGGAGGCATGCCTGAAAGTCCCGACCTGGATGTGGATCGCCGACGGCCGAAACCGTGCCATCGCCCGCCAGGCTTTTGCCGACCGTCTGCCGCACGACATCCTCTATCGACGCAGCAAAGGCTCGTACACCGGCTACATGGCCGCCGTCTATACACGCAACAAGCCGAAGATGCGCGAATTCCTCGAGGCGGGTCAGCTATGCGCGCATGATCTGCTCGATCGCTCCGCGTTGGCGAATTTCTTCGCAAGAGAACTTGCACCAAGGGACCTGTCGTTTCTTCGCATCTTCGACCTGTGCGCGGCCGAGAACTGGGCGCGTCAACAGGATCAGGGCCCATCGTGAGTCTCCGTGCCAGAACGATGCGTCGCAGCCCCTTTCTTCATCGCACGCCAGATCCGGTACTGCCCGGCCTTGTCCGGGCTCGAATCTTCGAACCCCTGCAGCCAGAAGCGGAACCAGTCGACGTTGCGCTCGTACACGGCCAGCTTGTGCCTGGGCTGGAACTTGATATGGCTCTCGTCCGGGAACACGTAGATATCCGCCTGGTGCCTGCGCGCCAACGGTAGCGCGTAGTCCAAGGCCATCCGGTATTCCTGCTCGGGCATCTGGAACAGGATCGGCGCCCGGATCCTGTCGAGTTGATACACGGGCGAGATTTCCCTCCACCGCCCGGGCGTCTCCTCTGGCGCGCCAAGCTGCCACAGTTTCCGGAGGTTGGAACGGAAGGCATCTCGCAAGCTGTTGAACAAGTAATAGGTCGGCGTCACCGAAATGCTGCTGACGGAAGCGGCACTCACCACATCCGAATGCGCCAGCGTCCACAGCGTCACTTCGCTGCCGTAGCTGAGCCCGCCCATCCCGACACGGGTTCGATCGATGCGCCCCTCGGCGGACAGGAGCTTCACGACGCTATCGACGGCCGCGCGTCCCTGGTCGTAACGCGCCACGGCGTCAAGGCGAAACTCCGGAATCGCATTGATGCACAGCGCCGAGATGCCATCCTCGGCCAGGGAGGCAAGCGGCCACTCGTCACCCAGCCCGCCGCGCAGGAATCCGTAGCAGTTGTAGAACGTCACGAACAACGGCGGCGGATGGCCGACGCTTCCCCCTCGCGCTTCGAACAGCTGACCGGTGAACTCCCTTCCCTGCTTGTCCTTCCAGCGGATCAGCCGTGCCGGCACCGTGGCCGCAATATCGGCCTCCAATTCCTTGTTCGGTGCGAACAGTACCCGCCGCTGGCCGCTGATCACATCGATCGCCTCAAGGCGCGGCGGGCGGTCGGCTTCGGCCGCAACGCACACCAGCGTGTCGGACGACAACGCGCAGGGAACATCCCAGTAACGCTGGCTCCCGCTGACGAGCCCGTTGGAAAGCACGATCGGCCGCACCGTACCCGTTACGACATTCCACCCGTAGATCGATTGCGTCCGCCCCTCGTGAAAGTCGGTGGCCGTGAACAGAACTTCATCGCTCCCGGGCCGCCACCGGATATCCGTGATGTACCTGTCGTGGCATAGCTCGGCCATGCACCGGACCGGATGCGAGGCGTGCCTTCCCGACAGCATGGCCAAGTCGACATATCGGCTTGTCAGCAACCCCATCCCCCTCTTTCCAGGCATCAGCAGCGCGATGCGTCCATCGCTTGGATTCCGGGCGATCTCGGTCGGGGCCGCAGGCAGGCTCGGCGAAAGGTCGGCCGCCTTTAGCGGGCGCGCCGGCACTTCCGAGGGAGACAGGTTCCGGGTCGTCATCGTTGCCAGATCGACAGCCTTCCAGCGGTCCGGCACCTCTGCTAGCAATGGCCCAGCCGAGAACCAGTGCCCCAGGAACCGCTGCGTGGTCGGTCGCCCATCGAGCCTGCTCGACCGGAACAGCCCAGCGGCAATATTCACCGTGTCGTCGATGCGGATGCCGCGGTCGTACTCGGATTCCTCTGCGTTGACGACCTCTTCCCGGGTCGCGCCGACGCTATAGGTGAGCGTTTGTCCGTCACCGCTCAGCATGAAATCCCGCACGTCCGCCGGATCCGACGTCACCGCCCGGGCCCCGGAGCCATCCGCCGCCGCACGCCAGATGGAGGTGCGGCCATCGAGCCGGACGCGGTAGTAGATCCACCGCCCATCCGGCGACCAGACGGCCGGTGACGGAAGCACCAGCCCGCTGACGTACTCGCGCAATGGCGCACCTCCATCCCCCACACGGAGCGGCGGGGATTTCCCATCCAGCGCCTGTACGTACCAAGTGGTGTCGTACGTATTCCGCTCGAGCGACGCGCGCTCGGACCGGAACGCCACATACCGCCCATCGGGCGAAATCGCCGGGTTGCCCAGCTCGGTCACCTCCAGCAGGCGGCGCGGCGAGATCGTCCCAGCGAGCGACGGCCCGGCGACAGCCGCGCCCAACACAAGTGCAAGCGCCAACAACCAATGCGCGTGATGCCTTTCGGCCGATGAATACGGGCGCATGCGTGCCGTCACGGCCACCCATGAGGCCGGCCGATGAAAAAGCTTCATGGCCTCTCCCCTACCAGCGCTTGGAAACTGAGACGCTGACGAAGCGTCCGATCGCCGAGTAGTTCGTGGCGTCGTACGGCACGTAGGTCGCCACCGCCGCGGTATAGAGCGGGGGCGCGCGATTCAGCAGGTTCTGCACCGACAACCCGAGCGTCAGCCCCGAGAAGGCGCCAGCACGCTCACCGACGTCGTAGTTGATCGTGGTGTCCAGCGTGGTGAACGATGCTGTCTTCTCCGTCACCGCCGGAAGGTGGTTGGTTACTCCACTTATGTAGTTGACGAAGCCCGATGCGCTGAAGCCGCCCGACGTCCAGACCGCACCGACGCGGCCATGGAGCCTGGCCGGATTGAAGACGGTACCGGCGAGTGCGCGCTCGGGCTGGCCGGCGCTGCTCGCCTGCGCACTGTCGAGCCAACTGGCCGATCCGCGCATCGTCAGCTGACCGTCGCCAAGGCCGAAGCGGTACGAACCCGACAAGTCCAGACCCTTGATCTGCTGCCGGGCCACATTCACGTACTGGTCGCGGATGATCGCCACCACCTTGCTTGGGTCATAGGCGACACCGGACAGGTTGTAGAAGGCATTGTTGTAGACCGCGAGAAGATCCTGAATCTGCCCGGGCGTCGGCGAGCGGTCCACGAAGTCCGCATAGGCCGGGTCGCTCAACGCCTGTTGGTAGTTGACCGGCTCGACCACTCGGTCGGTGTAGTCGATGTCGAACCAGGTCAGCTCGGCATCGAACCCCGGCAGGGCTTCCGGATGCAGGGCCAGCGAGGCCGTCCAGGTCCGTGCTCGTTCGGCGCGCAGGTCGGCGTTGCCGCCATAGGACATCAACGCGGTGGCATCGGCGGGACTGCCGCTCGCACCCACCGCGGAGGCGCTCCACAAATAGGCGTCCTTGTTCTCGTAGCGCTGATCGAGCGTCGGTGCCTTGAACGACCTCCCCCAGGAAGCCTTGAACGTGAAGTTGGCGGTGGGGTCGTAGATCACTCCGAATTTCGGCGTACTCACCCGCCCGAAGCTGTCGTAGTCCTCGCCACGCATCGCGGCGCTGAACTCCAGGCGATGGACACCCGGGATACCCGAGGAAGGCGAGACGAACGGAAGATCGAGCTCGGCGTAGGCGAACCGAACACTTTCATCGCCACCGAAGGAGCTGCCGGAAATCTTCGGAACATCATGGAACCCATACTTCCGCGCCCCGGCTCCAATGGCCAAACGTGCGTCCCCTCCTCCAACCGGGAACACCGGACCTTCGGCACCGATCTCATAGGAACGACTATCGTTGTAGAAGTACTCCCGGGCGACCTGAAGGCTTCCCGCCGCCGACACGAGATGGCTCACATAGATGCTGTCGTCCTTGCCGTACGTCCCGCCCAAGGTGAGGGACCAATCGTTGCGCAGGTCGAACGCAATGCTGGGGGACACCAGCGTGACCGCGTCTCCCGGGCTGTAACGATAGTAGGAGCCCGTTTGAACGGCGGCATAGCTCACCATGTCGCGCCTGGTCTCGAACGCATCAAGTCTCAGCTCAGCCACGTCGCCAATCGACTGATGGACGCTGACAAGGCCGCTGCGCGAATCGCTGCCGCCATAGATCGTGTACGGCTCGAACAGATAGCTGGTGTAACCGCGCTGGCGCGCATAGATGGGATCGACATCGACATTCTTGAGCGTTGCGATCAATCCGCCGCTCGCCCAGGTGGTGCCGGCAGTCGCGGTGTACTCCCGCGTCGCCAGTCCACCATCGGTCGTGCCGCCATAGCGCGCCCCCAGGGCCACCCCGTCGTAGTCGGGCTTCAGGATCACGTTGGCCACGCCGCCCACCGCATCCGAGCCATAGATGGCCGATGCACCGTCCGGGATGATTTCCAGGCGCTCGACGGCCTCCACGGGAATGGCGCTGATGTCCACCGCCTGGGTAAACCCGTCATAGGCCAGGCGGTGCCCGTTGAGCAGCGTCAACGATGCGTCTGCTCCCAGCCCGCGCAGGTTCAGGGCGGAGCCGCCGGTAAGATTCTGGTTGCCAACACCGCTGGCGGCGCCGATCACGCCCGGGTTTTGCCCACCCGAGAAGTTCTGCGGCACGCTGCGGATCACCTCGCCGAGGTCCGAGAAGCCTTCCTGCTGGATCTGCTCGCTGCCGATCGTGATGACCGGCGAGGGCGTGCTTCCGCCGCGGATGCGCGTGCCGGTGACCGTGACGGCTTGCAGGTCGGTGGCCGCTGGCGGTGTGGATGTGCCGGCCGGTTTCTTCGGGTGCGTCTTGGCCGGAGCATCGGTCACTGGCGCCCTGCCCTGCGCGGCCGTGTCCTTCGTGGCGTCCTGGGCCATGGCCCGCTCGCCGGGGCCGATGGCGGCCACGAGCAAGGCGATGGAAATGGCATTGCGTAGCGTGCTTGTCTTCATGCTGCGTCCTTTGTTGTTCCCCTGATTGGCCCTTTTGGCATGCCGATCCGGTCGTATCCCGGAGTTGGCGAAGTCGTTGGGTAAGGTCTGTCTTGCACATGGCTTGCACACGCGGCGAATGAGGCATTACTGGGCAAGAAAGCCCGCAACCGGCCACGTGGATTGCCGCAGCAACATCACAATGTTACTTATACAGTAACAGACAGAGCGGAGACAAGACTGCATGCTGGCTTTACGACTCACCCTCCTGCGGCAGCACCTTGGACGACGCCCGCCTCATCTTTGCCAACCGCCTGCGCGCAGCCCGACTGGCAGCCGGCCTGACCCAGGAAGCGCTGGGCGTCGCCACCGGGATCGTGGCTGAAGTGGCGCGCACGCGGATCAACCGCTACGAACGCGGTGTCAACGAGTGCGATCTGCGCACCGCAAAGAAGCTCGCTGATGTGCTCGGAATGCCGCTCGCTGCGCTATATGCGGATACAGACGAGATCGCAGAAGTGATCGTTGCGTTTGCAAAGCTGCCGCGCACGGAGCAGCGGATAGTGGTGAACGAGTTAAAAGCGCGAGCTAAGAAGCGTTAAGCCTTAGGGGAGGCACCAATGGCACGTTACACAATCCGCATCGAACTGCACGATGCGACTTGGGACGATTACGAGGAGATGTACAAATACCTAGCCGCCCAAGGCATTGCCGACATTGTTACGTCCGACGATGGCGCTAGGTACAAAATGCCACCGGCTGAGTACAACTATGACGGCAACGCCACTCGTGCGCAGGTGCTAGAAATAGCCAAGGCATCTGCCGGTAAGGTTGTTCGCTCGTATGCTGTCCTCGTTACAGAATCCAACGGGCGCACGTGGCATGGCCTAGCTAAGGCCTGACAATTCATCCAAGCGGACGCGCGTACCACGCGCTGCTTAACTCCGGCGATAGGCTGCGGGAGAGGTCACCGCGCTGGAGTGCAAGGATCTTCAACATCCGGTACTGCTAGTGCGGCTGCAGAGCGTGCCTGGCATCGGGCCAATTCTTGGTATGACCCGCTCATCCGACGCTGGTAAGCGGGATCGCTGAAGGTGCGGATCTTTGGCACTTGAAATTGTACCCCCGTCGTCGGTTCCACCTGACGTTCCGTGCCGGCTAGCTTACGCCTGGCAGCTTGGCCGGATCGGACCAGACTTCGAGAGCAAGTTGATTCTGCCGCAACGCTGCTGCCAGCACTGTAGAAAAACGCCTCACACGCAGGGCATCAGCCACAGCGGGCAATCCAACCAATAATAAGGCCCCACGACTACTCATATATAAAGAAATTGTCCCTGATACCCTTCCGGTTGGTACAGCTCGGCGGGAGAAGGTCAGTTATTAGTTATCGACGAGTAGTCATAGTCACGCATCCGCTCGACAAGCACACTGTAGATTTTCTCTATCAGTGGAAAGTCAGTTGCCTTGTACTTACGACCATCCCCTGCATGAGCAGAAATTCGGCGCAACTCATTTACTCGATCCATCCAAGAAATAGCTTTAGCCGAGCCTTTCTCGCCATCAAGCGGGATATGAAAGACGTCCTTGAATATCGGCCATCGATCAGATTTCTCAATAATCTTCTTGAAATCGATGAAGTCTAAATAAGATTCCTGCGGACCGCGGTCATCAATATCGTACTCACATGACTTGGCATAAGCCTTTGTTCGCATCTCACCACTTGGCACCCCTTTCTCCCAGTATCGGTTGCCCGCCTCACCATATATCTTTCTGAATACACGAAATATATGGCGCTGAACGCTGCTGTTTATATCTTGCAGACGCTGGTCGGCAAGCAAGCGATCCTCCTCCGACTGCGCAGCCTCCCAACTCTCGTATTCCGCCGGGGCAAAATCCGGGAATTTTGTACGAATGATTCGGGCCAATCTAAACAGGTACTCTTTAGGCCCACCACTTCCGAAGGGGACAGTAAATTCCTTTTCGACAGCCACTCCCCCAGCCCGAATAAAATCAATGATCGGTTGCGCAACATCCTTAACCGCTTCAACCGCTTCCATCTCGCTAAGCTTCTGCACTTCCAGCTCAGAAGCGGGCCAGCGGTAACGTACTATTTCACCGAAAAGGAGCAGCAGAGCCTGGACACCTTCGTTGTTGCAAACGCGACCTTTACGCCCACTGTCCCATCGGTGAACATCTGCGTTCATGAGCTGAACGAAGTATCCGTTTAGAATACGCATCGCCCGCATGACGGTCGCATTGTCGGAAGCTGCGCACAACGCCCCTTTACTGTACACGCCATCGACCACCCTTCCGAGCACCCCAGAGCGCTTCAGACCGCTCTTGAGCGACGGAACGGTTAAGCAAGTCTTGTCTGTCCCCTTGATACCCTCTGCAACTATGCGGCCGTACAACGGCCCTCCTAACTCAATACCCAGCTGGTGGATGACGCGAGCGGCGATCGCTCCAATACGCTCTGTCGGAATCTCCGACTCCCAGCCGAGCTGCCCCTCTAGATCATCGAGAAGATTTTTAGGCACAGGCTTTTGTTCGTGATTAATCGTGACAAAGAGAGTTGCCTCATCGGCCGGCTTCATCTTGTCAAACGCTAAGACCAGAAGTTTTTGATCTAGATATCTCTTAGGAAGATTCGCATAGCCATAGAGTCGATGTTGCCCGTCGATTATCCAAGCCGACTTATAGGTGTTGGGAAGAAAGAGGATACCGTGGTGCACGTCTCCAGAAGCATCTTTCTGAATCACATCAAAACGCGGACTTTTGGGAAAGTTGAGGAGCAAATTGTTAGGGAAGTACCCACCACCCTCAATGAACTTGCCGATCTGCTTTAGCCGCGGCTTTTGAATGAGGCGCTGGTACGTCGGATATCCTTCAGGGTCGGCCAGGCTTCTGTGATTCACGAAAGCGATCTTTAGAAGTTGCCGCGGTGTCGCGACGAACGAATAAAACACCTCCCCTCCAAGACGACCACGGGTGGCCGGAACCCGGACATCTTCTAGCTGTGGAATCTTTTGGTCCTTTAGATGTTCCGCGAGAAACTGGTAGCGAGCAGCAAAACCGAGGTGGTCTACGAGCTGCGTAAAATACGGCAACTCTAACTCGGTCACGATCTTTACATTTTCGCGATTCGCGAAAGCACGGTCAGCGGGTGACCACACCACATTTTCGGTGACGATGAACCAAAGTATTTTTGGCTTGTAATTAGGCCCATAGAAGCTGCGAATCGCCGCCGCCACGTCACTCTTAGCAGTTGCAAAAATCCTAACACTAGCATCCATCTTCATGGAACGAATAGATTCGTTAGCTACACACAAGGTAACTATTAGTGTCTCCTCATCGCGGGCGAACACATCGAATCGGTAGGTCGGTTGCTCACCATCGCGCTTCTTTCCGAGGATGCGGAATTCGCCCGCACCGTTCATTTCGGAATAACCCATCCTGTATAGAAGCACCCACCACTTATTCACCAGGCGCTCGACAGGCCCACGAGCACGCTGCATACGCACGCGCGTCTTCAACTCGCGGTGCTTTTGCCAGCCTTGAGATTCCAGCTCAGCAACCTCATTAACCTTGACAGAAACCGAATCCCACAGACTGTTTCTGACACGGTACTCCCTACGGAGATCTCCTGTCTCATCAATGAGCGGCGCAAGCGGCGACGTCGATTCTTGATTCATCCTTGTCCCCTGTTCTTTAAATCAATCCCGAGTTACCAGTTGCGAATGAGTAACTCGGTGACTCGGCCGCGAGTGCCTCCCGTCCCAGCGAGAACAGAGTTGCGCGTAATCGGCTCAAGCCAAAAAATACCGTCGTAAAGCTCACGAATTGATTCGTGATCAGCATTTGTCATTAGAACTCGCGCACCTCGGGCGTCGGCACGAATCAAGGCATCACGAAGACGAACCTGGTCATCCCACGAGAAAATGTTCTCGTTGTATTTTAGAAAGCCATTTAGGTTGTGCTTGACGGTGTAGGGAGGATCAACGAAAAGAAAGTCATCTTCCATCGCATCATCAATCGCGACTTCGAAATCACGATGGTAAAGGTCAGCGGAGTCCAAAAGCCTTGCAATTCGCTCAAAATCATCGGAAGGAAGTAGGACGTTAGTTTTTGTGCCAATCGGCACATTGAACTCCCCCTTTCGATTCACCCGATAGAGACCATTCCAACATGTACGATTGAGGTATATAAACCTAGCAGCCTCGCTGTATATATCTCTGCACCGTACGCCTCTAGCCAAGTAGTAATTCTCAGCAGAGTGCCGGTCGGCGTAGCCACTTAGCTCGGAATGAACGCGACGCCAGTCACTCTTTATCGCCTGATACGTCGCAATCAAGTCACGGTTAGCGTCCGAAAGCTGAGCCCTGGACGGCTGCAAGTGGAAATACACAGCGCCCGAGCCCATAAAGGGCTCGATGTATCGCTCCTCGTGGAACCACAAAAGGTCCGGCCGCGCATGGACGAACCATCGCTTTCCACCTGCCCATTTAAGGAATGGCGCGAGAACTTCCGGACGTTCCATGATCAGCGCAACGTTGTGGCGATGGCTCGCAACATCATCCGCACTTCGAATACCCGCAGTTCAAACAAGTCTGGCACCCATCCATCAGCACCAGCGCCTGGGTGTTGCACTTGTGGCACAACGTGGCGCCGGGCGGGAAGCTGCCGGCTTCGGATTCGGTCGAGGTGGTCGCGGCTGAAGCCGCTCCTACGGGCGAGGCGGTGCCGGCGTCAGAGTTTTTTTTTGCGCTGGCCGCCTCGTAGGCGGCGCGCTTCTCGGCGATCAGGGCACGCTGGCTGTCGCTCATCTCGGGGTCGTGGATGAGGCCGATGTTCTTCATGTGCTGTTCGATCACGCCGCCGATCTCGGCGACGATGCTGGGCATGTAGACGCCACCGGCCTTGAAGTAGCCGCCGCGCGGGTCGAACACGGCCTTCAGCTCTTCCACGATGAAGGTGACGTCGCCGCCCTTGCGGAACACGGCGGAGAGGATGCGGGTGAGCGCCACGATCCACTGGAAGTGGTCCATGTTCTTCGAGTTGATGAAGATCTCGAAGGGGCGGCGCTGTTCGTGCTTGGTGCCGGCGTTGAGCACGATGTCGTTGATGGTGACGTACAGCGCGTGCTCGAACAGCGGCGACTTGATCTTGAAGGTGGAGCCGATCAGCGTCTCGGGACGCTCCAGGCTCTCGTGCATCTGGATGACTTCGGCCTGGCGCGGCTCGGCGGCCTTGGCCTTTTCGGGTGCGGCGGCCGGCGCGGCCTTGTCCTCGGGCTTGACGACGTTGTAGCCCTTGATCTTCTTTTCGATCTTGATCGCCATGGTGTGGTGTTCTTCCTGGATGGATGGCGGCGCGCGCAGTTGTGGTCCGGCCTGCAAAGATTCCGCTGTTGCCCTTCGACTTCCTCGCTCCTCAGAGCTGCGGCCTTCCATGGCCGCTCCCCGCGTCCGCTTCGCTACGCTCAGGGCGAACGGTTCGCGCATCGTATTTGCGGGTTGGACCAATTAAGAGAAAAACAGCCGGCCCGGCGCGTGGCCGGGCCGGCTGCTTCGGGACTTACTTCTTGCGGGCGGCCTTCTTGGCGGCGGGTTTCTTCGCCGACTTGACGCTCGCCTTCTTGCTGGCAGTGGACCTCTTGACCGCCTTGGCGGCCTTCTTCACGGCAGCCTTCTTGGCTGTCTTCTTGGGAGCGGCTTTCTTCGCCGTCTTCTTGCTGCTGACCTTCTTTGCGGCTTTCTTGGCGACTTTCTTCGCCTTGCCGGCAACCTTCTTCGCGGCCTTCTTCACCGCCTTCTTCGCGGTGGCGGCCTTCTTCACGACTTTCTTCGCGGCCTTCTTGACGGCCTTCTTCGCCGTCTTCTTGGCGGCAGCCTTCTTCACGGCCTTCTTCGCCGTCTTCTTCGCGGCGGCCTTCTTCTTGGCCGGAGCCTTCTTCGCTGCCGCCTTCTTGGCGGCGGGCTTCTTGGCCGCGGCCTTCTTCGGCGCAGCCTTCTTCTTGGCGGCCTTCTTCGCTGCCTTCTTCGGCGCGGCGGCCGGCATGGCCGGCGCGGGTGCGGCGACCGGAGCGGCGACGACCGGCGCCGCAGGGGCGTCCGGCGTGACGGTGTCTTTCACTTCGAAATCGGTATCGATGGACATGCAGGTGTTCCCCTCGGGCAGTGGTCGTTGCTTCGTGGATTCGGGTCAGAACTTGCCGTAATACCCTTCCTTCAAGGCATCGAACAGGTTCGCCGCGGTGTGCAGCTCGCCGTCGTATTCCACTTCTTCATTGCCTCGAAGTTCGATAACGCTACCGTCTTCCAGTTCGAAGTGGTAGAGGGTGTTCGCAAGGTCGGCCTCCTTCACCAGCACGCCCTGGAAGGCGGCGGGGTTGAAGCGGAAGGTGGTGCAGCCTTTCAGTCCCTGCTTGTAGGCGTAGAAGTAGATGTCCTTGAAGTCTTCGTAGGGGTAGTCGGTGGGCACGTTCGCGGTCTTGGAGATCGACGAATCGATCCACTTCTGCGAGGCCGCCTGGATGTCCACGTGCTGCTTCGGGCCGATGTCGTCGGCGGCCACGAAGTAGTCCGGCAGCCTGGTCTGCGGATCGTCGGAGAACGGCAGCGCGTTCGCGTTGATCAGCGCGCGGTAGGCCAGCAGCTCGTAGCTGTAGACCTCGACTTTTTCCTTCGATTTCTTGCCTTCACGGATCACGTTGCGCGAGTAGTGGTGGGCGAAGCTGGGCTCGATGCCGTTGCTGGCGTTGTTGGCCAGCGACAGCGAGATGGTGCCGGTGGGCGCGATCGAGCTGTGGTGGGTGAAGCGCGCGCCGGTCTCGGCGAGTTCGGCCACCAGGTTCGGCGCCACCTCGGCGACCCGCTGCATGTAGCGGCTGTACTTCGCGTGCAGCACGCGGCCGGGAATGGCGTCGCCGACCTTCCAGCCGTCGCGCACCATTTCCGGGCGACGGCGCAGCATGTCGCCGGTGATGACGTAGTCCTTCGCGAGGATGGGCGCGGGGCCCTTCTCTTTCGCCAGATCCAGCGCCACTTCCCACCCGGCCACCGCCATCTCGCGCGAGACGTCCTCGGTGAACGCCACCGCCTCGGCGCTGCCGTAGCGATGCTTGAGCATGGTGATCGTGCTGCCCAGGCCCAGGAAGCCCATGCCGTGGCGGCGCTTGCCCATGATCTCGTCGCGCTGCTGCTGCAGCGGCAGGCCGTTGATCTCCACCACGTTGTCGAGCATGCGGGTGAAGATCTTCACCACCTCGCGGTACTCGTCCCAGTCGAAGCGCGCCTTCGGCCCGAACGGATCGCGCACGAAGGTGGTGAGGTTCACCGACCCGAGCAGGCAGGAGCCGTAGGGCGGCAAGGGCTGCTCACCGCACGGGTTGGTAGCGCGGATGTGCTCGCACCACCAGTTGTTGTTCATCTCGTTGACCTTGTCGATCAGGATGAAACCGGGCTCCGCGTAGTCGTACGTGGAGACCATGATCATGTCCCACAGGTGCCGCGCGCGGATGTGGCCGTAGATCTTGCAGGCGACCAAGCCGTCTTCGCGGTCGACGTAGTTCTCGTGGGTGGGCCATTCGCGCCACACCACCTTCGCCGGATCGTCGAGATCGACCTCGTCCTGTTCCTTGACGTGCACCGGGAACACCAGCGGCCAGTCGTGGTCGTGTTCCACCGCCTGCATGAAGCCGTCGGTGACGAGCAGGCTGAGATTGAACTGGCGCAGGCGGCCATCCTCGCGCTTGGCGCGGATGAATTCCTTGACGTCGGGATGGCTGACGTCGAACGTGCCCATCTGCGCGCCGCGACGACCGCCGGCGGACGAGACGGTGAAACACATCTTGTCGTAGATGTCCATGAAGGACAGCGGACCCGAGGTGTACGCACCGGCGCCCGACACGTAGGCGCCGCGCGGACGCAGCGTGGAGAACTCGTAGCCGATGCCGCAGCCGGCCTTCAGCGTGAGGCCCGCCTCGTGCACCTTCTCCAGGATGTCGTCCATCGAGTCGCGGATGGTGCCGGACACGGTGCAGTTGATCGTGGAGGTGGCCGGCTTGTGCTCCAGCGCGCCGGCGTTGGAAGTGATGCGGCCGGCCGGGATCGCGCCGCGGCGCAGCGCCCACAGGAAGCGTTCGTTCCAGTGCTCGCGCAGTTCGGGCGTGGTTTCCACTTCGGAGAGTGCACGCGCCACGCGCTGCCAGGTGCCGTCGATGTCGGCGTCGACCGGCTCGCCGGCCTTGGTACGCAGGCGGTATTTCTTGTCCCAGATGTCCTGCGAGGCGGGCTGCAGCGGGATCGCCGCGGCGGCGTCGCGTTGCAGTTCCGAACCCGTGACTGGCGCACGCGCTGTGCTCATCGGCTTCCTGACCTCCCAGTGCGGCCTTGCGGCCTTGTTTTTATGACTGCTGTTGTTGATGTGGGTCCGCACCATCGGCTGCGGCGCGTGGCGGGCTGGATACCGCGGCAACGCCATGTTGACCGACTGCCGGACCCGCCCCCTCGAAAGGCGCCACCCCACCAGTGCTTGGCCGATCGCTTGAGAGCGGACACAAGATGTTGTGGTTGCGAATAGATGGCAAGTTACCCCCGGGGAAGCCCGATGTAAAGTGGCGCGAGCGTCGCGGCGGCCACACCGATCATGGGGAACCGCGGCGCCTCGTCTGCAGTCGAAGGCGCGCCGTTTCCGCATCCGACAGGAGAAGTCCGATGGCCTTTCGCTCCCCGCGTTTTCCGCACTGGCTGACCGGCGCGTTCGCGCTGCTGCTCGGCGTCGCCCTGCCCGACACGAGCCGCGCCGCGATGCCGCCCGCGGTGGATGGTCAGGCGATGCCGTCGCTGGCGCCGATGCTGGAGCACGTGACGCCGGCGGTGGTGAACATCTCCAGCAAGACGCGGGTGCAGGTGCGCAATCCGTACTTCGACGATCCGATCTTCCGCCAGTTCTTCGGCCTGCCCGCGGTGCCACGCGAGCGGGTGGAACAGAGCCTGGGCTCAGGCGTGATCGTGGACGCGGCGAAGGGTTACATCCTCACCAACAACCACGTGGTGGGCGGCGCCGACGACATCACGGTGACGCTGCAGGGCGGTCGCACGTACAAGGCGAAGCTGGTCGGCACCGATCCCGACACCGACGTGGCGGTGATCCGGATCCAGGCGCCGAACCTGCAGGCGCTGCCGCTGGCCGACTCCTCGAAGTTGCGCGTGGGCGACTTCGTGGTGGCGGTGGGCGAACCGTTCGGGCTGAGCGAGACGGTGACCTCGGGCATCGTTTCCGCGCTGGGCCGCTCGGGGCTGGGCCCGTCGTCGTCAGGCACGGGGGGTTTCCAGAACTTCATCCAGACCGACGCCTCGATCAACCCCGGCAACTCCGGCGGCGCGCTGGTGAACCTGCGCGGCCAGCTGGTGGGCATCAACACCATGATCTTCTCGCCCTCGGGCGGCAACGTGGGCATCGGCTTCGCGATCCCCAGCAACCTCGCCGCCGAGGTGATGCAGCAGCTGATCGCGCACGGCAAGGTGCAGCGCGGCACGCTGGGCCTGCAGTCGCAGGACATCACCCCGCGCATCGCGCGTCTGCTGAACCTGGCGCAGGACCAGGGCGTGGTGGTCACCGGCGTCAACGCGGGCTCGCCCGCCGAGCAGGCCGGCCTGCAGCCCGGCGACGTGCTCACCGCGATCGACGGCAAGCCGCTGCGCGACGTGAACGAACTGCGCAACACCGAGGGCCTGCTGCCGGTGGGCAGCACGGTGAAACTGGGCGTGCTGCACGACGGCAAGACGCGCGAGGTGAGCGCGGTGCTGCGCCCGGAGAAAATCGCCAGCCTCGCCGGCGCCAGTCTCGACCCGCGCCTGGCCGGCGTCACCTTCAACGAGCTCAGCGAGAGCCAGCGCAGCCAGGGCATGTACGGCGTGGCGGTGGGCGCGGTGCAGCCGAACAGCCGCGCCGCCACCGCGGGGCTCGGCGAAGGCGACGTCGTGATCGGCGTGGGCAACCAGCGCATCACCGGCCTGCGCATGCTGCGCGAGCTGGCCGGCGTGCGGCCGCGCCAGTTGGTGCTGGTGGTGGCCGATGCCGAGGGCACACATTACGTATTGATCCAGTAGGAGCGGCTTCAGCCGCGACTGGGGCTGAGGAATCGCGGCTGAAGCCGCTCCTACAGTCGCTCCGCCCGGCAGCGGAGCTCGCCCACCGCAGCCCCATGCGCCAACGCATGGGGCTTGCATGACGGTACGCACCCGTACAGGCGTGCCTGCGTCGCACAAGCGCATGAACGCGCTTGATGTTTTCTGTTCAGGCCGATGAAATATCCTGCGAGCATCCAGCTCGTGCGCCGGCCGGGATCACGCGCCGCCACCTTGCACCACTTTCCATCACCCATTCCTGCCGGGGTTCTCCGTCATCATGTCCGTTCGTGCTGTCCGCCTGTTGTCTGCCCTCCTGCTCGGCGCCTGCCTCGTCGCACCCGCCGCCGCCAAGACCACCCACCGCCCGGTCCACAAGACCACCAGCAGCAAGAGCAGCAAGGGACCCACCCTGGTCTGGCGCGGCGACGTGACCACCGCGCACGGCGTGGTCACCGAGATGGCCAAGCTGTGGGAGAAGGAAGGCCGCGGCCGCGTCGAGCTGCAGCCGTTCAACACCGCCTCGGGCCTCGATGCGGTGGCCGGCGGCACGGCCGACATCGCCGGCAGCGCACGCCCCAGCGACGGTAGCCCCGAGGACAGCCGGCTCATCTTCACCCCGGTGGCCTGGGACGGCCTGGTGATGATCACCAACCCGGCGAACCCCGTGCGCAGCCTCAGCCTGCGCCAGCTGCACGAGATCTACTTCGGCAAGATCACCAACTGGAGCCAGGTGGGCGGCCGTGACGCGCCGATCGACCTGTACGCGGTGATCAGCCCGAACGACGGCGTGGAATACAGCCTGCGCAGCCTGCTGTACGGCCGCGGCGACCAGCAGATTTCCGCGCCGCGCCTGTATCTCAACACCAAGGCGCTGCAGGAAGGCATCGCGCTGAACCCGAACGGCCTGGGCCTGTCCACGCTGAGCAACGTGGTCGGCAACCCGAAGCTGCGCACGATCCCGATCAACGGCGTGGCGCCCACCGTGGCGAACATCGCGGACGGCAGCTATCCGCTGTACATCCCGCTGTACCTGGTGACCAACCCGCACAGCCCGAAGACGGCCCAGACCCAGGCCTTCCTCGACTTCCTGCAGACCGACAAGGCGAAGGCCGTGCTGCGCGACCACGATGTGCTGCCGTACCAGGATGGCATCGGGCTGGTGTCGATGGATCAGGCGCGCCGCAACAAGGTCTATGCCGAATCGACCGCCTCCTCGGCCAAGCCGCCGCTGGCCGCGCCGGGCGCCAGCTACGCCGCGGCCGCCGCGATCGCGCCGACCTCGGAGCGCACGCTGGCCGCCCGCAGCGCGCTGGAACAGCGCCATGCCGAAACCGTGGCCGCCAAGGCAACGACCACCGGCGGCGCCGGCAAGACCTACACCGTGGTCAAGGGCGACACCTTGTCCGGCATCGCGCAGAAGAAGGGCGTCAACGTGGCCGAGCTGCGCAGCTGGAACCACTTGAAGAACGACAACATCAGGCTGGGCCAGGTGCTGCAGCTCAGCAGCGACTGACGCCTTGCCGATCCGCGCCATCACGCTCGACCTGGACGACACCTTGTGGCCGGTGCTGCCGGCGCTGGAGCAGGCGGACCGGGCGGTGGACGACTACCTGCGCGCGCACTGGCCCGAGGTGGCCCGCGCCTGGCCGATCCCGGCCATGCGCGAGCTGCGTGCGCAGGTGGCGGCGGAACGCCCCGACCTCGCCCACGACTTCACCACCCAGCGCCGGCTCACCCAGCAGCAGGCGTTCGCCGTCTGCGGCATTGCCGACGCGCCGCTGGACACGCTGTGGGAGATCTACTTCGCCGCGCGCAACACGGTGGAGCCCTGGCCCGACAGCCTGCCCGCACTCGAACGCCTCGCTGCGCGCTGGCCGCTGGCCAGCCTCACCAACGGCAACGCCGACCTCGCGCGCACCGGCGTGCAGGCCCACTTCGCCCACCACGTGGCCTCGCGTGACGTGGGTGCGGCCAAGCCTGACCCGCGCATCTTCCTCGCCGCCGTCGCGCAGTTCGGCGTGGCGCCTGCGGAAGTGCTGCACGCGGGCGACGATCCCGAGCTGGACGTGATCGGCGCGCGCCGCGCCGGCCTGCGCGCGGCGTGGATCAATCGCCAAGGCGAAGTCTGGCCCGCCACGCTGGGCGAAGCGCCGGAATTGGCCTTCCACGACCTTGGCGAACTCGCCAACTGGCTGGAACTCCACGCCATGGCGTGACCCCGTTGGTGCATCGGCGCATCATTGGCGTTTGCGCGCCACGCGCGACACGTCTGCACGCCGAAGGAAAGCCATGTCCGCCCTGCTCGACCGTTCGTCCGCCCCCCGCCACCTCGTCACGATCGAGGCCGTCGACGCCCGCCGGCTGCCCGCCGCGCGCAAGCGGCTGGATGCCGCGCAGCGCCGCTGGCTGGACACGAACGGTTTCGACGCCCGGCCCGGCAGCGCGATCCTGCTCGCCGATGCGCACGGCAAGCCCGCCCGCGTGCTGGTGGGCGTGGACGCGGCCGATCCGCTGGCCGCGCTCGCCGCATTGCCGATGACGCTGCCCGAAGGTGCCTACCAACTCGCCGCCGAGGGCGTGGCGCTCGATCCCGAGCAGGCTGCGCTGGGCTGGGCCTTGGGCGCCTACCAGTTCACCCGCTACCGCAAGGCGAAGCGCGCGCCGGCCACGCTGGCGCTGGACGCCGCCACGCTCGCCACCGTGCAGCCGCTGGTCGAGGCCACCACGCTGGTGCGCGACCTGGTCAACACGCCCACCGAGGACATGGGCCCCGAACAGCTGGGCGAGGCGATCCGGCACCTCGGCAAGCAGCACAAGGCGAAGGTGCGCGACTGGGTCGGCAAGGAGCTGCTGAAGGCGAACTTCCCCACCATCCACGCGGTGGGCCGCGCCAGCCATCGCGAGCCGCGGCTGGTCGAACTCGTCTGGGGCAAGGCCGAGCATCCGCAGCTGGTGATCGTGGGCAAGGGCGTGTGCTTCGACACTGGCGGCCTCGACCTCAAGGCATCCGACGGCATGCGCTGGATGAAGAAGGACATGGGCGGCGCCGCGCACGCGATCGCGCTGGCGGGCCTGGTGATGCAGGCCAAGCTGCCGGTGCGGCTCACCCTGCTGGTGCCCGCCGTGGAGAACGCGGTGAGCGGCAACGCGCTGCGCCCCGGCGAAGTCGTGGTCACGCGTGCCGGCCATTCGGTCGAAATCGACAATACCGACGCCGAGGGCCGGCTGGTGCTGTGCGACGCCTTGGCTTACGGCGCGGAGCAGCAGCCCGAATTGATGATCGACTTCGCCACGCTCACCGGCGCCGCCCGCGTGGCGCTGGGCCCCGACCTGCCCGCGCTGTTCGGCAATGACGACGCGCTGGCCGAGGCCGCGCTGGCCGCCGGCCGCACGGTGAACGACCCGCTGTGGCGGCTGCCGCTGTGGCGCCCCTACCGCAAGATGCTGGACTCCTACCTGGCCGACTTCGCCAACGCCGGCCCCTCGCGCCACGCCGGCGCGATCACCGCCGCGCTGTATCTGGAACGCTTCGTGCCCGACGGCCTGCCCTGGCTGCACCTGGACACCTACGCCTGGAACGACGCCGACCGCCCGGGCCGCCCGCGCGGCGGCGAGGCGATGGGCCTGCGCGCGATCTTCGCGATGCTCGAAAAGCGCTACCGCACGAGCTGATCTCCAAGCCCCTCTCCTTCCGGGAGAGGGGTACACCTGCGCGCGTCATGCAGGCACATGACTTTTGGCGATGTCGCAGCACCATCCGAAGTGGCATGGTGTGAAGTCGATTCCCCGCAGAGAAATCGCCCATGCGCCCCACCCTGCTCGCGCTCGGCCTCGCCATCGGTCTCGGCCTCGCCGGCCCGACCCTGGCCCAGGCCGCCACGCCCAGCCAGTCGCCGCTCACCGCGCTGACCAAGGACTCCGGCACGCCGATGCCGGCCGAGCAGAAACGCGTGCACTTCGACCACGCCGAACTGCACATCGCGGTGAAGCCCGCCACGCAGAGCATCGAGGCCAGCGCCACGCTCACGTTCAGCGCACTGGCGTCCACCGACGTGCTGCTGGTGGACCTGGACCGCAACCTGCCGGTGAGCGCGATCAGCATCGATGGCAAGGCGCTTGCCAAAAGTGCGTGGAGCAACCCGGAAGGCCGCCTGCGCATCCCGTTGCCGCACGCCATCAGCAAGGGCAACAAGGTCGTCGCCACCATCGCCTACGGCGGCAAGCCGCACGTGGCGAAGAACGCGCCGTGGGACGGCGGCTTCGTGTGGAGCCACACCAAGGACGGCCAGCCCTGGGTGGGCAGCGCGGTGGAAGGCGAAGGCTGCGACCTGTTCTGGCCGTGCATCGACCAGCCCGACGGCAAGCCGGATCTGGTCGACCTCTACGTCACCGTGCCCAAGCCGCTGGTGGCGCCCGGCAACGGCGTGCTGGTCGGCGTGACCGAGCAGGGCGACACGCGCACGTACCACTGGCGCGCCAAGCACCCCACCACCTACGCCATCTCGATCAACGTGGGGCCGTACCAGGAGCTGAAGGGCGAGTACCACAGCCGCTTTGGCAACACGATCCCGCTCCACTACTGGTACCTGCCCGGCGAGGAGGCGCAGGCGAAGGCGCTGTTCGCCGAGTTCCCGCAGCTGCTGGATTTCTTCGAGGCGAAGATCGGCCCCTACCCCTGGGGCGACGAGAAGATGGGCGTGGTGGAAACTCCGTACAAGGGCATGGAACACCAGACCATCAATGCCTACGGCAACCACTACGCGAAGGACGGCAGCGGTTTCGACTGGCTGCTGCAGCACGAGTTCGCGCACGAGTGGTTCGGCAACCAGATGACCAACGCGAACTGGGACGACATGTGGCTGCACGAGGGTTTCGCCACCTTGATGCAGCCGCTGTACGCGCGCTGGCTCGACGGCGATGCCGACTACTACGCCTGGCTGCACCGGCTGCGCCTGATGATAGCGAACAGGCACCCGGTGGTGTCCGGCCAGCCGCGCACCGAGGAGGCGGTCTACGACGAATCGCGCGGCGGCCCCGGCCAGGACATCTACAACAAGGGCGCGCTGATGCTGCAGACGCTGCATCACCTGATCGGCGACCAGGCGTTCTACGCATCCATCCGCGAACTGGTCTACGGCCGCCCCGACCCGAAGCCCGGCAACTTCACGCCGCAATACCGCACCAGCGCCGACTACATGCGCATCGTGGACCGGGTGACCGGCAAGGACTACGACTGGTTCTTCAAGGTCTACCTCTACCAGGCCGCGCTGCCCAAACTCGACGTGCAGCGCCACGGCGACACCCTGGATCTGCACTGGCAGGTGCCGCAGAACCTGCCGTTCCCGATGCCGGTGGAGGTGCAGGTGGACGGCACCGTGCACACCGTATCGATGGAAGGCGGCCGCGGCAGCCTCGCAGTGCCGGCCGGCGCGCTGGTGACGATCGACCCGCACTCGGTGCTGCTGCGCGACGAACCGCGCATCACCGCATTCCAGCAGTGGATGAAGCAGCAGCGCGCACAGCGCAAGGCGGCGAAGCCGTAAGCTTCGTCAACCTGCGCCGGAGAGGAAACCGCCGATCCGGCGCAGCCGCTGCCGCAGCGCGCGCAGGCCGCGCACCAGCTTCGGCAACAGCCAGCACAACAGCAGCACGAACAGCGCCAGCAGCACCAGCATGGCCAGCGGGTGGTGCCACATCAGGTAGAGGCCACCCACCCAGGTGAGATCCTCGCCCACGCTGGCGGTCCAGTTGCTCACGGGTTCGGGCGAGGTGTTGATCAGCGCGCGACCGCCGCTCTTCGCCAGATGCGTACCCGCGGTGAGCGCACCGCCGAGCAGGGCCGCCGCCACCTGCGTGCCCGCGCCCGACTCCCGGAACACGCCCCACGCCAGCAGCATGCCCACCGGGATGCGGACGAAGGTGTGCAGCGCGTCCCACACGCTGTCGAACGCGGGAATCTTGTCGGCGAGGAACTCGCCCAACGCCAGCACGCCGGACACCACCAGCACCCAGGTGTCCGTGAGCATCGCCAACCCGGGCGGCAGGTGCACCCAGCCCAGCCGTCCCAGCAGGCCGGCCACGAACACCGTGGCGTACAGGCGGAAACCGCTGGCCCAGGCCAGGCCACCGGCCAGCGCGACGTTCGACAGCGGATCCATGGCAATGCTCCCGGCAACCGGCGAAACCGCGAATGGCGCCACGCTCGCGCTCCGCCGTCGCGACGTCAAGCCTCGACTCTCGCAAGAGGGAACCTCGAATAACCTCTCAACTTGCGTCATTCCGGCGAGGCGCTTTTCAACAGCCGAAGGGCTGGTCAAGCCGGGATGACGAGCAAAAACGGTTATTCGAGGTCCCCGAGAGCACGCAAAGCCGTTCCGAACCGCCGTGCCATGAAAACGACCAGGGGCGCCGAAGCGCCCCTGGTCGTCAGTATCGCGCGCGATCGCTCAGTGCGTCGCGGCGGTGGAGGCCGCGGCGGCGGGCTTGTCGGCGCCGGCCAGCACGGTGGCGAGGTAGTTGCTGCCGGGCGGCAGGATGACGGCGCCCAGCTTGGGATCGGTCTTCAGCAGGCCGACTTCGTCGGCCACGATATGCGCAGCCTCGCGCAGCTGGGCGTCGGGCGCCTGCTTGGCGTCCTTCTCCTGCTGCAGTTCGCTCTTCAGACTGCGCTCGCCGGGGTCGAGGCCGTCGTCGAGCGCGCTGTCCTGGTCCTTGAGGTAGGCGTCGCTGCCGTCGATGGTCTTCTGCCGCGCGCGGAAGCTGGCCTGGGTCGCGTCCAGCTGCTTGCGCTCGGCCTCGCGCTTGGCGAAGTTCAGCGACACCGTGGTGCGGGCGCGCATCGTCTTGTACTGCGCCAGCTCGTCCAGCATCAGCTTCCACGCGGGCGACTTCACCACGCGGGCGGCGTGCAGGCTTTCCAGCTGCGGCAGGTAGACCTTCACGTTGCCTTCGGGCTTGTAGTCGGCGGGCGCGATGTGGGTCCACGGCAGCGCGTTGTCGTAGGTGGATTCGCCGAAGTCCTTGGCGTCGCCGTTCTGCGGGAACGCGAAGTCCGGCGTCACGCCCTTGATCTGGGTGGAGCCGCCGTTGATGCGGAAGAACTCCTGCACGGTCATCTTCAGCTCGCCGTACTGCGGCTTGCCGTCGGCGTTCTGGCTGAAGCGGTCGAGGTCGATCAGGGTCTGCACGGTGCCCTTGCCGAAGGTGGGCGTGCCGATGATCAGGCCGCGACCGTAATCCTGGATCGCCGCGGAGAAGATTTCGGAGGCCGAGGCGGTGCCGCGGTTCACCAGCACCGCCAGCGGGCCGTTCCACACCGGATCGGCATTGTCCGCACCCTGCACGTCGACCTGGCCGCGCGCGTCGCGCACCTGCACCACCGGACCCTTGCCGGTGAACAGGCCGGTCATCGAGTCGGCCTCGGCCAGCGAGCCGCCGCCGTTGTTGCGCAGGTCCACGATCACGCCCTGCACGCCGGCCGCCTTCAGCTCGACCAGCAGCTTGGCCACGTCGCGGGTGGCGCTGCGGTAATCCTTGTCGCCTTCGCTGCGTGCGCCGAAGTCGGAGTAGAAGCTTGGCAGGTCGATCACGCCGATCTTGCGCACGACGTCGCCGTCCTTGACGTCGATGATCTTCTTCTTGGCCGCGCTTTCCTCGATGTTGACCTTCTTGCGCACCAGGCTGATCAGCTCGTGCTTGCCGTCCGGACCGGCGTCGGCGGGCAGGATCTCCAGCCGCACCGTGGTGTCCTTCTTGCCGCGGATCAGGTTGACCACGTCGTCGAGGCGCCAGCCGATCACGTCGGTGACCGGGCCGCTGTCGCCCTGCCCCACGCCGACGATGCGGTCGCCGGGCTTGAGCTTGCCGGACTTCTCCGCCGGACCGCCCGGCACCAGCGAGAAGATCATGGTGTAGTCGTCGCGCGCCTGCAGCTGGGCGCCGATGCCCTCCAGCGAGAGCCTCATCTGGATCGCGAAGTTCTCCGCCTGGCGCGGGCTGAGGTAGTCGGTATGCGGGTCGGTGGTCTCGGCATACGCGGTCATGAAGGTCTGGAACGCGTCCTCGCCGTCCAGCTGCTTCAGCCGCTCGATGTAGTTGGTGTAGCGCTTGGTCAGCGTCTTGCGGATCTCGTCGTCGCTCTTGCCCGCGAGCTTGAGCCGCAGCCAGTCGTTCATGGTGCGCTTGCGCCACAGCTCGTTCAGCGCCGCGTCGTCCTTCGCCCAGCTGGCGTTCTTGCGGTCGTAGTCGTAGCTCTCGTCGCCGTCGAAGCTGAAGCCGTCCTTGAGCAGGCTGCGCGCGTAGGTCATGCGCTGCACCGCCCTTTCCAGGAACTTGTTGTAGATGTCGAACGGCGCGCTGAGGTCCTGGTTCCAGATCGCGTCGTCCAGCTTGGTCTTCAGCGGCGCGAACTGGTCCATGTCCTGCTGGGTGAAGAACACCTTGTCGCTGTCGAGCAGCTTGAAGTAGTCCTTGTAGATCTTCGCCGACATCGCGTCGTCGAGCGGCTGCGCGTCGTAATGGAAGCGGGTGAGGAAGCGCGCCGACAGCTGCGCCGCCTGCGCCTGGGTGGCGGTGGGCTTGAGCGGCCACACGGCCGCCTTGCGGTTGCCGCCGGCGCCGAGGTCGGCGGCCGACTGCGCGTAGGTGCAGGTGACGGTCAAGGCCAGCAGCAGGGCCAACGCGGGACGGAAGGTCATGGGGATGGCGACTCTCGGGAGTTAGGCGACGCCGGCCGCGTGGGCCTGCAGGTCGGCGTGGTAGGAGGAACGCACCAGCGGGCCGGAGGCGACGTGATGGAAACCCATCGCCTCGCCCTCCCTGCGCAGGTCGTCGAATTCTTCGGGCGTCCAGTAGCGCACCACCGGGTGATGGTGCGGCGTGGGCTGCAGGTACTGGCCGATGGTGATCATCTCGACGTCGTGCGCGCGCAGGTCGCGCATCGTCTCGATCACCTGCTCGCGCGTCTCGCCCAGGCCCAGCATGATGCCGGACTTGGTCGGCACGTCGGGATGCTGCGCCTTGAAGCGCTTGAGCAGGTCCAGCGACCACTGGTAGTCGGCGCCCGGGCGCACTTCGCGGTAGAGGTGCGGCACGGTTTCCAGGTTATGGTTGAACACGTCCGGCGGGAAGTCCTTCAGCACTTCCAGCGCGCGCTCCATGCGGCCCTTGCCGCGGAAGTCCGGCGTGAGGATCTCGATGCGGATGGCCGGGCTGGCGTGGCGCGTGGCGCGGATGCAGGCGGCGAAATGCTCGGCGCCGCCGTCGCGCAGGTCGTCGCGGTCCACCGAGGTGATCACCACGTACTTCAGGCGCATGTCGCGGATGGTCTCGGCGAGGCGCGCCGGCTCCAGCGGATCGGGCGGCTGCGGGCGGCCATGCGCCACGTCGCAGAACGAGCAGCGCCGCGTGCATACCTCGCCCAGGATCATGAAGGTGGCGGTGCCCTTGCTGAAGCACTCGTGGATGTTCGGGCAGCTGGCCTCCTCGCACACCGTCACCAGCGCGTTCTCGCGCAGGCGCGCCTTCAGCTGCTGCACGGCATTGCCCTGCGGCAGGCGCACGCGGATCCACGACGGCTTGCGCAACACCGGCACCGCGGTGTCGAAGCCGGCGCGGTTCAGCGCGATCTTGTCGTTGCCCAGCTGCTTGTCGACCGCGGGCGTGCCCGCGACGACGCTGATCGGGATGGTCTTGTTCGGGGAAACGGACGCTTCACTCATGCAGCAAGAGCCTGCTCATGGTCTCCAAGTGCCTCGCGCCGGGAACTGTTTGCGCGCAGGCCAAGGAAGAAGGAGGGAGTGGACGTCTGTCCACGACTGATTGATGACGCAGGCATGCGGGCAAACAGACCCGGCCCTACGGGTTGCCATCGAGTGGCCGCCATGCGGCAGCGCGCGGCTTGACCTGCCGACCAGGCAGGCGCTGCGCCACGCACTGCCACCTGGCAGCCACTCGATGACAACGCGAGGTACTTGGAGATCATGAACAGGCTCTCGGGCTCAGACCACGACGCGGGCGGGGAGTTCGGGGATGACGGGGTCGGCGGGCGCGGCACGGAAACCGAACTGGCGGCAGAATTCCTCCACCAGCGCATCTTCCACCTCCGCCAGCCGTGACGGACCGCCCAAGTCTAGCACCTGGGTCACCGCCAAACCCTTGTAGCCGCAGGGGTTGATGCGGTGGAACGGCTCCAGGTTCATGTTCACGTTGAAGGCCAGGCCGTGGAAGCTGCAGCCGCGGCGCACGCGCAGGCCCAGCGCGGCCACCTTGGCGTCGGCGACATACACGCCCGGCGCGCCCTCGCGGCGTTCGGCGACGATGTTCCAGTGCGCCAGCGTATCGATGATGGCCTGCTCGATCCGGTTGACCAGCTCGCGCACGCCCACGCCGGCGCGACGCAGATCGATCAGCGGGTAGCCCACGATCTGGCCGGGACCGTGGTAGGTCACCTGGCCGCCGCGATCCACCGGGATCACCGGAATGTCGCCGGGCGCCAGCACGTGTTCCATCTTGCCGGCCTGGCCCAGGGTGAACACCGGGTCGTGTTCCAGCAGCCAGAACTCGTCGACCGTGTCGGCGGTGCGGTTGTCGGTGAACGCGCTCATCGCCTGCCATGTCGTCGCGTAGGGCTGGCGGCCGAGACGACGGATCTTGAGCGGCAGGGACATGGCGAAACCTGGCAAAACAGGAAGGGAAAAGATGCGGCCGGTCGGCGGAAAGCCAAGGGCGGCGCGGCGGCCACCCTGCCGGTCACGGCCGGCTCGTCACAACTGGTTCGTCACAACCGGCTCGTCACATCGTGTACCGGATATCCGGGTCCGCGCGCAGCACCGCGTGCGCGCTGTCGTACTGCTCGCGGTCGGTGCAGCGGAAGCTCACCGTGACCGAGACGTAGTTGCCGCCACCGGAGTGGCGGTGCTTCACCGTCTCGTGCAGCACGTGCAGGCCGGCGCGCTCCAGCAGCTGCGGCACGCGGGTGGGCAGCCCGGCGCTGGCGTTGCCCACCGCGGTGATCTCGAACTCGCCGGGAAACTGGAAGCCCTTGCCTTCCCGCTTGGCCTGGCTGAAATCGATCTCGTGCATCACTTCGTGCTCGTCGCCGTGGCCGGCGCGGGCGCGTCGGCCTTCTTGCTGCCGTGGAACCACAGCAGGATCGAATCCCACAGCCGCGAGAAGAAGCCGCCCTGCGGCGCGTCGTTCAGCGCGATCAGCGGCACGCTCTGGATCGGCTGGCCGTCCAGCGTGATGCGCAGCGTGCCCACCTGCTGGCCCTTCTTGAACGGGGCGATCAGGGTGGAAGGAATGTCCATGGTGGCCTTGAGCTGGTCGTACTGGCCGGTCTTCACGGTCACCAGCACCGGCTCGGCCACGCCGATCGGCAGCTGGTTCGCCGCGCCCTTCCACAGCCGCGGGGTCACCAGCGGCTTGCCGCCGTCGTACAGCTTGTGCGTCTCGTAGAAGCGGAAGCCGTAGTTGAGCAGGGCCATCGCCGCGTCGGCGCGGCCCTTGTCCGTGCTGGCACCCATCACCACCGCGATCATGCGCTCGTCGCCGCGCTTGGCCGAGGCGGCGAGGCAGAAGCCGGCGGCGGCGGTGTGGCCGGTCTTGATGCCGTCCACACTGGGGTCGCGCCACAGCAGCGCATTGCGGTTCTGCTGCTTGATGCCGTTCCACTCGAACTCCTTGATCTTGGAGATCGCGTAGTCCTCGGGAAAGTCGTGGATCAGCGCGCGCGACAGCACCGCGATGTCGCGCGCGGTGGAGTAGTGGTCGTCCACCGGGTAGCCGGAGGCGTTGGAGAAGTGCGTGTTGGTCATGCCCAGCTGCTTGGCATAGGCGTTCATCAGGTTCGCGAACGCGTCCTCGGAGCCGGCCGTGTGCTCGGCCAGCGCGATCGCCGCGTCGTTGCCGGACTGGATGATCATGCCCTTCAGCAGGTCGTCCAGCTCCACCTTGCTGTTGAGCTTGAGGAAGCTGGTGGAGCCGTCGGTGCCGCCGCCGCCGCTGCGCCAGGCGTGCTCGCTGATGTTGACCTGGTCGCTGTTGTGGACGCGGCCGTTGGCGATCTCGGCGGAGACCACGTAGTCGGTCATCACCTTGGTCAGCGAGGCCGGCGCGCGGCGCTCGTCGGGGTTCTTCGAGGCTAGGATCTGGCCGGTGGCGTAGTCCATCAGCACCCAGCTCTGCGCATCCACGTCCGGCGGCGGCGGCACCGGCATCGCCGGCACCACCGGGCGCGGCACCGTGGGCACGGGATGCGGCGGGGCGGGCGGCGTCTGGGCAACGGCGGCGCCGGCCACCAGCGCGGCGGCGGCGAACGGGGTCAGGATGCGGCGGAGAAAGCTCATCGTGGTCTACGGTCCGAAATAGGTTGCAACACGGCGCCGGCGGACGCCGTCAATGGATAAAAACATCGCTCAGTCTACCGCGACCTGCGGCCGTGGCAGACCCATGCCTTCGATGCGGGCGGTCACCTGGTCGGCGCGATCCACGCCATCCAGCGGCCCCACCCGCACGCGGCGAATGGTGCGGCCGTTGACCTGAACCTGCTCCACCTGCACCGGCGCGAAGTTGGCCTGGCGCAGCTGCGCGGTCACCCGCTCGGCATTCGCCGGATCGGAGAACGCGCCCACCTGCAGATAGATGCCCGGCGATCCGGCGTCGGCTGTGACCGTGTGCGGCGCCGGCGGTTCCCCGCCCGGAGCGGACGGGTCGATGCCCTGCACCTCGACCAAGCCGGTGCCCTTGGGCCAGACGCCGATGCGCACCGCGGCGGCATAGGACAGGTCGATGATGCGGTTCTCGTGGAACGGGCCGCGGTCGTTGACGCGCACGATCACGCTCTTGCCGTTCGCCAGGTTGGTCACCCGCGCGTAGCTCGGCAGCGGCAGCACCTTGCTGGCGGCGGTGAACTTGTACATGTCGTACTCCTCGAGGCTCGAGGTCTTGTAGCCGTGGAACTTGTTGCCGTAGAACGAGGCGATGCCGCGCTCGTCGTAGCCGCGCGCGCTGGGCAGCACGCGGTAGCTCTGGCCCAGCACGGTGTACGGCGACTTGTTGCCGTACAGCGAGCGCGGCTCCGCCTTCGGCACCGGCTCGGGCAAGGTGGCGATGAAGGCCGGCGGCGCGCCGGTGGGCGAGCTGTCGGTCTTGTCGCCGTAGCGGCGGTCCTGCGGCAGGCTGGTGTCGTCGCGATGGAACCAGCCGTGGTGCGTGCTGCGCTCCGCGGTGCCCGTCGGCGCGGCAGGCCGCGTGGCATGGCGACCGCCGCAGGCGGTCAGCGCCAGGGCCGCCGCCAGCAGCGACAGGCCGCGCCACAACCTCATTGCACGCGGTCCGCGCTGCGCACGCCGTCCATGATCGCCAGCGCCAGCTGGTTCACCGCCATCGCGTACATCGGGCTGCGGTTGTAGCGGGTGATCACGTAGAAGTTGTTGAAGGTGAACCAGTGCTCCGGCCCGCTCAGGCCATCAAGCATCAGCAGGCTGGTCGGCTCGCCCGGGTTCAGGTGCTGGAACGGCGCGTAGCCCCAGGCTTCCAGCTGCTCCAGCGGCCACTGCGGTTTCGCCTGCCAGTCGCCCAGCGGCTTCGCCGCGCCGTCCGGCTGTGCGCGCGCCGCCACCGGGCCGCCGTCGACCCAGCCGTGCTTCGCGAAGTAGTTCGCCACGCTGGCGAGGATGTCGGGCAGCGAGTTCTGCAGGTCGATGCGACTGTCGCCTTCGGCGTCCACCGCGTAGTCGCGGATGCTGTCGGGCATGAACTGGCCCCAGCCCTGGGCGCCGGCGTAGGAGCCGGTGAGCGTGTCCAGCGGGCCGGCGAGGTGGTTGTCCGGCAGCTCCAGCAAGGTCTTCAGCTGCTGGCGGAAATACGTCGCGCGCGGCGGGTAGTAGAAGCCCAGCGTCACCAGCGCATCGAGCACCTTGTACTTGCCGGTGACCCGGCCGTAGAACGTCTCCACGCCGAGGATCGCCACGATGTACTGCGGCGCCACCCCGTACTGCTTGCCGATGCGTTCCAGCAGCTCACGGTGCTCGCGGTAGAACGCCACGCCGTCGGCGATGCGCTTGTCGGTGAGGAAGATCGGCCGGTACGCGCTCCACGGCTTCGCTTCGGCCGGCCGGCTGATCGCGTCGAGGATGCCCTGCTGCATCTTCGCCTGGTCGAGCAGCGCGTTCAGCGCGGCGGGACTCTTGCCGGTGTCGCGGGCCACTTCGCTCACCAGCGCGGCCTGGCCGGGGTGGGTATCGGCCAGCGCCGGCTGCGCCAACCCCAGCGACGACGCGACGATCGGCAGCAGGAGGAAAGGAAACAGGCTGCGGAAGCGGCGCGACGCGGAATGTTCTGGCATGGCTTGATCGACATCGATGACGGCTGCACCGAAGCGTAACATGCGTTTCGGTGAGTAATTTTTGCGATCATCCTTGATCGCTAAGATCACACGGGCGGCCATCCATGGCCGCACTCTTCAATTTTCGCGAAATCCCTGATTGCGAAGATCACGAAGATCAGTCGTGCCGCTTGCGGTGCGCGTGGATCGACATCAGCATGCCGAAGCCCACCAGCAGGGTCACCGCCGAGGTGCCGCCGTAGCTCACCATCGGCATCGGCACGCCCACCACCGGCAGCATGCCGGAGACCATGCCGCCGTTGACGAACACGTAGACGAACAGGCTCATGCCGATCGCGCCGGCGAGCAGGCGCGAATAGGTTTCGCGCGCCTCCATCGCGATCCACAGGCAGCGGCCGATGATGAAGGCGTACAGCGCCACCATCAGGCACACGCCGACCAGGCCGAACTCCTCGGAGAACACCGCGAAGATGAAGTCGGTGGTGTGCTCGGGCAGGAAGTCCAGCTGCGCCTGCGAGCTGTGCATCCAGCCCTTGCCGAACGCGCCACCGGAACCCACCGCGATCTGCGACTGGATGATGTGCCAACCGTTGCCCAGCGGGTCGGACTCGGGGTTGAGCAGGGTCAGCACGCGCTCGCGCTGGTACTGGTGCATGAAGTGCCAGGCCACCGGCACCATTGCGCCGGCGCCGGCCAGCAGCAGGCCGATGCGCCACCACGCCATGCCGGAGAGGAACAGCGCGAATGCGCCGGCTGCCGCCACCAGCAGCGCCGTACCCAGGTCCGGCTGCCTGGCGATCAGCACGGCGGGAATCGCGATCAGCACGCCCACCACCGCGATGTCCTTCCAGCCCGGCGGCAGCTGGCGCGGGTGCAGGTACCAGGCCGCCATCATCGGCATCGTGAGCTTGACCAGCTCGGAAGGCTGGAAGCGCATCACGCCCAGGTTCAGCCAGCGGTCGGCGCCGCGCCCCTCGCCCAGCACCGCCACCACCACCAGCAGCAAGGTGCTGCCGGCGTACAGCCACGGCGTCCAGTTGCGCAGGGTCGACGGCGGGATGCGCGAGATCAGCAGCAGCAGCGCGAAGCCCAGCACGAAGCGCACGGCCTGCCCGCCCACCAGCGCGACGCTGCCGTCGGCGGCGCTGTACAGCGTGGCCAGCCCGACCATCGACAGCAGCAGCAGGCCCGCGGCCAGCGGCAGGTCGATCCGCGGCCGGGTCAGCACGCGGCGCAGCAGGCGTCCCATCCGCACTTGCAGTAGCTCGATCATGGCGGCGTCTCCTGCGTCGCCGCTTCGGCCGGCTGGTCCTCTCCGGCCGGCGCAGCGGGCGGGGCGCCGGCGGGCGGCAGCCCCCCCGGCGGCAGCGGCGTGTCCGGCGGCGCGTCCGGCTGGGTGGCCAGCCAGGCGTCGAGGATCTTGCGCGCGATCGGGCCCGCCGAGGAAGCGCCCCAGGCGCCTTCCTCCAGCACCACCGCCACGGCGATGCGCGGATCCTCGGCCGGCGCGAACATCTCGAACCAGGCGCGGTGGCGGCTGGCGAGGTAGGCGAGGCTCTTGTTCTCGTTGTAGGCGTCGGTGCGGCGCGAGTAGCGCTCGGCGGTGCCGCTCTTGCCCGCGATGGTGTACGGGAACCCCTTGCCCAGCCCGTAGGCGGTGCCGCGCGGATCGTTCACCACCATCTGCATGCCCTGCTCCACCGCCTGCCAATTGCCCTGGCTGGTGACCAGCGAGGGACCGCTGGGCGGATTGGCCAGCGGGACCTTCGGCTGGTCCACGCCGGTCTGGGTGGCCATCACCAGTCGCGGCGCGTACGGCGTGCCGCGCCCGGCGAGGGTGGCCAGCGCATGCGCCAGCTGCAGCGGGGTCACCGCCCAGTAGCCCTGGCCGATGCCGGCGATCACTGTCTCGCCGGGGTACCAGGACTGCTTGAAGCGCCTGGCCTTCCATTCGCGCGAAGGCAGGATGCCGCTGGCTTCGCCGTCGAGGTCGATGCCGGTGGGCTTGCCGAAGCCGAACTTGCCCATCCACGCGCTGAAGCGGTCGATGCCCATGTCCAGCGCCAGCTTGTAGAAGTAGGTGTTCACCGACCACATGATCGCGGTGCGCAGGTTCACCGTGCCGAAACCGCCGCGGCGGTCGTCGCGGTAGCCGCGCGACTGGCCGGGAATGTAGAACGTGCCGGTGGAGAGCACGGTGTCCTGCGGCGTGCGCAGGCCCAGCTCCAGCCCGCCCAGTGCGACGTACGGCTTCACCGTGGAGCCCGGCGGATACACGCCGCGCAGCGCACGGTTCAGCAGCGGCTTGTCCGGCGCGCTGGTCAGCGCGTCGTAGTCGGCGTGGCTGATGCCGTCGACGAACAGGTTGGGGTCGTAGGTGGGCACGCTGACCATCGCCAGCACCTGGCCGTTGCGCGGGTCGATCGCCACCGCCGCGCCGGGGCGGCCGTCGAAGGCGGCTTCCGCGGCCTTCTGGATGCGCACGTCGATGCTGAGGTAGACGTTCCGGCCGGGCGTGGCGGGATGCGTCTGCAGCACGCGCTGGGTGCGGCCGTCCGCGTTCACCTCGACCAGTTCGTAGCCCGGCGTGCCGTGCAGCACGTCCTCGTAGGAGCGCTCGATGCCGATCCGGCCCACGTGGGTGGTGCCCTTGTAGCGCGACGGGTCGAGCCGGTTGAGGTCGTCCGCGTCGATGCGCGAGACGTAGCCGATCACGTGCGCGAACAGCCCGCCGAACGGATAGCGGCGGTTGAGATAGGGCACCACGTCCACGCCGGGGAAGCGCCAGCGGTTCACCGCGAAGCGGTCGATCTCGTCCTCGGTGAGGCGCAGCTTCAGCGGCACGCTCTCGAACCGGCGGCTCTGCTTCAGCTGCTTGTGGAACGCGTCGAGGTCGTCCTGGCCGAGCGGGATCACCCGGCCCAGCTGCGCCAGCATCGCGTTCATGTCCTTGACCTGCTCGGGCACCACCTCGAGCCGGAACGCGGGCACGTTGTTCGCCAAGAGCACGCCGTTGCGGTCGTAGATCAGGCCCCGCGCCGGCGGGATCGGCAGCGGCTTGACGCGGTTGTTCTCCGAGCGCGTGGCGAACTCGTCGTAGCGCTGCACCTGCAGGAACACGTAGCGGCCGATCAGCCCGGCCAGGCCCAGCAGGATCAACACGAAACCGGCCACGGCGCGGCGGCGGAACAGCTCGCCCTCGCTGCGTGCATCCTTGATCGCGCGTCGCAGCTTCATGTCACCGGTCCATGTCTCATTGGATCGTGTCTCATTGAATCCGCAAACGCGCGCGCAGGTCGTCCAGCAGCAGGAACAGGAACGGCCACAGCGCGGCACCCACGAACGGGGCGATCCACCAGCTCGCGGGCGGCACCTGGGTGCCGGACAGCACCCGCACCACCAGCAGCAGGATGCGGTCGTTCAGCAGCAGGGCCAGCACCGCCAGGGTCTGCTGCCACATCGGGAAGAAGCGCAGCCGCGAGCGGAAGCGCAGCACGATGAACGCCAGCGCGGTGAGGCGCAGCGCCTGCTCGCCCAGCAGCACGCCGTCGAACAGGTCGGCGCCCAGGCCGAGCAGGAAGGCCAGCCCCAGGCTGACGCGATCTTCCGACTCCAGCGCCCAGTACAGCAGGACCAGCGCGGGCCAGTACGGCTTGAACGGCTCCAGTACCGCCGGCAACGGCACCAGCATCATCAGCAGCGCGAACACCAGCGTGCCGATGAACCACCACAGGGACAGGCGCTGGCGGTTCATGGCGTGCTTCCGGCCGATGCGGGCGTCGTGGTGGTGGCGCGCGGCGGTGGCGAGGCCGGCTGGCCTGCCGCCGGTGTGGCGGTCGTCGGCGCGGCACCGGTGGCGGCGCCCGGCGCCGGCGCCAGCGTCGTCGGCGGGCCGGCCGGCACTGCCGGCGCGGGCGGGCCGTCGGGCTCGGCGTGGTCGCGCAGCAGCAGCACGTCGTCGCTGCGGTCGAGATCGGCCGCCGGCTGCACCTGCGCCACGCGGAACATGCCGGAGGAGCTCGGCGCCACCGCGAGCACCTTGCCCACCGGAAAGCCCGGCGGGAAGCGGCCGCCGAGACCGGACGTGAGCAGCCGGTCGCCCGGCCGCACGTCGGCGGCCAGCGGGATGTTCGGCAGCACCAGACCGCTGCCGTCGCGCGCGCCGTAGGCCACCGTGCGCAGGCCGGAACGCTCCACCACCACCGGGATCGCGTGCGCCGGATCGGTCACCAGCATCACCACCGACGTGGTCGGCAACACCTCGACCACCTGGCCCATCACGCCGTGCGCGTCGATCACCGGCTGGCCCGGCTTCACGCCGTCGCGGGCGCCGAGGTTGAGCACCAGGCGCTGCTGCCAGGCACCCAGGTCCACGCCCACCACGCGCGCCAGCTGCACGTTGATGTCCAGGCTGTGCCGGGTGTCCAGCAGTTCCTTCAGCCGATGGTTCTGCTCGGCCACGCCGGCCATGCGGTTGAGCCGCGCATTGGCCAGCAGGAGATCCTCGCGCAGGCGCTGGTTCTGCTCGGTGAGCAGCTTGCGGTCGGCGAACGCCACGCTGAGCGTGCGCATGCCGGCGCTGGGCAGGTTGGCCAGCCGGTACACCGGCTCCACCACCGCCGACGCCGCATAACGCACGCGCCACAGCCAGCCGTTGCGGTGGTCGAGCACCATCAACACCATGGCCAAGGCGAGGTAGACGATCAGCCGCAGCGTGCCCGCGGCGTTGCCGGCGAACAGCGGCGAGGACTCATCGCGCGTGCGCGCCACGATTAGAGCCTGCCCATGGTCTTCGAGCGCCCCGCGCCGGGAGCTGTTTGCGCGCAGGCCAAGGAAGAGAGAGGAAGTGGACGTCGGTCCACGACCGAACGATGACGCCGGCATGCGGGCAAACAGACCCGGCCCTTCGGGTTGCCATTGAGTGGCCGCCATGCGGCAGCGCGCGGCTTGGCCTGCCAGCCAGGCAGGCCCGCGCCACGCCCTACCACCTGACAGCCACTCAATGACAACGCGGGGCACTCGAAGGCCACGGGCAGGCTCTCGCCTTACTCGGGCGCGAAGAAATCGCTGCCGTGCTGGTCGATCAGCTCCAGCGCCTTGCCGCCGCCACGCGCCACGCAGGTCAGCGGATCGTCCGCCACCTGCACGTGCAGGCCGGTTTCCTCGGAGATCAGGCGGTCGAGGTCGCGCAGCAGCGCGCCGCCGCCGGTGAGCACGATGCCGCGCTCGGCCACGTCGGAGCACAGCTCCGGCGGAGTCTGCTCCAGCGCCGACTTCACCGCGGCCACGATGCCGGCCAACGGCTCGTGCAGCGCTTCGAGGATCTCGTTGGAGTTGATCGTGAACATGCGCGGCACGCCCTCGGCGAGGTTGCGGCCGGAGATCTCGATCTCCCTGACCTCGCTCTGCGGGAACGCGCAGCCGATCTCCAGCTTGATCCGCTCGGCGGTGGATTCGCCGATCAGTGTGCCGTGGTTGCGGCGCACGTAGTTGATGATCGCCTCGTCGAAACGATCGCCGCCCACACGCACCGACTGCGAGTAGACGATGCCGTTCAACGAGATCACCGCCACTTCGGAGGTGCCGCCGCCGATGTCCAGCACCATCGCGCCGCGCGCCTCGTGCACCGGGATGCCGGCGCCGATCGCGGCAGCCATCGGCTCTTCGATCAGGAACACGTCGCGGGCGCCGGCGCCCTCGGCCGATTCCTTGATCGCGCGACGCTCGACCTGGGTGGAGCCACACGGCACACAGACCAGCACGCGCGGGCTCGGCCGCAGGAAGCGCGACTTGTGCACCTGCTTGATGAAGTGCTGCAGCATCGCCTCGGTCATGGTGAAGTCGGCGATCACTCCGTCCTTCATCGGCCGCACCGTGGCGATGTTGCCGGGCGTGCGGCCCAGCATGCGCTTGGCGTCGCTGCCCACCGCCGCGATCGCGCGCGGGCCGCCCGGACCACGGTCCTGGCGCACCGCCACCACCGAGGGTTCGTTCAGCACGATGCCCTGGCCACGCACATAGATCAGCGTGTTGGCGGTGCCGAGATCGATGGAGACGTCGTTGGAAAAGATCCCGCGAAACTTCTTGAACATAGGTTCGCCGCGCGCCGGCCTGATTAAAAAATAAGCTCACCAGTCTAGTCAGCGCGCCGGCCATGCGCAACCGGAAAAACGTTAAGAAAGCCTTGTACGACGCACATTTGCCGCACATTTCGGCAATCCGGATCGCGCGCGCCGCGCCCTCCGCGGATTCGCCACGAACACCCGTTCACGATAGGATGCGAGTCTTTGGCCGGGTCTGCGGACCCGGGTTTGTCGGTCGCGTCGCGCGCGCCATCCTCACGTTCCAGGGCAATCAAGAACCATGTCTGCCGTCATCTGCGGATCGCTGGCCTACGACACCATCATGGTGTTCCAGGACCAGTTCAAGAACCACATCCTGCCCGACCAGATGCACATCCTGAATGTGTCCTTCCTGGTGCCGCGGATGCGCCGCGAGTTCGGCGGCTGCGCCGGCAACATCGCCTACAACCTCAAGCTGCTCGGCGGCGACCCGCTGCCGGTGGCCGCGGTGGGCCAGGACTTCGCGCCCTACCGCGCGCACCTGGAGAAATGCGGCATCCGGCTCGACCGCGTGCGCGTGTTCGACGACCAGTTCACCCCGCAGTGCTTCATCACCACCGACCTGGACAACAACCAGATCACCGCCTTCCACCCCGGCGCGATGTCCAGCGCGCACGACAACCACGTGCGCGACATCCCCGACATCGACATCGGCATCGTGGCCCCCGACGGCCGCGAGGCGATGCTGCAGCACGTGGACGAGTTCGCCGCGCGCGGCGTGCCCTTCATCTTCGATCCGGGCCAGGCGATGCCGCTGTTCAGCGGCGACGAGTTCCGCGCGATGATCGAAAAGTCCACCTACGTGATCGTCAACGACTACGAGTCGCAGCTGCTGCAGACGCGCACCGGCTGGAGCGCCGAGGAGATCGCCGGCCGCGTGAAGGCCTACGTGGTCACGCTGGGCCCGCGCGGCTCGCTGATCCACGCCGACGGCACCACGCACGAGATCCCGCCCGCGCACGAACGCCAGATCGTCGACCCCACCGGCTGCGGCGACGCGTACCGCGCCGGCCTGATCTTCGGCATCATGCGCGGCAAGGACTGGCCCACGGTGGGCCGCATGGCCTCGCTGATGGGCGCGCTCAAGGTCGAGCACCCCGGCACGCAGAACCAGCGCTTCGACTACGCGCAGTTCGCCGCCGCGTTCAAGGAGCAGTTCGGCTACGCGCTCGACTGACCGCACCGCCGTGTAGGAGCGCACCCTGTGCGCGATGGCTTCCGGCTTCGATCAAACACCAGAGCATTCGCGCACAGGGTGCGCTCCTACATCGGTTTTCAGCCAGGCGTGAACGCGCAGGCGGCCTGCACCGCCGCCTGCCAGCCGCGATACAGGCGCTCGCGTTCCGGCGCGGGCATGCGCGGCTCGAAGCGGCGTTCCACCTGCCACAGCTGCGCGAGCTGTTCGCGGCTCTCCCAGAAACCCAGCGCCAGCCCGGCCAGGTAGGCCGCGCCCAGCGCCGTGGTTTCCTGCACGCGCGGGCGCAGCAGCGGCACGTCCAGCAGGTCGCTCTGGAACTGCGCGATGAAGTCGTTCGCGATCGCGCCGCCGTCGCAACGCAGTTCCTTCAGCGGGATGCCCGCATCCGCCTCCATCGCCGCCAGCACGTCGCGCGACTGGTAGGCCATCGCCTCCAGCGCCGCGCGCACCAGGTGTTCGCGGCGGGTGCCGCGGGTGAGGCCGAACATCGCGCCGCGCACCTCGCTGCGCCAGTACGGCGCGCCCAGCCCCACGAAGGCCGGCACCAGGTAGACGCCGTCGCTGGAGGCCACGTTCTCGGCCAGCGCCTGCGAATCGGCGGCGGTTTCCAGCATGCGCAAGCCGTCGCGCAGCCACTGCACCACCGCGCCGGCCACGAAGATGCTGCCTTCCAGCGCGTACTCGACCTTGCCGCCGATGTCCCAGGCGATCGTGGTCAGCAGGCCGTGCCGCGACGGCACCGCCTGCGCGCCGGTGTGCATCAGCATGAAGCAGCCGGTGCCGTAGGTGTTCTTCGCCATGCCCGGCTCGAAGCAGGCCTGGCCGAACAGCGCCGCCTGCTGGTCGCCGGCGAGGCCGCCGATCGGCACCGCGGCGCCGAGGAAGCGTGCGGGATCGGTGTCGCCATAGTGCTCGCTGCACGAGCGCAGCTCGGGCAGCATCGCGCGCGGCACACCGAACAGGCGCAGCAGCTCGTCGTCCCACTCGCGCCGGTGGATGTCGTACAGCAGGGTGCGCGCGGCATTGCTGGCATCGGTAACGTGCAGGCGCCCGCCGCTGAGGTTCCACACCAGCCAGCTCTCGACTGTGCCGAACAGCAATTCGCCGCGCTCGGCCCGCGCCTGTGCGCCATCGACATGGTCGAGGATCCAGCGGATCTTGCTGGCCGAGAAATAGGCGTCGATCAGCAGGCCGGTCTTCGCGCGCACCGTAGTCTCGCCGCCGTCCGCCCGCAGGCGTTCGCAGATCGCCATGCTCTGCCGCGACTGCCACACGATCGCGTGGTGCACCGGTTGCCCGCTGCGGCGGTCCCACACCACGGTGGTCTCGCGCTGGTTGGTGATGCCGATGCCGGCCAGCTCGGCCGGCTCGACCTGGTTGCGCGTGAGCAGCTCGGTCACCGTCACCAGCACGCTGGCGAGGATCTCGCGCGGATCGTGCTCCACCCAGCCGGGCTGCGGATAGATCTGCGCGAACTCGCGCTGCGCCATGCCCGCCACGCGGCCGGCCACGTCGACCAGCATCGCCCGCGTGCTGGTGGTGCCCTGGTCCAGTGCCAGGATGTATCGCTTCGCCACGGCGGACCTCGCGTATCGACAGCTGCGCGAAGATTAGCAACGAAGCGGGCGGCACGGCTCAAGTACCGTGCAAGCGGTCATGACTGGCGGTGACGCTCCGCCGGAGGTTCCGTTCGCGCTGAGCGTAGCTTGCGGCAGCAAGCGCAATCGAAGCGCCCGCGCCAATGCCCCTTCGACTTCCTCGCTCCCCAGAGCGTGGCCATCCATGGCCACTCCCCGCGTCGGCCCTGCGGGCCTACGCTCAGGGCGAACGGAGAGAGTTCCAACCGAGATTTGCGGGCCGACGGGAGCAGCTTCGACCGCGACAGAACCCGGCTTACCAGGTGCGCACGTCCACGATGCTGGCGGTGAAGCTGCTCATGTCCGGCTGGGCGCGGAACATGCGGCCCAGGTCGAAGTTCACCGTGTCGCCGGGGGCGATGTTGGAGGTGCCGGCCGGCCAGGCCTGCTTGCTCTGTACCACGTTGCCCGAGGCGTCCTTGATCTCGATGCGGATCTGCGCGGCCGACGCGGCGGTGCAGTGGTTGACCAGCTCGCCGCGCAGGCTGAGGCGGGCGCCGGCCGCAGCGGGCTTGAAATCCTTGATCGCGAAATCGGCAGGCGCGCAGGTGGCGTGGGCGGCCAGCGGGGCCAGCAACAGGACGGCGGCGGCAACGAGGGCTTTCATGGAATCTCCGGAAACGATGGGGAGGGAACCGCCGTACGGATGCAGGCGGATGCCACCGGTATCGACCGCACTGCCCGGAGCTTTAGCGCCTCGCCATCGCCGGCTCAAGTTTCCCGTCCCGTGGCCGATGCCCCGGATACGTGCGCAATCGCGCCCAAGTGGGAGACCGAAGCTCATGAAGACATTGCTAGTTTCCACGGTCCTGTTGCTGGCTCCGCTGGCCGCTCACGCCGCCTGCTCCGCGCAGGACTTCGCGATCCAGGATTTCAAGCCGGCGCTCAACAACACCGGCATATCGACGCGTATCGCCTTGCGTGGCGAACTGGCCAACCATTGCGCCAGCGCCGCCGCCGCGCAGATCCGCGTCGAGATCAAGGACGCCTCGGGCAAGGTGCTGGAGAGCAAGCAGGCCTGGCCGGCCGGCACCTCCAACATCGCCCCCGGCGACAAGGTCGACTTCGACCTGGGCCGCATGTTCCGCTTCCGGCCCGGCATGGAATCCTTCACGGCCAGCGTGGTCGACGTGCGCACCTGGTAAGCGGCCACCTCGGCGCCAACGCGAAAGGCCCCCGCGGGGGCCTTTCGCGTTGGCGCAGCCGATCCGCCGGGCGGCCAGCCACGGCCGGGCAGGCAGAGCCGGTCGTCAGTGCAACACGAACAGCTTGTCGAAGCCGGCCACACGCAAGGTGCTGCGCAGCTCGCCGGAAGCGTTGACGATGCGGATGTCGGCGCGGTCGGCGCCGGCGTGCTCGCGCAGCAGCAACAGCATGCCCAGCGCCGAGCTGTCCATGCCGGCGACCTCGCCCAGGTCGATCACATAGCTGCGCGCGGGCTTGCCGGCGCCGAGACAGGCGTCGTGGAAGTCGCGATGGATGCTGAAGTCGAAACGCTCGCCCAGCTGCAAGGTGAGGCAATCGAGTTCGGGGTCGTGGTGGACGATCATGGTGCCATCCTCAGAAGAGTTCGATTTCGCCGGCGTCCATCGAGTTCTGCAGCGCCGGGCCGCGCGAGCGCAGGCGCGCCTTCTCGCGCTGGATCGCCAGCCGGCTGCGCACACGCTGCGAGCGCTCGGCCAGCGCATCGGCCTCCAGCGCAGTGCAGGCCAGCTCCTCGATGTCGCGGGTGCATTCGGTGGTGACGTCCTGCAGTTCGGTGAGCCGGGTGCGGGTCTGCGTGATCAGCTGGCGCAGGATGTCCTCGAACTGCAGCGAGCGCACGGTGGTGGAGACGTCGCTGCCGAGGCCGCGGCTGATCTCGACCACCTGGTCGGCCACCTTGCTGCTGCGCGCGTCGCTCTCGGTGACGTGGGCGGTCATCGCGTCGATGCCGCCCTTGGCGGACAGCGCCACGTTGAGGTCCTGCGAGGCCATCGCGCCGATCAGGCCGCGCAGCTGCTCCATCGCCGTGCGGGCGCGCTCGACGTGGCCGCCGATACGCTCGTTGAGCTGGTTGGAGTTGCTCGCCAGGTTGCGGATCTCGCCGGCCACCACCGCGAAGCCGCGGCCGGATTCGCCCGCGCGCGCCGCCTCGATCGCGGCGTTCAGCGCCAAGAGGTTGGTCTCCTCCGCGATGGTGTTGACGTTGCGCAGCAGGCCGAACACCGCGTCCATCTCCTTCGCCATGCCGTCGATGCGGTAGACGATGCGCAGGCTCTCGCGCGACATCTGCACGATCATTCCCACGAAGTGCTCCAAGAGATCTCCGGTGCGCGCGGCGAAGTCCTGCACCGACACGCCGCCGTCCTGCACGTCGATGATCTGCTTGAGCAGCGACTGCTGCAGCGCGGTCTTGTTCGACAGCCCGTCGAAACCGCCGCCCAGTTCGGACACCGCGTCGCGCAGCAGGTCCAGGCCCTGGTGCAGCTCGCGGGTGGCGTGGCCCAGCTCGTCGACCAGCGCGCTGCGCACGTCCTCCAGCGCCTCGCGCACCGGCTCGCTGCTCGCGGGCGCGGCGACGACGGGTACGGCCGGCGGTTCGGCGCGCATCGCAAAAAACCAGGCCGCGGTCAGCGCCAGCACCAGCAGCGGCGCCAGCCAGGCCGGATGCCACAGCAGGCTCAGCAGCAGGGCGACGACGCTGGCGATCCAGCCGGCCAGCGGGCGTCGGAACAGGGAGGCGGGAGTGAATGACATGATCCGTTATCCGAGCGCGGGCGCCACCGGCGCCGGGGAATGGGTATGGCGGGCGAGCGCGAGCAGGCGCGCCGCAATGTGGTCGACCGGCAGCATCTCCGGCGCGGCGCCGAGCTTCCAGGCGGCGCCGGGCATGCCCCACACCACCGAGCTGGGCTCGTCCTGCACCAGGGTGGCGGCGCCGGCCTGGCGCAGTTCGAGCAGGCCGCGTGCGCCGTCGTCGCCCATGCCGGTGAGCAGCGCAGCGATGGTGGCGGCGCCGGCACTGGCCGCCAGCGAGCGGAACAGCACGTCGACGCTGGGGCGGTGCCGGTTCACCGGCGGGCCGTCGTGCAGGCGGCAGACGTACTTCGCGCCGTCCCACATCACCAGCAGGTGGTGGCTGCCGGGCGCGATGTAGGCGTGGCCCGGCTGGATCGGCTGGCCGTCGCGCGCCTCGCACACGCGCATCGCCGAGCAGCGGTCCATGCGCGCGGCGAACGGCCCGCTGAAGGCGGCCGGGATGTGCTGGGTCACCAGGATCGGCGGCGCGTCCGGCGGCATCGCCTCCAGCACCACGCGCACCGCCTCGGTGCCGCCGGTGGAGGCGCCGATCGCGATGATCGGGCTGCCGCCGCGGCTGCCCGCGGTCTGCGAGCGCGGCAGCACCGCGTCGGCGGAGAGCCGTGGCGCCACGTCCAGCTTGCGCACCGTGGTGCGCGCGCGCGGCTTCGCCTTCGCCGCCTGCTTCACCTTGGCGCAGATCTCCAGCGCGCTGTCGCCGAAGCTGGACGCGAGGTCGCTGCTCGGCTTGGCGAGGAAATCCACCGCGCCCAGCTCCAGCGCGCGCAGCGTCACGTCGGCCCCTTCCGTGGTCAGCGACGACACCATCACCACCGGCATCGGCCGCAGCCGCATCAGGTTCTCCAGGAAGGTGAGGCCGTCCATGCGCGGCATCTCGACGTCCAGCGTGAGCACGTCGGGATCGAGCTGCTTGATCTTCTCGCGGGCGATCAGCGGGTCCGCCGCCGTGCCCACGACTTCGATGCCCGGGTCGCAGGCAAGCATGGTCGACATCAACTTGCGCACCAGGGCGGAATCGTCGACTACCAGTACGCGCACTCTTTCCATTGCTCACCTTGGCCATGCGGGCCTGTCGCCGAAGACGATGGCCCGGTCGATGCCGCGCCGGCGCCCGGCGTCAGAACAGCTCGACCTCACCCTTTATCGGATCGTTTGCCAAACGCTTGAGGTAGCCGCGCTCGTCGGCCACCAGCGCCACGTCGTCGCTGCGGCGCAGCTGGCGCACGCGCACCCGGCCGCTCTGCGGGAAGAACTGCACCTGGCGCGGATACACGTCGCCCAGATCCTCCGCCACCAGCAGCAGCCGCTCGGCGGCGAGATAGCGGCGCACGAAGTCGATGTTGCGCTGGCCCACGTCGCTCATCTGCGCCAGCACGCGGCCGCCGCCGAACACCTTCACCCTGAGGTCCGCGCGCTGCCCGCCGGCTTTCAGCACCGCGTTGATCAGCTGTTCCATCGCGTCGCTGCCGTAGCGCGCCGCGCGCCCCACGGTGGCCGACCAGCCGTCGCTGGCGCCGCGCGGCTCGGGCAGCATGAAATGGTTCATGCCGCCGATGCCGCGGACGCAGTCGTGCACGCAGGCCGCCACGCAGGAACCGAGCACGGTGCTGACCAGTTCGTCCTGCGTGCCCACGTAGAACTCGCCCGGCAGCACCTTCACCACCATGCAGTTCTGGGTGGGGTCCCAGAACCGGCGCAGGTGTTCGAAGCCGGGCATGGCCTCGGGCAGCGTGGGCGTGGCCCGGCGTTCGGCCGTGCGTGCCAGCATCAGGCGCGCTTCCGGTAGACGGTGCGGCCGATCAACTCGAAGTCGTCGTTGATGCCGTGCAGCGACTCGGAGTGGCCGAGGAACAGGTGGCCGCCCGCCGGCAACAGCGCGGCGTAGCGGCTGAACAGCCGCTGCTTGGTCGGCTGGTCGAAGTAGATCACCACGTTGCGGCAGAAGATCGCGTCGAACGGCCCGCGCATCGGCCAGTCGTGCAGCAGGTTCAGCGGCTGCACGGTCACCAGCTCGCGCAACCGCGGGTGCACGCAGGCGTAGCCTTCGTATTCGCCGGCGCCGCGCAGCAGCCAGCGGCGCCGGCGCTCCTCGCTGATGCCATCCAGCTTGTCCAGCGGATACACGCCGTTGCGCGCCGTTTCCAGCGCCTGCGGCGACAGGTCGGTGGCGAGGATCTTCGCGTCGACGCCGGTGGCGCCGTGCTTCTCCAGCGCCTCGGCCAGCACCATCGCCAGCGCATACGGCTCCTCGCCGCTGGAACAGCCGGCCGACCAGATCCGCAGCCGGTCGCCGTCGCGGCGTTTGTGCGCCAGCCACTGCGGCAGCAGCTCGCGCTCCAGCAATTCGTAGTGGTGCGGCTCGCGGAAGAACGCGGTGACGTTGGTGCTGATCGCGCTGGCCAGTTCGCCCAGCTCGCCGTTCGGATCGCTGCGCAGCAGCGCGCAATAGGCCGCGTAGTCAGGCAGGCCCAGCGCGCGCAGGCGTCGCGCCAGCCGCCCCTGCACCAGCTGGCGCTTGTGCTCGCCCAGCGCGATGCCGCAGTGCGCGTAGACGAAGTCGCGCAGGAAGCGGAACTCCGCCGCGCCGAGCAGGATCGTGCCGTCGCCCGCGGGTGCCGCATCACGCTTGATCGCAGCGGCGGCGACGGCCACGCTCAGAACTCCTTCCAGGCGCCGGCGTCCGCCGCTTCGGCGGCGACCGCGCGCGGCGGCGCCTTGCGCACGGCGGCGAACACCGCCTCGGTGGCCTTGGCCACTTCCTTCGCGCGCGCCGGCGGCACGTCCGCCGTCGCGGCATCGCCGGCGAGACGGAAGAAGCCCACCTGGCTGGTCAGGTCGCCGGCCTGCTCCTGCATGGCGCGAGCGGCGGCCGAGGCTTCCTCGACCAGCGCCGCGTTCTGCTGGGTCATCTCGTCCATTTGCATCACGGCGTTGTTGACCTGGTCGATGCCGGCCGACTGTTCCTGGCTGGCCGCGGCGATCTCGGCCACGATGTCGGTGACCTTCTTCACGCTCTCGACGATGTCGGCCAGCGCCTTGCCGGACTGGTTGACCAGCTCCGAGCCGCTGCGCACCTTCTCCTCGCTCTCCGCGATCAGGCCCTTGATCTCCTTTGCCGCGCCGGCGCTGCGCTGCGCCAGGTTGCGCACCTCGCTGGCCACCACCGCGAAGCCGCGACCCTGCTCGCCGGCGCGCGCCGCTTCCACCGCGGCATTCAGCGCCAGCAGGTTGGTCTGGAACGCGATCTCCTGGATCAAGCCCACGATGTCGCCGATCTTGCGGCTGGAGGCGTCGATCTCGGCCATCGCGACGATCGCCTTGCCGGCCACCTCGCCGCCGTGCTCGGCCTGCTCGCGGGCGCCGCGCGCCAGCTGGTTCGCGTGGCTGGCGTTCTCCGCGTTCTGCTTCACGGTGGAGGTCATCTCCTCCATCGACGAGGCGGTTTCCTCCAGGCTGGAAGCCTGTTCCTGCGTGCGCTGGCTGAGGTCGTCGTTGCCGCGCGCGATCTGCTGCGCCGCGCTCGACACCGCGTCGGAACCCTGGCGCACCTCGCCCACGATCGCCGCGAGACGCTCGTCCATCACCCGGAACGCGTCGAGCAGGCGGCCCAGCTCGTCCATCCGCTTCACCTTGATGCCGTGGCCCAGCCGGCCGTCGGCGATCGCGTGCGCCACCGTCACCAGGCGCGCCAGCGTGCCGCTGATCGAACGCACCAGCAGGGTCGCCACCAGCAGCGCGAAGATCAGACCACCGGACAGCGTGATCAGCACCAGTGCGCGCACCACGCCGTAGCGGCTGACCTGGGTGTGGTAGATCTGCTTCACCTCGTCGCCCTGCGCCCGGATCAGCTTGTCGAGCGCGTCCAGGCGCATCATCAGCGACGGGCGCACTTCCATCTCCAGCAGATCGCGGGTGCCGTCGTCATTCTGGCCGAGCGCGTCGTAGACGTCCTTCAGGCTGCTCGCGTAATCCGCGTCGGTGGCGCGATAGGCCTTGTACTTTGCCGCGATGTCCGCGCTGAGCGGCAGCGCCGACAGCTGCTTGTTGTCCGCGGCGATCTCCTTCTGGAGCTTCTGGGACTCGGCGACCTTCTGCTTCACCTGGTCGGCCTTGCCGATCACGTTGGCCGCCTCGCCCAGCACGACGAAGTTCATCAGCGACTTGGAGCGCAACTCGCCCATCAGCTGCGCCGGCACCATCGCCTCCTCGTAACTGTGGCGCATGCCCTCGTTCTGCCAGGACATCACGCCCAGGCCCACGCCGGCGCCCGCCACCAGCATGATCGCGAGCAGCGCGAAGGTGCCGATCAGGCGGGCCTTGACCGACAAGGTGGAAAACTTGGCGAAACGCGCGGTGAATTTCTTGATGTTCATCGTGATTCCCGAATCAGGCGGCAACTTCGACTTCGCGGACGGCCGGCAGCGCGGCGTCCAGCGTTTCCACGTCTTCCGGACGCATCAGCTTCTCCACGTCCAGCAGCATCACCATGCGCTCGGCATGGGTGGTCAGACCTTTGAGGTAGCGGGTGTCGACGATCGCGCCCATGTCCGGCACCGGCTTGACCGTCGCCGGGTCGATGTCGACCACGTCGGACACCGCGTCCACCACGATGCCGAACAGGCGCTCGGCCACGGCCACCACGATCATCACCGTGTTGTCGCCGTAGCTCTCGCGTTCCAGCCCGAAGCGCAGGCGCAGGTCCAGCACCGGCACGATCGCGCCGCGCAGGTTCAGCACGCCGAGCATGTACGCGGACGCCTGCGGGATGCGGGTCACCCGCGACCAGCCGCGGATCTCGCGCACCGCCAGGATGTCGACGCCGTACTCCTCGCCGGCCAGGCTGAAGGTGAGCTGCTGCACGGTGGCTGCCGTGTCCGCATGGTGTTCGTGCATGGATCGTCTACCTCGTGATGGGCGCCGCGGGGCGCCCGGCCTCGGTCTTGTATCGGCCCGGCCACGGCGGACTTGAGCGGGTTTCCATGCGCGGACCGGGAGCCAGCGGCCACGAAAAGGCCCGGGTAGCGTGGCTGCGCACGGCACACGAGCGCACCACCGGCAGGCAATGCGCGAGAACGTGGCCCGGCGACCGAGTGCCCATGCAGGTCAGGATTCATCCCGACCCTTCAGCCGGGGATGCGTTGTCGGGATGAATCCCGACCTACGGAAGGCTGCATCGAGGTTCGCTTGTGCGACGGAATCCGGATCCGGAAGCGCTCAGGCCGCCTTGCTGCGCCGTCCCAGCCGTACCACGCCGCCCACGTCGACGATCAGGGCCACCGAACCGTCGCTGACGATGGTGGCGCCCGACACGCCCTGTACCTGCTGGTAATGCTTCTCCAGCGACTTGATCACCGCCTGCTGCTGGCCCACCAGTTCGTCGACCAGCAGGCCCACGCGCTGGCCGCCGTCCTCGACCACCACCACGATGCCGCGCTCGATCGCGGTGACCGCGTCGGCGCAGCCGAAGGCGTGGTGCAGGCGGATCACCGGCAGGTATTCGTCGCGGAAGCGGAACACCTCGCCACCGCCGGCGGTGCGGCGCACGGCGTCGGCCGGCAGGCGCAGCGATTCGACGATGGAGATCAGCGGCACGATGTAGCGCTCGGCGCCCACCGTGGTGACCAGGCCGTCGATGATCGCCAGCGTCAGCGGCAGCGCGATGGTGAACACGCTGCCCTGGCCGGCCACGCTCTTCACGCCCACGCTGCCGCCGAGGTCGCGCACGTTGCGGCGCACGACGTCCATGCCCACGCCGCGGCCGGAAAGGTCGGTGGCCTGGGCCGCGGTGGAGAAGCCGGGCTGGAAGATCAGCTCGGCCACCTCGTCGTCGCTCAGCGGCTGGGCGGCCGAAACCAGCCCTCGCTCCACCGCCTTGGCGCGAATGCGTTCATGGTTCAGGCCGGCGCCGTCGTCGCTGATCCGCACGATGATGTTGCTGCCCTCGTGGTGCGCGTCGAGCGTGAGCGTGCCGGTTTCCGGCTTGCCCGCGGCGCGGCGCTGCTCCGGCATTTCCAGGCCGTGGTCGATCGCGTTGCGCACCAGGTGCACCATCGGATCGCCGATCTTCTCCAGCACGGTCTTGTCCAGCTCGGTGTGCTCGCCGTGCAGCTCCAACCGCACCTGCTTGCCGAGCTTGCGCTCGAGGTCGCGCACCAGGCGCGGGAAGCGGTTGAACACGCTGCCGATCGGCAGCATGCGGATGCGCATCACGCTGTCCTGCAGCTCGCGCGTGTTGCGCTCCAGCTGGGCCAGCCCCTCGCGCAGCCGCTCCAGCTGCGAAAGATCGAAGTGCTCGCCGATGTCGCTGAGCATGGACTGGGTGATCACCAGCTCGCCCATCATGTCGATCAGCGCATCGACCTTGTCGATGCCCACGCGGATCGAGCCGCCGTCGGCATGGCCTGCACTGCTCGCGGCGGTGGCCTCGCGTGCCGGCGCCGGCGTTTCCGCAGCTGGCGTCGCCGCTGCGACCGGCACCGGCGTCGCCACGACGGCCTCGACCGGAGCCGCAGCCAGCGGCGCGATGGCGAGTTCGCAGTCGCCGTCCAGCCAGTCGAATACGGCGTCGAGATCCGCGCGCGCCACCGCACCGTGCAGGCGCAGTTCCCAGCCGAGATGGCACTGGCCGGGATCGAGCATGGCGAAGTCCGCGGGCGCGGATTCGGTCACGAAGGCGCGCAGCACTTCCAGCCGGCCCAGCGCCTGCAATTCGTTGAATACGCGCAGGGGATCGTTGCCGGTCTGCAGCAGGTGCGGCAGCGCGACGAAGCGGATCGCCCAGCCGGTGGCCGCCGCGACTGACGCCTTCGCCGCGACGGGCGCCGTCGCGCCCGCGACCAGTTGCGCCAGCTCGGCGCGCAGCGCCTCGCTGCCGGCGTCGGCCGCGGGCTGGCCGTGGCTGGTGCGGTCCAGCATGCCGCGCAGGCAGTCGAGCGATCGCAGCAGCAGGTCGATCAGCCCGGCATCCACCGCGCGGCGTTCGCTGCGCACTTCCTCCAGCAGCGATTCGGCCACGTGGGTGAACGCGGCCATGTCGGCGAAGCCGAACGTCGCCGCGCCGCCCTTGATGGAATGCGCCGCGCGGAAGATGGTGTGCACCAGCTCGTGGTCGGTCGAGCCCGAGTCCAGCGCCAGCAGCGCCGCCTCCATCGCGTCGAGGCCTTCGCGGCTTTCCTCGAAGAAGGTCTGGTGGAACTGGCTGAGATCAACCGTGGCCATCGATGCCCCTTAACCCAGCACGCGCTTGACGGTGGCCAGCAGCTGCTCGGGGTCGAACGGCTTGACCAGCCAGCCGGTGGCGCCGGCGGCCTTGCCCTCCATCTTCTTCTCGGTGTGCGACTCGGTGGTGAGCATCAGGATCGGCACGCCCTTGTACTCGGGCTTCGCGCGCAGCGCGCGCACCATGCTGATGCCGTCCATCACCGGCATGTTGACGTCGGCCAGCACCAGGTCGAACGCGCTGCCGCCGGCTGCGTCCAGCGCCAGCTGGCCGTTCTCGGCCTCGGTCACCTCGTGGCCCGCGCCGCGCAGGGTGAAGGCCACCATGCCGCGCATCGAGGCCGAATCGTCTACCGCAAGAATCTTTGCCATGCTGCCACCTCGTTCAGGCCGGCCGGGCGGCCGGCAGTTCCAGAATCTTCGCCAGGCCCAGCAGGCCGGCTGCGTCGTTCAATGCCGCACTGCTGCCGCGCCAGGCCAACGTGCCGCCGCGCCCGTCCAGCGCGCGGCGCAGCAGCACCAGCAGCTGCAGCGCGGCGGTATCCACGCGCTCCACCTGGCTGCCGTCGAGCTCGATGGCGCCACCCGGCAAGGCCGCCACCAGTTCGGTGTGCAGCGCCGCCAGGGCGGCCATGCGGCAGTCCGGCGGCAACACCGTCGCCTCGCCGGCCGCCTGTTCGCCGTCCTGTTTCGCCGCCCGCTTGCCGGCCATGCCCATCGCTCCGTTCGCGCCCGTTGGCGCCGACTGCTGGGCTTATCGGCCGCGCTGGTGCACGCTTTAGGCCCATTTGCCGGTCCGGCGACGTCGCCTCAAGTTCGTGCGAAAACGGTCGATGTCCTTTGGGACGAGCCCGCTCTCGACACCACCATCCACGCGCAGGAATCCGCTTGATCATCCAGCCGACCAGCCTTGCCGCCCTGACCTGGGCCGGCGCCGCCTCCGGCAGCGCCGCGCCCAGCTGGCGCATCGGCAGCGTGCTGCTGGCGCGGCCGCTGGGCGTGAATGCGCAAGGCCTGCAGGTCCTGCAGATCGGCACGCTGACGGTGGAGGCCGACGTGGCGGGCGGGCAACTGCCCGCACAGTTCCAGGTGCGCGTGCTGAGCCTGGGCGCCCAGCCGCAACTGGAGATGCTCGCGCAGCCGAGCGACCCCGTGCTGCAGCGTGCCCTGCGCGAACGCCTGCCGCAGCAGAACGGTTACGCGCCGCTGCTGGCCACGCTGGACGCGCTGGCCCAGCGGCCGGTGCTGCGCCAGTTGCCGCCGGAGCTGCGCAACGCGCTCGCCCTGCTCGAACAGGCGATGCCCAGCCCGGCCGAGGTCACCCGCGGCGAAGGCCTGCGCGTGGCGATCGAACACAGCGGACTGTTCCTCGAATCCCTGCTTGCGCGTCCGCCGGGCCAGCCGGCACCCCCGCTGCAGGACGACTGGAAGGGTGCGCTGCTGCGCCTGGTCGCCTTGCTCGACCGTCGCGCGCCGGCACCGTCGACGCGGAACACCGGCGACACCGCGCCACCCATGCTGCAGCGCGGCCTGCAGGCGCAGCCGCGCGCGGCCTTGCCGCCATCGCTGCTGGCGGGCGACGAAGTGGAACCGCTGCTGGATCGCCTGCAAGGCGACGTGAAGGCCGCACTGGCGCGGGTCGAGGTGGCCCAGCTGGAGTCCGCCAGCGGCCCGCTGCCGGCGTGGATGATCGAGATTCCGCTGCACGGCGTGGACGGCCGCGACGTGCTGCAACTGCAGCTGGAATACGCCATCGACACCGGCGACGGCAGCCGCGGCTGGAACCTGGGCTTTGCGCTGGACCTGCCCGCGCTGGGCGCGGTGCAGGGCGAGCTGCAACTGCGCGAGCCGCGCCTGTCGGTGCGCCTGTGGGCCGCGCAAGCCGATACCGTGCAGCGGCTGGAGCGCCAGTTCGGCGCGCTGCGCCAGCGCCTGGCCGCCTGCGGCCTGCTGCTCGACCAGCTGAGTTGCCAATTGGGCCTGCCCGAGCCGCCGAACCGCTACAGCGCCGTGCTGCTGCAGGCCACCGCATGAACTCGCCCACTTCCCCGCCCGCGCGTCGTGTCAGCCTGCGCCTGTCCGCGCCCGGCAGCGGCGAGACGCGCGCACTACCACCCGAATCGCTGGAAAGCCTGCGCGCCCGCGCGCAGGCACTGGGTCTGCCGCTGCACTCCGATCCGCAGATCGCCGCCCTCTTGGCCGGACTGCGCCTACGTGACGACGTGCCGGTGCTGCTCTACGCCGCAGCGGCCTCGGTGCTGGCCGCGGTCTACGACGCGGCGGAAGAACAGGGCTGATTCATGCCGCCGGCGTGCGCGCCACGAGGATCAGCGCCGCCTCGTCGCACGACAGTCCAAAGCACGCGACCAGTGGTCCGGCATCCGCGTCTTCGCGCGCGAGTTGTCTGGCCAGCAAGTGAACCGGGAACCGTTCTAGGGCCTGTCCCTGATAACGCATGTCGCCTCCGGGATGCCGGATAACACGGCGATGCTGCCTGCGGCCACGCCACGCAGCCAGCAGACAAATGGTTGATATGGCGAAAGGATTCTCCGATTGACAGCCGCTGAGCAGCCCGCCACGATTCCGATTACCGCCCTCGATGTGGGGCCGAATTGTAGTTAGCACTCTAAGACATGCTTCTATCAATCACTCTTGCAGTCATCGCAGGCATTGTCTTCAATCTTAATATGTCGCTATTCAATCGCACGCGACCTATTGAGACGGATCCTCACGGCAATCCTATGGTCCGGTATTTGGCCGCGCCTTATCTCATGGCAACTTACGCGTTAGTCTTTTCGGCTGTCGGCGTCTACGAGTGGTTCGACCCACTCAACCATCACTACTCAGGTAATCTGCTCATACTTTCCTACACGCCCATAGCTATAGGCATGTTCGTCTTTTGCGTAGCAGCGTACTTTTTTAACTTTAAAGCCACGCTGTATCAGGCTACCCTTGAGGTGCGCCGCTGGCCTTTCGGGTGTACGACCTTTGAACTGAATGCGCTCGAAACAATTGAGAGCAAAGGTAGGGGCGAAGTCTTGAGATTTTCGGGCAATAAGAAATTTGTCATTTACAAAAACTATTCTGGGCGTGATCACTTTTTGTCGGCGCTTAGTGCTAGCAATTCGTCCAAGCGGACGCGCGAAAAGCCGCGTGCCGCTTAACTCAAGCGTTAGGTGCTCATGACGGCCTTACTTTCCGCTTTGCTTTCAACAGCCTTGGCAGGCGCGCCTGCCTGCGTGCCTCCAAGAATTGGTGAGACCGTGACAGTGCCCACCGAACAGACGGCTATTTCTTTAACGAAGGCGCTCTTCGTGAAAAGGTACGGCACCTCTGAGGTTCAACGCTATGAGCCATATCACGCGGCGCTTACATCCGGTATCTGGCATGTATATGGCACTTTTCCGTCGAACATGGCTGGCGGTACGCCCGAAGCCAATGTCTGTCAAAAAACGGGTGCGGTTCTTGGTTTGTGGCACGGCAAGTAGCACCTAACTACTCCATAGGAAACTTCCCCGTCATTCAAACCGCTTCTGCCCTGTTGCCTTTGCTCTTGCTTCTGCGCGCAGGAGCGCGCTGCTTTTCGGGGCCCCTATGCGGCGGTGAGGCGTGGACGATCAGGCCGCGCAGCGGGCGTTGCCATGGAGGGCAACGCCTTTTCGCGCGGACAGGAGTCCGCTCGAAAAGCCCGGCCACGACTCATGGACTCGGAGGGCAGGATGCCCGGAGAGCGTCGCATCGGGGTGTCGTTTCCTCTTGGTTACTTCTCCTTTGGACAAGCAAAGGAGAAGTAACTCGGGCGCCGGCAGGCGCTCGAAACGCTTTGATGCCCATGCTGCGTGGGAAGCAAAAGCCCCTCTCCCCCAACCCCTCTTCCTCGCTCCTCAAAGCAGGGCCATCCATGGCCATTCCCCGCGTCCACAAGTGGGCGAGGGGAGGAAGTGCATCGCGGACGCCGCCTCGTCGTCAACATCAAGGACGACGACACGCACTGGGAAATCTTGAACCGACTCTTACACGACCGGCACGCGCATAGCGAGGATCAGCGTCGCCTCGTCGCGCGACAGCCCACAACATGCCACCAGCTGCTCGACATCCGCACCTTCGCGCGCGAGTTGCTTGGCCAGCTCCCACGAGCGTCCGGGCGAGGCCGGTCGTTCCACCTGGCCGAGTTGCCGTTCGAGCCGGCCCAGCGCGGTCACCAGCATCGAAGTCGGCACGTCGGTACTGGTGCCGGCGGCGTTCTGCCACAACGCATCGACGCGTTGATGCAGCCGACGGGACTGCCGCCACAGTCGCAGCAGCAGGAGGGTCTGGCCGGTGGCCAGCAGGAGCAGCGCGAGCACGCCCAGTTCAAGCCACATCGTCGTCTCCTTCCAGCCGGTACAGCCGGCGCGCGTCGAGCAGGGCCACGAAGCCGTCCCGCCAGGGCAGCACGCCGCTGACCGGATCGTCGTCGCGGCTGGCCCGGCCCGGCGGCGGCGGTGCGATCTCCAGGCCGTCGCGGTCGATCAGTTCGCCGACCGCGTCGACCTTGAGGCCGAGCGAGTGGCCGGCATGCGCCAGCATCACGATGCGCACCGCGAGCGGATCGGCGGCGGGCTCTGCCGGCAGGCCCAGCCGACGGCGGCCGTCCATCACCGGCACGATGCGCCCGCGCAGGTGGCGCACGCCGAGCAGGTCGGCGGCGGCACCGGGCACCGGGGTCAGTTCCTCCTCGCGGATCACCTCGCTGACGTCGGCCAGCCGCGCGGCGTACAGCTGCGCACCGATGCGGAACGACAGCCAGTGGCGATCCGCTCCGGCGTGGTCGGAAGCATGGCTGTTCATGGCGTAGCCCTGGCCTGGATCGCGCTACCGGATGCGCTGTCCGAGGGGATGGTGGCGGCCGGCACTTCCGCGTGAGCCGTGGCGGCCGGCGCTTCGGCCGGCGCACCCTTCCCCGCCGCTGCCGGCCGCAAGGGCTCGATCACCTGCACGGTGGGCAACATGCCCGGCGCGGTCGCTTCGGCGATGCCGGGTTGCCGGTCGAGTTCGCCGATGGTGCTGCGCTCGCGCTGCGGCGCCGAGCCCTCGCCCATCACCACCACCAGCACGCGGCGGTTCTCGTTGCGGCCTTCCACGGTGTCGTTGTCGGCCACCGGATGCATCTCGCCCCAGCCGATGATGCCGAGCCGGTCCGGCACGATGCCGTTGTTGACGAACAGCCGCGCCACGCTGCCGGCACGCGCGGCCGAGAGTTCCCAGTTCGAGGGATACAGCGCGGTGTTGATCGGCACGTCGTCGGTGAAGCCTTCGACCCGCAACGGATTGGCGAAGCCCGCCAGCACCGCGGCGAGATTGTGCAGCACGCCCTGCGCCGGCACGGACAGCTGCGCCACGCCACTGGGGAACAGGATGTCGGTGCGGATCTCGATCTCCAGCCACTGCCCGTTGTTGCGCACCACCACCTGCTTGCGGTCGATCAGCGCCTGCAGCGCCTTGCGCACATCGGCCTCGATGCGCTTGAGGTTGGCCGGTGGCGTGGTCTGGTGCGCAATGTCACGGCCGTTGCCGCCCTGCAGCGCCACCGGATGCGGCGGGATCGGCACGGCGATCGGCACCGCCGCGGAACCCGCCTGCCCGGCCGGCGTGGCGATCGCGGGGTTGACGTTGTGCGGCCGCACGCGGGTCGGCGGCAGTGGTGCGACCGCGTGGCTGGAGCCGTTGAACGCCTCGATCAGCGATTCGGACATCACGCGGAACTTGCCCTCGTTGACCACCGAGACCGCGTACATCACCACGAAGAACGCCAGCAGCAGGGTCATCAGGTCGGCATAGGGAATCGCCCACGCCTCGTGGTTCACGTGGTCCTCGTGCTTGTGCCGCCTCATGCCACGTAACCCTGCAGGCGCGACTCGATCTGGCGCGGGTTGTCGCCCTGGGCGATCGATACCAGGCCCTCGATCAAGATCTCGCGCATCCGCGTCTGCTTGTTGATCAGGCCCTTCAGCCGCGCCGCCATCGGCAGCATGAACAGGTTCGCCAGCGCCACGCCGTAGATGGTGGCGACGAAGGCCGCCGCGATGCCGTGGCCGAGCTTGGACGGGTCCGCGAGGTTCTGCATCACCGCCATCAGGCCCATCACCGCGCCGATGATGCCCAGCGTGGGCGAGTAGATGCCGGCGTTCTCGTACACCTTGGCGCCGGCCAGGTCGGTGGCCTCGCGGGTTTCCAGGTCCACCTCCAGCACGCCGCGGATCGCCTCCGGCTCGCCGCCGTCGACCAGCAGCTGCAGGCCCTTCTTCACGAACGGGTCAGACTCGGACTCGATCTGCGGCTCCAGGCCCAGCAGGCCCTGCCGGCGCGAGATCTCGCTCCAGCCCACGATGCGGCTGATCAGGTCGTCCGGCCGGTGTTGCGGTGGCTTGAAGACCATCGCCATCATCTTCAGCGCGCGCTTGAGCACCTTGCCCTGGTTCTGCACCAGCAATGCCGCCAGCGTGCCGATGAACACGATCACGAACGCGGCGGGGTTCCACAGCGCGTCGACCGTGGAGCCCTTGAGGATGGTGCCGACGATGATGACCACGAAGGCCAGGATCGTGCCGATGATGCTGATCAGATCCATGATGTTAGAGCCTGTTTACGATCCCCAAGCGCCCCGCGCCGGGAGCTGTTTGCGCGCAGGCCAAGGAAGAACGAAGGCACGCGGGGAGGCGCCATGGATGGCGCCGGCTTTGAGGAGCGAGGAGTGGACGTCCGTCCACGACTGAGTGATGACGCAGGCATGCGGGCAAACAGGCCCGGCCCTGCGGGTTGCCATCGAGTGGCCGCCATGCGGCAGCGCGCGACTTGGCCTGCCAGCCAGGCAGGCGCTGCGCCACGCCCTACCGCATGGCGGCCACTCGATGACAACGCGGGGTGCTTGGGGATCATAAACAGGCTCTTAGCCGGTCTGCGCGAGGGGGAGAGGAGACGGCGCGGCATCGTCGGCGAGACCGGCCAGCTCCATCACCAGCGCCAGCCGGCCGTCGCCGGTGACGGTGGCGCCGGCGACGCCGGGCACGTCGGCGAACAGGTGGCCGAGCGGCTTGACGATGACGTCCTCGCGGCCGAGCACCTCGTGCACCAGGCAGCCCAGCCGCTGGTGGCCGATGTGCAGCACCGCCACGTGGCGCACCGGCTCGGCCGCCACGCCGGCCCAGTCGACCAGGTCGACCAGCGGCAGCGCACGGCCGCGGTGACGCGCGACCAGGCGGCCGTCGAGCAGGCAGTCCTGGCCCGCGGCCAGTTCGAACACTTCTTCCACGTTGCCCAGCGGCAGCGCCAACAGACGCTGACCCACACGCACCATCAGCACGCGCAGCACCGCCAGGGTGAGCGGCACGGCGAGTTCCAGCTCGCTGCCGTGGCCGAGGCGCGAATGCACGGCCAGCGTGCCACCCAGCTCGGTGATGCGGGTCTTCACCACGTCCATGCCGACGCCGCGGCCGGAGACATCCGACACCGTGGCGGCGGTGCTGAAGCCGGGGCGGAAGATCAGTTCGTAGCACTCGGCTTCGGAAAGCCGCGCGGCCTGCGCCGCGTCGATCACGCCCTTCTCCACCGCCTTGCGACGGAGGATTTCCGGGTCCATGCCGCGGCCGTCGTCGCTCACCGTGATCACGATGCGCTCGCCGCGCTGGCTGGCCGACAGCACCACGCGGCCCTTGCGCGGCTTGCCGCCCTGCTCGCGCAGGTCCGGCGCTTCCACGCCGTGGTCGAGCGCGTTGCGCAGCAGGTGGATCAGCGGATCGGCGAGCGCCTCGACCAGGCTGCGGTCGAGATCGGTGCCCTCGCCTTCCAGCACCAGTTCCACTTCCTTGCCGAGCTGGCGGGCGAGGTCGCGCACGATGCGCGGGAAGCGCTGGAACAGCCGGCCCACCGGCTGCATGCGCATGCCCATCACCGCGCCCTGCAACTCGTCGGTGATGCGGTCCAGTTCGCCGGCCGCGGCGGCCAGCGTCTCGCTGCCGTGACGCGCGGCGAGGCTGAGCAGGCGGTTGCGCGCCAGCACCAGTTCGCCGGCGTGGTTGACCAGCAGGTCCAGCCGCGCGGTGTCCACGCGCACCGTGGTCTCGGCGGCCGGCGCGGCGTGGCGCGCGGCGGGCGCAGGCGCGGCAGCGGGCGCAGATGCGGGTGCCGCGATTGGCGCGGCAGCGATACCGGGCTGGCCGCCCGCGTCTTGCAAGCCGGGCTGGCCGCCCTTGCCGTGCAGCGTGTCCAGCAGCGCCTCGAATTCGTCGTCGTCGATCGTTGCGTCCGGTGCCGGCGCGGGCGGCAGGACGGTCGGCGCTACCGTGCCCGGCGCGGCGGTGCCGTACAGGCTGTCGAGCAGCGCCTCGAACTCGCTGTCGTCGATGGCGCCGCCCGCCGGTTCGGGCGACGGCGCAGGTACAGGCGCCGGTGCAGGTGCGGCGACGGCGGCGGGCTTGCCGCCACGCGGCAGCAGCGCCTGCAGCAGTTCGGCGGGCGGCATCGCCAGCGACGTGCCGGCGCCGAGCGCGGCCATCATCTCGACCAGCCGGTCCAGCGTCTGCAGCAGCGCGTCCATGTAGCTGGCGTCGAGCCGCACGGCGCCGTTGCGGGCCAGGTTGAGCAGGTCCTCGGCGTGGTGGCACAGCTGCACCATCGGTTCCAGCGCGAGGAAGCCCGCGCCGCCCTTGACGGTGTGGAAGGCGCGGAACACGGCATTCAGCAGCTCGCCGTCGTCCGGCGCCGCTTCCAACCCGACCAGCTGCTCACCCAGCCGCTCGACGAGTTCGCCGGCCTCGACCAGGAAGTCCTGGCGCAGCTCATTGTCGAAATCCGCGTTCACCTAGAACCCGAATTCGCTGAGCAGCCGGTCGGCATCCTCCTGGCTGGTCACCTTGGCCACGTCGACCGGCGCCTCGACGCCGGCCAGCGCGCCGGTGAGGCGCACCAGTTCCAGCAGCGAGGATTCCACCGTGCCGATGAAGCTGGCGACCTTCTTGATGCGCTGGCCGGTGAGGTCCTGCCAGGACTGCGCCACCACCATGTCGCCGAGACCGGCGCGGCAGCTGTCGGCGAACGTGGCGGCTTCGCGCGCCAGCGCGGCGGCGGGTTCGTCGCCCTCGGCCTGCTGCAGCACGTCCCAGGCATTGCGCGCCAGCGACTCGGCCTGCGGTCGCAGGCGCTCGGCGAAGTCGATGCTGCGGTTGGCAGCGTTCGCGCTCATTTCCAGCACGTCCTGCAGGTGCTGGCGCGCGTCGGCCACGATGCCGGGCACGCCTTCCTGCGCCAGCTCGCCGCCGAGGCGGCGCACGGCGTCGTGCAGTTCGCGGGCGAGCTGGCCCAGCGCACGGAACAGGTGCTGCTCGCGCTGGCGCACCATCGTGTCCAGCGCGTGCTCGAACGCGGAGCCTTCCGGGCTGTTCAGCAGATCGCGCAACTCGGGCGGCAGGCTGTCGTCGACGGCGAGGGGTAGGACGGCATTCATGCGCTGGCTCCGCTGGCGGCGATCCGTTCGAAGATCTTGGTGAGTTTTTCCCTGAGCGTGACCGCGGTGAACGGCTTGACGACGTAGCCGTTCACGCCGGCCTGGGCGGCGGCGATGATCTGGTCGCGGTTGTTCTCGGCGGTGACCATCAGCACCGGCAAGCCCTTCAGCGCAGCCTCGGCGCGGATCGCGCGCAGCAGGTCGATGCCGGTCATGTTCGGCATGTTCCAGTCGGTCACCACCAGGTCGAACGGCTGGCTGCGCAGCATGATCATGGCGTTCTCGCCGTCGTCGGCTTCCTGGATCAGCGTGTTGGTGAAGCCCAGCTCGACCAGCAGGTTCCTGACGATGCGCCGCATGGTGGAGAAGTCGTCCACCACCAGGATTTTCATGTTCTTGTCCAAACGTCTGCTCCGGGTGCAATGGGCCGCATGTGGCCCCGGGGATGGTGGGATGGCGTGGACTCAGTCGCGCCAGCCGGCCAGCTGCGCGCGCAGCCGGATCACGGCCTGGCCGTGGATCTGGCACACGCGCGACTCGCTGACGCCGAGCACGGCACCGATTTCCTTGAGGTTCAATTCCTGTTCGTAGTACAGCGACATCACCAGCTGCTCGCGCTCGGGCAGCGCGCCGATCGCCTCGACCAGCGCCGCGCGCATGCCGTGGTGCTCGATGCCTTCGTCCGGGCCGAGGCTGTTCTCGTCGGCCACGTCGAGCACGCCGGTGTCCTCGCCGTCGTCCGAGGAGGTGAGGCTGAGCAGGCGCGAGGAGGTCGCGTCGGCGAGCACCTGGTGGTATTCCTCCGCGCTCATGCCGAGCCGGCGCATCACTTCGGCGTCGTCCGCCACGGCGCCGGTCTCGGCCTCGATCTGGCGGATCGTCTCGGCCACTTCGCGGGTCTTGCGGTGCACCGAGCGCGGCGTCCAGTCGGCGCGGCGCAGCTCGTCCAGCATCGCGCCACGGATGCGGATGCCCGCAAACGTCTCGAAGCTGGCGCCCTTGTCGTGGGCAAAGTGGCGCGCTGCCTCCAGCAAACCGATCATTCCCGCCTGGATCAGGTCGCCCACGTCGACGCTGGCCGGCAACCGCCCCATCAGGTGATAGGCGATCCGCCGGACCAGCGGCGCGTGCCGACGTACCAGTTCGTCGGCACTCTCGCGGGAGAGTTGCAGATATTCCGAAGCCGCGTTCATCCCGGCATACCCCCGGCCGGAGCCGGCCGGCCACCGAAGAAGGAGATACGGTCGAGACCCGCATGCTCGGGCTCGATCCACTTATCGACCGCACCGGCCAGTTTCTTGAATGCCCGCGCCGACGGGCTGGACGGCCACAGCTCGACCACCGCGGCCTGGCGCCGGATCGCCTGGCGCAGGCGCTCGTCGTGCGGCACCCAGCCGCTGAATTCGATCGCCACGTCGAGGAAGCGGTCGCTGACCCGCGCCAGCTTCTGGTGCAGTTGCCGCGCCTCGCCCTCGTTGCGCGCCATGCTGGCGACCATGCGCAGGCGGCGCACGCCGAAGTCGCGGCTGAGCACCTTGGCCAGGCCGTAGGCGTCGGTCAGCGAGGCCGGCTCGTCGCACACCACCAGGATCACCTCGGCGGCGGCGGCGGCGAACATCGTCACGCTGTCGGACAGGCCCGCGGCGGTATCCACCAGCAGGTACTCGGGCGGCCGCGCCAGTTCGTCGAAGGCGCGGATGATCGCGGCCAGTTCGTTGTTGCCCAGCTGCGCCAGCCGACGTGCGCCGGAACCGGCCGGCACCACCTGCAGGCCGCAGGCCGCGGGCAGCAGCAGTTCCTGCAGCGTGCATTCGCCGTCGAGCAGGTGGCCGATGTGGCGCGACGGCGCGAGGCCGAGCATCACGTCGACGTTGGCCAGCCCGGTGTCGGCATCCAGCAGCATCACCTCGCGGCCGGCGCCGGCCAGCGCCACGCCAAGGTTCACCGCCAGCGTGCTCTTGCCCACGCCGCCCTTGCCGCCGGCCACCGCGATCGTCTGGCAGTGCCGGCGCGCGCCCGCCACCGCGGACAGCAAGCCGTCGGCCTGGTGGCCGGCGCCCGCCTCCGCGACGGGGCGGCCGACCATCGCCGCCAGCATCTGCCGCAGTCCCGCCGCCTGGTTCATCGCGAGCACCCCGTTCATGCCTGCGCCACGGCGAGGCCGAAGCGCTCGGCCATCAGGTCGTCGTCGGGAAGCTCGCTCTTGAGGGACTGCGCGGCGCGGCACACCAGCACGCGCGCGTCGGCGGTGGCGATGTCCTCGGGCACGCGCTGGCCGTCGGTGACGTAGTCCAGCGGCAGGCGGTTGCGGATCAGCACCGACAGCGCGCCGCCCAGCTTCGGCGCTTCGTCCAGTTTGGTCAGGATGCAGGCATGCGGCTTCAGCGCGCGGTAGGCACGCACCGCGTCCTCCAGCGAGGAAGTCTGCGCGTTGGCCGCCAGCACCAGGCAGGAGCGCAGCTCGCCGGTGTCGGCGAGGATCTCCAGCTGCTGCGCCAGCCGCGGGTCGCTGCCGGCCATGCCGGCGGTGTCGATCAGCACGGTGTGGCGGCCCTGCAGCATCTCCAGCACCTTGCCCAGGCTGCGCGCGTCGTAGGCGGGATAGACCTGCACGCCGAGCAGGCGCCCGTAGTGCTCCAGCTGCGCGGCGGCACCGATGCGGTAATGGTCGGTACTGACCAGCGCCACGCGCCCGGCGCCGTGACGCATCACCGCTCTCGCAGCGAGTTTCGCAATGGTCGTGGTCTTGCCCACGCCGGTGGGGCCGACCAGGGCGACCACGCCGCGGTCGTCGTCGCACAGCTGGCGGCCGCTCACCGCGAGGCTGCGGCTGAGCATGCCCAGCGGCAGGTAGCGCGCCTGGTCGGCGTTGAGCTGTTCCGGCAGCTCGGCCACCAGGGTGCGCGCCACGTCGGCCTCGATGCCGAGCCGGGTCAGCTCGCGCAGGATGCGTGCGCGCAGCGGCTGGCGTCGCTCCATGTCGTTCCACGCGAGGCTGGACAGCTGCAGCTCCAGCATCGCGCGCAGGTCGCCCAGCTCGCTGCGCAACTGTGCGGTGTCGCGCGCGGCGCGCTCCATCAGCGGATGCATCGCCGGTGGTTCCGCCGCGACCGCGGCGGCCGGCGCGGCGACGGTATGCAGGCGACGCGGCGCGGGCGGCGGCGGCACCGCCGGCTTCGCGGGGGCGACCGGCGCCGACGCCTGTGCCGTAGCCGCAAGCGGCGCCGGCTCGGCCTTCGCTTCCTTCGCCTCCGGTGCGGACGGCGGCGGCGCGGCGGGCGCGCCGTGCCGGGCGGCCTCGCGCACCAGCGCCTCGTCGTAGTCGATCGCGGCGATCACCTCGATGCCGTCGTCCATCCGGCGCGTGGACAGGATCACCGCATCCGGCCCCTGCTCCTCGCGCACCTCGCGCATCGCCTGGCGCATGTCGGGCGCCACGAAACGTTTGATCTTCATGCGTGCTTGCTCCGCGAACGGAATCCGGAAGTCGCGATCGGTGATCCGTCATCAGCCGGGACGCCGCAAATTCGCCGCGCCGACCGCCTTTCCGAATTCCGCATGCCGATATCCAAGTCCCTGCTCCTCAACGCCCCAAGGCCTGCACCAGTCGCACCCGACGGTTGTCGGGCACCTCGTTGTAGGCGAGCACGTGCAGGTTTTGTGCCACGTGCCGGGTGAAGCGCGCGAGCCACGACCGCAGCAGCGGCGCGACCAGCAGCACCGCGGGTTCACCGCTCATTTCCTGGCGCCGCGCGGCCTCGGCCACGCTCTGCTGCAGGCGGTCGGCGAGGCCCGGCTCCACCGCGGCGCCCGCCACGCCGCCGGACATCGAGCCGAGCAGGATCTGCTCCAGCTCCGGCGCCAGCGTGATGACGGGGACCTCGGTGCCCAGCCCGGCGATCTCCTGCACGATCTGCCGGCCCAGCGCCACGCGCACGGCGGAGGTGAGGACGCCGGGATCCTGACTCTGCGCCGCGTGCTCCGCCAAGGATTCGACGATGCCGCGCATGTTGCGGATCGGCACCCGCTCGGCCAGCAGGTTCTGCAGCACCTTCACCACCACGCCCAGGGTCAGGCGCTTGGGCACCAGATCCTCGACCAGCTTCGGCGCGCCCTGCGCGAGGCGGTCGAGCAGTTGCTGCACGTCCTGGTGGCTGAGCAGTTCGTGCGCGTGGCCTTGCAGGATGTGCGAGAGATGGGTGGCGATCACCGTGGCCGGGTCGACCATGGTGTAACCGTAGCCCTGCGCCAGCTCGCGCTGGCCCGGCTCGATCCACACCGCTTCCAGGCCGAACGCCGGGTCCTGGGTGGCGATGCCCGGCACCGTGCCGTGCACCTGGCCGGGGTTGATCGCGAGCAGGCGCTCGGTGTGCACCTCGGCCTCGCCCATCGGCACGCCCATCAGCATGATGCGGTAGGTGTTGGGGCCGAGGTCGAGGTTGTCGCGGATGTGCACCGCGGGAATCAGGAAGCCCAGCTCCTGCGACAGCTTGCGGCGCACCGACTTGATCCGCCCCATCAGCTCGCCGCCCTGGTGCTGGTCCACCAGCGGGATCAGCCGGTAGCCCACTTCCAGGCCCAGCGGATCGACCGTGGTGACGTCCTCCCAGCCCAGCTCCACGCGCTCGGCCGGCGCTGCTGGCGCCGGCGTCGCCGCGGTGTCGGCGGCGAGCTGCTCGCGCGTCTCGCGCTGGCGCTTGAACAGCAGCCACGCCGCACCGCCGCACACGCCGCCCAGCAGCAGGAAGGCGAGGTTCGGCATGCCGGGGATCAGCCCCATCACGCCCAGCACCACCGCCGCCACCGCCAGCGCGCGCGGCTGGCCGAACACCTGGCCGGCGAGCTGGCGGCCCATGTCCTGCGCGCGCGAGACGCGGGTGACGATGATCGCGGTGGCCACCGACAGCATCAGCGCCGGCACCTGCGCCACCAGGCCATCGCCGATGGTCAGCAAGGTATAGGTCTTGGCCGCCTCGCCGGCCGACAGGCCGTGCTGCATCACGCCGACGAAGAAGCCGCCGACGATGTTGATGATGAGGATCAGGATGCCCGCGGTGGCGTCGCCGCGCACGAACTTCGAGGCGCCGTCCATCGAGCCGTAGAAGTCCGCTTCCTCGCGCACTTCCTGGCGCCGTTCCCGGGCCTGTTCCTGGGTCAGCAGGCCGGCGTTGAGGTCGGCGTCGATCGCCATCTGCTTGCCGGGCATCGCGTCCAGGGTGAAGCGCGCGGTGACCTCGGACACGCGGGTGGCGCCCTTGGTGACCACCACGAAGTTGATGATGGTGATGATCGCGAACACCACCAGGCCCACCGCGAAGTTGCCGCCGATCACGAACTCGCCGAATGCCTCGATCACCTTGCCAGCGGCGCCGGGGCCGTCGTGGCCGTGCAGCAGCACCACACGGGTGGAGGCGATGTTCAGCGCGAGGCGCAGCAGCGTCGCCATCAGCACCACGGTGGGAAACGCGGCGAATTCCAGCGGCCGCATCACGTAGACCACCGCCAGCAGGATCACCAGCGACAGCGCGATGTTGAAGCTGAACAGCATGTCGAGCAGGAACGGCGGCAGCGGCAACATCATCATCGCCAGCATCACCAGCATCATCACCGGCGCGCCGACGCCCCGTCGCGCCAGCTGCTTGAAATTGCCCAGTACCTGCGTGCCCGTCATGGATTTGACTCGTATTCGATCAGCGATAAGGACCCATCAGGTCGGGATCGACCTCGGGGTTCGGCACGGCCGGCGGCGCCTCGCCCTGCGCCGCAGCCTGCTTCAGCTGGTAGACGTAGACGAGCACCTGGGCCACCGCCACGTACAGCGCAGCGGGGATTTCCTGGCCAAGCCTCGTGCTTGCATACAAGGCGCGTGCCAGCGGCGGCGCCTCGACCAGCGGAATGCGATGGCTGCCCGCCACCAGGCGGATCTGCTGGGCCAGCACGTCGACGCCCTTGGCGATCACCCGCGGCGCGCCCATGCGGCCGTCGTCGTATTTCAGCGCGACGGCGAAGTGGGTGGGATTGACCACCACCACGTCGGCCTTGGGCAGTTCCTCCATCATGCGGCGGCGCGCCTGCGCCATCTGCACCTGGCGAATGCGGCCCTTCATCTCGGGGCTGCCCTCGCTCTCCTTCATCTCGTCCTTGATCTCCTGCCGGCTCATGCGCAGCTTCTTGGTGTGGTCGTACTTCTGGTACAGCGCGTCGAGGCCGCCGATCAGCGCCAGGATGCTGCCGAACCACAGTGCGGCCTGGCCCAGCAGGCCCAGCGCCTGCGCGATGCCCGCGCTCACCGCGCCGCGCCCGGTGGCCTGCAGCGCGCCCTGCCAGTGGCGCAGCAGCAGCGCCAGCACGGCGCCGATGAACAGCAGCTTCAAGAGCGCCTTGCCCAGTTCCACGAGGCCGCGCAGCGCGAAGATGCGGCCCAGGCCCTTGATCGGGTCCAGCCGCTCGAACTTCGGCTCCAGCGCCTTGCCGCTGAAGTTCAGCCCGCCCAGCAGCAGCGGCGCCGCGAACGCGGCCAGCAGCGTGGCCAGCGCCACCGGCGCGAACAGCGCCAGCGCCTCGCGCAGCGCCGCGTGCAGCACGCGCCCCGGCAACGCGTCGGAGAACAACGCCTCGCGCGAATAGCCCAGGCCGAACCCGAATATCCGCCGCGCGTGCTCGAACGCCGCCGGCCCGCCGGCCATCAGCGCCGCCACGCCGGCCAGCACCACCGCCGCACCGCTGAGGTCGCGCGATCGCGGGACTTCGCCTTTCTCGCGCGATTCCTTGAGCCGTTTTTCTGTCGGCTGTTCGGTTTTTTCCTGGTCGCTGTCGTCGCTCATCGCTCAGCCGCCGAGCAGATGACGCATCAAGGTCCACGCATCGCCCTGCAAGGAGTCGAACGCGCCCGGCAGGCTGCGCAGGGAGAGCCACAGCGCGATGAAACCCAGCGACACGGTGATCGGGAAACCCACCGCGAACAGGTTCATCGACGGCGCCGCACGGCTGATCGCCGCGAAGCCGATGTTCACCACCAGCAGCGAAGTCATCGCCGGCAGCGCCACGCGCACCGCGCCGCCGAACAGCTGCACGCCGAACGCCAGCACCGCGTGCAGCCCGTTCGCGTCGAGCGCGGGGCCGCCCGGCGGCAGGCTGCCGAAGCTGTCGGCGAGCAGCGCGATCAGGCGCAGATGGCCGTCCATCGCCAGGAACAACAAGGTCACCAGCACCAGGTAGAACTGGCCCAGCACGTTCGCGCTGCCACCGGCCTGCGGATCGACCACCTCGGCGAAACCCAGGCTCATGCTCTGCCCCACCAGGCCGCCGCCGAACTGCACCGCGTCGAACACCAGCTTCAGCACGAAGCCCGTCGCCGCGCCGATCGCCAGCTGCCCCGCCAGCCCCAGCATGCCGGCCGCGCCGAGCACATCGGGCGGCGCCGCGTGCGCGAGCGGCGCCAGCACCAGGCTGAGCACCACCACCACGCCCAGCCGCACCCGCATCGGGATCACCGAGGCGCCGAACACCGGCGCCAGCAGGCACAGCCCACTCACCCGCGCCAGCGCCCACAGGAAGCGATCCAGCCACGGCAGCAGCCAGGCCACGTCCAGCGTCATCACCGGATCACCCCCGGCAGGCTCTCGATCAGCTGCGTGGTGTAGTGCACCAGCAGGCGCAGCATCCACGGCCCCGCGATCAGCGCCACCAGCGCCATCGCGATCAGCTTGGGGATGAACGACAGCGTCATCTCGTTGATCTGCGTGGCCGCCTGGATCACGCCGATCAAGAGGCCCACCGCCAGCGCGGTGAGCAGCAGCGGCGCGGCCACCAGCATCGCCACGTAGAGGGCGTGCTGGCCGATTTCCATGATGGATTCGGGGGTCATGGGCAGCCTCCCGCATGGCGAACGACGAAGAGTTCGCGTTCTCCCGCACCTGTAGGAGCGCACCTTGTGCGCGACGTTCTTGCTCCATTCAAGGTCAGGAGCTTTCGTGCGCCTGCGGCGCCCGAGTCACTTTTCTCTTGCGTGGCCAAGAGAAAAGTAACCCAAAGAGAAGGCCACCCCGGTTGGCGCTTGCCGGGCGTCCTGCCCGGCAAGTCCGTGAGGCGGGGCCGGGCTTTTCGAGCGGGCTCCTGCCCGCGCGAAAAGGCGTTGCCCTCCATGGCAACGCCCGCTGCGCGGCCTCCTCGTCCCCACCTCACCGCCGCCCAGGGGCCCCGGAAAAGCAGGCGCGCATCGTGCGCGCCAGAAGCAAGAGCACCGCGAACTGCAACGCCCTTGCTTTTGCTGTGGCTTCTGCGCGCAGGAGCGCGCTGCTCTGCCGGGGCCCCTATGGCGCGGCGGGCGGGTGGAGGAAAGTCCGTCAGGATGGCTCGCAGGGATGCGAGCCAGTTTTTCGCCGGCACATGGATGTGCCGTCGAAAAACCCCGTAACCCGCCCGCGCACCCGCAGGGCAGGATGCCCGGAGGGCGCGCCATCGGGGTGTCGTTTTCTCTTGGCTACTTCTCTTTTGGACAAGCAAAAGAGAAGTAGCTCGGGCGCCGACAGGCGCACGAAACTGCTTTGTCGCTGGCGATGACACACAAACAAAGGCCCCTCTCCCCCACCCCTCTCCCGCAAGCGGGAGAGGGAAGATGCAGGGGGTCGCGAGCACCCGCCCCTCACTCCAACCCTCCCCCCGAAGGGGAGAGGGAGTGAACGCCAGTGGCGCGTCACATGCGGCGCTCACGTGTAGAAGCTCCCGGCCAGGGTCCCCAGCAGCAGCGTCCACCCGTCCACCAGCACGAACAGCATGATCTTGAACGGCAGCGAGATGATCATCGGCGAGACCATCATCATGCCCATCGACATCAGCACGCTGGCCACCACCAGATCGATGATGAGGAACGGGATGAACAACAGGAAGCCCATCTGGAACGCGGTCTTCAGTTCCGAGGTGAGGAAGGCCGGCATCGCCACCTTGAACGGCACGTCGGCCTTGCTCGCGTAGGGCTGCTCGCCGGCGAGTTTGGTGAACAGCGCGAGGTCCGCCTCGCGGGTCTGGTCGAGCATGAAGCGCTTGAACGGCGCGGTGGCCGCGGGCAGCGCCTGCTCGGCGCTCATCTGGCCGTCCATGTACGGCTTCACGCCGTCGGCGTAGGCGCGGTTCAGCACCGGCGACATCACGAACAAGGTGAGGAACAGCGCCAGCCCCAGCAGCACCTGGTTCGGCGGCGTGGACTGCGTGCCCAGCGCCTGGCGCAGGAAACCCAGCACGATGATGATGCGGGTGAACGAGGTCATCATCAGCAGGATCGCCGGCAGCAGGGTCAGCACCGTGAGCAGTGCCAGCATCTGCAGCGACAGCGTCCAGTTCTTCGCGCCGCCCGGCGCATCGTGCACGGTCAGCACGGGAATGCCCGCACCACCCAGGCCCGGCGGGCTGGCTGGCATCGACAGGGTCGGCGTGGCCGGCGCGGCCTGCGGCGCGGCGGACGCGAGCAGCGGCAACAGCAGCAGGGCGAGCGCGAGCCAGCAGCGCGCGGCGAGCGAGCGATGCATCATCACGACTTCGCCTTCCAGCGCGACAGCAGTTGCGCGATGTTCGGCACCGCCGGCAACGGCGCCGGCGCCGCGGGCTCGGCCGGCGCCGCGCCCTCGTAGACATGCAGGGTACGCATGCCGCCCGGGCCCATGCCCACCAGCAGGCGCTTGCCGTCGGCGTCGAGCAGCAGCACGCGGTCGCGCGCACCCACCGCCATCGTCTCCACGCAGCGGATGCGCCGCCCGCCCGGCCGGCTGCGCGCCTGCATGCGCCGCGACATCCATCCGGCCACGAAGATCAGCGCCACCACCGCGACGAGACTGAGCAGCACCCGCATCAGCTCGCCGCCCACATTGACGTCTGCCGCCGGCAGCGCCGCCGGCGCCAACGCGGCAAACCTGCGCCCGATTGACTCACCGCATCCGCGGCTCGCCCTGCGGGCCAACGGCTGCGCCGTTGTTCGCTCCGGCATCCTGCCTGCGCGAGCCCATTTCCCTGTCCTGAGCATGTCGAAGGGCCGATTCACGGTGTCACCGCAACTTCCGCACGCGCTCGGCGGGGCTGATCACGTCGGTCAGGCGGATGCCGAACTTCTCGTTGATCACCACCACCTCGCCATGCGCGACCAGGGTGCCGTTGACGAACACGTCCAGCGGTTCGCCGGCGGCGCGGTCGAGTTCCACCACCGAGCCCTGGTTGAGCTGCAGCAGGTTGCGGATGCTGATGCGGGTGCGCCCGACTTCCATCGCCAGGGTC